>Ga0308171_1000025_pt1 | contig 534192 bp, 450 predicted proteins | sample PhyGR1_FD_202135 | JGI IMG/M metagenome (GOLD analysis project Ga0308171, IMG submission 202135) | Phyllosphere microbial communities from UC Gill Tract Community Farm, Albany, California, United States - DLSLSG.R1 | ecosystem: Host-associated > Plants > Phyllosphere > Unclassified | place... | reverse complement strand
ACAGCAGCGCCTCAACCACGCGGGAAATCACGCTGTCCAGCCAGCCTTGCCAGAAACCGGCGATAAGGCCGAGCGGCACGCCAATCACAATCGCGATAATCACCGACACACAACCGGCCATCAGCGACGTGCGTGCCCCCCAGAACAGGCGCGATAAAATGTCGCGGCCCAGCTCATCGGTACCCAGCCAGTGCAGGGCAGAAGGCGCTTTACGCACTGCCATGAAATCAGCTTTGATCGGATCAAACGGTGAAATCCAAGGCGCAAGTAAAGCCAGCAGGGCGAAGGTGACGACCAGTACTGCGCCAATCACCGCGCTTTTATTACGCAAAAATTTGCGCAGCACACGGTTAGGTTCGCGGACCGGGAGTGACGTTGTCACGGAAATCACAGATACAGTCATCTCAGGCTCTCCGCATACGTGGGTTGACCAGCACATACAACACGTCGGCCAGCAGATTCATCAGCAGAAAACCGACCGCGACCACCATTACCACGCCCTGAACCACGGCGTAATCACGGTTAAACACTGAATCGACAATCATTTTGCCAAAGCCCGGAATGGTGAATACCTGCTCGCTGAGCACCGCGCCGCCCAGAAGTTCGCCGAACAGCAAGGTGGTCAGCGTGATGATCGGCACCAGCGCATTGCGCAGCGCGTGTTTCATGATCACCTTTTTCGGCAGCAGTCCTTTGGCACGGGCGGTACGGATGTAATCGGCTTTCAGCACTGCAATCATCGCCGCACGCGTATGGCGCATCAGCGTGGCGGAAAGGCCGGTACCGAGCACCGCCGCAGGCAGCAGCATGGTTTTCAGGTTTTGCAGCGGATCTTCTGAGAACGGCACGTAACCGGACGCCGGAAGCCAGTGCAGTTTCACCGAGAACAGCATAATCAGCAGCACACCCAGCCAGAAATGGGGGATCGAAATCCCCGACAGCGCCAGAAAATTGGTGCCGTTATCTATCCAGGTGCCTTTGTTCACCGCCGCCAGCACGCCCATAGTGATGCCGATGATCAGCGCCACAATCATCGCCAGCAGCGACAGTTCGAGCGTCACCGGCAGTTTGCTGGCGATCAGCTGTAACACCGGTTCCTGAGTGCGCAGCGAGGTGCCGAAATCACCGCGCAGCGCGTTGCCGACCCAGTGGAAATACTGGCTGGGGATCGGATCATTCAGATGGTATTGCTCGCGTAACTGCGCAATGACTGCCGGATCCCGTTCCTCGCCAGCCATCGCGGTGATCGGGTCGCCCGGCAGCAATTTCTGCAAAGAGAACACCATCAGCGTGACCAGAAACAACGTCGGTATGGCTGAAATCAGCCGTTTCACCACCAGTTCTAACATTGTCTTTCCTCAGGCAATTACTTGTTCAGCGCCAGACCCTGCAAACGGATCAGCCCGTCGGCGTAAGGCACGAAACCGGTCAATTTCTTGTTGATACCGAAAATGCGCGGTTCGAAGTACAGATACACCAGCGGATCGTCGAGGTTTTCCTGTACGACGACCTGTTTGTAGAGGGCTTTACGCTTCTCCACATCGCTGGTCAGACGGGCTTCCTGCAACCACTGGTCAACCTGCGGATTGCTGTATTTACCATCGTTCAGACCGCCTTTGGTATTGAGGAACGAGAAGATATTACCGTCGGGATCCGGGCGTCCTGACCAGCCGGACATGCTCATTTTGAATTCACCGCTTTGCTGGCGATCCAGCAGCGTGGCGTATTCGGTCATTTGCAGATTCAGGTTGATGCCCGCTTCGCTGACCATCGCCTGAAGCACCTGCGCAACCTGCTGGGACGTCGGGTTGTTGGCGACCAGGAAATCAATGGTCAGCGGCGTTTTCACACCGGCTTCGGCCAGCAGCGCTTTGGCTTTTTCGATATCGCGTTTTGGCACCGGAATGTCGGCGTGATACGGGCTGGCAGGCGAGAAGGCCTGATTCGCTGGCGTGTACTGCCCCTGGAACACCACCTGATTCAATGCGTCGCGGTCAATTGCCAGCGATAATGCCTGACGTACACGGGCATCTTTCGCCAGCGGTGTATTGGTGTTGGCGGTGCCGTTGGCGAGGTTAATTGTCAGCCCCATATACCCCAGGCCGGTGGTGCTGGCCAGTTGCAGATTGCTGTCGGCTTTCACCGTGGCGGTGTCGCTGGCGGCAATACCTTCGGTGATATCCAGATCACCCGCACGCAGGTTAGCCAGGCGCACGGACGCATCCGGGATCGGCAGGAACACCACTTTATCGAAGTGATACGCGCCTTTGTTCCAGTAATTCTCAAACCGTTTCAGCACGATGCGATCCTGCTGAACGCGGCTGACAAACTCATACGGGCCGGAACAGACCGGATGCGCGGCTACGTTGCCCTTGGCCGTTGCCTCTGGCGCCATCATGGTGCCCGCCCGGTCAGTCAGTTGCATCAGCAGCGCGGCATCCGCCGTTTTCAGATGGAAAACCACGGTGTATGGCGCGGTGACTTCAACGGATTCAACCGAGGACAGCTCACTTTTACGCAAAGAACCCGGCAGCGTCAGATAACGTTCGATGTTGTATTTCACCGACTGCGCATCGAATTTTTCGCCGTCCTGGAAAGTCACGCCTTCGCGCAAATTCAGGGTCAGCGTTTTGCCATCCTCGCTGTACGCCCAGTCTTTCGCCAGACCCGGAACGATTTGCAGATGCTGATCGACATCCACCAGCCGTTCGCACATGGCGCTGAACACGAAACGCCCGTAATAGGTGCGCGCCGTGGCCGGATCCAGCATGTCAGGATCGCTGCCAAGGCCGATACGCAGGGTACTTTCCGCATGGGCGAGGCCCGCAGACGTCAGCAACATGAAGGCCGGAATGCAGGCAGTTAAGCGGGGTGCAAATTTCATGGTCGGGTTCCCAGAGTTGATGTCGGAGTGGAAAGTGAAAGCCGGTTCTGGCTCGCTTGTTCAAACAGCGCACGCCGTAAGGTGAAAGCGGCGGACGGCGGCGGAACCAGCACCGAAGTGCGATCCCGTTGCAGTTCGCTCCAGCGGTGGCAGGCCACCATGCGGTTGTCACTGACGGTTTCAAGTTGCGGCTCCACCAGTCGACATTCGTCGGTGGCGTAGGCGCAGCGGGTATGGAAACGGCAGCCGGTCGGCATATTGGCCGGATTGGGCATATCGCCCTGCAACAGTGGGACCGGACGTTTCACCCCCGGCGCGAGCTGTGGCGCGGAAGCGATCAGCGCCTGGGTATAGGGATGCAGCGGCTGGTCGAAAATGTCATCGGTGCTGGCGAGTTCGACGATTTGCCCGAGGTACATCACCGCCACGCGGTCGCTCATATGGCGGATCACCGCCAGACCGTGCGCGACGACGATCATCGTCAGGCCAAACTGCTGTTTAAGGTTTTCCAGCAAATTGACTACCTGCGCTTGCACTGACACATCGAGCGCAGAGACCGGCTCATCACCCAGCAGCAGTTTTGGCGATGACGCCAGCGCACGCGCAATGCCGATACGCTGGCGCTGACCGCCGGAAAACTCATGCGGATAACGGTTACTGAATGCGGCGGGCAGGCCGACGGTGGTCAGCAGTTCGCGCACTTTGGCCTGCCTGTCCGCTTTGCCGCTGACGATGTTGTGCAACCACAGGGGTTCGCCAACGATTTCTTCTACCGTCATGCGCGGGTTGAGCGAGGCAAACGGATCCTGAAAAATGATTTGCAGGTCGCGGCGCAGCTTTTTCATCTGGTCAGCAGAAAACTGTTTCAGGTTTTCGCCTTCATAAAACACGTCGCCGTCGGTGGCGCTGAGTAACTGTAATAAAAGACGTCCAAGGGTCGATTTTCCCGAGCCGGATTCGCCGACAATCGCCAGCGTTTCGCCATGCCAGACGCGCAGCGAAACGCGATCCACCGCCTGCACGATTTTGGGTTTCGTGAACAGCGTTGAAGGGCCTTTGAAGACTTTGGTCAGCCCGGCGGCTTCCAGAATGGGGCGGGGTGCGAGACTCATGCGCAGGCTCCTTCAGCGGACAGGGCAAAAAAATTTTCCAGCGGCGCATAAAAACAGGCGACGTGGTGCGAAGACTGATGCAGCGGACGCAACGCCGGACGTTCCTGATGGCAGCGCGCATCGGCAAACGGACAGCGCGTCGAAAACCGGCAGCCTTTCGGCATGTCTTTCGGCAACGGTACGGCACCGGGAATGGTGGAAAGTGCGCCCTGACGCGAGGCCAGCGACGGCATCGACCCCATAAGCCCGATGGTGTACGGATGCTGCGGATTATTGAAAATATCGGCCACCAGACCCTGTTCGACGATTTGTCCGGCATACATCACCGCCACGCTGTCAGCGACTTCCGCCACCACGCCGAGGTCATGGGTGATCAGCAACAATGCGCTGCCGGTTTCCTGCTGAATGCGGTTGAGCAGGGCGAGGATCTGCGCCTGAATGGTGACGTCCAGCGCGGTAGTCGGTTCATCGGCAATCAGCAATTGCGGACGGTTGATCAGCGCCATCGCAATCATCACCCGCTGGCGCATACCGCCGGAAAGCTGGTGCGGATAAGCGTCCATCCGCAATTCCGGCGCAGGAATTTGCACCTTTTTCAGGATTTCCAGCGCCTGCATTCGCGCCTGTTTTTTATCCGCACCCTGATGGCGCATTACGGCTTCAGCCAGCTGATCGCCGAGTGTCAGCGCCGGATTGAGTGAGGTCATCGGTTCCTGAAAAATCATCGCCAGCTCCTGACCGCGCAGGTCGGCGTACTGGCGTTCAGATAGCCCGAGCAGTGAGGTGTCATTCAGGCGGATATCGCCCTGCAACACATTGGCGCTGGCAGGCAATAGCCCCATCAGCGCCAGCGATGTCACGCTTTTGCCGCAACCGGATTCCCCGACCAGCGCCAGCGTTTTTCCGGCTTCCAGCTGCAAGGAAATACCGTCGAGCACGGTCGCGAGGGAGCCGGAAAACTGCACCCGCAGGTCGCTGATATGTAACAGCGGCGTGACGGATTTGGCCGGGTCAGTCATCAGTAAAATCCTCGTCATCATCATTCAGGGTGGAAAGAAACGCCTGTTGCAGCGCCAGAAGGTGCTCGCGCATGACTCTGGCGGCCTCTTTGGGCTGGCGTGCGGCGATGTGTTCTACGATGCGCTCATGGTGATCGTCGTAACGGTTCAGGCGCTCCTGATTTCGTGCGGCGTTACGCACCGCCAGCCAGCTTGGATCACGGCGGATGGCATCGACGGCATCGAACAATCCAAGCAACAACCGGTTACCGGCGGCATCGGCAATCGCGCGGTGAAATGCGCTGTCCCACAGTTCAATCTGATCCGGATCGCCGCGCGACATGGTTTTCACCTTGTCGAGCAAACGGCGCATCAGCTGTATCTGTTCCGGCGTGGCGCGCAGTGCGGCGTATTTCGCCAGCCCCGGTTCGAGCTGCAAACGCGCTTCCATCACTTCCTGCAAGTTCGATTGCTTCGGTAACGTCTGTAAACTCAGCGGCTGCGCAGGACCGTTCGGCCCGATGAACGTGCCTTTCCCTTGTTTGCGCCACACGCGGCCTTCTTCTGCCAGCACATCCAGCGCCCGGCGGATTTCACGGCGGCCGACGTCAAACATCTGCATCAGATCGCGTTCCGCCGGTAACGGCTGAGTCTGATCCGGATGCTGCTGTATCAGCTGACGCAGCTGTTCCAGTGCTGAGTTCGAGGTCCCGTTAGAAGGGGACAGCGCCCCGGAATTTGTTGGCATATTTCAGTTTCCCGCTGGGAATAAAATCGTTAATCAGTCCTTTGCATTTTCTGAACCAATTTTTTAATGGTTCATGAGAAACTTAGGCAGAACGGGAAATTTGTTTTTAATTTCAAACGACTAAAAATCACACACTTTAATTGGAAGATCGCTTTCAGTATTTATAAGGTGTTGATATCTGGCTGATATGCACACGCGTGGTGCGTTAAATTAATGTTAACGGATCGTAATGGTGCGTGGTGTGGCGGTATGAGAAGTAGATCAAATAAGCGTAATAAGTTGGCTAATGGTTCGCTATATGGTTGCTTCACCAAAGAAGGAAAGGGTCGGGCGGGGTATTAAGGAATAATTCGCAAGTCGTAGCGGACACGGGCAGTGGTTTCGTCTGCAAGTTTGTGAGTACTGGTCAGGTTTTCGCAGAGTAGCCAGGGCAAAACCCAAAATAATCTGCCTTTGAATTTAAGATCGTGCGGGCGATTCAGAAATCTTGCCGAACGGAGCGGCCCGGAGACCCAAGGCTCCGGGACCGAGAGAGGGTATCGCGAAGCGGCAAGATTTCCAGCCTGTCGCTGCGATACCTGAAACATAGCCAGCGAGCGGAGCGCGCAGTAAAAGAGCCGGAGATTCCTAAGAGGCGCGGCGACAGGCGCCTCTTAGGGCCAGTGTGGGTGGCAACCCACGGTCTTTGTTTGGGGTTATCGTCAGAAATAACAGCCATATATACCGCTGTTCCCCCGATCACTCCCGACAAAACCCGTGTCTAATAGCTATCATCAGAGGGGTGCAAACCCAACCAGTCTTGACTCTGAGGGCTGTGGCCGTCCGAAGAAATATCCCTGGAACAACGTACAACCTTCTTCTTTCAGACGCCGGAACTGCTCGTCGGTTTCCACGCCTTCTGCTGTGGTCTGAATGTCCAGACTGCGGCTCATGCCAGTGATGGCGCGGATAATCGCCAGTGCTTCGCGACTGTCCTGCATGTCATTGATGAATGAGCGGTCGATTTTGATTTTGTCGAACGGGAAGGAGCGCAGATAACTCAGCGACGAATAACCGGTGCCGAAATCATCCAGTGCAATGCGCACGCCGAGCGCCTTCAGTTTGCGCAGGATACTGATGTTTCCCAGTGTGTTATCGAGCAACACCGATTCGGTGATTTCGACTTCCAGACGCGACGGATCCAGCCCCGAGGCTTCCAGCGCAGATTCCACCACAGACACCAGCCCGCTGTTTTTGAACTGGATCGGCGAAAGGTTTACCGCAACCGTCTGATTGCCTTTCCATGTGGTGGCTTCGCGGCAGGCCTCGTGCAAGGCAAATGAGCCAAGACTGTGGATCAGTCCTGTTTCTTCCGCAATCGGAATGAAATCGACCGGCATAATCAGCCCGTTTTCCGGATGCTGCCAGCGCATCAGCGCTTCATATCCGATGACGGCATCATGACGTGCATCGGTGATCGGCTGATAATAAAGACGCAGCTGATTACAGGTAATCGCATCGCGTAAATCCATTTCTACCACGCGGCGTTTGCGGGCGGCGGCATCCATTTCGATTCGGAAATCTTCGTAGCGGTTACGGCCATTACGCTTGGCTTCGTACAGCGCCATATCTGCGCAACGCAGTAACTGATCCGGGGTGTTTTCTGCCGAATCTGCCAGCGCAATACCAATGCTCAGACCGACAGACAGCGAATGGCCGTCGATGATCACTGGCGGGCGCACTGATTCAATCAGTCGTTTAGAAATCTGATGTGCCGCTGAAATGTCTTTCAGCCCCGGCAGCACCACGGCAAATTCATCGCCGCCAATGCGCGCCAGCGTATCGTCATCACGCAGCGTCATGCGCAGACGTTTGGAAATCGCACGCAGCAGTTCATCACCAATCTGATGGCCCAGTGCGTCGTTGACGTTTTTGAAGTTATCGAGATCCAGACACAGCGTGGCGGTGTGGCTGTGGCTATAACTGTCACGTTGCAGGGCTTCGCTCAGACGCTGGCTGAACAGAATGCGGTTCGGCAGGCTGGTGAGATTATCGTGATGCGCCATGTGATGAATCCGGGCGTGTGCAGCCTGTTGATCCGTCACGTCGTCGGCGATCATCATCACGTAGCTGGTCTGCGGATCGTTGCCGCGGATCACCGAACTGGTGGTTTGTAACGTGCGGTCGCCGATGGCGGTCAGCAATTGCTGTTCGCTGCGGTGAACACCTTCTGCGCGCAGACACTCGTCGGACTGCTTATTGATAAAGGTGCTCAGCCCTGAACCCATGCAATCCTGCGGACGTTTACCGAGCATTTTTTTACGTGAAATGCCCAGTAAACGTTCTGCCTGACGGTTAACCAGTAAGATCTCGCGGGAAACCGCATTCTCAACAATCACGGATGACGGGATATTGGCGATGACCGTATTCAGAAACTGCGAAAGGGAAGCAAGTTGCTCACTGTTAGATTCAGCCAGTTCTTTGGCCTGTAACAATGCCTGTTCGGCTTCACGACGTTCTGTCACATCGCGGGTGATTTTGGCAAAACCTATGATTTCACCGGCTTCACGCAATGCTTCAATAATGATGTGCGCCCAGAAGAGAGTGCCATCTTTGCGCTGTCGCCACCCTTCGGATTCATAGCGCCCGGTTTCGCGCGCCGTTTCCAGGCCGTGCTGCGGCCAGCCGCTTTTGCGGTCTTCTTCGGTGTAAAAACACGAAAAATGCTTTCCGACTATTTCCTCGGGCGTATAACCCTTTGCCCTCTGCGCACCGGCATTCCAGTTCGCAATAATGCCATCGGGTTTAAGCATGTAAATCGCGTAGTCTTCTACGCGCTGAACCAGCAACCGATACAATACATCAGAATCTTCGCTCATTTTATTTTGCCTGCTAGCCTGCCGCCTTTACGGGGATCCTTCCGTACTAAAGTCCGGCTAAATAGTGCGCCTGTCCCGACGCATTTTTGCTGTGATGTGCGGATGAAACGTTAGCATAAGATAATTCTTACTTCGCCAAATTTTGCTTCTAACGTGCTTAAATTTAAGCGTATTTAGCAAAAAGATCGGCCTTAAGTGAAATTCACTCTTTGGGTTTTAAATAGCACGGAAGTTATCGGCAGACGGGGAAGTAACTTTAATAAAAAGGCACACAACGTTCAGGCGTTACACGTGTTTAATCAGCATGCAAAAAAGCCGCAACAGTGTGCGGCTTGTCATGAAATTGTTTAGCCGCGATGTTCGGGCTTATTCATCTCCGGCTTTGGTTTCACCTTGTGATGAACCGGCACCGGTTTAGCTTTGTGATGCGCAGGCTGATGATGAACAACCGGCTTGTGCGTTTTATGTACCGGCTGCGGCTCTTTAACCGGCGGCTGACGCGGGCCTTCAGCAAAGACGCTGACACTCGCAACCAGCAGCGCTGCGCAAAGAACAACCATTCCAGATTTTTTCATTTTTGTTTCCTGTGTCCCGTCATGACGGTGGATCATGTTCACGCGCACAATGCAGGGCAAAGGGATAAACGACAATTCGGAAAAGGCTTAATCGGTGGTGTTTAACGGATAATTTAAACCGCGTTTACGGAAAGCTTAAGGAAGAGCCGGTCCGCTCGTCACCGATTCCCGCAAAATAAGCTCTGATACAAACTTATTCTGTTCGGACAAATAACCGCCATCGAGCATGGAAATAATCTGGCTGATGACTTCACTGACCATATCGCTGACCGGATCTTTCACGCTCGACAGCGCCGGAATAAGAAACGGCGCAGTCGGGATATTATCAAACCCGATCACCGAAACATCGGCGGGGACGGCAATTCCGGCATCGTTCAGTTTCTTCATCGCGCCGATCGCCATTTCATCGTTACTGGCAAGAATGGCGCTGAACGTCTGACCGGCGGCGAGCAGGGCTTCTACGGCGGCGGCACCGCTGGCTGCTGACCATTTACCGGGGATAATCAGTGCATCATTTACCGGTAAACCGGCTGCCATCAGCGCCTCTTTATAACCTGACAGGCGCTCAATCGCGGTCGGGGAATCCATCGAGCCGGTAACAAAAGCAATATTGCGATGGCCTCGCTCAATCAGCGCATTGGTGGCCTGGAGACCTGAACCTTTGTGATCGCAATAAATACAGTGGCTCTGATGTTTTCGTAATTTACGGTTCACTACCATCACCGGCTTTTTATATTTATCGATGATGTCATCCATTTCATCGACGGATAAAAAGCGCGGATAAATAATAATGCCGTCGCAGCGCAAATCATGCAGAAACTGAATGGCTTCGCGTTCCTCTTCGGCGCTGTGTTTGCCATCGACCAGGATCAGCTGACGTCCGTTGGCATCGAGTTTTTTTGCCGCCTGTGAGATTAACTCGCTGAAATAATTGCCGTTATACAGGGTGTTGGTCACCACCAGTCCGATGCACATGGATTTGCTGGTCGCCAGATTCCGTGCCAGCAGATTTGGCCGGTAGCCCGCTTCCTCAATCGCTTTAAACACCTGATCTTTGGTTTCCTGGCTCACATATCCCTTACCGGAAAGCACTCGGGAAACGGTGGCTTTGGAAACTCCTGCTTTATTAGCCACTTCCTGCATTGTTGACATCGGCCGCACCCCAAAAAGAAAAATTATCCGTCATTCTACACATTCCGCGCGTTTTGCGATGAATTGAGCCCGGCTCAACGCCAGCGGGAGATCGCCATCACAAAAATAAAACAGCGTTGCAGATTTTTATTGATGTCAGGAATAGAACTGCACATTCTCGTATGAAACCGGTTACCTATTGTTTCACAGCCTTTCACAAAATAACCAGTACGTTGCATAAAAAGCGGTTTCACAGAAGCCAGGGCTTCTGAAAAACATTCATAACCCTATGAATCCGAGAGAGTTGTTACTCATGTCTAAAAATTTTGCAGCAATATCACAGTCGGTTGTCGCGGCAATCGGTGGTGCGGAGAATGTGGCAGCAGTGACGCACTGCATGACACGCCTGCGCTTCGTGCTGAATGACGAATCTGCCGTCGATACCGCCACGCTGAAAGCCATTACCGGCGTGATGGGTGTGGTGCGCAATGAAAAACAGTGTCAGGTAATCATCGGTAACAACGTTTCTCAGGCCTACGCTGAAGTGCTGAAACTGCTGCCGGAAGGCTTTGCTGCGGCCAGTGATAACGCTCCGGATAAAAGCAAAATCACGCTTAAACGCATTGGGTCCGGCATTCTCGATGCGCTGATCGGCACCATGTCACCGCTGATCCCGGCGATTATCGGTGGCTCGATGGTCAAACTGCTGGCGATGATCCTGGATATGACCGGCGTCTTCGACAAGGGTGCCTCAACGCTGATTATCCTCAACACCATCGGCGACGGCGCGTTCTTCTTCCTGCCGGTGATGGTGGCGGCGTCGGCGGCAGTGAAATTCAAAACCAATATGTCGCTGGCGATTGCCATTGCCGGGATTTTGGTGCATCCGGCATTTATCGATTTAATGGCGAAAGCGGCGCAGGGACAGAAAGTCGAATTTATCGGTATTTCGGTGACGGCGGTGAAATACACTTACACGGTTATTCCGGCGCTGTGCATGACCTGGTTGCTGTCTTACATCGAAAAATGGGTCGATCGTATTACACCGGTAGTGACCAAAAACTTCCTCAAACCGATGCTGATCATGCTGATTGCGGCACCGGTCGCCATCATGCTGATTGGCCCGCTGGGTATCTGGATCGGTACCGGGATTTCAGCGGTGGTGTACACCGTTCACAGTTATCTCGGCTGGCTTTCGGTCGCCATTATGGGGGCGGCCTGGCCGCTGCTGGTGATGACCGGCATGCACCGCGTGTTCACGCCAACCATTATTCAGACCATCGCCGAAACCGGCAAAGAGGGCATGGTCATGCCGTCGGAAATTGGCGCGAACCTGTCGCTGGGCGGTTCTTCGCTGGCGGTCGCATGGCGTACTAAAAACCCGGAACTGCGTCAGACAGCGCTGGCGGCGGCGGCATCGGCGATTGTCGCCGGGATTTCCGAACCCGCGCTGTACGGCGTGGCGCTGCGTTTGAAACGTCCGCTGATCGCCTGTTTAATCAGTGGTTTCATCTGCGGTGGCGTGGCCGGATTAGGCGGACTTGCCAGCCATTCGATGGCGTCGCCGGGGCTGTTTACCAGCGTGCAGTTCTTTGACCCGTCAAACCCGATGAGCATTGTCTGGGTCGCGGGCGTAATGATCCTCGCGGTGGTGATTTCCTTCTTCACCACGCTGTTACTCGGATTTGAAGATATTCCGGTGGAAACCGTGGCGCCAAAAAATACAGCGCCGGAATCAACGGTTCCCGCCGCCTTTGCGGTTTCGCAGAGCGCAGTTAAATAAATTAAAGGAGAGGATTTCTCATGGCAGCATCAGCATTTCCTGAAGGTTTTTTATGGGGCGGCGCGATTGCCGCAAATCAGGCTGAGGGCGGCAGTTTTGAAGGCGGAAAAGGCCTGACCACGGTTGATATGATCCCGCATGGCGCGCACCGTCTGGCGGTTAAAACGGGTCAGGAAAAACGTTTTTCACTGAAAGAAGACGAGTTTTATCCGGCGCATCAGGCGATTGATTTCTATCACCGTTATAAAGAAGACATCGCGCTGATGGCCGAAATGGGCTTTACGGTGTTCCGCACGTCAATTGCCTGGAGCCGGATTTATCCCAACGGCGATGAACTGACGCCAAACGCGGAGGGGATCGCGTTTTATCGCGACGTGTTTGCCGAATGCAAAAAGTACGGCATCGAACCGCTGGTCACGCTGTGCCATTTCGATGTGCCGATGCATCTGGTGATCGAATACGGGTCGTGGCGTAACCGTAAAATGGTCGAGTTTTTTGCACGTTATGCGCGTACCTGTTTTGAGGCGTTCGACGGACTGGTGAAATACTGGCTGACGTTTAACGAGATTAATATTCTGCTGCACAGCCCGTTCTCCGGGGCGGGTCTGGTCTTCGAAGAAGGTGAAAATCAGGAGCAGGTGAAATATCAGGCCGCGCATCATGAGCTGGTTGCCAGCGCTTTAGCGACCAAAATCGCCCATGAAGTGAATCCGCAAAATCAGGTCGGTTGTATGCTGGCGGGCGGGAATTTTTATCCGCAAACCTGCAAGCCTGCGGACGTCTGGGCAGCGTTGCAGAAAGATCGCGAAAACCTGTTCTTCATCGACGTGCAGGCGCGCGGCGAATATCCGACGTACACCCGGCGGGTCTTTGCAGAGAAGGGCGTGAACGTGGTGACGGAACCGGGCGACGCAGAGATCCTGAAAAACACCGTCGATTTCGTCTCGTTCAGTTATTACGCCTCACGCTGCGCATCGGCAGACATGAACGACAACAACAGCAGCGCGGCCAACATCGTCAAATCGCTGAAAAACCCCTACATCGACGCCAGCGAATGGGGCTGGGGAATCGATCCGCTCGGCCTGCGTATCACCATGAACATGATGTACGACCGCTATCAGAAACCATTATTCCTGGTGGAAAACGGCCTCGGCGCGAAAGATGAAATCAACGCGCAAGGTGAAATCAACGACGACTACCGCATCAGCTATCTGCGCGAGCATATTCACGCGATGGGCGAGGCGATCACCGACGGCGTGCCGCTGATCGGCTACACCTCTTGGGGTTGTATCGATCTGGTTTCCGCTTCGACCGGCGAAATGAGTAAACGCTACGGCTTTGTTTACGTCGACCGTGATGATGCCGGAAATGGCACGCTGGAAAGAAAGAGAAAAAAATCGTTTTACTGGTACAAAAAAGTCATCGCCAGCAACGGCGTGGATCTGGACTGATTCTGCAAAGGGGAATATCTGCATCTCCGATATTCCCCCTAACCGGAAAGCATTAATCATTCATCTTATTTACTGACGTTATTTCCGCCATTATTTATGGTGATTAATATTATTATCCGTAACAAACGTGCAATATAATTATCTCATTGTATGCAATAGAATTTTTCACTCCGGCTAATCCCTTCGCTCTATTTTAATTTCACACTTTGTCACCGCATTAATATCCCCTGATGGCTGCGCAAATCAGGTAAAAAGAGTGTGATCTTAACTCCATAACCTGAGCAATTAATTTGCAGCCATTCTCTGCAGAGAATAAAAGACAGCTAATAATGTCAGTTAATGCATTTAACTTCAGGAGCGATGAATGAAACAGCAGTGGAGCAGGGAGCAGGCGTCCGTGTGGAGCCAGCAACAAGGCTGGATTTGTGGATTTAACTATCTGCCACGCACGGCAGTGAACTGGACGGAACTCTGGCAGCGCGAGACTTTTGATGCGCCAACTATCGATCAGGAACTTGGCTGGGCGCATGAGGCGGGTTACAACCAACTGCGCATCAATCTGCCGTTTATTGTCTGGCAGGATGATCGCGACGGTTTGCTGGCGCGCATTGACGAGTTTCTGGCGATTGCCGCCCGTCATCAGATTAAAGTGATGCTGACGCTGATGGATGACTGCGGGTTCTCGGGTGACGAACCGTTCCTCGGGCCGCAAAAAGCGCCGGAACCGGGTAAACATAACAGCCAGGCGGCAGCCAGTCCGGGGCGCGATGTGGTGTGTAACCGCGATATGTGGCCGGAAGTGGAGCGTTATGTGCGCGATATTGTCCGTTATTTCCGCACCGATGAACGTATCGCCATCTGGGATTTGTATAACGAGCCGGGCAACCGTGGCACCTTTGCCAGCGGGCTTGAGGAAGTGTCATACGATGAAAAACTCGAAGTCTTTGCGCTGGAACTGATGCAAAAAGCGTTTGTCTGGGCGCGGGATGAAGATCCGCTTCAGCCGCTGACTGTCTGCGCATGGCATTTCTCGCAGGATCCGGATGAGCCGGAAAACGAGTTTTTCACCCATCCCATTGATGTCGAAGCGGCAAAACTTTCCGATATCATCAGTTTCCACGCCTACGTCGCCACGCCGAAACTTTTGCAGGCGTTGCGTTTCTGGCAGAAATTTGACCGTCCGGTGTTATGTACCGAATGGCTGGCGCGCCACGTCGGCAGCGTGTTCGAGGAGCAACTGCCGCTGTTCAGCGCATTCAATGCGGGCTGTTATCAGTGGGGATTAGTGCGCGGTAAAACGCAGACCACGCTGCCGTGGCCCTCGGTGCGTAAGGGCAATCACGATTATGCGCATTTGTGGTTTCACGATGTGCTGGATGAATACGGCATTCCGTTCCGTCGTGCAGAAATGGACCTGGTTCGCCGTTTAACACGAATGAAATAACGCTCAGGGAGTGATTTATTTAGTGTGTTAAGTTTTTCGGCAGGCAATATGCGTCTGATAACTGTCCTGATCACAGATATCGTTTAATACAGAAATTATAACAAAAAGCCTTCGCGAGCGAAGGCCAGTGAATGATCACTAAAATTTAGTTTTGGAACGAGAGACGTGCTCCCGGAACGATGTTAGTACCCTTTAGAAATTTGGCCTGAGAAATCGCGTTAAGTAATTAAAGAAACTTCACCTGTGATTTCAGCAGAATTCGAGCAGGGTGATTTACGATGAAAAAAGCCGCCCGGGAAGGGCGGCAGCGCTTCAGTTTTAAGACTCCGGTTCCGCCTTTTTCCCGGCCAGCATGGCTAAGAAGTCATATTTCTGCTGCAACTCTTTCTCTGCCGCCGCATACAACATTTCTGCCACTTCCGGCTGCTGGGAATTCAGGCGACGGAAGCGTTGCTCGTTGTTGAGCGTATCCGTCAGACCACTGGAAGGTGGCCTTGAATCCAGTGCCAGTGCCGGTTTACCTTCTTCCACGCGACGTGGGTCGAAGCGGTACAACGGCCAGAAACCGGTGGTGGTCAGCTGTTTCATCTGGTCATGGCTGAGCGCCAGATCGTAACCGTGCTCTTCGCACGGACTGTACGCGATAATCAGCGACGGCCCCGGATACGCTTCGGCTTCCTGAATGGCTTTCACCGTCTGGTTCAGCTGCGCACCGAGCGAAATTTGCGCCACATACACATGACCGTACATCATCATGCTGACGCCCAGATCCTTACGCGATTTCCGTTTACCCTGTTCGGCAAATTTCGTCACCGCGCCAAGCGGCGTGGCCTTCGACTGCTGGCCGCCGGTGTTGGAATAACACTGGGTATCGAGCACCAGCACATTGACGTTTTCCGTCAGGCTCAGCACGTGATCCAGCCCGCCGAAACCGATGTCATACGCCCAGCCGTCGCCGCCAATCAGCCAGATGGATTTATCCACCAGATAATCGGCGTCGGTCGCCAGCTGACGCGCATCCGGCGTATCAATGTCTGCCAGAATGTTACGCAGCGCCGTGACATGTTCGCGTTTCACTTCCGGCGTGGACGTCTCATCGCGCAGGCCGCCTAAAAGCTCTGCGGGAATATGTTCTTCCAGCGAGGCGACTAAACGCAGCACGCGACGGCGATGCTGATCGACAGTCAGACGGAAGCCCAGCCCGAATTCGGCGTTATCTTCAAACAGCGAGTTTGCCCAGGCCGGACCGCGGCCATCGGCGTTGGTGGTGTACGGCGTTGAAGGCAGGTTGCCGCCATAAATTGATGAACAGCCGGTGGCGTTGGCGATCAGCAGACGATCGCCGTACAGCTGGGTCAGCAGTTTGATGTAAGGCGTTTCGCCACAACCGGAGCAGGCACCGGAATATTCGAACAGCGGCGTGATCAGCTGCGACGTGCGGATATCGATGCGTTCCAGCGTGGTTTTATCAATTTCCGGCAGTTTGAGGAAGAAGTCATAGTTGGCGCGTTCTTCTTCCAGATGCTCAATGCGGTCGGCCATATTTATGGCTTTGATGGACGGATCCTGCCGGTCTTTTGCAGGGCACACTTCCACGCACAGATTACAGCCGGTGCAGTCTTCAGGCGCAACCTGCAACACGTATTTCTGGCCGCGCATGTCGCGGGATTTCACATCCAGAGATTGCAGTGCAGACGGCGCGTCTTCCATAAACTCCGGCTGAACCACTTTGGCGCGGATGGCGGAATGCGGACAGGCCGCGACACAATGGTTGCACTGAGTACACAAATCCGGCTTCCAGATCGGCACTTCTTCGGCAATGTTGCGTTTTTCCCATTGCGTGGTGCCTGTCGGCCAGGTGCCGTCCGGCGGGAAAGCGGAAACCGGCAGGGCGTCGCCAAGACCGGCCAGCATGGTGGCGGTGACGGTTTTGACGAAATCCGGCGCAGCGTCGGACACAATCGGCGGGCGTTTGCGCGGATTTTCCGGAATCGCCTGTAACGGCACAGATACCAGTTCTTCCAGCGTGGCCGCCAGCGCCATCCAGTTGCGGGTGACGATTTCCTCGCCTTTGCTGCTGTAGCTGCGGGCAATCGCGCCCTGCAATTCGGCCAGCGCCTGTTCGCCCGGCAAGATCTGCGTCAGGTGGAAGAACGCCATCTGCATGACGGTGTTAATGCGCGCGCCGAGTTTGCATTCGCGGGCAATTTTGGCGGCGTTAATCACATAAAAACGGGCTTCACGCTGGATAAGCGTCGCCTGAACTTCCAGCGGTAAACGTGCCCAGACTTCATCGGCGCTGAACGGCGTATTGAGCAGGAAAATACCGCCCGGACGCAGGCGTTCTGCCATCTGATACAGATCGATAAACTGCCACTGATGACAGGCGACAAAATGCGCCTGGCTGACCAGATACGCGGATTTGATCGGCTTCTCGCTGACGCGCAGATGCGACACCGTCAGACCACCGGCCTTTTTGGAGTCGTAAACGAAATACCCCTGCGCGTACATCGGTGTGCTGTTGCCGATAATCTTGATGTTGTTCTTGGTGGCTGATACCGAACCGTCGCTGCCCAGCCCGTAGAACAGGGCTTCGAGCGAAGCGTGCTGCGGTAAATCTTCTTCCACCACCGGCAGGGAAAGGCCTGTCACGTCGTCATAAATGCCGACGGTAAAGCGCGGACGTGGCTGACTGAGTGACAGCTCGCGGAATATCGACATCACGCAGTCGGGGCCGAACTCTTTCGAGGATAGCCCGTAACGTCCGCCGGTCACTTTTGGCAGCGAATCCCGTTCGCCACGGCTATACGCTTCTGCCAGCGCGGTCATCACGTCGAGGTATAACGGCTCAGCCAGCGCGCCCGGCTCTTTGGTGCGATCGAGCACTGCAATGCTTTTCACCGTCTGTGGCAGCACGGATAACATATGTTCGGCGCTGAACGGACGGTACAAACGCACTTTCAGCACGCCGACTTTCTCACCGCGCGCATTCAGGGTTTCAATCACTTCTTCTGCGGTGCCGATGCCGGAACCCATCAGCACGATCACCCGTTCTGCCTGCGGATCGCCGACATATTCGAACGGCTTATATTCGCGGCCGGTCAGGGCGGCAAACGCATTCATGGCGTCGATAACGTGCTGACAGGTCGCGTCGTAATACGGATTGGTGGCTTCGCGCGACTGGAAATAGGTGTCCGGGTTAGCAGACGTCCCGCGGATCACCGGATGATCCGGCGAAAGGGCGCGTGCGCGGTGTGCGTCAATCTGCGCCTGCGGCAACATTTGCTGGAGCGTGTCATCGCTCAGTGGGGCAATTTTGTTGATTTCGTGCGAGGTACGAAAGCCATCAAAAAAATGAATAAACGGCACGCGGCTGTTGAGACTGGCGACCTGAGAAATCAGCGCGAAGTCTTGTGCTTCCTGCACGCTGGCAGCAGAGAGCAGGGCGCAACCGGTCTGGCGCACGGCCATCACATCGGAATGATCGCCAAAAATCGACAGCGCGTGGGTGGCGACGGTGCGCGCCGCAACGTGCAGCACAAACGGCGTCAGCTCACCGGCCAGTTTGTAGAGCGTCGGGATCATCAGTAACAGACCCTGCGACGAGGTGAAGGAGGTCGACAGCGCACCGGTCTGCAATGCGCCGTGAACGGTAGAAATTGCCCCGGCTTCGGACTGCATTTCCATTACTGTCGGGACATCGCCCCACAGATTTTGCTTTCCTTCGCCAGACCACGCACCGGCAATTTCGGCCATGGTGGAACTTGGTGTGATCGGGTAGATGGCAATCACTTCGTTAGTGCGATAAGCCACGGAAGCGACTGCGTTATTACCGTCAGTGGTGATCATGGAATACCCTTTTGCGTTGCTCACAATTGCGGCCAGCAGGAAATTCGGTTTGCTGGCAAGAATGATAAAAGCTTAGCAGAGGGCGGATTAATCGATTTATCCTGATTGTGTGCAGGGCTATTTCGCTCTATTTTTGAACCGGTTACGCAATGACCCGCGGTGTAAGGATTTTTATTAGCCGCTGCCAGAAAACAAACACTCAGCAGCGGCTAAATAGGAGAATGAGGAAATCAAACGGCGATTAATTAATATCGATGCGTTTTATTCCTTTCACCGACATCAGCGCCTCGTACAATTTATCCACGCTCTGTTTCGGTCGCAGGATCACATCCAGAACCAGTTCACATTTACTTTCATCTTCGTCGCGCTGATTCACTTTGATATGACCCGGACGTATACGCATTTTCTGTAACGATAATAACACCGCAGGCACGCTTTCCGGCATCAGGCGTATTTCGATTAAATGGTGATGGCCGACCCAGTGATTGCTGATCTGGCGAAAGACTTCCAGCACAATTAAGGTCATGAAAGCGCCATATATACCGATTTCGTACAACCCGCTACCAATCACCAGACCAATGGCGGCGGTCACCCACAAACCGGCGGCGGTGGTTAAGCCTTTTACAATCTGTTTTTGAATAATGATGGTCCCGGCGCCGAGGAAACCCATCCCGCTGACGACCTGTGCGGCGACACGGCTGGGGTCGAAACTGACGTGGGTTTGCATCAGGATATCGGCGAAACCGTATTTCGACACAATCATAAACATCGCGCTACCGATACCCACCAGAATATGGGTGCGTAATCCGGCTTCTTTCGCGCGCAGCTGACGCTCAATACCGATTAAGCCACCCAGGGCTCCGGCGAGGGCAATACGCAGGAGAAAATCTGTCAGCATAAAAAGGCTCCTTGTTGATTATATTTTCCAGTGTATGTAGACGGAAAAGAGGTTAATAACCGTTAATTTTATTAGCAGAAGAAATAACCAGGCGAAATAAAATGTGTCTGAGTGTTTAAATACGCCCTTTTTTTAGGAAAAAGTTGATGTTATTTCTCCGGAGGGCTCGACGGCGATGAAAAACGTCGGATATGATGGCGATTCGAAAAAATTCCCCCGTCATATTCAGGAGCAGGACAGATGATCACTGCGTTTCGCGTGTTACTGGCCGCGGGTGTGCTGGTGTTAGCCGCATGCAGCAGCCACGACGATTCGGCTGATGTTGTGCAAAAAGGCAACAGCGTTAATATCGGACAGCGCACTGTTAATATAGACAGCCCGGCTTATGCAGCCTGTTCCATGGCGGGAGGCCAGTTACGAATGGCGCCGCAGCTTGATGGCAGCCGTGTCGGCATGTGTTCGATGGCGAATGGCCGTCAGTGCTCTGAAGGCGCGCTGATGCAGGGACTCTGTAAAGCCTGATAAAACGCCAAACTGATGTTTGGCGTTTTTGCATTCGTGCTACGACATACCTGCTGTTACATACGGTCTTTCAGACGATATACCAGCTGGTGTTTGCCCTGCGTCAGGGTCAGTTTGTGATCCTGCAGGGTCACTGCCGCGCCGTTATTCAGAACGTCGCTGATCACGTGATCCCATTTATTCAGATTTTCATCCGGGCACAGCATCATGGTGGACGCCAGGCCTTTCACGGTCAGCACGTTGTTTTGCAGCTTGCCCTGACCCATGAAGTTGTTACACATTTTGCCGGAAACATGCATGTTTGAGCCGAATTCGATTTCCGGAATACGCCCCTGCGCCGCAGGAACCGTCTGACCATCGACACTCAGCAGTTCAAAGCGGTGATGCTGCAGGTCGTTTTGTTTCACAGTAGTGTCTTGATTCATGCTGCAGGCACCCAGAGTCATCGCGGCGGCCAGAATAAACAGTGACTTCTTCATCTTCTCTCCTGAGAAATATTCCTTTAGCACTCGCCATGTCGATACATTCAACTGACTTATGCAATATTTGTTGGAGTATTATAGCGTGAATGGATGGGGATTTTAAGCCCTTAACTCCCTCCACTGCGATGTAGCTTAAAACCTTGTCCGTCTTTATCCCGTCATCTCCCCATCATAAAAGCGTCATTTTAGCCCGATAGGTTATGCCCATCACGAGTCAGAGAGACACCGGCGGCATGAGCTATTTATCACTTCACCACATCCGAAAATCCTGGGGCAATAAAGTGGCACTCAACGACATCAGCTTTGATGTGGAAGAGGGCGATTTCATTGCGTTGCTGGGGCCTTCCGGTTGCGGGAAATCCACCATGCTGCGCACGATTGCCGGCCTGGAATCCGCGGACAGCGGCGCGATTTATTTCCAGCACACAGACGTGACAGCGCTAACACCGTCACAGCGCAAGCTTTCTATGGTGTTCCAGTCCTACGCACTGTTTCCGCACATGAACGTTCGCGAAAACCTGTTATTCGGATTGCGGGCGCGCGGCGAGGATAAACGTCATTTCGCTTCGCGGTTACAGGAAGTCAGCAAACTGATGGAGCTGGAACCCTTGCTCGACCGGCTTCCGGCGCAGCTTTCCGGCGGACAGCAGCAGCGTGTGGCGCTGGGCCGGGCGGTGATTGCCAATAACAAGCTGTGTCTGATGGATGAACCGCTTTCCAATCTGGACGCCAAGCTGCGTCAGAGTATGCGTCGTGAGATCCGTGCGATTCAGAAAAAGCTCGGTCTGACGATGGTGTACGTCACCCACGATCAGACCGAAGCGATGAGCATGGCGGACAAAATCATTCTGCTCAACGACGGGTGTATCGAACAGCACGACACGCCGGACAATCTCTATAGCAACCCGACCAGCATTTTTACCGCGCAATTCATCGGTGCGCCGCCGATGAACATTCTGCCGCTCGAACGCCGGGGTCATCACCATTATCTGGCCACCATGTCCTTGCCGGTGGTGGAAAATTTTCATCAGGACGCGATCAGTCTGGGGTTACGTGCAGAAGATATTCAGCTGATTGCCGCCGAAAACGCCAGCCTGACCGCGCAGGTGATAAGCCACGAATACATGGGTGCGGATACTCTCATCGCCTGCGCCTTAGCCGGATATGCGCAACCGCTGACGGTCAAAGTCGCCGGGATGAAACGCTACGCCGAAGGCCAGTCCGTCGGGTTGCAGTGGGCGACGGGCGCACAATATTTTTTCTTCACAGCGGACGGAAAACGCTGTTATCAGGCGGAACAAGCCTGCCAGCCTTCAGATAACCGCGTCGCCGTGTAGCAGGTTTTTTTGAGTCACTTTTATTCTTACAACGACTATTACCGAAGGGAACATCATGTCTATTGCGCACCGTCTCTCACGTCTGACCGCAGCGATGCTTTTAATCACCGGAACCTCGGCTTTTGCGGCGGATCCTGTGAAATTACAAATGTATTACCCGATCGCCGTGGGCGGAAAAATCAGCCATACCGTGGATACCCTGGTGGAAGATTTCCAAAAAACACATCCGGATATCAGCATTCAGCCGGTGTATACCGGGGATTACGCCACCACAGTCACCAAAGCGCTGACCGCGTTCCGTGGCGGCAATGCCCCGCAAATCGCGGTGATTGGCGACATTGAAGCCTATTCGCTGATCGACGCGGGCGCGATTTTGCCGGTCAGTGATCTGGCAAATGATGCAGACGGCAAAAAATGGATCGACGGTTTTTATCCGGCCTTTATCCGCCATATTCAGGATAAGGTGTGGGGGATCCCGTTCCAGCGTTCAACCGTGGTGATGTACTGGAACAAACAGGCGTTTGAGAAAGCCGGGCTGAATGGCGATACGCCGCCAGCAAACTGGCAGCAGGTGGTGGATTTCGGCAAAAAACTGGTGGTACGTGACGGTAATGAAGTGAAGCAGTGGGGTATCGAAATTCCTTCAACGCCAAATGGTTACTGGAACTTCCAGGGGATTGCCGCCACCAACGGCAGCCATCTGGATAACGGCAAAGGCACGGCGGTCACCTTTGATACGCCGGCTAACGTCGAAACGCTGCAATGGCTGACTGATTTGTCGCAAAAAGACGGCGTATCACCAAAAGGCACTATTGCCTGGGGCACCACGCCGCAGGACTTTATCGACGGTAAAACGGCGATGATGGTGACCACCACCGGCAACCTGACTACCGTGCGTGAAAACGCCAAATTCCCGTTCGGTGTGGCGATGTTGCCGGAGAAAACCCGGCGCGGCAGCCCGACCGGTGGCGGCAACCTGTACGTTTTTAAAAACACCTCGCCGGAACAGCAGAAAGCCGCCATGGCGTTTATCCGCTGGGTTTCTGCGCCTGAGCAGGCCGCCCGCTGGAGTATCGCGACGGGCTACGTCGCCACATCACCCGCCGCTTGGGAAACGCCGGTCATGCAGGATTACGTGAAACAGGTGCCGCAGGCGCTGGTGGCGCGTGAGCAGCTTAAATATTCCCAGCCGGAGCTGTCGACGTATAACAGCGTACAGATCCAGGAACTGCTGAATCACGCGATCGAAGCCGCCGTGACGCAGGCCAAAACGCCGGCAGACGCGCTGAGCTCGGCACAGAAACAGGCCGACCGCCTGCTGAAACCTTATCAGTAAGGACCGGCATGAGCATCCTGCACACTGTTGCACCGGCCGCCCGCACTCGCGGGCTGTCTTTACAGCTTTACGGTTATCTGCTGCTGTTGCCCGCGCTCTGTTTTTTGCTGTTGTTTACCCATTATCCGGCGCTGGCGACGGTGTGGGAAAGCCTGTTCAGCGCCGCGCGCAGCGGGCATTCCGCGCAGTTTGTCGGTCTGGATAATTACCGCGCACTGCTCGACGACGACATCTTTATGCTGTCGCTGCGCAATAACCTGCTTTATGCCGTGATCACCATTCCGCTGTCGGTAATTCTTGCGCTGATGATGGCGCTGGCGGTGAACCGTCGTCTGCGCGGTAACGCCATCACCCGCGCGGCGTTTTTCATTCCCTCGCTGCTGCCGATGGTGGCGATTGCCAACCTGTGGCTGTTTTTCTATACGCCGCAACTCGGCTTGCTCAACAAGCTGCTGGCGCTGTTTTCGCTGCCTGCGGTCAACTGGCTCGGTGAGCCCGGCACGGCGCTTTACAGCCTGATGGCGGTTTCCGTGTGGCGCGAAGCCGGATTCTTTATGATTTTTTATCTGGCGGCGCTACAGCAAATCGATCCGCGTCTTGCCGAAGCCGCTGAAATTGAAGGAGCGTCAAAACGCTATTTCTTCTTTCGCGTGCAGTGGCCGTTACTGATGCCGACCACGCTGTTCATCCTGATCAATGCCTCGATGAATGCTTTCAGGATTGTCGATCAGGTGATTGCCATGACCAACGGCGGCCCAAATAACAGCACCAGTTTGTTGCTCTTTTACATCTACCGCACAGCGTTCAGTTACTGGGATTTACCGGCCGCGTCAGCCATGACAGTCGTCCTGCTGGTGATCCTCGCCGCCATTGCGCTGATCAAATTTAATCTGCTGGATAAAAGGGCGCACTATCAGTGAATCGTTTTTCTCTCAGCCGTTTTTCCCTGAACCTCGCCATCTGGCTGGCAGCTTTGCTGTGGTTTTTGCCGGTGCTGGTGGCTGTCTGGGTATCCATTCATCCGGCCTCTGCGCAGGGCAGTTTTTCACTGTTCGCACCGCTGACCTTGCAGAATTTTATCAATGCCTGGAACGCGGCTCCCTTCGCCCGTTACTTTCTCAACACCACGTTGCTGGTGCTGATGATTGTGGTCTGCCAGCTGATACTGGCGACCCTGGCGGCTTATGCGCTGGTCAGATTTAAACTCAAAGCCGGTGGATTTATCTTCGCGCTGATTTTGCTGCAACTGATGATAAGTCCCGATGTTCTGATCCTGAACAACTACAAAACCATTGGTGCGCTGGGGCTGCGTGACACGCTGGCCGGTATTGCGCTGCCGTATTTTGCTTCGGCGTTTGCCATCTTCCTGCTGCGCCAGACGTTTAAAAGTATTCCGCTGGTGCTGGAAGAAGCCGCCATCGTGGAAGGCGCCAGCCGGTTCTATATTCTGCGCAAAATCTACATCCCGCTGGCGAAACCGATTTACGTCGCCTTTGCGCTGGTTTCCATCAGTTTCCACTGGAACGATTTTCTCTGGCCGCTGGTCATTACCGATTCGGTGAAAGTGCGGCCGGTTACGGTCGGACTTCAGCTGTTTTCCGCGCCGGAACAGGGCGTGCAATGGGCGCTGATCAGCGCCGCGACGCTGATGACCGTGCTGCCATTACTGGTGCTGTTTCTTATCTTTCAGCGCCAGTTCGTTCAATCTTTTATGCGGGCAGGGATCCGATAAGCACCTGACAGGAGAATATTATGACCGTCACGACTTCATCCCCTTTGTTATCTGAGCGGCAGGCACAGGCGCTGGGCAATGTGAGTTCATTGTACGAGCTGCCGGAGGTGCATGATGCGCTGGTAAACGGCGCACGGCTGCGGTTCGGGCTGATTGCGGATCCACAATATGCAGATGCCGATCCGCATAACATCCGTTATTACCGCAACAGCCTGAATAAACTGGCTACGGCTATTAATGAGCTGAATGACTTAAAACTGGATTTTGTCGTCACATTGGGTGACCTGGTGGACAGAGGCTGGACCAGTTTTCAGGCGGTTCTTGACCGTTATGACGCGCTGCGACATCCGCATGCGGTGCTGATCGGCAATCACGATGCGCAGGTGATTTCTGAACATCTCGGTGCGCAGAAACCGGCGATTGGTCTGCCGAAAAGTTATTATTCGTTCAGTCTGCCGGGCTATCGTTTTCTGGTCATTGACGGCAACGACGTCAGTTTGTACTGCAATCATGCCAACGGTGACGACCATCAGCTGGCTGAATATATGCTGGAAGAACTGACCGAATGCCAGCAGTCGCAGGCGCAGCCGTGGAACGGTGCGGTAGGTCGCAAACAGCTGGAATGGATTGAACAGAATCTGCGAGAAGCCCGCGAGCGGCGTGAAGTGGTGCTGGTTTTCGGGCACTACCCGCTGACGCCGGTAAACAGCCATAATCTGTGGAACTGCGAGACGCTGGTCGAACTGCTGTGCCGTTATGACGTGCGTGCTTATTTCGCCGGTCACGACCATCGCGGCGGCTACGATCGTGTCGGAAACACCGATTTTATAACGCTCAAGGGAATGGTCGACGGCGAAAATAGCCTGCCGTTTTCCTCGGTGACGCTGGCCGATGACGTGCTGACCATCACCGGTTATGGCACGGAAATCAGCCGGGTACTCAGTCGCTGATAACTTAGCCGCTGACAACTTAGTCGCTGACAACTTAGCCGCTGACAGCGACAGCAGAAATAAAAAAGGCTCACCGAAGTGAGCCTTATCATTCTTACGTTATTTAAGCGGTCAGCAGATTCGGGCAGTGAACGCCTTTAGACAGCTGATCAATATTCATCAGCGTGGTTTCTGAAATGCTGGTCAGCGCATCGCTGGTCAGAAACGCCTGATGGCCGGTGAACAGCACATTGTGACATGATGACAGGCGGCGGAATACGTCGTCGAGGATCACTTCGTTGGAGTTATCTTCGAAGAACAAATCGCGTTCGTTTTCGTAAACGTCCATGCCCAGCGCGCCGATTTTTTGTTTTTTCAGCGCATCAATCGCGGCGGTGGCATCCAGTAATGCGCCACGGCTGGTGTTGACGATCATCACGCCATCTTTCATCTTGGCAAACGCACCGGCATTCAGCATGTGGTGGTTTTCCGGCGTCAGCGGACAGTGCAGCGAAATCACATCGGATTCAGCATACAGCGTATCCAGATCGACATATTCAGCGCCGAGTTCCAGCGCCAGCGGGCTTGGGTACGGATCGTAAGCCAGAATGCGCATACCAAAACCTTTGAGAATACGCATGGCGGCCACGCCGATTTTACCGGTCCCGATAATGCCGGCGGTGCGCTGATACATGTTAAAACCGATCAGGCCTTCCAGTGAGAAGTTGGCTTCACGGGTGCGCTGATAGGCGCGATGAATGTGACGGTTCAGACACATCATCATACCCACTGCGTGTTCGGCCACCGCTTCCGGCGAATAGGCCGGTACGCGCACCACCGAAATCCCCAGCTCTTTCGCTGCATCTAAATCGACATTGTTAAAACCGGCACAACGCAGGGCGAGGGTTTTAATGCCAAGGGTTGCCAGTTCCTGTAACACGTCGCGGCAACCATCGTCGTTAACAAAAATACAGACTGCATCAGAACCTATCGCTGTTTTCGCCGTTTGCGGGGTCAGCAGAAAATCGAAAAATTCCAGTTCATAGCCATAATGTTGATTGACCAGTTCCAGATATTTCCGGTCGTAATTTTTAGTACTGTAGACAGCCACTTTCATGGTGTTTCTCCGCAGTGAGTTTGAATCTCTGGCGAAACGGTTTCCACCTGTTTTATAAGGAATAAACAGTTTCAGAAACAATTCGCAATATGCTACCAAACTAGCAGAGCGCAGGGGCGCAGACAATTTTTCCCGTGCTATTTGGCTCATGTGTTCTGGCAATCCGGCCATCAGTTGTTACGCTAATTATGATATCTTGCGGGCGGTTAGGTCATTTAGTGAAGTATAAGACAAGGCAAGTCATGAGGAACGGACTGAAGAGAAGCGCGCAGATACTCCTGAGTATAGTGGTGATTGTCGCATTGCTAATGTGGGTGTTATGGAAAACCGTGCCGCGCTGGTTGCCCGTTGTGGCCGGGCACTGGCTGCCCGCAGGCACGCAACTGACGCTCAAAGGCGCGCCGCGCTGGGCTGACGGTGTACTTCAGTTACCGGGCGTGAGTTATGCCGCCGGTGACTGCCAGCTTGCCACCGCGCGCAATACCCGCCTCAGCCATAATGGCGGGCGATGGGCGCTGAAGCTGGACGCCCTGAGCGTCGACACCGCCTGTCTGGCTAAAATGCCGAAAAGCGACAGTCAGCAGACGCTTTCGCTGGCCGATATTCAGCAGATGTTGCCGCCCGGCGATATCAGCATCGATCATCTTTCTGTCACGCCCTGGCAGCGCTATGCCGGTCAGTTGCAGATCAGTAATGCTGGCGGCACGCAGCATCTTTCCTTTAATGGCGAATCGCTGAAACTGGACGCGGTGCTGGACGGCAACCGTCAGCTGGCGATCCATTCCTTCAGCCTGACGCCACCGGGCAGCGACCAGCCGGTCACGCTGAGCGGCAAATTGCTGCTGCCTGCGACGTTAGATACGCTCCCGGAATCCGGCGAACTGCACGCCGAAATGCAAACTGCGCAGGTGCCCAACCCGCTGGATATTCAGCTCAGCTGGCAGGCGACTGAAGGCGTGCTGACGTTGACAGAAAAAGACAGCCAGCAGCCGTTACTGATGCTGCCGTGGAAACTGAGCAATAACGTTTTAGACATTACGCAAGGACAGTGGCGCTGGCCGTATGCCGCGCAACCGCTGGCCGGTGGCGTAAATCTGACGCTCAGTGACTGGACACCGACGTTCGATCAAACCAATATCACGGCGCGGCTGAACGTGCTGACGCAGGGGCACAATGGTAAGGCGAACGTGGTGCTGACCATGGGGCCGGGTCGTGTCGGGCTGCTCGACAGTAATCTCGATTTCCGCCTCACCGGACAAGCCAATTTGCAGGCCACTTCTCTGAGTGCGTCGCTTCCCGGCCAGCTCAGCGGTTCGGTTCTGAATCCGACGCTGTCACTGCGCAGCGGTTCACTGCTGCGTGCGTGGGGGAAACCGACGCCGGAGCTGACGATCAGCGATGCGCGCTGGCCGCTGGCGGGCGTAAAAGTGTCGGCTGAAGGTGTCAGCGGGCCACTTCAGGCCATTCTTAAAGCACGCCACAGCTTCTGGGGCGCGTTTGATTTACATCTCAGCGGTAAAGCGCTGACATTCTGGCCAGATATTGGCCAGTGGAATTTCAACTACTGGGGCAACGGTCATCTGCCGCCGCTTAACGGTCGCTGGGATGTGTCCGGTAAAGGCCAGTGGCATGACAATCTCATCAGCATTAATTCGCTTTCAACCGGTTTTGACCGGCTGCATTACGGCCTCGTCGATGTCGATGCGCCGCGTCTGACACTGGAACATCCTTTACTGTGGAAACGTCCGCCGTCTTCGCGTTTTAAACCACAGTACCCTGATTTACCGACAGAATTTAAAGGTGACATCAAACTGGTGGCGAAAAAAATTGCGCTGGAGAACGGCGGATATCTGCCTCCGGCAACGCTGGCGTTACAGCTCAGCGGCGACAGCCCCGACAGTTTCACGATGCGCGGAATGCTTGATGCCAAACCTATTGGCCCGATCCGCCTCAACGGTCGCTGGGACGGCGAACGTCTGCGCGGCGAAGGCTGGTGGCCTAAACAACAACTCACCGCGTTCCAGACACTGCTGACGCCGGATCTGAACATAAAATTACGTGCAGGATCGTTCTACGCGCAGTCGGCATTCTCGGCGGCACGCGGGCAGGGATTTGTCGCTGGCGGCCACTGGGTAGTGAAAAACGGCGGCTTCTGGATGAAGGACGGCGACCTGAGCGGGCTGGATTTCAGTCTGCCTTATCGCCTGAAAGATCAGGTCTGGCAGCTCGGCGTGAAAAAACCGGTGACGCTGCGCATCGGCGAAGTGAACAATCTGGTCAAAATGCAGAATGTGACTGCTGATTTGCAAGGTCATTATCCGTGGAGTGAAGAGGCGCCGCTGACCCTGAGCAATCTCGGTGTCGATATGCTGCGCGGGCATCTCAGCCTTTCCGCGCTGCGTATGCCGCAGCACGACGCGGCGGTGCTGAAGTTCGACAAGATCAATCTCAGCGAACTCTTCACGGCGCTGAAACCGAAACAACTGGCGATGTCGGGCGTCGTCTACGGTGAACTGCCGCTGTACGTGGAAAATCCGCAGTGGATCATCCATAACGGCTGGATCAGAAATGACGGTGGCCTGACGCTGCGCCTCGATCCGCAATTCGCGGACGCGATGGCCAGCGGGAATTTCGCCAATAACATGGTGATTGGCCTGCTGCGCTATCTGGAAATCAGCCGTTCTGATGCGCTGGTCAGCCTGGATAATCTTGGCGTGCTGTCCATGAAAGCGAAAGTGGACGGGGTGAACTACACCGACACGACGCACGGCGGTGACAAAGAAAAACGTGAAATCGTCCTCAACTATTCCCACGAGGAAAACATCTACCAGCTCTGGCGCAGCTTGCGCTTTGGCGACAATCTTCAGGAATGGCTGCAACAGCAGATGTCTTTGCCTGCGAATGCGCTGTCAAAAGGCTCCGCTGCGGCCGGGCAGAAAAAGGATCCAACAGTGAGGAAGGAACAATGAAACTGCAATTTGCAGGACCGTGCGTGGCGCTTTGCGTAGTGATGCTCAGCGGATGCGTACCGCGCATCGAACTGGCTGCGCCGAAAGAGCCGATCACTATCAATATGAACGTGAAAATTGAACACGAAATTCATATCAAAGTGGATAAAGACGTGGAAGATCTGCTGAAAAATCAGAGCGATTTATTCTAGGAGCCACTATGTCCGCGATAATTTTCAATAAAAATGGCCTCAAAAGAATCAGCCTGATGTTGCTGGCCGGTGGGTTGCTGTTTTGCAGTCAGGCGTTCGCATTAACGCTCAATGAAGCCAAGCAACAGGGGCGCGTGGGCGAAACGCTCTCCGGTTATCTGGCACCGCTGAAACAAGACGCGGAAAGTGTCGCGCTGGCGTCAAAAATCAACGAGGCGCGCAAACAGCAATACCAGCAGGTGGCGCAGGAGAATAACGTCAGCACCGACGATGTGGCAAAACTGGCCGGACAGAAACTGGTCGCCAGAGCCGGGAAGGGTGAATACGTCCGCGGCATTAACGGACAGTGGTTGCAGAAATAGGGTTTACAGAAGAGAGCGGGTGATTTTTGGGAAAAACGGCAAAAAAAAAGCGCGCCTCTCGGCGCGCAATAGTTTTATCACAACAACATCTGAGCGTAACGGACAGATTCTTAAGTGAATGATTGCTCAGATTGTGATCACTGCAATTATGCGGCAGCCAGCTCTTTGATAGCGGCGTCGATGGCAGCTTTCGCATCAGTCTGTGCTTTGGTCGCCACTTCAGGACCGTATGCAATGCCTTCAGCGTAAACGAATTCTACGTCGCTCATGCCCAGGAAGCCCAGGAACAGAGACAGGTATGGGGCAACCAGATCGCTTGGGGTGTCTTTATGAATACCACCACGGCTGGTCAGAACGATAACGCGTTTGCCTTTCACCAGACCTTCAGGGCCTTTCTCGGTGTATTTGAACGTCACGCCAGCACGGGCAACCAGGTCGAAATAGGTTTTCAGCTGAGTCGGGATGTTGAAGTTGTACATTGGTGCAGCGATAACGATCACGTCATGCGCCTGCAGTTCGTCGATCAGGGTGTTAGACAGCGCCAGTGCTTCTTCCTGACGTGGTGTCAGCGGAGCATCGGAAGGACGCAGTGCGCCAACCAGTTCGCCATCTAATACAGGGATTGGGTTAGCCGCCAGATCACGAACTGTTACGGTAGAACCGCTGTTTGCAGACTGATACTGTGCAACCAGGTAATCGGCCAGTTGGTTTGACTGAGAGAAGTTAGCCAGAATGCTTGATTTCAGAACGAGTACTTTGCTCATTAGTGAGTTCCTTAACTGTGTGGTACATAGGGTGTTGGTTTTTATAACCAGAACGTTCCCCGAATGGAACTTACTTTATTCAGAAAGCTTATGCAGTGATAGCGCAATATTTAGAGACCTATCATCGATTTTTTTGAACAACTTCAAATCCGGTCGCAAAATCACCCGTTTTCAGCATCTTCAATACCTTGTGTTAACATAGACGCAAGCAGGCAAGGCGTGAACCTTCCTCATCCCCCATTCAGATTCAGCTGGCGCAGATGATTTGCTCTCCGGCTGACATGTAACAAGGAATTCCGATCGTGAAATCACCGCTCGCGGCATTATCAGCGCAGTTAGACGGGCTGATGCTACGTGACCGGCAACGCCTGCAACGTCGTTTGCAGGGTGCCAGAAAGATTGATAAACCCGAAGCACTCGACGCGTTAAGTGCTGAAATCCAGACCGCTATCAACGAGAGCCTGAAGAAAGTCAGCGCCCGTGAAGCGTCACGGCCAAAAATCAGCTATCCGGAAAACCTGCCGGTCAGCCAGAAAAAAGAAGACATTTATAACGCTATCCGCGACCACCAGGTGGTGATTGTGGCGGGCGAAACCGGCTCCGGTAAAACCACGCAGATCCCGAAAATCTGCATGGAACTCGGTCGCGGGATCAAAGGCGTGATTGGTCATACCCAGCCGCGTCGTCTGGCAGCGCGCACCGTGGCCAACCGTATTGCCGATGAGCTGGATACCACACTCGGAAACACGGTCGGCTATAAAGTCCGTTTTAACGATCAGGTCAGCGAAAACACGCTGGTTAAGCTGATGACCGACGGTATTCTGCTGGCGGAAATCCAGCAGGATCGCATGCTGATGCAGTACGACACGCTGATCATCGATGAAGCGCATGAACGCAGCCTGAACATCGACTTTATCCTCGGTTACCTGCGTCAGTTGCTGCCAAAGCGTCCGGATCTCAAAGTCATTATTACCTCGGCGACCATTGACCCGCAGCGGTTCTCGCGTCATTTCAATAATGCGCCAATCATTGAAGTGTCTGGCCGGACGTATCCGGTCGACGTGCGCTATCGCCCGATTGTTGATGATGCCGACGATGTGGATCGTGACCAGTTGCAGGCGATTTTCGATGCGGTCGATGAACTCGGTCGCGAAAGCATGGGCGACATCCTGATTTTCATGAGCGGTGAACGTGAAATTCGTGATACCGCTGATGCGCTGAACCGTCTGGATCTGCCGCACACCGAGATTTTACCGCTGTATGCACGACTGTCGAACAGCGAGCAGAACCGCGTGTTCCAGTCGCATTCCGGTCGCCGTATTGTGCTGGCGACCAACGTCGCCGAAACCTCGCTGACCGTGCCGGGCATTAAATATGTGATTGACCCCGGTACCGCGCGTATCAGCCGTTACAGCTTCCGCACCAAAGTGCAGCGTCTGCCGATTGAGCCGGTGTCTCAGGCGTCCGCCAACCAGCGTAAAGGACGTTGCGGACGTGTGTCCGAAGGTATCTGTATCCGTCTTTATTCGGAGCAGGATTTCCTGTCGCGTCCGGAGTTTACCGACCCCGAAATTCTGCGCACCAACCTGGCGTCCGTTATTTTGCAAATGACGTCGCTGGGGCTGGGTGATATTGGCGCATTCCCGTTCGTGGAAGCGCCGGACAAACGTAATATTCAGGATGGCGTGCGTCTGCTCGAAGAGCTGAACGCCATCAATAATGCTGTTGACGGGCGTTATACACTGACCCCGCTGGGCCGCCAGCTGGCGCAGTTGCCGGTGGATCCGCGTCTGGCGCGCATGGTGCTGGAAGCGCAGAAAAACGGCTGTATGCGCGAGGTGATGATTATCACTTCCGCACTGTCGATTCAGGATCCGCGTGAACGTCCGATGGACAAACAGCAGGCGTCCGATGAAAAACATCGCCGTTTTGCTGACAAAGATTCAGATTTCCTGGCGTTCGTGAACCTGTGGGATCACCTCAAAGTACAGCAGAAAGAGCTGTCTTCGGCGCAGTTCCGCAAATTATGCCGTAGCGATTACCTCAACTATCTGCGCGTGCGTGAATGGCAGGATATCTATACTCAGCTGCGTCAGGTGGTGAAAGAACTTGGCCTGCCGGTGAACAGTGAACCGGCTGAATATCGCGAAGTTCACTGCTCGCTGCTGACCGGCTTGCTGTCGCATATCGGTCAGAAAGATGTGGATAAACAGGAGTATACCGGCGCGCGCAACGCACGTTTTGCCGTCTTCCCGGGCTCCGGATTATTCAAAAAGCCGCCTAAATGGGTGATGGTTGCCGAACTGGTGGAAACCAGCCGCCTGTGGGGGCGCATTGCCGCGCGTATCGAACCGGAATGGATTGAGCCGCTGGCGCAGCATCTGGCGAAAAGCAGTTACAGCGAACCGCACTGGGAAAAGGCACAGGGCGCGGTGATGGCAACGGAAAAAGTCACGCTGTACGGCCTGCCGATTGTGGCGGCGCGTCGTGTGAACTATGGCACGATTGATCCGGTGGTTTCCCGCGAGCTATTTATTCGTCACGCGCTGGTGGAAGGCGACTGGCAGACGCGTCACGCGTTCTTCCGCGCTAACCTGCGTCTGCGTACCGAAGTCGAAGAGCTGGAGCACAAATCCCGTCGCCGCGATATTCTGGTCGATGACGAAACCCTGTTCCTGTTCTATGAGCAGCGCATCGGGCAGGAAGTCGTGTCTGCGCGCCACTTTGATACCTGGTGGAAAAAACAGCCTCAGGACAGCCTGAACTTTGAAAAAAGCATGCTGATCAAAGAGGGCGCAGGCAACATCAGCGTCCACGATTACCCGAACTTCTGGCATCAGGGCAATCTCAAACTGCGCGTCACTTATCAGTTTGAACCGGGTACGGATGCCGACGGTGTGACGGTGCATATTCCGTTGCCGCTGCTCAATCAGGTGACGGAAGAAGGTTTCGACTGGCAGATCCCTGGCATTCGCCGCGACCTGATTATGGCGCTGATTAAATCGCTGCCTAAACCGGTTCGCCGCAATTTTGTGCCGGCACCGAATTACGCCGACGCTTTACTCGGTCGCATTAAACCGCTCGAAATGCCATTGCTCGATGCGATGGAAAAAGAGTTGCGTAAGATGAGCGGCGTGACGGTGTCACGTGAAGACTGGCAGCTGGATCAGGTGCCCGATCATCTCAAAATGACCTTCCGCATTGTTGATGACAAAAACAAAACGCTGCGTGAGGGCAAAGACCTGCTGGCACTGAAATCCGGCCTGAAAGAGCAGGTTCAGCAAACGCTGTCTGCGGTGGCGGATGACGGCATCGAACAGCGCGATCTGCATGTCTGGAGTTTCGGTACGTTGCCGGAACGCTACGAGCAAAAACGTGGTGGCTACGAAGTGAAAGCCTATCCGGCGATTGTCGATGAGAAAGACAGCGTGGCGATCCGTTTGTTCGACAGTGAGCTGGAACAGCAACAGGCGATGCTCAGCGGTATGCGGCGTTTGCTGTTGCTGAACATTCCTTCTCCGGTCAAATACCTGCACGAGAAGTTGCCGAACAAAGCCAAACTGGGGCTGTACTTTAACCCGTACGGTAAAGTGCTGGATCTGATCGACGACTGCATTTCCTGCGGTATCGACAAACTGATTGCTGAATCCGGCGGCCTGGTGTGGCGCGAGGAAGATTTTGCGAAACTGCATGAGCACGTACGCGCCAACCTGAATGAGACGGTGGTACAGATTGCGATTCAGGTGGAGCAAATCCTGACCACTGTGTTCAGCATCAACAAGCGGCTGAAAGGGCGGATTGATATCACCATGGCGCTGGCGCTTTCTGATATCAAAGCGCAAATGTCCGGGCTGATTTATCGCGGATTCGTGACGCAAAACGGCTGGAAGCGTCTGCCGGATACGCTGCGTTATTTGCAGGCGATTGAACGCCGGATGGACAAACTGGCCATGGATCCGCACCGCGACCGCGCACAGATGTTAAAAGTGGAAAACATCCAGCAGCAATGGCAGCAGTGGTTCAACAAACTGCCGCCGGTGCGTCAGCAAAGTGAGGATGTAAAAGAAGTGCGCTGGATGATTGAAGAGCTGCGCGTCAGCTACTTCGCTCAGCAACTGGGCACGCCGTATCCGATATCGGATAAACGTATTTTACAGACCATGGAACAGCTGGTTTAACCGGTTCTCTAAACTAAAAACCGCCTTAGTGACTCAAGGCGGTTTTTTTATGCTCTGCAACGGTGTTTGAGACGTTTACTGAACGGGAGCCTTCACCGGTGTGCTGGCGCTGATGACGCCAGAAGACAGCGTGTTCAGTGCGTCACGAATGGCCGGAACGGCCAGCGCGCGGTTGTCTGCAAGATAGCGATCCTGTGCGGCAGGCGCGGAACTTTGAATCGCAACCAACGACCAGCCGTCAGCATTTTTCAGCAACAATGGCGAACCGCTGTCGCCCGGCAGCGTGTCGCAGCGATGCGATAACACGCCCGGTTGCGCCCAGCCTGTCACCAGACAATCCTGATGCACGTATAAATCATCCAGATGATCTTCCGGATAGCCTGCCTGTGTCACTTTTCGGCCTTCCTGCTTGAGCAGCGCAGTCAGATCATCGCGTGAACCTTCCCACAACGGCAGGGGTTTGATCGGCAACGACAGCTTTTCATCCGTCAGACGGACCAGCGCGAAATCGAACGGTGCGGCTTTTGGCGGAACGATCCAGCCATCGCCATCGGCTTTCAGTTTCTTACCGAGCTTAGGATCAACCAGGGTTTGCAATGCCGTTATCTGATAACGCCATTTCTGATTGTGAGAAATAAAACGCAGGGCAATGACTTTGTCGATCTTACCCGGAGGCGCGAGAACACAGTGACCGGCGGTGAGGACCAGATGTTTGGAAATCAGGGTGGCGGTACATAAATTACCGCTTTCGGTTTCAATCTGCCCGATGGCCTGCCACGGCCAGTGCGCCGCCGCAGAAACCTGAGTTCGCTGATCGTGACCGAAGAACAGGGCCGTTTTTTCTTTTAAGCTGATTGAAGGTGCGTCGCTGTCTGCATCATCCGGAGAATCTGCATGAACAAGAGGACTGGCGGTAAAACAGAAAAAGCACAAAAAAAGCGGTAACGCGATGCGCATAACATTCTGACCTTGAAAACAGGGAGAACCCGATAACCAGTTATTATGGAACGATTATAGACGGTTATCTTTCGTGTTGGATAGATTTGTCTGATAACTCAATCTTTTGAGAAGATGACGGACGTCATCCGGGATACTTCAGAAGTAGAAGAACAGGGTGATCAGACCGCAGAGGATCAGAGAGCACAGGGTGATTTCGAACAGGTAGCGGCGCAGCATCTTCCATCAGTACCTCAAGATAAAGAACCGGAGAAAAAAACACCCGGCGAACCGGGTGTTAAATCATCAGTCTTGATAATGGTGAGTAGATACGCTCACAAAGACTTCTTACTGACTACTTATGCTGCTGGCGTTGCTTTTGCAGCTGGTGCAGCTTTCTTAGCATGTTTCACGTGTTTTTTAGCAGCCTGGGCTTTCTGAGCTACCGGTGCAGCTTTTTTAGCGTGTTTCACGTGTTTTTTAGCAGCCTGGGCTTTCTGAGCTACCGGTGCCGCTTTTTTTGCATGTTTCACGTGTTTTTTAGCAGCCTGAGCTTTCTGAGCTACCGGTGCAGCTTTTTTAGCGTGTTTTACGTGTTTTTTAGCGGCCTGAGCTTTCTGAGCTACTGGTGCTTTCTTAGCTGCTTTTTTGTGTTTCTTGGCAGCCTGAGCTTTCTGCACAGGTTTTTTATGCGCTTTATGCTTAGTTGCATGAGCCGGAGCAGCGGTAGTTGCTGTTGCAGCAGGTGCTGGCGTTGCAGTGGTTTCAGCAGCGAAAGCAACTGAAGACAGGCCCATTGCAGCGGCAACAACCAGAGCTAATACTTTTTTCATGTGTAATTCCTTAAGAATCTTAGTTTAAGTGTCCACCCCACTGCGGGGCCGGTGAAAGAATAATAGGCATGTGGATCGCTGCTGTCCGTGAGTGATTGGTATCGGCGTGTAACGGAATGTACAAAGAGGGGGATTTTAGGAAAATCAGGGAATTACAGGTTGGGGGTGCGTGTGATCGGCCTTTGACTTCAACTTCAACTTCAATTGCAACTGCAACTGCAACTGCAACTGCAACTGCAACTGCAACTGCAACTGCAACTGCAACTTCAAAACCGTGGGCGTCGGCCCACACCGACCAGAGACCCGGTAACGCGCGGGCCTCTGGACTCCGCGCTTTTTTCACTGCGCGCTGTCGCGGGTATGACGGACATGTTCTGGCGCATTGGTGAGTGGCGCAAATCCAGGTGCTTCGCACTGCCTTCTCTCGGTCTTCGAGCCACAGGTCTCGAAGCCGCTCCGTTCAGCTGAATTTTGAGCACGCCAATCTGCTTTTCTAAAAGATGAAAAACAATCTGCCTTTGATTTTAATATCGTGCGGGCGATTCAGAAAGCTTGCTGAACGGAGCGGCCTGGAGACCAGAGGCTCCAGGACCGAGTGAAGGAACCGCAAAGCGGCAAGCTTTCCAGCCTGCCGCTGCGATACCTGAAACATAGCCAGCGAGCGGAGCGCGCAGTAAAAGAGCCGGAGATTCTTAAGAGGCGCGGCGATAGGCGCCTCTTGAGGCCAGTTTGGGTGGCAACCCAAGGTGTTGTCGGTGTGGGCCGACGCCCACGGTGTTGACCTTAAGGCTCATGGGTGCCCAACTCAAACCCTATCTCCTCTCCTTATGCCTAAATCACCCATCTATATCCCTTTTTGTTAGTGGCACCGCCTTCATCCGTTGTGCAATTCTCTGACTTACAAAAGAAAAACAGGTCTGTATTTGTTCTGAATACTCCACTTTGAAAAATTGGGGCGTAAGCCCTCTGAAGACTATTCATAAGGAAAAACGATGGCTGTCATTAACGTAAATAAAACCAAGATTGCCGCCGGATTGTTTCTGGCACTCAGCACGATTTCTTCTTTTGCCGCGCACGCAGATCAGCTGGCGGACATCAAGAAAGCCGGTGTGGTGAAGGTCGCGACCTTCGATTCCAACCCGCCGTTTGGGTCTGTGGATGCCAAAACGCATGACATCGTGGGTTATGACGTAGATTTCGCTAAAGCACTGGCGAAAACGCTGGGCGTGAAATTGCAACTGGTGCCGACTAATCCGGCGAACCGCATTCCATTGTTACAGTCCGGTAAAGCGGATCTGATTGTGGCTGATATCACCATCACGCCGGAACGCGCGAAAGTGATCGACTTCTCCGTGCCGTATTTCGTCACCGGCCAGCAGTTCCTGGTGCCGGCAAATTCGCCAGATAAACTGGATGCGTATGCCACGGCGCGTATCGGCGCGGTGAAAGGCACCACCGGCGAGCAGGAATTGCATAACCGCTTCCCGCAGTCCCGCGTGCTGTCTTATGACGATATTCCGCTGGCACTTTCTGCGCTGCGTAACGGCAACGTGCAGGCCATTACTCAGGACAGCACCATTCTGGCGGGTTTGCTGGATGGCGCGCCGGACAAAGCAAAATACAAAGTGCTGCCTGAATTACTGAGCAAAGAAGAGATTGGCGTGGGCGTGAAAAAAGGCGAAACCAGCCTGCTGAAAGTGGTTAATGACGAGCTGCTGAATCTGGAGAAAAACGGTCAGGCGGTCAGCATTTATAACGTCTGGTTCGGTCCGCAGACTAAATCACCTCAGCCGCGTCTGTTCAAAATCGAAGCCAAATAATCTGTTTTATGCAAGGTAAGACACATGCAGCAAGACACTCTCTCAACCGCAGCGACGTCTGCGGTTTTTTCACATTCATCCGCCGGAAAAACGGCGGCCGTTGAATTCCGCCAGGTCAGTAAATCTTTTGGTCCGCATGAGGTTATCCGTAACGTGGATTTGCGTGTGGACAGCGGCGAAGTGGTGGCAGTTTGCGGGCCCTCCGGTTCGGGAAAATCCACGCTGATCCGGCTGATTAATCAGCTGGAATCGGTCAGCAGCGGTGAAATTCTTATCGCTAACCAGCCGACGCGCAATCTCAAAGGCGCCGCATTACGCCAGTTGCGCACGCACATCGGCTTTGTATTTCAGCAGTTCAACCTATATGCCCATCTCACCGCCGAAGACAACGTTAGTCTGGCGCTGATCAAAGTACATGGCTGGAAGAAAACTCAGGCACGCGAAAAGGCACGTGCATTGCTGACACGCGTCGGGCTGGGCGATAAAGCGCTGCATTATCCTGAGCAGCTTTCCGGCGGTCAGCAGCAGCGGGTGGCGATTGCCAGAGCGTTAGTCACCGATCCGGGCATCATTTTATTTGATGAACCGACGTCGGCGCTGGATCCGGAAATGATCGGCGAAGTATTACTGGTGATGCAGGAACTGGCGAAAAGCGGCATCACCATGATTGTGGTGACGCACGAGATGAGTTTTGCCCGTGAAATCGCTGACCGGGTGATTTTCATGGACGGCGGTGAAATTCTTGAACAGGCGCAGCCGGAAGATTTCTTCCTGCGTCCGCAACATCCGCGTGCGCAGCGGTTTCTGCAGAAAGTCCTGTTCCCGCTGCATCCGCAAAGCGGAGCCGCGCTATGAACTGGCATCCCGACTGGGCTGGCGTGCTGACCGGCCAGCCTCTGCAATGGATAATAGCCGGCTTCCTCACCACGCTGTATGTCAGCATTGTTGGCAGCCTGCTCGCCACGTTACTGACGGTGTTGCTGCAGGCGCTGCGCCTGAGTTCGTCGCGTCTGGCACGCGGTGCGGTGGCAGCCTTTGTCTCTGTTTTTCGCAACACGCCGCTGCTGGTACAACTGCTGTTCTGGTATTTCGCGGCGTACGGCGCGCTGCCGCAAAGCTGGCGTTTTTATATCGGCGACAACCATCCGTGGGCGACGTTTCCGGGCAACATTGCGTGGCTGACGCCGGAATTTCTGTGTGCGGCCTGGGGGCTGGCACTGTTCACGGCGGCGTTTCTGGTGGAAGAAGTGCAGGCCGGGCTGAATTCTGTGCCTAAGGGCCAGACCGAAGCGGCGATTTCTCAGGGGTTCAGCCGTAAAACGCTGCTGCTTTCGATTCTCCTGCCGCAGGCGTTGATCAACGCGTGGCAGCCTATCACCGGCCAGTATCTCAACCTGATGAAGCTTTCCTCGCTGGCGACAGGTATTGGTTTTTCGGAACTGACGTATCAGGTCAGCCAGATAGAAAGTTATAACGCGCACGCCTTTGAGAGTTTCGCCGTCGGGACGCTGCTGTATCTGGCGCTCGGACTGATCCTCGGCTGGCTGATGACGGCGTTTGGCCCGAAACGACCGCAGCACAGGCCGCAGGTGGTAATGAAGGAGGAAACCCGCGATGGAGTTTGACTGGTCTGTTATACACGATAATTTCACTTATCTGTTGTGGGGAAGGCTGGCGGATGGCGAGCCGGGCGGAGTATTGCTGACGCTAATCATGGCGGCATCGGCGGGCTTTCTGGCGTTACTGTTCGGTGTGCTGATGGCGGCGCTGGCGTGGCGTTTCGGCGGCTGGACGCGGAAAATCCTGTTTATCTGGGCATCGTTTATCCGCGGTATTCCGCTGATATTCGTGATTTTCTGGCTGTATTTCCTGCTGCCGGTGGTATTTGGCGGGTCGATCCCCGGACCGATGACGGTGATTCTCGCGCTGGCCTGGTTTACCTCGGCGGCGGTGATGCATTCGACGCTGGCCGGTCTGGAAGCCTTGCCGCGCGGGCAAACTGAAGCGGGAATTGCGTCCGGCATGAGTGACGGTAAAGTGCTGTTGTTCGTGCTGTTACCGCAGGCGTGGCCGAATTTGCTGCCGTCGTATCTCGGGCTGCTGATCTCTCTGGTGAAAGACACGTCGCTGGCGTTTATCGTCAACGTGCCGGAACTGACCACCGTCGCCGGACAGGTGAATAACCGGGTACAAATTTACCCGGCAGAAATCTTCCTGCTGGTCGGGCTGATGTATTACCTGCTGTGCGCCTCGCTGGCGTATCTGGCCGGTAAATCGATAAAACGTCGTCAGGGGTTGCGGACGTAAAAGAAAACCCCGCCTGGTTCCGGCGGGGTTTTCAGACTGGAGAGAAGGCAGGTTTATTGTCTTTTGCTGACTGACGTTAATTCTGTATCCACACTCAGATCCCGGTCGAACCATTTTTCAGAAATCTTCTTCAATGTCCCGTCTGCCCGTAATTCTCCCAGTGCGACATCCACTTTCTGTTTCAGTGCTTCTCCGCGCGCATCTTTCCTGAACGGCAGGGCGACCTGTTTCAGGCCAAACGGTTCACCGACAACTTTCAACGGCAGATTTTTATGCTTGATCTGCCCGAGCAGGATCACCTGGCCGGAAACATAGGCATCCACTTTTCCCTGCGCCACGCTGTTAACCACCACATCCATCCCCTCGAAGGTCACCAGCTTGATTTCATTTTTCGGGTCAAACTCTTTCAGGACTTTGGCATAGTTCGAACCGAGATCGGCGGCGACGGTTTTGCCTTTCATGTCCTGCAAACCATGAATGGTGGTGTTGTTTTTACTCACCGCTAACTGCGCCGCTGAGTAATAGTAGGGCGCCGAATAATCATATTTTTTGCGCCGCTCCGGCGTGTCGGCGAAATTGCCCACGGTATCCACTTTGCCGGTTTCCAGAGAGCCCAGCACGCCCACCCAGTCAGACGTGACCCATTCAACTTTATAGTGAATCTTACCGGCCACGGCGTTGAGAATGTCCGCGCTGAAACCTTTGATGGTGTCGCCCTCTTTGAAATAGTGCGGATAACCGTCCGGTGTCGCACCCACCCGCAGAACCGGTTTGTCATCCGCTTTTTCGGCGGGTTTATCACATGCGGTCAGCAGAAGAGGGAGCGAACAAATCGCCAGTGTTAACAATCGCATAACATAATTTCCTGTTTAACCGGCATAAGGTTTGCCGAGATGTTTTTCGAGGCGACGCTGTAATTCACTGAAAATGATGGTCAGCGCCCAGTAGACCAGCGCCACGGCGAAATACGCTTCGAAGAATTTCAGCGATTCTGTAGCCACCATTTTTCCGGCGGCCAGCAGTTCGCTAACGCCTAAAGTGAACGCCAGCGAAGAGTTCTTGATCAGGCCGATATACACGTTGCCGGTCGCCGGAATGGCATTGCGGCAGGCTTGCGGAAACAGAATGCGGCTGGAGGCTTTAAACATGCTCAGTCCGGAGGCCAGAGAGGCTTCCAGCTGCCCTTTATCAACAGAGTCGATGGCGGCACGGAAGATTTCCGCCAGATAAGCGGACGTGTTTAAGCTTAAACCGAGGATCACCGCATTCATGGCGCTCAGTGAATTCATCGAAGGAATAATTTGCGGCAAACCAAAATAAATAATCAGTAACTGCACCAGAACCGGCGTGCCGCGAAAGAAGGAAATATAAAGGTGGGCGAAAGCCGCGGGTATTTTACCGGCCCTGAGTAACAGGGCAAAAATAATACCCAGAACGGTAGCCAGCAAAATGGAAAGCAATGAAATCAGCAAGGTCACGGGAAGATAAACGAGGATCTGCGGAATAACGCCGAGCATATAAGGAAAATCAAAATTCATTGTGCGAAGTTCCGTGTACGGCCATCAGGCAAAATCGTGTAAGAAAGAACGGGTGCGGTTCGAAGAGCCGGTCTGGAAGATTTTGGCCGGTTCGCCTTGTTCGATAATATGACCGTGCTCCATGAAAAATATCCGGTCAGAGACATCCCGTGCAAAACCCATTTCATGCGTGACGATCATCATGGTTAAGTCGCGCCCGGCCAGCCCTTCAATCAGGTTCAGCACTTCACGGCGCATTTCAGGATCCAGGGAAGACGTGGGCTCATCGAATAAAATGACCTGCGGATCAACGGCCATGGCGCGGGCGATGCCGACGCGCTGCTGCTGTCCGCCGGAGAGTGTGCCGGGATAAGCCGCCGCTTTGTGCGCCAGACCCACCTGCGCCAGCAATTCTTCACCCCGTTCGCGTGCCTGCGCTTTGTTCAGTTTTTGGGTAAAACGTAAGATCTCAGTGATGTTTTCCAGTGCGGTTTTATTTTTAAACAAATTGTAGTGCTGAAAAACCATCGAAGTCTGGCGGCGAAAATCGGCTGTTTGTCTGCGGGTGAGTGTGTCCGCATTAATGTGTTTATCTCCAATCTGGATCTGGCCGGAATCGGGCCTGACCAGCAAATTCAGCGAACGTAACAGAGTGGATTTCCCGGAACCTGATGGGCCAATAATCGAAACCACTTCACCTTTATTTACGGTGAAATTAATATCCGACAGGGCAGGGAATTGGTTAAATGATTTATTTAATCCGCTGACAGTGATCATGCATGCTCCCGCTGGTTAATATAAATAACGCGCATATTTCCTTAAAGGAATATTAACTTTTCGGTTGCCTGCGACAAATGCTTTAAATCGCTAACGATATGCGGGGCGTAATATTATGCATAATACCGGAGCGGATAATCTTTATTGTGCCGGTTTGAACTGACAACCGGCAGCGCATCAATCAGCTTTTTCGTCCACGGATGCGCCGGATGGTAGAACACATCATCGACATTTCCGTGCTCCACGACGCTGCCGTCTTTCATCACCATCACCCGGTCTGCCAGATGGTGCACCACGCCTAAATCATGGGAGATAAACAACAGCGCCGTGCGGTGTTCGGCCTGCATTTTTGCCAGCAAATCCAGTACCTGCGCCTGAATCGAAACATCCAGCGCGCTGATCGGCTCATCGGCCACCAGCAGCGCAGGGTTAGGCGCAAAGGCACGGGCAATCGCCACTCGCTGACGCTGTCCGCCGGACAATTCACGCGGATAACGGTGCAGAAAACTGTCGCCAAGCTGCACTTCATCCAGCAACTGACGGACGCGGTTGCGCCGTTCCTCACCAAAAATGCCCACGCTGTCGAGGCTTTCGCCGATGATTTTTTCAACGTTATAGCGCGGATCAAATGAACTCAGCGGATCCTGCGCAATCAGCTGGATACCACGACGTTGCAGTCTGCGCTGCGCTTCCGGAACCTGGCTCCAGCGTTGCCCCTGAATTTCTATCGTGCCGGATACCGGTTCGGTCAGCCCGAGGATCATCCGCGCCAGCGTAGTTTTCCCTGAGCCAGATTCGCCGACAATGCCCAGCGTTTCACCGGCAAACAGTTGCAGACTAACGTGACTGACCACGGTTTTACCGGCGTACGCTTTGCTGATATGACGGGCTTCCAGCACCGGATTAGAAACGGAAATATTGCGTGCAGGCAGCGGTTCACCACGTTTGCCGGAAAGCTTAAACCCGCGTGTTGCCGGACTCGGAACCGCCGCCAGTAGCTGTTGCGTATAGGGGTGGTCCGGCGCGGACAGCAGCTTTTCGCCGCAACCTTCCTCAACCACTTTGCCCTGATGCATCACCAGAATACGGTCGGCCAGTTGCCCGACCACCGACAAATCGTGGCTGATCAGCAGCAGGCTTTCGCCTTTATCGCGCCGCTGTTGCAGCAAATCCAGGATCTGTTTTTGCACCGTCATGTCCAGCGCGGTGGTCGGTTCATCGGCAATCAGTAAACCGGGATTTCCGGCCAGGGCAGTGGCAATTAAAACCCGCTGGCGTAACCCTCCGGAAAGCTGATGCGGATAGGCACTGAGGCGGTTTTGCGCATCGGGAAATCCGACCGATTTCAGAGAGGCGATCACCTGTTCGCTGAGCAACTTCGGATCGGTTTTGCGGCTGGCGGTCAGCGCATCGCGAAGCTGCCGCCCGACCTGCCGTAACGGATCGAGCGACACCAGCGCGTCCTGCAATACATAGCCAATCTGGCTGCCGCGAATTTTACGCCAGCGCCGCTGGCTGGCGCCAAGCATGTCTTCACCGCCAATCACAAAACGATCGGCAGTAATACGCGCTTTGCCATCCTGTAAGCCAAGCAGGCTGCGGGCTGTCACGGTTTTCCCTGAGCCGGATTCACCGACAAATGCCACGGATTCCCCGCGACGCAGTTGCAGATTCAGCCCGCTGACGGCGGCTTTTTCACCCTTTGCCGACGGAAAGAAAATCGACAGGTTTTGGATATCAATTAACAGTTCGTCGCTCATGGACGTTTTCCTTCAAAAGTGGCCTGCCAGTAACGCCCGAGTGTGTTGACTGAAATCACGGTCAGGGTGATTGCCACGCCCGGCCAGACGCCAATCCACCAGGCATTACGCAGATAATTACGGCCTTCGGCCAGCATCAGCCCCCATTCGGCGGTCGGCGGTTGCGGGCCCATACCGAGAAAACTCAGCCCGGCGGTGCCGATAATCGCCGTGCCCAGCCCGAGCGTCGCCAGCGCCGGAACGTGCGCAATGGCGTGCGGCAACACATGCCGCCAGACCAGCACATGGCGCTTCAGCCCCAGCGTGCGCGCCTGTTCGACATAGCCGGAAGACATCACCAGAAAGGTTTGTGCCCGCACTACGCGGGTGAAGCGGGGTACTGACGCCACGCCGAGTGCGAAAATCAGATTGGTGGTGCCGGGACCGGTAAAGGCAATCAGCATCAGCGCCAGCAGCAAATCCGGAAAGGCTGAAACTACGTCCACCGCGCGGCTGATCAGCTCATCCAGCGGCCCTTTGAATAAACCCGCCAGCAGGCCAAGCAGGGTGCCTATACTGACCGCGACAACCATCGCCGCCAGGCTAATCAGCAAGGAATAACGGCTGCCATAAATGATACGCGCCAGCACGTCGCGGCCTAACTGATCGGTGCCCAGCCAGTGACTGGCGGAAGGCGCAAGCTGTGCGTTAACCGGATCGGCATTGAGCGGATCGTAATGAGTGAGCAACGCGGGGAAGACAACCGCCAGCAGTACCAGAAATATAAAACCGGCTGCCAGCAAAACACCGGCAGAGAAACGGCGTGTATTGCGCCCGGAAAGCAGAATCTGACTCATGCGTTTTCCTCCCCGGCAGCGGGCGCGTCGCGCAAGCGCGGATCGATAAACAGGTACAAAATATCCACCAGCGTACTGAGCACCACGTACACCAGCGCCGAGAAAATCGCTACCGCCAGCACCACCGGCAAATCCTTACCCAGCACGGCATCGACGGTGATTTTGCCCAGCCCCGGACGGCCAAACACCTGTTCGGTGATCACCGCGCCGCTGAGCAGACCGCCAATCAGCCAGCCGGTGAGGGTGACCGCTGGCAGCGCGGCGTGGCGCAGCGCATGGCGTAAACGGATGACAGTGTTGCCCAGTCCCCAGGCGCGCAGCGTCAGAACAAAGGGCTCATCAAGCGCATCTTCCAGCCCGCGGCGCAGCACCTGCGACACCACTGCGCCCTGCGCCAGTCCGAGGGAGAACGCCGGTAACACCAGCGACGAAAAACTGCGGTCACCGGCGACCGGAAACCAGCGCAAGGTAAAGCTGAAGATAAACAGCAGCACGATGCCAAGCCAGAAAGAGGGCGTGGACGCCAGAACCAGTTCGATGAAACCGGCGATGCGTTGCCCCCGGCGACGATGCGCGGTCGTGACCGCCATCAGCACGGCAAACACCAGACTGACCACCAGCGCCAGACCGGTGAGTTTCAGCGTCGGCCACAACTGCGACAGCACCAGCGAACTGACGTCGGTATTGAGCATGTACGAACGACCAAAATCCCCGTGTAATACGCGCCACAGGTAATGCAGATATTGCAGATACAACGGCTGATCCAGTCCCCATTCGGCGCGGATCGCCGCCTCAATCGCCGGTGTATGCACTTGTTCGCCCATCAGCAAACTGACGATATCGCCGGGCGCGAGGAAAACGCTGATAAACGACAGCGTAACCGCTGCCCACAGCACCAAAACGCCGGTGACTATCCGCCGGATGATCCGCCCGCGCCACGACGGTCTGGCCTGAGGGCGACGGGGAGAAATAAATGCAGTTTCAGCCGACATATTCTGATTCCTTACTTCTGATTAATGCTTGCTCAGCCAGACGTCATAGGCGTTTTCAGGCATCTGTTTGAAAGGCCTGAAGCCGACACCGTGAACGTAAGATGCTGCCGCAATCTGATCTTCCGGCTCGTAAAGCGGGATCGCCAGCGCCTGTTGCAACACCGCAAAATTCTGCAACTGACCATAGAAGGTTTTGCGCTGTGCGTTATCCAGGGTCAGCGACGCGCCTTTGAGCAGCGGAATAATTTCCGGCGCATCGGTGCGGCTGTAATTGATCGCACCGCCGCCATTGACTGGCAGATAGTGATTTTCGATATCAATGCCGTCGGTGTCGGTATTGGAGTTGGCAATCGATCCGAACTGGCCGGTTTTGCGCACTTCGGTATAGGTGCCGGAATCGACATAACGGATCTTCAGATCCACGCCCAGCCGCTGCCGCGCCTGCGCCTGTATCGCCTGCAACAGCACGTCGCGCTGGTCGCGCACGGTCGCCTGCGCCTGAATAATTTCAATGCTCAGCGGCTGGCCGTTTTTGGTGCGGATGCCGTCGGCGCCTTTGGTTTTCCAGCCTGCTTCATCAAGCAACTGGTTTGCGAGCGTCGGGTTATTGCCGTATTTACCGCTCAGGCTGGCGTCATACAACGGATCGACCGGCGACGTAATGCCCCAGACACGCGTGCGTTCGCCGCGATAGATCGACTGCAAAATCGGTGAAATATCCAGACCCTGTAATATCGCCTGACGGACTTTGACGTCCTGCGTCGGGCCATATTTCACATTCAGGAACAACGAATAAGGTGTGCCGGTATTGAGTGCGTGCTGGTAAGAGAAATCAGGATTGTCTTTGAATTCACCAGCATCGTTACCGGAAACGCCTTCAATCACATCTACCTGACCGGACAGCAGCGCGCCGGTGCGCACGGAAGATTCCGGCAGGAAACGGTACGTAATCCCTTCGAGATATGCCGGACCCTGATGTTTCGCATTCGCCGATGCCCAGCGGTAATCCGGGTTGCGCACATACTCAATCTGCTGACCTTTCTCATAGCGTTTGAGAATAAATGGCCCGGTACCCGCGATGTCTGTACCACCGGATTTCAGCTGCGGTGAAGTCCATGAAGAAGGCGATATCAGCTTCAGGCCGGAAGCAAAGGAAAGGAACGGGCTGTAAACGTCTTTCAGTGTAATGCTGACGGTGTGTTCATCCGGCGTGGCGACACTGGCAATTCGCCCGGCCAGCGCGCAAATACTCGACCCTGCGCAATACGCCGGATCCTGTGCATGACGGAAATTTTCGGCGACGGCAGCGGCATTAAATTTCTCGCCATTAGAGAATTTCACGTCATCGCGCAGCGTGAACGTGTAGGTTTTGCCATCGTCAGACACCTGATAACCGGTTGCCAGCCACGGAATGTAAGCGCCGTCCGGCTTGCGCGCTAACAGCGATTCATAGGCAACACGCAGGATCAGTTCCGCTTTTGACTGGCCGTTTAACTGTGGATTGAGCGTATTGGGTTCGGTTTCCACGCCCCACGTCAGATTCCTGCCTTGTTGCGGTTGTTCTGCGGCATACAGCGACTGACCGGAAGAGAGCACTAACAGCGCGAGCGCAGAGAGAGAACGAACGTTAACAGAGGATTTCATACATTTCCCGTCAGGTAATAAGCCATGAATTATTCGAATGAACTCAATAAATAACGCCGCTTTATTCCGCGCGGCTGAAAGGATTATTAATGTCAGGTTGCTAAGTTGTAAAATCACAATATTTGCTTATAAGAAACAATAAATGACTTAGTAAATGAGTGGCATGGCCGAAATAAAATGAAGGAGAATATAATTCGCTATCGATATCTGTTTTTTGAGTGACTGCCTCAAACTCAGGGTTGCTGGCGTCGGCCCACACCGACAGAACTTTGGGTTCGCCGCCCAAACTGGCCCAAAGGTCAAGGTCGTGGGCGTCGGCCCACACCGACCAGAGACCCGGTAACGCGCGGGCCTCTGGACTCCGCGCTTTTTTAACTGCGCGCTGTCGCGGGCAAAAGGGACATGTCCTGTTGCATCAGTGAGTGGCGCAAAATGTCATCGCTGCGCGATTCCCGAATTTCAGGTGTCGAGCCTTGGGTCTCGAACCGTTCATTCGGTGCCATTTTTGATCACGCCAATCAACCTTTTTAAAAGATGAAAAACAATCCCGCTTTTGAATTTAAGATCGTGCGGGCGATTCAGAAATCTTGCTGAACGGAGCGGCTTCGAGACCTATGGCTCGAAGACCGAGAGAAGGAACCGCAAAGCGGCAAGATTTCCAGCCTGTCGCTGCGATACCTGAAACATAGCCAGCGAGCGGAGCGCGCAGTGAAAGAGCCGGAGATTCCTAAGAGGCGCGGCGATAGGCGCCTCTTAGGGCCGGTTTGGGTGGCAACCCAAGGTGTTGTCGGTGTGGGCCGATGCCCACGACCTTGACCTTAAGGCCAGTTTGGGTGGCAACCCAAGGTCTTTATGTGAAGATTGGTTTTAAGACGCGAGTGCGGCGTCCCGCACAGAAACAAACTGATTCTCCGGCTCACTTAACCCCAGATTCCCCCGCAGGGTCTGCGCCTCATAGTCCGTCCGGTATAACCCGCGTGCCTGCAAAATCGGGATCACGCTGTCGATGAAATCATCGAATGCCGTCGGGGTGCCACCGCGAACGATAAAACCGTCGGTTGCGCCTGAGGTGAACCAGTGTTCCAGACCGTCGGCGATGTCTTCGGCAGTGCCAGAGAAGGTCGGACGCGGTGTGGCGGCTTCCAGCGCGGCCTGTCGCAGTGTCAGTCCGTGTTCATGAGCGTTGCGTTTGATTTCATCTGTCGTGCTGCGGAAACTGTTTTGCCCTAAATCTCCGATGTCCGGGAAGGGAGCATCCGGATCGTATTGCGCAAAATCGTGATGCTCAAAGTAGCGGCCTAGATAATCCAGCGCGCTTTCCAGCGTCACCAGTTGCGCGGTTTCCTGGTACTTGCGTTCGGCATCGGCAGGCGAGTCGCCGATAATCACGCTGATACCCTGGAAGACGCGGATGTCCTCAGCGTCACGGCCGTGTTCTGCTAACTGGCGCTGGACGTCGAGACGGAATTCGCGTGCCAGCTCCGGGGTTTCCTGACGGGTGTAAATAGCGTCGGCAGCTTCGGCGGCAAAGGCTTTGCCCTGTTCAGATGCTCCGGCCTGAAAGACTACCGGACGGCCTTGCGGCGAGCGTCCGACGTTCAGCGGTCCCTGCACCGAGAAGTATTTACCGTGGTGATTGAGCGTGTGCAGTTTCTGTGGCGCAAAGAACTGGCCGGTGCTTTTGTTGCGCACAAACGCGTCTTCTTCCCACGAGTCCCACAGGCCTTTCACCACGCTGACGTATTCGCTGGCAATGCGGTAACGTTCGTCATGTTCAGGATGTTTATCGCGGGAGAAGTTTTTCGCCGAACCTTCCAGCGGCGAGGTCACGACGTTCCAGCCCGCACGGCCACCGCTCAGATGATCGAGGCTGGCGAACTGGCGTGCGACGGTAAACGGTTCGCTGTAAGAGGTCGATAATGTCGCCACCAGGCCGATTTTTTGAGTCACCAGCGACAACGCTGAAAGCAGGGTAATCGGCTCAAAACGGTTGAGAAAATGCGGAATAGATTTCTCAGTAATATAAAGTCCGTCGGCGACAAATAAGAAATCAAACTTAGCCTGTTCGGCTCGTTGCGCTAATTGCTGGCAGAACTGAATATTAATACTGGCATCAGCGACGGCATCCGGATGACGCCATGCGGACATATTTCCGGACGCACCCTGAATAATGGCACCCAGACGTAACTGTTTTTTCTGACTCATTGATTCATCCTTAAGATTATATTATTCAGCCGCCGTTAAGCCAGCGTGCGTAATTCAGCGACAGAGCGAACCAGCAGCGCCTGCTCCTGGGCATCAAAAGCCTGCTGATTGAGAATTTTGCGCAGATACACCAGTTCGACGCCCAGCGGATTGGTCGCCCGATGAAACGGCTCGTAACCGCGTCGCTGATACAATGCGGTCAGCCACGGATGTTTTACCGCCGTCGCCAGATACACCGCCGGTGATTTCAGCGTGTCGCGTAAGAATGTTTCTTCGACGTAGCGGATAATTTCATTGCCAAAACCCTGACCCTTGGCGTGTTCCGCCACCGCAAACCAGTGAACAAACGGCCACGGCGCAAGATGATTTTTCGCAGGCGTCCACAGAAAACGCGTGGTCAGCGTCGCCGTCAGTACGCCGTCTTTTTCCAGCACATACGTGGTTTCATTGCGGATAACATCCCGCACATCCTCAACGCTGGCGCGGGTGATGGTGAAATGAATGCCATGTTCCAGCAGCGGCGCGTAAGCTTTTTGCAAAAGGCTGTGCAGCGCAGCCGCTTCTGATTCCTGAGCAAGGCGAATCACGTGGCTCATCGTGTGTCCTTAAGCCAGCGCAACGCTGGACGTGGCTAACAGTTCGAGGGAACGCAGGCGCGCACGGGGCTGAGAAACCGGCGTATCAATGATAAATTCTTCCACACCGTACCTTGCCTGCAACGCTTCCAGTTGCTGATGAACATCCTCACCGGTGCCGTACAGCACTTCAGACTGACGTTCTTCAATACGATGAGATTTGGCTTTTGACTGACGCAGATACGCCTCAACCTGTTCCTGGCTGCCGACGTTGACGCTTTGCCCGTCGCTGGTGATAACGCGATACCGCTGCGTTTTATCCACCAGCCGTGCGGCCTGTTCGGTGGTGTCAGCGACAATTACCGGCACAGCCAGAAGCGCGCGTTTGCCATGACTGTCGTGCGAATAAGCGGAAAGGGCGCTGGAAATATCGCGCTCGTCGGCATTCAGGTGCGCAGCAAAGACGAAATTCCAGCCGAGACTGGCAGCCAGACGGGCGCTTTGTTCGCTGGCACCTAATAAGAAACGTGAGGCGGACTGCGGCGGCTGTGGGGTAGCAGAAAGCGCATCGGCGTCTTTGCCTCTGACGGGCACTGAAAGCCAGTCGTCGAGCTGACGCAATTGTTCCGCAAAATCGCCCTTACGTGCCGGATCCACCGCGTATTGCAGCGCATGGGTCGAAAGCGGTAATCCGCCCGGCGCTTTGCCAATACCGATATCCACACGGCCGGGGGCAAGTGACGCCAGCTGATTAAAATTTTCCGCCACTTTATACGGACTGTAATGTTGCAGCATGACCCCACCGGAACCCACCCGCAGGTGCTGCGTATGCGCGAGGATCCAGGCGATCACGATTTCCGGCGAAGAGATCGCGAGTTTGTCAGTATTATGATGCTCCGCCAGCCAGAACCGGTGATAGCCCCAGCGTTCTGCATTTCTGGCGAGTTCCAGCGTCCGGCGTAATGCCCCTGCGGCATCTTCATGATCATCCAGCGGACTTTTTTCCAGCAAACTTAAACGGTATCCCATCGTTTTTCCCTTTATTCGCAACACGTCGTTAACAGGGATTATTAAAGTCAGGAACAAAAGATGTAAAACAACAATAGTTGCTATGGAGTTGCGGGAGATGAGAATGGATGTGGGGGGCGCATCACATGTGCTTTGAGCTCAAGCTCATGCTCAAGCTCAAGCTCAAGCTCAAGTCAAATTCAAAATCAAGGTCGTGGGCGTCGGCCCACACCGACCAGAGACCCGGTAACGCGCGGGCCTCTGGACTCCGCGCTTTTTTTAATGCGCGCTGTCGCGGGTATGACGGACATGTTCTGGCGCATTCGTGAGTGGCGCAAATCCAGGTGCTTCGCACTGCCTTCTCTCGGTGTTACTCGGCCTGCGGCCTCACCCTTCGGGCCGTCACTTCGTGACGTTGTCTCGCTCCGCTCGGCTCGAGCCACAGGTCTCGAAGCCGCTCCGTTCAGCTGAATTTTGAGCACGCCAATCTGCTTTTCTAAAAGATGAAAAACAATCTGCCTTTGAATTTAAGATCGTGCGGGCGATTCAGAAAGCTTGCTGAACGGAGCGGCCTGAAGACCGAAGGCTTCAGGACCGAGAGAAGGCACCGCGCAGCGGCAAGATTTCCAGCCTGTCGCTGCGATACCTGAAACATAGCCAGCAAGCGGAGCGCGCAGTGAAAGAGCCGGAGATTCCTAAGAGGCGCGGCGATAGGCGCCTCTTAGGGCCAGTTTGGGTGGCAACCCAAGGTCTTGACGTTGAGGCCAGTTTGGGTGGCAACCCAAGGTCTTGACGTTGAGGCCAGTTTGGGTGGCAACCCAAGGTCTTGACGTTGAAGCCAGTTTGGGTGGCAACCCAAGGTGTTGACCTTTGCCCGTATGGGCTGCGAGCCCACGACCTTGAATCCGATTTTAAATTCCAGAGCGCCTCAGGTCGCTCACCTGCAAAACCTGATATCCGAAGAAGGGCGCACTTGCTGCGCCCTGGATTAACCCGCTATTCAGAGGTAGCCGCTCTTTTGTATGCAGGCCTTAACGGCCTATCAACAAACTCCATTGTGACTGGATTAAAGTAACGACTAGGCCAAATCGTGGAGGGAGGAACTCCAATTGCCTGACCGATCAGCAATTCGCCTTTTGGCCACGGGCGGGACAAGGCATTTGACAAAGTGGATGAACCCAACCCTGCCGCGCGTGATACTGCGGCCAAAGTGGTACCTTTTTTGCGCAGTGCCGCAATGATGTCGGCAGGATGCCAGTCCTGAAAAGGAAAAGATATTTTGGGTGGATAGTTTGTGGTCATTTCGCAGTTTCCGTTGCAAAGCGATGAGATAGCTATCACAAGAGGTGCAAATCTCTGGGGGGTGATAGCTCAGACGGAGTTTGCACTACCGGGCACAACGGATGCCGGCCAGTCCGGAGACTGCCCCCTCTGAGCCACCATTGAGACGTGCATATTACACGAAAGCGTAATATGCAACAGGTGTGCAAAGGCCTCGACATATAACGTAAAGTATATATATCGACGTTGTGACATCCGGGGTGCAAATCCCGGCCACGGATTTTGCCGTAGCAAATCCACTATAGCGTAAATAGGTAGCGTAAACCAAGCGGATAAAAACGGGCATAAATGTTGATTTAATTAGGGTTTTTAGCTGTTCAGCTAATAGCAAAAAAAAGCCTCCCGCATCAGGGGAGGCTGTATCCATTGCTATCAGCGGGTTGGATGATTTACTTCTACCGCACGCAAATCAAACAATAATACTTCTGCCTGATCTCCGTCGGTAAAGGTCAGTTTATCTTCCTGACGAACCCGCGCACCGTCACCGGTTCTGAACTCAATACCGTTCACTTTAATGCTGCCGCGAGCCACATGGATGTAGGCATAACGGTTCGGGTCAAGATTAACTGTCGCCTGTTCCGCGCCATCGAAGAAACCGGCGTAAATCTTCATATCCTGACGAACGGTCAGCGAGCCTGCGTCACCTTTTGGCGAAACGATCAGGCGGAACTGACCGCGTTTGTCCGCTTCAGGCACAGACACCTGCTGATAACCTGGTTCGGTGCCGTTTTCCGCTGGCACAATCCAGATTTGCAGAAAATGCACGCTGTCGTCGCCGGAATGGTTGAACTCACTGTGCGTCACGCCGGAGCCTGCGCTCATCAGCTGTACATCTCCCGGGACGATCACTGAGCCGGTACCCATTGAATCTTTATGCGCCAGTGCGCCTTCCAGCACGTAAGAAATGATTTCCATGTTGCTGTGCGGATGTGCGCCAAAGCCGCGTCCGGCTGCGACCTGATCATCGTTGATGACCAGCAGGTCTGAGAAACCGACCTGTTTTGGATCCCAGTAGCTGGCGAAAGAGAAGGTGTGACGGGAATGCAACCAGCCGTGGTCACCTAAGCCGCGTTGTTCAGAGAGACGTTGTTCGATCATGGTGTACTCCTCAGTGTGTCAGGGAGGAAGTGCGTTTGCGCTTCCGATGAACAGAGAATACACGTAAACTAATTTGCTCAACAATGCGGTGGTTTGACTATCACTGTCACGTTTCAGTTGACAATAATGCGGCGTGCAAAAGAGAGGGAGAAGTGATGCAGATAGAAGATCTTCGTATTTTCGTCGCGGTGATAAAAGCCGGAAGTTTCACTGCCGCTGCCGAACAGCTGTTGTTGTCGAAACAGTACGTCAGCCGCCGCATGGCCGCACTGGAAGCGGGGCTGAATGCCCGTCTGCTTAACCGCAATACCCGCAAACTGTCGGTGACCGAATCCGGTCAGTTGTTTGCCGGACACGCACAGCGCATCCTCGACGATATAGCAGAAGCAGAACGGGCGGTGTCGCAAAAGCGCCAGGTGTTGCAGGGTTCTTACCGCCTGAGTATTCCGATGTCATTTGGTATCAGCCATCTTTCACCGCTGATTGCTGAATTTCTGGGGCAGCATCCGGCCATTCAGTTTCAGGTGGATCTGGTGGACCGGTATGTCGATCTGGTCGGTGAAGGCTTTGATATTGCGCTGCGTATCGGCAATCTGGCCGATTCTTCGCTGGTGGCACGCCGTCTAGGTGAGCTGAAACGGGTGATATGTTGCAGCCCGCAGTATCTGGAACGCATGGGGACGCCGCAAACGCCGGAAGACCTGCTGCAACATCAGTGTCTGCGTTATGGCCGTGAAGGGCAGACGGGCTGGGAGCTGGATCATAACGGCAAGCGCCGGTTATTCGAGGTGCGGGGGCCAATTGTCAGCAACAACGGCGAAGTGCTGCGCGATGCAGCCGTGGCCGGACTCGGGCTGGTGTTATTGCCAGAATTCATCGTCGGACCGGCGTTGCAGTATGGCGCACTGGTGCGGGTGCTGGACGATTTCCACCCCGGCGCGCTGGATCTGCATGCCATTTATCCGCAGCACCGCCAGCGCAGCGAAGTCACCCGCGTGTTTCTGGACTTTTTACAGGAGCGGCTTAAAGCGCAGCGCGTCTCTGCGGCATGATTTGCCGGATAAAGAGCGCCCGGAACGAAAACCCTGCTCAGGCAAGTTGGCAGGATCAGGCAAGAAATAAAGAGAACTGTGGCTTGCTGCTGCGGGCTTTAAATCTATAGTAAATGGGTCATTAACACTTCAGGAGCTGACTGATGAAAACTGTTGGATTTGCGGCCTACGATCCTAAAAAACCGCTTGCCCCGTTCGCCTTTGAGCGTCGCGGCCTGCGTGATAACGATGTGGCAATGGAAATTCTGTACTGCGGTGTCTGCCATTCAGATTTGCATACGGCGAGAAATGACTGGGGCTGGAGCTATTATCCGATTGTTCCCGGCCATGAAATTGTCGGACGCGTAACGCAGACTGGCAGCCAGGTCAGCCGGTACAAGATTGGCGATCATGTCGCGGTTGGTTGCATGGTGGACAGCTGTCAGGAATGCGATCAATGTAAAAAGGGCGAAGAACAGCTCTGTCGTGAAGGGAATACCGGGACGTACGCCGGTTATGACCGTTTCACCAAAGAGCCGACACAGGGCGGATATTCCAAGCATTTAGTGGTGCGCGAAGAGTTCTGCCTGCGTATGCCGGAAGGGTTAGATCTCTCCAAAGCTGCGCCATTGCTGTGTGCCGGGATCACCACCTGGTCGCCGCTCAAAACCTGGAACGTCAAACCGGGCAGCCGTGTGGGCGTGATTGGTCTGGGCGGTCTGGGTCATATGGCGGTGAAACTGGCGGTCGGTCTGGGTGCGGATGTCACCGTGGTCAGCCGTTCGAATGCCAAAGAAGCCGACGCACTGGCCCTGGGGGCGAACCGTCTGCTGGTCAGCGCGGACAGCGATGCCATGGCGCAGGCACACGATCATTTCGATTTAATCATCGATACCGTGCCGGTAAAACATGACGTCACGCCGTACCTGCCGTTGCTGGATGTGGATGGCACGCTGGTGCTGGTCGGGCAGGTCGGGCCGATGGACGAGTTCAACACCGTTCCGCTGCTTTTAGGTCGTCGTCGCGTGGCCGGTTCGCCAATCGGCGGGATCCGCGAAACTCAGGAAATGCTCGATTTCTGCGCTGAGAAAAACATTCTGCCGGATTGTGAAATGATCCGTATGGATGAAATCAACGAAGCGTTCGAGCGCATGGAAAAAGCGGACGTGCGTTATCGTTTCGTGATTGATATGGCTTCTCTGGATGCCCCTGCGGCAGTCTGATCAACAGGATCACTGAGCAGTAACAGAAACAACATTGGCTCCTGAATAAGGAGCCATTTTTTTATGCAGAAACGGGCAGCGATCCGCGTCTTTTCAGCGGCACGGTGATGAAAATCAGGCACAGCACCACCAGTCCGATACCCGTCCAGCCCAGCGCAGGCAATCTTTCGCCGACAATCAGCACCGCCAGTACTGCCGCCACAACCGGTTCCAGCAGGGTGATGGTGGTCGCCATACTCGCCGGGATCCGCGCCAGCGCATAGCCGAAACAGACGTACCCTACGAACATCGGGATCAGCGCCATGTAAATGCCGACCGCTGCATTATTCCACGACGCCAGCAGCGGGCCGCCTGTGATAAACAGCACCGGCATCAGGAACAGGCCGCCAAGTCCGAAAGTGGCGCCCATCGCGGCGCGGGAGCTTATTCCCCGCTGCATGAGATGGCGTGCCGCCCAGGAATAGAGTGCGTAAGTCAGACCGGCAAGCAGCCCGAGCCCGATCCCGGCAATGACGCCGGAACCCTGACCGGTTGCCGCATGACCGGCACTTTCGGCCACGCACAGTAAAATCATGCCCGCTACGCCGATGGCAGCGCCAGTCATCCAGCGGCGTGAAAGACGTTGTCCGTCGAGCGAATACTCAATCAGCGCCGACAACAGCGGGGCGGAACCGATAGAAATCACCGTACCCACCGTGACACCGGCCAGATGCATGGAGGCGTAAAACGCCAGCGGATAAATACCCACCGCCAGCGCGCCGGTCAGTAACATGCGCCAGTTCTGGCGAAACCGGGGGCGGCTGGCAATAATGCCTTTGGCGGAAATCAGCGCCTGCAATAATCCGCCCAGTCCCATCGCCACCGCGCCGATTGCCAGCGGACTGACGTCAGGCGCAAAGGTCGCAGCGGTTCCGGTCGAACCCCATAACACGGAAGCGAACAAAACGGCGAGGATCCCCAGCATGTGTTCCCTGCGGGCGACGATCATGACGCCTCCATCATTTCAGCGGCCATCGCCATTGCCTGACGCACGCACCGGCCATTGCCTTCCAGTCCGGCACGGGAGATCGCGCCTTCCAGAAGAAACGAGAAATGACGCGCCATCAGTTGCGCTCTGGCTTCATCAGCCGGGAACAGTTCGCAAAGATGCGCGGTCACGATCGCTTCCACCTGTTCTTTGTGTCCGCGTACGGCAACGCGTCCTGGCGCACCGGCGGGGAGTTCAGCCGCGGCGTTCAGCAATCCGCAGCCCCTGAATCCGCGTTCGTAAGAAAACTCCGCGTGATCGTCGTAAGCCTGAAAAACGGCCAGCACTTTCTCTTTCGGCGTGACCGCGTTTTTCAGTCTGCTGGCGTAAAGCTGTAACCATTCGTCGTGGCGGATTTCAATGTACGTTGCCACCAGTTCGGCCTTGGATTCGAAATTGTTGTAGAGGCTTTTTTTCGCCACTCCGGCTCTTTTGATAATGGCGTCGATACCGGTGGCGGCGATGCCGTCGTTATAAAACAGTACGCGTGCTGCGCCCAGAAGGCGGTCGCGGGCGCTTTGCGGTGAAGAGTCTGATGCGGACATAGGCTTTCTTGTCACAATGAATTTGCAGTAGGTATACCAGTCTACCTACTTGTTGTAAAGTCAGTCCGTGATAAGAGAAAGTGACGATTTTGCCCGTGCCTTTATTGTGGGAAAGGGACATAATCCGGCAAAAGCCGTGGAGAGACAGCAGGTTGGACTCATCCGGCGGGCAGCATTGTCGTTAACTTTCGGAGAGAAAAATGATTCATGAATGGCTGAACACCTTACATCTTATTGCAGGCATGTTATGGACTGGCGGGTTGCTGGCGCTGGCATTAGTCAGCGTGGTGTTTCGCAGTGCGGGAACCGGCGCAAACGACGGGCTGCGGGCGCTGGCCGTCACCGTGCAAAAATGGAACCGCTGTATTACCAGTCCGGCGATGATCCTGCTGTGGGTGGCGGGGATCTGGATGATTGTCAGTCACGGCCAGTTCCCGCACGCCTGGCTGCTGATCAAAATGGTGGTGGTGCTGGTGCTTTCCGCGCTGCACGGTCTGCTTTCCGGCAACTTACGTCGTCTCGCCAGCGGTCAGCCCGCTAAAGATTTTGCGCTGGTGCGCAAAGCCGGAACCGTGATTGTCATTGGCGTCATCATCATCGGCATTATGGCTATCATCCGGCCTTTCTAAGATTCTGATTTTAAAAAAGTCAGGCAGATGACAGAGCAGGAAATCCACGTGAAAGCGTGGATTTTTTTATGTAGGGAGGTACAGATTATCAGTGGTGATTAATAGTCAGGTATGTTTTGTTACAATCTTGAATCTGGTGCAAGAATTGGCAGCGTATAAAATGATGTTTTGAAACACGCTGAGCTGTTGATTTAACGATGAAATGGTTAACAAAAAATGCGCTCTTGTTCTCAGTCAAAACCTGTATTGCGGCATTTTTAGCCTTATATATAGCCCTTGAACTCAATCTCGATAAACCGGCCTGGTCGATGGTGTCGGTGTACGTCATCTCACAGCTTTATTCTGCGTCAACCCTTTCCAAAGCCACGTACCGCTTTCTCGGCACCGTGCTGGGCGGCGTTTTTATCTTTCTGGTCTATCCGTTTACGGTCACCGATCCGGTGCTGTTCAGCCTGAGCGTGTCGCTGTGGGTGGCGTTTTGCCTGTATCTTTCGCTGCATGACCGCACGCCGAAAGGCTACGTTTTTATGCTGGCGGGCTACAGCGCGGCGATCATGGGATTTGCCGACGTCGATACCCCGATGTCGATCACTTATACGGTGATTTCGCGTGTCGAAGAAATCACCGTGGCGATTGTGTGCAGTACGCTGATCCACATGCTGGTGTTTCCGGTGCGCATGCGCAATTTGCTGGAGAACAGCGTCAACAACTGGTACGAAAGTGCCAAAAAGCTGTGCAATGAATTGCTGACCGTCACCGCTAAAGATCCCCTGCCGGAGCGTGAACATATTCTGGTGCAGATGGCTAACTATCCGCTTAGCGTGGAAACGCTGATTACCCACTGCGTGTTTGAAGGGGATTCTGCCCGCAGGCTGATCCGCCTGGTGATGGCACAGTATCAGCATTTGTCGTATCTGATCCCCACGCTGACGGCCATCGAAAAGCGTCTGAATCTGCTGGCCGAACAGCAAATCCCGTTTCCTGATTTTGTCTCAGAGACGTTTAGCCAGTTCCTGCTGTGGCTGAACAGCGCCGAACTCAGCGGCAACGCGAAAGGTATTCAGGCAGAAATCCGTGCGTCGCAGTCCCGCATCAAAAATCTTTATGAAAGTGGTGAAATGACACCGGAAGAAGGGCTGTTGTTCACCGGCCTGCTTGAGCGTTTGCAAAACTTTGTTCACATTACTGAATCGTATTACGGCGTAACCGAGCGGGTAACGCAGTTCAGTAAAGAGAAAAAGCGCAGCAAAATAAAACTGGGGCTCAGAAAGCATATCGATGAAGGGATGATCCTGCTTTCGGCGTTTTGCGCCTTCACCGCCACCATGATTGGCTGCCTGTTCTGGATAGGTACCGGCTGGCGCGACGGGGCATCTGCACCGATGATGGCAGCGGTTATCTGTTCGTTCTTTGCCTCGCTCGACAGCCCGATTGCCTCGATGAAAGTCTTTCTGAAAGGGGTGCTGATCGCCATCGTCATCAGCGTGATTTACGCGGTGATCTTTATCCCGATGGCGATCACCTTTGAGTCGCTGATTATCTGTCTGGCACCCGGTTTGCTGGCGCTTGGGCTGGTCATTGCTAATCCTTCGACCAATTTTATCGGCCTGATTATCGCCACGCAGATCCCAGGCTTTATCGGCATGGGGCATGATTTTAAACCTGACGTACTGGTGATTGTGAATGCGGCGATTTCGACGATTGTCGGGATAATGATTGCGCTGCTGACCACCGCGCTTATCCGTAATAAGCGGCCTTCATGGACGGCCAAACGTGCGCTGCGCAAAGGCATCAAAGAGCTATTACAGTTCACCAGCGAAATCAAAATCAATGCGTCTTCGCTGCGCGGAAGGCAGCAATACGTCGCCAGTATGCTGGATAAAGTGAACATTATTTTGCCGCGCAATAAAGCGGATCCGTCACCTAAAGTGGCGCTGGGCGGGAATCTGATCACTGAAATCTGGCTGGGCGTGAATTGCTATGATTTTTATGCCCGGCATCAGGACGTATTGAAAAATCATAACGTTGAAACGGAAGTGCTGATGTATGAGATTAATAATTACATCAAAATGCGGCTGAAAAATATCTACATCGGACCGCCGGATTCATTGCTCAATGCGCTGAATCAGGCGCTGCTCAGGCTTGAAGCGTTATGTCGTGCGGACATCGAACTGTTCACGCCGCTGTTCCATCTGTTCAACATCCGTATGGCGCTGTACCCGACCGCACGCTGGCCGGAACTGGCGTAACCCGTACCGAAACTGCCCGCGCCGCTGCTCCTTAAGATGAACCAGCGGCGCGGGTTTTTATGCTTCGTTTTGTACCAGTGCAATCAGCGTGCAGGGCACCGGCGGGGTATTGCCGTCCCTGAGCACCACCAGCGTGTCGTTTTCCCGCACCGCAAACAGAGGCAGCACGCCGCTGTTCTTCTCCAGGTAATCTATCCAGCCAAAACTTTCATTCAGCTGCGTGGCTTTGATCACCGCACCTTTCGCCAGCAAAGAGCTGAGCTTCGAGTAGGTCGCGTCGCTGTTGAACAGCACTTCATGACGCTGAAAACGACTGTTTTCCTGCGAGCGGGCACCTTTGAGCGCGGGCCCGGAGCGCACGGCAAACACCTTTTCCCGACCGAAAATATGGCCGAAATGATACACCGCCAGCGCATTCTGATGACGGTTAGGTGAAAGCGCCAATACCTGCGATACGCCGCTCAGATCGAGAAAGTTTTCTGCATGTTCTGACCACGCATTACCGTAATAGGCAGGAATGCCGTCCATCCGCGCCTGCCGGTAATATTCCCAGCTGCTGTCGGTGAGGCGCACCGGAATATCCTGCTTCATCAGCACTTTCGCCAGCATCCGTGCCACGCTGTTCGCACCAACGATCAGCACGCCGCGCGGCGTTTTCTGCTGTACCCGCAGCGCACGGGCAATCGCCCGGCTGGTCAGGCTTTGCAGCACCACGGTGCCAATGATAATGGCAAAGACCACGGTCACCAGTTTGTCGGCCTGCGGATAATTCATGCGTTGCAGCGTCAGGGCAAACAGCGAGCTGACCGCCGCCGCCACGATGCCGCGGGGTGAAATCCAGCACAGCAGCAGACGGTCACGCCAGTGCAGGGAAGAACGCCACGTCGAGACGGCAATACACAGCGGGCGGGCGATAAACTGCACCACCAGCAACAGGCCAATCAGCGGCCAGCCCATTTCCACCAGTGCATGAATATCGAGGCGTGCCGCAAGAATGATAAACAGCGCTGAAATCAGGATCGCCGAAAGTTCTTCTTTAAAGGCCAGAATGTCAGTGGTATCGATATCGCGCATGTTCGCCAGCCAGATGCCCATGACGGTGACGGTCAGCATACCGGATTCATCGGCAAGGGCGTTGGAAAGCCCGAACGCGGTCAGCATGACCGCCAGTACACCGAGGTTTTGCAGATAAGCGGGGATCCACACACGGCGCAGTGCGACGCCCAGCATGTAACCAAAAACTGAACCCAGTATCAGCCCGGCCGCGGCGGTTTCGCCCAGCGTCCAGACAAGGTGCGTCAGCGATTCGGCGTGTTCACGCAGGGTAATAAATTCAAACACCAGCAGGGTGAAAATCGCGCCCACCGGGTCAATCACAATCCCTTCCCAGCGCAGCACCTGATTAATGGCTGCATTCGGACGCACCACGCGCATTAACGGCGCAATCACCGTCGGGCCGGTCACCACGGTCACCGCACCGACCAGCGCTGCCAGTTCCGGCTCAAAACCAAGCAGCCACCAGCAGGCGAGGCTGATCACCGCGAACGTCACCAGCATCCCGATGGTGACGAGATTACGCACCACGCCGCCCAGCCCGCGCACTTCGTCCACACGCAGCGTCAGCGCGCCTTCAAACAAAATGATAGCAACCGAAATCGACACCAGCGGAAACAGCAAATTGCCAAACAGGGCGTCGGGCTGGATGACATGCGTCACCGGGCCAAGTACGACGCCGAGTAACAGTAAAGGCAGGATGGCCGGGATTTTTAATAACCACGCCAGCCACTGCGCCAGCAAGGATCCCAGACCAATGATGACCAGCATCAGCGGGGCGGATAACAGCATAAAATTTCCCTTTTATTGAAAAGACACGAAAGACCAGCTGAAGGCCATAGACAAAGTTTTTTAATGAGCATAATCGGGCATCAAAAAGCCCGCAAATTTGCGGGCCTCTTTTTATTGCATAGAAACAAAATTATTGTATAGAAACTGATATGTTATTTTTTCTTATACACATCGGCATTGCCGTGAATTTTGTTTTTGGTGTTGCCTGAGGTTAATACGATAACATCACCGCCTTTTTTATCTGCCTTTTTGGACAGATCTTCCAGCGCGCCAGACTGAGACGTTTTATTCGAGGTGCTGACCGTACCGATTTTGGTGTACTCAGATTCTACTTTTTCGAAGTCGGCCTTTTTCATCAACTGAGCAGAAAAAGCGCTGGAAGAAATCAAGCCGGCCAGAGCCACTGCGATAACGACGCTAATTTTTTTCATGTATGCCTCAAATGTCAGAATGCCCGTTAAGGGAAGAAAATGTACTTGCCATAAGCGAATTTATAAATACCCTGTTGGCGACAAACCTTGCTGTAAAACAACGATTTATCGCTAACATTAAGTAATAGGCAAGGAAGTTAATAATTTCAAGGCTGAGATAAAATATTTAGCGATAAGTGCGTTTTTTGGCTTTTTATGCTACCTGATTTGGTACGGTGTCAGTCATTGCCCGCCAGCAGTCAGATTAATAAGGAAAGTATGTTTTCACTTGAATCTCTTGAAGCACTGATCAGAGCGCACGGGCTGCTGATTATGACGCCGCTGGCTATTCTGGAAGGGCCGGTAGTGACGGTCATCGCCGGTTATTTCGCACGTCTCGGTTATTTAAGCTTAACCGGGATTTTTGCTGTGGTCATGGCCGTGGAAGTGTTCGGGGATCTGCTTTTTTACTCGCTGGGGCGTTGGGTGATTGGCGCGGACGGCAAACCACCGCGCTGGCTTATCCGTCTCGGGCTGACGCAGGAACGGCTGGAAAAAGTGGTGAGCAGTTTTGAACGCAAAGCCGGACGATTGCTGGTGCTGGGTAAACTGACGCATTCCGCTGGCGCGCTGGTGCTGACCGCTGCGGGCATGGCGCGTATGCCGCTGGTGCCTTTTCTGTTCTATAACATTATTGCGGCCATCCCCAAGACCTTGTTTTTGCTGGCCATTGGCTGGTTGTTCGGCGATATCCTTGCCGAAGTGAATAACTGGCTCCTTTACGCCTCTTTCATCCTGCTGATTGTGGCGGGCGGGGTGATCGTGAACTGGCTGAAATCAAAACAATAAACGCGTTGATTTTCGTCTGCTTACAATTCACCCCAGTTTTTCAGCAAATTTACATTTCTCACGCAATCTGTTGCAAATCCACATACTCCAGTCCTTTCCAGCTATAGCGCCAACTGATATCAATTATCATTAATAATTTGATAATGCTTCTTGTTGCTGGAGTCACCTTTGTTAGCCACCTTTATTATCGGTCTGCGTGAGGGTCTTGAAGCCGCGCTGATTGTCGGCATTATTGCGGCCTTTTTACGTAAAAACGGCAAAAGTCTTTTTGCAATGTGGGTGGGCGTCGTGCTGGCGCTGGTGCTCTCCGTCATAGTCGGTATTGCGCTGGAAGTGACAGAGCGCGCTTTGCCGCAGGCCAGTCAGGAAGGGATGGAATCGGTTATCGGCGCGATCGCGGTGTTCTTTGTCACCGGTATGATCATGTGGATGAATACCCATGCTCACAATATGAAAAAAGAGCTGGAAAGCGACGCCGCCGAGGCCATCAGCCAGTCCAGCGCCTGGGCGCTGGCCAGTATGGCGTTTCTGGCGGTGCTGAAAGAAGGTTTTGAAACTAGCGTATTTCTGCTGGCGACGTTCTCGGTGGCGCAGTCCGCGATGTGGGCCGCGGTCGGCGCAGTGATCGGCCTTGTGGTGGCGGTGATCATCGGCTGCGGTATTTATTTCGGCGGTATCCGCATCAACTTATCGCGTTTCTTCCGCTATACCGGTCTGTTCCTGATCCTCGTGGCAGGCGGACTGATCATCACTTCACTGCAAACCGCACACGAGGCGGGCTGGCTGAATATCGGCCAGCAGCGTATTGCCGATCTCTCGTGGCTGGTGCCGCCGGGCACCATCCGTTCAGCTCTGATCACCGGCGTGCTGGGCATTCCTCCCGATCCAAATCAGATCCAGACTGTGGCGTGGCTGCTGTATATCGGCATAGTTTCGGTGAGGGTTTACTGGCCAGCACATCGTCGTCCGGCACCGGAAAAAGCAGCGCGTCTTTCTCTGGCTTTCGCCGGTGTGATGGCGCTCGCTGCGCTGGGGCTGTTTCTGTTTTATCCCCCGTTTACCCTGCAATTGCCGGACAACGCGCCGCTGGTCAGCGACGCGCAGCAAACGCCTGCCGGTCAGGTGCAACTTCTGGTCACCGCCGGTAACGGCTATCAGCTCAGTCTGCAATCCGCCGCCGGGAAGATAACGCAGATAGCGCTCCCTGTGGAAAAAGCCACAACGGGTGAACGCGCAGGACTACCGACGCGTGAATGGAACACCAAAACGTCGCTGACGCCCGCCGGTGCGCCGGATGTCGTCTCGCTGGATCAGGTGAGGGCGCTTTACGGTAACCGTATTCCCATCGGTCTGAATCCGGCCATGCATCCGGGGCCATATCAGGCGCAGTGGACGGTGCATTGCAACGTTCAGGCGTCTGCTGCCGGTGACAGGTTACTCGACGCCAGCGGGCAGGCGGAAGAAGTCATCACGCTTTCGGGCAGCGGCCTGCAATCGCCGCGCACGGTCACGGTGCGCACACCCACTGCCGATGTTTCTGCCTGCAACTGGCAGGTGAGCAATGCGTATCAGCAGCACGTTTCTGACGCTCTGCAACAAAGACAAACTTATCAGGACACTTATCGTTTCCGGGCTTACATGCTGCCTGCTTTGCTGGCGGTGCTGGCCCTGATTTTTGCTGTATCTGCACTGCGGGTTTTACTGCAATTCCGTCATGAACGGTCATCTGTCAGCCGGGAATATGACCTGTCATTCGGTTCCCAACCACACAAACATTTGCCAAAAAATAAAGGATAAGTAATTCATGCGTAAGAAGAATTTTAAGAAAAAAGAATCGCTGATGACCGCCGCGGGCCTGACCGCAATGTTGATGTTTTCGCTTGATGCGCCAGCCAGTGCCTCACAGGCACCGGTGACGAATGGCGTTTCGCAGGTGAATATCACCATGACCGGCGACAAGGGCGGCACCTGTGTGGTGGAACATAATTCGGCAAAAGCCGGTCCGGTGACATTTAACGTGGTCAATAAAACCGCGACGGCCATTACCGAACTGGAACTGCTGAGCAACAATCGTATTCTGGGCGAAAAAGAGAACCTGGCGCCGGGGCTTCCGGCGGTCAAATTCACCCTGACGCTGGATGGCGGCAAATATCAGATTTACTGTCCGGGCGCAGAACATGAGATGACGGATTTCACCGTGACCGGTAAAAGCGCCGCGCAACCGGCGGGCAGCACTGCAACCATTCTGGCGCAGGGCACCAAAGATTACGCCACCTACGTCAATGGCGTGGTGGATGCGATGGTGGTGGCGGTTAACCGCCTGAAAGCCGACATCGATGCTGGCGACCTGGCGACGGCCAAAGCGGATTACGCCAAAGCGCGTCCGTTCTATGAGCGTATCGAATCAGACGTGGACGGTTTTATTCTGCCGGGCTTTAAGGCGACGGATAACGCCGGCAACCTCGATTATCTGATCGACATGCGTGCTTCAAATCTCGATCCGAAGGCGGGCTGGCACGGTTTCCACGCCATCGAGCGTGACCTGTTCGGTCAGGGAAAAATCACTCCTGAAACCAAACAGCTGGCGGCTGAATTGCAGAAGAACGTCGCACAACTCGATACGCTGACCAAAGCCCTGACCTACAAACCGGAAGATCTGGCCAACGGCGCAGCAGACCTGCTGGAAGAAGTGCAGAACACCAAAATCAACGGTGAAGAAGAAGCGTTCAGCCACTTTGATCTGGTGGATTTCGCCGGTAACGTCGAAGGCGCACAACAGGCGTTTGCTTTCCTGCAACCGGGTCTGGAAAAAATCGATCCGGCGCTCACGAAGCAGGTCGCCGCGCAATTCGCAGCTGTTCATACGCTGCTGGAAACCTACCGTGATGCCAGCGTCCCTGGCGGATACAAATATTACACTGCTGAACTCAAAGCCTCTGATGCCGCCAAGCTGAGCCGCGCAATTCAGGCGTTGCAGGAACCCCTGTCTAAAATCGGTGAGAAAGTGGCAGCTAATAAGGGAGCCTGATGAATGAGTGAACAACGCGAACCGGCCAGGGAGGCCGGTAAGTTTTCCCGCCGTGATGTACTGAAAGGCGCGGTAGCCGGTGCCAGCGCCCTGGCGATCCCGACCGTTGCCCACGCGCACGGTCAGGCGGTGGCGGCACAGGATCCTGAAGACAGAATCGACCTGTCGCGTCAGTATCCGTTCTATGGTGACGGCGGGCAGGTCGGCGTCACCACGCCGCCGCAGCGCCATATTATGTACATGACTTTCGATCTGACCACCACCAGCCGTCAGGATTTACAGGTCTTGCTGGCACGCTGGTCATCGGCGATTGCGCAGTTAATGAAAGGCGGCATTATCGGTCAGGTGGAACCGGCGCGTGACAGCGGCGTGGGAATGGACACCGGAGAGGCGATGGATCTCGGTCCGGCGTCACTGACCGTTACCGTCGGACTAGGCCCGCGCGTCTTCACCGACACCTTCGGGCTGGCGAAACAAAAACCACCCCTCATGCGCGAGCTGATGAAGCTGCCGAGTGATGATATGCAGCCGGAACTGACCGGTGGCGATCTCTCGTTGCAGGCTTGTGCCGACGATCCACAGGTGGCGTATCATGCCATCCGCGATTTAGCGCGTATCGCCAAAAGCACCGGCGCGGCGGCGACCCGCTGGACGGTGATGGGCTTTGGCCGCGCATCTGCCGGTAAAGGCCAGTCCACGCCGCGTAACCTGTTCGGTTTTAAAGACGGCACCCGTAACATCACCGAGAAAGCAGATTTTGATAAATATGTCTGGATCAACGATGGCGGTCCGGCGTGGCAGCAGCAGGGCAGTTATCAGGTGGTGCGGAAAATCAAAATTCACATTGAAAGCTGGGATACAGACCGGGTCAGTGACCAGAATAACGTGTTCGGACGCCATAAAGTTTCGGGTGCGCCGCTGACCGGCACCAAAGAGTTTGATACCCCGCACTTCACCCAAAAAGATGCCGACGGCAACTTAGTTATTCCGGCAACCGCGCATATCAGTCTGGCGGCACATGAAAACAACGGCGGGATTAAAATCCTGCGCCGTTCTTATAATTACACCGACGGGCTGAATAATATGGCGCAACTTGATGCCGGATTGTTGTTCATCAGCTATCAGAAAGACCCGGCGCAGTTCGAAGCCTTGCAGACAAAACTCGGTGCATCGGACGCGCTGAACGAATACATCTCGCATATCGGTTCAGGGATCTTCTTCGTGCCACCGGCACCGAATGAGGGCTCTTATATCGGGGCGGAGATGTTTGAGGTGTGACGGTGGAAAAGGTTTTACGCTGCATGGGTTGAGGGCAGCGTAAAACCAGTGTTGCACTCTGAGGGGCCGGTTTGTGCCAGGAACGGACGTTATGCTAATCATTGATGAGATGATTCGGTTGGAGCGTACGCTTAGCCAGTTTCTTTTGCAGAATGATAACGACGATGGGGAACCCTGATGCGGATATTGCACAAACCCCCAGCAACGTGTTCATATTTTGTGGTGCTATGGCGTGCCCAGGTAATAGAAAAGCAGACAGAAAAAATGCGACCGTTGTGATCAGGTACATTATTGATGACTGCAATGAAGAGAATCCCGCTCGCTGCCTGTCATCAGGAAACTGAATGCTAACCGCCGAGGAGGAAACCAGACGACTGTAAGATGCACCGAGAAATAAAATAATAAATAGCGCCGGATGCGAATAGCCCATAACAGGTATTAGCAAAGCGAGTAAAAAAACGAAAGTTGACCCTGTAGCCAGACTCACAGCAGAAAAATGCGGAGTTAACGCGCCTGTCATTTTTGTTGACAGGTATCCTGCAACGCCCCCGGCGAAAAATAGCCATGGCAGCAGGTATTGAGAGGCCCCCAGTTGCTGGGTCATTAATGGTACCAGAACAGGAATGACCAGCATCGGGCTAAACTGTACCAGCGCATTACTGGAAGCGAACAGTAAAGTATTAACGTCGATAGGCATTGCGTGGGGTGTGTCGAAAGAGACTGGATCCTTAGGGATGATGGAAACAATCAGTGGCAATGCCAACAAACACAGCGTACTGATTAACCACAAAGCGACATGCCAGCCGTAATGAGCACACACAAATAGTATCGTGGGCGTTCCGACAATGCTTACCATCGAAAAAGATGCAATGACCGTCGCCAACATTTTTCCTCGCAAGTTAGCCGGGGCGAGATTTATCAATATACTGATACCCACCCCCATTGTTGTGCCTCCTACCAGTCCTGCGCAGAATCGTAATGCAAGAAGAAGGCTAAAGCTGGAGGTAAATGTCGTCAAAAGTGTCAGTAGGCAGAGTAGTGCCATATTGGCGATTAAAAAACGTTTCTTATTAAAACGACCAATCCAGTAAAAGGCGATAATTCCCGACAGGACCGCCCCGGAGGTATACATGCCGGATACGTAGCCTGAGAATGATACGGGAACGGCGAAGTCTGCTGCCATAAAAGCAAAAACAGGGTTGAACATCATATATTCCAGTGCATTTGTGAACTGGATAAACGCCATGACAACCGCTATCCGGATGAGGGCTTTATGATTAAACGTTGGTGTGATCAATGACATAGCAAGCGACCTGTAGATGAAAGATATCTGAGTTTAACTGCTATCAATGTTGTTCAGTAGATGGTAAAAATGGCACTTATTTTTATCATATATGGGATAATTCATGCGCCCAGCTCTTGATTTTAATACCCTGAAAGTTTTCATTGCGGTGGTTGAAAGAGACAGTTTTGTTGGGGCATCTAAAGTCCTTGAAATGCCGACATCAAACGTGAGTCGTTGTATTTCTCAGTTAGAAGACAGACTGAATCTTCAGCTCATTGAGCGCAGCACCCGACATATGAAACTCACCCAGGCGGGGCACCTGCTCTATACCCGGACGAAGCCATTACTGGAGGCGCTTGAGCAAACTGAAACAGAATTAACGTTGCGGCAGATGCAGATCAAGGGGCCACTACGTATCTGTATTCCCAATGAAATAGGTCCTGCACTGCTGGGTTCTGTGATTGCCGATTTCGCCTGCCAGCACCCGGATCTGGAAATTAGCTGTGTCACAAATTTGTCTGGTCTTGAATCCCTGCGAGACGATCTGGATTTAGCCATTATTGTGAGCCGTGGCCAACTGGATGACAGTGATTACATAGCCCGTCATCTGGTAACTATTCCTTGCACCATCGTTGCAGCCCCCTCCGTTATTCAGCGTTATGGCATCCCTTCTCGTATACAGCAATTTGAAACATTACCCTGTATTACCACGGTAAACGCACTTAAAGGTGCTCCCTGGCAGTTTGTGAATAAAAAGGGGGGATTCGAGACGATTAAGGTTAAAGGCCATTACCGGGTAAACAGCGGAGAGATGGCAGGACGCGCAGCGGTAGCGGGTGTAGGTTTTGCTATTCTATCAAAACAGGCCTGCCAACCCTACATCGACGATGGACGGCTGATCGAGATTAAGTTTGAACAACCGCCAGCCCCACTTCAATTGTTCGCACTTTATTCAGACAGGCGTTATTTGCCCGCTAAAACACGAGCGCTTATTGAATACATACATCAGAATTTGAGCAATACATCCTTAGCGACCTAAGGATACATTAAACAGCCACAGAGAGTCCCGGAGTTACAATGGTCTCTAAATGCGGAATGTCTGCTGTTCGCTCATAGCTGCCCGTCAACTTTGTGCCAAAAGGGGACAATGTCGCTGGTTTCCTGACCCACAAAATCATTATTAATACCCAGCCCTTGTATAATATAAGTCACATAGCACCTAGAGTAAGGTAATGCGTGGCGTTCGCCTGAATCGCTACCCGGGCGTAATAGGCGCTTATATGCGCTATGTGAGGCAAGATCCGACGTATAGGTTGGTTGTGTCTGTAGAGGGGCATTTTCACTCCTGACGGGCGCAGTCAGCTGCGCCCGTTATTTAGTCAATCATCAATGATGATTACTTCGCTGCATCACGTAGAGCCTTTTCAATAAAGGCGACTGAACTCTCAAGCGCCTGTACCGCTTCTGGCTGCAACGTGGAGAAGAAATGCCAGGCGTGGAACATGCCCGGCCAGACTTCCAGATTTACGCGTACGCGGTTATCCCCCAGATGAGTTGCCAAACGCATCGCGTCGGTCAGCATCAGTTCGTTTTCACCTATCTGAACGAGCACCGGCGGCAGGCCCGTTACATCAGCAAACACCGGTGATGCCATTGGATGGTTAGGCAATGCATCGCCGAGGAACGTACGTGCGAGAAAATCAAGACCCGCTTTGGTGTTCAGAGGATCAAGGCCTTCTCTGTTGGTCATAGAGACACCCGTGTGCTCAAGGTTAGCCCAGGGTGAAATAGCGACCCCGCCGGCTGGAAGTGGCAGGCCCTTGTTGCGTGCAGCAACCATAACGGTAACCACCATCGCGCCGCCCGCAGACTCGCCTGCCAGCACGATTTTACTGGCGTCAAATCCCTGTTCAATCAACCACTCATATGCACGAACGGTATCGGTAACGGGCGTAGGGAAAGGATACTCCGGTGCCAGTCGGTAATCTGGCATGTAAACCCGGGCGCCCAGCATGCTGGCATAGTTGCCACCAATACCGTGATAGCCAGCAGATTCACCGACAATGTATGCCCCACCGTGGATGTACATGACGATGGCATCGGTTTTAAGATTTTCAGGAGTCACCAGCGTTCCCGGCACGCCCCCCATATCGACCTCAGTAAAGCCAACACCTGCAGGTGCAGGATTTTTAGCCAGCATACGGGTATAGGCGTCACGCACTTCACTCATTGGCGTTACGGTATCTTCACCCGTAAGGATTGGTCCCAGACCGGCCAGGCTTTCTGACCATTCTTTTACGGCTTTCTTTGTTTGTTGATTCATCATCGGTATTCCTGTTTGTATTTGCGCTAAATTGGAACAGGAATATATAATATAACAACATTTGGGGAATGTGCTTCCCATATAAGGGTACAACAACGACCATATTGGATGAGAAAATATAGTATGGAGATCAACAGCATTGGTGATATCGCCGCGTTCGTCGCGGCTGTAAAAGCCGGGAGTTACACACACGCCGCAAGTTCCCTTGGGCTTACACGTTCTGCGATTGGTAAAAGTATCGTCCGGCTCGAAACGCGTATGGGGGTTCGTCTTCTTAACCGTACCACCCGAAGTCTGAGTCTTACCGATGAAGGGAGGGTCATGTTTGATCGTTGCCGCCAGATACTTGAGGACCTGGAAGAAGTCGATGCCGCCATGGCCATGCGCAGGGGTAAGCCAACGGGGACTCTCCGGCTGAGTGCGCCGCTTTCTTTTGGGCAGCGACATATCCTTCCCATTCTGGATATTTATCTGAAAAAGTGGCCGGAAATTCGTGCCGAAGTGTCCTTTAGCGACAGGTTTGTTGACCTGATAGAGGAAGGCTTTGATATTGCCATTCGTATAGGTGAACCTCGCGATGACTCACGTATTCTTACCCGCACGATTGCTTCGCAGCATATTGTCACTTGTGCATCCCCCGAGTACTTATCTTCACGGGGCGTTCCGGAAACACCCGCAGACTTAACCAGGCATGACACTATTTTTCTTCTGAGTGCAGAAAAGAGACGCAGTTGGCGGTTTGCGACACCGGAAGGCACTTTTGTGTATGAAGGACCCGGGCGGTTAAACCTCGACAGTTCGGAAGCCATGCGGGCATCGGCAATTTCCGGATTCGGTATCGTTCACTTACCCACCTATATGCTTGGAGAAGATTTGCGTAGCGGTAAATTGATACCGGTGCTTGAGAAGTATCCTTTCCCTCCGGAACCTATTCGACTCATTTATCCCAGTAAACGACATTTATCCCCGCGAATCCGGGCCTTGATTGACCTGCTTGTGGAAAGCTGGGAGCAAGGTTTACCTTGGGAATAAAGTATATCCAAACGCAGTTGTCCGGCAGCATTTTCAGGCACAACGTCCGCTCTTCGCTCATAGCTGCCCGTCAACTTTGTGCCAAAAGCGGACATTTTCAAATCTCGATCTATTCATAAACGGGTACCCGTTCTTTAACCCTCAAAGACTGTATTTTTTCATTTTTATACTTGTTTTTAAGAAAACTGTTGACCATGGAGAACGATCGTTCTACCTTCATCTCATGAATAAGAAGCCAACAGATACCCGCGAAAAAATCCTGACTACCGCTGAGCAATTGATTTATAGGAATGGAATTCATGCCACAGGCATGGACCTTCTGGTCAAGACCTCAGGCGTAGCAAGGAAAAGTATTTATCGCTATTTCGCGAACAAGGATGACGTGGCAGCAGCCGCGTTGAAAGAGCGTGATGAACGCTGGATGCACTGGTTCAGAACTGAATCTGATAAAGGTGATACTCCTCAGAAGCGCATTTTGAATATGTTCAGTGTGCTCAGGGGCTGGTTTGATTCAGAAGGCTTTCGTGGTTGTGCTTTTATAAATACAGCCGGAGAAGTTGGTGATCATAACGACCCCATTCGTCAGATAGCAAAGCTGCATAAACAAAAATTGCTGGATTACACGCTCGATCTCACGGAGCAATTAAACATTGAGCAACCTGTCGTTCTGGCCAAACAGTTGCTGATTCTGATAGAGGGCGCAATCACAATATCCTATGTGATGGGCGATAGCAGCGCCGCCGACAGTGCAAGGGAAGTTGCGGAACGTTTGCTGGAACAGATCTCTCCTTAGGCCTGAGTAACAAAACTGTTTCTATTTATAGTTCCAATTTTACGGGAGGTTTTACCATGTCCAATACACACACTCGCCAGCCACTTCCACCTTTCACTCACGAATCGGCGACTGAGAAAGTTCGGCTCGCTGAAGATGGCTGGAACAGCCGCGATGCCGAAAAAGTATCGCTGGCGTACTCACTGGAGACCAAATGGCGGAATCGAACAGAGTTTGCAAATAATCGTGAAGAAGCCAAAGAATTCCTCACACGTAAGTGGAACAAAGAACTTGAGTATCGTCTCATTAAAGAGTTGTGGACGTTCGGTAGTAACCGCATTGCTGTTCGATACGCTTATGAATGGCGTGACGACTCAGGTAATTGGTTTCGTTCTTACGGGAATGAAAACTGGGAATTTGAAGCAGATGGCCTGATGCACCGTCGCTTCGCCTGTATCAATGACATGCCTATCAAAGAAGGTGACCGCAAGTTTCACTGGCCCCTGGGGCGTCGCCCGGATGACCATCCCGGTCTGTCGGAGTTGGGTCTGTAAATTTGACGGTTATCTCGCCAGAAGCGGACCTACAGGGGTTTTAAATGGCCACCTCATGAAGTGGCCAACTTTTATCGACCGCTTCACTAATGATCCAGATAGAGGTAGTGCATCCAACTTGTCATACGCAGCAGTACTTTACGCATCACTGAAACATGGGCGAAATGGTCTGAGTACACGGCCACTTGTGCGTAAATACCATCAGGCAAGACGTCAATTTCATTGTTTGGCGCCAGTTCAATGATGGCAATCACGCTGTCGCTGCCCGCGACGTTACTCAGTGACTGAAGGGCGCCCTGAGCCTGATATGCCCCTCCTGGTACTACGGGAAGAATACTGGTTAATTTTCCAGAAAATACTTGCCCTGGGAGTGCATTGAATACAACTTCAGCCTCATCGCCAGCCTCCAGTCGTAGCAGCGAGTTTTGTCTGAACTGAGCTATGATTTGCCTTTTTTGCTGAGGAATAAATATCATTACCGGGCGCAGGGGAAGGGAAGCCGCATAAGTTCCAGGTCGAATCAATACCTGAGTTACATAACCGTTACTCGGGGCTCGAACGACGGTTTGCTCAAGATTATATTTAGCTTCTGCTAGCTGAGCTCTGATACTCACTATTTGCGATTGCTCCCCGTTCAGCACACTGTCTAACTGACTTCGAATCTGTGACTGCTCGGCAACCGATCCTTTCACAAGCGCATCCTGAGCCAGGTAGTTTTGCCGGGCATTATCAATATCGCTTTCAGAAAAAGGGTTTACACGCGCTTTGCTCCCGGTAAGGTAACGTTGGTAGTCTTTATATAAACGATCGCGTTCGGCAATGACGCGCGATGTATTAGCGATAGCGCCCTCTAATTGTCCCTTGAGTACCTGATTATTGTGAATAGCCGTCACCAGATCAGCTTGTAATTTATCAACACGAGCCTGGAAGCGGGCTGGGTCGATCCTGAAAAGAAGGTCTCCTTTTTTCATTAACGTATTTTGTTTATTGGTTACCTCACTAACAATCCCCGTTACCTGAGGAGTAATAGGAATTGAAATAACCGCTTTCTGCGCCAAATCTGTATAGGGATGGTTGTAATTCATCAATAAAATGAGCGCGCCAATTAAAAAAACGCCACCTAAGGCCGCAGTGGGTATTGTCCATTTATTTACCGGTATTTTGAAAATCTTAAATATTGCCCACGCAAAGGCGACATAAGTCAGGATAATGAGTAAATCCATCGTGTTACTCCAATGGAGGAATGTTGGTGTTTACCAGTTTTTGTTCTAATTCCGTAACCCGTTGCTGCAACTGGGTCAAGGAAGCTTCCTGAGTTTGCATGCCCCATCCGCGTTCGGGACGATACAATGTGGCCCATATCCATAAAAACGGCCAAATAACATGTAGCGTAAATAAACTCACCCAGCCTGCCACGTGGATAGCATCAGCATGAGGATGATTTCTGGATTTGGCAATGAGATAAGGAATATCATGAAGAATAATAATCCCATAGAAGATAATGAGGAAGACTACAATAAGGACACCCAACGCAAAATAATTCAGGAACATAGCGGCCTGGAACCTCAATAAGTGGTGTTGAGTAAATAATAGACGTTAAATAACATTGCCGCCTTTTTTTTCTGTGCATTAATACACTATACTGAATGTTTACAGAGTACTTAAATTTAAATTCATGAAATTAATGCTGTTTTATTAAAGATGGACTGCTTTTCATAGTGCTTTCACACTCATTTGAAGAAAAAACATTTAATATAACTATATTCCACCAGCAAAGGGTTTTAAGGGAGCCAAGTATGGTGATGCGGTTCGCAATTTATCAGTTCAAAATGGTCATCTTATTAATACTATTACTGGTAAACGCGAAGACTTTTTCCGCCGGTGGGGACCTCATCAAGAAACGGGCCGATGCGGTTCTTTCACTGATGACCTATACGGTGGTGCCTGATATCACCGCCAGCGACCTCAATATCCGCAATACATCCAACGAGAGTACGGCGCTCTCTCTCACTCAGATCGGGGGCGGAGCTACGTTGAGTGAAACGGTCCCCATCTATCTGGAAGGAGTTCTGGGGTATAGCCGATACGATCCCCAGTTTGTTGTCTCCAATGGCAGCGAGAGTCGTAATATCCCGGTCAAATGGAACAGCGTGACTGCCACCGGGGGCATTGGCTGGGACATCCGCCTGCTTAAAGATAAATTTGGGGGTAACCTGGTATTACGCCCCATCGCTAACTTTTCGTTAGGTACCGTGGCGAGCGATTTACGCATCGGCGCCCGGGCGCTTGAACGCCAAAGGGGCGGTGAGTACGACTTCCTCGACGGTGGACGCCTTAATGCCTACGGATTGGGCGGAGCACTGATGCTTGACTACGAACTGTTCTCTAAGACCCAGGATATTGACCTGGAATTACGCTATTCCTATCAGCATTTGCAAAGTTTCGCCAATAGCCCGGACGTTGTCAGCGGCAACGCCGACGCGGAAAATATCGGGCTATATCTGCGCCGTAGAGCACCAATAGCCGACTGGACGCTATTGGGTAAACCAGTACGGTATGTAATGGAAGGTGCACGTACAGAATACCTTGGAAATCAACGAGGTCAGTTGGGTTTTGATAGCTTAAATTCGTTAGGGCTGGGGCTGGAACTCGACAGCAGCAAGTATGATATTGTGATCAGCCGTACACGCGTGGTCGCACGCTACATGTTCGGAAATAACACCTCGGGTTACGGTATCGGCATGGCATTCAGTTTTTGATTGCGCAACTTCGTTTTCCACTATTTTTCAATAAACCGCGCAGGACTACCGTAAGTCCATGCCGCAAACGCGGCTCACCGAAACTCCACTGATATTGAGGAATGAAAATGAGCAAATTACTGAGCGGAAAAATTGCACTGGTTACCGGCGGCACCAGCGGTATTGGTCTGGCAAGCGCAAAAGAACTGGCTGAGCAGGGCGCACAGGTGCCGCTGGGACGACTGGGTGAACCGGAAGAAATTGGTAAAGTGGTGGCGTTTCTGGCTTCCGATTCTGCCAGCTTTATCAACGGCACTGAGCTGTTCGTAGACGGTGGTATGGCGCAGGTGTGATGCGCGATTAATACCAGGATAAAAAAACCGGCCAGCGGTAATCCACAGGCCGGTTTTGCTTTTTCAGAAAGCGTATCAGAACATCAATACCATCCACGGATAGGCAATCAGCATCATGCCGCCGAGGAAGATTGCGCCGAAGATGGTGCCCAGACGCCAGTAGTCTTTGGTTGGCAGATAGCCGCTGCCGTAGTAAATCGGGCTCGGGCCGGTGCCGTACGGGGTGATGATCCCCATTACACCCAGCGATGTCACCATCATCAGGCAGTAAACCGGCATGTTGATGCCCGGAATGGCTGCGGCGATGGTCAGCATAGCCGGTAACAGCGCGGTGGTGTGCGCCGTGGTACTGGCGAATAAATAGTGCAGCAGGAAGAACGCAATCAGCAGCATGACGGCCGCCACCTGCGGGTCGAATCCGTTGAGCAGTTGTCCGCCTTCTTTACCCAGCCAGGCGATAAAGCCGACGCGGGCCAGACCATCCGCCAGTGCCACCAGCGTGGCAAACCACGCGAAGGTGTTCCAGGCCGGTTTATTACTGGTGATATCGTTCCAGTTCAGCACGCCGGTCCACAGCATCAGCACGACAACCAGCAGCGCAGCCATGGCAGGTTCAATCCACGATGCAGCAAAAATCCACATCAGCAGGGCAGAACAGACGAAGATCAGCAGCAGGATTTCGTTGCGTGACAGCTTACCCAGTTTGTCGAGTTCGCTTTTCGCCCAGCGCGGTACTTCATCATTGATCTTCACTTCCGGCGGATAGAACCAGTAGGCCAGCAGCGGCATGGTCAGGATCAACAGCACGCCCAGCGGCAGGAATGCCAGGAACCACATGCCCCAGGAGATGGTAAAGCCGGTGATGCTTTTAACTAACGCCAGCGCCAGCAGGTTCGGCGCAAGTGCAGAAAGAAACATCGAGCTGGTGATACAGGCGGCGGTAATCGCTACCCACATCAGATAAGAACCGATTTTACGCGCACTCGGGTCATTGGGCTTGGAGCCGTATAACGGTGGCAGGTTGGCGATGATCGGGTAAATCGTCCCGCCGCTGCGCGCGGTGTTGGACGGCGTGAAGGGCGCCAGCAACAGGTCCGCAAAGGTAATGGCATAACCTAACGTCAGACTGCGGCGACCGAGATATTTCACCAGGATCAGCGCCAGACGGCGGCCAAACTGCGTTTTGTCATACCCTGCGGCAAACATAAACGCGCCAAAAATCAGCCAGACCGTTGAGTTACCGAAGCCGCTCACCGCCCATTTGAAGGCTTCGGTGGGCATCTTAAATTTAGGGTTGGCGATTTCTTCCGGACTGAATAACAGCCACTGGCTGAACAGGGCGATGACGACCACACCGGTCAGGCCAATTACCGCGCCCGGCAGGGGTTCGAAGATCAACCCGACAATCACGCCGACGAAGATGGCGAAGAAGTGCCATGCATAAGGTTCAAGCCCCGCAGGCACTGGCGTCAGCAGTAACAGCACCGCCACCAGCACCGGCAGGAATAGCATAATCAAATGTTTTTTTTGACTCGCGGCAGGCGGTACGGCCTTGGCGGGATCATTCAGCGTGGATGTGGGTTTCATAAATTTTATCTGCCCGTAATTGAGAGTGAGCCTGATGCCCCGGTTATCGTGTCTTGGTTCAACGAACCCTTTATTATGCTTTATCAGAAATGTGTTGAGCGGTACGTAACGATGATGCAGCCTTTGTGAAGCAATTAAGACATTACTATTATTCTTAAGATAAATGACCCGAGCCATTCACTTATATTTAAATGAATGTCATTACAAAAATTGTGGTTATTTATTTCCTGAAAGAGTCCGCTTATGTGAATGTAGAGTAAATTTGAGTAAACGCCAACATTCAATCCAACTTGCTGATTTTGCAGGTGAGATTTTTTATGTTAATCTAAAGTTGATTTTTGTCAACTCATCATTAACACTTGAAGGTGGTATTGGTTTTCATGTCGGGTAAATAAACAACTCCTGCTTCCAGCACGTTTATAACGCCAATTTCATCGCCTGATGCAAATAAATTAGCCAACAGATTTCTATATTCGCCTGCTTCGGATTACTTAATTAATCGGTAGTTTTCTAACGATAAGTAATGCGGCCACGGAAAAATTCAAGACTTACATATTTCGGAGTTGATCATAATGAATAAGCTGACCCCGGTTCTAAATCCGCTCACGCTTCCTAACGGCGCGGTACTGAAAAACCGTCTGCTGATGGCACCCATGACCACCTGTACCGGCTTTTATGACGGTACCGTCACCAGTGAACTGGTGGAATATTACCGCGATCGTGCCGGCAGCATTGGCACTATCATCGTCGAATGTTGCTTCATAGATCGTATGGGCCCGGCGTTCCCCGGCGCTATCGCTATCGACAGCGACAACAAAATTTCCGGTCTGAAGAAAATTGCCGATGCCATTAAATCCAAAGGCTCGAAAGCGATTTTGCAGATTTACCACGGCGGCAGAATGGTGGAGCCGGAACTGATCGGCGGCCGTACGCCTGTCGCGCCAAGTGCTATCGCTGCTCCGCGTGAAGGCGCAACCCAGCCGAAAGAACTGACCGGTGAAGAAGTAGAAACCATGATCACCAAATTTGGTGATGCCGTTAACCGTGCGATTAAAGCAGGCTTCGACGGCGTGGAGATCCACGGCGCTAACACCTATCTGATCCAGCAATTCTATTCGCCGAACTCCAACCAGCGCACCGACCAATGGGGCGGTGACCGCGACAAACGCGCCCGTTTCCCGCTGGAAGTGCTGGAAATCACCCATAAGATGGCTGAACGTTTCGCCGACAACTCTTTCATTATCGGCTACCGTTTCTCGCCGGAAGAGCTGGAAGTGCCGGGCATCCGCTTCGACGACACCATGTATCTGCTGGAAAAACTCGCCGCGCGCGGGCTGGACTACGTGCATTTCTCTGTCGGTCAGTTGCTGCGTCCTTCCATCGTCGATACGCAGGATCCGACCCCGCTGATCACCAAATTCCGCGCCATGCGTTCTGAAACACTGGCCAAAGTGCCGGTAATTGGCGTCGGCGGCGTGATCAACAAAGCCGATGCCGAGAAAGGGCTGGAATACGGTTTTGACCTGATTGCCGTCGGTAAAGCCTGCATCGCCTATCCGGACTGGGCCGATCGCATCGTTAATAACGATCATCTCGAGCTGTTTATCGACAGCCACAAACGCGAAGAACTGAATATCCCTGAACCGTTGTGGCGCTTCTCACTGGTTGACGCCATGATCCGCGACACCAGCGTTACCGGCCGTAAATACAAAGCGGGCGTTTATCAGGAGAAAGTCGAAGCCGAAGCGCTGAAGCTGAAAATCAGCGTTACGCTCGACACCGACCGTATTACCGATATCGCACTGGTCAAAGACGATTCGCTGGACGTCGATTTCACCACCACGTTCGAGAGCCTGCGTACCCGTATGCTGGTCGCCAACAGTCCACACGTTGATGCGATCACCGGCGCGACCACCCAGAGTGAGGCGCTGAAAAAAGCCGTTTCCCGCGCACTGGCGACCTCCAGCAAAGAGCATGTGATTGAAGAAGGCGGCAATCCGCAGGCGCCGCAAAACTTTGATGTTGTGGTCATCGGCAGCGGCGGCGCAGGTCTGGCCGCGGCGATTCAGGCGCATGACGAAGGCGCGCATGTGGTGATTATCGAGAAGATGCCGACGATCGGCGGTAACACTATCAAAGCCTCAGTCGGGATGAACGCAGCAGAAACGCGTTTCCAGAAACTGAAAGGTATCGAAGACAGTAAAGAGCTGTTTTATGACGAAACGCTGAAAGGCGGCAAGTTCAAAAACAACCCGGTCTTGCTGCGTGAGTTTGTGGAACTGGCACCGGAAGCCGTCGAATGGCTGGCAGCGAAAGAAATTGAACTGAACGACATCACCATCACCGGCGGGATGAGCATCGACCGTACGCACCGTCCGGCGGATCGTTCCGCTGTCGGTGGCTTCCTGATCAGCGGTCTGGTGAAAAACATCAACAAGCGTGAAATTGAAGTGCTGCTTGAAACGTCAGTCGCGGAAATCCTGTCTGATAATGGCGTCGTGACCGGTGTGAAAGTGGTGGATGAATATAACGACAGCCGCATCCTGAATGCGAAAAGCGTGATAGTCGCCACCGGTGGTTTCAGTGCTAACCGTGAGATGGTGGTGAAATATCGCCCTGAACTCGATGGTTTTGTGACCACTAACCACGCGGGCGCGACCGGCAGCGGTATCGCCATGCTGCAAAAACTGGGCGCAGACACCGTGGATATGGGCGAGATTCAGATCCACCCGACGGTTGAGCAAACCACGTCCTATCTGATTTCCGAAGCTATCCGTGGCGGCGGGGCGATCCTGGTCAGTCAGGCCGGGAAGCGTTTCTACAACGAGATGGAAACCCGCGACAAAGTGTCTGCTGAAATCATCGCCTTACCGGAAAAAAGCGCGTGGGTTATTTTCGACGAACAGGTGCGGTCGAATAACAAAGCGGCCGATGAATATATCGCCAAAGGCTTTGTGATCAGCGCACCAACGCCGGAAGAACTGGCGGTGAAACTGAATATGGATCCTCAGACACTTTCTGAAACCCTGCTGCGCTACAACCTGTTTGTGGTGGAGAAAAAGGATGAAGACTTTGGCCGTACCACCGCGCTGCGTCATCCGCTCAATCAGGGACCGTTCTTTGCCATCCGCATCGCGCCGGGCGTGCATCACACCATGGGCGGTGTGACGATTAATCCGGATACCGCTGTGCTTGATGCGCAAAAACAGGTGATCACCGGTGCCTGGGCCGCAGGTGAAGTGGTCGGCGGTATCCACGGCGCGAACCGCATCGGTGGTAACGCTGTCGCCGATATTATTATCTTCGGCATTCTCGCCGGTAAGAATGCGGCGGCGCTGGCGAGGCAATAATCGTCAGAATGTGAAAAGCTATAAATGTGAAAACCCACGTGTGAGCGTGGGTTTTTTTATGGAGAAGGGATGCTTCAGCCAAATGTCTCACGCACGGCCTGAATAAAACTGCGGATTTTCACAGTTTGCCTTAATCCTGCCGGTGTCAGCACATGCATAGGTCGTGAAGGCCCGTCGTAATCCGGTAACACCTGCACCAGTCGTCCCGCCCTGATTTCTTCACTCAGCACATCTTCCGGCCCCAGCGTAACGCCATATCCGCTCACGGCGGCGTGCAGCAATGCCCGCCAGTCATTGGAGCGCAGACGGCCTGCAGGCTGGATTTCCTGCATTTTCCCATCCTGGTAAAATTGCCAGCGGCAGGGTGCCTGAGGGGACCAGATACCGTAAACCAGACAGGAATGGGCGGCGAGGTCCGCCGGTGTTTCCGGCACGCCGTTATGCGTGAGATAACCGGGGGAGGCGCAGGCAATCAGCCGGTACGGTCGCAGCGGATAGGCAATCATCTGGCTGTCGCTGAGTTCACCAATTCGCAGGATCACTTCGTAACCTTCTTCAACCGGATCGACCATCCGGTCACTGAGCGTCAGCTCCACCTGCGTTTCGGGAAATTGCGCCAGATACTGCGTAATAAACGGTGCCAGCGAGGACGTGCCAAAAGTCACGGGCGCATTCACGCGCAAGGTGCCGGAGGGCGTGACTTTCATTTCCAGCGCGATGGCATCCGCCGCTTCGGCCTCAGAAAGCACGATCTTACAGCGTTCATAATAGCTGCGCCCGATGTCTGTCAGGTGCTGACGCCGCGTCGTGCGGTTAATCAGCGCTGTCCCCAGCCGGGATTCGAGGCGCGCGATATGTTTCGCCACCATCTGCGGCGAAATGCGTAATGCTTCTGCCGCCGCCGCGAAAGAGCCCAGATCGGCAGTTCTGACGAACACATTCATGCTGGTTAAACGATCCACGATTCCCTCTTATTTGTTGTTTGTTTATGTCTGTGAAGGCGATTTATCAATAATGAGTGTGGAATTATTCTTAACCTATCGACAACAAAATGAAAGGTGAGAATCATGAAAATAGGCATTATTGGTGCAGGGTTTGTGGGCAGGTCGGTGGCTAAACTGGCGATCAAGGCCGGACATCAGGTTATGCTCAGTAATTCACGCGGCCCTCAGACGCTGTTCAGCCTGAAGCCGATGATCGGTTGTGAAATCGGCACCGCGGCAGACGCGGCTTCTTTTGGCGATCTCGTGGTAATTGCCGTGCCACTGACGGCTATCGGGCAACTGCCGGTGGTGGAAATCGCCGGAAAACCGGTAATCGATGCAGTGAATTATTACCCTGAACGCGACGGTCAGATTGCTGAACTTGATGATCAGACGACGACTACCAGCGAATATCTCGCCGATTTTCTGCCACACTCCAAAATCACCAAAGCGTTCAATGCGATTCAGATGACGGATCTTGAGAGCGACGGTTTGCCTGCTGGCGATCCGCAACGTCGCGCGCTGCCCGTCGCCAGTGATGATGCGGAAACGAAAAAGGCAGTGATTGCGCTGTATGACGCCTTTGGTTTTGACGCTGTTGACGTCGGCGCACTTACAGAAGGTTGGCGCTTCCAGCGAGGCATGCCGACCTATTGTGTGCGGATGACGGAAAATGAATTAAAAGCAGCGCTGGAAAGGGCGGTAAGACCGAAATCCGCGGGCATATAAAAGAGGGGGCTTTACCTTGCTCGTCCCGCTTCGCAGGGGGACGAGCTGATCGCGCTGTCAGTCAGTTGTCGAAGAAATAATCCCGCTGCCGTATTGCAACGAACTCATCAGTGCAGAAGCTGAACCGGCAATATTGACCGCAAACATGATTATTCTTATGAAGATGATGAAGAAGCGATGTTACCGGCAAATGGATGGGGGATAATCAGGTGAAATGGCATAAACGTTATGTATAGAATTCATGAATAAACTTCACTGTATTTATGCAAAGGGTTTGTTTTTCTTTTACAAACATGAAGATTATGTTGTCACATAAAACATATCCTCAATATTATTGTGATGCTGTCACCACGAAGGCGTTTACCTTTTTATTCTGCGTTCGTGAAAGGCAGTGATGGTATTCATCATCAAAATGTCAGCGGAGAAAATATTTAACTTTTGAATTAAATTAATTGATGACACTGTGTTTAAGCGAATAAAATAGAGTGCCGATCTACTCTCTTAAAGAGTATAATCACATTTTTATTTAGTGCGGGACTCTAAAAATAATGCATTTTGAAACAAAAAGAGATATCCTCAACGCGCATATTAAAATAATATTTGACTCTCTTATTCCATATTCGACCAAACTGGCAGTGATGGATAACAGTGAATTTTTGTATACTGATGATAAAAATATCTCATTTGTCTATTTAGTGAAGTCTGGACATTTCCTCGTCAAAGACCTCTCTGTAGGAATGAGCATTAAAACAGTATCAGCACCTTATATTTTTGGTATGGCACAAGGGTTATATCCGGAACAAATGGGTCTTTTGGCTATTGAGCATATTTCAGATGGTGTGATTTATCGGTTAGAAAGTGAGCTGGCCATTGAAATCATCTCAAAAAAACAATGCTGGAGTTCTCTGGCGCATTTTCTGGCATTTCAGGTCGGTTTCCTGTCCAGCCGGTACTATGATATTTCGCATAGAAGTAGCTATCTGGTGATCAAGTCATTATTGCTCGAAATGAACAATGAGCCTGATGAAATAATCCAAAATTACAGTATTGAAAAATATATCTCCGAAAGATGTTATCTTGGCAGAAGTGGAATAATGAAGATTCTTTCTGATCTGCGTAAGGGCGGATATGTTGAAATAAAAAGAGGCAAGCTGATAAAAATTAATAAACTCCCTGAGAAATACTGATGACTTATGAGGGAATCACCGATGACTCCCTCATAAAATATTAATCGTAGCGTATATTAAATGTCGCCTTACCATTGGCTTTACCCGCAACCACTTTCTCCATTATCTGGTAGTATTCAACACTGAATAATAACGAGGTTGTACCCATCACGTCTGATGTGAAGGGGATATCTTTCCTCAACTCAACGGGCTGACTGTTATGCTTGATTCTTAGACTGATCCCTTCGGCACTGCCTGAGGTTTTATCTAATGCAATCAGTCCATTGGAAGGTTTTGCTTCCGGCTCTGTGCCATCAAATACAATACTGTATTGCATTTGGGCATCACAATTGAGATCAATTCTGAAATTTCGCTCGCCTACGCTGCTACCCGGCCCTTTGAAATCTTTAACATCAAAGCGCCCTAAATCAACGTGAATATTTTCATCGGAAAGTGTACACGCAGAGGGTGCGATTATGGTACTGCCAATATTAATGTGAGTAATATCACTCCCGCCGTCAGTCATTAATTTAGCATAACGCCCTGCGGATAAAATGCCTGCCGTTGTCTTACGGTCATTAGTTTTGATTAACTCTAGTTTGTATTGTGTATTAACCGGGATATCTCGTTGGCAACTCGTACTGTCACATTTCAAATCAAGATCCCAGGGAAATGAATGTTCAGTTAATGATAAACGATATCCGACACCCGGAATGTTTGTACTGTAAATATTGTTTTTTAATAAATTACCTAAATTAATTCTGGCATTTATTTTACCGCCCCCCTGACAGTTGAGTATCTTACTGACTCCTCCACTGGAAGGATCGGTCAATACTTGTTCATAAAGTACGTAGCCCGCCGGACGATTGTGCGGGATCACGATGTGTCCGGGGGTAAATGTCAATTCACGCGCTTGCTCAGTCGATGTGCATTGAGCTTGGCTTTGTACAGGAAAAAAGAAGAGAAAAAACACCCCTGTAGTCGTGAGTAATAATGACATTTTTGTCACTGGCTTTCTTGTTGTTCCTGGGTGTAACATTATTTATCTCCTAAACACATAATCCATTTACTTCAACCATTGAGAATTTTTTTACTTTACTGTCTTTGGGAAGAGCGGGAAGTTCAAACGCTGCCTGACATTGCTCATCCTCTTCATCTCCCCACTTTACGGTCACTATTCCTTTTTTTGGCATACCAATTAAATACACTAAGCCATTATCCGCAACAATACTGTTGCCACTGTTTTCACCTGCTGTGGCTGTCGCGCCGAAAGGAATTTCATGATTGTCAGGGCGCGATAATGTCATTAATACACGTTCACCTGCTCGGACATTAAAGTCAGCTAATACTAATGCACCATCAGCAGGGATGACATTATTCATCGTTGTGGCAATCTCTAAATTACTGCCCAGAGTATCAGTGTCGAGCCCAATTGCGTTGACCTTGTAGGGCTGTATATTTGGCACGACGGCATATCCCCGGCTGTCGGTTTTGATGCCGACACCATTTGTAATCGAAATATTTTCCTGATCAGGTATTCTGACCAATGCAATAGGCGCATCGGAAGATAATGGCTGGGAGAGTGTTACCCCATAAGGATGTGCCAGTATGGCCCCCCGGATGCCATAACTTAAGCGTCTGTTTGATAACGACTCACTGTAATTACTGCTCAGTTCAGCAGATGATCCTTTATAGACCGCATTAATGCTGCCGCCATCACTATCGTTTCCCACAGTGGAATTGATACCATAATTCAGGTTGTTGTCTTCAAGAAGGGTGCCATTGATTCCTGCCGTCTGGGTAATGTGGTTGGAACTGTCTGATGTCATGGAATATGTTGCCCACGTTTGTGGTAATAAACTTTCTAAAGGTATCTGAAGGTTTAAGGCGAGTTGTTTATCCGGCTTGCCGTTTTCGCTCTGTGTATAGTTATAGTTAATGCTTAGCGTCGTAGCACCATAACTACCACTATAGGAAACTGAAAAATAATTATCGGGTTCCTGATCCCAATAGTTTTGTCTGTAGGCATAGACTGAAATGGAACCATAATCTTTCAGTGGTTGGTTGAAGCTTACTTCATACCGGTTATTTTTTTTTCCAGTTGATGAATTTGAATCATTACTGATAATTTCCAGCGCATCTTCAAAAGAGTAATAATTTTTATCCGGAAACATAAAGGCGGATAAATTAATTTGTGTTCCCGTGCTGATAAGAGATTTTGCATACTTTAAGCGGTATGTCTCTCCTGAAAAAACTTTACCGTCAGTGCGCGTTTCCGAATGTGTCGCATCAAAAGACACAGAACCAAATGATCCTAATCCGAGGCCATAGCCAAGCTGTTGCGCTGTATATTTATCGCTGTTAGTTATGCCACCGTATACGGTCATATCATGTGGTAAACCATAAAGCCCGGTAATTAAAGCAACATTAGGATCTTGAGCGGATCCACTGTCATTGTTATATTTACCCGCCATCACTTCGTATTTCAAATGTCCTTCCCGCTGCATGACTGGGACTGAACCAAAACTTTGCGTAAATTTGCGTTCACGACCGTCAGCTTCCTTAACGGTAACGTCGAGGTCTCCACCACCCGTACTGGGGAATAAATCAGTTATCTCAAACGGGCCCGCCGGCACATAGGTTTGATAAACCACATAGCCACCCTGACTGACCGTAACCTGAGCATTTGCGGTATTCGCTATGCCGCGAATAACAGGAGCAAAGCCACTTTCCCGGCTTGACATCATTCTGTCTTCGGAGGCAAGTTCCACCCCGCGAAAGGCTAAACTATCAAAAACATCACTTTGGGTTGAATCGTCACCCAGAGTTAATTTACCTTTTAGTGTAGCAATATCCTTTTGCAGGTAAGTATTGATATTATTCCACTTATCACCACTGGAATTATGACTCCAGGTTGTATAATTCCTTAATCGCCATGCTCCGAGATTTACGCCATTGTGTAAATTAAGATACTGGTCGCCTTCTTCAGAACCCATATTTTTATCATGGGTCTGGGCACCGCTAAAGTCATAGCTGGTAAAAACAGTTGTCAGTCCCTGACTCCATTGTTCTGGATCAATGTAATCGGAAGGAATATTTTTCATTAAAATTTGTGGGATGTTAATCGTAACGCGTTGTTGTTTGAAATTAAATTTTGCGTATGCCCCTTCAATTTTCTTATCAATATCTACAATGATGCTATCGTCTTTAATGTGCGAAAATGCAGGAATTTCATCAATTTTAACACCTGCTTTACGGTATTGGCTCAATGGGATCTCTGGTTCTAATTCTCCTTTTTCATTCTCTACAAAATTAATTTCATGTTGTCCGATGCTTTGTTCATTTATAAATATTTCGACGTGATATATACCAGGTAACTGTTTACCCGGCGTATTGAATCGAGAAAGGTCTACCTGCTGTTCACCCTCGGGACCATCTAATTCAAGTGCGCTTGCGTCATAATATTTTTCTGCGCTTAAGGCCAACGTCGGGTTCAGGATGATCAATAATTCAGCACACGTTATGCAGGCTATTTTACTCCAGAAATATTTTGGCCTTTTTGCGGCTTTTAGGTAGAACAATGTTGACATGATCAATCCTTTAATCTTACAGCTGCGCCTTCCTGAGATATGAATAAAAAGGGAGCAATTCTTACGTCTGGTCAGTGAGACTTCTTAAGCAAAAACACAAAAAACAAAATGCCGTCCTCATCAGTAAATGTGGACGGCATGGAAGAATTAACTTAAAAATCAGAGTTTCGATGATTCTGCAGGTGTTGTCTGGCCCTGATCGCCCAGCGTTGTCCATGAGACCGTTGCTGCGCTTGACGAATTTCCTAAGTCATAAGTCAATGACGAAGCTGGCGAAAGCATTGCTTTGTTTTTAATCACCAGTTCGTTGCCATCAACCTTGAGCGAGGAAAATGTCAGGTAATACGGGGTCGGATTCGTCGCAACGAGTTGGTTTCCCTGCTTTTTGAACGTGATTTTTTGATAGGCACGGGTTGCTTTATCCCCGGAGAGCGCCTCAGGACGATAGATAAGTTTCAACGTTGACTTGACTGAAAAAACCATCGTATTCGAGTCTTTCTTTTCAGTCTCAGGTATGGACTTAATATTCAGCCAGAAGACGGACTCGTGATCTGCGGGCAGGGCGGCACCATTATGAATAATACGCAACACATTTTCTTCGCCGGCAGAAAGGCTGAAGAGTGGAGGAGTCACGATAAAAGGAGATTTAACTTTAGATTTTGATTTTTTCTTTATGGCATCTGTTGCGGAAGGGGTGTCTGATAATGATTCAACCCATGACTGGATCAGATAATTGTTGCTTTTGTCTGGGTTTGATATCTTTATGACTGAATCCTGCCTCTGCTCCTCATAAATAACACGTGTTGCGCCGATTTGAATACCCGCAAAAACGAATGATGATTGGGTTAATAGAATGAGAGGCAACAGGGCCTTTTTCACAAATGACATAAAGAGATCCACAAATTGAAAAAAATAGTGAGCCTTATTTAATGAGACATCCTTTTCAGGCTGTCTCATAAACGACCATTATTTACGGCTATCTGTTATTCGTACAGAACAGAAATATTGGTGGCCATAACAAACTGACCGACTGCGGCTTCACCTTTGGTAGAGCGAATATTTGCAGTGAAAGGCAGTTCTATTTTTGCATCGCTACTGGCCGGTGCTGCCACCTGAATCGGGGTATTAGGTGATATCTGGCTGCCATTACTGTCTTTCAGTTCAATAACGATGCCGTCATCCTCTCCATGCGATACAGCAAAGTCGCCCGTTGAAGCATATTCATCACCAGAAAACTGGAACTGAAAACTGGAATAACCTGATGGGCAACCTGTCATATTGACTTTGAAATTAACTGCCGGCGAAGTTGCACCTACAGTACTGAGAGTATTAGCTTCAATAGTACCCAGATCGATATTGCTACTGTCCTGGCCAGTATTATTGACATCAATTGTGCAGACACTGCCTGCTAAATTTCCTTTAAAATTAACGGTGCCGGTTGCCGAGGCAGTTTCCATTAGGCCCAGAGTAAGTAAGATACTCAAGGGAATTGCGAAGATTTTTTTGTTCATAATATATCCGTATATTGGTGATGTTTATTAATGTTAATTAATTATGCGTAGTGGAAAAATCTGCATCAAAAATCATTCATAATGAACATTTATACCATTAGGCATAACGAAACTACCCTGATTAACTATTTGGTTTACTGCCAATAAGTTTACAGTGAAATGCATATCAGCAGATTGTTCATCTTTAGAGATATTGGTTGCTATTAACTCTTTAGATTTGACGTTACGACCTTCACTGTCTTTGATTTCATAGAATACACCGGAGCCCATTGACTCCGGAGCAGTGTAGTAATTTTCATTGAAAGAGGAGCTGGCTCCAGCAAATTCAATTGAATAAGATGAACCACCAGTGCAATTTTTAAGGCTTATAGTGAACGGAACGGCAGCCGAAGTTGCGCCGCCATTAGCGGTCAGCGAACTAACCGAAATGCTGCCCATATCCACGTCGCCTACCGTAGAACCACTGTTATTCACATCCAGGATGCAACTACTTGCCCCTATTGAACCGGTGAAAAGTATAGTTGCAGCGGAGGCAGTATTAATACCGCCAATCATCATTAATGCTGCAATGGATACAGGAAGTAATTTTTTGTTCATATTTAATCCTTTAATTTACGAGTAATGCCCGACGTATCTATCCGTATAAGGAATGTTTACCTGTCTAAATATAATAAATACATATTATAAAGAGCTTGCTAACTATAGGGACAGTTTGATGTTATAGCCATAGCAATTTCATAATTGTCCAAATTCGGATTTTAAATAGGAATTAAATAATCGTACGGAAAGGATGCAATTAAAAATGGGGGAGGGCGTGTCAATTAAGTTTATTAATTAGATGAAGAGAGGTAAATCCCACCTTTCGCAATGCCATGTAATAATAAGGCGGTGCTACAAAAGATGGGACCGACGTGTGTATTATTTAATCTCAGTGACGAAGTTCTCCCGGCTGCGACGGACTTTTTTCAGGTTCACCAGCCAGTCGCCTTCGTGAGCGCGGTAGCCCAGTGGCAATATGATGACGCTGCGCAGGTTCTTCTCTTGCAGACCGAGAATTTCATCCACGGCGGCAGGATCAAACCCTTCCATCGGTGTGGCATCGACTTCTTCAAAAGCGGCAGCAATCAGCGCGGCGCCCAGACCGATATAGGCCTGGCGTGCGGCGGCCTGGTAATTCGCTTCGGTACCGCGTTCAGCCACGATGCCCAGCAGCATCTGGCGGTAGTTCTCCCAGCCTTCATTTTTAAAACCACGCACGTCATTGGTCAGGTCAAACATCATGTTCACGCGTTCCGGCGTGATGTCGTCCCATGCCGCGAATACCAGCAGGTGAGAACAGTCGGTGACCTGCGCCTGATTCCAGGCAACGGTACGGATTTTGGCGCGGACATCCGGATTAGTGACCACAAACAGTTCGAACGGTTGCAGCCCGCTGGATGTCGGTGCCAGACGAACTGCTTCGAGAATGCGTTCCAGTTTTTCAGTTTCTACCGTTTTGCTGGCATCAAATTTTTTGGTGGCATAGCGCCACTCAAGGCGTTCATTTAAGGTCGTCATATTTTATTTCCGTGAAGGTGTGCAGGCGTGAATATTCGCATGATCGCGCACCACAGTTTTATGGATTTGAGCCCTGAGCTCAATAAGATTTCGCCACGTTTTTCAGCGCTTAGCCAGCGCTTCCATAAAGTGTTCAGAGAAAGCGGAAACCAGAGGCGCAGGGCGGTTGGGCAATCGCAACAAATGCATCGCTCTGGATACCGGCGCGTAATCAGGCAACACGCGGCGCAGCCTTCCGGCATCGATATCTTCCTGCAACATCACGCAGGAATGCATGACGATCCCCAGCCCGGATAAAGCGGCCTGACGGATAGCTTCACCAGAATCGACGGTGAGTCTCGGGGAAACCTGTGCATCAACCAGCCCCTGCGGTCCGTTAAGCGACCAGAGATGATCAGCACGCCACTGGCTGAAACTGATGCAGTTATGAGCGGATAAATCAGCCGGAGTCACGGGTGTGCCGTGTTTATCCAGATACGCAGGCGATGCCGCCAGCAGCATTTCATACGGAGGAAGCGGCACGGCGATATAGCCTTCATCCTGCAAACTGCCAATGCGGATGGCTATCTGGAAGCGTTCCTCAATCATATCCACCCGCCGGTCGCTCAGCACCAGACAGGCATTCACGGCAGGATAACGCTGCAAAAAGGTCGACAATATCGGCGTCAGGATCCGCTGTCCGAACGAGACCGGTGCGCTGATACGCAACAGACCGGTGACTTCCTGGTTGAGATGCCGCGCCAGTGAATCCGCATCTTCCACCGTCGCGAGGATCTGCACGCCGTACAGATAAAAGCGGTGCCCGGCTTCTGTCAGCCCCTGACGGCGTGTCGTGCGGTTGATCAGCACGCAGCCGGTGCGTTTTTCCAGCATCTGGATATGTTTGCCTACCATCGCTGGCGTAATGCCCAGTTTATCGGCGGCTGCGGTAAAACTGCCGGACTCTGTCGCGCTGATAAAGGATTCAATGCACTTTAAGTAATCCATTGTTTCGTCCGGTGAGAATAAAGAATCACATTATAAATTTTTATTATCGAATTAATAAAGCAGACATCACTTTATCTGCGCTATCCACATGCCGATAATCGCCGCCATACCCGTAAAAATTAATGTTAAGGAACGGCAATGCAGGCTCTGGTTTTTGAAAGTACAGGTACGGCAGAGGTGTTACACATGCATGAAGCTGCGGATCCAATTCCGGCCGCTGATGAACTGCTGGTGGCGGTGACCGCTGCCGGACTGAACTTCGCCGATATTTATCGTCGTCAGGGGCGCTACCCGCTGGCAGGCAATTCACCGTATATCGCCGGTTATGAAGGTGCCGGGCGGGTTATTGCCGTCGGAGAAAACGTAAAAGGATGGAGAGCCGGCGATCGCGTCGGTTTCGCTGATGTCCCTCTGGCACATGCCAGTCACATTCGTGTCCCCGCTGAATACGCTATCCGTCTGCCGGAATGGTTGTCAGAATCTGACGCTGCAGCGGTGTTATTGCAGGGGCTGACCGCCGATTATCTGCTGCACGATGTGTTACCTCTGCGTGCAGGAATGCACGTCGCGGTACTGGCGGCGGCGGGGGGCGTTGGCCGCTTGTTGTTGCAGATGCTGAAACATCAGGGCATTCATGCGTTTGCTGTCGCGTCGAATCAGGACAAGCAGGCTGCCTGTCTGGAGCTCGGCGCAGAAGCCGCTGGCGGTTACGATACCTGGGCTAAAGAAGTCAGGGAATGGCAGGGCGGGGGGCTTGACGTCGTGTTTGATTCTGTCGGTACAACGCTCACCGAAAGTCTTGATTCGCTCAAAGACGGCGGGCGGGTGGTGTTGTTCGGTATGTCAGGCGGCGCGCTTTCTGCATGTGATCCCTCACGCCTTCAGCTAAATTCGCACGGCATACTGGGTGCCGATCTCTGGACGTATCTGACATCCGGTGAAGAGCGCCAGCGTCGCGCAGATCGTCTGTTTGCGCTGATCAAAGAAGGAAAGGTGACACTGCCGCCTGTAACCGAATTCGCATTATCGTCCGGTGCACAGGCTCACCGTTTGCTCGAAACCCGCAGTTTCAGTGGCAAAATCATTCTTAAACCCTAAAAGTCTGCTCCGGAGAATATTGTTAACACCGGTTGCCTGATGAGAAGAAAAATCCATGCCTTGCGTGGATTTTTTGTCTGTGTCTCCGCGCCTATTTTTTCTGAGAAAGTGTTCTAGAATTGAAGCACAACTTGTCTGGTAAATAGCTTCTTACTTTCTGATAAGACTTACTTAAAAGAACAATTATTCTCAAACATAAGTGGGTGCTGTTTATGGTTACGCGGCGTGACTTGATTACCTATACTTCATTTTCAATGGTGCTCTCCGCGCTGGGTTTCACGCCAGCCGTCTTTGCAGCACAAGGTTTAAAACTGGGAACTGATACACCTTTTAGCTTCGAAGGGCTCATCCAACAGGCAAAAGAAAGCGCCAAAAGTCCTTATGTTGCGCCCCAACAGGTGCCCGACAGTGCAGTGGCCAGCATCAATTACGACATCTACAGCAAGGTCATGTATAAGCCGGAATATGCGCTTTTCAATGAGGGCGTCAGTCGTTTTCCGGTGACCTTCTTTAGCGTCAGCAATTTGCATAAATTGCCGGTAAAAATGGCGGTGGTTGAAAACAAACGCGCCCGGGAAATCGTCCAGAATGCGGATTATTTTACCTTCCCGGATAATAGTCAAAGTGCACTGTCTGCCGTGAAAGGTAACGTTTTCAGCGGCTTTCGCGTGCTGGAGCATCGGCAACCCCTTAACAAGCCGCCAGTGAAAGACTGGGTATCATTTCTGGGGGCGTCTTATTTCCGTGCTGTGGGCGAACTCGGCCAGTTTGGGGTGTCTGCACGCGGCGTGGCAATTAACACCGTTTTTGGCGACACCAAAGAAGAGTTCCCCGACTTCACGCATTTCTGGTTCGAATCTCCGGAGAAAGACAGCGATCGTCTGGTGGTTTATGCACTGCTGGATGGGCCGAGTGTCTGTGGTGCCTACCGTTTTGACCTGCAGCGCACAAAAGGCGTGGTGATGGATGTCGACTGCGTCCTGTTTTTACGCCGTGACGTGGGTCGTTTGGGTATCGCCCCGCAAACCTCGATGTTTTGGTTTTCCGAAATGGCGAAAGGATCCGCTTCCGACTGGCGACCTGAAGTCCATGACTCCGACGGTTTAGCGATCCTGACCGGCAGTGCAGAACATATCTGGCGGCCACTGAACAATCCTTTGCAAATCAGAGTGTCAGCATTTAGTGACAATAATCCGCGGGGTTTTGGCCTCCTGCAGAAACAACGTGATCCTGAGAGCTATCTTGGCTCAGCCGGATATGAGCGGCGCCCGGATTTGTGGGTTGAACCGAAAGGTGAGTGGGGCAAAGGCTCGGTACAGCTGATAGAAATCCCTACCGACGACGAGATTTTCGATAACATTGTTACGATGTGGGTACCTGAGCAGGAAGCCAAAGCCGGTAGTGAACATCAGTTTAGTTATCGTATGCACTGGCTGGCCGATGAGCCTTATCCTTCAAAACTGGCGCGCTGTGGGATAACCCGGCTGGGAAGAGGGGGCAATCCCGGCGCTTATACCGATCCTGCGGCACGCAAATTTATGGTTGAATTCCACGGCGACGTACTGGAGCAACTGCCCGCAGATGCACATATTGATGCGGTGGTCAGCGCATCACGCGGCACGCTGAAAGATATTAAGGTGAATAAACTCCCCTCAGGTAAAGGCCACTGGCGGACGTTTTTTGATTTGCACGTCGACGGCAAGGAACCGGTTGAACTTCGGCTCTACCTCAAATCCGGCGATAAAACACTGTCAGAAACCTGGATGTACCAGTATCTGCCGTTTACCTCATCACCAAAACCGATGCAGGGAGTTTGAGGGTTAAGACCACATAAAAAATGGGGATGCAGATTGCATCCCCGTTTTTATTACGTTCAGGATCAGAAATCGTAAGTCATGGAGACTTTCAGAGAACGCGGCTCGCCCTGATAGATATAGGTGCCGGTACTGTCGATATTTGACCAGTATTTTTCGTTGGTCACGTTATCCACCCCAGCACGCCAGACCATATCGTTCTGGTTGATTTTAGTCCGGTAACGCACGCCGAGATCCAGCACGGTGTACGAGTCAATTTTCTTCGTGTTAGCAGAATCAGCCCATTGTGATCCGGAATGATTAATCAGCGCGGTTGCGGTCAGGCCTTCCACCGGTTTGATGTCATATTCTGCGCCCAGCACCAGATTGTATCGCGGCACACCAATCGCATCTTTACCGTTGTACGTATTGTCTTCAGTTTTAGTCATCTTCGGATCAATCCAGGTCGCGCTGCCGTTCAGGCGCAGGCCCAGCACCGGTTCGCCAAACACGTTCAGCTCTACGCCACGGTTACGTTGTTCACCGTCCATGCCGTAATAGCCATCACTGTTCAGGATGCCGGAAGGTTTTTTGATTTCAAATAACGCCAGTGAACCTCCGATGCGACCAAAATCTGTTTTTACGCCCACTTCATTCTGTTTTGAATGCGCAATCCCGGTGGTTGTACCGTAGTTTTTCGCGGTATCCGGCGCAACATCGCCCGGCTGCAAAGACTCGGTGTGGTTGGCGTAGAGGGAAAGTACCTGCCACGGTTTATAAACCACGCCATACGTCGGCATCCAGCGACTGTCGTCGTAACGCGTTGAAACGTCTTCTGCGCCGGTGGCATTGCTGTAGTTACGCACAACCACTTTCTGATGACGGGCACCGACGGTGAACAATACGGTGTCATCGAGCACACCCATCGTATCGCTGAGTAAATAGCCCTGAGTGCGGTTACGTCCGGTCGTCAGCGGATCGTTGTAATTGCCGCCTGACAGATTAGGTGTCGGGTTCGGGACATTCGGGGTGTCATAAATATTGGTGTTTTCTGCATTGGCACCGTAGGCCATACGCCAGGCGGTGTTATTGCGTGATGTCAGCGCGGAATAACCGAAGTTCACTTTGTGAGTGATAAATGCGGTATCGAAATTGCCGCGAATGCCTGCCATACCGCTGAAGTTGTTGATGATGCGGTTAGTGTCCAGACGGCCAATCGTCGCCGTTCCATCTTCATCTTTCAGCGCAGGGGACGCGTAGTCGCCGGTTTCCCGCGAATGCTGTGCGCCAACACCGCCATAGACGGTCCAGTTATCGGTGACATCGTATTCCGCTTTTGCCATCCCGAACTCAGATTCAATGTTGCTGTAAATCCAGTCCTGACTGTAGTTGTGACTGTTAGATGGCACTTTCGGAATGAAATCTACACCGCTGATATTTACGCCAAGGCGGGCGTCGTGGAAGGTCTTCTTCTGATAGCCCATATCCACGGAAGTGCGAAGACGATCGCCGCGATAATCAAGCCCGAGTGACGCTGCCGTGGTGCGTTTCTTCTCGCCATCAATATCGGTTTCACCCTCGCGGTTAACGGCATTGAGACGGACACCAAACTGATTGTCATCGCCAAAACGACGCCCCAGATCCAATGTGCCGCCGACCTGAGAAGATGAGGTGTAATCAACACCGACGCGGGTCAGTGGCGTGTCGTCCGCATGTTTAGGTTCGAGGTTGATCATGCCGCCGACGCCGGTCGCTGCCGCGCCGTTCATCAATCCGTTGGCACCTTTAAAAATTTCTACCCGGTCGATTAATGAGGCATCCATCACCTGACGGGGAACGACGCCCGGCAGTCCGCCATAGGTCATGTCATCGCCATCGAGTTCAAAACCACGGATGCGGTAGGTTTCGGCAAAGTTGCCGTATCCCTGCACGTTCTGGACAGTGGCATCATTACGCACTACATCAGCGATGGTTTTTGCCTGCTGATCCTGCACCAGTTTCGAGGTGAAGCTCATCACGTTGAACGGCACATCCATCGCATTTTGTTCGCCGAGCATACCGAGACGGCCGCCATGCGCCACCCACCAGTTTCGAGGTGAAGCTCATCACGTTGAACGGCACATCCATCGCATTTTGTTCGCCGAGCATACCGAGACGGCCGCCATGCGCCACCTGTCCGTCGAGATAAGCCGGAACCAGATCATTTCCGCCTGGTTTGAATTCATTATCTGGCGCGCTGACGATGGTCATGGTATCGCCTGACGCTGCTGTCGAAGAGGTCGCCGGAGCAGGGGCGGACGCCGCCATCGCCGGTATACAAGTGACGCTGACAAAGAGTGCCAGCAGGCTCGGTTTAAACCCTGTGAATGTAACTGAATCGCACATAATGTAACCCTGATGTAAAAAGGACTGAGAATCATTATTATTTGGATTTGCGATTATGCTTGCGGCAATTTGGGATGCAAGGAAAATCTTATGGAGCTAACTTTTTTGGCTGGAATCGCCCCGTACATCATAAAAAAATCCACGGCATCGCGTGGATTTTGGTTAATGCCGAGGTTTTTAGTTTTGCTGAAGGAGCGTAATTGAATCTATTTCTTCTTATTGAGCATCGCCTGTAAATCGGCAAACGGGTTATAAGTGGCAGCGCCAACATCATCTTGTGCATCCTCACCGGCCACCACCGTTGAACCGTACTGGTCGGCTTCGGTGTACTTTGAATGCTCGTGGTCATGGCAATACAGACACAACAACTCCCAGTTACTGCCATCTGCCGGGTTATTGGTGTGATCGTGATCGATATGGTGAACCGTCAGCTCACGCAGGTTTGAATACACAAACTCCCGCGAACAGCGACCGCACACCCACGGATAGATTTTGAGTGCTTTTTCACGATAGCCGCTTTCCAGCCGCTGGTAGTTTTTTGGGATCAGTGCCATTGAGATGTTACCTGTTACAAAGAGAAAATTTTATGAGAATGCCTCTAATATATCGCGTAATGAGGGAGAGGCGAAATGAAAGAGGGAGTCGGGCGCCAGCAGCCTGATCATAAAAAGAAAAACCCACGACAATGCGTGGGTTTTAAGTTAATGCAGAAACTAAAGTGCGGTTTAGACGTTGAACAGGAAGTTCATCACGTCGCCATCTTTAACGATGTAGTCTTTACCTTCAGAACGCATTTTGCCGGCTTCTTTCGCGCCTTGCTCACCTTTGTAGGTGATGAAGTCTTCGAACGCGATGGTTTGTGCGCGGATGAAGCCTTTCTCGAAGTCGGTGTGGATCTTACCGGCAGCTTGTGGCGCAGTAGCACCGACAGGGATGGTCCATGCGCGGACTTCTTTCACGCCAGCGGTGAAGTAAGTTTGCAGGTTCAGCAGTTCGTAACCGGCGCGGATCACACGGTTCAGGCCGGGCTCTTCAATGCCCAGTTCAGCCATGAACTCTTCGCGGTCAGCATCTTCCAGCTCAGCAATATCAGACTCAACCGCTGCACAGACGGCCACAACCACGGAGCCTTCGGCATCTGCGATTTTACGCACCACGTCGAGGTAAGGGTTGTTTTCGAAACCGTCTTCGTTGACGTTCGCGATGTACATGGTCGGTTTCAGCGTCAGGAAGCTCAGGTAACGGATGGCCGCTTTGTCTTCTTCGGTCAGATCCAGCGCACGCAGCATACCCGCGTTTTCCAACTGTGGCAGGCATTTTTCCAGCGCAGCCAGTTCCGCTTTGGCATCTTTATCGCCGCCTTTAGCGCGTTTCTGCACACGGTGAATGGCGCGCTCACAGGTATCGAGGTCAGATAACGCCAGTTCGGTGTTGATGACATCGATGTCGTCAGCCGGATCCACTTTGTTATTAACGTGGATGATGTTGTCGTTTTCGAAACAACGCACAACGTGGCCGATCGCTTCAGTTTCACGGATGTTGGTCAGGAACTGGTTACCCAGGCCTTCACCTTTAGATGCGCCTTTTACCAGACCTGCGATATCCACGAATTCCATGGTGGTTGGCAGAATACGCTGCGGTTTTACAATCTCGGCCAGCTTGTCGAGACGCGGATCAGGCATTGGCACCACACCGGTATTCGGTTCGATGGTGCAGAACGGGAAGTTTGCTGCTTCGATACCCGCTTTGGTCAGCGCATTGAACAGAGTAGATTTACCGACGTTGGGCAGGCCCACGATACCGCATTTGAATCCCATGTTTTTCTCACCTTAATAGCTTAGTTATCAAGCGATTAACTCTAACCGCACGATGTAATGACCATAATTCCCCGCATTATACACGTAAACGACATTTATCTCGATCCGCTTGTGATCCCACGTGGTGCAGGCTGCGGATTAAACCTTGCCTCAGTTCCGTCATTTTTAGATACTTGTCACAATTTTTTAACTGAGTTGGAAATATACCGGATGTCTTATGTTTAGCCCGCGTGGTTTGAAGTTGTCAGAAGTGAAGAATGAAACGCTGGCCGGATTTGTGGTGGCGGTGTCGATGATCCCGGAAGCGGTCGGGTTCTCGCTGGTGGCCGGATTGTCGCCGATTGTCGGTCTGCACACGGCGTTTATTATCGGGTTAGTGACCGCGCTGTTCGGCGGCAAACCGGGCATGGTTTCCGGCGCGGCAGGTTCTATTGTGGTGGTGCTGATGAGTCTGGCGGCGCAGCACGGCATGGGATACGTCCTGTGGGCGACGATTTTTGCGGGGATCATTCAGATCCTGATTGGCGTTTTCCGCCTCGGTAAATTTATCCGTCTGGTGCCGTTGCCTGCGGTTCACGGTTTTGTGAACGGGCTGGCTATTGTCATTATGCTGGCGCAGTTACACATGATTGCCGGGCAGGGACCGCTGATGTACGGGCTGGTTCTGCTGGCGATTCTGGTGGTGGTGCTGTTCCCTAAACTGACCAAAATCATTCCGTCTTCGCTGGCTGCGCTGATTGTGGTCTCCGCCGTCGCGATTGGCTTTAATCTGCAGACTTTACGTGTGGGAGATCTCGCGGATATTTCCGGCGCGTTGCCGCATTTCAGCCTGCCGGTAGCGCCGTTCAATGCTGAAATGCTGAAAGTCGTGTTGCCGTATGCGGTCGTCATCGCGCTGGTCGGTCTGATTGAATCGCTGCTGACCATGACGGTGCTCGATGAAATGGGCAATCAGAAAGGTAACGGTAACCGTGAAAGTATTGCGCAGGGTGCAGGGAATACGATTTGCGGATTGTTTGGTTGTTTCGCCGGTTGTGCAATGATCGGGCAGTCGATCATTAACTTCACTTCCGGCGGTCGCGGACGCATTTCCGGTACGGTGGGCGCTATTTTGCTGATCTTGTTCGTGGTCAGTCTCTCCGGATATATCGGTCTGCTGCCGGTTGCAGCGCTGGCCGGGATTATGCTGGTTGTCTGCTACAACACCTTTGAGTGGAGTTCGTTGCGCCGCTTGCGCCGTATGCCGAAAGCCGATGTGCTGGTGATGCTGATTGTTACCGTCATTACCATTTTCACCGATCTGGCCGTGGCGGTGATCAGCGGTGTGATTATTTCGGCGCTGGTTTTCGCCTGGCAGCAGGCGCGTATCCGTATTCGTGAGCACAAAACCAAAGGCGACCTGGCGGTATATAAACTGGACGGGCCGCTGTTCTTTGGCTCTGCCGCAACCTTTGCCGAGCTGTTTAATCCTGAAAACGATCCGCAAAACGTGGTGCTGGATTTTGCCGGTACGCGGGTGATGGATTCGAGCGGGGTGGAGGCGATTGATAAGCTGACGGCGCGTTATCTTGAAGCCGGTAAAAGCATCCGCCTGCGCCATCTGAGTCATGACTGCATAAGTCTGCTTAAGAAAGCCGGACCGTTCTGCTCGCATGAACTCGACGATCCGCAATATTATGTCGCGGAAGATACTCTCTGAAATCATCATGGTGTCGCCTGAAAATGGCGCACCTCTTATGTGACTTCCCTTTGACTTTCCTTATAAATACGGCTGGCAGAAAACCAATCTGCCGGCCGTCCCGCCTTGCTGATAAATGCTTACAATTCGTGGCAAAAAAACGGCCAAATTCATATCGCTGAAAATTCTGTAATGTTATACGGTTACGCTCATCTGACTGCGTAATTGCTGGCTCCGTGCCCGCCTTGCGGGTTATTTTTTCTCTGCCGGAGCAGACATGAGCACAAACAAGGCATCCCGGACTGATGACGCCGGTAAACCTCTGCGTTTTCAGGTCGCCGCCTCTCACACGCGCTGGCTGACCGGGCTTATCAACGCCATTATGGTAAGCAGCAGCGTGCTGTATCTGATATTGCTGATGCTGTATATGGTTTCCCCTGACTCAGTCTGGCCGTGGGTGACCGGCAATATTATGGCTGCCCTGTGGGTTTGCGCCGCCTCCCTGCAATGTGCGCGCCGCATTACCCGCTGGCGCGGGCATCAGTTTGCATCTCCGGCTGAACCCGTTTTGCCAGAAAAACCTTCCGCTTTTCTCCATCGTCTGACCGCTTCAGCCCGCGTGCGCCCGCTGTTGCGCTATGTCGATGCGCACGTGTTCTTTCAGGCATTTCCTGCATTAGCCGCATTACTGCTCATCTTTCTTTTGTGGCAACTGCCTTTACCTGCTAACGAAGCAGGGGATGCGGGGTATTTTGCCGGATCATTCTTCCTTCTTTGCGCCTTTGCGGTGCTGGTGCTTGAACGTCACTGGACGTTAAAAAATCCGCAGGAATGGCCGGAAGCCGCAAGACTGGCACCGCTGCTGCGCATGCTGATTGGCGTTTTGCTACTGAGTGCCGCCGCCGTGATGTTTGCCCGTGGCACGGCGGTCTGGCCCGCGCATTTGCTGATGCTCACGGGGATTTTGCCGGCGCTGGTGGCGCTGGAACTTTTCCTGCGCGCGCTGATGGCGCTGTTTTCGCCGCCGCGTGAGGACAAAGAGCCGGAGTTTATCGCGGGCAGTCTGCTGGCGGCACAAATTTGCTGGCCGCCTCGTCCGCTGCAGTTTGTGCAGAACGAGTTGCATCAGCATTTCGGCATCGATCTGCGCCAGATCTGGGCATTCCATTTTATCCGCCGCGCGCTGTTGCCGCTGGCCGCATTTTTACTGCTGACGGGCTGGCTGCTGACCGGCGTCAGTGAAGTCCCGCTGACGCAGCGGGGGATTTATGAATCCTTCGGGAAACCGGTCGCGGTCAGGCAACCCGGTTTGCATCTCGGTCTGCCGTGGCCTTTCGGGCATACGCTAATGGTCGACAACGGCGAAGTGCATGAACTCACCACCGGCGCGGAAGAACCGGCGACGACTTCGCCGGTCGAGGTTGCCGATACCGCCGAAGGCCCCGCGCCGGAAAGCGCCAACCGGTTATGGGATTCCAGCCACAGCAGCGACAAATCACAAATTATCGCCAGCGCGGGCAATGACCGGCAGAGCTTTCAAATCATGGATATGGACGTGCGTTTTGTGTACCGCATCGGCATGAACGATGACGAAGCAATGGCGAGTTTGTATCACACCGAAAATATGCCGGTGCTGATCCGCAGTATCGCCAATCAGGTGCTGGTGCATGATTTCTCCTCCCGCACGCTCGACAATCTGCTGGGCAGCGAACAGACCCGCCTTGCCGCCGATATCGGGCAAAAAGTGCAACGCCAGCTGGATAATCTCCACAGCGGTGTGGAGCTGCTGGCGACGGTGATTGAATCCATCCATCCGCCAGCCGGCGCAGCGGATGCTTATCATGGCGTACAGGCCGCGCAGATCCTGGCACAAAGTGCGATTGCCGGTGAGAAAGGACAGGCCGCGCAGCAGCTGAATGCCGCGCAGCAATTTTCCCGACTGGCGCTGGATGCTGCCACGGCACAAAGTCATGAAAATCTCGATCAGGCGCAGGTGATGGCCTTGCGGTTTAACGCGGAAAATCAGGCGTATCAGGCTGGCGGGCAGTCGTTCCTGAATGAGCGTTATTTCAGCCAGCTGACGCTGGCGATGCAACAACATCCTAAAGTTTTGATTGTCGACAGCCGTATTGGTGGCGAAACGCCGCCGGTTCTGGATCTGAGAAATTTCACCCTGCCATTTACGCCCGGAGCGGATAAAGCGGCGCATTCTGTTAAAGCGGAGACTACCCGGTGAGTGATCCCCAACATACTCAATCCCACGACCATGACCACGGTGCCCAACACGGGCATCATCACGGTGGCGGACATCACCATCATCACCACGCGCATTCAGGACCCGCTGCGCCGAAATTCTGGCGGCGCGCATCGGTTGCCATCGTGCTGGTGGCGCTGATTGCCGCGTCTGCCTGTCTGGTACAGGTGCGTTCCGGCGAAGCGATGGTGATCACCCGATTTGGTGATCCGGTGCGCGTGCTGCTGAATCCCGGGCTGGCATGGCATCTGCCGGTGCCGCTGGAAACCGCCATTCCGGTAGATTTACGCATTCGTACCACGTCGAGCGGTTTGCAGGATGTCGGCACGCGCGACGGCCTGCGGATCATCGTGCAGGCGTATACCGTCTGGCAGGTGAAAAACGATCCCCAGCATGTGCAGCGTTTTATCCGTGCGGTACAAAACCAGCCGGATATGGCTGCCGCGCAGATACGCACGTTTATCGGCTCGGCGCTGGAAACCACCACAAGCGGTTTTGCGCTGGCTGATCTGGTGAATACCGACGCCAGCAAAATTCGTCTTTCCGGTTTTGAACAGCATTTGCATGACCAGATTGCCCGCCAGTTACTCGACAGCTATGGCATCGAACTGGTGCAGGTTGGCGTTGAGCGCCTGACGCTGCCTTCCGTGACACTGGATGCAACCGTAGATCGTATGCGTGCTGAACGCGAAACTATCGCCACCCAGCGCTCTGCTGAAGGCAAACGTCAGGCGGCCGAAATCCGGTCTTCCGCCGAGCGCGATGCCCGCGTGATAAAGGCCGATGCGTCGGTTAACGCCGCCAATATTGAAGCGCAGGCGCAGGTACAAAGTGCGGCGATTTACGCCAAAGCGTGGGCCGGTAATCCCCCGTTGTACGATTTGCTGCGCTCGCTCGATACGCTCAACAGCGTGATCACGCCCGGCACGCAGCTTGTATTGCGTACCGATGCTGCACCGTTCAGACAGCTGGTCGAAGGCCCGCCGGTTTTACCCGCCGCCAATAACGAGCCACATCCATGAATCCGCTGGCCCGTTTTCAGGGCAATGCCTGGTTTCAGGCGGGAAGGATGGCGTATCTGGCCTTGTTTGCCATAACGCTGATTGCCGCCGCCAGCTGGCTGTTCTCCAATGTCCGCCAGATTGAGCCGGACAAACGTGCGGTGGTGATGCGCTTCGGAGCCGTATCACGCACGGCAGGTGCCGGTCTGCTGCTGGCGTGGCCCGAACCGCTGGAGCAGGTGGAAATATTACCCGCCGCCGACAGGGTGATCGAACACCATGTTACAGCCTTGCTGAGAAAAGACATTGTGCCTGCGTGGACCAACACCGGCGGCGATAAAAGTGACGCGGTTGCCGGTGCAGGATATTTGCTGACCGGTGATTCCGGCGTGGTCCAGCTGGATGTGCAGGTGTATTACGTCATCACCGATCCGGTGGCGTTTGTGTTACAGGGCGGGCACGTATTACCGGCGCTGGATCGCTTAACCGAACACGCGGCGGTGGCGATTTGTGCTTCACGCGACCTTGATACGATTCTGGTCGCACGACCAGAAATGGTGGGTAACAGCAGCAATATCGCCGAACGACGCGAGCGGCTGCGCGGTGATTTGCGTCAGGGTATTAATCAGCAACTCGCCGCGCTGAATACGGCGGGCAGCAGCACCGGTATTGAAGTCATGCGTGTTGATGTGCAGTCTTCTTTGCCGCCCGCGGCGGTTGATGCATTTAATGCCGTTCTGACTGCCAGTCAGCAGGCGGAGCAAAATATCGCCAGCGCCACTAATGAGGCGGCCCGCGTGCATCAGGACGCTGTTCAGTCGGCAGATCGCGCCTTACAGGTTTCACAGGCCAAAGCCAGTGAACAGATTGCACGGGCTTCCACCGATACCGCGACGATTGTGCAACTGGCAAACGATCATTCTCCTGAATTGTTGTGGCGTTTGTGGCGCGAGCGGATGCCTGCGATCCTGGCTCATGCCGGCAGCGTGACGGCGGTTGACCCCCATGACGACGCGCATCTGATCCTGCCGGGGCCAGATCGTCCATCCTCTAAACCCTGAGGTATTTGCCCTGTGACTTCTTTTACTTCTGAAGAACCGGCAGCGAAAAGCGTGCTGCTGACGCGTCATGAACAGCGGAGCATGGCGGTGCAGCTGCTTCTGGCGATGACCGCGTTCGGTTTGCTCCTGTGCGGCTGGATCTGGCAGTGGCTGTTCCCGCAGCAAAGCGATGTCGGGCAGATTCTGTTCGGCGTGGCGTCTTTGCTGGTGGCGGTGCCGGTATTGCGTTCGGCGATTTACAGCTTGCGCAGCCCGAGTTTGCACGGCGTTACCGATCAGCTGATTGCGCTGGCGATGCTCGGCGCGTGGGCGACCGGCGACCTGATGACCGCCGCATTGCTGCCGGGCATTATGATTTTTGGTCATATTCTGGAAGAGCGCAGTGTGATCGGTTCGCAGGAAGCCATTGATGCGCTCAGCCGTCTGACCCGCAGCCGCGCACGGCGGATTTTGCCCGATGGTGAGATTGAAGAGATCGACAACCATCAGCTGCGAACCGGCGACCGGGTTGAAGTCCGAGCTGGCGACCGGCTGCCCGCCGACGGGCGTATCATCTCCGGCAGTGCCAGTCTGGATACCGCGCCTATCACTGGCGAATCCGTGCCACAGGAAGCCCGTGCAGGAGACGATGTTTTTGGTGGTGCCATTAATCTCGACGGATTACTGTCTGTTGAAGTCACGCGAACCGGCGCGGATGCCACGCTGGGTAAAGTGATTGCGCTGATGCAAAAAGCTGAACATGCCAAACCGCCGATCACCCGTCTGCTCGAGCGTTATGCCGGGCAATATCTGGTGCTGATTTTGCTGATCGCGGCGGCGACCTGGTTCATCACGCGCGATGCCCACGCCATGCTGGCGGTGCTGGTGGCGGCCTGTCCATGTGCGCTGGTGCTTTCCGCACCCGCCACTGCAATTGCCGGTATTGCTGTCGCGGCGCGTCACGGGATCCTGATCCGCAGCTCTGCTTTTCTGGAAGAACTGGCCGATCTCAACGCCATTGTAGTGGATAAAACCGGCACGCTGACGCACGGCGAACTGCATCTGCAACAAACGGTGCTGGAGGAAAACGAATCCCCGGATACGGTGCTTGTTCTGGCGGCCAGTCTCGGCGCGGCCAGCAGCCATCCGGTCAGCCGCGCACTGGCGAAGTTATTTCCTCGCGAACAATATTTCCCACTGGAAGCTTTTTCAGAACAGCAGGGCATGGGCGTGCGGGCGCAAACTGCGCAGGGCGAGGCATTGCTGGGTCGTCCGGCGTTTTTCAGCCAGAACAACGTCGCGGTGAGTAATGTCCCTGAGCATGACGGGCCGCTGGTCGGTCTGGCGCTGAACGGGCGTTTTCTTGGCTGGTTGCTGCTGGCAGATTCTTTACGGCCTGAAGCGCAGACTGCGTTAGCCGAACTGCGTCAGCTGGGGCTGCAACGACAGCTTTTACTGACCGGCGACCGCGCCAGTGTGGCGTATCGTATTGCTGGTGAACTGGGCATCAGTGATGTGGTCGCTCAGGCTTTACCTGAAGATAAACTGCATCAGGTCTCGGCTGAAATTGCCCAGGGCTACCGTCCGATGGTGGTCGGTGACGGCATCAATGATTCTCTGGCGCTGAAGGCTGGCGTGGTGGGGATTGCGATGGGCGCAGGCGGCAGTGATATCGCGCTGGCCTCTGCCGATGTGGTGCTGATCGGCAGCGATTTACGTCGTCTCGGCACATGTGTGCGCCTGAGCCGTGCGTGCCGCCGGACGCTGAAAATCAACGTATTCATCGGACTGGGCTGGACGCTGGTGGTGATGGCTGCTGCTGCAATGGGATTGCTCGGCGTGGCGGGCGTACTGATCGCCGCATTGCTGCATAACCTCAGCACGTTGCTGGTGCTGGGTAATGCAGGGCGGTTATTGCGTTTCGACGAGCCGCTCTGAACGTCTGGATTTTGTTCTTCTGTTCATATAAAGAAAACGGGCGCAAAAGGTTGCGCCGCGTTTCATCTTGCTTGCCGGAAATGCGCGTTAAAGCTCTGCTTTGAAGGTGTGCAGACGACGCATGGTTTTTTCAAGACCTTCCTTCATCAGCAATTCAGTGCAGCGCAATGATTCATCAATCGCATCATCAATCAGCTTCTGTTCACTGGCTGGCGGCTTGCCCAGCACAAATCCCACCACTTTGCTTTTATCGCCCGGGTGGCCGATTCCGATACGCAAACGGTAGAAATTCGGGTTGTTACCGAATTTGCTCTGAATATCTTTCAGACCGTTGTGACCGCCGTTACCACCGCCCAGTTTGATTTTCGCCATGCCCGGCGGGATATCCAGCTCGTCATGCGCGACCAGAATCTCATCCGGCTCGATGCGGTAGAACTGCGCCATCGCCAGAACCGCTTTGCCGCTGAGGTTCATAAAGGTGGTCGGCACCAGCAGACGGACGTCCTGACCGGCCAGCGACAGACGCGCAGTGTAACCAAAAAACTTACTTTCTTCTTTCAGCTGCTGATTGTGCTGGCGGGCGAGAAGATCAACATACCAGGCGCCTGCGTTATGGCGGGTCTGGGCGTATTCTGCGCCGGGATTGGCCAGTCCAACGATCAATTTAATGCTGCTCACGATTTTCGCTTCTTTATCCGGTGAGGTTTAGCGGGCTAGTTTACCTGTCGCGTTTCACTGTGCCAAACATCACAAAGAATAATTCGTGCCAGTTACGCAAAACATTGAATAGTTCATTGTGATGACTATTTACCTTTCGAACCTATATGTCTGGAAAACGTAAAGATTTGTCGTTCAATGTTCTCTCTCTGTGATCGCTGCCGCAAAGTGAACCGGATGGGACGTCTATAGTTAAAGGCAGGAAAAGACAAGACAGCAATGATGCTAAGACTATCGACAACTGGAGGTGACTTATGAAACGTAAAACCGCACGAATGATCGGCAATGGCCTGATGGGACTCGGTTTACTCACAATGGTCGGTGGTGTTGGTTATTCGATTTTGAACCAGATGCCTGAACTCGGGTTGCCGCAATTTCTGGCCCATGGCGCGATCGGCAGTATTTTCGTCGGTGCTATTTTATGGGTGGCAGGAGCGAGAGTCGGCGGGCATGAACGCGTCGCAGACCGTTACTGGTGGGTACGCCACTTTGATTCGCGCTGCGCGAACAGCAAATCACATCGCCATTCCTGAGTCTCCTAAACAAAATTAACAAAGTTTTATAAACAACGTTTTATAAACAATATTTTATAACGAATAAAAAACCGTTGTCGCTCACGCGATAACGGTTTTTTGCATTTCTGTTCATGGCAAAACGCATTCAGGCAAAACAAAACGCCCCTGAAACAGGGGCGTAATGATTAATGCTCGAACATCGCAGAAATGGATTCTTCGTTGCTGATGCGGCGGATAGCCTCAGCCAGCATGCCTGACAGGGTCAGGGTGCGCACTTTTTTCAGTGCGCGGATTTCTGCGGACAGCGGAATGGTGTCGCACACAATCACTTCGTCGATGACGGAGTTCTTGATGTTTTCCACTGCATTGCCGGAGAAAATCGGGTGGGTAGCGTAAGCGAATACGCGTTTAGCACCGCGTTCTTTCAGTGCTTCAGCGGCTTTACACAGCGTACCACCGGTATCGATCATATCATCGACCAGTACACAGTCACGGCCAGCTACGTCACCGATAATGTGCATCACCTGAGAAACGTTTGCGCGTGGACGACGTTTATCGATGATAGCCATGTCGGTATCGTTCAGCAGTTTTGCTACGGCACGGGCGCGAACAACACCGCCGATGTCCGGAGAAACCACAATCGGGTTTTCCAGGTTTTGTTGCAGCATGTCTTCGAGCAGGATAGGGCTGCCGAATACGTTGTCTACAGGTACATCGAAGAAGCCCTGAATTTGCTCTGCATGCAGGTCTACAGTCAGAACACGGTCAACGCCAACGCTCGACAGGAAGTCAGCAACAACTTTAGCGGTGATTGGCACTCGGGCAGAACGCACCCGGCGATCCTGACGTGCATAGCCGAAGTAAGGAATAACGGCTGTGATACGACCAGCGGAGGCGCGGCGTAAGGCATCAACCATGACGACCAGTTCCATCAGGTTATCGTTAGTAGGCGCGCAGGTGGACTGGATAATGAAAATATCTCCGCCACGTACATTTTCGTTAATTTGCACGCTTACTTCACCGTCGCTGAAACGACTGACGGCGGCGTCACCAAGGCTGGTGTATAAACGGTTGGCAATACGTTGTGCTAGTTCCGGGGTGGCGTTACCAGCAAAAAGCTTCATATCAGGCACGAGAAGAACCTCAGGCTTGCGTCCAGGGAAGACATTGGCTTTTGGTACCACCGGGCGGTGAGCGGTACCAAAGCATTATGCTCACGATACTTCTAAATCTTACTACTTAAATCTGTTGAATAATTGGCTGGCAAAGAACAGACACAAAACTGCTGTGACTCTCTACGCTTTGCCCGCAGTTCTCAACCAGACTTCGCGAAAACGGTGCAACGGCGAGATATTAACACCTTGCGCGACAAAACCCCGACTCCACGATGGCATTTTGTCCAAAACCTGACGGGCGGCAGACTCTGTGTCAAATTCTGCAAACACACAAGCACCTGTCCCGGTCAGTCGCGACGGCGCGTATTCTAACAGCCAAGAAAGTAGCTGTTCAACCTCGTAAAAACGTTTTCTCGCAATCGGTTCGCAATCATTTGCGTAAGGCGTGTCCAAAAGCACATTAACAGGGCGTTTTGGTGTATTTCTGGTCAGCTCGGGATCGCCGAAAATCACCGGCGTTGGAATACTGACGCCCGGATGTGCAATCAGATACCATTTTTCCGCCGGTTCGACCGGCTGTAAAATCTCGCCGATGCCTTCGGCGAAGGCGGCATGGCCCATCACAAACACCGGCACATCCGCGCCAAGCGTTACACCCAGTTGCGCCAGTTCAGTATCGGAAAGCCCGCAATTCCAGATCGTATTCAGCGCCACCAGCACGGTCGCAGCGTTAGAAGAACCGCCGCCCAGACCGCCGCCCATCGGAATACGTTTTTGCAGCGCAATATCTGCTCCCTGAGGCGTGCCCGCATGCTGCTGCAATAAACGCGCGGCGCGCACCACCAGATTATCTTCGGCAGCCACACCCTCAACCGGGGTGGTCAGGACGATGTCGCCGTCGTCACGAACGTTAAAACTAAGGCTGTCACCGTAATCGACAAACTGAAACAGCGTCTGCAAATCATGGTAGCCATTCGGACGCTGCCCGGTGATATAAAGGAACAAATTGAGTTTAGCCGGAGAAGGCCACAATTGCTGCGTCATCTCAGTTTAGCGTCCAGTTATCCATTTTCAGTTTGATACGCTGTTCGCCCTGAGTCATTTCCAGACGCTGCGGCAGGGAAGGTTTAGCGTCATCGTCATAGCTCTGATAGACCACAGTGCCCGCTTTGCCGTTCTGCGTGAATTTAACCTGAGACAGACGGTACTGGCTGTCGAGCGTGAAATCGGTGCCATCACCCGGCAGGCCAAGCATCCAAAGACGCAGATTAGCCAGCGGGATCGACATGCCGGTCAGCTTCTGGATCATGTCATCTGGATTATCACTGGTGTAGCGTTTGCCTTCATTATTGGTCAGCTGTGCAATACCGCTTTGCACTTTAAGCTCCATTTCGGTGCTGCCCAGCGGATTGGTAAGCAATAAACGGTAGCTGTCCGGGGAATATTGTTGCCAGAAGAAGCGGGCATAGACTTTCTGTTTATCGGAAAGATAAGCGAAAGAACCGCGGGTCTGATAATGCTCAAGCTGTTTAACCTGAGCTTCATGTTCACGCCACTGCGGAGAAGTCGGGCTGGTCGCCGGGCCTTTCGGCGCGTTAATCGAACAGGCGGCAAGCACTAAGCTTGCAAGTGGAAGAAGGCGGACAAAGTGTGCTTTACGCATTGGCATAACAGATAAAATCCTTTGTGCTTTGGCGAAATGGGATGCCAGGGCAAATGTGGCGTGCGTCAGTTTAGCACAGCAGAAGCGTTGGATGATCTCAACCCAGCGCAGATGATCGGCGATCAATTCGTTTTGGGACAATACTGATGTGTAAAAGGATTTGTCACTGTAAGGCACATGATCAACGATGCCACAACAGACGAGTTTGAAGATATTCGAGGGATGTAAATCACCCGGCCCACGGCCGGGTTGTGCTTACGTTCTCTTTTTCAGTAAAAAGGCGATAAACCAGATCAGGGAAATGTTCAACAGGAATGAAGTCAGATGGATAAAGGTCATAAAAATATTTGCCCATGATGCTTCTGTAATAAAACCTGTTTTTTCTGTCAAAAGTGAGTACGCAACATTTTCTGGTATTAGGGCGAAAATGGTGACGAGTATCACGACAAAAGACACCGACCCCGCAATCCAGATCAGAACATATTGGGATGGCTTCATTAATACACCTGTACCGTACCAAAAGCTTTCAGTGTAGGACTAACCATCGTGGTGGGCGTTATTAATAGCGCTTCTCGAAGGATGGCAAAGTGTGACTTGCTTGTAAATGTAATGCAGCCGTTGCTGATCCCCCGATATCCGGCCGGATGCAACCTGAAGTTTCCCCGTTCGACATCCTCAATAAACGTCGTGTCGTCAATCAGGTTGTCATCGCGAAATAAAGCAAACCACGATTCATGATCTGAACCGCTTACGATCGACTTTACCCAATCACGTTGCTTAAACATTAAACCACCGACCGGACGGGCGACAATGTAATATCTGCCTGGTGGTAGTGGCCCTATGTCTTTCACTGTTGTCTGTTCTGGATCGTTGCGTTGTTCAGGATTACCTGAGTATGCAGGGAAAAAACCAACCCCTGGGCAACTTAGCGTTGATATCCCCGCTCCGTTTAATCGAAACGTACACTTGATCATCTGTCATTCCACGCATCTGAAAAAATGATATTCCCATCGCAATATTTCCAGGTGATCCGCTCATATCTCAGGGATACAGATTCAAGGTGGTTGTGTTTTTCCGTAGCGGGATTTTTGCAGTCGTGCATCAAAGGACAGACTGAAACGACTTTCACGTTTTCCAACTGCATATTGAAGTACTCAACTTCCTGACCGGCATCATTGATGCGATACCAGCGGAATTCTGCTGATTTTAAGGTTTGGCCTTTTGCGACAGCTTTATAAAGGTAAGGTGATGAGCTGTCGAATTCTTTTTCAAAAGTCAGCGCAGAATGTACACGGGTTCCGGTGATTTTTCCTGTGTTGTTGTCAGTAGGTAAAAACAAGCCGTGACCGAAGCCCAAAACCTCAATACTTCCCTCGCGCCTATTCACATCAACTGAACCTTTTATGTCTGCTCCGCCGTCGTCTTTAAGCCACAGGTATGCTGGTATTGCCATTTTCATAAATCCATTTTAAAAGTGAGGCTATAGGTTATTCCTTCGTTCAGTAGGAAAAATTAGCGAACCTTGTAAAAAGGAAATTTTCAGAGATTCATTATTGATGGCAGTTAATCACCGCAGCGCGGGATTACCCTGAGATGATCTTTGGGGCATTTTGGGGCAGTACGGAGCTTAATAAAGATGAATAACTGGAAAAACGGCTCGGCTGACACATTACCTAAATTAGGCTACAAGCCGCTTTCTGTGCGGTTTTACAACGAGATCAGAAATAAACCCACATCATATTTAACCGAAGGTGCTGTTCGCCTTTTATTGATCTCGCGCATCTTGTAGAATGCGCAGCAGACGTAAACCCATACTATTATAAAGTATAAGCCGATAACCGCTTCCGATATGACCCTGCTTGCATTAGGTATCAACCACAAAACAGCCCCGGTGTCTCTGCGTGAACGGGTAACATTTTCACCCGAGACCCTCGATCAGGCGCTTTCCAGTCTGCTCCAGCAACCGCTGGTGCAGGGCGGAGTCGTGTTGTCTACCTGTAACCGCACTGAGTTGTATCTCAGCGTTGAGCAGCAGGAAAATCTGCAGGAACAGCTGGTTAAGTGGTTATGCGATTACCATCATCTGAGTGAAGATGAAGTCCGCAAAAGCCTTTACTGGCATCATGATAATGAAGCCGTCAGCCATCTGATGCGCGTCGCCAGCGGACTGGATTCGCTGGTTCTCGGTGAGCCGCAAATTCTCGGGCAGGTGAAGAAAGCCTTTGCGGAATCGCAAAACGGTCAGGCCGTTTCCGGTGAGCTGGAACGTCTGTTCCAGAAATCCTTCTCGGTGGCCAAGCGTGTCCGTACTGAAACGGATATCGGTGCCAGCGCCGTTTCTGTGGCGTTTGCCGCCTGTACGCTGGCGCGTCAGATTTTTGAATCCCTTTCAGATGTGAATGTGTTGCTGGTCGGTGCGGGTGAAACTATCGAACTGGTTGCGCGTCATCTTCATCAGCATAATGTGCGTCACATGATGATTGCCAACCGTACGCGCGAACGTGCGCTGTCGCTGGCGACGGAAGTGAACGCAGAAGTGATCAGCCTGCAGGATATCGATTCCCGCCTCGCTGAAGCCGACATCATAATCAGTTCCACCGCCAGTCCGTTGCCGATTATCGGTAAAGGTATGGTCGAGCGTGCATTAAAAGCCCGCCGTAACCAGCCAATGCTGATGGTGGATATCGCCGTTCCGCGTGATATCGAACCGGAAGTCGGCAAACTGGCGAACGTCTATCTGTACAGCGTCGATGACCTGCACAGCATTATTCAAAACAATCTTGCACAACGCAAAGCGGCGGCCATTCAGGCTGAAACTATCGTGGAGCAGGAGAGTTCAAACTTCATGGCCTGGCTGCGTTCGCAGGGGGCCGTTGAAATTATTCGTGATTATCGCTCACGTGCTGATATTATTCGCGCCGACGCACAAGCAAAAGCTCTCGCCGCCATTGCGCAGGGCGCTGACGTCGAAGCGGTGATCCATGAATTAGCCCATAAATTGACAAACCGCCTTATTCACGCGCCAACCCGTTCTCTGCAACAGGCAGCCAGCGACGGTGATGTGGAGCGTTTGCAAATTTTACGCGACAGCCTCGGGCTGGGTCAGCAATAGTTCTCCTTTTCTCACAGGGTTAAACACCACGCATGAAGCCTTCTATTGTTGCCAAACTGGAAGCGTTACAAGAGCGCCACGAAGAAGTGCAGGCGATGCTTGGCGATGCCAGCGTCATTGCCGATCAGGATAAATTCCGCAGTCTTTCCCGCGAATATTCACAGTTAACGGCTGTTTCTGAATGTTTTCTGGCCTGGCGTAAGGCACAGGAAGATTTAGAAACCGCTGAGATGATGCTCAACGATCCTGCTCTTAATGATAAAGAAATGCGCGAAATGGCGCAGGATGAGATCAAAGAGTGCAAAGCCAATATCGAAGAACTCGAAGAAAAATTACAGCTTCTGTTACTGCCAAAAGATCCGGACGATGAACGCGGTTGTTTCCTGGAAATTCGTGCTGGAACCGGCGGTGATGAGGCGGCTATTTTCGCCGGTGACTTATTCCGTATGTACAGCCGCTACGCCGAAATGCGTCGCTGGCGTGTAGAGATCGTGAGCGCCAGTGAAGGTGAGCACGGCGGTTATAAAGAAGTGATCGCCAAAATCAGTGGCGAAGGTGCTTACGGCCAGTTCAAATTTGAGTCAGGTGGTCACCGCGTTCAGCGTGTACCGGAAACCGAATCTCAGGGGCGTATTCATACCTCCGCCTGTACCGTGGCGGTGTTGCCTGAAATACCTGAAGCCGAACTGCCAGAAATCAACGCCGGTGATTTGCGTATCGATACGTTCCGTTCATCGGGCGCGGGCGGTCAGCACGTTAATACCACCGATTCGGCTATCCGTATTACGCACATTCCCACCGGTATCGTGGTGGAATGTCAGGACGAACGTTCTCAGCACAAAAACAAAGCCAAAGCGATGTCAGTGCTGGGAGCGCGTATCCGTGCTGCTGAAATGGCGAAACGTCAGGCTGAAGAGTCTTCAACACGTCGTAACCTGCTCGGCAGTGGCGATCGTTCAGACCGTAACCGCACCTACAATTTCCCGCAGGGCCGCGTTACCGATCACCGTATCAACCTGACTATTTATCGTCTGGATGAAGTGATGGAAGGTAAACTGGACAGTCTTATCCAGCCGATCGTGCAGGAGTATCAGGCCGATCAGCTCGCCGCACTTTCAGAGCAGGATTGATGGATTTTCAGTCCTGGCTGCGTGACGCCACCGGTCGTCTGGCTGCGGGTGAAAGCCCGAAGCGTGATGCTGAAATCCTGCTCGGCTTTGTGACTGGTCGGGCAAGAACTTTCATCATGGCTTTTGGTGAAACACAACTTTCCGCTGAACAGCTTCAACAGCTCGAAACCCTGCTGGCGCGACGTGAGCAGGGTGAGCCGGTTGCGTATCTGACCGGCGAACGCGAATTCTGGTCGCTGCCTCTCTCTGTTTCTCCTGCCACATTAATTCCTCGTCCTGATACCGAATGTCTGGTCGAACAGGCGCTGGAACGTCTGCCGTCTGAACCTGTCAGTATTCTCGATTTAGGGACCGGCACCGGTGCTATCGCGCTGGCTTTAGCCAGTGAGCGGCCTGACTGTCAGGTCACCGGGATTGATCTGCAACCCGATGCTGTCAGCCTGGCGCAGTACAATGCACAGAAGCTAAACATCCTGAATGCGCAGTTTTTGCAGGGCAGCTGGTTTGCGCCGGTTGCCGGAGAACGCTTTGCGCTGATTGCCAGTAATCCCCCTTATATTGATGCCACAGACTCGCATCTGTTTCAGGGAGATGTGCGTTTTGAGCCCGCGAGCGCACTGGTGGCAGATAATGCCGGTCTGGCTGATCTCGCACATATTATTGCCGCTGCACCCGCGTATCTTCAGAAAGGCGGCTGGTTATTGCTTGAACATGGCTGGCAACAGGCGGCGGATGTACAAAGACTTTTCCAGGATGCCGGCTATCAGCAGGTGATGACCATCAAAGATTATGGCGGTAATGATCGCGTCAGCCTGGGACAATGGCAGCCATAACGACTCGTTATCAATTTCTAACAGCATCACTCTTTAAGAACAACTGACAGAAAGGAAACAGACAATGGCGTCGTATGTCTGGATTAAAAATCTGCATTTGCTGACAATCACGCTGAGCATTACGCTGTTTGTCCTGCGATTTTTTTGGAAATGGGCGGGTTCTGCTATGATGCAGAAACGCTGGGTGAAGGTTGTTCCACATATTGTGGATACTTTACTGCTATTAAGTGGTATTTCGCTTATCTTCATCACACACTTTTATCCGTTCAGCCCGCAGGGAACCTGGCTGACCGAAAAGATTTTTGGCGTTATTATCTATATTGCGTTGGGTTTTGTAGCCCTGAGCAAGCGACCAGTGAGTCAGAAAACCCGCTGGCTGGCCTTTATCCTGGCGCTTGCTTGCCTGTATGTGATTCTTAAACTGGCGCTGACGAAAATACCGCTGCTAATGGGATAACTATGAGTACCCTTGCTGATTTTGAATTTAACACCGCCCGGCTCAGTGCCGGGGTGATCAAAGTAACAGAATCCGTGCGTTTTGATTTTAATCCGGACGAAGTTCGCCACCAGTTGCAATTGCTGGTTGATGAAGCGCGCAGCGTCGTTCCTGCGGATCTTGATCAGGATCAGCAGCTCGAAGTGTTGATTGAACTGTTTTACCGTACCTGGGGTTTTGGTGGCGCGGGGGGCGTTTATCGCCTGTCTGACGCTATCTGGATAGACAAAGTGTTGTCATCACGCCAGGGAACCCCGGTTTCGCTGGGGGTGATTTTCCTGCATATCGCGCATGAGCTTGATCTGCCGCTAATGCCGGTTATTTTCCCGACACAACTTATCATGCGTGCCGACTGGCTCGATGAAGAAATGTGGCTGCTCAATCCTATCAACGGCGACACGCTCAATGAACACATGCTCAATGTGTGGCTGAAAGGCAATCTGGGCGTGACGGCGGAAATCGAAGATGATGATCTCGATGAAGCGGAAAACACGCTTATCGTGCGTAAAATGCTCGACACGCTTAAAGCCGCACTGATGGAAGAAAAACAGTTTGAACTGGCTCTTCGTGCCAGTGAAACCGTATTACAGTTCGACCCGGAAGACCCGTATGAAATCCGTGACCGCGGGCTGATATACGCCCAGCTGGAATGTGATCATGTGGCGATCAACGATCTTAACTATTTCGTTGAACAGTGCCCGGAAGACCCGATTTCAGAAGTGATTAAAGTGCAGATCCACTCGATTGAGCACAAGCAAGTGACACTGCATTAATTTATAATTACCTCTCGTTCCATCTGATAAATGTTGATAAAACAGCCAGTTGTGGCAGATTCAGATGAAGGATTTTTTACTAAAAGGCCAAAGTATGAAACATAAAGTGGTTAGCATTCAGGACATCAAAGTCGCCAACGATCTGCCGTTTGTGTTGTTCGGCGGGATGAACGTACTGGAATCTCGCGATATGGCGATGCGCGTCTGTGAACATTACGTCACCGTGACCCAGAAACTCGGTATTCCTTACGTGTTCAAAGCGTCTTTCGATAAAGCCAACCGCTCATCTATTCATTCTTACCGCGGTCCGGGCCTGGATGAAGGCATGAAAATCTTCCAGGAACTGAAAAAAGCTTTCGGTGTAAAAATCATTACTGACGTTCATGAATCCTGGCAGGCACAGCCTGTTTCTGAAGTGGTTGACGTGATCCAGCTGCCAGCGTTCCTGGCGCGTCAGACTGATCTGGTTGAAGCCATGGCGAAAACCGGCGCAGTCATTAACGTGAAAAAACCACAATTCGTCAGCCCGGGTCAGATGGGTAACATCGTTGATAAATTCAAAGAGGGCGGCAACGATCAGGTTATCCTGTGCGATCGCGGCAGCAACTTTGGTTACGACAATCTGGTTGTCGACATGCTGGGCATGAACGTAATGATCAACGCCACTGGCGGTCATCCGGTCATCTTCGACGTGACTCACGCTCTGCAAACCCGTGACCCGTTTGGCGCAGCATCCGGCGGTCGTCGTGCTCAGGTAGCAGAACTGGCACGCGCAGGTATGGCGGTCGGTATTGCAGGCCTGTTCATCGAAGCGCACGAAGATCCGGAACACGCGAAATGCGACGGTCCTTCTGCATTGCCGCTGGACAAACTGGAGCCGTTCCTGGTGCAAATGAAAGCTATCGACGATCTGGTGAAAAGCTTCCCGGCACTCGATACCAGCAAATAATCTGTCTCAGCCAGATAAAACAAAGGCGACCTTCGGGTCGCCTTTTTCGTTTAGTGGTGATTGTGAAGGGCATCCTGCAGAGAACTATAGAAACTGAGTTTTCCTTCAACCGGATGCATTCTGGCACGGGCCATAGTTTTCAGGGGCTGGAAGGGGATTTCGGCAAGCCGCAGTTCGGTACCTTCCGGTAAGCCGTCGATATAGTGCTGCAACGCGTTAACACCACCGGCATCGAGAACAGCCACACGATCCCACAGCAAGACAATCACTTGCTTACCGGAACTGCGTGCCTGTAATTCACTGAACAGGCGCTCAGCCGCAGCGAAGAACAGCGGACCGTTAACACGCAGCACCAGCGTATTTTCCGCCGTTTCGCCAGGGACTTCCGTCAGCCGCGTCAGTTTCGCTATCCGACGCATAAACAGTAAAGACGCCATCACGATACCGGCAGTAAGGGCAATCACCATATCAAACAGCACCGTCAGGCTCATGCAGGTCAGCATCACCAGAATGTCGTCTTTCGGTGCGCGGCGCAGGATATCCACCACTTTATGCGCCTCGCTCATATTCCACGCCACCATCAGCAGCAGCGCGGCCATCGCTGCCAGCGGTAACCATGAAAGCAGCGGCGCGAGAATAAGCAGGGCGAGGATCACCAGCAACGAGTGGATCACCGCAGACACCGGCGATGTCGCACCGGCACGAACGTTAGCGGCGGATCGGGCAATGGCTGCCGTGGCGGTAATGCCGCCAAAGAACGGGCTGACCATATTGCCAATACCCTGACCGATCAGCTCATTGTCCGAATGGTGTTTCTTGCCGGTCATCCCATCGAGAACCACGGCGCACAGTAACGATTCAATTGCGCCGAGCATTGCCATGGAGAACGCAGCGGGCAGCAGCGCCTGCACCAGAGACCAGCTCAGTCCGCTGCCATCGGGTTGAGTCCACGGCAGGGCGAATTGCGGCAAGATAGGCGGGATGCCGTTACCTTGCGAGCCATCCGGTAACAGGAAATGAAAGCGGGAACCGATAGTCGCAACCGGATGTCCGGCCTGCATGAAAATCGCCATTACCGCGCAACCTGCCAGCAGCGCCGGAAGATGGCCGGGAACGCGCAATCCCAGTTTCGGCCAGAGGATTAAGACCCCGAGCGTCACAATGCCAATCGCCGCATCACCCATATCCAGCGTCGGCAATGCCATCACCAGCGCGGCCACTTTACTCAGATAATGTTCAGGTACCGTCGCCATCGTCAGACCAAAGAAATCCTTGAACTGCATCGTCCCGATGGTAATCGCAATGCCGGAGGTAAACCCGAGCGTGACGGGCAACGGGATATACTCAATCAGCCTGCCAAAACGCGCCAGCCCCATCAGCAGCAGCATAAAGCCGGACATCAGTGTCGCCAGCAACAGGCCGGATAAGCCGAATTGCTGCGAAACCGGATAGAGGATCACCACGAATGCCGCGGTCGGGCCTGATACGCTAAAACGAGAGCCGCCGAAGATAGCGATAATTATCCCGGCTACCGCTGAGGTATAAAGCCCGTATTGCGGCGGAACGCCACTGCCAATGGCCAGCGCCATCGCAAGAGGGATAGCGATAATCCCGACAGTTACGCCCGCAATGGCGTCTTTGAGTAAACGTTGAAAGGTATATTTTTCACGAAAACAGGCGTCGGTCAGAGCACTGAAAAGTCTGATGCGGCGACTTCCTGAGATATTCATAGGGCGTAAACCACCTGGGGAGAATAATTGATAATAACCCGGTATTCCGTCACCGGAAAAGTCATAGCCTACGCCGGTCTGACTCGGGTTACGTAGATATAAATCAAGACTCGATAACACTTTCCTGCGTAGTCTTCGTTTTATTGTAACGGGTGGCAATGTGATGTGCCGCCAGTTATTTCACATACGAATACGATGAAGGCATTCATCATCTATATTTATGTTAATACCCGTGAATCGACAGGTAATAGCGTGAGAGGTCGCATTTAATTATGCCGGATATATTTTCGCTGACCAGCCTGTATGCGGATATTTGTGTCACGTACGCCACGCTTTCGGTCAGCTTTTTTGTCCTCAGCCGCAGTGAGCCTTTTACCTTCAAAGGGTCGTACTGGAAACGGCTGGCCTTCGGCCTGGTGGCGGGCATCACGTCGCTCTATTTGCGGGGCAATCAGCTGGCGCTAACGGACAGCCTTTCGTTTAGTTTTGAAATGTTGCCGATGATTTTAGTGACTTTTTTCGGCGGCTGGCTCAGTGGGCTATCCAGTTATGTCGTGGCATTTTTCTTCAGCGGTATGTTCACGCTTAATAATCTCTTTATCGCAATAATCCTCTGCACCCTGTTTTTATTCCGTGTCTGGCAACGGCGGAAACACCGTGAACTTTACATTACTATTGTGCTGATCGGTATTTTCCGTCTGGCGCTGGTTTCAGGATTGCATGGCATTAAGGTGCCGTGGACGGCGCTGATTTGTTATCAGCTGGTGGCAGCTTTCTGCATGATCCTTTGTTATCACGCGCTGAATTATAAAGAAATCTACATGAGCAAAGTGTTCACCATCCGCGTGAAAGCGGCGACTGATGAACTGACGCAAATTAACAACCGGGCCAGTATTGATTACTGGCTGGCGCAGCGGCAAACGCAGCGGGAAGCCTGCGGCTTAATTCTGCTCGATATCGATAACTTCAAACGGGTGAATGATACCCTCGGGCATCTGGCGGGCGATCGGGTATTAATTGAAGTAGGACGTTTATTACGCCACCTGACACGCAATGAAGATTTCGCCGGGCGCTACGGCGGCGAGGAGTTTCTGGTCATGACGTCGGCTTATGACCCGCCGACGCTGCTGGCTATAGCGGAACGCATTCGCCAGGAAGTCGAAAACTGCGTGATCATTCTGGAAGATGGCAGGGAACTTAAAGTGACGGTGTCATTGGGCGTGTCATTGTATTTGCCGGGAATGATTATCCGCAAGTCGCTAAAACTGGCGGATTTATCATTATATGAGGCCAAACGGCAGGGCAAAAACCGCGTGGTCGCCAGCTCGATCCTGACCCTGTCTACGCTCGGGACGAAACGTCATTATCCCAGAATGTAAAAAAGGAGCCTTAAAAGGCTCCCTGGGTTTGTTATCAGAAAGCAGATTACTTCTGTGTGCCTTCTTCAATTTTCGGCGGATAGTTCAGATCAGCCGCTTTACGCATTTTTGCGACATCTTTGGCGGTGACAGTCGCCGCTGCCGGATTTCCGAATTGCGTGCTGACATAATTACTCAGTGTTGCAATCTGCTCGTCATTCAGCTGATTGGCAAACGACGGCATCATGATTTCGCCCTTATCCATATGACGCTGCACGCCATTAAGGATAACGGAAACCTGATTTCTGTTGTCGTAAGAACCGGTGCTGGTATGACTGAACAGCGACGGATACGCATGGAATCCCTCGCCGCTGCCTTCACCGCCTTTGCCGTGACAGGCTGCGCAACTGGCATTAAACAGGGCGGCGGCTGACTGGTCAATTGTCTGACCTTCAGCACGCAGCGGATATACGTCCTGACTTTTCTGGCCCCATGCATCGCGCGGTTTGGTTTGCTTGTCATCTCCAATCGCCGGAACCGAACGGATATAGGTCGCAATCGCGTTCAGGTCACTGTCTGTCAGATGTTGCAAACTGTGCTCGATGGCTTCAGACATTGCACCGGAAGCTGACGCTTTGCCCGCCACAAAACCGGTTTTCAGGTAAGTCACCAGTTCCTGCTGCGACCAGTTGCCGATCCCGGCGTTTTTGTCCGGCGTGATGTTAAACGCTACCCACGAGCCTAAATCACCGCCGGAAAACGCTTTATCGGTATCCATGCCCATGGTCAGCGTGCGCGGCGTATGGCAGGTGCCGCAGTGTTCCAGTGCTTCCACCAGATACGCGCCGCGATTCCAGTCCGCTGATTTGGACGGATCGTTTTTCAGCTCACCTTTGTCGAAGTTAAACATCTTCCACACGCGCATGCCCCAGCGCTGGTTAAACGGGAAAGACAAATCCGTTTGCGGCCCGGCGGAATGTACTGCTGGTTGCGACATCAGATAGGCTTTGATCGCCAGAATGTCTTCACGCTTCATTTTGGTGAATGAATCGTAAGGCATTGCCGGATACAACTGTTGTCCGTCTTTGCCGACGCCTTCACGCACCGCGCGGACGAACTCATCATCACTCCAGCTGCCGATACCAAATTCCTTATCAGAAGAAATATTGGTGCCGTAAATCACCCCGAAAGGGGATGCCAGAGGGTAACCGCCGCCGAATTTCGCGGTTTTATCTGCACCCGGCGCGGTGTGGCAGGCGGTACAGTCACCGGCTATTGCCAGATATTCACCGCGTTTAATTATCTCCGCATTGCCTGCAGCATCATCAGCCCAGGCGCCGGCTGCTGCCATTAACGGCAGCGCCGCCAGCACGAATTTCATTTTCATTGCTCAATCCTCAGAAAATCAATCAGGCCAGGCTTTTCAGCACCGCGTCAGCCATACGTAATGCCAGCGCGGTTCCGGACAGCGTGGAGTTCACTGTCGAAGCAGAAGGCATAATGCCGGTCCCGGCGATGAACAGGTTCGGGTGGTCATGCGTACGGCAATTTCCATCCACCACGGAATCTTTTGGATCGCTGCCCATGATCATGGTGCCGGTAATGTGCTGGTTGTTGTCGTAAACGCCACGCTTGCTGTACACCACTTCGGTGCCGCCCATTTCTTTGACGATTTTCTGGAAGTCGAGCATCGACTGGTCATAACCGCGGTGAACGTAGTCCGGGAATTTGTAGTGAACTTCCAGACGCGGGATCCCCCATTCGTCTTTTTCGGTTTTACTCAGAACCACACGGTTTTCAGGTTCCGGCAGCATTTCCAGCAGGCATTTCAGCTGAATGAAGCGCTCGGACTGATAGGTCAGTTTGTCGTTCAGCGCTTTGCCGTAATATCCCTGACGTACCAGGCGCTCGGTCAGATAACGCACCGGCGAGGTGTTGGCGACGTCGATACGTAACGCAGAGCGATCACGGCGGAAATCACCATCACGCAGATTATTGATACTGCCCGGACGCATCGGGCCGCGACCGAAATACACCGGTTCATCGGCATAGAATTCAACGGAAGTGCCCGGGTGATCCATCAGGTTGCGGCCGACCATACCGGAGCTGTTGGCGATGCCGTCCGGGTATTTGTCACTGGTGGACATCAGCAGCAGTTTCGGGCTTTCGATGCCGTTGGCGGTCAGCACGAAGCGTTTGCCGGTGACTTTGTGGGTCACTTTGTCTGCATCGAGATAATGCACGGCCACGATTTCACCGCTGTCATTGGCTTCGATTTTGTACACTACGGCGTTGGCAATCACGCGTACACCGGCTTCAATGGCTTTGCGCGCGGAAATACCGCCGTGATATTGCGCGTCAATCGGGCAGACCGGCATACAGTTGTTGTTGCCACAGCAGGCAGGACGGCCATCGTAAGGAATACTGTTGCGCGCCTGTGGGCCGATACCCAAAATGTAACCGAGTTTGGCAATGCGTTTACTGATACGGTCGAACCCGTAAGGCAGCGGAATACCCGGCAGCGGATAGGGTTGTGAACGTGGTGAATCCAGTGCGTCATCACCCGAAACCCCCATCTGAATTTCCGCTTCGGTGTAATACGGCTCCAGCTCTTCATAGCTGATTGGCCAGTCGCGACCCACGCCATACAGCGTTTTGATCTTCATGTCGTTTGGCAGCAAACGGAACGCCTGTCCCGCCCAGTGCCAGGTCGTGCCGCCGACACCACGCAGATATTGCGCAGCATAGAGATCCGGGCCTTTCTGGATCAGATAGTTGTTATCTTTTGGCTGGAACTTCGGTTGCGGAGCCCAGGGTTTCGGCGGATACGGCTCGGTGAAATCGCCTTTCAGCGGTGACTGACGGAACAGTTCTACCGCTTCATCGCGTTTAATCACCGGCCCTGAATCGAGCATCAGCACGGAAACGCCGGCTTTCACCATTTTCAGCGCAGCCAGCGAACCGGCGATACCCGCACCAATAACAACGACATCTGCATTCAGTGCATCAGCCATGAGCAATCACCTCCGTGGAATTTTGTTGCAGTGCAGCAGGCTTGTTAACCCAGAAATTCGGTTCACCCGGCGCATAACTTGGCGGCAGCAGGTTATTTTTCAGCAACTGATAGCTGACGATATTTTCGAATCCGATACATTTCTGGCTGCCGGGCTGACCAACCACACCGAGATACCAGCCGCTGACCAGTTGCTGATACAGCTGCGCCAGCTCTGCCGGTTGCGCGGCCAGCAACTGATGCAAATCATCGCCGACCACATTTTTGTGCGTGGTGATCAGCGCCGAAAGGGCATCCAGCTGCGTGTCGAGCTGGGCATTATTTGATGACTGATTATTTTGTGACTGATGCAGCCAGCTGTAGAGCGCCTGAGCGAGGTGCGGTTCGAGCGTGTCCATGCCGGTAAGCTGTTTAGAAAGTGCCATAAAACTGTCAGGCATTGTCACAGCAGAAGCCAGCGGTGGCGCGGCATGGGCGAGGGTGGCAAATACGCCACCGCCCAGCATCTGGCTACCGATACCCGCAACCATGACGCCCGCAGTGCCGAGTATCCACCGGCGACGAGAGAGATTGATCATGCTGAAAGTCCGTAAATGTTCCGTATAAAACGGCCACGGGCGTGGCCGTCAACAAGAAGGAGTAATTAAAAGTGCCTGTTATTTCAGGACGCTGGCCGCTTTTTCTGATGACTGATTATCGATGTCCTGCTTCGGTGTGCTGACACCGACTGCTCCGACCACTTCACCGTCGATGGTCAGCGGGAAACCGCCACCCAGTGCCACGGCGTGCGGGATTGCCAGCACGGTAGTTTCACCGCCTTGCAGGCGCTGCATGAATTTCAGCGAAGGAGCGTGATACAGCGCTGAAGTGCGTGCTTTACCGATGGAGGCCTCAACGCATCCGGCAGGAGAACCGTCCAGACGCTGGAATGCCAGTAATGAACCAGACGCATCAACAACAGCAACGCAACCGGTGCTGTGTTGCTCAGCAATGGTCGCTTTTACGCTGTCGATGACTTTAGCAGTCTGCGCGTTATCGAGCTGAGGATGCCCGGCGGCGAAAGCAGAAGTGGCGGAGAATAATAAAGCGGAAGCACAAATTACAGCACGTGCTGTGTGTTTTTTAACAGACATAGACTCATCCCTTGTAGCGGTAGCAAAACATTGCTTAAAAAAGATCTGGAAAAATAGTTGCATTAAATCAATATGTTTAAAATTCAACGGCGTCATAAGCTGAACACTTGATGTGTTTCTTAATGCCATGCAGATGAAGCGGGTATTGAATTTTGTTTCCCAGATGTTAATTCAATTAACAAGCATGAAAAAGTGACGGTTGCGTATGGCAACTAATTTTCAGGAGGTGTTGTGAGGATATTTCAGGCAAAACGGGCTTGCAGGCCTTGTTAAATAAGGACTGAACATTTTGTGCGGTTATGTACCAGATGATCCGTTTGTATTAATGAAATGTGATGAAGTTAACAAAAAAAAAGCCTCCGCGACGGGAGGCTTTGCAGTAAATCGTCCGGTGTTACTGCCCCGGTTGCCAGCTGCTGCGGCATTCATCGCGGCGGAAGCTCAGAACGCGGCTGCGGTTCGAGACGAGTTTGACGTTGTAGCCCTGGAAATAAAGACAGAAGGTTTTCTTCCAAGGCCCGTCGGGAAGTTCCACCAGCAAACGGCCAGCCCCCAGCGAGGTTAGCTGGCCGCTGGCGCGCTGAGTGCCAACGCCAGTCCGCAGTTTGTCGCCGTCGATATCAAAGGCGGCTTTTGACTCAGGATGATACCAGCGCCCCTGGACCATCTTCAGGCAGTCATTGGGCTCGATTGGCCGGAAGTAACGTGGCGCGTGGCCGATTTCCCCTTCAATGGCATGACCATTCCAGCGCAAGCGCATCGGCATATGCGCCGAAAGTGTAATGGCCTCACCGGCATCTTCGCCCTGATACAAGTTATCGGCGGAACCGAGATAACTGGCGGTGCCGTTACTTACTTTCAGCCAGTAAGGATCGGCGATGCTGGAATACAAACCGTCCGGCAGGGCGTCGCTGCGGGCAGGAAGCGGTGATGCGAGTAATGCGGACATCACTTCCAGTGCGTGCGTATAGGCAGTGGTATCTTCACGGTTGGACACCAGCGCGATGCCCGCGTCCAGTTGCGGGTGAAGCAGGAAATAAGTTTTGTATCCTGCATGTGAGCCGCCATGGCCGTAAACCGTATGTTCACCGATTTGCGACGAGGTGGTTCCCAGCCCGTAAGCGGAAGGGATATTGCCGTGCAGATGGCGTTGCGCGGTCAGCGTTTTCAGCACGCCTGCACCCGGACCGCTGTCTGCCAGCAGGCTTTGCAGCCAGACGGAAAGCGACCGTACGCTGCCGGTCAGACTGCCGGAAGCCGAAAGATGTAATCCGGCGACCGCTGTTTTCCAGCCGCGCGTGTCCTGCCAGTAACCGGGCACCAGATTGGGCACAATATCAAACCAGGTTTCCGGCGCGCGGAAGGCTACATCAAGCGGACACGCGATGTGTTCCGCCAGCAAATTGTCAAACAAAATGCCTTTTCGCCTGAGGATTTCTTCCACCAGCCGGTAACCGGTATTGCTGTAGGAAATCTCGGTGCCAGCGGGGAAATTCAGCGCGCCGTCCTGCGCGAGAAATTCCATAATCGCCTCCGCATCGCTGACGTTATAAACCGAAATCCCCAGCAGGGAGAGCGTTTCGCGTACATCTGGCAACCCGCCCGTCATGTCCAGTGCCTGACCGACAGTCACTTCAGACATCGGTGGTTTCAGGTCAGGCAAATGCTGGCCGAGGCGGTCTTGCGTTGAGAGTCCGGCATCACTTTTCAGTAAGGCCAGCGCCGCGAAAATATGCTTGGTGACTGAAGCATAGCGAACCACGGAATCAATGCTGAAGGGCTGCGAAGTGGTCAGATTGGCCAGGCCACCGGTGGCGAAACCGCGCAGTGTTTGACTGTCGAAAAGAGTGATTGCCCCGCCGGGCTCGCCGGGTTTATCCCAGTTTTGAGTAATGCGTTTTGCTGTCGCCTCAGCGGCTTGCCACTGTAAATCAGAGGTCATGAGAATCTCCACAGACTGTCTATCAGTGAATAAGAGGGCAGCCGGACTGCCCGTGAGACCGAAATAATGTGCGTTTGTGCAACGGTTATTCGGGCTCCTCTAAACTGAGACTTAACGATCGTAATTCTGCTGTATGCGGGTGGGTGACGTTGCCCGTCCGTAAATCGTCTGCGCTCAGAAGCTCGACCATTTCACCACCAATCATTACGCCAATGCTGGTGCAAAGATGCGTTACCACGGCCAGATTGTGGCTGACGAGAATATAAGTCAGTTTCCGCCGTTCACGCAGGTCGCTTAGCAGGTTGAGGATCTCCGCCTGTACCGACACATCCAGCGCCGAAGTCGGTTCATCGAGCAGTAAAATTTCCGGTTCCGAAATCATTGCCCGCGCAATGGCGACACGCTGACGCTGTCCGCCGGAAAGCTGATGCGGGAAACGAAAACGTACCGCCTGCGGCAGACCCACTTCGCTCAGGGCATCGGTTATGCGCTTCTCAATGTTAAGAAAACCATGCACGATCAAAGGTTCGCTGAGAATGCGGTCGATGGTCTGGCGCGGATGCAGCGAACCGTACGGATCCTGAAACACCATCTGCACGCGGCGGAAGAAGCGTTTCTGGCGTACCGGCAGCTGATCTTCACCGCCGATCACCATTTCTCCTGACCACGACTGATTCAGTCCGGCCAGCGCGCGTAAAATGGTGGATTTTCCGGAGCCACTTTCGCCGACAATCCCGAAGCATTCGCCCGGCGCAACGCTGAAGCTGACGCCTTTGACCACTTCGGTCTCGCCAAAAGCAATCCGCAGATTGTTGAGAATAATTTTGCTGTTATCTGCATCCTGATAGAAAAGAGGGGATTGGTCAGTCATGAGGTTTTCCATGCTTCGTCACGCACCAGAACCGGCAGTCTGTCACGCGGATGTTTCAGCGACGGCAGACATTCCAGCAGCCCGCGGGTGTAAGGATGTTGCGCTTTCAGCAAGTCGCCCGCCTGTAATGTTTCGACGATACGGCCTGCGTACATCACGGCCACGCGGTCGCAGAATTTGGATACCAGCGGTAAATCGTGGCTGATCAGAATCAGTCCCATACCGCGACTGGATACTAAGTCATCCAGCAGGCGTAAAATCTCGGCCTGCACGGTGGCGTCCAGCGCGCTGGTCGGTTCATCGGCAATCATCAGTTCCGGATCTGGCGCCAGCATCATGGCAATCATTACACGCTGGCCCATACCGCCGGACACTTCATGCGCATAGCGTTCGGCGACTTTATGCGGGTCGCGGATACGCACCTGATCCAGCAGTTCTATGGCGGCGTTCATTGCCTGTTTTTTCGAACCGCCTTTATGCGTCTGCCACGCTTCCGCCACCTGTTTGCCAATGGGCATGACCGGATTGAGCGAGTATTTCGGATCCTGCAAAATAAATCCGACGCGTTTGCCGCGTATCTGCCGCATCTGCTTTTCACTGGCGTTGCGCAAATCAATACCGTCGAAAGACAGCGTTTCAGCACGGCATTTTGCGCTTGATGGCAACAGGTTCATCAGGCAACGTGCGGTCAGGGATTTCCCCGAGCCGCTCTCGCCGACAATTCCGAACTTTTCTTTACCCAGTGACAGCGATACGCCGCGAACTGCGTCGAAACTGCCGCTGTTGGTCTGAAAGGTAATATGCAGATCTTTGATATCAACCAGCATCATTTCTCCTTAGGATCGAGGACGTCGCGCAGGCCGTCGCCGAGGAAGTTAAACGCCAGTGAAGTGACAAAAATCGCAATGGCTGGGATCAGCGGCACCCACCATTCGCTGAACAGGAAACGGCGCGCAGTGGCAATCATCGCGCCCCATTCCGGCGACGGCGGCTGAGCGCCCATCCCCAGAAAACCCAGGCTGGCAGCGGTGATAATGATCGAACTCATATCCAGCGTGATGCGTACCACCAGACTGGGTACGCACAACGGCATGATATGGCGCAGCACAATACGCGCCGGTGTCGCGCCGGTCAGACGGCAGGCGGCAATATAATCCGTGCCGCGCACCTGCATGGTTTCCGCGCGGGCGAGACGGGCATACGGCGGCCAGGCAGTAAGGGCGATCGCCAGAATGGCACTTTCGATACCGGGCCTGAGTGCAGCCACAAAGGCCAGAGCCAGGATCAGACGCGGGAATGCCAGGAAAATGTCGGTGATGCGCATCAGAATACGGTCAAGCAATCCGCCCGCGTAACCGGCCACGCAGCCAATCAGCAGGCCGAGCGGGGCGACAATCGCTACCACAATAATCACCATCCCGAGCGTGATACGTCCGCCATAAAGAATACGGCTCAGGGTATCGCGTCCCAGTTCGTCGGTACCCAGCCAGTGCAGGGAAGACGGTTTTGCCAGACGGTGTGCCAGATCCTGCGCACCCGGATCGTAACTGGTCAGCCACGGCGCACAGATGGAAATCAGCAGGACGATCAGCACGGTGAACAGACCGGTAACGGCCAGCGGATTTTTGCGAAGACCAAGCCAGATGCGGTAACGACGGCCCCAGACGGCTTGTGTCCGTGTATGTGGTGTATCCGCCAGCAGCCAGGCGCGGCTGCCCGCACGGGGTTGAGGTGTGACAGGAAGAGTGCTCATTTTACGCGGGGATCCAATAGTCGGTAGAGAAGGTCGGCCAGCAGGTTAAGCAGCACGTAAATCGCGCCAATCAGCAGCGTGGAGCCGATCACCGGGTTCATATCCGCATTCATCAGCGAGACGGTGAGGTATTGCCCGAGGCCGGGCCAGGAGAAGACGTTTTCAGTCACTACTGCGCCCTCCAGCAAACCGGCATACGTTAGTGCAAGCACCGTAATCAGCTGCACGCCGACTGTCGGGAAAGCATGTTTCCAGATGACGCGTTGCGCAGAAAGCCCTTTGGCGCGGGCCGTTATCACATATTCCCCGCCGAGTGCGTTGAGCATAAAAGTACGGGTCATGCGGGTGATGTAAGCCATGCTGAAATACGCGAGGATCAGCACCGGCTGAGCCATATGCGCAAGGGCATCCCAAAATGCGCCCATGTCACCGGCCAGCAGCGAATCCACGGTAAGCAAACCAGTGACCTGCGGGATCATGTCCTGATAGATGATGTCCTGACGTCCCGGCCCCGGCGCGATACCCAGCGCGGAATAGAAAATCAGCAGGCTGAGCAGCGCCAGCACAAACACCGGCAGGGAGTGACCGGCCAGACATACCACGCGGATCGTCTGATCAATCCAGCTGCCCTGACGCGTTGCCGCCCAGACGCCCAGCGGAATACCGACAATAGCGGCGATAATAATGGCCGCCGTCGCCAGTTCCAGCGTTGCCGGGAAAAAGCGCGCGATATCGGTCGTCACCAGATTGGAGGTCAGGGCAGAACGGCCTAAGTCACCGTGAAATACCTGACTGAGATAATGGAAGAACTGCATCCAGAGGGGCTGATCCAGCCCCATTTCATGACGAACCCGTTCGACGACTGCCTGCGGGGCATTATCGCCAACCGCAGCCAGAACCGGGTCTGTCGGCATCACGCGACCGATGAAAAAAGTCACCACCGACAGACCAAACAAAGTAAGACAAACGCTGATGCAGGTACTCAGAAATCCTTTGAGTCTCTTGCTCACGCTTTAACAACCTTCTCGTAAGGGCTGGTGCTCATTACTGTTAATACCACGCCGGAAATCACGTTGCGGCAGGCGGCGGTCATGGTGGGTTGCAACATGATGGCAAACGGGCTGTTTTCCATATGTCTGGTCTGCAACTCTTCGTAGAGTTTGATGCGGGTGGCCGGATCCGATTCTTTCAGCGCTTTGGTGCTGAGATCTGAAATGTCTTTATCCTGCCAGCTGCAACGCCATGCCAGCGTGCGGCTCTTGGCTTTGTCGGTATTATCCGGGTTGCTGCAGAAGGCTTCTGCGTTGGAGTTCGGGTCAAAGTAATCCGCCCCCCACTGGGTCATCGCCAGTTGCTGCTGACGCGCACGCATTTTAGTCAGCACCTGACGGCTTTCGGCAGCCAGCAGCGTGACTTTAATCCCGACTTCGGCGAGGTTAGATTGCAATGCCTGCACGATGTCAGAAGAAGGTGAGGCGGAGTAGTGATCGAGGGTGATTTCAAAACCGTTCGGGAAACCGGCTTCGGCCAGCAGCGCTTTGGCTTTTGCCACATCACGTTTGTACATAATGGTATTCACCGCCGCAGGGAAACCTTCCGGCAGGAAGCTCTGATGGATTTTGTGGGTCAGCGGCACGATATGCTGCTGGATGTTTTCGTAATCGATTGCCCATTTGATCGCCTGCCAGACCTGCGGTTTAGCAAGATTCGGATGCGCGGTATTGGCAGAAAGCATAAAGGTGCCGGCAATGCCTTTCTGTACCAGCGTGAAGTTTTTGTCCTTCAGCAGAGGACGTAACTGTTCGGTTGTCAGGTTACGCGCAATATCGATATCGCCTTTCTGCAACATGAGCAACTGGGCAGAAGGGTCGATGATGTGACGCATGATGATGCGCTGGATTTTGCCTGCGTGCGGGTTGTTTTTGTTGCTTTCGAGAATCACGGATTCGCTGACTTTCCAGTCGCGCAGTTTGAAAGCACCGGAACCGGCGCTGTTTTTCTTCAGCCAGGCGTTACCCAGATCATCACCCGCCTGATTGGCCAGGCAGGCAGATTTTTGCACGATACTGCCCACGTTCGCGGTCAGGCAATACAGCAGGAAGGATTCAGAAGCAGGTTCAGTGGTCTGGATCACCAGCGTTTCGGCGTCCGGCGCGGTAATCAGGCTGTCGACGTTATCTTTGGTATAGCCAAACTGGTTGATGATATAGGCCGGGCTCTTGTCGAGTTTCACCACACGCTGCAGGGAAAATGCGGCGTCTTCGGCAGTGACAGGTTTTCCGTCGGCCCATTTTGCTTTCGGGTCGAGTTTGAACGTGAAGGTTTTTTTATCGTCGGAAGCGGTCCATGAAACAGCCAGATCGCCTTCGATTTCATCAGGGGAGGCCAGTTTTGGTTTCACCAGTTGCTGGTACATATTGCCGGTAATTTCACTGCCCACGGACTCGAAGCTTTCATGCGGATCAAGACTGGTAATGATATCAAGCTGGATAGCCATCACCAGAATTGAGGCCGGTGTGGCAGCAAACACAGCATCGAATTTCAGGTAGGACAGAACAGGTATTGCGGAAAAACCGGTAACAAATTGACGCCTGGTAACCATAACTACTCCCATCGTGTTGATATATAAAAGTAAAATTAAAAATTACGTTGGCCAACCCTTGACTTAACTCCGGGCAACTGGCTTTAATGAAAAACCGTTGCTTTACACATCCCGACGTTTCATATCGAAAAAACTAATGTGAAGCGTACTGTGCTTGTTCTTTGCTGGTGCAATTTCACGCGGTGAGTGCACCCTGTCGGAACATATCTCCGTTGTCTTAGCCATGCTCAATCAAAGGTAGACCTTTTTTATGAATAACGTAGCGCACGGAACTGAAGAATTAATGCCGGTTTTTGATGGACATAACGATGTTTTGCTACAACTTTGGAACGAACATCGTCAGGATCCTGCACAGTCATTCCTTCAGGGACCCGCCAGCGGACAATTAGACCTGCCGCGCTGTCGTGACGCAGGCTTTGCCGGCGGGCTTTTCGCCGCCTGGGTGCCTACTCCTGAAGTAGATCTAGCAATTAGCGTGCCTGATCGTACTGTGGACACCCGTTTTCTGCCGGAAGGTACTCAAAAGCATCCTGATTTTTCCCCGACACCTTCTTTCGATTTTGCACGTGACGTCACATTTGGCATGATGGCGTTCCTGCTCAGAATCGAAGAACAGTCGCAAGGAAAGGTGAAAATTTGTCGTACCGCGCAGGAAATCAGACAGTCGATAGATAACCATGCATTAGCTGTGGTTATGCATATCGAAGGGGCGGAAGCGATAGATGAGGATTTATATAATCTGGATGTGCTTTACAGCATGGGGCTGCGTTCTCTCGGGCCAGTCTGGAGTCGCCCGAACATTTTCGGCGAGGGTGTGCCATTCAAATACCAGACGTCGCCGGACACCGGACCGGGGCTGACCGATGCAGGTATCCGGCTGATCAAAGCCTGTAACCAAAAACGCATCATGATTGATTTGTCACATCTGAACGAAAAAGGGTTCTGGCAGGTGGCTGAACTGAGCGACTCGCCGCTGGTGGCCAGCCATTCCAATGCGTTCAGCATATGCCCGATGTCGCGTAATCTCACTGATAAACAGCTTGGCGCAATCAAAGAGAGCAGCGGTTTTGTCGGGCTCAATTTTGCTGTGCCATTCCTGCGTGAAGACGGCAAACGCAGCGACGATACCGGCACAGACATTATGGTGCGTCATGTGGATTATCTGGTTGAACATCTGGGTGAGGATGGCGTGGGCTTCGGTTCGGATTTCGACGGGGCATCGATGGCACCCTTTATGAAGGACGTGCGCGGTTTGCCGGTGTTAGTTGAGGCACTGCGTAAAGCGGGGTATGGCCAGGCGCTGCTGGAGAAAATCTGTTACAAGAACTGGATTAATGTGCTGGAACGCACCTGGGGGCAGTAAGGTTGCGGGAAAAATGTTCGCGGCAAAAGAAAAGGCAGCCATTTCTGGCTGCCTTTTTGCTGTTTCGGGCTCAAACTTATTTGAAGAAGTCTGCGCTGATGGTGAGGTTGCCACCGCTTTTGTTCTGCCACTGACGAGTGATGTGGTAGAACTTGGCACCTTTGGCAGCTGCACGGTTTGCCACTTCCTGTGAAACATCCGTGGTGCTGTTGAAGTGACCGGTGAAGGTCGTGGAGTCAAACGGCACCATCTGTGCAGCGGTCACGTCATTCACTTCCTGAATTTTCGCACCGTTAGTTGCTGTGACGGTGTAACGTTTACCGGTAGATGATTGCGTTTCGAAGAAGCGGCCGACTTCACGGCTTGGACTGCCGGAAGATGCCACGCCTGGGATCTCAACTTTCTTCGCTTCTGCGCCACCGGCTGCCAGTGCTGCACGGCCTGCATCAGAATCGGCAGGAATAGCATCAGGTGACTGAACCACGCGTTTTGGCGCATCTTTCTTATAAATAAACGCAGTGATGTACTGGTTGCCGCCGCTGTTGGCATCAATCTGGCGGACGATGAAGAAGGAATAAGCCCCTTTATCTTTGGCCGCTTTTGTAATGGCATCGTTAACGTCTGGCTGGCTGCGATAGAAACCGCTGACAGTCACAGTATCAAAAGGCTCAAGTCCATAAGCGACGTCTTTCGGCAGCTCTACCACGCCATTAATGACGCGATAATGGGGATCTTTGCTCACTTCCGGCGCATCTTTTTTATAGATATCTGCCACTACACGCCAGTTACCGCTATTGTTAGTGCTGTTGGTATCTTGAATATAAAAATAATCTGCACCCAGCGTATCGGCACGGCGGGACACGGCATCAGCCGCATCGCCCAGCGTGTTGAAACGCCCGGTAATAACAATGCGATCAAAAGGCTTAATGGCTGCAGCTTTCTGTGGGCTAATTTCCTGCGCGGCATGTGCAGCCGACAGCGCAGAAACAGAAAACAGGGCCGATGCGATGATCGTTTTTGTCAGCTTCATAAAAAATCCTTTCACCTTGCGCAGTAATGTTGAAACGTGCTGAATTCTTGATGTGTAACAGGTTAGCGGCCGATTATTGCATGTAACAATGCCGAGTGTCTCAGCAATTTATGGCAATAATGCGTGCGCCACCGACGATAACAGCGACTTTTTTTACCAGGTATAACTTATATAAGTTTGTTGAATAATCCAAGTAGTGAAATAAATGTTAATTATTCACTATTTTCTAACTTTTATGCCCGTTCTGAGCGGGTTAAGGTAGAGAAACTCTCAGTGATAGATCGGGTTTAAAGCAGGTTATCAGGTGGATTAAAGGCCTGTTTACTCAGGTTTGCAGCAGGTTTGCGGCCCATATCAATTTTTTTATTATTAATTGTCTGACTATCGCTGTGATACGTAGATTATTGATTAGATATTCAGTAGGTTATAAGCGGCCTGAAAAAATACACACCGGGGCTTACTATCAACCGGCAGGCGTGAAGTTGAATTGTTATGACGATGACATAAATCATCAATGAAAAGGGTGAAGGGAATACTATGCGTATTGGTGTACCAAGAGAGCGGTTGACCAATGAAGCCCGGGTTGCAGCCACGCCGAAGACGGTGGAACAGTTGCTTAAACTCGGCTTTACGGTCGCTATCGAACAGGGAGCCGGTAAATTAGCCAGCTTTGACGATGCAGCTTATGAACTGGCGGGTGCAGCTGTCGTCAGCGGCGATGATGTATGGCAATCAGATATCGTGCTGAAGGTGAATGCGCCTGAAAACGATGAAATCGATAAATTACAAGCAGGCACCACGCTGGTCAGTTTCATCTGGCCTGCGCAAAACCCTGAGTTGATTCAAAAACTGGCTGACCGTCAGGTGACGGCAATGGCAATGGATTCTGTGCCTCGTATTTCCCGCGCACAATCTCTTGATGCTCTGAGCTCAATGGCTAACATCGCGGGTTATCGCGCGATTGTGGAAGCCGCCCATGAATTTGGTCGTTTCTTTACCGGGCAAATCACTGCTGCGGGTAAAGTGCCGCCGGCGAAAGTCATGATCATCGGTGCCGGTGTGGCTGGCCTGGCTGCCATTGGCGCAGCAGGAAGCCTCGGCGCTATCGTCCGTGCTTTTGATACCCGTCCTGAAGTGAAGGAACAGGTAAAAAGTATGGGTGCGGAGTTCCTGGAACTGGACTTCGAAGAAGAGGCGGGCAGCGGTGACGGCTACGCAAAAGTGATGTCAGAAGCCTTTATTAAAGCGGAAATGGCGCTGTTCGCAGCCCAGGCCGAAGAAGTAGACATCATTGTGACCACCGCGCTTATCCCGGGACGTCCTGCACCGAAGCTCATCACCAAAGAGATGGTCGCTTCGATGAAACCGGGCAGTGTGATTGTCGATCTGGCAGCCCAGACGGGCGGTAACTGTGAACTGACGGTTGCAGACCAGATTACCACTACAGAAAACGGCGTGAAGATTATCGGTTATACCGATTTGCCAAGCCGCCTGCCGACGCAGTCCTCCCAGCTTTACGGCACCAATCTGGTTAACCTGCTGAAATTACTGTGCAAAGAGAAAAACGGTGAAATCGAAATCGATTTTGAAGATACCGTTGTGCGCGGTGTGACCGTGGTGAAAGCCGGTGAAGTGACCTGGCCGGCACCGCCGATTCAGGTTTCTGCTCAGCCGCAGGCTGCGAAAGCCGCTGAGCCGGTAGCAAAAGCTGAAGTTAAGCCCGCGTCTCCGTGGACCAAATTCATCATCATGGCAGTTGCCATTGTGCTGTTTGGCTGGCTGGCGAATGTGGCGCCGAAAGAGTTCCTCTCTCACTTTACGGTGTTTGCGCTGTCCTGTGTGGTCGGTTACTACGTGGTGTGGAATGTCAGCCATGCGCTGCATACCCCGCTGATGTCGGTCACTAACGCCATTTCGGGGATTATTGTGGTCGGTGCCGTACTGCAAATCGGTCATGGCGGATGGGTCAGTTTCCTGTCTTTTATTGCCGTGCTGATTGCCAGTATCAATATTTTCGGCGGATTCACCGTCACTCAGCGCATGCTGAAGATGTTTCGTAAGAACTAAGGGGAATATATGTCTGGGGGTTTAGTTACAGCAGCATATATTGTTGCCGCTATTCTGTTTATTTGCAGCCTTGCCGGGCTGTCAAAACATGAAACATCAAAACAGGGTAACATTTTCGGCGTCACCGGGATGGCCATCGCGTTAATCGCGACCATTCTTGGACCTGACTCCGGTAACGTTGGCTGGATCATCGTCGCCATGGTGATCGGTGGTGCGATTGGTGTTTATCTGGCACGTAAAGTCGAAATGACCGAAATGCCTGAGCTGGTTGCCATTTTGCACAGCTTCGTGGGTCTGGCTGCGGTTCTGGTGGGCTTTAACAGCTATCTGGATCACGGTGCGGTGCCGATGGAAGGCGTGATGGAAAACATCCATCTGACCGAAGTATTCCTCGGTATCTTCATCGGTGCGGTGACCTTTACCGGTTCGATTGTGGCGTTTGGTAAACTTCGCGGGATTATCTCTTCCAAACCGCTGGCTTTGCCGCATCGTCATAAACTGAATCTGGCTGCGCTGGTTGTTTCTTTCCTGCTGATGGTGATGTTTGTTCGCACCGAAAGCGTCGGTCTGCAGGTTGTTGCATTGCTGATCATGACCATCATCGCTCTGGCGTTCGGCTGGCACCTGGTGTCATCCATCGGTGGTGCGGATATGCCGGTTGTAGTGTCCATGCTGAACTCGTATTCCGGTTGGGCAGCGGCGGCAGCGGGCTTTATGCTCAGCAATGACCTGCTGATCGTCACCGGTGCGCTGGTGGGTTCTTCAGGTGCAATTCTGTCTTACATCATGTGTAAAGCGATGAACCGTTCGTTTATCAGCGTGATCGCCGGTGGTTTCGGTACTGATGGCTCTTCTACGGGCGACGCTGAAGAAATGGGTGAGTATCACGAAGCAAGCGCGGAAGATGTGGCTGAGCTGCTGAAAAACGCCAGCTCAGTGATCATCACCCCGGGCTACGGCATGGCGGTGGCTCAGGCACAGTATCCGGTGCATGACATTACCGCCAAACTGCGCGCTAAAGGCATCAAGGTTCGTTTCGGTATTCATCCTGTTGCAGGGCGTTTGCCGGGCCATATGAACGTTCTGCTGGCTGAGGCGAAAGTGCCTTATGACATCGTGCTGGAAATGGACGAAATCAACGACGATTTCAGCGATACCGATGTTGTGCTGGTTATCGGTGCAAATGACACCGTGAACCCGGCGGCACAGGAAGATCCACGCAGTCCAATTGCCGGTATGCCGGTGCTGGAAGTGTGGAAAGCGCAGAACGTGATCGTCTTCAAACGTTCAATGAATACTGGTTATGCCGGTGTGCAGAACCCGCTGTTCTTCAAAGAAAACACTCAGATGCTGTTTGGCGATGCCAAAGAAAGCGTTGAGAAAATCCTGCGTGCTCTCTAATTCCTGAGCCGCAATGAAAAAGGCCAGTCAGTTGACTGGCCTTTCTTTTGTGCGCGATTCAGCGATTATTCTCAGACAGTATTCTCACAGATTACTCGTCGTCATCCTCTTCTTCGTCATCGAATGTCAGCGGACATTCAAAATCATCCGGTTTGATGGCCAGCAAATCGCATTTCAGATGGTCGATCACCTGTTCCGTGGTGTTGCCTAAAAACGCCGCAGAAAGACCGGTACGGCCAATCGCACCGAGAACAACCACACCTGCCTGCAAATGCTCTGCAAGGTCAGGAATGACTTCTTCCGGTAAGCCTTTTTCCACGTGTGTGAATTTTTCGTCAAGCTGGAATTTCTGTCGCAATGCTTTCATCGCAATCAGATGCTGACCGCGGATAGCATCGTTATAGACGCTTGGGTCAAAGTCAGGAAGTTCGATGGCAATATTAATCGGCGTGACCGGATACGCGCCGACCAGATGGACTTCCGTCTGATTAACGTGTGAGGCCAGCTCGATGGTTTCTTTCACCAGTTTGATATTGAGCGGGTCATGATAGGGTTCTTCACTGGAAAGGTTAACGGCGACAACGGCTTTACCGCTTTCAGGCCACGGCTGGTCTTTGACCATCCAGACCGGGCAAGGGCACTTGCGCAGTAAATTCCAGTCCGTAGGCGTGAAAATGACAGATTCAAGACGGTCATGTTGGTGGGCCATTTTCAACAGCAAATCATGATTACCGGCAATTACTTCCTGAATGATGGCTTCGAAAGGTTTGTTGTGCCAGACCACTTTAACGTCGATCGGAATACCCGCTTCGACATAGTAGCGACACTGTTCTTTAATCCATTCTTCCCGTTCACTGATTACGCTTTGCCGCATACCGATTCGCTCATCTGGCGAAAGCATGGTGGTCATTTCATAGGAGAAATCATAAATCGACAAAAAGGCTTTGATGCTGCCGCCGTTACGTTGCACCAGATAAACGGCACGACGAAGCGCGGGTTGGTCATCCTGATTGGGGTCGATAGCAACGAGTAAATTCTGATACTTAGCCATGGGGACTCCTTAACACCTGTAAGAGAACGGCGGTCAGTGTATTAAGTACAGAGTAAACCAAGATTAAGCAATCGGATAGCGGAGAAATTGAGTCGGATCAACAAATTATTCCTTGATGATCCGACGCAATAATTGTCAGGCGGGAGCCTGACAGATCAGGCAGAGACCGGAGCAGACTGACCGGCTAACTGAGAAAGCATTTCATGATTCTCAATCGTGATGTATTTACCTTTAACACTCAGCATTTCTGATTTCTGGAAACGGCCGAGCAGGCGGCTGATGGTTTCTACAGTCAGCCCGAGGTAGTTACCGATATCGCCACGGGTCATCGTCAGGCGGAATTCGCGCTGAGAGAAACCACGCTGAGCGAAGCGGCGGGAGAGGTTATAGATAAATGCCGCCAGACGTTCTTCAGCATTTTTCTTCGAAAGCAACAGGATCATATCCTGGTCACCTTTAATCTCACCGCTCATCAGACGCATCATTTGCTGACGCAGATTCGGCATTTTACCGGACAAATCGTCCAGGGTTTCGAAAGGAATTTCGCAAACCATTGAGGTCTCCAGCGCCTGAGCAAAGCTCGGATGCTGCAAGCCACCGATAGCATCGAAGCCGACTAAATCGCCTGCCAGATGGAAACCGGTAATTTGCTCGTCACCTTGTTCGGTAATGGTGTAGCTTTTGATAGTCCCGGAACGAATGGCATACAGGGATTTCAATTCATCACCGGCTTTAAACAATGCCTGACCTTTTTGGATCGGCTTTTTCCTTTCGATAATGTTATCGAGCTGATCAAGTTCATGCTCATTAAGCGTGAAAGGAATACAAAGCTGGCTAATGCTACAGTCCTGACAATGGATCGCACAGCCACCAGATTGGATACGTCGAATAATACGCTTTTCCGGGATCATAAGAGTCACTCTGGCAATATTGATATGGGTCAATTTTAACATCTTTTACGCCGAGTGATAAGTAGCTTAAAGGAGCGAAAAGAGCGAAATGTTAAAAAACCCCGATTTTAAAAGGTTTTTTTTAAATAAAAAATTGATCTTTACATGCAATTAAGCCGAATTGAGAATCAATGAGCTTTAAATCAGGATCAATTTATTGATGGGGGGAATATTTAGTGCGGAGAAAATAAAGGCTTTAAATCAATTTATAGCAGGCTAAGAATGAATTTTTTCGCCCGTTTTGCTTTATTTTAGCCCTGATGAACCCTGAAATATGCGGCAGAGGATTATGGCATAAACGCTGAACCGGATCGACTTTGATACCCATTCTCCTCACAACCGCTTACAATGCTCCCTTCGTTTAGCATTCGTTTACTTTTAGGAAAGGTGTCATGCAGTCCGATTCCCTGGGTTTTCCGCTGGAAACAACCATTGTTTTTGTCGTCGTGGCGGTCGCCGCGTTGTTAACTGACATCTTTGCGCACCGCAGCCACAAGCCGATTGGCCTGAAAAGTGCCTCTTTATGGACACTGTTCTGGATTGCCGTTTCCCTGAGTTTTGCCGCGTTTTTATATGTCCATCATGGCAAAGAAGTCGCGAGTCTTTTCCTCACCGGGTATGCGCTGGAGCAGGTGCTTTCCATCGATAACCTGTTTGTGATTATGGCGATTTTCGCCTGGTTCAAAGTGCCTGACGGCTATCGTCACCGGATTTTGTACTGGGGCGTGATTGGCGCAATCGTGTTCCGTGGGATTTTCGTGGTGATCGGCACCAGTTTGCTGGCGCTCGGACCCTGGGTCGAAATGGTGTTTGCCGTGGTGATCCTCTGGACAGCGATCCTGATGATGCGTGCGGGAAATAATGATGAAGAAAATGATGATTACTCAGATCATATCGCCAACCGGCTGGTTCGCCGTTTCTTCCCGGTGTTTCCAAAACTGGTCGGCCCGCATTTTCTGGTCAGCAGTGAACAGGTCGAAGCTGAGCTGGCAAAGCCTGAAAATCAGGGCTTCAGTTTTACCGTGAAAAAGGGCGTGCGTTACGCGACGCCGTTGCTGTTGTGTATTGCCGTGGTTGAGATTTCTGACCTGATGTTTGCGTTCGACAGCGTGCCTGCGGTTATCGCCGTCAGCCGCGAACCGCTGATTGTTTATTCCGCCATGATGTTTGCCGTACTCGGTTTACGTACGATGTATTTCGTGCTCGAGGCATTGCGCAAATATCTGGTGCATCTTGAGAAATCAGTGATTTTCCTGCTGTTCTTTGTGGCGGCGAAACTGGCACTGAATTCCAGTAATCATCTGTGGCATCACGGGGTTGAAATCAGCGCCTTAGTCAGCCTCTACGTGGTGCTGGGTGTTCTTGCGCTGGGCATTATTGCCAGCTTGTTGTTTCCCGGAAAAAAAGAAGCCGCATAGCGTGAGCTGACGTATCGATATAAAAAAACGCTGCGAATGCAGCGTTTTTGCTTTGTGCGGAGAGAGAAATTACAGGCGCTACACATCACCCTGGTTATCTTTTTCCACCGCTTCGTGAATGCGATCCAGCATATCCGGAAAGGCAGACTGTACGCGGCTCCAGCTCGGGATAAAGGGTTTTTCGCTCGGCGTATCCACAAATGCCTGACCGGCTTCCATAATCGCGCCTGAAAACAGTTCCACGGCAGATTCCTCGCTGTGACGGTCGAACGATAATCCGTTCATTTTTGCGTCATTCTCAAACCCGTCAATCATATCCAGCGCATTGCGATAGTAGGTGGCTTTGAGGATACGGAAAGATTCGCTGGTGATATTCACACCAAGGATCGCCATCTTGCGGTAAAGCGCCTTGGTGATATCGATACTCATGCGTTGCAGCCCGTTTGTCGCATCATCTTCGGACATCGGCTGGTGCTTATGATCGTAGGTATCGGCGATATCGACCTGACAAATACGCTTGGTCGCCGTATTTCGATGAAGTTCTGAAAGTACGCCAATTTCCAGGCCCCAGTCGCTCGGGATACGCAGGTCATTCAGAATGTCCGTGCGCATCGCAAATTCGCCGGAAAGCGGATAGCGGAAGGTACGCAGGTATTCCAGAAAGTCAGAGTGGCCGTAAACAATTTGCAGCGATTTCAGCAGCGGGAAGACCAGAAGACGTCCCACGCGGCCATTGAATTTTCCGTCGGCGACGCGGGCGTAATACCCTTTACAGAAATCGTAATGGAAGTTGGGATTGGCCACCGGATACATCAGGCGGGCCAGCATATCGCGGCTATACGTGACAATGTCACAATCATGCAGCCCGACTACCGATGTGCGCCGCGATGCCAGTGTATAACCGGCACAGAACCATACGTTGCGGCCTTTGCCCGGCTCATTCGGTGAAAGATTTTCTTTTTTCAGCTCTTCATCCAGCGCTTTGAGGCGCGGGCCATCATTCCATAAAATTCGGTGGCGCTGCGGAAGGCGGGAGAAAAATTCACGCGCAAATAAAAACTGATCGCGATCAGCGCGATCTAACCCAATAACGATCTCCTCCAGATACGGGACTTTGGTCAGCTCATCCACAATACGGGTCAGTGCAGGACCTTCGAGTTCTGAAAAAAGTGACGGTAATATTAATCCCATTGAACGGCGGCCTGAAAAAACCTGCAAATCGTATTCCAGTTCTTCGACTTTGCGGTTAGTCAGATTATGAAAATTGGTAATGACTCCATCCTGATAAAAATCGCTCATACGGTATTCTCCAATTTTAGAATTGATAAAATTATTGGAAGTCTTCTCTGTAAATACAGAACGATAAACAATGTGAAAACAATTTATTAATAAAGGCCATTACCTCTTCAAATTTGCCCTTTAAAGAAGGGGGATAAAATGACTCAGCCCCTGACTCCAGCCATGGGGGCCAAATTCACTGGTACGAAAAACTCCTGAGATATCGTCACGATGCAGCGGCATTTCATGGTCATGATGGCCTTTAACCACCACCGCGTAATTCACCACCTCCAGCATGGATAAATCATTCGGGCCATCGCCAAGACCGATGCTGATAACCGGTTGCCCGCGTTTTTGCTGATAGCGCTCAGACAACCATTGCACAGCCTGACCTTTACCTGCACCGGCTGCCATGACATGCCAGAACCGTCCGCCACGGGTGAGTGCCAGACCTTCGCGGGCCAGGCATTTTTTCAGATGCGCAAAATCCAGATCATTACCAAACCAGACCAGCGGTTCGGACGCCACGCGCTGCATGGCGAGATCTGCCTCCTGCTCCGATAAACCCGTCCAGACGGCAACTTGTTTTGGTGTGACATCACCAAACCCGCGAAACTCAAAATCGTAACGCTGACGCAATTCGACCAGCGTCTGGCGGATTTCGCTGTAACCCGCGCCGTTGATATAAAACGGGACTTCATCAGCGGTTCGCCAGTCCGGCGGCAGATGGATCATCGCGCCATTTTCAGCGATAAAAGGCTGGTGCGTCAGGTGCAAAGCCGACTGCAGTGTCGCGACTTCAGCAGGCGTTTTGCTGGTCGTCAGAATAAGCGGAATTTTTGCCGCCGAAAGTTTATCCAGCCAGGGTTGGGCCGGTTGCCAGCTGTAATCATGATGATCGAGCAGGGAGCCATCAAGGTCAGTAAAAATAATCAAGGGATCGTCAAGGTAAGGCATCTTTTCTCCTCAATTCAGCCGGTAACAGACGCAAATCTTTAACGATTTAGTTCTGTCCCAGCAGCTAAGTATAGATAGAAAAATGAGTTTTATTGACCGCGCCGCCATTTCAGGATTTTTTACCGCCGCAGACTCGTTTGCTGGCAGCTTTACCCGCAGGAGGTTTACAGGGATAATTTGCAGCAGTCCCACCGCTGAGAAAGAGGTAAGCAGATGAGCGAAGATGATGATTTATTCAGTCAGGAAATGGCCGGAGTTCAGCCACTGGCGTCGGATAAACGGGTGGTCTACCTCAAAAACTCAACCACCGTACAGAAGGTCAGCAGCGAAGAAGTAACGGAAAAACGTGAAAATCCGCTGACCACCGGCTTTCTGAGTATCCAGCCGTGCGACGAACCGCTCGGGTATAAGCATGACGGTGTTCAGCAGGGCGTTCTCGACAAACTTCGTCAGGGAAAATACCCGCTGGAAGCCAGCCTGAATCTGCTGCGCAAACCCGTTGAACAGTGTCGTCAGGAGCTATTTACGTTCTTCTGCCAGGCACAGGCCGAAAATCTGCGTACTTTGCTGATCATCCACGGTCGTGGCCGTGATGATGAAAGTCATGCCAACATTGTGCGCAGTTATCTCGCTAAATGGCTGAAACAGCTTGATGATGTTCAGGCGTTCTGTGTGGCCATCCAAAAAGATGGCGGTGCCGGTGCCTGTTATGTCGCGCTGAAAAAATCCGCGCAGGCGAAACAGGAAAACTGGGAACGCCACGCCAAACGCAGCCGCTGATACTCGCGGATCCGGCCAAGTCAACGTTTGTTGCCGCGTGGTTTAAGCGCTATCCCTTACTGTCCTGACACTTTTCCATGCCCGGTAACGGGCACTTAATTGAGTTATTTGCATGTTCCTGAAACCGATTTATTTGCGCTGCGCGCTGTTGCTTTGCGGCGTCACTCTTTTATCTGCCTGTGACCGTAAAGCGGCTGAACAGAGCGAGACGATGGTGATTGAAGGTAAGACCATGGGGACGTTTTACCGCGTCAGTCTGGCGGGCGTGGATAAAAGTCGTGAAGCCGCGCTGCGCGAACAAATCGAGGCGCAGCTTAAAGAAGATGATCACCAGCTTTCGACTTACAAAAAAGACTCGGTGCTTTCGCGCTTTAATCAGTATCAGGGCAGCGTGCCGCAACCCATCAGCGCAGGCATGGCCGATGCGATTGTCACGTCTATGCGCATCGGAATGCTGACCGGCGGCGCGATGGATATCACCGTTGGCCCGCTGGTCAATCTTTGGGGCTTCGGGCCTGACAAACAACCGGTCAAAACGCCGACGCCTGATCAGATTGCCGCAGCACGTAAACTGACCGGATTACAGCATCTGAAAGTGATCCAGCAAAGCGACGGACAGTATCTGCAAAAAGATTTGCCGGGAATGTACGTGGATCTTTCAACGGTCGGCGAGGGTTACGCCACGGACCATCTGGCGCGGCTGATTGAAGGCAATGGCATCAGTAATTATCTGGTGTCTGTGGGCGGTGCGGTGGTGTCCCGCGGACATAATGCGAAGGGCAATCCGTGGCAGGTAGCGATTCAGAAACCAACGGACAAAGAAACGGCCGTGCAGGCGATTGTCGATTTGCAGGGCATGGGTATCAGCACGTCCGGCAGCTATCGCAATTATTACGAACTGGATGGCAAACGCCTTTCGCACATTATTGATCCCGCCACGGGTTCGCCGATCACGCACAAGCTTGTATCCGCGACGGTGATTGCGCCCACCGCGCTGGAAGCCGATGGATGGGATACCGGACTGATGGTGCTGGGCACGCATAAAGCGCTGGCGCTGGCGGAAAAACAGCATCTGGCCGTGTATCTGATCACCAAAGAAGGTGACACGTTCAAAAGTTATATGTCGCCGCAGTTCAAAGCCTATCTGAAAGACCCGGAATAATTCCGCGTACTGAATCTGCGGACTACAGCGCCCCGTGCAGTTTTTCTGAGAGAAAATCCAGAAACACCCTCAGCGCGGGTGACTTGCCTTTATGACTGGCATACAACGCAGAAATGGAGGACGGCTGCGTTTGCCAGTCAGGTAGCAGGGACATTAATTTGCCGTCGTGCAGACTTTTTTTGCATGCCATTTCCGGCAACAGCGCGATGCCCATGCCGTCCACCGCCGCCTGACGTAAAACCAGTAAATTATTGCTGATCATGCGGGGGGTTAATGACACCTTTCGCGTTCCTTCCTGCGGATGAGCCAGTTCCCACTGTGAACCGGCCCACGGTGTTTTGCGCACCAGCGTTGGCAGATAACTCAGTTGATCCACAGAAGGCGGCGCAGGTAATGCCGCAACAAACGCCGGACTGGCAACCAGCACATATTTCAGCGTCCCGAGCGGTTTGCGGTACAACCCGGAATCTTCCAGAGGTTCGCTGTGCGAATGTATCGTCACATCAAAATTTTCCTCGAGTAGATCCACACTGCGGTTAATAGCCAGAAGTTCCAGCGTGATAGCCGGATAACGTGTCAGAAACTCGGTCATCAGCGGAGCCACGACCATTTCCGCCATCATTACCGGCGTGCAAACCCGCAACAATCCGCTGGGATTTTGCTGTAAATCGTCAATCACCTGTTGTGCCGTTTGCGCCTGTTGCAGCAGTTTCTGGCATTCGATGGCGTAGCACTCGCCGACACTGGTCACGGAAAAATGGCGGGAAGTGCGTTGCAGCAGCCGGACCCCGAGACGGTTTTCCAGTGCGTCAATACGGCGGCTGAGCAGGGATTTTGAAACGCCCAGCGCCCGCGCCGCGGCGGTGAATCCCTGATGCTGGACGACGGCGGCAAACAGCGCCATATCATTGAGATTATCGTTCATCTGCCTTCTCATATTCATCGTTGCAAAATGGCAACGATATGTTGCCATATTAGATATTTCACGCCATATCAACAACGATTATCCTGTGTTCATTCCGCAGAACATCTGCCAACAGGATTTAAAAATGAAAATATTACATATCGATTCAAGCCCGTTTATTAACGAGTCCGTTTCCCGTGAACTCTCGGCGATGATTGTCACGGAACTTTGTTCACGCCATCCGGACGCCAGCGTAACCTATCGCGATCTCGGTATTGCGCCACCGCCGCACCTTTCAGCCGGGGCCATGAGCCTGCTACACAACGCGCAGGATGTGACGATCACGCCAGAGTTGCAGGCCGAACTCGACGGGATTTATCAGTCAATCGAAGAACTTATCGCCTGCGACGTACTGGTGATTGGCGCTCCGATGTATAACCACTCCATTCCGAGCAACCTGAAAGCGTGGCTGGATCAGGTCTGTCAGAAAGGCAAAACGTTCCGTTATACCCCGCAGGGTGTAGTCGGGCTGATCCCAGGCAAAACGGCTTTTGTTGCCTCAAGTCGCGGTGGCGTTTACAGCACACCGGAAACACTTCCGCATGATTTTCAGGAGCCGTATCTGGCGTCGATTCTGGAACTGATGGGCGTAGCGGATTGCCATATTATTCGTGCTGAAGGTGTGAGCCGTCAGGCAATTGGACGTGAGAAAGGGCTGGCAGAGGGAAGGGAAACGCTGCTTCAGATCCTCGGTAACTGAAACAGCGCTGCCCGATTTTAGTGTTTCGAGGTACTTATCAGCTCGAAAAGCACCACGGTGCGGGATGTGCAGATATACTCGCGGCCGAATTCGAAATTATGTTCGTTAACGTCATCCGGCTGGAAGGTGTCGAAAATATGCCGCCAGCTTTCGCCGTGTGCAACGGAAGGCAGCGTGAACACCACGTCTTTGTGTGAGGCGTTAAATAACAGCAGGACCGTACTTAATGAACCCTGACGCAGTAAACCGGTCGGCTGTGCGCGACCGTCAAGCAGCATCGCAATGCATTTGGCGTGCGGATCTTTCCAGGCTGCATCGGTCATTTCCGGCCCCTGTGGCTGGAACCAGCTGACATCTTTCACGCCCAGCTTCTCGTGAACCGCACCGGTGAGAAAGCGCCCGCGATGTAAAATAGGGAAGCGTTTACGCAGCGCAATCAGCCGGTAAGTGAACAGCAGTAACGCCTGGCCTTTTTCTTCGATATTCCAGTTAATCCACGCAATCTCAGTGTCCTGACAATAGGCATTGTTGTTGCCATTCTGCGACCGCGCAAACTCATCACCGGCCAGCAGCATCGGCGTACCTTGTGAAAGCAGCAGTGTCGCCAGCATATTGCGCATCTGCCGCAACCGGAGTTCATTGATGGCCGGATCATCACTCGGGCCTTCCACACCGTAGTTGGCAGAGATGTTGTTATCGCTGCCGTCCTTACCATTCTCGCCGTTGGCTTCGTTGTGTTTGCTGGCATACGAAACCCAGTCATTGAGCGTAAAACCGTCGTGCGCGGTAATAAAATTCACTGAAGCGTAGGGCTTGCGGCCACGGTGATTGAACAAATCCGCTGAGCCGGAAAGTCGTGTGGCGAACTGCGCCAGCTGGCCTTCATCACCTCGCCAGAATTTGCGCACCGTATCGCGGAAACGGTCGTTCCATTCCATCCAGCCCGGCGGGAAGCCGCCCACCTGATAACCGCCGGGGCCACAATCCCAGGGCTCAGCAATCAGTTTGCACTGGCTTAGGATCGGATCCTGACGGCAGGTGTCGAGAAAACCACAACCTTCGTCGAAACCGTAACTTTCACGCCCGAGAATAGTGGCCAGGTCAAAGCGGAAACCATCGACCTGCATTTCTGTCGCCCAGTAACGCAGGGAATCGGTGACCATTTGCAGCACACGCGGATGGCTGAGATTGAGGGTGTTTCCGGTGCCGGTATCGTTAATGTAATAACGTTTATTGTCCGGCATCAGCCGGTAATAACTGGCGTTATCGATGCCTTTAAAAGAGAGCGTCGGCCCGAGTTCATTACCTTCCGCCGTGTGGTTGTACACCACATCGAGTATCACCTCGATATTGGCGGCGTGCAGGGTGGCAATCATTTGCTTGAACTCATTTACGGTCTGCGTCGCCATATACTGCGGATGCGGTGCAAAGAAACTGAGTGTGTTATACCCCCAGAAATTATGCAGTCCTTTATCCTGCAAATGCCGGTCATCAGTGAATGCATGAATGGGCATCAGCTCGACCGACGTCACGCCCAGCGAGCGGATGTATTCCACAATGTGCGGGGTACTCATGCCGGAAAATGTTCCGCGCAGATGCTCGGGAACCGCCGGGTGGCGCATGGTATAACCGCGAACATGCGTTTCGTAGATCAGCGTTTTTTCCCACGGAATGTGTCTTTTACGAGAGCGAGCCCATGAGAATGCCGGGTCGATTACACGACACTTGGGCAGAAACTCGGCGCTGTCGCGGTTATCAATATGCAAGTCTTTTTTCGGGCTCTGCATATCATAGGCGAACAGCGCATCGTCCCATTTCAGCTCACCGACAATCTGTTTGGCATACGGGTCGAGCAGCAGTTTGGCAGGATTAAACCGGTGTCCGTCATGCGGTGCATACGGGCCATGCACACGATAGGCATAAAGCAGGCCGGGACGGGCATCGGGCAGATAACCATGCCAGACCTCATCGGTATATTCCGGTAGCTCAATCACGTCGTACTGTTCGCCGTCTTCATTGAAAAGACACAGCTCGACTTTAGTGGCATTCGCCGAGAAAAGGGCGAAGTTCACACCCAGTCCGTCCCACGTTGCACCCAGCGGTACGGGCAATCCTTCACGGACGCGGGTGGTGTGTCCGGAATCGAAACTGCGAACAATTTCGCCGTCACTGTAGGGATGGATAATCCGCACGCCGAGTTCATCCACGGCGATATCAACCTGAGCATGTGAAGGAACTGTGCGAACTTCTTCCGTTGTGGCGGTAGGTTTACTTGTCTTGCTTGACCGGGCCTTTGTCATACTTGACGTCACTCCGTTTCAGGGAAATCTGACAAAAAAATGCCGAAAGAGGGCCATCTGCGCATGCACAGACGATAACAACGAGTGTAGACCGGAGTTTGGAACTTCTCCCGTTAACCGTCGAAAAGCTGTACAAGGCGCCGGGCTTCAATGATAGTGAGAACGAAAAGGCTAGCCTGCTAGTTATTGTCTGACTTTCTCCCGAGGAATTCCCATGACCATCGCGTTACTCAGCCATGTCGATCTTGATGCTGGCTATCCTGACCGGTTCGAAGCGGCCGGTTTTACTCTTTATTTTGCGACGACACCTGAACAACGTACCTCGCTGGATCCGCAGACAGCGCAGCAGATCCGCGCGGTGCTGACTATCGGCAGTATCGGTTTAAGCGCGGCAGAAATGGATAACCTGCCCAATCTGGAAATCATATGCGCGCAAGGTGTCGGGTATGAACATATTGATGTGGTTGCAGCGAAACAGCGCGGTATTCATGTCACGCATGGTCCGGGAACCAATAATTCTTCCGTGAGCGATCATACGCTGGCGCTGATGCTGGCGATCACCCGTAAAATCCCGCAATTTGATGCGGCGGTGCGTGGCGGAGAATGGAATAAAGCGCGCTGGAATACGCCGGGAATGGCGGGTAAGCGTTTAGGGATTATCGGCATGGGCAACATCGGCAGTCTTATTGCACACCGCGCTGCGGGCGGGTTTGATATGGAAATTGCATATCATAACCGTCGTCCTCTGCAGGACACGCCATACCGTTATTTCCCGGACATCACCGGACTGGCGCAATGGGCCGATTATCTGGTGGTCGCCACGCCGGGTGGCAAAGACACTGTCAGGCTGGTGGATGCGGACGTGCTGCGCGCGCTGGGGCCGGACGGATTTGTGATTAACATTGCCCGCGGCAGCGTGGTGGATAGCGGGGCGCTGATCGCCAGTCTCCAGAATCATGAAATTGCCGGCGCGGCGCTGGACGTGGTTGATGGCGAGCCAAAGGTACCTGCACAAATGCTGACACTGGATAACCTGGTCATCACGCCGCACGTGGCAGGCCGTTCGCCAGAATCCGTGGAAAACATGATGACGCTGGTGTTATCTAATCTCACGGCGCATTTTAGCGACAAACCGGTCATGACCCCGGTGCCGCAATAGAACGTTTTCACCGCTCGCCTGCACCCTGACATAAACGCCGCCTGACGGCGTTTTTTTACGAGTGTCATCCCGCCGTTAGTCAGAAAAAGCATAAGACACAGCTTTTTCTTATTTGTCTGGCATAGCAACAGATCGTAACAATAGGGTTTTGGCAAGCAAGAGGCAGACAGCGGTGAACTTTCAACAACTCAAAATTATACGGGAATCAGCGCGATGCAATTACAACCTGACTGAAGTCTCGAACATGTTATTCACTTCACAGTCAGGGGTCAGCCGCCATATCCGCGAGCTGGAGGATGAGCTGGGCGTTGAGATATTTATCCGTCGTGGTAAGCGTTTGCTGGGGCTGACGGAGCCCGGTAAAGAGTTGCTGGCTGTCGCCGAAAGGATCCTCAACGAAGCCCAGAACATCCGCCGTCTGGCCGATGTTTTCTCGAAAGAGGACGCCGGCGTTCTGACTATTGCCACGACACATACACAGGCGCGTTACAGCCTGCCGAAAGTCATCAAAGCATTCCGCGCGATTTATCCCGGTGTACGTCTGGAATTACATCAAGGCTCGCCGCAGGAAGTTCTCGCGATGCTGCTGAGCGGGCAGGCGGATGTGGCCATCGCCAGTGAAAAACTGATGAACGACCCGGCTGTGGCGGCGTTTCCCTATTACCGCTGGCATCACGCGATAGTCGTTCCGCAAGGTCATCCGTTGACGTTGCAGCATCCGGTGACATTGCAGCATCTCAGTGAACAGCCGTTAATCACTTATCGTCAGGGGATCACCGGTCGCTCGCGTCTCGATGAAGCGTTCAGCCGCGCCGCGCTCACCGCCGACATCGTGCTCAGCGCTCAGGATTCCGATGTGATTAAAACCTACGTGGAATTAGGGCTGGGTGTCGGCATCCTGGCGGATAAAGCGTTCGAAGCTGCCCGTGATACTGGCCTTCAGCTGATTAACGCCGAGCATTTGTTCGAAGCCAACACCGTCTGGCTGGGGCTGAAAAAATCGCAATTGCAACGTAACTACGTCTGGCGATTTATTGAATTGTGTAATCCGGGACTGTCGGTGAATGAGATTAAAGAGAAGGTGTTTACGACGGGGGGAGAGCCGGTAATTGACTATCAGATCTGAGGGGCAAGCCCCTGGGTTAAGGTCAACACCTTGGGTTGCCACCCAAACTGGCCTTAAGGTTAAGGTTAAGGTCGTGGGCGTCGGCCCACACCGACCAGAGACCCGGTAACGCGCGGGCCTCTGGACTCCGCGCTTTTCTAACTGCGCGCTGTCGCGGGTATGACGGACATGTTCCGGCGCATTAGCGAGTGGCGCAAATCCATGTGCTTCGCACTGCCTTCTCTCGGTCTTCGAGCCGCAGGTCTCGAAGCCGCTCCGTTCAGCTGAATTTTTAGCACGCCAATCAACCTTTTTAAAAGATGAAAAACAGTCTGCCGTTGATTTTAAGATGGTGCGGGCGATTCAGAAATCTTGCTGAATGAGAGGTTGCAGACCTTAGGCTGCAATCCCGAAATGAAGGAACCGCGCAGCGGCAAGATTTCCAGCCTGTCGCTGCGGCAACTGAAACATAGCCAGCGAGCGGAGCGCGCAGTGAAAAAGCGAAGGGAGATCCAAGAGGGAAAAAGCATTTTTCCCTCTTGGTCGGTTTCGGCGCAGCGCGCTAAGTGATCGCAGCAATTGAGAAACCGAAATTGGCTTTGGCAAGACTTAACCCGCCTGGCAAGGCAAATTTCACATATAAAAAAACCGGTCAAATGACCGGTTTTTTACATTCGCTAAAAAGCGAAACCTAGGCTGCTGGTTTAGCGATCACATTGCGATTTTCCATGCGAACTTCCGCAATGTTCACATCAATGATGTCGCTCTGACGGTAGGCCACTTCGCCTTTGATCAGCACGGTGCCGGTATCAGCGCTGCATACCAGTTCGTCGCGCACACTGTGCAGGAACGGAGCAGGGATGAACGCCACGGCGCCGATATCTTGCAGACGTACTCGCAGACCGCCGCGGGTGACATCGATGATTTCAGCGCTGAATTTAACATCAGTGCCGACTTTATCTTCCAGATAACGCGCATATAGCCAGTCACCAACATCGCGCTCGGCCATGCGGTTGGCACGGCGGCGTTCTGCCAGCTGAACAGTCATCTCGTCCTGAGGTTTCTCAGCAGACTGTTGCAGGATCATCGCTTTCAGCAGACGGTGGTTCACCATGTCGCCGTATTTACGGATTGGCGATGTCCAGGTGGCGTAAGCTTCCAGACCCAGACCGTAATGCGGCCCAGGGGTGGTGCTGATTTCTGCAAAAGTCTGGAAACGACGAATACGGCTGTCGAGGAACTGCGTTGGCAGCGCATCAAGTTTACGGCGCAATGCGCAGAAACCTGGCAGCGTCAGCAGTTCTTCAGCATTAGCTTCCACGTCGTTGGCCTGCAACACGGTCACTGCGTTTTCTACCAGCAGCGGATCAAAACCGGTATGCACGTTGTAAACGCCGAAACCGAGGCTGTCACGCAGGGCGATAGCCGCACAGACGTTGGCGGCGATCATCGATTCTTCCACGATGCGGTTAGCGATACGACGATGCTCAGCGACGATTTCCAGCACGTTGCCTTTCTCGCCTAATACGAAACGGTAATCAGGACGATCTTTGAATACCAGTGCATGTTCGGTGCGCCATGCGCTGCGCACGTCACAGACGCGTTTCAGCAGACGAATCTGCGAGGCAATGACATCGCTGGCCGGTTGCCACTCGCTTTTCTCATCCGCTTCCAGCCAGTCAGACACATCGTCGTAAGCCAGTTTAGCTTTGGATTCGATGGTCGCGGCGAAGAAGCGAATATCACTGCCCAGTGCGCCATCGGTGCCCAGCGTCACAGAGCACGCCAGAACCGGACGGCTGACGTCCGGCCACAGGGAACAGATATCATCAGACAATTCACGCGGCAGCATCGGGATGTTGAAGCCCGGCAGATAGTTAGTGAATGCGCGTTTTTTGGCAATATTGTCGAGATCGCTGCCTTCACTGACATAAGCCGTCGGGTCAGCAATCGCGATAGTCATTTGCAGGGTGCCGTCGCCGTTGTCTTTCACATACAGCGCGTCATCCATGTCCTGCGTGCTGCCGCTGTCGATGGTGACAAATGGCAGGGCAGTCAGATCTTCGCGGGTCAGGCCTTCATCGCGCAGTTCAGCGATGTCAGATTTTGGCGCTTCACGTTCGAGATTATGACGTGCCAGCGTTACCCACCACGGGGCGAGATCGTCGGTGCCGGTGGTGATCCATTCGGTGATTTCAGCCTGGAAGCTGTGATCGCCTTCTTTCAGCGGATGGCGGCGCATTTCAGCCACACACCAGTCGCCGTCGCTCACTTCATGATTGATATTGCGGGCAACGCGGCACTGAATGGAATCACGTAATAAAGGATGGTCCGGGATAATGGAAAGACGGTCGTCTTTCTTGGTCACGCGGCCTACAAAACGGCTGAGGAACGGCTCAACCAGCGTTTCCGGCTGGACGATTTCACGCTCTTTCTCAGTTTGCAGGGAGGCAATGACGCGATCCCCGTGCATGACTTTTTTCATGTACGGAGGCGGAATGAAATAGCTTTTTTGACCGTCTACTTCAAGAAAGCCAAAGCCTTTCTCAGTGCCTTTCACGATGCCTTCGACACGTGGAGTCTGAGAGTGAAGTTGCTGTTTTAGCTGCGCGAGCAGCGGGTTATCTTGAAACATATCGTCCAGAGAATTGGGGGTTAATGTGGCTCGATTAGCGGCAGACAGTTTTACGCGATCTGGCCCCTTCGGGCAAGCGGCATCTACCCCTTTCGCCTCATAACCCTGAAGCGAAAGGGGAGATTTGCGCGATGGTGCGCAAGTCTGACTTAAGCGATACGTTGCAGGTCGACTTTTTGCTCGCAGCGACGGATAGTCACCGGAACAGCTTTGGAGGTCGGGGTGTGGGTCTGGTCGCCAAAACTGGACATCGGCACCAGCGGATTGGTTTCAGGATAATAAGCCGCCAGATTACCGCGCGGAATGTCGTAACTGACCAGTTTGAAGCCGGTAACTTTACGCTCGATGCCGTCGTTCCACAGCGTTTCTATTTCCACCAGTTCGCCGTCTTTCAGGCCTAAATCAGCCAGATCCTGCGGATGGATGAACAGCACTTCGCGCTGGCCGTAAACGCCACGGTAACGGTCATCAAGGCCGTAAATGGTGGTGTTGTACTGGTCGTGCGAACGCAACGTTTGCAGGGTGAACGGCGCATTTTGATCGCCCATCGGGATCAGCACGTCCGGCAACGGGGCCGCGCTGAAATTCGCCTTGCCGCTGAGCGTGTTGAAATTCAGTTCCGCTGCCGCATTGCCCAGATAGAAGCCGCCTTTAATATCACAGCGTGCATTGAAATCTTTAAAGCCAGGAATGGTCGCTTCGATGTGGTCGCGGATCAGATTGTAATCGTCAGCCAGCGCCATCCAGTCGAGGAATTTATCACCGAGAACGGCATTGGCGATACCGCAGACAATCGCGGTTTCGGAACGTTGTTCTTTCGATAACGGAATGCCGACGCCTTCAGAAGCATGCACCATGCTGAAGGAGTCTTCAACGGTGATGAACTGCGAACCGGTGGCTTGCATATCCAGCTCAGTACGCCCCAGTGTTGGCAGGATCAGCGCTTCTTTGCCCGGTGTCAGGTGAGAGCGGTTGAGTTTGGTGCTGATTTGCACAGACAACTCAAGATTACTTAGCGCCCGTTCGGTGCGCGGTGTGTCCGGTGCCGCCGCTGCCAGATTACCGCCGAGGCAGATCAGAACTTTGGCTTCTTTACGCAGCATCGCTTCCAGCGCTTCAACGGTGTTATGGCCCGGCACGCGCGGTGGGGTGAATTTGAAGTGGCTTTCCATCGCATCGAGCAGTGCTTTTGGTGCTTTTTCATCGATGCCCATGGTGCGGTTGCCCTGCACGTTACTGTGACCGCGAACCGGACACAGACCGGCACCCGGTTTACCGAGCTGACCAAACAGCAGTTGCAGGTTAGTGATTTCACGCACGGTCGGAACGGAGTGTTTATGCTGTGTTATGCCCATCGCCCAGGTACAAATAACGCGTTCGGCGTTCATATAAATAGACGCCGCTTCACGCAGATCCTGTTCGCTCAGACCGGACTGTTCGGTGATTTTTTCCCAGCTGGTGGCATCCACGACGGCCAGATACTCATCCACGCCAACGCTGTTAGCCGCGATAAAATCTTCATCGAAAAGGGAAGGCTGGCCGGAAGCGATACGCTCACGGTGAGTCTGCAACAGCGCTTTGACGATACCGCGCACGGCGGCCATATCGCCACCTAGATTCGGCTGATAATACGCCGCACTGATGCGACCGGCTTTCGGTGTGACCACTTCCAGCGGTTTTTGCGGATCGGCGAAACGTTCCAGACCACGCTCACGCAGGGTGTTAAAACTCACCACTTTTGCGCCACGGTCAGAAGCATGACGCAGGCTGTGCAGCATACGCGGATGGTTGGTGCCCGGGTTCTGGCCAAAGACGAAAATGGCATCGGCTTTTTCAAAGTCATCCAGACGGATAGTGCCTTTACCGACGCCGATACTTTGTTTGAGGCCGACACCGCTGGCTTCGTGACACATGTTTGAGCAGTCAGGGAAGTTGTTGGTGCCGAACATGCGGCCGAAGACCTGATACAGATACGAGGCTTCGTTACTGGCGCGGCCGGAGGTGTAAAAATCTGCCTGATCCGGGTTTTCCAGACCTTTTAGATGACTGGCGATCAGTGCGAAAGCGGCGTCCCAGCTGACGGGTTCATAATGATCAGTTTCGCGGTTATAACGCATCGGGTGAGTCAGGCGTCCCTGGTATTCAAGGAAATAATCGCTTTGTTCGCGCAGCTTGCTCACGCTGTGTTGGGCGAAGAATTCAGGCTCAACGGCTTTACGGGTGGCTTCCCAGCTGACGGCTTTCGCGCCGTTTTCACAGAAGCTGAAGGTGCTGTGGTTATCATCGCCCCAGGCACAGCCCGGACAGTCAAATCCACGACCTTTGTTAACACGCATCAGGTTACGCAGGTTAGACAGAACTTTTTTACTGTCGAAGACGAAACGGGTGGTTGATTCCAGTGCACCCCAGCCGCCGGCCGCGCCGTGGTAGGGTTTGATCTCAGTTTTGAATTTCATAATTATGCTTCGCAGGTGATTTTTGTCTGATTTTAAACAACCGCAACGATGAATTGTTAACTGGATTGTTAATTTTATGTCACAAGTTTAGGAGGGGTATGCGCTGCCGTCTAATCGAATGCCATGATGGTGTGATAGAAGCGCTCTATCACAGGAAAATATCGGGGAATAACGCAAATAGCGTCTAAAAATCAGGGGCGGGGGCGCACTGCCAATCAGTTTGAAAACAGCGGGTTGTGATAATGAAAACTAATGACCTCGCGCGATGTGGTTTTCGGCTGAAATTAACACAAGTTGTAACAGTATCGTTTCATTATGAAATGCTTAGCAAAAGACTAAGGGTTTTTCTGCGAGTAGTTTTAGTGCAACCTATGCCGCAGATTTTGAATCCATAGGTTTTTTGTATAGAGTGCGGCTCAGTTTATGCCCCGACTCTGTAGCGCGTTTAAGGAAGATTCAGTGAAACGTAGTGTAATTAGTGTCTTATCTTGTGTATTGATGTTCTCCGCAGGCAGTGCGAAAGCGATCGCACCACTGGATTTCCCTGTTGTCCCGCCGAGCATTGATGCAGCTTCTTTTGTGCTGATGGATTATGCCAGTGGTGATGTGCTGGCCGCCGGCAATCCGGACGACCGCCGCAATCCGGCAAGCCTGACCAAACTGATGACAGGTTATGTCATTGACCGCGCACTGGATCATAAAAAAATCACCATGGACGATGTGGTCACCGTGCCTCAGGAAGCCTGGGTTGCTGGTAACAAGAGCCTGGAAGGTTCTTCGCTGATGTTCCTCAAACCGGGTGACCGTGTGAGCGTGCGTGATCTGATCCGTGGCATCATCATCACTTCCGGCAACGATGCCTGTGTGGCGATGGCCGATTATGTCGCGGGCAGCCAGGACTCATTCGTTGGCATGATGAACCAATACGTCACCAGCCTCGGCCTGACCAATACGCATTTCGAAACCGTCCACGGTCTGGATGCACCGGGTCAGTACACCACGTCTTATGACCTCGCGAAGCTGTCCCGCGCCATTATCGGCGGTGAGCCTGAGGAATATCGTATGTATGCCGAGAAATCGCTGACGTACGACAACATCACCCAGCAAAACCGTAATGGCCTGCTGTGGGATAAAAACCTGCAGGTGGATGGCCTGAAAACCGGTCACACTGAAAGCGCCGGTTTCAACATCATCGCCTCTGCGACGCAGGGTGATCGCCGTCTGATTGCCGTTGTCATGGGCGGTAAAAGCTCAAAAGGGCGCGAAGAACAGGCGCGTAAACTGCTGACCTGGGGTTTCCGCGAATACACCAGCAAACAGATTTTCAAAGCGGGTCAGACCGTTTCGGATGAGCACGTCTGGTTTGGTGCTGCTCCTCAGGTGAAAGTCGGTTCCCTCAGCGATGTGTTTATCAGCGTGCCGCAGGCTGACGCCGATAAACTCAAAGCGCAATATGTGCTGACCAATCCGCAGATTGACGCGCCGCTGAAAAAAGGTCAGGAGCTCGGCAACATTAATATCGTGGATAACGGCAAAGTCATCAAAACCGTGCCGCTGGTGGCACTGGAAGATGTCGCAGAAGGCGGGATCATCAGCCGTGCGATTGATTACGTGAAATTGAAAATCTGATTCGATTTTCTGAACGTAAAAGGCGCCGCTTCGGCGCCTTTTTTGTCCCTGAGATTCACATCAAATTTCCCGGCCTGAAAATCGAGAATTGTCACAAATGATTATTAACAAGGTGTAATTGATTTTGAAATCACCGGACGAATGACTCACATCCGCCCGGTGAGTGTGCAAAATTTCAGAATACTTTGGAGGAGAAGTCGGTTTTCACTTCGCTTTCGATGTAGGTATTTAAGCCCCATCCGGCACGGGCCAGTTCCTTCATCTTCTCAAGATGCTCAGGGCCGGGGTGGCGGATGTCGTAGAGATAAACGTGGTTATTCCTGAAACGGACTTTGATCGAATTGGCATCAATCTGGAAGCTGACGACCTGTGAATCACCGCTTTTATTGGCGTAATTTTCCATGCTGCATCCTGTTAGCTAAGCCTGATTTCTGGCGACGTCTTCTATTAACCACGTCCGGCTTTCAGTTACAGGGTGATAGTTCACATTATCAGCACGTTAAGTCAGGATGATTGGCGTAATGAATGGCGGGTGGCAGAAATAGCGAGGTGAACCGGCACCTGCTGAGCGCCGGTGCCGTCATTGTGATGCGGTTATTTCAGCAGGAACGAGTGATCAAACGTGCCGGTGACATTCAGGGCGACGGGCAACAATCCCTGCTCATGATAGAAATCCGCCGTTTGCTGTTGCTGCGTTTCCGTCGCGGCATCAATCGGTTGCCAGTAGGATTTACGTCGCTCAAACCCGAGTTTCGCCGCATCCAGCGGGAAGCCGATGATTTTCGCCAGCTTCTCGCTATACGCATCCAGATTCTTATAGGCCCAGATTTGCGCATCGCTCAGACGTTGCAGGTAGTCGGCAATCGCCTCACGTTTGGCTTTATCTTTAAGCGCGGTATCTGTTGCCGCCAGGAAACTGTTGCCCGACCACAAACCGCGGCCATTCACCAGAACCCGCAGATGATCCTGTGTTTCGGCGAAAGCGGTGTAAGGTTCCCACGTTGCCCAGACATCCACGGAACCCTGGGTCAGCGCCAGTTTGGCGTCGCTCGGCGGCAGGAAACGGAAGGTCACGTCTTTGGCCGTCAGTCCGGCAGATGCCAGCGCTTTTAGCGCCACGAAATGCCCGATGGAACCGCGGTTCGTGGCAATACTTTTACCTTTTAAATCCGCCGCGCTTTTAATCGGGCTGTCCGGTTTTACCAGCAGCGCGGTGCCATAGGCATCCGATTTATCCACGGCAATGGCTTTCACTTGCGCGCCTGCGGCTTCGGCAAATAACAGGGGGGCATCACCGATAATACCGACATCCACCGCCTGCGCATTCAGCGCTTCAGCCAGTGGCGCGGCGGCAGGGAATTCTGACCACTCAATTTTGTACGGCAGATTATCCAGTTTATTGGCCGCCTCAAGTTGCGCCCGCATATTGCCTTTCTGGTCGGCCACCCGCAGGGTGATTTGTTCGGCATTGACCGCAAAGGCGCTGCCAATCAGCGAAACCAGCAGCAGAAGATTTTTCACATTCACTCGCATCAGGGTTCCTTATACCAGCGTGGTGGCGGCGGTTTTATTTTGTGCCTGACGCGCAGCGATTTTCTGCCTGGTCAGCGGGATCAGACTTTTACCGTATTCGGTGGCGTCATTGAGAGGATCAAAACCGCGGATCAGGAAAGTGGTGATCCCCAGATCGTAATATTTCAGCAGGGCATCGGAGACTTGTTCCGGCGTGCCGACCAGCGCGGTGGAGTTTGAACCGCCGCCAATCAGTCCGGCAATGCCGGTCCACAGGCAGGAATCCAGACGGTCGCCTTGTGCTACTGCCTTCAGTAAACGCTGTGCGCCGACACTTTGCGGTTTAGCCGCCAGCGCCTGACCTTTTTCAGCCTGCTGTGCGGTGGCTTTCGCGAGGATTTCGTCGGCTTTGGCCCAGGCTTCTTCCTCGGTTTTACCGAGGATCGGGCGGAATGAAATACTGAAATCGATCTCCCGCTGATGTTGTGCCGCAGACGCTTTCACCGCTCCGACCGTTTCCGCAGCACTTTCCAGCGGCTCACCCCAAAGCGCGAACACATCTGCCTGTTTTCCGGCAACGCGAATGGCGTCATCAGAAGATCCGCCGAAAAATACCGGCAACTTTTTCTGATATGGCTTAATGGCGGAGAAGGCGTTTTCCGCCTGATAAAACTCACCCTGATGATCAAAGCCCGTTTCCGAATACCAGCTCTGTTTCAGCACATCGATATATTCGTCCGTGCGCTGATAGCGGCCAGATTTCGGCTCGAAATCGCCGTCACGACGCTGTTCGGCGTCACTGCCGCCGCTGATGATATGCACGGCGACGCGTCCTTCCAGCAGGTGATCCAGCGTGGCAAGTTTGCGCGCTGCCAGTGTCGGGGCGACAAAGCCCGGACGATGTGCCAGCAGAAAATGGATACGGGAAGTGCTGGCACCGGCGTGCGCCGCGACCAGAAATGCGTCAGGCTGATCGGAGGCGTAAGCCACCAGAATGCGGTCAAAACCGGCATCTTCATGGGCTCTGGCGAAATCGGCGATGTATTTTTTATCGAAAATCGGGCCTGTAGGCGGGATGATTTCAGAAGCCAGACGATGGCCGATCATACCAATAAATTGCACGCTCATAAGCTGTCACTCCTCAGATGAGGCCAGCGAATGAAGGTCTGCGCTGGCAGGAGATATCACCTTAAACGGCAACCTACTATGTGAGAAATTCATTATTTTCATAAGCTAATATGAAAAATGTGCATTACAGGATGCGAGAGAAATAAACGGAGTTAACCAGCGGGATCGCACGGGTGAATTATTTTCGGGAGAAGGGTGTAAAAGGGGGGTATCAGAGATGCACCCTCCCTCAGACAGAGGAAGGGGCGGAGTAAAATGATTACGTGATTGCTACGTTACTGGGAATCCTGGCTGGTGCCGGTTTTCGGGCTGGCAGCAGAGCTGTCTCCCGCATCCGCAGTTTTGGTGTAAACAATTTTCTGGCTGTCATTACCGCAATGGCCGACGACCTGACCGCCGCTCTGGTCAGCCTGATCGTTAGGAACGATGTCCAGTTTGAACCCGGATTCAGGCAAACCGTTTGCCACAATTTTTTGGGTAATGTCTGCTTTGACGCTTTCACAGGATGCCTGTGCCATCAGAGGTGCAAACATCACGACAGCGAGACCAGCTAAGAGTGTCTTTTTCATCATTCATTCCTTTTATGAGAACCGGCGTATTATTTATTATGAGAAGAAAATAATTATCTAAAGAATAAGTTTAGCAGATATGCCGTGGCGGTAAGATTTACCGCCACGGGTGAGAGACAATCTGGAAGGAAATTATTACGGCGCCATCAGCTGACGGCCTGTACGGCGGTCGAGGCAGCGTTCAGTGTTCGGTTCCCAGTACGCATTGATGTTCTGGCTGGCTTCACATTTATCGCGCAGATCTAAGGCGTTGTCATATTTGGAGAAATCCTTCTCGTTGCGCTGATTTTTCATCGCGCGCAGACGCTGGGTTTCATTCCACTGCTCTTTGCTCTGACGTGCTTCTTCGTTGGTCATGGCATCATTGCCGGTACCGCCAAAGACACAGGTTCCGCCCGCACAGTTGGTGGCAGCTTGCACAGGAACCTGCCAGCCGGCGGTCATGGCCAGCAAAGCAACAGGAAGCATGGCGCGCGTCAGTCGGGTTATAAACGTTGTATTCATTAGCTAATCCTTTTAATTTACACATCGCTCAGGCGAATCATTGAATTATAACACCCACCTGAATGGCGTCACCCTTTGCCTGTAAACTGGTTGATATCTTATTGAAGTCCGCACTGTAAACCTGGCTCAACTATGCTCAAAACATCTTTACTGTTCTTTGCCACAGCGCTGGCGGAAATCATAGGCTGCTTTTTACCTTATCTCTGGCTGCGCAAAGGGGGCAGTATATTGCTGCTGCTTCCGGCGGCTCTCAGTCTGGCGGCGTTTGTCTGGCTGCTGACCCTGCATCCGGCGGCGAGCGGCAGAGTATACGCGGCTTACGGCGGTGTGTATGTCATGACCGCGATGTTGTGGCTGCGGTTTATCGATGGCGTAAAACTCAGCACCACCGACTGGCTGGGCGCGTGCGTCGCGCTGGCGGGGATGCTGATCATCATTTCAGGCTGGAAAGCGTCATAAGCGATTACTGCGACAACCTTTCCATCAGCACAATGACTTTCTGGATCACGATTTGCGCAGCGCGGGACAGCTGACGGCGGGGCGCAACGCACAGAGCCAGCGTCAGCGGTTTGGCCGTCCGTCCCTGCAGCGGTACAAACGTCAGCCGCTTTTCCTGTAAATCAGGCAAAACATCCAGCAGGCTGAGCACGCCAACCCCGGCACCTTTACGAATGAGTTCGCGCATCATGCGCACGTCATTACAGACGATCGACGGTGTTTCCAGCAACTGATAGCGATTGTACAGCAATCTGGCGCGGGCATTCACCATCAGCGGTTCCGAGGGAATGATCTGCCGGTAGGAGGCGATATCGCTGAAAGACAGCGATTCCTGCTGTGAAAGTTCGTGTCCGACCGGCATGGCAATGCCGATGGGTAATTCCGCGAAAGCCCGCACTTCAAGCCCGGTATGCTCCACCGGATCCAGCAACAATCCGAAATCGACCTCTGCCGAACTTACCTGTTCGCTTATATTCCGGCTGTCTTCTATACGGATATCAAATGTCAGATAAGGATGTTCTGCGCCCACTTCCGCAATCAGCTCCGCCACCATGCCTTCGCTGAGTGCTGCGATCATCGAAATAGTGACGTGTCCGCGCCGCAATCCCTGGATCTCATCGAACCGTTCCTTTGTGCGGGAAAATTCTTTTCGCCAGCGTCGGATGTCATCAAACAAAATTTCGCCCGCAGAGGTCAGTTTCAGGCCTGTGGGCAGGCGTTCGAATAATGGGGTTTCCAGCGTCTGTTCGGCCTGCAATATCTGCCGGTTTATGGCCGAGGCGGAGACATGCAGCACTTCTGCCGCTTTGCGCAAACTTCCTGTTCGGGCGACTTCAGTAAAATATTGCGAAAAACGGGAGAATGGGGACATGGGTGTACTAATTTATGCAGTGAATAAGTGAGATATCTATTATGGACTGCATCACTCAATTTTCCTAGATTGTGCGATGCCCCTTTGTAAAACAATCACCTCAGGTCGTTTTACAGTCAAAATGGGCAAATGACAGGGTTCGTCAAAACACGTTTTAGCTCGTGTGCCGCTATCAGTGATGGAAAGCGGGGCGAACGGTGGCATTTGCACCGCTGGCACATGATCGTGTTTTGAAAAACAACACTAATAACAAGCGTGCATGTTTGAAAACCAGACTCAACGTGATCATGCGACCAAGAGATACCTTCTCATGTTAGAAAAACTATTTAAGTTAAAAGCTCACCGTACTAACGTGCGGACTGAGATTGTGGCAGGACTGACTACATTTTTAGCAATGGCCTATATTCTGTTTGTTAACCCGTCTATTTTGGGCGCGACGGGGATGGATAAAGGCTCAGTATTTGTGGCAACTTGTCTTGCTGCCGCAATCGGTTCCGCACTGATGGGCTTTATCGCCAACTATCCGATCGCACTGGCGCCGGGCATGGGTCTGAACGCCTTCTTCACCTATACCGTCGTGCTGCACATGGGTTACACCTGGCAGATCGCATTGGGTGCAGTTTTCCTCTCGGCCTGTATTTTCTTCGCGTTATCTATTTTTAAAATCCGCGAATGGATTATCCGCAGTATTCCGTTGCCATTGCGTTCGGCGATTGCGGCGGGTATTGGTTTATTCCTGGCGCTGATTGCGCTGGAAAACGCCGGTATCGTCATTGCTAACCCGGCAACACTGGTCGGTCTGGGCGACCTGACCAAGCCTGGCCCGCTGTTCGCGATGCTCGGTTTCATTCTGATTGTGGTGCTGGAAGCGCGTAAAATCACCGGTGCGGTGCTGATCGGCGTGCTGGCCGTGACTGTTCTGGCGATTGCCCTGGGGTATTCTCCGTTCGGTGGCGTGATGTCTATGCCTCCGTCGATTGCGCCAACCTTCATGCAACTGGACATTAAGGGCGCATTCAACGTTTCGCTGATAAGCGTGGTGTTCGCGTTCCTCTTCGTGGATGTGTTCGATAACTCCGGAACCCTGATTGGCGTGACCAAACGTGCAGGGCTGGCGGATGAAGACGGCAATATCCCGAAAATGGGCCGTGCATTGGTTGCTGACAGCGCCGCTGCGTTGTTTGGTTCTCTGCTGGGGACGTCGACAACCACCAGTTATATCGAATCCGCCGCGGGCGTGAGTGCCGGTGGACGTACCGGTCTGACAGCGATTGTTGTCGCAATTCTGTTCCTGCTGAGCCTGTTCTTCGCTCCGCTGGCGGGCAGTGTTCCGGCATTCGCAACTGCACCGGCGCTGCTGTTCATCGCGGTTCTGATGACCTCTGGTCTGGCAGAAATCGACTGGAAAGATATTACCGTTGCTGCACCGGTCACTGTGACTGCGCTGACCATGCCATTTACGTACTCTATTGCTAACGGCATCGCGTTTGGTTTCATAACCTGGACGCTGGCAAAACTGCTGACCGGTCGTGCGCGTGAACTGAATGCAGCGCTGATTGTGCTGTCTATTCTGTTCGTGATTAAACTGGGCTGGCTGAGCGCGTAATACGCTGAGTGATGAGAAAGGCGCGACCATCGGGTCGCGCTTTTTTGGCCGGACGCCTGAGTTCAGGCAGCGGATTTTCCCGCAGAAGGGAAGTTCTCAACGCGAATATCAAATTCGGTGAAAAGTGCGACAGGACGTTTTTTAGCACCGAAAATTTCCATTTTCACAAACCCGCGGTTTTCCAGTGTCTTCAGCGTCTTGGACAAATTACTTTTGTGACGTCCCGCCAGTGCGGCCAGCTCCGTAACGGTTTCTGGTTTTTGTTCATGCATCAGACTCAGCAGCGCGATGTTTTCCGGGCTGAGGATCTGGGCGAGAGCCGCCAGTGAGTTGTACCAAATCTTAGGTTCATCGGCTGCCGGTTTGTAGCTGCCGTTGAGTATTGCCAGCATGCGCTGACGCACCATGTCTTCGGGCATTACGCCTATCCGTGCTTTCATTATGGCCTCTTAACATCCCTGATGATTGAGTCTGTTGCCTTCCAAAAATCATTAAGGAGCTGGAAGGGCGATGTAAAAATGTAGGGCTTGCCTTTGTGGCCGATGCCCTGATGAAAATGATCGTAGGTGACTGTTCTGCCGTTAAACACACCGCGCCTTCCGGAAATAACGGCATGGCTGTTATCCATGCCATAAATCCGCTGATCGTGATGATCATGCAAGGTCAGATTGTAGCGAATACCATGCGGCACAGTGGCTGTTTTCGGAACCCGCCGTGCTTCTATATTCCACCAGTAACCCGATTCGGTGTAATTAACCCAGCCATCTAATTCAAGTAAATGTTCGAGTCCTTTCTCATAACCAGCATCCATCTTACAATCCGTATGTTGTGAGGCGATCATAACTCTTTGCGCGAAATACAACCAGCACATTCGGGAAGTAAAATGACGCTTCCGGTGAAATTACACCAATAAAAAAAGCAGCCGGAGCTGCTTTTGTTGTAAATCAGGAAGCAGTATCACGCTTCGCGATGTACCTGCAAGCCTGCCAGAGACTGGCTAACTGGCATCATTTCAATGCTGTTGATGTTGACGTGCGCAGGCAGGGTTGAAACCCAGAATACCGATTCCGCGATATCTACAGCGGTGAGCGGGTTGGTGTTGTCATAGGTCTTGCTGACTTTCTCATCGTCGCCTTTGAAACGCACGTTAGAGAATTCAGTTCCGCCGCACAGGCCCGGTTCGATGTTGGTGACGCGCACATGGGTGCCATGCAAATCGGAGCGCAGATTCAGGCTGAACTGACGGACAAACGCTTTGGTTGCGCCGTAGACGTTACCGCCAGCATAAGGCCAGTTACCTGCGGTAGAACCGATGTTGATCACATGACCGATATCACGCTCTACCATGCCCGGCAGAACTGCGCGGGTCATGTACACCAGACCTTTGGTATTGGTGTCGATCATCTTGTCCCAGTCTTCCAGCGACGCTTTATCGGCTTTTTCAAGACCCAGCGCCAGACCGGCGTTGTTCACCAGCACGTCGATGTTACGCCAGTCAGCAGGCAGGCTGTCGATAGCGTCCTGAATGGACGCGCGGTTAGTCACGTCCAGTTCTACTGCGTAAAGTGCGTCTCCCAGCTCGGCTTTCAGATCATCCAGGCGCTCTTTACGGCGACCGGTTGCAATCACTTTGTGGCCTTCTTTAACAAATCGACGTGCGATTTCTGCACCAAATCCGGCGGTAGCGCCGGTAACAAAAATAATCATCCCGGTATTCCTCTGTTTTAAGCAAGGTGCGCTTGAGGCGCACAAAAGAAACTCTGTAAGTATTAACACAAAAATAACGAGACCGGCATCATCAACTGGTCTCAGTGCGTATCATTTTGTTGCGGTTACTTCTTCAGATACGGCGCGATCAGCGATAAGTCCGCCGCAGAAAGGCGGTCGGGTGCGGTCTGCGCCTGATGCCAGTAAGGATACAACAAAGGCAACTGGCTGACTTTATTAAGTCTTTCAATTTCTTCGTTATTGAGGGTTAAGTCAGCGGCGAGCAGGTTGTCCTGTAACTGTGCGTCAGTACGTGCGCCGACAATGACAGAGGTGACTTGCGGACGGGCAATCAGCCACGCCAGCGCAATCTGCGCCGCAGACACACCGCGGGCTTCAGCGATTTCCACCAGCACATCGACCACATCGTACAGTGCGCTTTCATCGCGCACCGGCGGTTCGCCCCAGTCAGCCAGATGGCGTGTGCCTTCAGGTGCCGCCTGATTACGGCGATATTTACCGGAAAGCAGACCGCCCGCCAGCGGACTCCATACCAGTACGCCAAGTCCCTGATCTTGCGCCACCGGCAGCAGTTCATACTCAGCTTCACGCGCCTGCAGGGTGTAATGGATCTGCTGGCTGACGGGGCGGATATAATGATTCGCCTGTGCCACGCCCAGAGTTTTCATAATGTGCCAGGCGGAAAAGTTCGATACGCCGACATAACGCACTTTGCCGCTGGAAACCAGATCGTCCAGCGCGCGCAGCGTCTCTTCCAGCGGCGTCAGGCCATCCCATTCATGCAACTGATACAAATCCAGATAATCGGTGTTCAGACGTTTCAGGCTGGCTTCACAGGCGCGCAGAATATGGTGGCGGGATGAGCCGCGATCGTTCGGACCTTCGCCCATCGGGAAGCGGGCTTTACTGGCGACCAGCACGTCGTGGCGTTTGCTGCCCAGCGCCTTGCCTAAAATCACCTCTGATTCACCGCCTGAATAGACATCCGCAGTATCGAACAGATTAACGCCGGTATCGAGGCACAATCCAATCTGGCGCTGGGCGGCACCGACGTCAGTTTGTCCGGTTTTGGCAAATTTGCCCTGACCACCAAACGTCATGGTGCCCAGGCTTAGAACTGAAACTTTCAGACCAGAATGGCCTAACAAACGGTATTCCATGGTATTTCTCCATTTTTCGGAAACGTGATTTCAGTCTGACTGCGCCTTTATTTTTCCGGCACAGCCGGTCGGGGTACAGATTCTTTTTTACGCCTTATTTCATCGCCTGCGGTTTTATCGAGAGTCAGGCTGTCGAGCGTGCCCGCCAGCGAAAACAGACCAATGATGATAAAGGCAATGTGAAACGTGTCGTTTTGCAATGTCTCGCTTGCCGGTAAGAAGTGTCCGGCAATACGCAGGGAAAGCGCGCCGATGGCAATTCCGAGGCCGGTTGAAAGCTGCTGAGCCGTATTAAACAGCGTATTCGCGCCGCTCATTTGCCCGGCCGGAACCTGGGAAAAAGCCAGTGTATTGAGCGCCGTGAATTGCATGGAGCGGGTCATGCCACTGGCGAATAACAGTAACAATGTCAGTGCGGTCGGGACCTGAGGCGTGAGCAACGCACAGGCAAAAATAGTCACTGAATTCAGCAGGCCGTTAACCAGCATAATCGACTTAAAGCGGAAGCGATGCAAAATCGCCGAGGTAAAAGGCTTCATCGCGAGATTTCCGGCGAAGACCGACAGTACCAGCAAACCCGCATCAAAGGCGCTCATGCCGTAGGCCAGCTGGAACATCAGCGGCAGCAGGAAAGGCAGGGCGCCGATAGCCACGCGAAACAGCGATCCACCATAAATTGTGACGGCGTAACTTTTAATGTTCAGCGCCACCAGAGGTAACAAAGGATATGCAGCGCGCTTCGAATGCCATATTGCCAGTGCGCCGGTCATCAGTGCCGCGCCGATCATGGCAAACGGTTTCCAGTCGATATGTCCCTCGTTGAATTTATCCAGCCCGAAGATCAGCCCGAGGCAGGCAATGCCGGTCAGTACGAAACCAGTAACATCAAAGGGCACGCCTTTTTCGCCCGGGATCTGCGGGATAAGCCTGCGCGCAAACAGCAATGCGACCACGCCCAGCGGAACATTGAGGATAAAAATCCAGTGCCAGGAAGCGTAAGTGGTAATGAAACCACCGAGCGGTGGCCCGAGGATTGGCGCCACCAGCCCAGGCCAGGTGATGGTGGCGATAGCGCGGATCAAATCCGATTTTTGCGTATTTTTCAGTACCACTAAACGCCCGACCGGCACCATCAGCGCACCTGCGAATCCCTGCAACATGCGCGCCGCCGTAAACGTGCCGAGACTCACGCTGGCGGAACACAGTACAGAGGCGAGAGTAAACAGAACAAGCGCCATCGAGAACACATTGCGCGTGCCGAAGCGGTTAGCAATCCAGCCGCTGGCAGGAATAAAAACGGTCAGCGTCAGAATATAGGCTGAAACGCCGATGTTCATATCCACCGGATGCACGCCGAAATCTTTCGCCATTTGCGGCAGCGCGGTGACGATCACCGTGGCATCGAGGTTTTCCATAAAGAAAGCCCCTGCGACCAGCAGTGGCAACGCAGAACCTGGCGGAAGTGAGAATTTTTTGTTTGAGAAGAAGCTCATAGAAGGTAAGCGCGCTAATGAATCAGGCAAGGTCTGAGCATAGCGCATCGCAGGATAGCGTCAATGATTTAGCGTCTCCCCCGGATAAGGGGGAGAACAAAGGAGTAAGACTCAGACTTCCGCCAGCCTTTCACCCGTCGCCGCATCAAACAGATGGATCGCATCGCTGTTGGCTTCCAGATACAACGGCTGGTCGGCGCTGACGCGGGCGCGTCCGGCGAACTGTACATGCAGCGGAAAACCGCTCCAGTCGATATGCAGCAAACTGCTTTCCCCTGTGACTTCAAGCAAACGCAGTGTGGCTGCCGGTTGTACGCTGTGCTGCACCGGTCTGATATCGTGCGGTCGGAGGCCGAGGGTGACCGGCTGTCCTTCGGAATGCCGTGCCTGCAACGCCCATTTTTCCGGCAGTGCGAACCACAGCTGATTGCAGGTCACGCCCGGCTGCCCGTCGATATTCTGGAATACGCCATTGAGCAGATTCATTGGTGGCGAGCCGATAAAACGTGCCACAAAGGTATTCACCGGTTTGTCGTAAATCGACAGCGGGTCGCCTTGCTGTACGATAAAACCGTCTTTCATCACCACGATATTATCGGCCAGCGTCATCGCCTCTATCTGATCGTGCGTCACGTACACCGTAGTGGTACGGAACTGCTGATGCAGGGATTTGATTTCTGCCCGCAATTCCATGCGTAACTGGGCATCGAGGTTGGAAAGAGGCTCATCGAACAGAAACACTTTCGGATTACGCACCAGCGCACGCCCCATCGCCACGCGCTGACGCTGACCGCCGGACAAATCTTTTGGCAGACGTTTCAGCAGATGATCAATCCCCAGCACTTTCGCGGCCTGTTGCACTTTGGCTTGCTGTTCAGCCTTAGGCACTTTTTTCACCTGCATGTGAAACGCCATGTTTTCAGCCACGGTCAGATGCGGGTACAGCGCGTAACTCTGGAACACCATTGCAATATCACGATCCGCAGGGTCAAAATTATTGATCTGCTGTTTATCGAGCAGAATATCGCCGTCAGACAGTGACTCCAGCCCCGCCAGCAGGCGCAGCAACGTGGATTTCCCGCAGCCAGACGGGCCGACCAGTACGGTGAAACTGCCGTCAGGAATGGTCAGATCCAGCGGTTTGAGAACCTGCACTTTGCCATAATGTTTGGCGACTTTTACCAGTTCAACCAGAGCCATTTAGATTTTCTCCACAAGGCCAAAAAGCGATTGCCAGTCAGGATAACGGCGCGGGGAACTGCTGATCGCGCAACCGGCGACGCGCACACCCCATTGCAGCGCCGTAGCAGGCGGCAGGCCATAAATCAGCGCGGATAAAAATCCGGCGTTAAAACTGTCTCCGGCACCGATGGTATCGACCACATCGACCGGTTCAGCGTGCTGATGCAACGTCAGGTTTTTCGCCCATAAACGCGCACCCTCCGGCCCGCATTTCGCGACGCAAAAAGCATTCTCAGCCATCTGCGACAGTAACCCCAGCGCCGCAGGATCCAGCGTTTCAGCATCCGCCAGCCCGAGCGTTTCGACTTCATTGAGCAGCAGCGCATCGCAGAATGGCAACCAGTTTGCCGCCTGTTCACGTAACGCGTCGCTCCAGTCTTCCGGCGGCCAGCCACTGTCGACAGCCACCTGATAACCCCGTTGTTTCAGCGCTGCCAGCAGTTGCGGATAGTCAGCATAAAGTGCGGTACACAGCCAGGTGCCGCACAGCAATACCCAGTCACCAGACCGGGCGGTTTGCGGGATTTGTGCCAGTACGTCCTGCATGGATAAACGGACGATATGCCCCTGATTGCTGAAAAACGTCCGCTCGTGATCCGGATGCGTCACGCCAAAGGTCAGCGAGGTTTCGCAATCGTACGTCGGCCAGAGCGGTGCGCTTTCCGGGAACATTGCCGCCAGCCAGCCGCTGAACTGGTCATTGCCCTGATTCGCCACCAGACGAAAGGGCGCTCCCAGCGCCGAGACCGCCAGCGCGCAATTTCCCGCAGAACCGCCGGGGCGCAGTGTGCTGCTTTCGAGCATCGCTTCGGTGCCTTTTTTCGGCCATTCATGCAGCGTGCTCATGATCAAATCCACATTGATATTGCCCGCCACGTACAGCGTGGCGCGGGTGTCCGGTCGGGTAGTCATTGATGAGGTTTCCCTGATGTTCATAATCAGCCCTTGCTGCCGCCGGCGGTTAACCCGCTGACCAGCGTTTTTTGCAGCCAGAGTGCAATAAAGAGCGGCGGAATGGCCGCCAGAATGCCGACGGCGGCAATCAGCCCGTCATCGGTGGCGCGCCCGGCAGTGAAACCAGCGATGGTTACCGGCAGCGTCTGGGCGTTGATATTGTTGGTAAACAGCAATGCGTAGAAAAATTCATCCCACGCCAGCAGCCAGCCGAACATTGCCGAAGCACCCAGCGCCGGTTTTGCCAGCGGTAATGTGATGCGTAACAACACCTGCCAGTAACGGAGCCCGTCGAGGCGTGATGCCTGTTCGATATCCACCGGCAACGCATCAAACTGGTTTTTCAGCATCCAGGTCAGGAACGGTAAAATCATTGAGCAATACACCAGGATCAGCCCGATATGCGTGTTCAGCAGAGTCAGCTTTTCCAGGATGAAATACAGCGGCAGCACGAAGGCCACCGGCGGCACCATGTAAATCGCCAGACTTCCAAACAGCCAGCCGTCGCGACCGGGATAACGGGAAAAACTGTAGGCGGCGGGAATGGCCAGCAGCAGGGAAATCACCGTTGCGCCACAGGCGACCAGCAAACTGTTACCGAGCGCGTGCAAGAACAATGCACCGGGCTGACCGGCCTGCAAGGTCAGCAGGCTGGCGTAACGACTGAAATCCCAGTGACGCGGCAGCCATTCGAGCGGAATACGGGTCAGATCTTCCGCCGAGCTGACGCTCATCAGGAACATCCATAACAGCGGCGCAATAATCGACACCGCCAGCAACAGTGCGGCGAAATAGCGTAAAACGAGCCGGATTTTTTGTTTCATTCGGCGCTCCCTGAACGACGCTGGCGCAATAACATCACCATATAAATCAGAATAAGCAGGGCGCAGATCAGCGTCATGAGAATGGCGTAAGCCGCGCCGCTGCCTGCACGCAGATAGCTGAAAGATTCCTGATAGACAAAGAAACTGACGGTTTTTGTGCTGTCGAGCGGGCCGCCTCGTGTCATGACATAAATGATGTCGAAGATTTTAAACGCATCGATGGTGCGCAGGATAAGCGCCACGGCCAGCGGGGCGGCAATCGCCGGTAAGGTGATTTTACGGAAACGACGGAAAGCTGATGCGCCGTCCAGTCGCGCGGCCTCGAACAAATCTTCCGGAATAGTTTGCAGCGCCGCCAGCACCAGCAGGGTAATCAGCGGATAGTTCTTCCAGATATCAGCGAACATCACGGCATTAATGGCGGAAGACGGGTCACCCAGCCAGCTGCGGTAAGTATCAATCAGCCCGAGCTGGGAAAGCAGGGCGTTGATGCTGCCGTAATCCGGATTGAAATTCAGCCGCCACATCGTCGCGTTGACGATAGTTGGCAGAGCCCATGGCAAAATTACCAGCACGCGCAGGGCGCTGCGTCCCCAAAACTGCTGGTTCAGCAACAGCGCCACCAGCACGCCGATAATGCCTTCGATAATCACAGAAACCACGGTGAAATAGAGTGTGCGCCAGAGTGCAGCGCGAAAATCAGGATCCGTCAGGGCATAGATAAAATTTTCGCTGCCCACCCAGTTGGGCGCAGAACCGTCACCAATCAGGCCGGCATCGGTAAAACTGAGCCACAGCGTGCGCGCGAGTGGCCAGGCAGTCAGCAGAAACATCATCAACAACATGGGTGCCAGAAGCAGCCAGGCCTGACGGCGCTCGCGTTGCGGTAAAGTCAACATAATGAATTTCCGTGGTGTTGGTGCGCCCGTCAGGCCGGAACCTTCAGGGCGTTGTGTTGGCTTTTAAAAACTCAACGTAAACGGTCAGCGGCGGTTGTTGCGGCTTCCATACCGTCTTTTGCCGGGGTTTTACCCTGCAATACTGCCTGAATGTTTTGCTGCAAAATGTTCGACAGACGTGAGTAATCCGCCGTCACAGGGCGCGACAACATCACGTTCAGCGAGGTTTTCGCCGCAGCGATCAACTGCTCCTGATCTTTCTGTACTGCCGGATCTTCATAAGAAGATTTCCAGATTGGCAGGCTCAGTTTGGCGTATTTGTTTTGTACCGGTTGCGAGGTCATGTAGCTGATGTATTCCCACGCCTGATCCGGATGCGCACTGGCTTTGGCGATGCCCAGACCCATCGAACCGTTAACGCCTGAAGCGCCACCTGCGGCTTCACCCGGCGCCGGGATCACGCCGACGTCACCCGCGACTTTGCTCTGTTTCGGATCGTTGGCCATGTTGTACATGTACGTCCAGTTCAGTGCGAAAGCGGCATCGCCGTTGGAGAATGACTTACGCACATCTTCTTCCAGATACTCGCGGGAGTTCGGGTTGGTCAGCCCTTTATCCAGCGTCTCTTTCATATAATTGATGGCTTTCATCGCGCCGGAATTGGTGAAATTCAGTTTGCCGTCTTTATAGAAATCGCCCTTAAACGCGGAAACCAGTGTGGTGTAGTCGCACAGCAGCGCTTCGGACTGTGACCAGCTCCAGACCAGCGGATATTTCACGATGCCTTTTTCTTTGAGGATCTCAGATTGCTTCTCAACGTCAGCCCAGGTGGCAGGCGGAGTGGTGATCCCGGCTTTAGCCAGCATGGCTTTGTTGTAATACAGATATTTGGTGTCGAGGATCCACGGCATTCCCCAGCGTTTATCTTTGTAGGTCACGGTAGAAATCGCGCCGTCAAAAATCTTGTTGCTTTCGTCCGCAGGAATACGCGCCGTCACGTCCTGCAACAGGCCGTATTTGTTGAATTCAGCAGGCCAGATGGCATCGAATAACACCACGTCGTAGCCTTTGTCTCCGGCACCGCGTGCGGCAACGATTTTGTCATGCAGCGCTTCGTAAGGCACAAATTCCAGATTCACTTTGATATCCGGATGCTGATTAGTGAAATCTGCGGTCATGGCACGGATATCCGCTTCGCTGTACGCCGCCTGCGTCATAAACAGTGCACTGAGCGTGGTTTCCGCCAGCGCATTGACGGAATATCCCAGGGTGAGAGCAGAGAGGGCGCACAGGGTGGCCGCAGGGGAAAGTCGTAGGCTCATCGTCATTCTCCGAAACAGGGTTAAGTTTATTAAATCAATTTGATTGCTTTAATCGGCTAAAAAAATGGGATACCACTGAGGTAACCCTGCGTCCCTGCCGGATTTACCCTTCATACTTCGGGCTGCTGATGCGTTTGCTACGCTCCATCACCCGAATCACTGACTTATGTCAGCTCATCGGGATTCACTCGCTTGCCGCCTTCCTGCAGCCCGAATTATCTTGGGTATAAAACGTGTGCTACACGGATGATTCAAATCTAAATAGTGACTGGCGATTATTATTAACATGGCAATAACATTCAAAGCTGTGATGGCACCGTCATATTCATATTCTGTTATTTATAAAATCAATTTGATTGCTGTAATCAGTCACCACATACTGCCCTCAAGGTCTTCACCGTGGAGAGGCATGTGATAACAACTTCTGGCACCAATCTTGAGCACGCCCGTGCTCACAATCGTCGGGTGGTGATTGAAGCCATTCGCCTTAACGGTGAACTCACCCGTGCCGAAATTGCCCGGCTGACGTCACTGACTCCGCAAACCGTTTCTAACATCGCTACCGAACTCGAGCAGGCGGGTATTTTGTCTTCCCATCTGCCACGCCGTGCGGGAGGGCGTGGTCAACCAGCAACGCCACTGACACTCAATCCTGACAGCGCCTATTCTATCGGCATCCATCTTGATCATCAGTCGCTGCTGATTGTGCTGGTGGATCTGACGGGAACCGTCCGCTTTCGCAAACTGATCCATGTACAGAAACCTCAGCCAGAGCCCACGCTGGCTCTTATCGATCAGGTTCTGCAAGAAATGCGCCAACAGGTGAAAATTGACTGGCGAAAAATCCTGGGTATGGGTGTGGTGATGCCGGGCCCGTTTGGCGTGGAAGGGATTTCGTCACAGGGGCCGACCACGCTGCACGGCTGGGATCACATTGATATTGAAGCCCGTTTAAGCGCCGCGACCGGCTGGCCGGTGACGCTGGAAAACGATGCCACCGTCGCCGCCATTGGTGAGCGTTTTCACGGTGTGGCTAAGCAGTTATCGTCGTTTGTGTATCTGTATATCGGCACCGGACTCGGCGCAGGTATCTTCACCGACGGGCAGATTTACACCGGTCATGCACACAATGCGGGCGAGGTCGGCCACATTGTGGTGCAACCGGGCGGTCGGGAATGCTATTGCGGCAACAAAGGTTGCCTGGAACGCTATGTTTCTTTGCAGGCCGCGTATGAAGCCTGCGGTCTGGAACCGTTGTCTGCGATGCCGGAAGACCTGCTTACCGTGGACGAAAAGCTGTTTGATCAATGGCTGGATACCGCTGTCGAACCGGCGTTGCAGGCCATCAATATTATGGAATGCGTGTTCGATGCGCAGAGCGTGGTTATCGGCGGAACGATGCCTAAGCCTCTGGTGGAGAAGCTGATCCAGCGTCTGACGCCACTCTACAGTTCGGTCCGCAGCCGCTACGCACAAAGTGCCCGCATCCGTCTCGGCATGTCCGGCAGTGACACTGCGGCCTTGGGTGCGGCGGCACTGCCGATCTTCGACGAATTCAATCCGCAATATGAGGTGTTACTGAAGTAGAGTTTCCTCCGGCTCTAAAAAACATCCACACGGTCTGACCAATCGGTCAGATTTGGCATACGCTTTGCACATGTTCTGTTATCCATCATGAATGTGAATGTTGCAGAGAAGGTAAATGCCATGAGTCAGATCATCACCCGCGCTGTACGCGGCAATTTCTTCGATATCCGCGAGCCGGTGTTGCGGCCGGAAGATTTTGAAGCGCAGGTGCGCTATATCGAAGACGGCCTGATGTTGCTCAGCGGCGGTCACATCGTCTGGCTGGGCAACTGGCAGGAGGGTGAAGGCAGGCTGGCGCTGGCACAAAAAACCGCAGGCCTGGAAATCGATGATTATCGCGACAAACTGATCGTGCCCGGTTTTGTCGATACGCATATCCACTATCCGCAAACTGAAATGATCGGCGCTTACGGCGAGCAACTGCTCGAGTGGCTGACCCGATATACCTTCCCGACCGAACAGCAATATCACTGCGCGGATTATTCAAAGCGCATGTCGAAATTCTTCCTCGATCAGCTGTTACTCAACGGCACCACCACGGCGCTGGTGTTTGGCACCGTGCATCCGCAGTCGGTCGACGCACTGTTTAAAGAGGCATCCGACATCAATATGCGCCTGGTGGCGGGCAAGGTGATGATGGACAAAAACGCCCCCGATGCCTTGCTGGAAACCCCTGAAGAAAGCGAGCGTGATACGCGCGAATTGATTGCGCGCTGGCACAACCGTCAGCGCCTGAGCTACGCGCTGACGCCGCGTTTTGCGCCGACATCTTCGCCGGAGCTGTTGCAAAAAGTTCGACTGCTGAAACAAGAATTCCCCGATGTCTACATGCATACCCATCTGAGCGAAAACGTTGCCGAGCTGTCGTGGGTTAAAGAGATGCACCCGGAACATCAGCATTATCTCGACGTTTATCATCAGTACGGTCTGACCGGCGAACGCTGTGTGTTTGCACACTGCCTGCATCTGGATGACAGCGAATGGGATTGCCTGCACGACACCGATTCGACCATTGCTTTTTGTCCAACGTCCAACCTGTTTCTGGGCAGCGGCCTGTTTAATTTGCAGAAATCCTGGCAGAAGCAGGTGCGCGTCGGGATGGGCACGGACGTCGGTGCGGGTACCACTTTCAATATGCTGGAAACACTGTCGGAAGCTTATAAAGTCGGACAACTTCAGCGCTATCGTTTATCCGCCTTTGAAGCGTTCTATCACGCCACACTCGGCGGCGCACGGGCGCTGCATCTTGACGACAAGATTGGCAATTTCAACGCTGGTAAAGAGGCCGATTTCGTGGTGCTCGAACCGGGTGTCAGTGCATTACAAAAATTGCGCGCCTCCAACAGCAAAACGCTGGCCGAAAAGCTGTTTGTGCTGATGACGCTGGGTGACGACCGCAATGTTTACTGCACGTATGTCGATGGCGAACAGGTCTATGCGCGGGATGCTGGGCAGGGGGAATGTTGCGCATGATGAACAATGAAACTGGTGGCAAAGTTCGCGTTGCACGCGAGCGCACGCTGGAAAATATCCACGCTGCCGCGATTGCAGAATTCAGTGAAAAGGGCTTTCAGGGCGCGACGACTCAGGCCATTGCCCGGCGTGCGGGGATCAAAAAAGCCCAGCTGCACTATTACATCGCCGGGAAAGAAGAGTTGTACGAAGAACTCTTGCAGAAAGTACTGAAAGTCTGGGGCAACATCATCCAGTTTGACCCGTCGCTCAGCGAACCGGAAGCGGTGCTGAGTCGCTATATCCGTAACAAACTCAATTTCAGTTTTGACCAGCCCGAACTGTCGCGCATTTTCACCAGCGAAGTGCTCGGAGGCGGTCATTACCTTCACAAATACTGGCCGCAGGCCACGCAGAATATCACCGGCAAAGAGAACCTGATCCATCAATGGATTGAACAGGGCAAAATCCGCGTGCTGGATGCCCGTCTTTTCATCATGCATATCTGGGCGGTGACGCAGTATTACGCCGATTTTGCGGTTCAGGTGAAGCATATGTACGGCAATTTTGAAGGCGATGAACAGGCGCGTGAGCACATTATCGATGAAGTGACGACACTGATTCTGAACGGCTGTAAGACAGGAGACTGCGCATGATCCAATTTCTGATGAACGGCAGGATCCACACGGAAAATCTGCCCGCTGACACGACGGTATTACAATATCTGCGCCGCGATGCAGGGCGTTGCGGTACTAAAGAAGGGTGTGCTTCCGGTGATTGCGGCGCCTGTACGGTGGTGCTGGCTGAACCGCAAGGTGATGCGTTGTCCTACCGGACCGTCAATGCCTGTCTGACATTTATGCCCGCGGTGCATGGTAAACAACTGATCACCGTGGAAGATCTTAAACACCGTGGCGAACTGCATCACGTGCAGCAGGCGATGGTGGATAACCATGCCTCACAGTGCGGTTTCTGCACACCGGGGTTTGTGATGTCCCTGTTTGCGCTGGAAAAACAGCAGCAAACTTTCAGCGTCGCACAGACTCAGCACGCGCTTTCCGGCAACCTTTGTCGCTGTACCGGTTACCGGCCGATCATGGATGCGGCGAAAGCCATTTGCGACGCGCCGCAACCGGATCAGTTTGATGCCGATGCCGGGCTGACGTTGGAGAAACTCCGTGCGATTTCAGCCACCGGAGAACCGGTCAGTATTGATGAACTGGCCGACCGTTATCTTGCTCAACCTGATGCCCGACTGGTGGCCGGGGGGACGGATCTGGCGCTGGAGGTTACTCAACGCTATCAGCGTCTGCCTGAACTGATTTCGCTGAGCCATATTCCCGGACTCAAAGTTATTACGCTGACCGGTCAGGCTATTCACATTGGTGCGGCGGCACCGCTGAGCGACTGTATGCCGGTCTTACACGATGAATTCCCGGAATTCGGCGAGTTGCTGGAACGCTTTGCCTCACAGCAAATCCGTAATCAGGGCACCTTTGGCGGCAATATTGCCAACGGTTCGCCCATTGGAGACGGCGGACCGGTGCTGCTGGCGCTGGGTGCTTCGTTGTTATTGCGGCGGGGCGCGGAACAACGCGAATTGCCGCTCGATAACTTCTTCCTCGGTTATCGCATAACGGCGTTACAGCCCGGCGAATTTATCGAACAAATACGCATCCCGCGCAACACTTCGGCGGCGCGCCAGTTGCGGATTTATAAAGTGTCGAAACGGCTGGAGGATGATATTTCCGCCGTCTGCGCGGCTCTGTACATCGAAGTGCAAAACGGCGTGGTGATACATGCCCGGGTGGCGTTCGGCGGCATGGCGGAAGTGGCGAAGCGCGCTATTTCCTGCGAGGCACAACTGCTCGGTCAACCCTGGCAGACGGCGACTATCGAGCGTGCCTGTCAGGCGCTGGAACTGGATTTCACCCCTATCAGCGATTTCCGTGCCAGTCGCGAATACCGTATGCAGGTGGCGAAAAACCTGCTGCGCCGCTGTCATATCGAAATGACTTCTCCTGAAACCCTGATGCGGGTAACTCACTATGTCTGAATCTAAACCGGCTCTTTCGCAACAGGAAATGGAGACGCTGTTCCGGGCAGGATTGCAGAGCGGCGTCGGCAAAAGCCAGAAGCATGAAAGCGCGGATAAACACGTCAGCGGCGAAGCAGTGTATGTCGACGACCGGCTGGAATTCCCCAATCAGTTGCACCTGGTGCCGCTGCTCAGCCCGCATGCGCACGCCGACATTTTGCATATCGATACCGAACCTTGTTACGCCGTGCCCGGTGTGGTGCGGGTGATGACCGCCGAAGATGTGCCGGGCAATCCGGACATTGCGCCGCTCACTTTTGGTGATCCGCTGATGGCGCAGGGCATCGTGCACTATGTCGGCCAGATTGTGCTGGTGGTGGCGGCAACCTCAATGGAGGCCGCCCGTGCCGCAGTCGCGCAGGCGAAAGTGGAATATCAGCCGCGTGAGGCCATACTGACCGTGAAACAGGCGCTGGCGCTGGAACATTACGTGGAAGAGCCGCATCAGCATAAACGCGGGGACGCTGAAATGGCGCTGGCCTGTGCGCCGCACCGTTTGCAGGGTGAACTGGAAATAGGCGGCCAGGAACATTTTTATCTCGAAACGCAGATTGCTTCGGTGATGCCCGGTGAAGACGGTGCGATGCTGGTGTACAGCTCGACACAACATCCGACCGAAGTGCAAAAGCTGGTGGCCTCGGTGCTGGATTTGCCGATGCACAAAGTGGTGGTTGATATGCGTCGCATGGGCGGCGGTTTTGGTGGCAAAGAGACGCAGGCGGCGGGGACGGCGTGCCTTGCGGCGCTGGCGGCGCATCTGACCGGACGTCCGGCGAAAATGCGTCTGGCGCGTCAGGATGACATGCTGATCACCGGTAAACGTCATCCGTTCCACGTCAGTTATGACGTCGGGTTTACTGATGAGGGCGTCATTCACGGCATCGACATTAAACTGGCGGCTAACTGCGGTTATTCGCTGGATCTCTCTGGTTCAATTGTCGATCGCGCGATGTTTCATTCTGATAACGCCTATTACCTCGGCGATGCGCTGATCACCGGTTATCGCTGCAAAACTAATATGGCGTCGAATACCGCTTATCGCGGATTTGGCGGGCCGCAGGGTATTGTGGCGATTGAGCACATTGTCGATCACATCGCCCGTGAACTGGGGCTGGATCCGCTGACCGTGCGTAAAAATAATTACTATGGTCAGGAAAGCCGTAACGTTACCCATTATCACCAGCCGGTCGGGCAAAACTTGTTGCAGGAGATAACGGCGCAACTGGAAGAGAGTGCAGACTATACGGCGAGACGTGACGCTGTCACAGAATTTAACCGCCACAACCGTTATCTGAAAAAAGGTCTGGCGCTGACACCGGTAAAATTCGGCATTTCATTTACCGCCAGTTTCCTCAATCAGGCTGGCGCGCTGGTACTGGTGTATACCGACGGCAGTATTCAGCTCAACCACGGCGGCACCGAAATGGGACAGGGGCTGAACACTAAAGTTGCGCAGGTGGTAGCCGAAGTATTTCAGGTCGATATCAGCCGCATTCAGATCACCGCCACTGATACCGGCAAAGTGCCGAATACGTCGCCAACCGCCGCGTCATCCGGCGCTGACCTGAATGGTAAGGCCGCGCAGAATGCGGCGGAAATTATCAAAGGGCGCATGGTTGAGATGCTGATGCGTGTTTATGATGCGCAGGAAACGGACATCACTTTCAGTAACGGCCTGGTGCGGGTTAACGATCAGTATTTCAGTTTTGAACAGGTGGCCACCCAGTGCTGGCTGAATCAGGTGCCACTGTCCAGTACCGGGTATTACAAAACGCCGAAGATTTTCTACGACCGCAGCAAAGCCGCCGGACATCCTTTCTATTACTTCTCCTACGGCGCAGCCTGCGCAGAAGTGCTGGTCGATACGCTGACCGGAGAATACAAACTGCTCAGGGCAGATATCCTGCATGACGTCGGCGATTCGCTCAATCCGGCGATTGATATCGGTCAGGTGGAAGGCGGGTTTGTGCAGGGCATGGGCTGGCTGACGACGGAAGAACTGGTGTGGAACGACAAAGGGCGGTTAATGACCAGTGGTCCGGCAGCCTACAAAATTCCGGCTATCGGCGATATCCCGCAGGACCTGCGGGTGAAACTGGTGGAAAACCGCAAGAACCCGGAGGACACGGTTTTCCATTCCAAAGCCGTCGGTGAACCGCCCTTTATGCTCGGGATTTCGGTCTGGTGTGCAATTAAAGACGCCGTTGCCAGTCTTGCTGATTACCGCATGCATCCGCATATCGATGCGCCCGCCACGCCAGAAAGAGTTCTTAACGGTGTGAATCAGTTACATTTTTCAGGTGACGTTGTCACTTATGATTCTGCCGAACGCGTCAACGTTACCGGCTAACGGAGGTTCTCATGCGTACTGATGACTGGATAACCCGTCTGCACGATCTGCAACGGCGCGGCGAGCCGTGTGTGGTAGCGACGCTGGTCGAGAATCAGGGCTCCACGCCACGTGATGCGGGCAGTAAAATGTTGATCACCGCTGACCAGATATTTTTTACGCTTGGCGGCGGTAATCTGGAATTTCAGGTGACCAGCATTGCCCGTGAAATGCTTGCATCTGGAGCCAAAACCTCCCGTTTCGAACGCTTTTCCTTAGGAGCCCGGCTCGGGCAATGTTGCGGCGGCATGGCGTCGGTGTTGCTCGAACCGCTCGGCCAACCGCAGCCGCATGTGGTGGTCTATGGCGCGGGGCATGTCGGACGGGCGCTGGTGAATATTCTCAGCACGTTGCCGTGCCGTATTACCTGGGTAGATGCCCGTGCCAGTGAATTCCCCGTGGTAGTGGATCCACAAATTACCTGCATCGTCGATGAAGAACCTGAAGGTACCGTGGCGCAGATGCCCGCCGGCAGTTATTTCATAGTGCTGACGCATGATCATCAGCTGGATTTCGCCCTGAGCGAGGGGATCCTCAAACGTGGAGATTTCCGCTATTTCGGACTGATTGGCTCGGAGACTAAGCGTAAACGCTTTGACTACCGGTTATCGGGGAAAGGGATTTCGGAGGAGCAGCTGGCAAGAATGCGCTGCCCGGTCGGGCTGCCTGATGTACGCGGCAAACTCCCCGCCGAAATCGCCGTAGCCATTGCCGGAGAGTTTATTGCCGCGTATGGCGCGCACAGTCAGGTGGTCAGCTGAGTTTTTTGAACTCAAAAGTACCGCCTAGTGCGACGGCGTAACGGCTGATGGTGGTCAGAGTTGGTGACGCGACACCGTTTTCCAGGCGACTAATATTTTGCTTTTTAAGCCCGGTGCGGCGTGCAATGTCTTGCTGTGTCAGGGACTCTGCAATTCGCATGGCTTTAAGATCTGCGACCATTTTTTTATGCATTTTGTGTGCGGCGTAAGCGGCGACAAACTCGGGATTCTTCATCGCTTCCGCTTTCACCACGCTAAAGGGGATCAGTTCATAGTCATCATCATCGTCAATCATGCTTCATTCCTTTTGACCGTTTTCATACGTTTTATAGCCAGCTCTAAATCATGGGGAGGCGTCTTATCCGTCTTTTTATGAAGTATATGGACGACATAAATACGGCGACCCTTCATAAAAAAGTAAAACGCTCTGCCCAGACCATCCCGGCTGGTAACCCGAATCTCTCGTAATCCTTTTCCAACATATCTTACTAAGGGTTCTTGCAGATTAGCTCCGTAGTTCTCAAGATCTTCCAGTGCATCAACGACAGCGGCATAAAGTGTCATAGGCAATTTCAGAAGTGTTTTCTGAGCACTGGGCAACAGGGTTACGTCGTACACAATCGCTTTCCTTGCGGTGGAGTATGATTACTCTTTGTTCAAATAGGAAGTAATCATTTATGATTCTTTTCAAACCGGAAGCTGTCTCGTATTTCTGCCTGCTTCCGCCGTTTCGTGTGATCACGAACAAGCATTCTGTCCCTCTTTTTCACCGTGATCAGATGGACGGTGTTTTCCTCCGCGATGTCTCGTAAAAAATAACTCACTGATACATCAGTCAAACCAAACCTTCGCCACCGGTTCATAAAACAGTCACAAAACCGCAGTAATTTGTTTCCTCATCGAACAGGCCATTGCCGCACTGAGGAAACCTCCGACGCATGTCTGCTATCCAGATCTCCCACCTGAGCAAATCCTTCACCACCCAGCCGGTGTTAAATGATGTTTCGTTGAATATCCGGCACGGCGAGTTCGTGGCCGTGCTCGGGCCTTCCGGCTGCGGAAAAACGACTTTACTGCGCACTATTGCGGGTTTTGAGCCGGTCAATAGCGGTACGATCACCGTGGGAGATCGTCTGTTTTCATCATCTGACTTTCATATGGCGCCGGAGAAACGTGACCTGGGCATCGTGTTTCAGAATTACGCGCTATGGCCGCACATGTCTGTTGAGGAGAACGTGGCGTACAGCCTGAAAGTGGCGGGAATGGATCGTAATGAACGCCGCACCAGAACGCAGGATGCGCTGGCGCTGGTCGGTTTAGGTGATTATGCGACGCGTCGTCCTGCGGATCTGTCCGGTGGTCAGCGGCAGCGTGTGGCACTCGCGCGTTGCCTGGTGACACGCCCCGGTGTGGTGCTGCTGGATGAGCCGCTGGCGAACCTCGATGTGCATTTGCGTGCAGCGATGGAGGAGGAGTTCAGCCGTTTTCATCAGCATACCGGCGCGACGTTGCTGTATATCACGCACGATCAGCAGGAAGCGATGGCGATTGCTGACCGCGTTGTGGTGATGAATGAAGGTAAGGTCATGCAGTTCGCGACACCGCAAACGTTATACCGGGAACCGGCTAACGCCATGGTTGCGTCCTTTATCGACGATGGTCGCGTTATTCCGGCACAGAACATCCTGCCAGCAGAAAGCGGCAGTGCTCTGGCTGAGATTCTGGGGAGGCAAGTCCGCTTGCGGGCATCACCTGACCAGACTCAGGTTGTCAGTGCACAAGTTTGTGTTCACGCCGATGATTTACGCTTTGCTCAGGCCGGTGAACAGGGTATCGCTGCCCGTATCACCCGGGTGATTTATCGCGGGGGATATCATCAGTATGACGTTGAGCCCCTAAGCGCCCCCGAACTTCGGCTTTCACTGCATTCATCTGCCGGCAGACGTTGGTGTGTTGGTGACAATGTCACTTTTGTCATCACTGACGGCTGGATCATTCCTCAGTAATTTTCATTTCTTAAGGACAGGGCTACGAACATGTTTAATAAAATAAAACTTACATCTTCCGCTTTGACTTTGGCAGTGGCGCTGTCAGCTCCGGCATACGCCGCAGATGCTGCTTCAGGCAAACTGGTGGTTTATACCTCGCAGGCTCCTGAAATCGCGCAACAGACCATCGATGCCTTTAAGGCGGCATATCCAAATGTACAGGTGGAATGGACGCGTAATGGCACCACGCAGTTAATGAATGTGTTGCAGACGGAAATGATGGCCGGTGATGTGAAAGCTGATGTGCTGCTGGTCGCAGATTCCATCAATCTGGGTGCGCTGAAAAAAGACGGCAAGCTGATGGCTTATGCCGATGCACCGGTGGGGAATATCAGCCCGAATCTCTATGACAAAGATAAAACATGGTTTGGCACCAAAATCATTGCCACGGTGATTGCCTATAACACTAAAAATGCCAAACCCGTAGACAGCTGGATGGCGCTGACCGATCCACAAAACAAAGGTCAGGTGGCAGTGCCAAGTCCTCTGTATTCCGGGGCGGCGTTATATCATCTGCATACGGCGATTAATACGCCTGATATTGGCTGGGCGTTCTATCAGAAACTGGCGGCAAACGGTATTACACCGGAAGGGGGTAATGGTCCAGCGCTGAAGGCGGTCGCCAGCGGAATGGCGAAATACGGTGTGATCACGGACGCCGATATCATCCGTGCCAAAAAACAGGGCTCACCGATAGATCTGGTTTATCCGAAAGAAGGGGCTTCTTTCGTGACGGAACCGGTCGCGATACTGTCCGGAGCGCATAACGTACCGGCAGCAAAAGCGTTTGTCGATTTCATGCTGTCGCCACAGGGTCAGCAACTCGTGGCGAAGCAGGGCAACCGTCCGATTGATGCCGGCGTTGCGGCGCCCGAAGGATTTGCTCCGATGGATTCAATCAAACTGCTGACCCTCGATTCAGATAAAGCCGTCGCAGACGACAAAGAAGTCCGCGCAAAATTCACTGAAATCTTTGGTGGCTGACAGCACAAAGGGCAGATAAATGAGCGTGATGAGTGAAATCCAGCGCCGGGTAACCCCTTCGCGTCGTGGGTGGCCGGGCAGTGAGAAAGTGGTGCTCTGGGGACTAACGCTGTTGATAGGCATATTATCGATAGCGCCTCTCACACGGCTGGTCTGGGCGGCAATTGCCCCCGATGGCGTGCCGGACATCACACGATTTATGCATCTGCTGGGTACCCGCAAAGTGGTGTCCGCCACGGTGAATACGCTGACGATTGCCATTATCTCAACACTTCTGGCGATGTTGCTGGGTACGGTGGCGGCGCTGCTGATTGCGCTGACCAATCTGCGCGGTAAGCAGGCATGGGTATTTACCTTTATTCTGCCACTGATGATCCCGCCGCAGGTTACGGCACTGGCGTGGGTGCAGGCGCTTTCACCGTCGAGCCCGGTTTTGCAATTCCTGGGGCTCAGTTTACCCGCCGGTTCACCTTCACCGTTGTATTCGCTGACCGGCATTATTGTTTTGCTGGGGCTGCATAACGCGCCGCTGGTGTTTCTGATGGTGCGTGCAGGATTACGCAGGCTTCCGGCTGAACTGGTGGAAGCGGCACGCAGCGGCGGAGCTAAACCCTGGCGGGTGCTGTTTACAGTGATTTTGCCGCTGGTACGTCCGGCTATTTTTGCGGGTGCGGCACTCTCTTTTGTCACCTCCGCGGGCAATTTTGGTATTCAGGCGATGCTCGGTATTCCGGGGCGGATCCCGACGCTTATCACGCTGGTTTATCAGCAGCTCAACAGCGTGGGCGCATCGGCTCTGGCGGATATGGCCGTGCTTTCATTGCTGATTGCCGCGATTACGCTGGCCGGACTGATGTTCAGCCGCTGGCTGGGCGGCCGGCAGGATGTGCGGGTCACCGGTACGCCGCGGGCGTTGCATCAGACACTCGGTCGCTGGCGTTTGCCGGTTGAGGTTGCCGTGTGGGGTTGGATGGTGCTGACGCTCATACTGCCAATGTCCGCGTTGCTGACCACCTCGCTGACAACAGGCTTTGGTCAGGCGCTGACGATACAAAGCCTGACGCTGAGCAATTATGCTAATGCGTTGTTTGGCTATCCGGCTATACGACACGCATTTATCACCAGTCTGGGGCTGACCGTGATGACCGCGCTGATACTGACCCTAGTTTCGCTGTTTCTGGCCTATTTTCTCAGCTGGCAACGTACGCGTCTGGTGCGGATTTTGCAGCTGTCCACGGAACTGGCGTACGCATTGCCGGGGATTGTCACGGGCATTGCGGCGATCCTGTTTTTCCTCAGGCCATTGCCGCTGCTGCACATCAGCCTTTACGGCACCGTCTGGATCATTCTGGCGGCATATCTTTCGAATTTCATGGCGCTGGTGCTGCGCCCGACACTGGCCGGATTCGCCCAGATCGAACGCTCGCTGGATGAAGCCGCGCAAATCTTTGGTGCGGGATTCCTGCGAAGAATGCGCGATATCCTGATGCCGCTGGCCGCGCCTTCGGCGATGGCCGGAACTATTCTGGTCTTCCTGACCGCACTCAATGAAATTCAGGTGTCGATTTTGCTGGTGACGTCCGGCACTCAAACCCTCGGGCCGATGATTGTCTTTCTGGATGAAGGCGGTTCATCAACCCTGGCCGCTGCGGTGGGATGTCTGATGATTGTCGTCGTGCTGGGATTTATGCTGCTGGCCTCGCTGTTCGCGCGTCGCCTTCCTGAAGGCGTCTTGCCTTGGCGGATATGAATGAAAAAGCCTGCTGCATAAACTCGCATCAGGCTTTTTTTTAACAGTTATCGTTTTAGATAGCGGTTTACAGCGTTTTAAGCGGCTCACTGCGTTTCCAGAAAGCAATGGCAGAACCCAGGCACAACAGGTAACCCATCATTTCGGTGCCTTCTTCGACAATATTTTTCACTTCACGGACATAGTCGCCCTGCATCACGGCTTTCCAGATAAGGTTCATTCCGAAGACACGGGAAAAGACCAGGATCAGCACCAGACCGCAAACCATATAATGGCAGGCCGGATGGGCCAGAAAAGCGGACAATCCGCGCAGGCTGGTTTTCGGGGTGATACATGCCCAGACAATACAATAGACCGCGATAAGGCTGGCAAAATAGACCCAAGAACCATAGTGGATCTGATCAAACAAGGCGTCGAGTTCGCGGATAAGCATACAGAAGAAGAACCCGCCAATCAGGATCATGCCGCCGCGTAATGCCGGATGTTTTTTGGCCTGCAGGAAAAACAGTGCGCTGATGGCCAGCAGTGTCAGTTCCTGCAGGATTTCAGTGGCGGAAATTTCCTGCACACCGTCTTTGAATACAGCCACATCCAGCCAGATGACCAATGCAGTGAAGACGGCTCCCAGTGCTAATACGATAAAATTGAGTAAATGTTTCAAAAGTGTGTGTTTCATTATTGTCCTGTTTTCAATACGTTGGTGCGCTTACTTTACATGTTCTGAACATTTATCTTCACAGCGTGAGGTACAGCAAGGATACGGAAGGTCATCGCGGGGATATTGGGAATGTGTGCTGGAATGATAATTACTATGAATGTTAAGTGCTATTTAATAGGATTTTTTGCATGATTTGGGACTGCACGTCATTTACTAATGACGAAAGCAAACGGTTGATGTTAGCGTGCAGGGAAACTGCCAGAAAGAGGCCATTTAGCATTCCATGAGTAATCCAACTACAACCGCCAAGCAGCTGGAAGTTCAGCGCATTGTCGACGTTTTATCAAAAGCCATTGCCCAGCAACGCCTGCGTCCCGGAACGCGTCTGGTTGAATCTCAACTCGTTGAGGCACTCAGCGCTAACCGCAATCATGTTCAGGTGGCGTTACAACGTCTGGCTTTACAGCGTATTGTTACCATCGAACCTAACCGTGGCGCGATGGTTGCTCAGCCCACAGCGAAAGAGGCGCGCGAAGTCTTCATTGCCCGCCGTGCTATTGAACGCGCCATTGTGGAATGCATCGGACCAGATGTTATTCGTCGTCATCGTCAGCGGATCACTGCCCATTTGCGCGGTGAGCGAGAAGCGATATCGTCTGAAGACCGCCGTGCCGTCGTGCGTGAATTAAGTGAGTTCCATCTGATACTGGGCGAAATTTCAGGTAACGACGTGCTCAGTGAAATTCTGTCGAATCTGATGGTGCGCAGCTCCCTGATTGTCGCGCTGTATCAGCGTAATGAAGTTCCTTCATGCCAGTGTGATGAGCATCAGGCGATCATTGATGCGCTGGAAGCCGGTGACAATACCCAGGCGGCAGAAATCATGCAGGAACATCTCGACGATCTGGAAGGGGTGTTGGATCTGGACGATGAGGCCGCCGGGGAAGTGAATTTGCGTCAGGCGTTATCGGATTTATAACGCCGTAAAGGCAGAGTGCCCGCCAGTGCAATCGCTGACGGGCAAGAAAAGATTATGATGATTGCAAATCGCGCAGCTGCGCACGGTCATTGTAGAAACGTTTATAAGACAGATAACCGGCAATAATTGTCGATAAACTGGCGGTCGCCAGCAGCATAAACGTCACCATAATCTGATACTTGATCGCTTTCACCGGATCGATACCGGCAAAAATCAGCCCTGACATCATCCCCGGTAAACTCACAATCCCCACCGTTTTGGCGGCATCGACCGTCGGGATCATCGCCGCACGAATACTGTCGCGAATAATCTGCCCTGAAGCCATTTTTACCGTCGCACCCAGACTCAGCATCTCGAGAATTTTTTGCTGATTATCGAGAAAACGCTGATTCAGATTGCTGTAGCACAACCCTACCGCCACCATCGCGTTACCGGCAATCATTCCTGAAATCGGAATAACCTGCATGGGCAGAAACTCAATCGAGCCGCTGAGGATCAGAATGGACAGGGTCAGCGCGGTGCCAGTCGTGATCGCGATAAACGAAATAATAAAACCGTTATCAATGTTGCGGCTGCGTTTTTTGGCGTTCAGTGCGGCATTCACGCAGATGAACAAAACCATCAGTACCGTTAACAGACTGTTATTGATATCGAAAATGTATTTGAGCACATAGCCGACAATCACTAACTGCACGACGGCGCGGGCGACGCTCCAGATAATGTCTTTTTCGAGACCGAGTTTTTCTTTTTTGCTGACCAGCAGGGCGACGACCACCAGGATCAGTGCGAGAGCCAGCGACTGGTTAGTAATATTATGCTGATTCATGAGCCGTGCTTCCTTGTGAATGACGGGTCAAAGTGACGACATGTTTCGCGTGGCGGATTTCATTCTGATCGTGGCTTACCCACAATACGGCGATCCGCTCTTTGTCAGCCAGATCCGTGATGATCTCGTTGATGTTTTTCTTATTTTCTTCATCCAGTGCGCTGGTGATCTCATCAAGCAGCAATACGTCCGGCATAAATTGCAGATTACGCAGCAGGGCGACACGCTGTTTTTCTCCGCCGGAAAGCTCCTGCGTGCGCTTGGTCAGCATATCCTCCGATAAATTCACCCGTTTCAGCCAGTCGCGAAGTTGCGCGTCATCAGGCTTTTTATTACGGATCTGATAAGGCAGGGCGAGGTTGTCATACACCGTTTCGCCAAATAGCGATGGCGTCTGGAAGCAATAGGACACCCGCTGGCGGTAGGTTTCGGGCTTAATTTGCGCGATATCTTCACCTTTAAACCAGAGCTTTCCGCCGGTCGGCGTTTGTAACGCAGCAACGATCTTCAGCAACGTACTTTTACCGCTGCCCGAAGGGCCGGTCAGTAAGGTGAATTCACCCGGATTGAGGGTGAGGGAAACAGGTTCAAGAAGCGGAATATTGTTGAGTGTAAAAGAGACGTCTTGCAGACGAAGGAGGTCAGTAGGAGTGGTCACGCCTGAAAATCCTTTGGTAACGGGAGGATGTTTTACTCCTTCCCCTCTCACGAGGGGAAGGTTGGGGAGGGGTATAGGTCAGAACAGGCCAGAAGATGTCGTGTATAAAACCCCCTCCCAGCCTCCCCCTTCGCAGGGGGAGGAGTAAAGAAGATTACTGAGCCGGAACGGGCGCTGGCGCTACCGGAGATTCCTGCTCAGGCGTCGGGGCTGGCGCTGCTGGCCCACCCAGAATACCGAACAGACCGGCGAATTCCTGAAGCGTCATTTTCTGGCCATTCAGGTCAACCTGATTGTCAGCGTAATGGAAGCTGCTGGTAATGGTGTCGTCTTTCACTGTAGTCAGTTTAAACATCTGACCCATCGCCGCCAGCCCCTGAACCTGCTGCTGAGCCAGTTTAGTGGCGTCGTCAGCATTATAGCCTTCGATCTGCGCAACCTGTGTGGTCACCTGAGTCGCCATCGGCAGAGGGATCGTCAGTTTGGCGTCCACTTTATTCACCAGCTGAGACAGCATCTGATCTTGCGTTTGTGCCGGGGTGGCAGCCGGGTCTTTCAGATCCAGCAGCAGATTGAAGCTGCTTTCGCCTTTGCTGTTTTTCCAGCTCAGCGGAGCAATGCTGATGGTCGGATTACCCTTGAGGAGTAACGGCAGATTTGCCAGCAGTAAATCCGCAGCCTGCTGCTGATAAGCCGCAGGGTCCAGTTCACCTTGCTTCATCAGCAACTCACGTGACTGCTGATTGTAGTTGTCGGCAAACTGTTTCAGGGCTGCGCCATCAAGCTTATCCAGCTTCAGGGTCAGTTTTGCAGAACCGAAATCCTGACCCTGAACTTTCAGTGCATCGATGGTGTAATCCTGCTGACCGCCAATGTTATTGCCGTTTTCAGAGAATTTACTCACCAGCTTGAAGTTGTCCAGAGAACCGGCGTCTTTGCCATCAACGTTCACCAGGATTTGCTTCACGGTCAGGTTCTGATCGCCCACGCCCACCTGGAATTTCCCCTGACGGGTATCGCTGTCCATGCTAAAACCGGCCAGAGTCACTTTCTCAAGTTGCCCCCACTGGTTTTTAGACGTCAGCGCGATGCTGTCGGTATTAGCATCGAGCTTCATGGCGGTCAGGTCTTTATCAACATCCACATTGATGGTACCGCCGGAGAAGGCCAGCTGGCTTTCGTCTTTCTGGTACGTCACAGGAATGATGTCAATCGCCGATGCACTCGCGCCACTATAAGAAACGCGGGTATCGACGGTAACCAGGGATTTCCCTTTAGTCACATCAAACAAGCCTTTAACGGTCGGCGTGTTTTGCAGTTCGGAATGAACAGAGGCCATGCTTGGGATCAGGTTGAATTTTTTCAACTGAGCGGCAGGGAACGGACCGTGGTCGATGGTTTCGATAAAGGCAATTTCGTCACCGGTTTTCAGCACACTGCTGCCTGCGGTGGCTGCGGCAGCATCCGGACGCAGAACGATGCGCATTTTGCTGCTGAACAATCCGCGCTGGTAATCTTCATAGCTGACTTTAAGACCGGCTTTCGGATAAGCGCTTTGCAGCTGGCTGTTGGCATTGGCGACCTGCTCATCCATATGCTGCTCAATCAGTTTACCCGTGTACCAGGAGACGCCTGTCCAGGCCGCGCCAAGGACTACAATGACGCTTACAGCGACTAGTGACTTCTTCATATCTCTGTTTATCCTTATGAAATATCCCGAAAATAAAAAACGCCTTACGGCGTTATTAGTCTTCAGAGTGTAGCTGAATCAGCAGAAAAATCATCAAAATGGGGCAGTTAGCCCCGTTTTGTTTAGGCTTCAGATCATTTCACCAGCGTATTGAACACCCGTGCAATGCGACCGTTACCGCTGACCGTGACCGGAGACTCACCGGCAGACAAGAAACATGATTCGCCAGGGCTGAGCACCAGCGTTTCATCATTTCTTGCCAGAACGCTCTGGCCTTCAATACAGAAGACAATAGCAGCGCTGTCCTGTTCCAGCGTTTGTGGTTCTGCAGCAAGGCTGTGAATTGAAAATGCAAAATCTTCGACAGGGATCGGGAAGTTGAGTTCTGCACCTTTTACGACCGGCGTAGTGAGTAATTCAGCGGCCGGTTTCGCATTGAATTTCAGGTTGGCCAGTAATTCAGGAATATCGATGTATTTTGGCGTCAGACCGGCGCGCAGCACGTTATCGGAATTCGCCATCACTTCCAGAGAAACGCCTTTCAGGTAAGCGTGCGGAGTTTCAGCATACAGGAACATGCCTTCGCCCGGTTGCAAGGTGATCACGTTCAGCAGCAGCGGAGAGAACAGGCCGCTGTCATCTGGATAAAATTCAGAAATGCTGCGGATGGTGTCCCACGGCTCGCCGTGTTGATCATTGAGCACGGATTTCAGAACGTCCAGCGCACGGGATTTTTCTTCACCTTCGAGGCTCAGCAGACCGGCAAACAGGGTACGCAGGTGGTCAACATCCGGGAAGCTCAGGAAGCTGGCGATCAGCTGATGCGCGCCTGCGACAGGCTGCAATAAAGAAACAATGTCGCGCAACTCACGAAAACCGTTCATCGCCTGGAAAGGCGTCAGGGCATAAACCAGCTCAGGTTTGTGATTCGGATCTTTATAATTACGCTCGGCGGCGTCCAGCGGGATCCCGGCAGCATTTTCCTTCGCAAAACCAATTTCAGCGGCACCTTTGCTTGGGTGAACCTGAATGGAAAGTGGCTGATCGGCGCAAAGCACTTTGAACAGGAATGGCAATTCGCCGAAACGTTTAGCGACCTTGGTCCCTAACTGACCGTTAAGGTCAGCGCTGATTTGATCACGCAGAGAGACGGTCTGACCGCTGGCATTCTCAACCTGAGAACTGCTTTTAGGGTGAGCGCCCATCCATAATTCGGCCATCGGACGGTCTTGCGGGTCGGTAATTCCGTAGAGTTTGGTCAGCGCGTCTTTGCTGCCCCAGGCGTAATTCTGTACACCGTTATGCATCTTTTGCATTGCTTCATCCTGAATAGAAAATATTGCCGCCTAGTAAACAATGCCAAAGCAGGCATTACAACTGCGAAGCCCCAAAAAGTGCCATGAGCGCGTAATTTCGGTATGGAGATCGAATCGAATTATACGCCAGCCTTATAAGTCACTATAATTGATCCGTCGCCAACGGATGCGTGGGAGCGCGAGCGGCATTCAAAAACCTGCAAAAAAACCTGATTTATCATCGTAATAAGCATCTAAGGAGACAGTAATGGCAGCAACACGCATTGAAAAAGACTCAATGGGGCCAATTGATGTTCCGACAGATAAACTTTGGGGCGCACAAACGCAACGTTCCCTGGAGCATTTTCGTATTTCTTCTGAAAAAATGCCTGAAGCGCTGATCCACGCGCTGGCTCTGACCAAACGTGCGGCCGCCAGTGTGAACATGGATTTGGGGTTGCTGCCGGCAGAGCGCGGAAACGCCATTATTGCCGCCGCTGATGAAGTGCTTGCCGGGCAGCATCCGGCAGAATTCCCGCTGGCTATCTGGCAGACCGGTTCCGGTACTCAGACCAATATGAACATGAATGAAGTGCTGGCAAACCGTGCCAGTGAAATTCTCGGCGGCGAGCGGGGCGAAGCGCGTAAAGTTCACCCGAACGATGACGTGAATAAAAGCCAGAGTTCCAACGATGTGTTTCCGACCGCGATGCACGTCGCCGCGGTGATCGAACTGCGTGAAACGCTGATCCCGGAGCTGAAAGTGCTGCACAAAACGCTGGCAGCAAAAGCGGATGCGTATCGCGACATCGTCAAAATTGGCCGCACCCATTTACAGGACGCCACGCCGCTGACGCTGGGTCAGGAAATTTCCGGTTGGGTGGCGATGCTGGCGCACAATTTAACCCACATTGAAAACAGCATTCCGCACATTGCCGAGCTGGCACTGGGCGGTACCGCAGTGGGAACCGGCCTGAATACGCACCCGGAATATGCGGTGCGCGTGGCGAAAGCATTGGCGGAACTGACCAATCAACCGTTTGTCACGTCGCCGAATAAATTCGAAGCGCTGGCCACCTGCGATGCGCTGGTTCACGGACACGGGGCGCTGAAAGGTCTGGCTGCCTCGCTGATGAAAATCGCCAACGATGTACGCTGGTTATCTTCCGGCCCGCGTTGTGGTATTGGCGAAATTTCTATCCCCGAAAATGAGCCAGGCAGTTCCATCATGCCCGGTAAAGTGAACCCGACGCAGTGCGAAGCCATGACCATGCTGTGCGCGCAGGTGCTGGGTAACGATGTCGCGGTGAATATTGGCGGGGCTTCCGGTAACTTTGAGCTGAATGTCTTCCGTCCGCTGGTGATCCATAACTTCCTGCAATCGGTGCGTCTGCTGGCCGACGGAATGCGTGGTTTTAACGAGCATTGCGCTGTGGGTATCGAACCAAACCGCGACCGGATCACTCAGTTGCTGAATGAATCGCTGATGCTGGTGACGGCGCTGAATACGCATATCGGCTATGACAAAGCCGCTGAAATTGCCAAGAAAGCCCATAAAGAAGGGCTGACGCTCAAAGGTTCTGCACTGAAACTCGGTTATCTGACTGAAGAACAGTTTGATGAATGGGTGCGTCCGGAAGCCATGGTCGGCAGTATGAAAGCATAACGTTTCAGTTCTGACGTAAACGAATGAGGTCCGGGAAACCGGACCTTTTTTATGGCGGTACTTTGAGGTTTATAGCGGGTAGTCGGTGTACAAATGCAGGCGCTTAATCAGCAGACTCAGCGGCTGTGACTGCGGCTTGTATTTATGCTTAATGGTTGTGACATCGTAATCATGCAGTTCACCTAACTTCGGCACCTGCATCATCGGAGAGCGCAGGCATAAAGCAATCAGCGGCAACGGGCAGGGATGTTGTATCTGTTTCTGGCTGTTGCGATACCACACGCGGGCGATAGGTTGCACTTTCACCGGACGTTTAAATTTCAGCGCAGCGTGTTCCGGCAGACGTTTCACATCGCTCATCTCACGATTAATATTTTCCATCCATTGTTCGCGCGTATAAGGCGAAACGGCACGTCCTGCATTCAGGCTTTTTTCCAGCTGTGCCAGCACTTCATCACGGGTGACATTCTTAATAATGTGCTTATTTGCCCAGCCAAAACGCACCGAATCCGGGTCAGTCAGATACGTCACCGAGCGGTAAGCATTGAGCGTAATCAGCCCGCGAAGGTGTGTATGAACAAACTCGAAACGCTGTTCGCGGGCAAGGCCGGACTCCACCGTCACAATATGTTCCAGTTCGGCTTTCAGCTTGTTCACTTCTTCAATCAGGAGCAGGGCAGACTGATGTTCTGCGGGATCAACGGCATAACACAGCACACCGGGCAAACGTACGGCGGATTTGCTGCTGACATTCTCATTATTATGATGGATAAACAGGCGCTGAAAATGCTGTAACGCCAGTTGCTGCGCGGCTTCGCCGGTATGGGGTGTTACGATGATTTTGTCTGCGGGGTTATGTTCTTCACCTTTGACAACTTCAGGAAGCGCAAAGACACGCGCCTGCAATAGTTCCAGCTGACTCAGGAAATTCCCAAGATCCTGCAACGCCAGTTCCAGTTCGTTAAAACAACCGTTCATCCGGGCAATTAAATCATAATCCGCCATAAACCCTCCAGTTAGTTACAACATACAGTGTAGTGCATAACGATAAAACGTGCACACATGAACTTCAGGGAAATCATCAGTTTCGGAGTTTTAGTCGCTTAACAGGGCGGGGAACAAAGTTTATCACGTCCTGATACCTGTCAGGTTAGAATAAAGGATGTATCCGTTGCAGGAGTTCGCTATGACTGACCTTATCCGTTGTCCGTGGGGCACAACTGACCCGATGATGCTTGAGTATCACGACAAAGAATGGGGTAAGCCTGTACGCGATGGCAGAACATTGTGGGAAAAGCTGATGCTCGACGGTTTTCAGGCCGGATTATCCTGGCGAATTGTGTTGAAAAAACGCGATGCATTGCGGCTGGCATTTAGCCATTTCGAACCGGAGAAAGTGGCTGAATTCACTGAAGATGACATCGAAAGACTGGTGAATAACGCCGATATTATCCGCTCCCGCATCAAGATTACGGCGGTCATTAATAACGCCCGCGCGTATCTTGCGATGCAGCAGGCTGGCGAGGAGTTTGGTGAGTGGATTTGGGCACAAATCGGCGGAAAGGCAATTCAGCACGTGGGGCCGGTTCCGACGAAAGATGCGCTTTCCGAGCGTATTTCAAAGGATCTCAAAAAGCGGGGTTTTAAGTTTGTGGGACCAACAATTGTGTATGCCTGGCTGGAAGCTACCGGCCTGATCAACACTCACCATCCGGAGTGTTTTCGCCGAACACAGGTGGCGAAAGAAGCCTGATTTTAAAAAACTTTTTATTTAAAAAACTTAACGAATAAGTAGAAAAGGGCGCGCGGACTGATCCATAGCGCGCCTGTTTAGCTGTGTCGAAATGACCTCAGATAAGCCGGAACTCAATCATAAACAGCTCTTTCAGGCCCGGATAAATTTCGCTAATGACATCCTTTAACTGTTCCAGCGTCATGTTTTCCTGCACGGCATGTTTTTCATTCAGATCATCGAACATCACTGGCGTTACCGAGATTACCTCGATATTGCAGAAAAATACGTCATCCTCATAACGGCTGACACGCACCTTATCACCGGCAGAAAAATTTGCGTCACTGGCTTCGCGCAGGGTGATTGTTTTGCGTCCGGCAAGAATATCATCTTCAAATCTGCCGTAAAAAGTGATGTCTTTCATAAAGTTTCCAATAAAAGGGGAAAAGGTGTTATTGATTATATAACGGCTGCTGCGTCCACCCGCTGCGGTTTTGGTAAGACAGCCCCGAGCGACCAGATCAGCGAGATGACGGGTAGCGGTCGCCTTACTGACTTTCGCCACTTTCTGATACTGTCCCGCGCTGATCCCTTCGGCAAATCCGTTATTGCCTCCGTCCAGCAAACGATTCAGCACCTTAATTTGTTCAGCAGGGAGTGCGCTGCTGTGGTGCACTTGCCAGAAAAGCGTTTTTGCCAAAGTCTGATCGACACGTAAGATCGCAGTATCTACGCTGGTTTCGAGCATTTTAAGAAACCAGCTGAGCCAGGCCGTTAAATCCATCGTTCCGCGCTGTGTGGCCTCCAGCACGTTATAATAATCTTTCCGGTGATTGAGAATGGCTTCTGAAACAGCGTATAAACGTACGCTTTGATCGTCGGCCTGAAATAACGCCATATCAGTGAGGGCACGAGTAATCCGACCGTTTCCGTCTTCAAAAGGATGAAGTGTGATAAACCAGAAATGTGCCAGCCCCGCACGAAGGAGAGGATCCAGCGCCGCCCGATAGCGTGACTGATTATACCATTGCATAAAAGCGGTGAGCTCAGCACAAAGTTGTTCGCGTGGCGGTGCCTGATAATGCACTTTTTCCTTTCCAATCCGGCCTGATACGACACGCATTGTTGCATCCCCGCGCCATTCTCCACGTCGTAAAAAAGCCGGCGCTGGATCCGGAAATAACCAGCAATGCCATTGAAAAATAAGGGATTCAGTCAGATCGCCCGCTTGAGGATTGAAAACATCCATCATCATTTTGGCTAAGCCTTCCGAGTGTTCTGTGGTGGTTCCAGGAAGATGCCAGGTTAGACCAAGACGTTTGGCCAGCGATGAACGGACAGAATGTGCATCAAGCCGCTCATTCTCGATAGCGAATGATGAAAGAATATTACTTAGCATCGCATCAAGAGAATATTCGGCAGCATCATGGCCGGGCCGTGATTCGGCTTTACCGACAAGTTTACCTATTTTCAGGCGTGTCTGACGCAGTTGGGGCTGAATGATATCGTCATCCCAGTTGAACTGAGGCCACTCAGGTGATTGCCAAATCCATTGCCGGTTATCCATTTAGAGTCCTGTGAGCCGATTAGCGATTTTATTCGGCTCATTATACGAGTCGAATAGGGATTGTAAACGTTCTTGATTTACGGGGTAGGGAAAGTACGGTATCCGTGCTTTTGTTTTTGCTGATCCCGATGGCAACCGCATAGACGTCGGTCAGATTATCCGTGAGTAGATCCGCAAGCAATTGAGTTGAGCGGTATCCGGGGCAAGAGCTTCCGGATACCGTGTGAGTCTGAAAGGTATCGGTAATGCCGTTTAATCAAGGATCGTATAATCCGCGATTTGATGCGCATAATGTATATTATGTTAAATGAGATATCAGCTACGCACCAGTACCTCAATATCTAACGCCGTTCATACCTCACCTGCTTTCTCCTGGGTTTCTTCAGCATAATAAATGGCTAACCAAATGGTTGGCTCTTCAGTACTTGTCCATTCCACACGATGTCTGCACAACGCCGGGATATTTACGAAGTCACCGGAATTCATCACGCGCACTTCTTTCTCGTTTTCAAATTTCAAACCTGCCGAGCCCTGAAGCACTGCGACCCATTCACTATGTGGCTGGCTGTACCAGAATCCTGGGGGACTCGCCTGACCGGTTGAAATAATTCTCTCGATACGCATATCGGGCTTCATCAATAATGACTCGAACGTTTCTTCATTTCCCTCCTGTGCATTAACAGGAAAATCCTTAAACAGATTCGTCACCATCTCATTTCCACCTTTTGACATGAGAAATCACACTTTGAACTGATCGCGCTACGTGAATTCTGGAATCGCATCAGTACCACAATGCTGCAGATTTCACGTAACGCACCCATTTTCAGCATATCTACATGCTATAAACCTGCATAAGCCTTCTCGACTTTGGCCATGTATCTCGGTGCCTGTGGCGCCGGATGATACTGCCGGACATGCCAGTTAAACGCTTCGGGCGTCAGCTGATTGATCATCTGAATCGCGGTCTGGCGGTTAGCAGAGAATGTTCGCAATAATGCACCCGCACCATTTGCATAAGCCACTTCGGTTGCATAACGGCGTGTCAGCGGATCGTTGATCCAGTTTAGTTGCTGACGCTGCAATGCGCTGATGTATGCGGTTCCGAGGTCAATGTTGGTTTCCGGATCCAGCAAATCATCGTCATCAGGGCAGCCGCGTTTGCCTTTATAGCGATAAGCATCACAGCCACTGGTTGATGCTTTAAGTTGCATCAAACCAATGGCATTTGAACGACTTACGGCTTCGGGATTAAAACCTGATTCGACCTGGATGATAGCCTTAACGAGTTTTCTGTCGACCTTATATTGGTCAGCAGCATCTTCAATTTCATCATCATAGGCATGCGTATCGTATTTCTTATATTTCGGCTTACTCGAGCAGCCAGCCAAAATCATCAGCATGATAATCATACTGAGTCTGAAAGGTTTTTTTAGTAGAGAAATCATGAATTTCCACGGTTTAAATAAGTGAGTCTCAACGCTGACAAGATACCGATATCATCCCTCAGGATCATGCATAAATCTGTTTTTTTTACCCGAAAACCTGTGACAGGCATGGAAGAATGGGCATCTGCGCCCTGCTTTCGCTTTTTACTGCCGTAAACGTTGTTATTTGCTAAACTCAAATCTGACTCATTTTGTATTAAAGGTATATTTAAAGCCATGACAACCATTCTGGTTATCGTTCCTGACGGGGGCATGTTATTTGAAGCGGCAGGCATCGTCGATATCCTGATGCAGGCCAATCAGCAGCTGCCCGGTGATCCCCAAAGTTCGCCTTATCAGGTCGCCGTGGCCACCACGCAATCGCACCGTGTCGTTCATGGTATTTCAGGTCTGAACCTGCTGGCCGACCACCGGCTGTGTGATCTCGATCCGACAGAACCCCATGACACGATTATTATCACCGGTAAAGGTCTGACTGAAGAAGAAGGCTCAAGCGTTGTTAACTGGCTGAAAAACGCGGCACCCCACGCGCGGCGGGTGGTGTCAATTTGTGGCGGTGCTATGTTGCTGGCTCAGGCCGGTCTGCTCAATGGCCGTCATGCCACCACACACTGGCGGCTGCTTGATACCCTGCAGGCGAAATTTCCGCAGGTAAAAGTCGAACGCGGACCGATGTACGTTCAGGACGGTGAAGTCTGGACATCCGGCGGTGTCAGTTCAGGTTTCGATCTCACCCTGGCCCTGATAGAGGATGATCACGGCTTCAGCGTTGCCAGAAACGTCGCACAAAACCTAGTGATGTTTCTCCGCCGGCCTGGTGGACAAGCGCAATATAGCCGCTATCTTTTGAATCAGGCCAGCGATGGCCCTATCCGCGAGCTTCAGGCCTGGTTGCCGGAAAATCTTACCGGCGATTTATCTGTTGAAGAACTGGCCGGGCGCGTGGCAATGAGCCCGCGTAATTTTACCCGGGTATTCACCCGTGAAACGGGGATTACACCGGCGAAATATGTCGAAGAAGTACGCCTCAATGCTGCAAGGCAGCTTCTTGAACAAACCACACAAGGCGTAGAGCAAATTGCACTCACCACAGGATTTGGTGGCGGCCTTAATCTGCGTCGCGTCTTTGAGAGAAACTTACAACTGACTCCTACAGAATACAGAGAACGTTTTTGCTCACGCGTGTTGGCGTAAATAGATCTATTGTTGTCATTTACGCCATGCCTTCTTCAGATTAGATTAACTCTACGTCAGATAACTAAGGAGTTCATCATGGTCAAAGTTGGTATTAACGGATTCGGCAGGATTGGACGTAACGTATTGCGTGCTGCGCTCGGTCGCGATGATTTTCAGGTTGTCGCTATAAACGACCTGACTGACAGCAAAACCCTCGCTCACCTTCTTAAATATGATTCTCTCTCCGGTACCTTACAGGCAGACGTGAAAGCTGACGAAGGTCAGTTGCTGGTTGATGGCAAAACTGTCCGCGTATTTTCTGAAAGAGATCCTGCGGCTATTCCATGGAGCAGCGTGGGCGTTGACATCGTCATTGAGGCCACCGGTTTCTTCACTGAAAAAGAAAAAGCGGAAGTTCATATCACCCAAGGTGGTGCTAAACGCGTCATCATTTCCGCACCGGCCAAAAACGATGACATCACGATTGTGATGGGCGTAAACGATGGCCAGTATGACCCGGCCAAACATAAAGTTGTCAGTAACGGTAGCTGCACCACTAATGGTCTGGCTCCTGCGGCGCAGGTTTTACATCAGACATTCGGCATTGAACATGGCCTGATGAATACCACACATGCCTATACCAACAGTCAGGCATTGCATGACCAGCCGGAAAAAGATTTGCGCGGTGCCCGTGCGGCGGCCGTATCTATTGTTCCTTATTCCAGCGGCGCGGCAAAAGCCATCGGTAAAGTCATTCCTGAACTGGATGGCCGTATGACCGGTTATTCACTGCGTGTGCCGGTCCCTGTGGTTTCCATCGTTGATTTGACGGTCAATCTGAAACGTGAAGCCACTGTTGAGGAAATCAATGCCGCATTCCGTAAGGCGGCTGAATCTGGCCCTCTGAAAGGAATTTTGGGTTACAGCGAAGAACCTTTGGTTTCCAGCGATTATCGCGGCGACCCGCGCTCTTCTATCGTCGACGGGCTTTCTACGCTGGTGATTGGCGGCAAACTGGTGAAGATCCTCGCCTGGTATGATAACGAATGGGGCTTCTCAAACCGTCTGGTCGATTTGGCTCTTTTGATGGAAAAACGGGGTGTATAACCCCCCTCTCTTACTGTAAGAATAATGACAGACACCGCCGCATGGCGGTGTCTTTTTATGGCTAACAGACGATCACCGTTATTAAAAGCAATATATTGTATGTTGTAACTAAAACACCTATTCCTGTTAATGTTTCAACAAATCCTCTGTGTTAACACGCCCAGTAATGTCGCCAGTTTCTCAATTGTTTCGCCCTGATGTCCGATCCCTATCGCGCAATGATGTGCTGCTCCTCCGCATGACCAGTCTTTCGTAAATTCCCGCGCTGACAATGGGAAACGGTAACGGCTGTTAGTATTCCCGATATCCAGGATTTCTCCTTCGACCGACTCCCCTTCGGCATATTGTAAAATCACACGGTTATTGATGTCTTCGATGACAGAAAGGAACGTTACCGGGCCTTTACGCACGCTCATCTGAATAGAAATGCCCTTCCCCGGTTTGCCGTGATAGACAGGTAACGGCACCAGACGCACTTCACCTTCTGCCATCAGCGGATGAGCTGGCCCGTCGTGTCCCCAAAGCACAACATCATCATCAAAATCAATGCCATAAGGTTCAGAGAACGATCCCCCCGCTCCGAGCAGCGACATGATTTTCATGGCGATAACGTTCTTGATTTCATATTCACCAGCAACGGGAATATTGCGCCCCGTCAGCAGCGTATTGCCGAGGATCACCGACGTCACGATGTTCTCGTAAGCATTGCCCGGCGCCCCTTCATAATAATAGGCCAGTGCATCCAGCCCGTTATTATCGACCAGTTGGTCAAGCGCGACGGCGGTCGTCACTGCCCTTTCGAGCTCGGCTTTATCGCAACTGGTATCTGTGCGGAGACTTCTCCCGACTTCCTTCTGTTTCGCCTCACGTTGCGCATCACTGACCTGCTCACGCCAACTGTTTAGCTCGCACATCTCGAGGGGCTTAAAGCGGACACCTAATTTGGCTGAAAGATTGGTCATGTTGGAATACACATCCACCATGCCGTTGTAATAATGCCCCAGTACTCCCACCGTACTTTTGCCCAGCCGGATTTTTACGCCAATCGCGGTCAGCCATTGCTGTGTTTGCTGCCAGACATACGGGTCATTATTCAGCGCGCCGACAATCATCTCGTATGCAATGCCCGCACGGTTAAACACATTGGCCAGTTCCGGCGCGCTGCATGCCTGGCAATGTGCCAGCCATTCACCGGTGCGCGCCCCGCGATCGGTCATTTCACTGATAACCTGATACGGAAGATGGCGTTCAGGCTGAAGAGCCAGGATCAGCACCGGAACCTGAAATTGCTGCACCAGTGGTAACACTGTTGAACTTAGAGCGTAAGTGCTGATGGCAATAATAATGACGTCCGGAGAAACCTGTTTCAGTTCAGCGGCAAGCGTGTCGCTTTTTTCCACACTGTCGACCAGCCCGCCGTTATGAATGACGATCTCCGGCGAAGTAAGTTGCTGCTCTATTTGCCCGAGATAGCCTGTCAGCCGTGCTTCCAGACCGGTAAATTGTGGCCAGTAGGTATTAAGCCCTATCCCGAACAAGGCTGCGTTGAGCGGTCGTGAATTGCGCATAGTTTTTCCTCAGCTGATAACACGTTGAGGAGGAGTCTAAGGAGAGAGATGACATTGAACCTTTGCGTGAAGGCCATAAACAAAAGAGGAGTGGCAATAAAAACATTAAATTAAAAAGTTGGAAGCAGGATCGCAATCCACTGCAACGCACCCCGGCGCTTGTCAGCGCCGGGAAAACAAGAAATCATTCTTCCTGCGGCCCTATCTGCATAAACGGGTTATAAGCAATTTCCCACAGATGTCCGTCCGGATCGGCGAAATACCCCGAATATCCGCCCCAGAAGACTTTTTGTCCGGGTTTGATCAGTTTGCCGCCCGCTTTCACTGCCTGCGCTAATACCGCGTCCACTTTAGCCTCACTGGCGACGGTTTGTGCTAATGCCATACCGCGAAAACCCTGTCCTTCAGCGCTGACCTGCGCATCCTTTGCCAGTTCTTCCCAGGGGAATAATGACAACCAGGCACCGGCTAACTCGAAGAAACTGACGCCGTCAGAATCAATGACCACTTTAGGAAAGCCAAGTCCGTGCTGATAAAATTCCGTAGCGATGGCTAAATCTTTGACGCCCAGGGTGATCATATTGATGACTGGTTGCATCGTTTTTCTCCGTCAGAGGGATGAAAGTAATCATGAAAAAAACCTTGCTGACAGAATAAATACTTTTTGAATACTTTGCTTAGATCCTGCTTCCACTTGTCTCAAAATGTTAACAACGCCCTCCCTTTTCTGGTAAATGTTGCCCATCGTGCTACTCTGACGCGACTAAAACCTGCCTACGATCCGACAGTGAGGAACCTTTGACCACATTACGCCGCCGCCCGGAAGCAACCTCTCCCGCCGTTCGTTTTTTACCGGAGACCATTCATATTGGTCGCCAGTTGCGTACCTATTGTGATGCCCGTTTCAAAACTATTGGCCTGACTTTGGCCCGCGGTCAGGTGTTATTACATCTGGAAGCCGCCAATGGCCGCCTGCCTCAGGGTGAACTCACCTCGCTGCTGGAAGTCGAACACCCCACCGCTATCCGCCTGTTCGACAGTCTGGCTGAGCTTGGCTTGCTGGAACGGTGCCCCGGTGAAACCGACCGTCGTTCTAAAGACATTAAGCTGACAGAAGCCGGCACCGAACTTGCCAATCAGGTTCGCAGCATGACCGATGATATTCTTATCAGCGTGATGGAAGGCATTCCGCCTGAAAACGTGGATATCGCCCGCGGCGTTCTCGCCTGTATCACCGCCAATATCGCCGCATTGTAAGTGGCGTTTTACTCCTTCCCGTTATCTCCCTCCTTTTTGATTAATTACTTTCGTTACTGATTAGTTATTCGCTATTTGCATTTGTAAATATCACTGATATGAATAATTGAACTAGACACGTATGACACGTCTTATTACATTATGTAGCAAGCTACAAACTAGTTAGGTAATGACTTACAAGGCATAACGATGACGACGCGTTCTGATTCAGATGTCCGGCAGGATGCCGGTGAATTATCAACACGGGATGCATCACCACAAACAGTTCCACCAGAAGCCGCCTCATCGAAAACAGAGACTGCACCGCCGGTTCCGCCGTCAACACATCACCCTTTTGCGGTTCAGGTCAGCACCTGGCTTTTGCAGTATCCGCGTCTGCTTATTGCAGTGTATGCACTGGCATCTCTGATTATCGGTATGACCCAGGGGCTGGGCATCAACCTGGTCAGTTCAAATCTGCCGGGAATTCAGGGGTCGCTGGGTATTTCCAACGTTGAAAGTTACTGGCTGGTGGCGGCCTACACGGCGACCAGCGTGACCGGCACGATCCTGCTTTATAAAATTCGCACACAGTTTGGTTTTCGCCGCTTCGGGGAATACGGGCTGCTGTTTTTTGCCGTGGCGTCTATGGCGCAAACCTTTACGCATGATTTCCAGACCGCGCTGGCCGTGCGCGCGGTAATGGGGTTTGCGATGGCGTCGCTCGGCCCGCTGGCGTTGTTTTATATGTTTGAAATCTTCCCCCCGGCCAAAAAGCTGACCGCCGGATTATGTTTTGGTCTGGCGGGAAGCCAGATTGCCCTGCCGGTATCCCGCATTATTTCACCGCATCTGCTTGATCTCGGGCACTGGCATCAGCTGACCACGCTGGAATCCGGGCTGTCGCTGATCTGCCTGGCGATCATCTGGATTTTGCCGCTGACTCACCCGCCGCGGGTGAAAGTATTTGAGCGTACCGACTGGATAAGTTATCCGCTGATCGCCACCGCAGTGGCCTGTATGTCAGTGGTTCTGACTATGGGTCGTTATTACTGGTGGCAGGAAAAAGACTGGATTGGTGAAGTGCTGGTGGTCGGTATTATCGCGCTCACACTCTCTTTTATGGTCGAGTTAAAACGTAAGAACCCGATCATTGATTTGCGCTGGCTGATGACGCCGGAGATGTTGCTGTTTACCGGCTCCATGTTGTTCGTACGAATGCTGCTGTCAGAGCAAACCACCGGTATGGTGGGATTTCTGAATCTGGTTGGACTGCTTAATGATCAGCTGGTGACCTTATTCCTGGTGATCCTGGCGGCAACGTTTGCCGGGCTGGTTGTCGTCAGCATCATTCATAAAGCCAACCGGATTGTTTACATCCATCTTTTTTCGATTGCACTGATCGGCATTGCCTCGCTGATGGATGCCAGTTCGACGGTGGACACCCGCCCCGAACAGTTTTACCTGACACAGGGAATGATCGCGTTTGCCGGTGCCATCTTCCTGCCGACCTCATTGTGGCTCGGTTTTGTCCGCGCGTTGCAGTTCGGGCAAAGTCAGATCATCAGTTTTGTGCTGGTTTTTCTCTCGACGCAAAACGTCGGTGCGCAGGTAGGCAGCGCATTCCTGGGCACCATTCAGATCCTGCGGGAAAAGTTTCACTCAGCCGCACTGGTGGAACATATCAATTTGCAAAATCCACTGGTTGCCGAACGTATTGCGCAATACAGCCACCTGCTGAAACCGGTCTTAAACGATGGCAACCAGCTCAACGCTGAAGGTCTGGCCCTTCTCAGCCAGAAAGTCACACAACAAGCCGGACTGCTGGCTTACAACGATGTTTTCATGGTGGTTTCTTATATGTCGCTGGGCTGTTTTGCCGTCCTTTGCGCACATATTTGGGTCGGAAGGATCCAGACAAAAAAACGTGCAGCCGCTGAGGCTGTTGCATAAATAACGGGCTTTTGCTGATGAATCAAAAAGAGTGAAACGGAAAAACTGATGAAAAATATATTTCGTTATCCATCCATTATTGTGGTGCTTTGCCTCGGGATCATCGGGGTCATGATTGTGTTATACAGCTGGCAGTTATTTCCGTTTAATTCTCAGGTCGAATCGACGGACAACGCCTACGTACGCGGCAATGTCACCCTGCTCAGCCCGCAGGTTTCCGGCTATATCACCGATGTGAAAGTACAGGATTTTATGCCGGTGAAAAAAGGTGACCTGCTGTTTGTTATCGACGACAGCACCTATCGCCAGGAATTTCTGCAGGCACAAGCCGCGGCAGCGCAGGCTCAGGTGACGTTGCAGAACTTCGAGCAAAACCGGGCTTCCGGCGCGGCCAGCCTGCAACTGGCTGAAGCGGAGCTGCAGAGTGCGCAGGCCACACAAAGCAAAGCGACGCTGGATACCGGCCGTAACGGCCCTCTGCTGGAGAAAGGGTTGGTTTCCAAAACCACCGGCGATGAACTTCATGCTGCATTGCTGACCGCACAGGCAAACGTGGCCAAAGCCCGCGCATCGGTCAATATCGCCCGCCAGAGTCTGGCACTGGTGGATGCCAATAAAGCGTCGCTGGCCGCTGCATTTAAAGCCGCTCAGGCCAGGGTAGAAGTCGCACAAATCAACCTGCAACATACGCAGATTGTGGCGCCTTCTGACGGCCAACTGGGTGAAGTGAGTGCGCGGCTGGGACAATACGTCAGCGCCGGCACGCAGTTAACTTCGGTTACCCCGAAAATGGTCTGGGTGACCGCCAATTTCAAAGAGCGCCAGCTGGCGGGCATGGCGGTCGGGACACCAGCATCATTCACCGTTGATGCCCTTAACGATCACGCTTTTAAGGGGCATGTGGTGAGGATTGCTCCCGCAGCGGGTTCAGAGTTCAGCGTGCTGAAAGCCGACAACGCAACGGGAAATTTCACCAAGATTTCACAACGCATCGCCGTGCGTATCGAACTGGAACCCGGACAGCTGCAAAGTGATCAACTCCGGCCGGGCATGTCGACCGTCGTCAGCGTCGATACTTCACAGGCACCAGAAAGCTGAGCGCATCAGGCTCAGCCTGTAATATCAGCATAATAACGCTGCGCTACGTCGGGATGTGAGCGCAGCCGCCCTTTCAGATAATTGAAACCAACGTCGCGGAATAGCGGGTTGAGCGGATCGCTGGCCTCTCCCCGCGCCTCTTTTGCCAGATCCTCAGGCAACGGAAACAGCGGCACCACGGCGTCCAGCTGAGCACCAAGGAAAAAGGCCAGCGACAACCGCTCTGCTCCGGCGGGTGGCGAAACCACGCGATGCACGGTGGCACGCAGATAGCCGTTAGTCGCCAGTTCAAGCAGTTCGCCAATATTCACCACCAGCGTATCTGCCACCGGTAACGCATCTACCCACTGATTTTCCTCGACTTCAACCTGCAAGCCGCGTTGTTGATCCTGAAGTAAAAAGCTGAGAAATCCGGAATCCTTATGCGCGCCCACGCCCTGGTTCCCGCTGCTTTCTGAACGTCCCGGATAACGGATCAGCTTGATGTGCTCATTGGGTTTTTCGCCGTAAAGCGCATCAAACGCGTCCTCCGGGAGTCTGAGCGCCAGCGCAAAGGCGCGCAGAAGTCGTAATGACATCGCTGTCATTTCCTGCTGCCAGTGCAGCAGCAACGGCCGCAGTTCGGGCAGCGCGGCGGGCCACTGATTTGGCCCCTGCAATCGTGCCCATGCCGGGGTGTTGTCACTGACCGGCAGTTTCGGACGTTCGGCACCGAGATCAAACTGTTCGCGCCAGTCCGGCTGACCCCGTGTGATTTCCGAGGCGGCACGGTTATAGCCGCGAAAATGCGAAGAGTGGATCATCGCCACCGACAGTTTTTCTTCTTCCGGCAACGCAAAGAATTCGCGCGAGACCCGTTGCACCGCACGGAGCAATTGCGCATCGACACCGTGATTTTTAAGATAAAAGAAACCGATTTCCCGGGCGGCATAGCGCAACTGTGAAAGAAACGCGTCGCGCTGATCAGGCGAACCCGAAAACTGGCTGAAGTCGATCAGGGGAATAGAGGTAACAGTCTGGCTCATCGCGAACTCCGCAGTGACAGGAACAGCATTCAACGCTATCACAACGTCAGAACGGGTGACCAATAGCCAGATGGTCTGGTTTATATTGTGAGGTTATGAAAAAAAATCCCGCAAAAATACGGAAATTACCGGCTCTTCCGTGAGCCAGAGGGAGGATTTACGCAGACGATTTGCTGCCAAGGTAGCGATACACCACTGCCAGATCCTGATCGCCATAACCGCCGTCAACGGCGCTTTGCCAGGTCTGACTGATGCGCTTCATCACCGGCAGTTCGAGCTGACTGCCTGCTTCAATCGCCAGATTGATATCTTTCAGCGCCCAGGTCAGCTGCATCTGCGGGGTATAATCGCCGCTTTTGAACATCTCCATTTTGCCTTTAATATACGGCGCCGCCAGAGGCCCGCCTTCCAGCACGTTCCACAGGTCATCGGTAGTGAAGCCCAGTTCCTCTGCCAGTTGCGTACTTTCTGCAATCCCTTCCATCATGGCAATCAGCCAGGCATTAACGACCAGCTTCATTTTCGAGGCGCGCCCTGCTTCGCCCAGCCATTTGGTCGCCTTAGAGATAGCGTCAAAGACCGGCTCAACCGCAGCGCCCTTTTCGCGATCGCCGCTGGCCAGTACCACAATCTGCGCCTGCTCAGCCGGCGCCTTGGTACCGGAAACCGGTGCGTCAAAGAAGATGACGTCCGGACGCTGCGCCTTAATCAGTGCAATCAGAGATTCGGTACCTTCGACGCCCAGCGTGCCCATCTGGGCAATAATCCCGCCCTGTTTAAGACCGGCAAGCAGACCATTATCGCCCTGATACACGTCAAGCGACGTTGCCCCGTCAGACAGCATGGTGATCACCACATCCGCGCCAAGTACCGCTTCACGCGGGGTTTGTCCTCGCACCGCGCCAGCTGACACTAAATCATCACCACGGGAAGAGGTACGGTTCCACACGCGGGTGGTGAATCCTTTTTTAATCAGGTTTGCGGCAAATGCATGCCCCATTGCACCCAGTCCCAGCACGGCGACGACAGGTTGTTGCGAATCGGTTTGCTGACTCATGCCTTACTCCTTGTGATAACAATCAATAATGTAAAAAGGCTAACATCACAGGTCTGGGCTGCGATAGTGGGTTCTGTAAGCGAATGCAACAGAAAGGCTGATATTACTTAACCTATGCTGACTAAGTGGCGTAACATACGCGCTTTCATGCTCGGGCGTGACCGGGATTTATCCGGGCAGCTTATGATTTGACTGATAATTTTCAGGAGTAACAAGCATTATGAGTAAAGTCGTTTTAATCGGGATCATTTCAGTCATTTTCGTATTGATGGTTTTGATGCTGGGTTCCGTCTATGTGTATCCGTGGTGGATGCAGCGTTCAACTGAAGGCGCATGTGCTCAGATAACCAAAGATAACGCCATTGATACGGTGACCCGTGACTACATGGAAAACCGCATCCCGAACTGGGGCAATGATAAAGACAATATGGGCACTTCCGTGCCGGTTCTGAACTTTATCAGCGATGATGTGAAAGAAGACAAAGGGACTTACAACATTCCCTTCAGCGCTAAAGGCCCGAATGGCACGCTGGGTTATGTCGCACACTTCAACTGCTCCAACCATTATGTGAAGTATTCCACCGTCGAATAGTCGTTTAGCGGGTTTTGAAAGCAACGTCGTCCGGTAACTTGATGCAGGGGATCGCTTTATGCCGTTGATCAAACGAAAGATCAGCGCCGATCATCGGGATCCCCTTATTGATCTGAGTAATTTCCATCACATCAGGAGGGTTTGTTTTCAGGCCTGCACCGACGTCAGAAAGGTAACAAAGATAAAGTCAGCGCCTGCAGCGACTCGGGGACGTAATTCGACTACACTGGTAGCCACTTTCCTCACAGGATGCAGTAACCATGAAAAGACTGACTCAACAAGATATGACGGAAAGCGAGCAGCGTGAGCTGAAAACTCTGCTGGATAAAGCCCGTAAAGCACAGGGCCGTGAGCTGACGAATTCGGAAAATAACCGAATCAAAGATGATTACATCGATACATTGATGGCAGAAAAAGAAAAAGTGGCTGCTAAAGCCCGTGCTGAAAAGCGTCGTAATAAAGCCGTTCCAAGTACCTCCGCAACCTATGACTGGACAGCCCGCACCCATCCGCGCGGCCGCCGTTAAGTATTAATGCAGCCTCTGCGTTCCTCACGCAGAGGCCACAGCGTTAAGCACGACCCGCTAATAACGTAAAACCGTGTGTCCCGTCCTTTTCCAGCTGCGCGACTAAACCATATTCCCAGTTGAGATAATCCTGCATGACCTGCGGGCTGACATTCGTTCCTTCATACGGACGCTTATAGCGATCCTGCGCATTGTCCAGATACGCCGATTCACCGCGTTCCAGAGGCAACCCGGCCGCAATCCAGCCTACCGTACCCTTCTCCAGCAGATAAACTTCTTTACCCGTCAGTGCTGCCACTTCGGTGACAGCGTAACGTGCCAGTAACCCGCTGGTGCAGGTGATCACCCAGCGCTGTTTTTCAGGCTGTGCAGCGATAATCTGCGGGATGTCAGCGCGTGTGGTCCAGACAGCACCGGGAATACGGCGGTTCAGGAAGTTGGCGCTGGTGGTCAGATCAAGCACCCCGGTTTTTTCGTCGCTCAGCCAGTTGAGCAGTTGCTCGGGTTTAACCGACTCAACCGCCGGAGCGGGCGCCACCTGTGCCTGCCAGTCGCCTTGCTCAGTTAAATCATCCGGCTGAACATCGGCCACACACACTTCCCAGTTCATCTGCGCCAGCCACGAAGCCGCCATCCTTGCGCGTACACCGTCATTATCCACCAGCACGATGCGGGCACCGCGCACGCTCGCCGTGTGATCGGTTTCCTGAACCAGCTGACCACCTGGTACGTGGCGTGATCCAGCCAGATGACCGGCGCGGAATTCCTCAGCGGTACGCACATCAAACAGATACAGCGTGCGCGAATCATCCCGCTGCCAGTCATGAATTTGTGACAACGTCACTGATCGCACGCCAGCCCGAATCGCCAGAGCCTGCGCGCCTTTCAGGGCAAATGTTCTGGCGCTTTCGCTGAGTTCAGGAAAATGCGCCAGCTGATTATGCGCCAGAGCCTGACCTGCCAGCGTCCAGCCAATTGTTCCGTTGCGTAAGGCAGTCACCGGCTGTTTAACTCCGGCATTGATCAGCGACTGCGTGCCGATAATACTTCGGGTGCGTCCGGCGCAGTTGATCACGATATGTGTCTTTTCGTCCGGCACTACATCGCGCAGACGCAGCGCCAGTTCTCCGCCCGGAACGCTGACGCCACCGGGAATACTCATGGTCTGAAACTCGTCAAAGCGCCGGACATCCAGCACTGCAATGTTTGCGCCCTGCTGTTGCAGCGCCTGCACCTGTTCTGCGGTCAGCGATGGCGTGTGGTAATGATGTTCTACCCATTCGCCAAAGGCTTTACCTGGCGCATTCACATCAATAAAGATTTCGCCGCCAGCTTCACGCCAGCCTGCCAGATCGCCAGCCAGCAAAGCGATATCCTGATAACCCAGCGACTTCAGAAATTCAGCGGCACGCACCGCTTTACGCTCACCACGGGCCTCATCGTAAAACTCGCCATTGTCGTACAACGTGATCGCTGTGCGACGATTTGGAATACGATCCAACACGTCCAGTTCCAGCTTCGACAGTGAAAGATTAGCGGCAAACAGCGGATGTCCGGTAGCAAATGCCGCTTCCTCGCGCACATCAATTAGCGCCACTTCCTGCCCTTCGCGCAGGGCTTCATGCAGCCCTGAAAAATGGCGCAATGGCCACGCATGCAAATCAGTCATGAGTTTTCTCTTTGGACAGATCCCAGATATTGGGAAGACAGGAACCGGAATAGCCGGAGATAAAGGTTTTCTCAGTGCCATCAGGCAGATAGACCGCCCGCGATACCGCACCGATATTGTCGCCGTAAACATGAATACTGACCGACACCCGGTCGCTGTAAACATTGCTCACCTGATGAATATCCAGCACATCCGGCGCAATTTTCTCGACGTCACCCGCTTGCAGGGTGACGGGTTTACCCTCCGGTTGCAGTGAGCCATCGGGATGACGCGCATAGTTCTGACTGATTTCCGCGCCCCGCAGCATACCAATCAGCCCCCAGACACGATGGTCATGAATCGGCGTTTTTTGCCCCGGCCCCCAGACAAAGCTAACGACGGAAAAACGCGAAAGCGGATCGGCATACAACAAATATTGCTGATAATGCTCAGGATGCGGTTGGGCAAACTCGTCGGGCAGCCAGCTGTCATGGCGGATAAGTTCGCCCAGCAGACGACTTCCCTGCGCCAGAATTTCTGTCTGCCCGTGCGGTTCCTGCACCAGCCGCGTGAAATCCGCCAGAAATTGCCGCAGCGGCGCGACCTGTAATGTTGTCATGGCTTTCCTCTTCTCTTTGTCTCATCAGAGACAACTCAGCACTGTTATCACCACAGGCTAGCACCGGCGAAACACAACCAAAATTCATTTTATGGATAAGCTAATATGCAAATCACACATAAAAATGTGCAGCAGGATCCAGCTTCCCGCTTAAAATTGATTTATTCTGCCTGACTGACCAATGTCGATGTCGGACAAGAAAATGCCCGTAGAAATGGCCAATTAAGCGAGCCAATTACATAAAGAGTGCTGATGAAAATTGAAGACCTGACTGCTTTTGTGGCAGTGATACGCCTGCAATCCACCCGCCTCGCTGCCGATGAACTGGGGCTGACGCAACCGGCCATTACCCGCCGGGTACAGAATTTCGAAGAATCGCTGGGCATTGCGCTTCTCAACCGCCAGACCAAACCGCTGAAACCTACGCTGATGGGCAACCGGGTTTATCAGCAATGCCGTCATATTTTGCGCGAAGTGGATGCCCTGACCGATCTGGTTGCCGCCGACAGCCCGCCGTCCGGCCTGCTGCGTCTTGCGGTACCACAAAGCCTGAGCGAAAGCAGTCTGCTGCCGGCACTGAAAAAACTCTCATCGCAGTTCCCGGAGATCCAGCCACGTTTGTCGAGCGGCTGGGGCGAGGAGCTGTTATTGCGCGTGCAGAGCCAGGAGCTTGAAGCCGCCGTCGTGCTGTTTCCGCTCAGCAAACAGTTTCCGGAAGGTGTGGAAAATCAACCGCTGGGCGCGGTGGATCTGGTGGTTGTCGGACCGAAGGATCAGCAGGCTTTGCCGCAGAGACTGGAGGATTGCTATCAGCGCGGATGGATCCTGAATCCGCAGGGGTGTGGTTTTCGTGCCGCGTTACAACGTGCGCTGACCGAGCAAGGGTTGCCGCTGCTGATTAATCTCGAAGCGTTTGGAACGACGTTGCAGTTATCGCTGATCGCTGAAGGTCGCGGACTGGGACTGATGCCCCGCGCTCTGGTTGAACACCACGCGCTGCGCGATCAGCTGCAATTGTATGCCCTGAAAGATTTCGCCCCTCGCAGTCAGCTGTGGCTTATCTATCCGAATGTCCCGGCCAGTCAGATCCCTGCAATCGATGCGTTTGCGGCAGCGATTGCAGAAGGATTAGATTTGGCAGACGTGCATAAACCTTCAACCTGCTAAGCGGATTCCCTTTCCACCAGCGCCGGAGGCACAATGATGTTTTGTGCTTCAAGATTTTGTCCGCCGATCCGCAGCAGCAGACGCCTTGCCGTGGCATGACCAATTTCACGGGCTGAGTTGGCAATCGACGTCAGCGGCGGTTCGGTCAGTTCAGATTCAGGCGCGTCTTCCATGCCGATCAGGGCGATTTTCTGCTGATAAAAACTGTCTACCGCCCCGCCGCCGACTTCAGCGCCGGTGCGTAATACACCAAAGTAGGCGCCCAGAGCGACAGACGATTTATGGCAAACAATGGCGCTGATTTTCGGGTAGTGAGAGAGCAAGGTTTCTGCCGCATCGGCCGCACATTTTTGCTGATAATCGCACTCAATAATCCATTCACTGCGAAACGGCAGGCCGTACTGTAATAACGTGGCGCAGAAACCACCGAGACGTTCCGCGCGGGTTAACGAATGGCTTTCGCCGCCAAGATAAGCAATTTGTTTGTGACCATGCTTGATCAGATATTCCGTGGCCATTTTTGCGGCCAGCATATTATCGGGGCGCACCACATCGATACCTTCAATACCGCCTGAACGCGCGGCACACACCAGCGGCACGCCCTGCTCTTCGGCTCTTTCTTTCAGACCTGCGACTGAATTCACCCCGCCGGCGATCACAATGCCGTCCACGCCATGCGTGAGTAGGGTTTCAAAACAGCGCATCAGCCCTTTGCCGGTTGAACCGCTTTGCAGCAGAAATAACACTTTCCCCTGCGCTTCAAACATTTCGCTCAGACCCGCGGTCATTTCGGCATAAAACGGCTCGCAGATATCGCGCACAATCAGCCCGACAACCCCGGATTCACCGCCCCGCAGCGTACTGGCCTGACGGTTACGCACGAAACCGAGTTCATCCACGGCGCGGTTCACCCGCTCTGCTGTGGTCTGAGAGATCCGCCCTTTGCCGCTGAGCACCAGAGAAACGGTGGTGACCGAAACACCAGCATGCTGCGCCACATCGATAATGGTTATTTTTTTATGATTCATCAGACATTGTCGTTCATATCAAACTCCATGAAACGGGATCCTTTCCCGTCCGCTGCATCCCCCCGGAATTCTACCGCAGGAAAAATTAGCGTGGTCAGACAGTTATACCTAATTCGACGTAATGAGTAAAACGTTTAACCTCCACTTTACCAGTGCAGTGCGGGCATGATCGAATATTGTGAAGTACAACACGTATTAATTAGGTAAAACGTTTTATCTTAGCCGCCATCAAAACACAGCTTAATAAAACAACTCAGGGAGCGGGTATGCCTGCCAGTAAAAAACAAAAAGTCACACTTTGGGAATTCTTCCAAAGCTTAGGGAAAACCTTCATGTTGCCGGTCGCCTTGCTGTCCTTCTGCGGCATCATGCTGGGTATCGGCAGTTCGTTAAGCAGCCACGACGTGGTGACGTTATTGCCTGCTTTAGGTAATCCGGTTCTGCAGCTGATTTTCGTCTGGATGAGCAAGGTCGGTTCGTTCGCGTTCAGCTTCCTGCCGGTGATGTTCGCTATCGCTATCCCGCTGGGCATGGCGCGTGAAAACAAAGGTGTCGCCGCGTTCTCCGGCTTTGTCGGTTTCGCAGTGCTGAATCTGGCCATCAACTTCTTCCTGACTGCTAACGGCACGTTGCCGACAGCGGATCCGGCGGTTCTGAAAGCCAACAACATTCAGATGATCCTCGGGATCCAGTCTATCGACACCGGTATTCTGGGCGCGGTCATCGTCGGTATCATCGTTTACATCCTGCATGAACGTTACAACACCATCCGTCTGCCGGATGCACTGGCGTTCTTCGGCGGTACCCGTTTCGTCCCTATCGTGACGACCGTGGTGCTGGGTCTGGTTGGTTTGATTATCCCGCTGATCTGGCCTTTCTTTGCCGCAGGGATCAACGGTCTTGGCCGTCTGATCCAGGGCGCGGGCGTGTTTGGTCCGATGATCTTCGGTTCCGGCGAACGTCTGCTGTTACCTTTCGGTCTGCATCACATTCTGGTTGCGCTGATCCGCTTCACTGAAGCAGGCGGCACGCTGGATGTCTGCGGTCGCGAAGTGAGCGGCGCACTGACTATCTTCCAGGCGCAGCTTTCCTGCCCGACCACTCACGGTTTCTCTGAAAGCGCGACGCAGTTCCTGTCTCAGGGTAAAATGCCAGCCTTCCTCGGCGGCTTACCGGGTGCGGCACTGGCGATGTACCACTGTGCGAAACCAGAAAACCGTCATAAAATTAAAGGCCTGCTGATTTCCGGCGTTGTGGCTTGTGTGGTTGGCGGTACGACTGAACCTATCGAATTCCTGTTCCTGTTCGTGGCACCGGTTCTGTATGTTATCCACGCACTGCTGACCGGTCTGGGCTTCACGATCATGTCGGTTCTGGGTGTAACCATCGGTAATACTGATGGCAACATCATCGATTTCGTGGTCTTCGGTATCCTGCACGGTACAGCGACCAAATGGTATCTGGTGCCGCTGGTGGCCGCTATCTGGTTCGCGGCTTACTACGCAATCTTCCGCTTCTCCATCACGCGCTTTAACATTAAAACGCCGGGCCGTGAATCTGAGAATATGCCAGCCGCAGCAGCCGTACCGTCTTCCAGCAAATCTGGCTACAACGTGCCGGTTATTCTGAGCGCACTGGGCGGTGCCGGTAATATCGTTTCACTGGATAACTGTATCACCCGTTTGCGTCTTTCGGTTGCGGATATGTCACTGGTTGACGATGCTACGCTGAAAGCTAACCGTGCTATTGGTGTCGTGCATCTTAACGAGCACAACCTGCAAGTGGTTATCGGCCCGCAGGTGCAGTCGGTGAAAGATGAGCTGGATTACCTGATCCGCACCGCGGCCAGTCACAGCGCACCGGAACCGGTCACCGCGTAAGATTCTGATTAACAGGGCGACTTATGTCGCCCTTTTCTGCTTTATTCAGGGAGTGAAACGAATGTCCTCAGCTTCTTTTGATTTCGATACCGTGACCGATCGTCATGGCACCTGGTGTACCCAGTGGGATTATGTCGCCGACCGTTTTGGTAGCGCCGACCTGTTGCCCTTTACCATCTCAGACATGGATTTCCCCGCCGCGCCGTGCATTCTCGACGCGCTGCAAAAACGCCTGCAACACGGCGTTCTCGGTTACAGCCGCTGGCATCATGACGATTTTCTTGACGCGGTGGCGCACTGGTATCAGCAGCGTTTTAACAGCCAGATTGACACTGACATGGTGGTGTATGGCCCGTCAGTGATTTATATGGTTGCGCAACTTATCCGCCAGTGGAGCCAGCCGGGTGACGGCGTGGTGACATTTACGCCCGCCTACGACGCCTTCTTCAAAGTAGTGGATGGCAATCAGCGCCAGATGCTGGCCTGTCCGCTGATCAAAAACGGTAACGACTGGTCGCTGAATGCTGAACATCTGGAAAGCCTGCTGGCGCAACCGGCCTGCTCCTTGCTGTTGCTGTGCAGCCCGCACAATCCGACCGGTAAAGTCTGGACGCGCGAAGAACTGACGCTGATCGCTAATCTGTGTGAACGTCACAACGTGCGGGTGATCAGTGATGAAATCCACATGGATATGGTCTGGGGCGACAATCAGCATACGCCGTGGAATGAAGTGGCGTGCGGAGAATGGGCATTACTGACGTCAGGCTCGAAAAGCTTCAACATCCCTGCGCTGACCGGCGCTTACGGGCTGATCAGCCACAAGACGCAGCGCGAAACTTACCTGCATCAGCTGAAAGCCTGCGACGGGTTATCGTCTCCGGCGGTGCTGGCGGTTCACGCCCACGTGGCAGCGTATCATCACGGTGAATCCTGGCTGGATGCGTTACGTGAATACCTGCAAGCCAACCTGCGTTACGTCGCAGACCAGCTGAATGCCGCATTCCCGCAACTGAACTGGCAACCGCCGCAGTCCACCTATCTGGCGTGGATTGATTTGCGTCCGCTGGGACTTGACGATAAACAGCTGCAAAATGAGCTGATCGAACATCAAAAAGTCGCGATCATGCCGGGTTATACCTACGGCGAAGAAGGCAACGGCTTCCTGCGCCTGAACGTCGGCTGCCCGCGTTCGAAGGTAGAGGCCGGTGTGCAGGCTTTGATCCGCGCAATACAAACTCTCATTTAATTCGCCGTTTTGCTCCTTCCTTACCCAGAGGAAGGAGCTTCCACTACCGTTGCGCAACAAATTCCCGTTATAATGCCCCGCACATTTCAATAATAATGAGTGCACACCATGATCGACACACGCCTTCCCCTGACCGATATTCACCGCCACCTTGATGGCAACATCCGCGCTCAAACCATTCTCGATTTAGGCCGTCAGTTTAATCTGACCCTGCCTGCCAATGAACTCGACGCCCTGCGCCCGCACGTGCAGGTGATGCATACGGAACCGGATCTGGTGAGTTTTCTGCAAAAACTCGACTGGGGCGTCAAAGTGCTGGGCGATCTGGATGCCTGCCGTCGAATTGCTAAAGAGAACGTTGAAGATGCCGCGCGTGCCGGTCTGCATTACACCGAACTACGTTTCTCCCCTTACTACATGGCGATGAACCACAAACTGCCGGTGGCGGGCGTGGTGGAAGCGGTGATTGAAGGGATCCGCGAAGGTCAGCAACATCATGATATCGATGTGCGTCTGATCGGCATTCTTAGCCGTACTTTTGGTGAAGACGCCTGTCTGCAGGAACTGGAAGGTCTACTGGCGCACCGCGATGGCATTACCGCGCTGGATCTGGCCGGTGATGAACTGGGCTTCCCCGGCAGCTTGTTCCTCAGCCACTTTAACCGCGCACGTGACGCGGGCTGGCGCATTACCGTTCATGCCGGTGAAGCGGCAGGTCCGGAAAGCATCTGGCAGGCTATCCGTGAACTGGGTGCAGAACGTATCGGCCACGGCGTGAAAGCGGCGCAAGACCCTGAACTGATGGACTTCCTGGCGAAGCATCAGATTGGTATCGAATCCTGTCTGACTTCTAACATTCAGACCAGCACCGTCGGCTCTTTCGAAAACCACCCGCTGGCAGTATTCCTGCGCCACGGCGTGCTGGCGTCTATCAATACCGATGACCCGGCGGTTCAGGGTATCGAGATTGCCAACGAATATAACGTTACCGCGCCGGCTGCTGGTCTGACTCAGGAAGAAATCCGTCAGGCGCAAAAGAATGGCCTGACTATGGCGTTCCTGACTGAAACTGAGAAGCAGGCTATTCGCGATAAAGTGTCCGCGTAACTGTTTTTTAAGCAACAAAAAAGGGCGGGATACTATTCCCGCCCTTTTCTTTTTTATTCAGCGGGTTAAACCGGCTTAACTTCTTCTTTCTTCACTACCGCTTCAGCTTCTTCACGCGCCACACGTTTGGCATAACGCGAAGCCAGCACTGCGCAGACCATCAGCTGGATCTGATGGAAAATCATCAGTGGCAACACCATCGCGCCCACAGCCGCCGCCGGGAACAGCACATTCGCCATCGGAATACCGTTCGCCAGACTTTTCTTCGAACCGCAGAACACAATGGTGATTTCATCTTTGGTATTGAAACCAAACAGACGCGCCACGTAAGTGTTAATGATCAGCACAATCGTCAGCAGCACAATCGAACAACCGAGGATCGCCAGCAGTGACCATCCGTCGATCTGGTGCCATATCCCTTCAACCACGGCAGCGCTAAATGCCACATAAACCACCAGCAGTATCGAAGAACGGTCAGTAATATTGACGATTTTTTTATGACGTTGCACCCACGCACCAATCAGCGGACGGCACAGATGTCCGATAATAAACGGCACCATCAGCTGTAAAACGATAGATCCGATGGCGTGCAAGGTGTCACTGGTGCCGCCCTGCGTGTGCATCAGCAAGCCAACCAGCACCGGCGAGAGGAATACGCCGAGAATACTGGATGCCGACGCGCTGCAAATCGCCGCCGGAATATTACCGCCCGCCACTGAGGTATAAGCAATCGCCGACTGCACGGTCGCTGGCAGTGCGCAAAGATACAGGAAACCGTAATACAACGTCGGCGTCAAAATACCCACCGGCACCAGCCATTTCATGCCCAGACCGAGCAACGGGAACAGCGCGAAGGTGCTGAGGAACACCACCAGATGCAAGCGCCAGTGGCTGATCCCCGCCATAATGGCTTCACGGGAAAGCTTCGCCCCATGCATAAAGAACAGCAGCGCGATAGCGGCGGTAGTCAGGTAGCCGAAGAAGGTTTTATAAATCCCTTCACACGGGAAAAATGAAGCGATGACGACGACACAGACCAGGATCAGCAAAAATTTGTCGATTTTCAGACGTTGTAACCAGGACATGAACCTTCCTTGCAAAGTGAATAACAAATGAAAAATAAAAGTGCCACGAAAGTGACACTTCATAAACGCAGACGACTTATTAGTTCTTAATGACTTTCAGCGTCGCCTGTTGTTCTGAGGACTGAATCCCCAGTTCGATCATTTCCATGACGCGGATAGCATCTGCGGCAGGAACCGGGTTATCGCCCTGTCCGTTAATCGCATCGCGCACACCGGCATAATAGGCCGGATAATTGCCCGGAATGGTCAGCAGTGATTTCTCAGCCAACACGCCATCGTGACTCAGCGTAATCACGCCATCTCGTTTGTCGAATCCCCAGTCCGCTTGTGGTAAACGTTCACCGGCTTTCAGCCGGTCCTCCTGCGGATCCAGACCAAATTTCACGTAGCTGCCCTTTTCGCCCTGCACAATATAGCGAGCTGTTTCCGCCACTGCATACACGGTGCTGTGCAGCACGACGCGACGGCGCGGATACGTCAGCACGGCGTTAAAATAATCCACCGCTTTGCCGCCGGGACGTAACACAGCCAGATCAGCCTGCAAAGTCTCCGGCACACCGAACAGTTGCAGCGCCTGATCCAGCAGATGCGAACCTAAATCAAACCAGATGCCGCTGCCCGGCGCATCACTTTCACGCCAGCGTTGCTGCACCTGTGGTTTATAGCGGTCGTAATGGGATTCGAAATACACAACCTCGCCGAGCGCGCCTTCTTCAATCAGCGTTTTAACCGTGAGGAAATCGGAATCCCAGCGACGGTTATGGAACACCGACAGTACTTTGCCTTTTTCACGTGCCAGCGCATCCAGCTCGCGGGCTTCTGCCAGCGTGACGGTAAAAGGCTTATCCACGATCACATGTTTACCGGCTTCCAGCGCCAGCTTAGCCAGAGGGAAATGCGTGGTATTAGGCGTCGGGATCACCACCAGATCGATAGAAGCATCAGCAAACAGCTTTTCCGGCGAATCAACTACCGCCACATTGGGCCAGTCGGCATGGACTTTACCGGCATCGCTGCTGGAAACCACCGCAAGTTCAAGACCGGGCGTGCCGTCGATCAGAGGAGAATGAAAAGTTTTACTGGCGAAGCCGTAGCCGATGAGGCCTATGCGGAGGGTCTGGGTCATATGATTTCCTTTATTTAACGGTCTTGCCCGTCAGGACGCTAATCATCTGATTTGACACCAGCTTACAAAGCTGGACAAGTGAAATTTTTCGTGGGCTTGCTGCCCACACAGGCCAGAGAATTGGGCTCGCCGCCCAAACGGGCCTTCAGGTCAAGGTCAAGGTCGTGGGTTGTGCCACCCACACTGACTGAAAGGTCAAGGTCGTGGGCTCGCCGCCCACACTGGCCTTAGGGGTGGCTTATCGCCGCCACCCCTAAGAACCCCGGGCTCTTTCACTGCGCGTTATCACAGGTACGACGGACATGTTCTGGTGCATCAGTGAGTGGCGCAAATCCAGGTGCTTTGCACTTCCTTCTCTCGGTCTTCAAGCCATAGGTCTTGAAGCCGCTCCGTTCAGCTGAATTTTGAGCACGCCAATCCATTTTTATAAAAGATGAATAACAGTCTGCCGTTGATTTTCAGATCGTGCGGGCGATTCAGAAATCTTGCTGAACGGAGCGGCCTGGAGACCAAAGGCTCCAGGACCGAGTGAAGGCACCGCGCAGCGGCAAGATTTCCAGCCTGTCACAGCGGTAACTGAAACATAGCCAGCGAGCGGAGCGCGCAGTTAAAAAATGCAGGATTCCAAAGGGTTTCGTTTAAAACCCTTTGGGCCCGTGTGGGCGGCGAGCCCACGGTCTTGACCTTAGGCCAGTTTGAGCGGCGAGCCCACGACCTTGACCTTAAGGCCAGTTTGGGTGGCAACCCAAGGTCTTGGTGTTGCCCTTGAAATTTCAGATCATCGGCAGGTTCAAATGATTCCGTTCTGCGCACGCCTGCGCCTGATCATACCCCGCATCCGCATGCCGCATCACTCCCGTCGCCGGGTCATTCCACAGCACGCGTTCAAGCCGCGCATCAGCTTCTTTAGTGCCGTCGGCCACGATCACCATACCGGCATGTTGCGAGAAGCCCATACCCACGCCGCCGCCGTGATGCAGACTCACCCACGTTGCGCCACCCGCGGTATTGAGCAAGGCGTTAAGCAGCGGCCAGTCGGACACTGCATCCGAGCCGTCTTTCATGGCTTCGGTTTCACGGTTTGGCGAGGCTACAGAACCGGTGTCCAGATGGTCACGGCCAATCACCACCGGCGCTTTCAGTTCGCCGTTGCGTACCATTTCATTGAACGCCAGACCGGCGATGTGGCGCTCTCCCAGCCCCAGCCAGCAAATACGTGCTGGTAATCCCTGGAAGGCAATGCGCTCACGCGCCATATCCAGCCAGTTGATAAGATTGGCGTTATCCGGGAATAACTCTTTCAGTTTGGCGTCAGTTTTATAGATATCTTCCGGATCCCCGGAAAGTGCTACCCAGCGGAACGGGCCTTTACCTTCACAGAACAGCGGACGAATGTAAGCCGGTACAAAACCCGGGAAATCAAAGGCATTAGCAACGCCTTCATCTTTAGCGACCTGACGGATATTGTTGCCGTAATCCACGGTCGGAATCCCCATCGCATGGAAATCCAGCATCGCCTGAACGTGTTTAGCCATCGATGCGCGCGCGGCTTTTACCACAGACTGCGGGTCTGACTGACGTGACTCCTGCCATTTCTCCAGGCTCCAGCCTTCCGGCAGATAGCCGTTCAGCGGGTCATGGGCAGAAGTCTGGTCAGTGACGATATCCGGGCGCAGACCGCCTTCTTTGGCACGTGCCACCAGCTCTGGCATGATTTCAGCAGCATTACCCAGCAGGCCAACAGAAATGGCCTTCTTCTCAGCGCAGGCTTTTTCAATCATCGCCAGCGCTTCATCAATGCTGTGCGCTTTGTAATCGAGATAACGGGTGCGCAGACGGAAATCAATGCGCGATTCCTGACATTCAATCGCCAGCACGCAGGCACCGGCCAGCACGCCCGCCAGTGGCTGAGCACCGCCCATGCCGCCCAGACCGGCAGTGAGGATCCATTTGCCGCGCAGCTCGCTGTTGTAATGCTGACGCCCTGCTTCCGCAAAGGTTTCATATGTGCCCTGCACGATGCCCTGCGCACCGATGTAAATCCAGGAACCGGCGGTCATCTGGCCGTACATCATCAGACCGGCTTTATCCAGCTCGTGGAAGTGATCCCAGTTCGCCCAGTGCGGCACAATGTTGGAGTTGGCAATCAGCACACGAGGCGCGTCAGTGTGGGTGCGGAAAACCCCCACCGGTTTGCCGGACTGCACCAGCAGGGTTTCGTCTTCGCGTAGCTTGCGCAGACTCTCGAGAATGCCTTCAAACGCAGGCCAGTTACGCGCTGCTTTACCAATCCCGCCATACACCACCAGATCTTCCGGGCGCTCAGCGACATCCGGATCCAGGTTGTTCTGGATCATGCGGTACGCCGCTTCAATCAGCCAGTTCTGGCAGCTCAGTTCTGTGCCATGTGGCGCACGAACAACACGGGCAACCGCCGTTTTTTGTGGAGCGTTCATTGTCGTTTCCTCTAAAATTCAGATTCGGATTCAGAAATAGTTTCAGGCAAAGCTTGGCAGCAGCGCTTCAATCGCAGCCGGCCAGTGTTCACGGGAAGCCCACAGACGCATCATTTCCACGTCCGGCGCCATCAGGCGATCTTTCTCCAGGAACGCCACGTTTTCGCGGATGGCTTTCATCTCATTTTCCAGCGTGGCCGAACTTTGCAGCGGACGATGGAAGTCGATCCCCTGAGCCGCCGCCATCGCTTCAATCCCCACCACGACGCTGGTGTTAAAGCACATGTCACCCAGGCGGCGTGCGGCGTAGGTCGCCATAGAAACATGATCTTCCTGATTCGCCGAAGTCGGCAGGCTGTCCACGCTGCCCGGATGGGCCAGTGATTTGTTTTCTGATGCCAGCGCAGCGGCCGTCACCTGCGCAATCATAAAGCCGGAGTTCACCCCGCCGTCATTGACCAGGAAAGGCGGCAGACCGGAAAGTCCCGTATCCAGCAGCAGTGCCATGCGGCGTTCGGAGATCGCACCGATTTCGGCAACAGCCAGTGCGATGATGTCAGCGGCGAACGCCACCGGCTCGGCATGGAAGTTACCGCCGGAAATCACATCCCCGTTTTCAGAAAACACCAGCGGGTTATCGGACGCCGCATTGGCTTCGATACGCAGGATGCGTGCGGCATGGTGCAGGTTATCGAGGCAGGCGCCCATGACCTGCGGTACGCAGCGGATGGAATACGGATCCTGAACGCGACTACAATCCGCATGAGAAGTGACAATGTCACTGCCGGTCAGCAAAGTGGTCAGCGCAGCCGCCACGCTTACCTGTCCCAACTGACCGCGGGCTTCATGAATACGCGGGTCAAGCGGTCTGACCGAACCTTTGATGGCTTCCAGCGACAGCGCACCCGCCACCAGCCCTGCACAGAAGACACGCTCGGCTTCGAACAAACCGGACAGGGCCAGCGAGGTAGAAACCTGCGTACCGTTGAGCAGCGCCAGCCCCTCTTTCGGACCCAGTTCGAAAGGCTTCAGACCGGCGGTGGCAAGCCCTTGCGTGGCTGACATTTTTTCACCTTTTGCTGTCACCTGACCTTCACCAATCAGCATCAGGGAAAGATGCGCCAGCGGCGCTAAGTCACCGGAAGCCCCGACGGAACCCTTCTCAGGAATGCACGGATAAACGCCAGCGTTAAACAGCGTAATCAGCGCATCAATCACTTCGATGCGGATACCGGAATGCCCGCGTGACAGGCTCAGCACTTTGGTCGCCATCACCAGACGCACCACATTGTCAGCCAGATCCTTGCCGATACCCACACTGTGAGACAGCACCAGATTGCGTTGCAGTTCCGCCAGACGCTCTGCCGGAATACGCGTTTGCGCCAGCTTGCCGAAACCGGTGTTAATGCCGTACACCACTTTGCCAGATTCCACGATGCGGGTGACCGTCTCCTGCGATGCCAGCACGCCTGCACGCGCCTCCTCAGCCAGCTCAAGGCGAACATTGCCCTGATAAATCCTGCGCAACATCGGCAAGTCAACGTGACCCGGTTGCAGGCGGCAAAGGGTGAATTCAGTGGATGAAGAAGCCATAATCTATTCCTGTATAGACAAGTAAAGCGGGAAGTAAACCCGGCTAAGAACGCTGTCTGCCGGGTGTTTATGTATTCATGACAATGCTAAAAACTAAGGTACAGAAACGTGTTCCGGTGCAATCATCGATGCCCACAACAACAGGCACCCGTCCACTTGTTCAACGGGTTTCAGAGTCAGTGACTCCCTGCGATGTTCTGCCGGTTCAGACCAGTAATAACCCTCACCCGCCCGGATCAGCGTGCCATCCTGACGTTGCCATATCCCGCTGATGACATAAATTACCCCGCCTTTTTCTAGGCTGAGGTACAGGCTTTCCCTGACAGGCACGACCCGCGCGGCGCAAACCGTACGGCGTGTCATCACGTTGAAATCTGTCGTCACACCGCCCGTCAGACGGGCGCTGAGCGCGATATCTCCGCTAAACGAAAAGGGTTCGCCAGTAACAGTGAGAGCATGGTCGATGTCCGGCAATGCCTGTAAATACACGCCATCACCGCTAAGCAAAGTAATGGAGCGGTCAATACCCGGAAAGGCCGAAAACGGGCCGTCCTGTGCGATACTGGCAATGCTTATACGCCAGTCAAAATCACTTCTACCCGGCGGATAGCTGATGATTTCGCGGGTCTCACCACCGCCGTTGCGCCACGCGCTGACCGGCAGACTGTCAAAGGTGAAATGCTGCCAGTCTGTCATACGGCATTCTCCGCCAGCTGATTCAGCAGGTGCAGAAAGTCCGCAGCCGCAGCCTGTTGTTGCTCGTGCTGCCCGTCAGTAATGCGCGCGATACCGCCGACATAGACATCGCGGATTTGCCCGGCATTACCGGCAAACAACCAGCGGTTAAGCAGTTCGCCGTCTTTTGCCGCAGCCAGATAAGGACTGTTGCCGTCGAGTACCAGCCAGTCAGCGCGATACCCCGCCGAAAGCTGTCCGATGGCTGCCCCGCAGGCCTGTGCACCGCCCTGCAATGCCTGGTTATACAACACGTCGCCCACTGAATTTTGTGCAGGAGTGGTCAGGCGGTTGCGGCGCTGGTCACGTAAACGCTGCCCGTATTCAAACCAGCGCAATTCTTCCACCACATTGAGTGATACATGGCTGTCAGAGCCAATACCCCAGCGGCCAGCGTGAGTCAGATAATCCACACCAGGGAAAATCCCGTCGCCAAGATTCGCTTCAGTGGTCGGACACAGCCCTGCCACCGCCCCACTTTTTGCCATGCTCGCCAGTTCAAAGCGGTCAGCATGAGTGGCGTGGATCAGGCACCAGCGGGCATCAATATCCAGATTGTCATAAAGCCAGCTGATCGGGCGCTGACCGCTCCAGCCCAGACAATCATTCACCTCTTTTTGCTGCTCAGCGATGTGGATATGCACAGGCATATTTTTGTCACCGGCGTTCAGCACCTGTTGCATTTGCTCAAGCGTCACAGCGCGCAGGGAATGGAAACATAGCCCCTGATTTTGCAGCGGATTGCCGTTCAGCTGTTTGCGGATAATGTCCTGTTGCTTCAGATAACTATCAGCATCCTGTATGAAACGTTTTTGCCCTGCCTGCGCGGGCTGAGCACCAAATCCGGCATAACTGTAAAGCACCGGCAACATCGTCAGACCGATGCCCGCCTGGGTGGCGGCATGGCTCAGATGCGCGGTCATTTCACCGCGATCGGCATAGGGCTGCCCGTTGATGTCGTTATGCAGGTAGTGGAATTCAGCCACCTGCGTATAGCCGCCCTTGAGCATTTCGATGTACAGCTGGCGGGCGATCACACCGACCTGTTCGGGTGTAAGACGCTGCACCATGCGATACATCAGGTCACGCCAGGTCCAGAAACTGTCCTGCGGATCGCCGGCAACTTCTGCCAGCCCGGCCATCACCCGCTGAAACGCATGGGAATGCAGATTAGGCATTCCCGGCACAACCGGGCCGTTGAGGCGCTGGCAGCCCTGCGGATCACTGTCAGGCGTTACAGCAGAAAGGTATCCGGTAACATCTACGTCCAGACGCACATTGTGTGCCCAGCCCCGGGCAAGTAAGGCGCGAGAAGCAAAATAAGCAGGCATGACAGCATTCCTGGTCAGCAAGAAAAAACATAAGCGCAATTCTTATGAAACAATTGCGAAACTTTTGTGCGACTTGTCTATACATATACATATGCCTGATTGCGCTGTAAACTTGCAACTGTCCTTTTTTTTATAAAATTAGTTTTCCGTCACGCCCATTTTGTTTAATTTCCTCTGTGGGAAACTAACGTGCAGACTGAAAAAACGTTCACGACACGCCTGTACACTTGTTGGTTGAGATAAAAGTGGGCTGAGATAAATGTCGGGTGAGATAAAAAATTGAGGGAGAGAAAAGTTGAGTGAGGTAAATGACATGCCGGAGACCACGCCACTGTCGCAGACGGGTGCCGCGCAAGAGGAAGTGTCCCGGCAGACATTGTCCGAACTGGCGGGCGCCATGAGCGATACGCCCGCGCCGATTTATCAGCGGGTGAAGCAGGCAATCATCAGTCAGATCCGTGCCGGTGTCTGGAAACCGCACCAGCGCGTGCCTTCGGAAAGTGAACTGGTGAACGAGCTTGGCGTCAGCCGTATGACCATCAACCGCGCCCTGCGGGAGCTGACCAGCGAAGGATTTTTGATCCGCATGCAGGGGGTCGGCACCTTTGTTGCGGAAGCCAAGGCTTATACCCCGATGCTGGAAGTGCATAACATTGCCGATGAAATCGCCCGGCGGGGGCATCGGCATGACAGCAGGATCCTGGTGTGTGAGGCCCGGCTGGCCGATGCCGATCAGGCGCTTCAGCTGGGGATCGCGACCGGTGCCCTGCTGTTTTATTCGCAAATTGTGCATTACGAAAACAATATACCCGTGCAAATCGAAGACCGGTTTGTGAATCCCGAAACTGCGCCAGACTATTTGCAGCAGGTGCTGAACAAGCAGTCGCCTTATACCTATCTGATGGAAATCGCGCCGCTGACCGCAGGTGAACATCGCGTGGAAGCGATCAGCGCCAGCGATGAACAACGCGAATTGTTGCAACTGGGCGAACATGAGCCCTGCCTCCTGATCCACCGCCGTACCTGGAGCGGCAGCCGAGTGGTCACCTCAGCACGCCTGATTTATCCGGGTTCCCGCTATCAGTTATTCGGCCGTTTCTCCAGCCACGGCTGACCCCGGCACACCTTAATAGCGGCGTTGAACCGCCGCTATCTCTTCATACAAATCTTCATACAAATCTTCATACAACTCTTCATTCAACTCTTCGCTCAAATTTTGGAAGACATCTCGTCATTAGAAAAAATTATTGCTGGCTGCCTTGCCGGTTTACGGGTTATGCGTTAGGTTGACTTTAGTTGTCTATACAAGATGAATTCAGCCTGGAGTCTTTTCATGCCGGTAGCCCTCTCTCCACAATTTTCCTCCGCCCCCCCCTCTGACTGCGAAAGTGTATGGCGCGGTGCCACGCTGGTGACTATGCAGGACGGGCATTACAACCTGATCGAAAACGGCGTAATTGCGGTTACCGGCGGAAAAATCGTCTGGACCGGCAGCGCCGACCGTTGCCCGGATTTTCCCGCTGCAAAAGTGCATGAATTTGAGGGCGGCATCATCACGCCCGGCTTTGTCGATTGTCATACGCATCTGGTGTTCGGCGGAGACCGCAGCGCAGAGTTTGAACAGCGGCTGCACGGCGTAAGTTATGCCGACATCGCGGCAGCTGGCGGCGGGATTTTATCGACCGTCAACGCCACCCGTGAAGCCAGCGAAGACCAGCTGCTGGCGCAGGCGCTGTTTCGCTTACAGCCGCTGCTGGCAGAGGGCGTGACCTGCGTTGAGATTAAATCCGGTTACGGACTGAGCGTAGAAAGTGAGCTCAAAATGTTGCGGGTGATCCGCAGATTAGGCGATATGTTGCCGGTCGAGGTGAAATCCACCTGTCTGGCAGCTCATGCCCTGCCGCCAGAATTCAAAGGGCGTGCCGATGACTACATTGAACTCATCTGCGATACGCTGTTGCCAGTCGTCGCCAGTGAAAATCTGGCCGATGCGGTGGATGCGTTTTGTGAGCATCTGGCCTTTTCTCCGGCACAGGTTGAGCGGGTATTTATCGCCGCGCAGGCTTTGGGTTTGCCGGTGAAATTACACGCCGAACAATTGTCTTCGCTGCACGGCAGCGCAATGGCGGCACGGTACCATGCGTTATCCGCCGATCATCTGGAATACGCCACACCCGAAGATGCACAGGCAATGGCTGCCAGCGGCACCGTGGCTGTTTTACTGCCTGGTGCCTATTATTTACTGCGCGAGACACAATGTCCGCCGGTGGATGAGTTTCGCAAATATCACGTGCCGATGGCACTGGCCAGTGATGCCAATCCGGGGACATCCCCTGCACTTTCTCTGCGTCTGATGCTAAACATGGGCTGTACGTTGTTCCGCCTGACGCCTGAAGAAGCGCTGGCCGGGATCACCAGCCACGGCGCACGTGCTCTGGGGTTACAGGATACGCATGGCACGCTGGAAGCCGGAAAAGTCGCTGATTTCATACACTGGCCGCTGTCGCGTCCTGCTGAGCTGGTTTACTGGCTGGGCGGGCAGCTGCCCTGCACCGTTGTCTTTCGTGGAGAAGTCCGGGGAGAGTTTCGTTCATGAGCCTGTCAACTGACACTGTTATCGCCGAACCTTACCAGTTTACGCAAGGTACCGCGCCCTTACTGATCAGCATTCCCCACGCAGGAACGCACCTGACGCCGGAGGTCGCCAGCGGTCTGAGTGATGCCGCGCTGCCGCTTTCAGATACCGACTGGCATATTCCGCAGTTGTACGACTTTGCGCGGGCGCTCGGTGCCAGCATTCTGGTCGGACAGTATTCGCGTTTTGTGATCGACCTGAACCGGCCTTCAGACGATAAACCGCTGTATACCACTGCCACGACGGGCTTATATCCCGATACGCTCTTTGATGGCCGCGCTACGTTCAAACCGGGTATGGTGCCAGCAGATGCCCGGCGCCAGCAATATCTTGAACAGATCTGGCAGCCGTATCACCAGAAAATCCAATCAGAACTGGCGCGCATGAAGCAGGAATTCGGCTACGCACTGCTGTTTGACGCGCATTCCATTGCATCAGTCATCCCACGTCTTTTCGACGGTCAGCTTCCCGATTTAAATCTCGGCACCAACAGCGGCGCCAGCTGTTCACCGGCGCTGAGTGAAATCCTCGAGCGCACCTGTAACCAGCAATCCCGGTTCAGTCATATCCTGAATGGCCGGTTTAAAGGTGGCTACATCACCCGTGCCTACGGCCAGCCGGACCTGGATATTCACGCCGTTCAGCTGGAACTGGCGCAGGTGAATTACATGGAGGAGATCGAGCCATTCGCTTTTGCGCCTGATAAGGCAGCTGAATTACAGGTGTTGTTAAAGCGGTTGCTGGAGGGGATGGTGAGATGGGGGGAAGATGCTTATAAACAGGGCGCTGTTTAATCTCGCGTTTCGCTGACCACTAAGGGGAGGACCTTGGGTCGGCTCCCAAACTGGCCTTAAGGTCAAGGTCGTGGGCTCGCCGCCCACACTGGCCCAAAGGGTTTTAAACGAAACCTTTTGGAATCCTGCGTTTTTTTAACTGCGCGCTCCGCTCGCTGGCTATGTTTCAGTTACCGCTGTGACAGGCTGGAAATCTTGCCGCTGTGCGGTGCCTTCACTCGGTCCTGGAGCCTTTGGTCTCCAGGCCGCTCCGTTCAGCAAGATTTCTGAATCGCCCGCACGATCTTAAAGTCAACGGCAGACTGTTATTCATCTTTTAGAAAAGTGGATTGGCGTGCTCAAAAATGGCACCGAATGAATGGTTCGAGACCAGAGGCTCGACACCTGAAATTCGGGAATCGCGCAGCGATGACATTTTGCGCCACTCACTGATGCACCAGAACATGTTCGTCGTTCCAGCGATAGCGCGCAGTTTAAGACGAGGGAGATCCAAGAGGGGCCCGTCATGGCCCCTTTTGGGCGGTTTCGGCGCAGCACGTCAAGTGATCACCGCTGTTAAGAAACCGAAATCATCTCGATCCAGCTTTCGCTGTAAGCGAAAAACCACCCTAATGCCCGGTCTGGCATTACTTAAAGTCCGCATACGGCACTAACGGCTCCGGCGGCATATCCAGATCCCCCTGCCAGCCGCTCATCGAATATCTCGCGTACAGCAGGAAATGGCTTGGCGTGTAATCTTTTGCCTGCTGAATATCGATACCGCCACCGACTGTCCAGTGGGAGCTGACACGGCGCTCAAGCAGTGCCTGCACGGTATATCCGAAGCCAGAACCGCTGCTGCCGGTTTCGATGGCGCTTTTATCCGGTAACGAATCCGGGATCAGATTTTGTATCGGGTAACGCTTTTGGTCACTGGTCGAAGAGCGCGACCAGGATACCGACCCGCCCAGCTGCCATGACCAGTTCTCAGTACGCTGGCGATAATTAACCGGCACGGAAACCGAGAAATATTGCTGCGGACTGTAATAGCCGCCCTGTCCCAACGTGTAGCCGCTGAGATCTTTCTGGTAATGCCAGACCATCGAACTCAGGCCAACGGTCGCGCGGCGGTTATCCTCATTGATGACTTTGTAGTAATACCCGCCCATCAGACGCTCACGGGTGTTGTCTTCGACATTTTTACCGGTCAGCTGATGCGCACTCAGGTCAGCCCAGACGCCGTTTGCCAGCCCCTGATCGTAACTCAAACCAAGACTGCCACCGGTGGCGATAACGCCGCCCCAGGTGGTGCCTGTACCCGGATCTTTTGCACCGGCAAACGAGAGTAATGAGCTGGAGACCGGACGCCGCGAAACGGTGGTTGTCCAGCCAATCTGGTCCCAGTCTCCGCTGTAAGCCAGTCCGCCGACCCAGTTGACCACCGGGAAGCCGAGCGGCGTGGTGCCCAGATCCCCTTTCCATTTGTCATTTTCCCAGCCCGCGCCCAGGCTGAGACCATTGGCTGTCTGGCTGCGGTAGCGTCGGCAGTTCTGATCGCTACAGGTACCAAAGCTCGCCTCATAGTTGCCGTTTTCATTGTCGAACGTTCCGGCATCCATACGCACCCAGTCGGCACGCAGGAATCCGCGCCCCTGATAAACCGGCATATCGGCCTGGAACATGGTGGTGTTGGCAGTGAGATCGGATTTACCCGGCGTCCCGCTTGAGGTCCAGGAATCCGTATCCACGGTAAAATTCACGTCCTGCTGGCGGTACAAATCATGCGCGTCAGAACGGATGCCGCGTTTAAGCCAGTCATCCCCCGCATTGTTTCGCGTCAGCCGCGTATAACCGTCGTCGTCCTGCGGCAATTTATCGGTGATGCCGCTGGCGACCATCGCCTGTTCATAATCCTGTCGCGCCAGCTGCGGCTGACCGAGCTGTTGTTCAACATTGGCAGCGTTACGATAAATCAGCGCCTTATCCTGTCCTGCGGGTTGTGATGCGGCGGCAGCTTTCAGCGGTTGTAACAAGGATGCCGCTCTGCTGGTTTCACCGACATCCAGCCACGCCATTGCCACACGACGCTGCTGATTGAGGCTCAGCCCCTGAAGACTGGCCTGCTGTAATTCCTGTTTCGCCTGCGCGGTATTTCCCGCAGCCAGCGAGGCATCAATTGCAGTGAGCGTTTTGTCCAGCCGGATGCGCTGTGCCATTTCGCGCATATTCTCGTCCCATCTGGCTTCCGGCAAGGTGTGCAGATGACGCAATGCCGCATCATCGCGGTCTGAACCAGAGAGATACAGCGAATAGGCGTAAACCTGTTGCGGATCGGAAGGATGCTTCGCCACAAACTGTGCGAAAACAGCATCGGCTTTGGCCGGTTCGCCTGCTTCCCTCAGCGTGCCGGCGTAGTGATATGTTGCCCAGACATCATCCGGGTTGAATTTCAGCGCTTCGGCGTAACGGTTCGCTGCCTGATTCCAGTTGCGTTCGGCGACGTATTTTTCTGCCTGTTCAGTGACAATGTCACTTTGCAAACCGCGCTGTTTGTCACTGAGTTTTGCCCGTGACGCCGCCGGTAATGAATTGATGTAATCAAGAGCTTTTTGCGGCGACTGTCGCTGATAAATGTTTGCCAGTCCGCGCTGGGCGCTGCTGTTGTCACGCTCCAGCATCAGCGCACGGCGATAAGCCCGTTCGGCCTGTGGATCGTTTTTACGCGCCACCGCCACATCACCCAGCCCGACGGGTGCCCATGGGTCGCGCGGATCAAGGCGCTGCGCCTGCTGATAAGCCGTTTCGGCCTGTTCGAGCTGACCGGCCTTCAGTGCCTTATCGCCCTGATCGACTTTCAGCCAGTAGCTGTTGGTCTGGATCAGGCTGTTCCATTTTCCGGCGTTATAGCCATCGGTTTCTGCGGCTTTAGCGCGCTGGAACATCGTCAGTGCCTGCTGGCGGTTACCGGCGCGGGAATAGGCCAGCCCCATCGCGCCCAGCACTTCGGCATCATTTGGCGTGGCCTGTAAAGCCTGTTTCAGCGGTGCGATCGCGCCGGTTGAACCGCCTTTGTCGATTTGCGCCAGACCACGGATACGCGCCTGATAACGCGGATCGGCCAGTAACCCCTGCTGGCGCTGGAGTTCCTGCTGTGCCGCAATCACCTGCGGACCGGTATCAAAGGTAGCAATAAACTGCTGCAGGGCGTCGACGCTGGCATCACCTACCGGCTGGTCTTTAATGCGCGCCAGCCATAAATCGGCGGCGGGTGAACGCCCTTCGTTGGTGGCTGCAACCTGTTTGATCAGCCCCACGGCTCTGGCGTCATCACCCTGCTCAAAGGCCATCTGCGCCAGTTGCAGACGCAACTGAACATCGCCCGGATATTGGTTATTCAGCGCCTGAAGCTGCGCCTGAGCGCGGGCTTTTTGCCCCGGGAGGCGGGCGATCAGTTGCCAGTATTCAACGGCCAGATCCAGCGTCGGCGGCTGGCCGCCAAAAAGTTCGTCGTACTGTGCTTTGGCTTCATCCAGTCGCCCTGCCGTCGCCAGCAGACGCGTCTGTTGCAATTTTTGCTGCATCTCTGGCGAGGCGATTTTCAGGCTGAGTTCTGCCTGCCGGTAATCGTCGGAGCCGGGCGCCACCTGTTTGATTTTTTCCAGTTGCTGCTGCGCTTTGGCCTGATCGCCTTCACGCAGAAGCAAACGCAAACGGGCTGAAAGCACCTTAGGATTTTGCGGATCCATCAGTTCGAGGCGGAACAGCGACTGGCGCACTAAATCATCCTGATGGCTGGCTTCCCCGACCCGCACCTGCTCCAGCAGCCACTGTTCGGGAGAAACCACCGGCGCTGAAATCGCCGGCGCAGCCAGCAGAGCCAGCCCTAACGTCAGGGCCAGCCGGTTGAGAGGAAAACGCATTTTGTGACAGGTGTTCACGTGCTTATTCCTGGTCATCATCAGACAGACGACGACGCGCCAGAGAGCGCAGGCCGGTCCACAACAGAATCGCTGCCAGCAACACCACGATAACCGCCATCACCGCAAGCAGCACCGGATGGGTCGCCAGCGCATTCCACACACGTTCCCACCATGGCAGATGACCGACGTAGTAAGTGTCGCCCACTCTCAGACTGCTGACGCTGGAATCACGCACCACGCTGACCGATCCGAAGACCTGCGCGCGTTGTTTAGTGTCCTGCATCGAGGTGTTGAGCAATTCAAAGCCTTGCGGACTGTTCGCCATCAGCGCCACGACGCTGCGCTGGTCAAAATACGGTGACTGCATACCGACGACTGCGGCTATCGGGCCCTGCGCCGTGATTTGCGCACGGGTATCCACCTGAGCGTCGCTCGCCGGTGCCGTATTGTCCGGCAGCGGAGTCTGGCGGATGGGCGTATTCACGGCGTCGCGTGCGGCAGTGATCAGCAAATTGGCTTTTTTGTCATCGCGCATACTGTCGTCACGCAGACTTTCCGGCAGACTGCCGATCACCAGTAAATCCGCATCGGTCGATTTGGCTTTAGCAGTATCTTCCGTCAGCCCCACACCCAGCGCCGGATACCCGGTGAGCGCGCCAATATTGCCCATCGCATCAAGCAGCGTAGTCAGCTGCACCGGCTGCGGTTGCGGCTGAACCAGCACCAGCGTCTGGGACAAATCGGCCATGCGGCTGAACGGGAAACCGGCATTGGCGAACGCACGTAAATCCGGCATCGCCATAAAGTGACGGTAACCGGAGAAGTCGATGGTTGAACTGTCGTCAATCACCACATGATTTGGCACCGTGGTGTAGGTTTCGCAGCGACCTTCCGTGCCGCTGGCCAGCAGCGAGGTGTAGTCGAAATCAAAGCGCATCTGGTTCACAGCACCGAGTTTTAGCGCCGGAATGTTCAGGTCTTTGCTGCCATCGAGCAGCCCTTGTAACAAGGAAAGACGCAGCAGTTGTGAATCCTGATCGTGACCGGTTTTCAGGGTCAGGTCCTGCACAAACTGGTTGTTCAGGCTGATGCTCAGGCGTGAGGTATTTTTCAGCTGCGGCGACGTATAACGATATTTCAGCCGCATATCGATACCGGTGCTGTTGATGAGGAACAAGTCCGGCGGCAGGTTGATATTGAGTGTAATCGGGTTCGGCTGAATACCGTCTGACTGCAACTGTTCAGCGTACTGTTTCAGTTCACCGAAGTTCATCGGGCGGTCGGTGCGCACCCAGTTTGGCGCATCGTACGGCTGACGTGGCTGAGCCTGGTCAACATTATCCACGCCGATGGCTTCACCACGGAACAGGATGTTGCCCTGCGCGATGCCTTTTACCGCCGTCAGCAAATCTTTATCGTCACGCCCTAAAATCAGCAGCATTTTCACGTAAGGATTATCCGGGCGGCTGACCATCTGCACCACCGGCCCTTTCACCGGCGGCAACGCTTTGAGGAAATCCGGGCGCTTGTCATTGGTGGCAAACACAATGGCATGACTGTCCGGCATCTGGTTATACAGCGTCGGGAACGACTGACCGCGCCACTGCGCTTTGGTCCCGAACCAGGAGGCAAGAATTGCCGCCGCCTGTTGCTGGGTGGCGTCCGGCGACGCGGCAAAGACCATCGGCAAATCCAGCGGACGACTGTCACGCGCATCAAAGAACGGCACCGGGAAATGCGCCAGATCGTTGCTCAGCGGCAGTTTTTGGTATTGCAGACTCAGCGAACTGCCCTTACCGATCTCCAGCCACAGCGTGGTATTGGCCGGGTTTTCACACACATTCTGGTAATGGCCGATAAATTCCAGACGGATGCGGTTGAAGTCTGTGACATAGCGCGGATCAATCGCCATCTGTAAGTGGTTTTTCTTGCCGAGCTGGTCTTTGTTGATCACTTCAACGCCCATCAGCTGGTCATTGAGATACACCTTAAGATGTGACTGTACGGGGATCAGCGACGGTGAAGGTGTGAATTCCAGATTCAGCATCGCCTGTGTTACCACTTCATCACTGCGCACACCGAATTCAATCTGACCGTTAGGCTGAATGCCACGCAGGGTAATCGCACCCGGCGTCGGCGCCACATCCGCAAACGGCAGCGTGACACTGCGCACCGGCGCGCCCGGAATGATCATCGGATCCACCGCCGGTGCGACCACCGGTAACGTCACCTGCGTCGGAGCCGACGACGTCATAATGTTCGCAGAAACTGCGGTAACGGGCTGATTGCCTGCACTGGCTGGTGCTGGCGCACCGAAGGCCGGAGCCACTGAACCCACCGCCAATGACATCAGGGCGGATGCCATCAAAATTGTTAGAGGAAGTCTTTTCATTATTTGGTCATCATCAGGTTGGGTTCATCAGGCTGAACGGACAGCGGCGGATTTCGCGGCGCGAAAGACAGCAGCCAGCCGCCAAACGACCGGGTGCGCGAGGCCAGCGGACGGAAGCGTTGCGGTGCAATATCCAGCATCCGCAGGTAGCCGCGGATACCGAGCCCCAGCACTTCACGCAGGCTTTCCATCAGTTTGTCTTCAGGGAAACTGTCTTCGCGCAATACCCAGCTGTCAGCACGGGCAAAAGTACATTGAATGAAATCGATATGTTGTTGCGTGGTGAGCGGCAGAAGCTGCATTCCCATGCTGGTACCAAACACACGACTGATTTGCATCGGGAAAGTGTATTCCTGCTGACCGCGGTGCAACAGTAACGTGACGTTGTCACCAGCTTTAAACTGGCTGGCACTTTCAGTTTCCAGCCCGACGCCGTTGTCCGAATAATCCTGCACGGTACACACATAAATGTGGCCGTCCGGTTTTATCAGCGAGGCTGGCATTCTGGCTTCGACACGATGCGCCTGACGCACCTGTTTCGATTCAAACGCCACCGCAATCGCCCCGCCGAGAATAATCATGTTGTAAATCACCCACGCCATACTCACCAGCACGGTCAGGATTTCATCGGGGCGACCATAAATAATGCGGTAAATGCCGAAGAATAATCCGGCCAGGTTAAGCAGCATCAGAATCTGATACGGGCGGCTGATTTTCCAGTCAACGTAGGCGTGTTTGTTCAGGCCACCTTTGGCGGTGACGTTAAATTTACCGGCGTGCGGATTAAACAGCGCCACGGTAGTGGGTCGTGCGATATACCACGCCAGCACGGTTTCGTAGATTTCATTCCAGAAAGAATGGCGGTATTTCCCCTGCACGCGGGAGTTAGTCAGGCTGGCGTGGATCATGTGCGGCAGAACATACAGTGCTATCGCAATCGCCGGGGCATAAATGATGTAGGCGTGTAATAACAGAAATGCCAGCGGCGCGGTCAGGAAGATAAGCCGCGGGATCCCCGCCAGGAAGTGCATCATGGCGTTGGCATAACACAGCCGTTGTGCCAGTTTCAGCCCTTTGCCGAACAGCGGATTATCAAGGCGGAAAATCTGCACCATCCCGCGCGCCCAGCGGATACGCTGACTGACGTGGGCGGAAAGGCTTTCAGTCGCCAGCCCCGCCGCCTGCGGAATACGGATATAGGCTGAACTGTAGCCGTGTCGGTGCATACGCAGTGAGGTATGGGCATCTTCGGTGACGGTTTCCACCGCGATACCACCGATTTCATCGAGCACATCACGGCGTAACACCGCGCAGGAACCGCAGAAAAAGCTGGCATCCCACAGGTCGTTGCCGTCCTGCACAAGACCGTAGAACAACTCGCCTTCGTTCGGCGTGCGGCGCATACGTCCCAGATTTCGTTCAAACGGATCCGGCGAGAAAAAATGATGCGGCGTCTGCATCATGCTGAGTTTTTTATCTTTGAAGAACCAGCCGACGGTCAGTTGCAGGAAAGAACGGGTCGGCACGTGGTCGCAGTCAAAAATCGCCACAAGTTCACTTTTTGCCTGTTTCAGCGCGTTATTGATGTTACCGGCTTTGGCATGTTCATGCGTTTCACGCGCAATATACTTGATGCCAATTTCGTGGGCAAAATCGGCGAACTCCTGCCGGTTGCCGTCATCAAGCAGGTAAATAGTCAGTTTTTCACGGGGCCAGTCCAGCCCGAGCGCCGCATACAACGTCGGTTTTACTACGCTGAGGTCTTCGTTATAGGTGGGGATCATCAGATCAACCGTCGGCCAGGTCGAGACATCCTCAGGCATCGGCACCGGTTTACGGTTAAGCGGCCAGATGGTCTGGATATAACCGAGCACCAGTACGGTCCAGGAGTAAGTTTCCGCGCCCAGCAGCAGTAAACCGCAAATCAGGCTCAGCGGATCTTCCCAGTTCAGGGTTGAGGTGTAGCGCCACCATAAATAGCGGCAGGAAATGGTCAGCGACAGAACAATCATCATAAGCGCCGGGAAACGCCCCGGAATGCGACGGATAATCATCGCAATGCTCCACAGCAGCACCACGAAAATAAACTGGGCGAGATAACCAAATGGCTGGGAAATGCAGAACATGGCCAGCGTAAAGGCCACCAGCCCGGCCATCATCATCAGAACGCGCCTGCCGGCGCGGTGCATTTTTCCGATACGACGTGTGATACGGGTTTCCAGCGGGCTTTGTGTCACCCGTTTTGGCAACGATTCCAGCCAGAAATGGATCCTTTCCCGCAGCCGTTGCGGCCACCGGCTATAAACGATTTCGCCACGGGTTTTTCCTGCCGGGATGATGATCAGCAACCACAGGCTCTGAACGAGATAACGCAGCGGATCGGCAATACGCACCCGCGAAGGCGAAATTTGCGGATACCAGCGGGTTCTCTGCGCGCCCACACGCTGCCAGGCAGGTGATTCAAAACGCAGAAACAGCCAGCACAGCGCCACACAAAAAATCATCATGCCGGAAGCAATGCGTGAAGATTTTGCCTGCCGGTAACGGCGGTAACGGTGCTGCAATTCCTGCATAACGGGCGGCACAAACAACAGGTTCAACAGGCCGTTCATTTTGCCGGACTCCGCACCGCTTGCGGCTGACGAAGATTGAGCAGAAACCAGTTCGCCAGCGTATTCATTTCACGGGCGATCTTGCTGTTATCTTTCCATTCCCCGACCGGTTGTTTCACCGCCAGCGATTCCGCCATGGCTTCATCACGATGTAAAATCACCGGGATCAATGCTGGCAAGGTTTCTTGCCATAACAGCAAAATATCTTGCTGTAACTGGCTGGAGGGAACGAACTGATTGAGCAGATAGCGCCCGTTTGGCGCTAAGGCGTGCTGGTGTAAACGAAGATGCGACTGGGTATCGGCGTGCAGAAGTACCACCGTGCTGTCGGCCAGCGACTGCGCCGGCAGAGGATCAGCCGCCGGAGAATCAATCAGGATCCAGTCATAGACGCCGGTATTTTTGAGTTGCGTGAGCGCTTTTTGCCAGTCGAAATCGGCCTCACTAACATCAACATCGTCAGCTGAAACATGACCGTAAGGCAGAAAGTCGAGACGGGCGTGGTAACGCATCGCTGATTGTTGCCAGGCTTCTCCGGCTTGGTGCGCGGAACACCAGCCACGCGACTGAGCGAAAGGCATACCAAAATGCAACCGCAGCACGTTTTCCGGTGAAAAGTCGATCACCAGCACTTTTTCATTCAGTTGTGCGAGCCCCCAGGCCAGCGCTGCGGTCACCGAAGTGGTCCCGGTACCGCCACGAAAACCCTGTAACGCGATGACAGCCATATTATTTTTTCTCCGCGCCGTGTTCAGCGAATTGCGCCAACTCAGCCAATAATGGCCAGCGGGACATTAGTTGCGGAATTTTTTCTTTACGGGCTATATCTACGTAATGTAATTCTGACAAAGAAAAAAGGTGACTCAGCGCATAAAAATCATCATCGCTGGACGGTTCGGATTCTTCTGAGTCTGCAATATTGGCCGCCACCGTTTCTCTCCCTGCTTCAATCCAAATGCTGATACTTCAGCACAGCCAAAAATTGCCCGGCATGATTAGGCATTTTAGTATCAAACATTATTGTGAAGAATTATGATTATTTAATGTAGCAATGATAGAATTTATTATACTCACATTTATCAGTGTGTCCCAGCAGACTTTTAATCAAAACCGGACAGAAGCAGATTAACAATATGGCACTCTCCTTTTCATTGGGTATGAAGCAATTCTGGAATGGTTTAGGCCAGATGCAGGCTCAGGGACTTTACTGGGTCAACACCGACAGTCAGGAAGCGGCATATCGTTTGAGTGGTCAGGTACTTGAAGCTCAGCGGGGAGAAATCCCTGTCAGCCTGTTTTTTCCACAGCACAATTTAATTTGCTCTGGTGATAAAAATAGACTAGCTGATGACAATATCCTTCTTACCCATTTGCATAAATACCCCAGGCAAACGTTTTATTATAAGCACGCGGAAGGAAAAAAAGCGTTTCTGGGATTGCCCGCCGATATTAATCGCCTGCCTGCTCCCCCTGCTTCTTTAATGATTTTATTACTTCCTGCCGTGCGCTGTCAGGAAGTAAAAGATAAACAACTTTCCCGCTGGCTGGGTGAAATTCAGTCAGGCGCTAATAGTAAAGGGGCGACGCTGCTTATTATCTGCTTCGGCGATGGCATTAATGCGGTTAAATCCCGCTTACATTTATTCCACCACAATATATATGGCCTTGCTGATTTAAAAACCGATGTGAACCCAAACCAGTGGGGCATCTCCTGGTGGCATGACAGTCTGGGTGCCGAAGCGAATACGCTTTATCCTCTCATCCCGCGCACGAACGGTTGGGAGATCCAGAAAGACGGTGCTCCTTCAGCTTCAGCCCAAACCGGTGATGATCAGTGGATGTTGCTGGCAGAGCGTTCGGTGCTGGAAGGTGCGCCTGCACTTTCCGGGCGCTGGTTCCTGTTCGATGGCAACGACGCGCTGACCGAAAGAGCCACGCACGCCCGTTCTGCCACCGTTATTTTTGCGCTGGCGGGTAACGATGAAGTGGAAGTGCTCGCACGGCAGATCCACCTTTTGCGCATTCAGCGCGGCAATGGTTTGAAAATTGTGGTGCGCGAGATGAATTCTTCCCTGCGCTATGTCGACCAGCGTCTGTTGCAGGCCTGCGGTGCCAATCTGGTGGTGCCGCACGCTGCACGCCTTTCCAACTTTCTGACCTTACTGGATGATCTGCAAAATCTGACGTTTACCCGTCACGTCCCGCAGGACATTGACGTGCTGCTGGACAGCCGTTTACCAACGCATCATAAGGGATATCTGCCGCTGCCGGTGTTCTGCGACGTGATGCGCGATATCTGGGATCACGCCGCGCTGGCGACCGAATCACGCGGGATTTTAATTTCACTGCGCCCTGCCGCCGGGATCAGCCCGCAGCAGGCGATGTCGCTTTGTTCGCTGCGCCGCGACGGCGATATTCTGACCGTGACTGAACGTCATCTGTATTTGTTCCTGTCGAACTGTCAGGTCAGTGATGTCGAAAACGTTCTGGCCTTCCTGTTTAATCTGCCGGTGAAAGAAGTCTTTAGCAGTCAGACTTTCTGGAGTCACGAGCTGGATATTCAGACAGAAGTTCGCCGTCTGGCCGCCAAACCGCCGATGGCAAATCCGGTGTCAGAAGCACAGCCTTTTGTGGCGCATAAATCTGAACCTTTGAAACGTGCGCCCGTTCATCAGCCCGTTCCCATCACGCTGGCCGTGAGCGATACACCCGTTATTAACACGCCGGAGTAAGAGAAATGGACATTCAGGACATTATCGAAATTTTCATTCTGGCGGCGGTGATTTTTCTCCCGCTGGGATATGCCCTGCGCAGCCGGTTGCCGCGCTGGAAAAACCGCTTTGCGACGCGATTTCTTTCGCCGCGTTATTTAACCCCCATGACCATCAGCAGCATCAATAAGAACCGCAAACGCTCCGCGACTTTGCCTGAAAATTCTGCGGCTACAGGGAAATCCAAAACTTCATCATGAACGAATCGCACTCTTCTTCTCCGCGCTTGCGGATCTGGCAATCCTGGCGCGGTCTTGGTGCCTGGAACTACTATTTCTTATTGAAATTTGTTCTGCTTTCACAGGGTTATCTGAATTTTGACGCGCTGAGTAATCTGGTTTTTGCGGCGGTATTATTATTCCCGCTTCGCTCCCTGCGCCTCCATCGCTGGCGACAATGGGTTGCCCTGCCGTTCGGTCTTGCGCTGCTTTATCATGATACGTGGCTGCCGGGCTGGCGTTCCATTGTCAATCAGGGAGCTGACGTCGCAGGTTTCAGCGTCAGTTATCTGCTTGAACTGGCTGACCGTTTCATCAACTGGCAGTGGATTGCCGTCGGTTTCGCCCTGCTGGTCGGTTATCTGTTTATTTCACAGTGGTTACGCCTGACGACATTCACGGTGATAGCCCTGTTATGGGTGAATCTCAGCGGTGTGATCACGCCGTTGTTTACGCATACACCGGCACCGGTTGTGGCACAAAATACCGCGGCGGCTCCGGCACAAGTCGCGCCATCCGCTACCGATAATACCGTCACGGGTCCGCCGACCAATGCCAACCTGAATGCGTATCTGGATCAGTTCTATCAAAACGAACGCCGCAAGGCGACGAAGTTTCCTGATGCCCTGCCAGCCGATGCGCAGCCTTTCGATCTGCTGGTGATCAATATCTGTTCGCTGGCCTGGGCTGATCTGGACGCAGTAAATCTTTCGAATTCGCCGCTGTGGTCGCGCTTTGATTTTGTCTTCAGCAATTTCAACTCCGCCACCGCATACAGTGGTCCGGCGTCGATTCGCCTGCTGCGGGCGAGCTGCGGTCAGCCATCCCACCACGATTTGTACCAACCAGCCGGTCAGCAATGTTACCTGTTTGACGAGCTGGCGCGTCTGGGCTTTACCTCGCAACTGGCGATGGATCACACCGGCGTGTTCGGTAATTACATCGGCAATCTGCGTGATGACGCGGATATGAAAGCCCCGCTGATGTCGCAGGCGGGTCTGGGTTATGAACTGACCTCTTTCGACGGTTCACCCATTTTCAACGACGGGCAACTGTTCTCCCGCTGGCTTGAGAATCAGGAAAAAGCCGGCACCGCACGGACAGCAACCTTCTTCAACCTGATCCCGCTGCATGACGGCAACCGTTACGTCGGCAGCAATAAAGGTGCGGACTACCATAACCGCGCACAGACACTGCTGAACCAGCTGAACACTTTTATGGATCAGCTGGATAAATCGGGTCGTAAAGTGATGCTGGTGGTGGTGCCTGAACATGGCGCGGCGCTGGTGGGCGATAAGATGCAGATTTCCGGCCTGCGTGATATCCCGAGTCCGGGTATCACTCACATCCCGGTCGGTGTGAAGTTCTTTGGTATGCAGGCACCACATGCGCCGTCGCCGATGAAAATTGAAGGCCAGAGCAGCTATCAGGCGATTTCAGAAATGGTCGCCCGCGCAGTCGATGGCAAAGTCTTTACCACGCCGACCATGGACTGGAAAACCTTCGCGTCGAACCTGCCGCAAACCCCGCTGGTGTCTGAAAATGAAAACTCGGTGGTAATGGAATATCAGGGGAAAATCTATATTCGCCTGAATGGCGGTGGATGGGTGCCGTATCCGAGCTGATGCTATTTTGTGGGCTTGCCGCCCACCCGGGCAAAACCTTGGGTTGCCACCCAAACTGGCCTCTAGGTCAAGGTCGTGGGCGTCGGCCCACACCGACTTTGGTCAAGGTCAAGTTCAACACCTTGGGTTGCCACCCAAACTGGCCTCAAGGTCAAGACCGTGGGCGTCGGCCCACACCGACCAGAGACCCGGTAACGCGCGGGCCTCTGGACTCCGCGCTTTTTTCACTTCGCGCTATCGCTGGACACTATGTTTCAGGTGCCACTGCGACAGGCTGGAAATCTTGCCGCTGCGCGGTGCCTTCTCTCGGTCTTCGAGCCAAAGGTCTCGAAGCCGCTCCGTTCAGCAATATTTCTGAACCGCCCTTGGCTTTTAAAAACAAAACAGAACAAGTAAGGTTGTGAAGTAAAGGCCTGAGGCCGGTTCCAAAATACCGCCGGACGAGAGGTGGAAAACCGCGTGTCTTTTTACGCGGGTTGTAACCCGAAGGGAGGGAACCGCGCAGCGGCGGGATTTTGCGGCTATCACTGTGATACCTGAAACATAGCCAGCGAGCAGAGCGCGCAGTTAAAAAAACGCAGGATTCCAAAGGGTTTCGTTTAAAACCCTTTGGGCCAGTGTGGGCGGCGAGCCCACGGTCTTGACCTTGAGGCCAGTTTGGGTGGCAACCCAAGGTGTTGGTGTTGGTTTTGAATTTAAAAGCCGCCTGTGTCCGGCATTGACACTATCACTCCGCAAATAACTGGTCATACACATGCTGTAAATGCCTTGCCATCCGCGCTTTCGCCCCCGCGCCATCTTTCGCCAGAATCGCATCCAGGATCCCCTGATGGTCGGCATTCATTTCACGGGCAAAATCGACTTCGGTGTAATGGCTTTCCAGACGCATAAACCGGCGTGAGCGGCGTTTATCCCACAGGTAGCCCATCATATCGTGCAGCACTTCATTGCCGGTCATCTCACTGATCATCAGATGGAACCGACGGTCGGCTTCAAGAAATGCGTCATTATTGGCATTCAGCTTGTTCAGCTCATCGGCAATTTCTTTTAATTTCACACGCTGCTCGTCGGTACCGTTAATCGCCGCCAGTTCCGCCGTCATCGCTTCATACACCTGTCGCGCTTTCACCAGCGACTGCAGGCTGAATTCTTCTTCATGACTGACCGTTTGCTGTGCGGCTGGCGTTGCCTGTGGCAGCGGGTCGCTGACGTAGACACCATTGCCGGTGCGGATTTCCACCCAGCCGGTGATCTCCAGTGCAATCAGCGCCTCGCGGATGGAAGAACGGCTGACGCCCAGCTGTTTGGACAGGTCACGTTCGGACGGGATCATCGCCCCCGGCGCGAACTGACCGGTGTTGATGCAGTTAATCAGTACGTTTGAAATCTGGCGATACAGCCGTTCCACTTTCAGGGTTGGTAATTCCATTATTGTCTCCGTGTTCTTGCTGAATCGCAGATCTGTTATCCCGGTCACATTAATCATCGGTTTGATACTGAATCATATGTCGGTCTGATGGCCTGACCAGCAGACCACCTGACCAGACCGCGCATTAAGATTGAACTTATCACCGGCCATGCGTCAACTACATTCAGAGAATCAGTTAACAATTTTAAGGAAAACACATGGAACAGACATGGCGTTGGTACGGCCCGAACGATCCGGTTTCGCTTGATGATGTGCGTCAGGCTGGCGCCACTGGCGTGGTCACCGCCCTGCACCATATTCCTAACGGTGAAGTCTGGCCGGTAGAAGAAATTAAAAAGCGTAAGGCGATCATTGAAGCCAAGGGTCTGGTGTGGTCGGTTGTCGAAAGCATTCCGGTACATGAGGAAATCAAAACCCGCAGCGGAGATGTTGAGAAGCACATTGCTAACTATCAGCAATCTATTCGTAATCTGGCGGAATGTGGCATTTATACGGTCTGCTATAACTTCATGCCGGTTCTGGACTGGACGCGTACCGATCTGGGTTATCTGCTGCCGGACGGTTCACGCGCCCTGCGCTTCGACCATATCGCTTTCGCGGCCTTTGAATTGCATTTGCTCAAACGTGAAGGCGCAACGTCTTATTACAGCGCGGAAGAGCAGAAACAGGCGGCAGAATATTTTGCGGCGATGACGCAGGCAGAGAAAGACCAGCTGGTGTCTAACATCATCGCCGGTCTGCCGGGTGCAGAAGAAGGTTATACGCTGGATCAGTTCCGTGCCCGTCTGGCGACGTACGACGGTATCGATAAGGCCAAACTGCGTGAAAACATGGCGCACTTCCTGCGCAGTATTGTGCCAGTGGCGGAGCAATGCGGATTAAGTCTGGCGGTTCATCCGGATGATCCACCGCGCCCTATTCTCGGCCTGCCGCGCATTATCTCCACCATTGAAGATATGCAGTGGCTGAAAGAAACCGTCGACAGTATTCATAACGGTTTCTGCTTCTGCACCGGTTCTTACGGCGTGCGTGAAGATAATGACCTGGTGAAAATGATGACCGATTACGCTGACCGCGTTCACTTCATCCACCTGCGCGCCACGCTGCGCGAAGAAGTTCCGGGCAGCTTCCATGAAGCCGACCATCTGGACGGTGATGTGGATATGGTCGCAGTCATCAAAGCCATTCTGACCGAAGAGCAAACCCGCCGCCGCGCAGGTAATTTGCGCGCTATCCCGATGCGTCCGGATCACGGCCATCAGATGCTGGATGACTTGCACAAGAAAACCAATCCGGGGTATTCGGCGATTGGACGTCTGCGGGGACTGGCGGAACTGCGGGGTGTGGAGCGGGCGTTGAAACAGAGCTTCTTTGCCGAGTAAACTCGCGGGATAAATTAACTTCCGACTGAGATAATTTCGGTTTCTTAATAACGGTTATCACTCGGCCTTTCGCGCTGAAACCGACCAAGAGGGAAAAATGCTTTTTCCCTCTTGGATCTCCCTTCGCTTTTTCAACACGTGCTAACGCTCGCTGGCTATGTTTCAGTTACTGCAGTGACAGGCTGGAAAGCTTGCCGCTCTGCGATCCCCTCACTCGGTCCTGGAGCCTCTGGTCTCCAGCCCGCTCCGTTCAGCAAGCTTTCTGAATCGCCCGCACGATCTTAAATTCAAAAATGGAATGGATTTATCTTTTAGATAAGTTTATTGGCGCGATCAAAAATGGCACCGAATGAACGGTTCGAGACCTATGGCTCGAAACCTGAAATTCGGGAATCGCGCAGCGATGACATTTTGCGCCACGCACGATTGCGTCAGAACATGTCCGTCATACCCGCGATAGCGCGCAGTGAAAAAAGCGCGGAGTCCAGAGGCCCGCGCGTTACCGGGTCTCTGGTCGGTGTGGGCCGACGCCCACGACCTTAACCTTAAGGCCGGTTTGGGTGGCAACCCAAGGTGTTGTTGACCTTAAACGGCCGCCCCTTTTGCAGCGGCCCACTCTGCAAAAACTCAAAAATGATATGCCACCGCGTTTTCCTGCTCCGGCCACGGATGTGACTTGTACGGTTTAGCCGGATAGTTAATCTCAACACTTCTGCGGCGGAAATCACTTGGGCTCACCCCTACCCGTTTGCGGAATACCCGCGAGAAATACAACTGATCGTCATATCCCACCACACGCCCAATCGTCGCAATGGATTCCTGTGTGGTTTGTAGCAGCAGTTTGGCGCGGATCACCCGCTGATCTTCACGCCAGCGCAGGATGTTGATCCCCACCTGCTCGCGGAACAGATGCGCCAGCCGTGATGGCGACAGGCAAACATGACGCGCCACTTCGTCGATACGCAACTCTCCGGCCAGATTTCCGGTGATGAACTGGCAGGCTTCGATAACCCGCGGATCCATGATTTTTTGCGGACTTTGCGGATCTTCTTCCATTGCGCGCAGCAACAGACGCTCCAGCAGATTCATCCCTAACTCTTCGCAGAAACGACGGCCAGATTTTTGAGTTTGCTCGATATTGGCAAACAGGCGGTCGAATTCCAGTAATAAGGTGTTATTCGGTAAGGAGAGACGCCCGACGTCGCGGGTTTTAGTGTGCCACTCCAGCCAGTCGGCCCAGTAGGCACGCGGACGGAAATACACCCAGCGGTGGTACCAGGAATCGGCGTTAGCGGAACGGCTGTAGAGATGACGGGCTTTCGGCGGGAATAACAGCAGATCGCCGGGATTGCAGTAGAACGTATCTTCGCCGTCAAAGACTTTGCCCTGCCCTTTTACGGTCAGGTTGAGAATGTAACCTTTCATGCCACCCGGACGATCAATGGCGAAATCCAGTGGCCCGTCAGCAAGGATCGGTGTCATACCGGCGACCAGATAGGCGTTGAAACTGTAACCCGGTAACAGCGGGTTTTGCTGCTGATCCTGAATCATACGGTGATACATCGAACCTCCCGAAACTTCACGTGGCTATGGACTTTTTATCTATTCTAATCAGCGATGAAAACGCTGCCAATAAATGTTACTTTTTTGTGAACAACCACGCGTTTTTGCGGCATTTAACCGGTCTGAGCGTTAAATGCCGCGGGTAACAAGCTGTGAAAGCGTTATCACAAAACCCCGTTAAACGGTCTTTTTCGCTTTCTGTTTGTAGCGGTCGAAGATAACCGCCGCCAGCAGGATCAGACCACGTACCACATACTGCGAGAACGGAGATATATTCAGCAGGTTCATGGCATTTTCCACGGTACCCAGGATCAGGATCCCCGATACCACGTAGGAAATTTTACCGATGCCGCCTTTCAGCGAAACGCCACCCAGCACGCAGGCGGAGATGACGATCAGCTCAAAGCCCAGCGACGTCATTGGCTGGCCGCTGGTCATACGCGAAGCCAGAATGATCCCCGCCGCCGCCGATACCAGACCGGACAGAACGAAGATAATGATTTTAGTGCGCACCACCGGCACACCGGCCAGACGCGCGGCGTCTTCATTACCCCCAATCGCCAGCGTGTTTCGGCCAAACGTGGTTTTGTTAAGCAGCAGACCAAAGATAATCAGACAGCCGACCGTCAGCCAGATTGGCGCGGGCAGTCCCAGCCAGTTGGCGTAGCCGAGTGCGAAGAAACGTTCGTCTTCGATGCCCACCGCTTTACCGTCAGAAATGATGTACGCCAGACCGCGCACAATCTGCATGGTGGCAAGCGTGGTGATCAGCGCGTTAATTTTCAGGCGGGCGATAACAAATCCGTTGAGTAAACCGGTCAGCATCCCAAGCAGTAAACCGGCAGCGACGCCAATCCACAGGCTTTCAGTCATATTAATGACCACCGCGGTTGTCACGCCCGCACAGGCGATAACGGAGGCGACAGACAAGTCAAAGTCACCGGAAGCCAGACAGAACAGCATCCCGCAGGCCACCATGCCAGACATCGAAATGGCCAGCCCCAGGCCTTTCATGTTGATGAAAGAACTGAAGTTCGGCACGAAAATCGAACAGGCGAGAAACAGTACGGCGAACACCACTAACATGCCGTAGCTGTCCCAGATACGCATCAGGCCTTGTCCGCTGCGCGATGCCGCTGAAGGTTGATCCGGTTTGGCTGAATTGGTTGTCATACTCGACATAATATTTTTGCTCCTCAGTCAGGCAGCGTCAGGGGCAGAATCAAGGTCTGGTGTCCGCAACATGGCGAGCCCCAGCGCTTTTTCTTCGGTGGCTTCATCGTGGGACAGTTCGCCGGAGACAGCGCCTTCGCGCATCACCACAATTCTGTCCGCCAGACCCAGCACTTCCGGTAAATCACTGGACGCAAACAGCACCGCAATGCCTTGTTTGGCCAGTGAATAAATCACGTTGTAAATTTCATGCTTGGCGCCGACGTCAATCCCGCGCGTCGGTTCGTCGAGCAAAATAACTTTCATGTCTTCCGACAACCAGCGCCCTAAAATGGCCTTTTGCTGATTACCGCCGGAAAGGTTCATGATGAGCTGCTGATCGCTCGGCGTTTTAATATTCAGCGCCTCGATGTGCTTGCGCGCATTTTTCGCTTCCCAGGCGTTGTTGATCAGGCAACCCGCTTTCACCGTTTTCCGCCGGGCGCTGATGTTGATGTTGTCACGTACCGAGTGAACAGGAATGATGCCGTCGGCTTTGCGGTCTTCAGGGCACAGCATGATGCCCTGGCGGATCGCGTCTGCCGGTTTGCGGATGTTCATCACTTTGCCATCGAGGCGCAGTGTGCCGCCGGTGACGCGCGTGCCGCCAAATAATCCCTTCATCAGCTCACTGCGACCGGCACCTACCAGCCCGAACAGGCCGACGATTTCGCCCTGACGCACGCTCAGGCTGATCGGTGTTTTGACGCCCGGAGCTTTGACCTGATCCAGCTGCAAACGTATTTCGCCGTGCGGACGCGGCGCGTAGCCGTAAATGTCGTCCAGATTACGGCCGACCATCGCCTGCACCAGCTTGCTGTTATCCACCTGTGTCATGTCGTCAAAGGTACGCACATAGCGGCCGTCTTTGAAAACGGTGACAGCGTCACTTAATGCAAAAATTTCTTCCATACGGTGTGACACATACAAAATCACACGCCCTTCTGCACGCAACTCACGGATAACACGGAACAGTTGTTCGATTTCACGTGCTGAAAGTGAACTGGTCGGCTCATCGAAGGCAATGATTTTGGCGTTACGCGCCAGCGCTTTAGCGATTTCCACCATCTGCCACTGGCCGATGGAGAGATATTTCAGCGGGGTATCGGGATCGATATCCAGCCCGAGGTGTTCGAGCTGAATTTTGGTTTCATAGCGCAGCAATTTGCGGTTCACAAAACCGTGTTTGCTGGGCAACTGTCCGAGATAAATGTTCTCAGCCACCGTCATTTCCGGTACCAGATGCAATTCCTGATAAATGATCGCTACACCGGCATCGAGCGCATCGGTGGTGTTATTGAAAGCGACCTGCTGCCCTCTGATATGAATATTGCCCTGTGAAGGCTGATAGTTGCCGCTGAGGATTTTAAGCAGCGTCGATTTACCCGCGCCGTTTTCGCCCATCAGCGCATGGATCTGCCCGGCATAACAATTGAAAGAAATCCCGTCCAGCGCTTTCACGCCTGGAAAAGTTTTGCCAATGTCATGGAATTCCAGATACGGCGTGGCCGCATCAAACTCCGTCAGTGACGGTGTCAGCAAAGGCGTCTTGTTTGAAGATTGCTGAGTCATAGTGGCTACCTGGAAATTAAGTAAAGTTGAATGCACGCCACTGCACAGCAGAAAACAGTTCAACGTCTCCCTGTCGTCCGCCATGCAGCAGCGTCTCTCCCCTTCATACTTCAAGTCGCAGATGCGTTGGCTACGCTTACTCATCCGAATCACTTACTTATGTAAGCTCATCGGGACTCGCTCACTTGCCGCCTTCCTGCAACTCGAATTATTTAGGGGTATTGCTTGTTTCAACCACATCTGAAGATCACATAAGACCTTTCTTCTTCAGCTCTTCTTTGAAGTTGTCGCGGGTGATTAACACAACATCAGTGACTTCGGTGAATTTCGGTGGTTCAACGCCTTTGGTGACCCATTCGTTCAGCATCTGGATACTTTTATAACCGTGGATATCCGGGCTAGGTAACAGGGAACCGTAGAAGCCGGTTTGCGCGCTTTTTGACAGCTCATTCACGGCGTCCACACCGTTGATACCAATACCGATCACGTTAGCGGCTTTGAAGCCCTGACCTTCTGTTGCCCGCACGCCACCGAGAACGGTGTTGTCGTTCATACCGATGATCAGCCAGTTCTTCACTTCAGGATGTTGGACTAACAGGGAGTTACCGGCATCCAGTGCGCCAGGAATATCGTTGGATTTGGTCGGAACTTTATAGATTTGTTTTTCCGGGAAACCGGCAGCTTTCAGTGCATCCATAGAACCGGAGGTACGGCGGCGTGCAGTGTCCAGCTCATCAGCGGTAATCGCCATCACGCCGGTATCTGCGACTTTCCAGCCACGTTTTTGCATTTCTTTATACAGTTCCTGTCCCTGACGTTCGCCAATTTTGGTGGCGGCCATCATCACTAATGGCACCTCTTCCATTGGCTTGCCTTTGGCATTCACGAACTGGTCATCCACCTGGATAACTTTCATGTCATAGCTGCGCGCTTTCGCCATGATGGCAGGCCCCAGACGCGGATCCGGCGTACAGATAACAAAACCTTTCGCGCCGTTCGCCGCCAGACTGTCGATGGCATTCAGCGTTTTTTCACCGTCCGGCACAGCAATTTTGATGACCTCAAAGTTCAGATCCTTACCGGCTTTATCTGCAAAGCGCCATTCAGTCTGGAACCACGGCTCTTCAGGCTGTTTAACCAGGAAACCCAGCTTTGGATTTTCGGCTGCCATAGCTGAATGTGACATAACGGCTGCTAACCCTACCGCCGCTAATGCCTTAGTGAATTTATGCATGATGTTCTCCGACTTTTATTGTTGTTTTTCACAATCGCAGTCTCAAATCTGTTGGTTTGCCGCAATCATGAAAACGTTATCAGTAGCGTAAGGAAACAAAGTGAAAGTGCGGCGAAGTCCTGTGTATAGCGGATTTACGTCACACTCTCTTGTAAGACGGGTTAAGTTTTAGCGGTAATTTTGCAGCGGAATGTAGAGCGCTATCACACGGCGGGAAAACAGCAGGTTTGTACATAGATATAGCGATTTTAGCCAAACGCTAACATTTGACCAACCTCACAGAAACATCATTGGGAGCAGATTTGTGCATACTTCCAGCTAACGCCTCCTCACTCACTTTTTTGCATCCTCCTACTGTTAGAGCAATTCGATTCGCCGCCGTAATGACTACGGCAAACCTGAAGGAGTGAGAAAGAATGACGCAAGGTGCGATTGCTCTTGGTCTTGATTTTGGCAGCGATTCTGTCCGGGCACTGGCTGTGGATTGTCAGACCGGTGCGGAGATGGAAACTGACGTGGTTTATTATCCGCGCTGGACTGAAGGCCGTTACTGTGACGCGGCAATAAACCAGTTCCGCCACCATCCGCTCGACTATATAGAAGCGATGGAGCAGGCAATCAAAAACGTCGTGCAACGTCTGGGCAGTGAACGGGCGGCGCGCGTGGTGGGGATCGGTGTGGATTCCACCGGTTCTACACCGGCTCCTGTAGATAACGAAGGCAACATTCTGGCGCTGAAGCCGGAGTTCGCCGAAAACCCGAACGCCATGTTCGTGTTATGGAAAGATCACACCGCCATCGAAGAAGCCGAAGAAATTAACCGCCTGTGCCGCAGCGGTGAATTCCCCGACTATTCCCGCTATATCGGCGGCGTTTATTCCTCAGAATGGTTCTGGGCGAAAATCCTGCATGTTTCCCGTGCGGACGCTGCCGTTAAAACAGCCGCGGCTTCCTGGGTTGAACTGTGCGACTGGGTGCCTGCCCTGCTTTCCGGTACCACGGCGCCGGACAAAGTGGTGCGTGGTCGTTGCAGCGCCGGACACAAAATGCTCTGGCATCCGTCATGGGGCGGTTTGCCACCAAAAGATTTCTTTGCCGCTCTCGATCCTTTGCTGGTCGAAAACCTGCCCTATCCGCTGTTTACTGACACCGTTACCGCCGAAAAGGCTGTTGGCACGCTGACCACTAAATGGGCAGAACGCCTTGGCCTGCCTGCTTCCGTGGTGCTTTCCGGCGGTGCATTCGACTGCCATATGGGCGCAGTCGGCGCGGGCGCACAGCCTTATACGCTGGTGAAAGTGATCGGGACTTCCACCTGCGACATTCTGATCGCCGACAAAGAACGCGTAAACGACCGCGCGATTGCCGGGATTTGCGGTCAGGTCGAAGGCAGCGTGGTGCCGGACATGATCGGGATGGAAGCCGGACAATCCGCTTTCGGTGATATGTATGCCTGGTTCAGTCGTCTGCTGAGCTGGCCACTGATTCAGGCCGCTAAAGCGCATCCTGAAATGGCACTGCAACTGACCAGCCTGCAAAAAAATCTGCTGTCCGATCTCACCGCAGCGTGGGCGGCCAGTCCGAAACTCGATCATCTGCCGCTGGTGCTCGACTGGTTCAACGGTCGCCGTACACCGTTTGCCAATCAGCGTCTGAAAGGCGTCATCACCGATATCAATCTGGGTACGCAAGCGCCGGAACTGTTCGGGGGCTTTATCGCTGCCACCGCCTTTGGCGCACGCGCCATCATGGAATGTTTCGAACAGCAGGATATTCCGGTGGAGAACGTCCTCACGCTCGGCGGTATCGCACGTAAATCACCGGTCATCATGCAGGTTTGCGCCGACGCGATGAACCGTCCGCTGCAAATCGTCGCCTCCGATCAGTGTTGTGCGCTGGGTGCGGCAATTTTTGCTGCCGTCGCCGCCGGGGAATTCAGCGACGTTCCGGCCGCACAGGAAAAAATGGCCTGCAGCATCGAGCGTACGCTGCTGCCAGATCCGCAGCGCGTCGAGCAATATCAGCGCCTGTACGAACGTTATCAGCAATGGTGTGCCACCACTGAACCGCTGTTTGCAGCGAAACCGGCACATTAATGTCTGTCACATAAATTGCTATTTCACACCTACGATATTCAGGAGTAATAAATGGACGCGTTTAAACATCTCGAAGTGTGGTTCGCCATTGGCAGTCAGCATCTGTACGGACCGGAAGCGTTGCGTCAGGTAAAAGAGAACGCCGAGAAGGTGGTCAGTAGCCTGAACAGCGAAGCCGGTTTGCCGGTTAAACTGGTGCTCAAACCACTGGTGACCACGCCGGATGAAATCACGGCGCTGTGCCGCGACGCCAACTACGACAATGCCTGCGTGGGGATCATCACCTGGCTGCACACCTTCTCTCCGGCCAAAATGTGGATCGCGGGCTTAAGCATTCTGCATAAGCCGTTGTTGCAGTTCCATACGCAGTTCAACGCTGAAATTCCGTGGGACACCATGGACATGGACTTCATGAACCTGAACCAGACCGCACACGGCGGCCGCGAATTTGGCTTCATCGGTGCCCGTATGCGTCAGCAACACACTGTGGTCGCGGGACACTGGCAGGATGGCGAATCACATCGCCGCATCGCCCAATGGATGCGCGTCGCTGCGGCGAAAAACGAAAGTCAGCATCTGAAAGTGGCGCGCTTTGGCGACAACATGCGTGAAGTTGCCGTGACAGAAGGTGACAAAGTGGCCGCACAAATCCAGTTCGGCTACAGCATCAATGCTTACGGCATTGGCGATTTGGTCAGCGTCATCAACGAAGTCAGCAAAGGCGATATCGACACGCTGGTGGAAGAATACGAAGCCACTTATCGCCTGACCGATGCGGTTAAACTTAACGGCGAACGTCGTGAAAACCTGCTGGATGCAGCGAAAATCGAACTGGGGATGACGCGTTTCCTGGAGCAAGGTAAATTCGGCGCGTTCACCACTAACTTTGAAGATCTGCACGGTATGAAACAGCTGCCGGGGCTGGCGGTACAGCGTCTGATGCAAAAAGGTTACGGCTTTGGCGGCGAAGGCGACTGGAAAACTGCGGCACTGCTGCGCATCATGAAAGTGATGGCCAGCGGCCTGAAAGGCGGCACGTCGTTCATGGAAGATTACACCTACCACTTCAAGCCGGGTAATGACCTGGTGGTCGGTTCGCACATGCTGGAAGTGTGTCCGTCGATTGCCAAAGAAGAAAAACCGTTACTCGATGCGCAATATCTCGGCATAGGTGGCAAAGCGGATCCGGCGCGTCTGATCTTCTCCACGCCGGCAGGCCCTGCGGTTAACGCCAGCGTCATCGACATGGGCGACCGTTTCCGTCTGCTGGTCAATCTGGTAGATACCGTAGAGCAGCCTCATCCGTTGCCAAAACTGCCCGTCGCCCGCGCTATCTGGAAAGCCCAGCCGTCACTGGCGACAGCGGCAGAAGCCTGGATCCTCGGCGGCGGCGCGCACCATACCGTGTTCTCGCAGGCGCTGGATATTGACGCGCTGCGGTTATATGCGGAGCTGAGCAATATTGAGTTGCTGGTGATTGATAACGAGACGACGCTGCCGGACTTTAAGAATCAGATCCGGTGGAATGAGGTGTATTACAAACTTTGCAGTCGCTGATTTGCTTGCAGAAGGCCGCTGCAATGGCGGCTTACACTGCTAAAGCGAGTTAGCGTAAATTTCGGTTTTTCAATAACAGTTATCACTGTAGCTTTCGCGGCGAAACCGACCAAAGAGGGCTAAGACGAGCCCTCTTTGGAATCTCCACGTCTTAAACTCCCCGCTCCGCTCGCTGGCTATGTTTCAGAAACAACAGCGACAGGCTGGAAATCTTGCCGCTGCGCGGTACCTTCATTTCGGGATTGCAGCCTTGGGTCTGCAACCTCTCATTCAGCAAGCTTTCTGAAACGCCCGCATGATCTTAAATTCAAAACCGATGATTTTAGTCTTTTAGATAAGTTTATTGGCGTGCTCAAAATTCAGCTGAACGGAGCGGCTTCAAGACCTATGGCTTGAAGACCGAGAGAAGGCAGTGCGAAGCACCTGGATTTGCGCCACTCACCAATGCACCAGAACATGTCCGTCATACCCGCGACAGCGCGCAGTGAAAAAAGCGCGGAGTCCAGAGGCCCGCGCGTTACCGGGTCTCTGGTCGGTGTGGGCCGACGCCCACGACCTTGACCTTAGGGCCCGTTTGGGTGGCAACCCAAGGTATTGTCATCCGTCCGTCACATTCCCCCTTTACGCTCACCCCCACAAATAAATCCCAAAGAGGATAGTACCAACCATGATCATTCCAGCTCATACCGGCGGGAATGCGCCTGCGCGCATGTCTTCTCCCCCTGCCATCGCTATTCATCAGGTGTCCCATTTCTTTGGGAGCAACCCGGTACTCAATCACGTCAATTTATCCGTGCCGGAAGGTACGATCCTCGCCCTGCTTGGCCCTTCGGGCTGCGGGAAAAGCACGCTGCTGAAAATGCTGGCGGGGCTACTCCATCCCGCGTCGGGGCAGATCAGTTTCGATGGCGAAATCGTCGCCAGCGGGAAACTCAGCGTGCCGCCGGAAAAACGCAATCTCGGGATGGCGTTTCAGGATTACGCCCTGTGGCCACACATGAACGTGCGCCAGAACGTCGCGTTTCCGTTGCAAATGCGCGGGATCCGTGGCGCGGCTCAACACGAGAAAGTGATGGCCGCGCTGGAACGCGTCGGGCTGGCGGATTTTGTCTCGCGCCGCCCTTCTGAACTTTCCGGTGGTCAGCAGCAGCGCGTGGCGCTGGCACGGGCGATTGTCGCCGAGCCGCGTATTTTGCTGTTCGATGAACCGCTGTCGAATCTTGACCGCGACCTGCGCGAAAGCCTGTGCGAGGAGATGGCGACATTGTTGCGCCAGCTCGGCACCACGGCGGTGTATGTCACCCACGATCAGCACGAGGCTCATGCACTCGCTCACCGCATTGCGCGCATGGACAATGGCGCCATCGCCAGCATTGACCAGATTGACCCTTCCGTTGTTTCACCTTTTGTTGCTTAACCTTTGATGGAATGAAAATGATGAACCGCACACACAACACACAGACAAAAACGTTTTCCCGTACCAAAACAGGCGTAATGACAGCAATGACTCTTTCTCTCGCAATGGCAGCCGGCAGAGCTCAGGCACTGACGCTCTACACCGCCGGGCCGGGTTCACTGGCAAAAAAACTGGCAGCTGGCTATGAAAAACAAACCGGCGTAAAAGTCGATGTGTTCCAGGCAACAACCGGCAAAGTCATGGCGCGGCTGGAAGCCGAACAGGCTAATCCGCGCGCGGACGTCTTAATTTCAGCGTCCTGGGATACCGCAACCGACCTCGAGCAACGTGGCTGGTTGCTGGAATATCAAAGCCCGAATGCAGAACAGGTTCCGGCACAATTCAAAACGCCGTATTACGTCGCGCAGGGTATTTCCGCGCTGGGTATCGTGTGGAACACCAAAAGCGGTACTACCGAACCGAAAGACTGGGGCGATTTAGCCAAATCAGAATTCAAGGACAAAGTCACCACGCCGGATCCGTCGCTTTCTGGTGCCTCGTTAGATTTGCTGATCGGGTTACAAAATGCGCATGCACAGCAGGCCTGGAAGCTGTTTGAAGATTTGAAAGCCAACGGCATGATTATCGCTGGTCCGAATGCGCAGGCGCTGACGCCGGTATTGCAGGGGGCGAAAGCCGCGGTATTCGGCGCAGTGGATTATGTGTCTTATGGCAGCGTGCAGGACGGTGAATCCGTTAAAGTGATTTTCCCGAGCAGCGGCACGGTTATCGCGCCGCGTCCTATGATGATCCTCAAATCCAGCCAGCAGCAGAAAGAAGCCAAAGCATTCATCGATTACGCGCTCTCGCCTGAAGGCCAGAAACTGGTCGCCGATGCGTGGCTGATGCCAGCACGCACGGACATTGATGCCAGACGGCCATTGTTTAAATCATTGAAATTGCTGCCAGAAGCCTCACAGGCTTCAGCATCCCGTAAAGACGTTCTCGAGCGTTTTGCGAAACTCTTCGGCCAGCAATAATCCTTCACGGGCTGTCGCCAAAACAGCCCGCTTCTGAGATTTGATCAATGAATAGAAACGCTTTTTTACCAGGCGTGACGGGCATTGCGCTGCTGTTACTGGTCGCTGTGCCGGTGGCATTTGTGGTCTTGCAGGCGGTTTTTCCGCATCTGGACACCGGCAGTTATTCGGCGCCATTCAGCACATTTACCCGCGTTTTTGCCGAACCTTCGTTGCAGGCACTGTTTGCCACCACGCTGAAAGTCGGACTGGGCGTGGCGTTATGCAGCGCGCTGATCGGCGTGCCTCTGGGCGCGCTGCGCGGATTATTCGCCCTGCCCGGCGCCGTTCTGTGGGATGTGGTTTTTCTGATCCCCTTTTTAATACCGCCTTATATCGCTGCGCTGTCGTGGATGCTGGCGCTGCAAACCAACGGTTACGTACAGCAATTGCTGCCGTGGCTGCATCTCAATGATTTTCTGTTTTCACTGCCGGGTATGGTGGCAGTGATGACGCTCAACGTTTTTCCGGTGGTCTATTTTGCTGTCTCGCGCAGCATGGCCGCCAGCGGCAGCCGTCTGGCGGATGTGGCGCGTATTCATGGCGCAGGCCCCTGGCGGGCATTTATCCGCATCACGTTGCCGATGGCCTTACCGGCCATGGCCTCCAGTCTGCTGCTGGCGTTTACCCTGTCGATAGAAGAATACGGCGTGCCCGGTGCGTTAGGTTCGCGAAGCGGCATTCTGATGCTGACGACCGGTATCGAACAGCGTCTTGCCGACTGGCCGATTGATATGCCGGGCGCTGCGGTGCTTTCCCTGCTGCTGGTGGCGATCGCACTTTGTGCTTACAGCGTACAACGCGCGGTGCTGGCCGGTAAAAATGTCGAGAGCATGACCGGTAAACCGGCTGATGTGACACAAAAATCGCTGGCAGGCTGGACGCTGCCGGTGATGGCGTTATTTACCGTCGTGGCGTTGATTGCGGTGGCGCTGCCGATTGTCTCCACGCTGGTGACGGCATTTTCCGGCACGCTTTCCGGCGGACTGACGCTTTCCAATTTCACATTACGGCACTTTGGCAATCTGTTTGCTGCGCATAGCGATGCGCTCGGTGCGCTGTCGACCAGTCTCAGTCTGGCGCTGGGCACGGCACTGATCGCCGGTGCGACGGGATTTCTGGCGTCATGGCTGGTGGTGGCACGCAAAATTCGCGGGGCGGCGTTGATTGACGGACTTTCGCTTTTTCCGGCCGCGCTGCCGGGTATCGTGGTTGGTGTCGGGCTGATCCTGGCCTGGAACCGCAGTTTCTGGCCCGTGACGCCGTATAACACCTGGGGGATCCTGCTGTTGTCGTATTGCTGTCTGCTGCTGCCTTATCCGGTGCGGTATGTCAGCGCGGCGCTAAAACAGATTGGCGGTAATCTCGATGCGGCGGCACGGGTACACGGCGCGACTGCCGCGCAGGCATTGCGGATGATCCTGCTGCCGCTGGTGTTCCCGAGTTTGCTGGCGTCAATGATGATGGTCTTTGCAGTGGCGTCGCGTGAACTGGTGACGTCGCTGCTGCTGTCCCCGGCAGGTGTGCAGACGGTTTCCGTGTATGTCTGGCGGCAGTTTGAACAGGGTTCGGTAGGCGACGGGATGGCAATGGCGTCGATTGCCGTACTGCTGAGCCTGACGCTGATGTTAATCGCATTCAGGCTACAGCAGCGTCAGACGTCTTAACTTTCCCGCTGCGCTTCACGGCGCGGGCGGTCGCCAGACGGGATTAGCAAACCTGCGGCGACCGCCAGCACTGAAACCACCGCCGACACCACGAATACCCAGTGCAGCGAAGCGGCCACGCTGTCGGTCAGCATATTCAGCTGTCCTGAGTCCATCGCGCTGCGCGTGGCTTTTTCCATCAGCTGCTGAACCGGGTCGTTCACCTGTGGCAGCCGGTATTCCAGATTAAGATTCAGCGTCGCGCCCAATACCGCCGTGCCGATGGCTGAGCCAAGCATCCGCGTGAACAGCGTCGACGCGGTAGCAATGCCGCGGATCGCCGGTTCTGCGCTGTTCTGCACTGAAACGATAAATGTGGTGTTAGAAAGCCCCATGCCTGCGCCGATAGAAAACGCCGCGATGCGCGCCATCCACAATCCCGACGACGGCGAAAGCAATAACAGCGCCAGACTTCCGCCCACCAGCAGCATTCCCCCCGTCACCGCCGTGGTCCGATACGACGTTGCCTGCATCATGCGGCTGCTGAACATGCTTGCCAGCGGCCAGCCGATGGACATCAGCGCCAGCGTGGTGCCCGCCTCCAGCGGTGTTCCGCCGAGAACGCCCTGAACGTAAGTCGGCAGGAACGCGCTGATCCCCATCATGGTCGCGCCGATAATCAGACCACCGACATTACCGGCAATAATCACTTTGCTCTCCCACAGCGCCAGCGGGAACAGCGGTTCAGGCGTTTTACGCTCCTGACGCACCAGTAATCCTCCGTTGACAACAGCAAACGCCAGCAACGCCAGCGCCCAGTAGCCCAGCGCTTCAGCCTGTAACAGCGCCAGTAATAAGGAAGCAACGGCGAGCGTGAGATAAGCGGTCCCGGCCAGATCCAGCTGATGCGGTTTACGCTGACCGTCCGGCGGCAGGTATTTGATCAGGATCGCCATCGCCACCAGGCCGATAGGTACGTTCACCCAAAACACTACCGCCCACGGAAAATGGGAAACAATAAACGCCCCCATCAGCGGCCCGACTATCGCCGACACGCCCCAAACGCTGGACAAATACCCCTGCGCTTTCGCCCTTTCCTGCGAACCGTAGACATTGGCAATCAGCGTCGTGGCAATGGGCGTAATAGCGCCAGCCCCCAGCCCCTGCAACGCGCGAAAACCGATCATCCAGCCCAGCGACGGCGCGAAGCCGCACAGGACTGAACCAATAAGAAATAAGGTGGTGCCGATGAAAAACATTTTCCGGCAGCCGTACAAATCCGCCAGCCGCCCGTAAATGGGCACCGTAATCGCCTGCGTCAGAAGATAGACGGCGAATACCCAGCCAAGCAGTGAAAAACCACCGAGATCACCGATGATGGTCGGCATTGCGGTCGCGACAATGGTCACTTCCACCGCGGCCATAAACATCGACAACATGCAGGCAATGAGGATCAGCGGACGGTGGGAAGATTTAACAGCAGATGTTTGGACTTCAGAATGATTGACGGCCATGTTCTTTGTTTTCTTAAGAATTGTGTTGATGAATGCACTCAGGCAGATTTCAAATTATAGACGTAAAAAAGGCTCCGGGTTTTGCACTCAGAGCCTCCGAACTGGCGAAATTTTGTGACAACGTCACCGTCAGGCGCGGGTCATTGTTTTGAGATTGAAGCTGGACAGGTCAATAAACTTCGCCATATCGCGGCTTTCAGCGCGGGGTAAATACGGAATTTCCCCCAGAAGCGGTGCTGAAATATTGGCGCTTATCGCGTCAATCGTTTCCTGATAGTGAGCCAGGCACGGATTAATGCGGTTCGCCACCCAGCCAATCAACGGTAAACCATCAGCAATAATTGCCTGCGCTGTTAATAATGCATGGCTGACGCAACCTTCCTGAATACCGACCACTAAAACCACCGGCATATTTTGCTGGCGTACCCAGTCAGAATAAAAAAGATGCGGAGTAATCAATGTTCTCCAGCCATCACATCCTTCAACAACCACTGAATCCGCCTCTTCACGCATGAAATTAAGGCCATTGGTCATTATTTCAAACACATTTCCGGGGATCTGGCTGGCATAAATATCTTCATCCGCCAACGCCAGAGGGGTTATTTTATTAAAAGGATAAGAAATAGAAGATGACTGCTGGAGAGTTACCGCATCTTTATTTCGAACCCCGTCGGCCAACTCCTGGCTGCCAGTTGCAATAGGTTTATAGCCTAAAACGCAGCGGTCCTGCGCGGCTAAGGCCTGAAGCAAGGCACGTGTGACAATGGTTTTACCTACACGAGCGTCCGTACCCGTGACGAAAAAATGCGTTAACATGGAATTCAGGCTCCGGGATCTCTCCGTCTTATTGAAAGATAGTCTCCGGTAAGAAAACATCGCAGGAGACAAAGTATCGACAGAAAGTCTAGGCGATGAGAGATGAGAGCGGTTTGCGTTAGCGCAATGTTTTGTCGACTCGGTGAGCAAAAATGCCGGAAGGCTTATAGCTATTTTATTAAGATAAACAGCCTAACGTTATATAAAACTTAGCCTTGCAGTAATTTTATTATCAGGGAGCCACTGTATAACGCGTCTTTGACTAATGCCGCACCGGGCATAGTTCCCTGATTATAGAATTGCGTCGATTCGAGTTTGATATTCTCGCTATATGCAGGAAGTGACTGCTGCTGAATACAGGACATTATCGCGGGATGGAGAATATCCTGAGATAAATTAAGCGGCGAGCCGATCAGCACTTTTTCCGGATTAAACAGATTCACCATGATCGCGAGAATTCGCCCTACACTCTGACCGACGCTGATAATCACATCGCGCGCCAGCTGATCGCCACGGTTAGCGGCGTCGCATACGGCCTCAATGGTCAGCGAAACCCCATGCAGTAAGCTGGCTGGAACCGGTACCGTAAGACGCTGACGTACAAGTTCGAGAATACTGTCCGTGCTGGCCACCGTTTCCAGACACCCATGATTGCCGCAATAACAACGCCTGCCGTAAGGATCCACCTGCGTATGACCAATTTCCGCCACACTGCTGCTACCCGCATGCAGAACCCGTCCGCTGGTGATCACGCCCACACCGACATTGTGATCAATCACTACCTGAACGACGTTTTTACAGCCACGGGAGGCGCCATAAAGTGACTCCGCCAGCGTCCACGCACCGATATCGTGCTGCACATAAACCGGCAGACCGGTATGTACGGAAAGCGTGTCGCCAAGCGGCATATCAAACACGTCATGGTAAAACGGCATACGGTGAACAATGCCCCTGCGTGCATCTATCATCCCCGGCAGGGTAATGGCGATGGCGGTAAGGCGTTCGAGTTTGCGCTGATGACGGATAAAGAACTGATCGATTTCAGAGATAATACGTTTGAGCAGCGGTTCCGGAGCCTGAACCGGCAATGGCAGCACTTCTTCCACCACCAGTTTACTGCTCAAATCCCGCAAACCTAAGGTCACGGTTCCGGGACTGATACGGGCAGAAAGGTAGTGCCAGGCCTGCGTATCCAGCGCCAGACCAATGGCCGGACGCCCGCGACTGCCGGGATCCTGAAACTCCGTTTCCAGCACCAGATGAGCCTGTAACAACTCGCGGACAATCTTGGTGATACTGGCCGGAGCCAGCTGTGCTTTTTTCGAAAGCTCGATACGCGAAATGGGACCAAACTGATCTATCAGGCGGTACACAGCACCGACATTGGTTTGTTTAATCTGGTCGATATGTCCTGGTTGCCCGTCGGGGATCACTCAAGGAACTCCTGTTATTTTCGCGCTTCAAAATAAAGATTAGGGGTATGTTGGAGTTTTTGTTATATGTCGTCAACTATTTGATTAGTTATGTGATTTGGTGCACAAATTGCGTGAAAAGACCCTCAGAATTGACTGGAAAAACAGCATGTTCTGTACAAGAAGTCCGTCAGTCATCGTGGAGCAACAATGCCATAAACGCGCGGGTCGCTGCCGTAAGAGGACGTGTCGCATGATTCACCAGCCATAATTGCGTTGTGCCATGCAAATTGCCAAAGCGCAGATAGCGCACGCCCTCCACCTGAATCCGCAAATAAGACGCGGGTAAAATCGATACGCCCAGCCCTGCCGCCACCAGGCCGATAATCGTCAGAGGTTCCCCGACTTCCTGGGTGATAAACGGCGTAATGCCCTGCGCTTTCAACTGCCCGAGAATATCGTCGTACAGCGATGTACCGACATCTTTAGAGAAGAACACAAAGGGCTGATCGGCCAGATGCTGAAACGTCAGTTCGCCCTCGGCCAGCGCATTAAGCGGATGGTCTTTATGGACTACCGCAATCAGGGGTTCAGTCAGTACCAGATGATGTTCCAGCTCCGGCGGCAGCTCGCCGTTGCGCATCATCCCCAGATCCAGTTTTCCTTCCAGCAGCGGTTCGATTTGCTGTTTGCTGTTGAGCTGCTCGATGCGGATATTCACGTCAGGATACGTCAGGCGAAACCGATGCAACGTACTTGAAACCCGGCGTAAAAACGGCGCCGAAGACGTCAGCCCGAGTGTCAGATTACCGGATTCCCCGCGGTGAATACGCGCCGCCTGCGCCGAGGACTCATCCACACGTTGTAAAATCTGGCGCGCTTCTGACAGAAACACCTGACCCGCCTGCGTCAGGCGCACGCTGCGGTTACTGCGGTAAAACAGCGCCGCGCCGACATGCGCTTCCAGCGCCTGAATTTGCTGGCTCAGCGGCGGCTGGGAAATATGCAAACGCTCCGCCGCCCGGCCAAAATGCAGTTCATCCGCAACCGCGATGAAATAACGTAAATGACGCAGCTCAATGTGACTCATAAAGATGTCCGGTTGTTCCTGATTGATACTTTAAACATATCGTTTTCGATTGATTAATATATTAGACAATACAACGACCGCTGTTAAAATTTTCATACATTTTAAAATTTAGTTTTACAGCCCATCGTATTAAGGATTTCCAGTGAAAACCTCCCGGCGGATTTCCGCTGCACCTGCTCAAGATTCTGTTAATGACGACGAATTAAATCCTGACTCGCCTGTCGCCCGCTCTGGTCTGAAAACTCCTTTTATCAAACGTGGTACACCGCAATTTATCCGCGTTACGCTGGCTCTGTTTTCTGCGGGTCTGGCGACATTTGCGTTGCTGTATTGCGTTCAGCCAATTTTGCCGGTGTTGTCTCATGATTTCGGGGTTTCACCGGCCACCAGCAGCCTGTCGCTGTCGTTATCGACCGGTCTGATGGCAATCGGACTGTTGTTTACCGGGCCGGTTTCTGACGCCGTCGGGCGAAAATCAGTGATGGTGGTGGCGTTACTGCTCGCCGCAGGCTGCACGCTGGTTTGTTCCTTTATGCAGAGCTGGGACGGCATTCTCATCATGCGCGCGCTGATCGGTTTATCGCTCAGCGGTGTGGCAGCGGTAGCAATGACTTATCTGAGTGAGGAAATTCACCCGAGCGTGGTCGCCTTCTCGATGGGTTTATACATCAGCGGGAACTCGATCGGCGGCATGAGTGGCCGTTTAGTCAGCGGCGTGCTGACCGATTTTTTTTCCTGGCGTATCGCCGTCGCGGTCGTCGGTTTCTTCGCCCTCGCCGCCGCGATTATGTTCTGGCGCATTCTGCCGCCTTCTAAGCATTTTCGCGCAAGCTCGCTCAAGCCTCGCAAACTGCTGATCAACTTTAAGCTGCACTGGCGTGACAGCGGATTACCGTTACTTTTCGCCGAAGGTTTCCTGCTGATGGGCAGTTTCGTGACCATGTTCAACTACATCGGTTATCGTCTGCTTTCATCGCCTTATAACCTGAGTCAGGCGATTGTCGGGATACTTTCCATCGTCTATCTGATGGGGACTTACAGTTCGCCCAAAGCGGGCGTACTGACCGGTGTCTATGGTCGCGGCCCGGTGCTGATCGGCTCGACAGCCATCATGCTGCTGGGGATTTTGATCACCGCCTTCTCTCCGGTATGGCTGATTTTCATCGGCATGATCCTGGTCACCGGCGGGTTCTTCGCTGCGCACTCTGTGGCCAGCGGCTGGATTGGCCGTCGTGCGCGTCGTGCTAAAGGTCAGGCTTCGTCTTTATATCTGTTCAGCTACTACGCGGGATCGAGCGTCGCCGGGACGCTGGGCGGATTTTTCTGGCATGCGTACGGATGGTACGGGATTACCGGGTTTATCAGTCTGATGCTGATTGTTGGCGTGGGTGTTGGGTTCCGGTTGATGCGGCTTTCTGAGGCAAAAGCCGCTTAATGCCATTTTTTGTGCAGCGGCCGCTGCAAAGGGGCGGTTTTTAAATTCACTTCGACTTCGACTTCAAAACCAAATTCAACACCTTGGGTTGCCACCCAAACTGGCTTTAAGGTCAACACCTTGGGTTGCCACCCAAACCGGCCCTAAGAGGCGCCTATCGCCGCGCCTCTTAGGAATCTCCGGCTCTTTTACTGCGCGCTCCGCTCGCTGGCTATGTTTCAGGTATCACCGCGACAGGCTGGAAATCTTGCCGCTGCGCGGTTCCTTCTCTCGGTCTTCGAGCCATAGGTCTCGAAGCCGCTCCGTTCAGCAAGATTTCTGAATCGCCCGCACGATCTTAAATTCAAAAGCGGGATTGTTTTTCATCTTTTAAAAAGGTTGATTGGCGTGATCAAAAATGGCACCGAATGAACGGTTCGAGACCCAAGGCTCGAGCCGAGCGGAGCGAGACAACGTCACGAAGTGACGGCCCGAAGGGCGAGGCCGTAGGCCGAGTACACCTGAAATTCGGGGATCGCGCAGCGATGACATTTTGCGCCACTCACCAATGCGTCAGAACATGTCCGTCATACCCGCGACAGCGCGCAGTGAAAAAAGCGCGGAGTCCAGAGGCCCGCGCGTTACCGGGTCTCTGGTCGGTGTGGGCCGACGCCCACGGTGTTGACCTTGACCTTGAAGTTAAATTTGAATTTGAAGTGGAATTTGAAGTGGATTTTAAAATCTGCCCCTTTGCCACGGCTCTGGCAAAAAAAGCTTTGTTACAACGCTGGGAAGGAAATGTTCCGTGATGTAGCACGGGAGGAATTGACGCACATCGGCGCAAATGATAATTGTTATCATGTAAATTCATACCGTCAGGCAGGTTGTAATGGCACCGAATACAAAGTCCGCAGCAGCAGCGTCCTGCTGCATCGTCGGCGGCGGTCCCGCAGGATTAATGCTGGGATATCTTCTGGCACGTAAGGGAATTGACGTCACCGTGCTGGAAAAACACAGCGACTTTTTGCGTGATTTTCGTGGCGACACAATCCATCCTTCAACGCTCGACATCATCTGGCGGCTGGGGTTTCTTGATGAATTCCTCGCCCTGCCGCATCAGCGTGCAGAAAAGCTGTACGGCGAAATCAACGGCAAAGAAACCACGCTGGCAGATTTCAGCCATTTACCCACTCAGTGCAAATTCATCGCGTTTATGCCGCAGTGGGATTTCCTTAATTTCATCGCCAGCAAGGCCGCACAACTGCCGAACTTTCATCTGATCCACAACGCGCAGGTGCTGTCGTTGCGGGAAGATAAATGTCAGGTTTCCGGCGTTCTTGCAGAAGTGAACGGCGAAACGCAGCATTTCGACGCTGATTTAGTGGTGGGTTGTGATGGCCGTAATTCCATCGTGCGTGAACAGGCCGGGATGGAAATCCGCCGTTATGGTGCACCGCGTGACGTACTGTGGCTGAAAATCAACAAGCGCCCAGACGATCCGCAGTGGTCGATGGGGCATCGCGGCCCGAAGAAAAACTTCATCATGATCGACCGTGGCGATTACTGGCAGTGCGGTTATTCGATCCCGAAAGACAGCCTGGATGGACTCAAAGCACAAGGCATCGCACCTTTTCTCGACCTGCTGGCGGAAGTGTCACCGTTTGAGCGCCCGCGTTTAGCCGACGATATTCTCAGCTGGGACGACGTGCGCCTGCTGGTGATCCGCATTGACCGCCTTAAAGAGTGGGCAAAACCGGGGCTGCTGTGCATCGGCGACGCAGCCCATGCGATGTCACCGATTGGCGGCGTCGGGGTGAATCTGGCGATTCAGGATGCGGTGGCGACGGCGAATATCATCACCGAACCGCTGAAAGCCGGACGTCTTACGCTGCGGCATTTGAAGCGCATCCAGCGCCGCCGGACGTTCCCGACATGGGCGACGCAGGCGTTACAGATTATGATCAGTAAAGCAGGACAGAAACAAAGGAAGCGCGCCCCTTCACGGCTGGAAATGTGGTTGCGCGGGCGGAAATTTATACCATTCCTGTTTGGACGCCTCATCGGAGTCGGGTTTTATCGGGAAATCCCGAAGCTTTGATTTTGGGTTAGCCATCCGAACTGGCCTTAAGGTCTAGGTCTAGGTCAACACCTTGGGTTGCCACCCAAACTGGCCCTAAGAGGCGCCTATCGCCGCGCCTCTTAGGAATCTCCGGCTCTTTCACTGCGCGCTCGGCTCGCTGGCTATGTTTCAGGTATCGCAGCGACAGGCTGGAAATCTTGCCGCTGCGCGGTTCCTTCATTTCGGGATTGCAGCCTTGGGTCTGCAACCTCTCATTCAGCAAGCTTTCTGAATCGCCCGCACGATCTTAAATTCAAAAGCGGGATTGTTTTTCATCTTTTAAAAAGGTTGATTGGCGTGCTCAAAAATGGCACCGAATGAACGGTTCGAGACCTTAGGCTCGAAGCCTGAAATTCGGGGATCGCGCAGCGATGACATTTTGCGCCACTCACCAATGCGCCGGAACATGTCCGTCATACCCGCGACAGCGCGCAGTTTGAAAAGCGCGGAGTCCAGAGGCCCGCGCGTTACCGGGTCTCTGGTCGGTGTGGGCCGACGCCCACGGTGTTGACCTTGAAGTTGAAGTTGAAGTTGAAGATTGTTTTGTACGCCCCCCGTGATCCCCATCAATCATCACAAATTTAAATATCCCCCGCCTTTCATCACCCATAATTGATGAGCGTCATTACGCCCTTACCGTTATTTCGGCAAAGTTCCCGCCTTTCACTTGGATCCACATTTAATCTCGGGGAATACAATCATGCTGGAATTACTGATCGGACTGGTGGTCGCCGTGTTTGTCGGGCGCTATATCATCAAAGGCTATTCACCCACCGGCGTCCTGATGGTCGGTGGTTTGTTGCTGCTGATTATCAGCGCAATCATGGGTCACAGTATCCTGCCGGAAGGCACTAAGAGTACCGGCTGGAACGCGACGGATATCGTCGAATACGTCAAAATTCTGCTGATGAGCCGTGGTGGCGATCTCGGCATGATGATCATGATGCTGTGCGGTTTCGCGGCCTATATGACCCATATCGGCGCCAATGATGTGGTCGTCAAACTGGCGTCGCGTCCGTTACAGATGATCAACTCGCCTTACATCCTGATGGTTGCGGCTTATATTCTGGCGTGCCTGATGTCTCTGGCAGTGTCTTCGGCGACCGGTCTGGGCGTGTTGCTGATGGCTACCCTGTTCCCGATTATGGTTAACGTCGGCATCAGTCGCGGTGCGGCGGCGGCGATTTGTGCTTCCCCTGCGGCAATTATTCTTTCTCCGACTTCAGGTGATGTCGTGCTGGCCGCGCAGGCCGCGAATATGCCTCTGGTGGATTTCGCCTTTAAAGTCACCCTGCCGATTTCCATAGCGGCCATTGTGGCAATGGCGGTCGCGCACTTCTTCTGGCAACGCTATCTGGATAAACGCGATACCACCGCGCAGGTAGAGGCCGTTGATTCCAATGCAGACGATGTGGTCGAAACGAATGCCCCCGCTTTTTACGCCATTCTGCCTTTCACGCCGATTATCGGTGTGCTGATTTTCGACGGTAAATGGGGCCCGAATCTGCATATCATCACTATTCTGGTCATTTGTATGTTGCTGACCGCCATTATAGAAACGCTGCGTAACCGTAACGGCAAAGCCGTCTTCGCCGGTCTGGACGTCGCTTATCGCGGCATGGCGGATGCGTTCGCCAACGTGGTGATGCTGCTGGTCGCAGCCGGCGTATTCGCACAAGGACTGAGCACCGTCGGATTCATCAGCAGCCTGATCGGACTGGCGCAAAACTTTGGTTCAGGCAGCATTGTGATGATGCTGGTTCTGGTGGTGATCACCGTGCTTGCCGCCATGACAACCGGTTCCGGTAATGCCTCGTTCTATGCCTTCGTCGAACTCATCCCGAAACTGGCGGCAAAAATGGGCATCAACCCGGAATACCTGGTCATCCCGATGTTGCAGGCGTCTAACCTCGGCCGCACTATTTCACCGGTTTCCGGCGTCGTGGTAGCCGTGGCCGGTATGGCAAAGATCTCGCCTTTCGAAGTGGTTAAACGCACCTCCGTTCCCGTGCTGGTCGGTCTGATTGTGGTGATCGTCGCCACCGAAATTCTGGTGCCGGTGCATTAAACCTCCCCGATTTTAATACCTGAAACATTCAGGCTGTATCAAGGCGGCAACTGAGTAAGTCCCCGGGAGCATACAAAAGTATGTGACCGGGGCGAGTGAAGACAGCCAACGCAGAGACGGCGTGAAGGATTAAGGTATTGATCACATAAATACGATATGGGCTGACGCGAACTCAGGTTAAGCTACTGCGCCTTGAAGGTCGGGGAACTCTCCCTGTGCTGATTTGATGGCGAAACCAGCGTGAGAAAAGCTTTTATGTCGAATAATCCGGGCTATAAACGTATTGGCGGGTGGTTACTGGCCCCGATGGCGTATCTGATTGTGACGCTGCTGAGCGTCGTATTAATGCTGTTTCTGTTTTCAATGGCATTATTTGTGCCGGAATCGCGTGAATACTTATTCACCAACTCGCAGGCATTTACCCTGCAATGGTATTTCTCCGTGGTGACCACGCTGGCGATGGGGGCATTTACCGTCGCGGTATTGTGGCAATTCTGTAAGCGCGCAAGAGCCTTACCGAAAATGTATATTATCTGGTTATTATGTACGGTGCTTCTGGCGGTAAAAGCCTTTGCATTCTCGCCAGTTACTGATGATTTGGCCGTGCGTAACTTATTGTTACCTTTATTGGCCGCCGCCGTCTTTGTGCCTTATTTTAAGCGCTCATTGCGGGTAAAAGAAACCTTCACGGAATAACCCTGAGGTTTTTAATGTTTATTATGTCCGGGCAATTGTCATGACCTCTTATTTATTACTTTTTGTCGGCACTGTGCTGGTAAATAACTTCGTACTGGTTAAGTTTCTTGGCCTGTGCCCGTTTATGGGCGTTTCCAAGAAACTGGAATCCGCTATTGGTATGGGGCTGGCGACCACGTTCGTCATCACCCTGTCGAATATCTGCTCGTGGATCGTCAACACTTTCATACTGATGCCGCTGGGACTGGTGTATCTGCGCACCATGGCCTTTATTCTGGTGATCGCAGTTGTGGTGCAGTTCACCGAAATGGTAGTGCGTAAAACCAGTCCGTCACTGTATCGTCTGCTGGGTATCTTCCTGCCGCTGATTACCACCAACTGCGCCGTGCTCGGCGTGGCGCTGCTGAACATCAACCAGCAGTTCAACTTTATGCAGTCCGCGCTGTATGGATTTGCCGCATCGCTCGGTTTCTCGCTGGTGATGGTGCTGTTCGCCGCCATTCGTGAACGTCTGGTGGTGGCTGATGTCCCTGCTCCGTTCAAAGGTTCTTCGATTGCGCTGGTCACGGCTGGCCTGATGTCATTAGCCTTTATGGGCTTCACAGGTCTGGTGAAATTCTGATGTTTGAATTATGGGAAGCGATTGGCGCGCTGACCGCTCTGGCGCTGGTTTTTGGCCTGCTGCTGGGCTACGCCTCACGTCGTTTTGCGGTCGAAGGCAATCCGGTTGTCGATCAGATCGACGATATTCTGCCGCAAAGCCAGTGCGCGCAATGCGGCTATCCCGGCTGTAAGCCTTACGCTGAAGCGGTTGCCAATGGCGATAACATCAACAAATGCGTGCCTGGCGGCGAAGCGGTAATGCTCAAACTGGCGACCCTGCTTAACGTCGAACCCCAGCCAATGGGCGAAGATGCCGCTGCGGCGGTACCAGTACGCAAAGTCGCCTACATCGACGAGAGCAACTGTATCGGCTGCACCAAGTGCATTCAGGCTTGTCCGGTTGATGCCATTGTCGGTGCCACCCGCGCCGTGCATACCGTGATTACCGATTTATGCACCGGCTGTGACCTGTGCGTCGCACCGTGCCCGACGGACTGCATCGAAATGCTGCCAATAAAAACCACCACCGCAAACTGGAAATGGGATTTACAGTCCATTCCGGTTCAGGTCATCCATGCGGAGTAACATGTTTAATCTGTTTGCCGCGCTCAAAAAAGACAAAGTCTGGGACTTCGATGGCGGTATTCATCCGCCGGAAATGAAGACTCAGTCGAGCCACGTTCCGCTGCGCAACGTGCCGCTGCCTGAGCGCTTTATCATTCCTCTTCAGCAACACCTTGGCCCTGAAGGCGAGCTGTGCGTGAAAGCTGGCGACCGCGTATTAAAAGGTCAGCTGCTGACCACAGGTCGTGGCCGCACCGTGCCGGTTCATGCGCCGACATCCGGCATGATCACCGCCATCGAGCCGCATATCACCGCGCACCCTTCCGGCCTGAAAGAACTGTGTGTGCTGATTGAAGCCGACGGCCAGGACACCTGGTGCGAGCGTGAATTCATTGCCGATTATCGCCGGCTTTCTGCTGACGAACTGAATCAGCGCATCAGTCAGGCCGGTATCGCCGGACTGGGCGGCGCAGGTTTCCCGACCGCCAGCAAACTGGCAGGCGGCCTGACGTCTACCCGCACGCTGATTCTCAATGCTGCCGAATGTGAGCCGTACATCACTGCCGATGACCGGCTGATGCAGGAGCACGCAGCGGAAATCCTCGAAGGGACGCGTATTCTGTGCCACATGCTGCAACCGGAACGCGTGCTGATCGGTATCGAAGACAACAAACCGGAAGCCATTACCGCCTTTAAACTCGCCATTAAAGCCGAACAGGCCGAAGGTGTGCGCATTGAACTGCGGGTAATCCCGACCAAATACCCTTCCGGTGGTGCCAAACAGCTGACCAAAATCCTGACCGGCCTTGAAGTGCCGAAAGGCCATCACTCGTCGTCCATAGGCGTGCTGATGCAAAACGTCGGCACCGTATTTGCTATCAAACGCGCGATTATCGACGGCGAACCACTGATCGAACGTGTGGTGACGCTGACCGGCGAAGCGATGGCAAAACCGGGCAACGTCTGGGCGCGTCTGGGCACACCGATTGAACATCTGATGCGTGAAGGCGCATTGCAGCCGCAGGGCGACAAAAAGATGGTGATTATGGGCGGCCCGCTGATGGGCTTCACCCTGCCATCGCTCAATGTCCCTGTGGTCAAAATTTCCAACTGCCTGCTGGCACCGTCTCAGTCCGAGCTGGGTGAGCCGGAGCCGGAAGAAGCCTGTATCCGTTGCAGCCTTTGCGCCGAATCCTGTCCGGCTGGTTTACTGCCGCAACAGCTTTACTGGTTCAGCAAAGGCGAAGAACACGAGAAAGCGCGTAAGCATAATCTCTTCGACTGTATCGAATGCGGTGCCTGTGCGTACGTCTGCCCGAGCAATATTCCGCTGGTGCAGTATTACCGTCAGGAAAAGGCCGAAATCCGCGCCATCGATGCAGAGACTGCCCGCGCCACCGAAGCCAAGGCACGTTTTGAAGCCAAACAGGCGCGCATGGAACGCGAGAAGTTAGCGCGTGAAGAGAAACACCAGAAAGCGGCAGTGAAACTGGACGAAGCACCGGCAACAGAAGCGCCGTCTGCTGAAACAGTGGCAGAGCAGCCTGCCGAAGCCGATCCGCGTAAAGCGGCGCTTGCTGCGGCTATTGCTCGTGCGAAAGCGAAAAAAGCCGCCGCTGAGCAGGAAATCCCGGTGGCTTCTGAGCCGGTGCCTGAGACTCCGCCTTCTGCGGAAGACGATCGCAAAGCCGCCGTGGCTGCGGCTATCGCCCGTGTTAAAGCGAAGAAAGCCGGAAACAGCGGCGTTGTGGTCGAAGCGAAAGAAAGCGAACTGGCCGTTGCCCCGCAGGCTCCGGCCGAGGATGACCGCAAAGCCGCTGTCGCCGCGGCCATTGCCCGTGTGAAAGCCAAAAAGGCCGCTGCGGCACAACCTGCAAATGGTGAAGAAAACGTGACAGCGTCACGTGCCGAGCCGTCCGCAGACGATAAACGCAAGGCCGCTGTCGCCGCGGCTATTGCCCGGGCTAAAGCCAAAAAAGCTGCTGCACTGAGTGAAGCGCAGGACGCTGAACCGGAAGAAAAAGAAACATCACAACAAGAAAGCGATCCACGCAAAGCCGCTGTGGCTGCTGCGATCGCACGAGTTAAGGCCCGTAAAGCCGCTCAGACAATGTCGAACGAGGAATAAATGGCCTTCAGGATCGCAAGTTCACCTTTTACGCATAACCGCCAGAACACCAGCACCATCATGATGATGGTAATTCTGGCGTGTATTCCCGGCCTGATCGCTCAGGTCTGGTTTTTTGGCTACGGCACGCTGGTTCAGCTGACGCTGGCTATCGTGATTGCCCTGCTGGCGGAAGGCGCTGTATTGCAACTGCGCAAACAGCCGGTGAAAAAACGACTGGGCGATAACAGCGCCCTGCTGACTGCGGTTTTGCTGGGCGTCAGCCTGCCGCCGCTGGGTCCGTGGTGGATGGTGGTTCTCGGCACGATTTTCGCCATCATCATTGCCAAACAGCTTTATGGCGGTCTGGGTCAGAATCCGTTTAACCCGGCCATGGTAGGTTACGTTGTTTTGCTGATTTCGTTCCCGGTGCAGATGACCACCTGGCTGCCGCCGGATGTTTTACAGCATCACCACGTCGGATTCACCGACACGCTGCTGACCATTTTCACCGGCCATAACAGTCAGGATCTGACCGCGTATCAGCTGAATATGAACGTTGATGGCGTGACGCAGGCGACACCGCTGGATGCGTTTAAAACCGGTCTGCGTTCCGGCCATACCGCCGATCAGATCCTCGGAACCCCCCTGTTCAGCGGCACACTGGCCGGTCTGGGCTGGCAGTGGATTAACCTCGGTTTTCTGGCCGGTGGCCTGTTCCTGATGTGGCGCAAAATCATCAGCTGGCATATTCCGGTTGCCATGCTGGGTATGCTGGCCTTCTGCGCGGGTATCGCGTGGGGTCTGGCGCCGGAAAGTTATTCCTCGCCGCTGGTCGGGCTGTTCTCCGGTGCGACCATGCTGGGCGCGTTCTTTATCACGACCGACCCGGTTACGGCATCTACCACCCCGAAAGGCCGCCTGATTTTTGGTGCGCTGATTGGTTTGCTGGTATGGCTGATCCGCAGTTACGGCGGTTATCCGGATGGCATCGCCTTTGCAGTTTTACTGGCGAATATCACCGTGCCATTGATTGATCACTACACACAACCACGTGTTTACGGGCATCGCTGAGGAAGAATTATGTTAGCTACAATGCGACGCCACGGCCTGATCCTGGCTTTCTTTGGCGCACTGATGACCGGCATGACGGCGCTGGTCAATCTGATGACCAAGCCGACGATTGAACATCAGGCGCTGTTACAGCAAAAATCCCTGTTTGACCAGGTGATCCCGGCCAGTGTGTACGATAACGACATGCAGAATGAATGTTACAACGTCACCGATGAATCTCTCGGCACTGCCACCCCGCACCGCATGTATCTGGCGCGTAAAAACGGTCAGCCGGTGGCGGCTGTGGTAGAAACCACCGCGCCTGACGGCTATTCCGGTGCGATTCAGTTACTGGTTGCTGCTGATTTTCATGGCAAAGTCTACGGTTCCCGCGTGCTGGAACAGCATGAAACGCCGGGACTGGGTGACAAAATCGAAGTGCGCATTTCCGACTGGATCAAACATTTTGCCAATCAGACCATTAACGGTCCCACCGACGAACGCTGGGCGGTGAAGAAAGATGGCGGTATGTTTGATCAGTTCACGGGTGCGACGATCACGCCGCGCGCCGTTGTGCGTTCTGTAAAACGCACTGCATTATTTATCGGGACGGTACCGTCTCAGCTTTCCCACCTCACCCCTTGTGGAGCCCGTGATGAGTGAAGCCAAAAAGATAATCGTTCAGGGTCTGTGGACCAATAACTCCTCGCTGGTTCAGCTGCTGGGACTTTGTCCGCTGCTGGCCGTGACGTCCACCGCCACTAACGCCCTGGGTTTAGGTCTGGCGACCACGCTGGTGCTGACCTGTACCAACGCCATGATTTCCGCATTTCGTAAGTGGATCCCGGATGAAATCCGCATCCCGATTTACGTGCTGATTATTGCCTCGGTGGTGAGTACCGTGCAGATGCTGATCAATGCGTATGCGTTCGGTCTGTATCAGGCGCTGGGGATCTTTATTCCGCTTATCGTCACCAACTGTATCGTGGTCGGTCGCGCCGAAGCCTGCGCGGCCAGCAGCCCTGTCCATCTGGCAGCCCTTGACGGTGCCATGACGGGTCTGGGCGCGACCTGTGCGATGTTTGTGCTTGGTTCGATGCGTGAAATTCTCGGCAGTGGCGTGCTGTTCAACGGCGCAGATCTGCTGCTCGGCAGCTGGGCGAAAGTGTTGCGCGTGGAAGTGCTGCATCTGGACAACCCGTTCCTGCTGGCGATGTTACCGCCGGGCGCGTTTATCGGCCTCGGCCTGCTGCTGGCCGCCAAATACCTGATTGATCAGCGCATGAAAGCGCGCAAAGCCGTGCAGCATGTCGCGGCTGAAGAAAGTCTGCCAAAGGGAAGTGTTCATGAATAAGGAAAAGCGCATCGAAATTCTCAGCCGTTTGCGGGATAACAATCCCCATCCGACGACCGAGCTGGTGTACACCACCCCGTTCGAGCTGCTGATTTCGGTTCTGCTTTCCGCGCAAGCCACGGATGTCAGCGTGAACAAGGCGACGGCAAAGTTATATCCGGTCGCCAACACCCCTGCATCCGTTCTGGCGCTTGGCGTGGACGGCGTGAAGGAATATATCAAGACCATCGGCCTGTTTAATGCTAAAGCCGAAAACGTGATCAAAACCTGTCGTATCCTGCTGGAAAAGCACAACGGCGAAGTGCCGGAAGATCGCGCTGCTCTGGAAGCCCTGCCGGGCGTAGGCCGTAAAACCGCCAACGTGGTACTGAACACCGCTTTTGGCTGGCCGACCATCGCCGTCGATACCCACATTTTCCGCGTCTGCAACCGGACGAAGTTCGCGCCGGGGAAAACTGTCGATGACGTCGAAGATAAATTACTGAAAGTGGTGCCCGCCGAGTTCAAGCTCGACTGCCATCACTGGCTGATCCTGCATGGTCGCTACACCTGTATTGCGCGCAAGCCGCGGTGCGGGAGTTGTCTGATTGAAGATTTGTGTGAGAGTAAAGAGAAGGTTTATGCGGAGTGAAAGGGCTTCCCTTTGGATCCCTTTAAATGGCTTTATATGACTTCAAATTGAATTGAGTAAATTTCGGTTTCTCAATAACGGTTATCACACGGCCTTTCGTGCCGAAACCGACCAGAGGGGAAAGGCTTTTCCCCTCTGAACTCCCCTCGCTTTTTCAAACATGTGATCCGCGCGCTGGCTATGTTTCAGCAACCGCAGCGACAGGCTGGAAATCTTGCCGCTGCGCGGTTCCTTCGTTTCGGGATTGCAGCCTATGGTCTGCAACCTCTCATTCAGCAAGCTTTCTGAATCCCCCGCAGGATCTTAAATTCAAAAAACAAAATTTCTCTGTTTTAGAGAGTTCAATGGCGTGCTCAAAATCCAGCTGAACGGAGCGGCTTCGAGACCCGTGGCTCGAAGACCGAGAGAAGGTAGTGCGCAGCACCTGGATTTGCGCCACTCATCAATGCCCCAGAACATGTCCCTTGCGCCAGCGGAGCGCGCAGTGAAAAAGCGCGGAGTCCAGAGGCCCGCGCGTTACCGGGTCTCTGGTCGGTGTGGGCCGACGCCCACGACCTTGAAGTTGAAGTTGAAGTTGAAGTTGAAGTTGAAATTTAAGTTAAAAGCCGCCATTGCAGCGGCCTCTGCAATCAAATAAATGATTTCGCCTGCTTCAGCACCACATCACACGCTTTAGTTTTTACTTTCTCTTTCACCTGCGTCAGGCCGCTGCCGAGATTATTCAGATCCACACTCTGATCTTTACCGGTTTTCAGTAAACCGCCCAGCCCTTGCTGGTAATCCTGACTTTCAGCACCCGCTGCTGTCTCAATGCCAAGTTTATTAAGAAGCTGGTCTTTCACGTTTTCAGTGCTGGCTTTGGAAAGCACATTGTTCTTCACACAATACTGCAATACACCAGCGACGTTGTTCGCGCTGGTCGAGGTCAGGGCGCTGTCGCCCCCGCTGAGCAGGGATGTCAGCGAAGAGGTGGTACCCGTTGAACCGGTTTTGCTGGTGCCATTCAGTCCGTCGCTGGCAGCCTGCTGCAGTTGTCCGAGAAGATTATTTGAGGCCTGTGCGCCTGCCGAAAGCAAAATACCCGCAGAGGCCATCGCCAGAACAACCGCTTTCAAAGTTTTCATGTCTTACTCCATCCATTTCACATAAGTATTGCGGCAAATCTTGGGCTTAAAGTTTCATGACATCAATAGGAATACCGGAGAGAACGTCTTTATTGCGCCATATTTGATGACTTGTTAAGCGCCTGCTGCGCCAGCCAGACACCCGCTGCCGTGAAGAAGTGCTGAGCCAGCGGCGTTGCCCTTCCCCCTTCGGCGACCACCAGCGCGGCGTGACGGCTCATCGGCGTGATATCCAGCGGACAACGCTTCAGCGCAGGATGCATTTCATCAATCAGATGCCCGCGCGGTACCAGCGCACAACCGATGCCAACAAACACGCCCTGCATCAGCTGGAAAATCGAAGTGCTTTCCAGCGTCGGATGCAATTCCAGCCCGGACTGGCGGAAGAAATTATCCAGATAACGGCGGAAATAACGGCTCGGTTCAGACAGACATAACGGCAATGCAACCGCCTGTTCGGCAGTCATCAGTTCAATGTCCTGCAACTGCGGGAAATGGTCCGGGTGATACACCACGTCAACACCGCCATCGTCGAGCGGCACCAGCTGGAAACGCAGCTCATTTAGCGTCGAGAACTCAAAGAAACCGATCCCCACATCTACCGAGTGACTGCTCAGCGCTTCAATCAGCTGATCGGCGCTGACTTCCGAAACCCGGTAATCCAGCCCCGGATGCGCTTCGCTGACGGCTTTGATCAGCTGCGCCAGTGACACGCTGCATTGCGGCATGACGCCGATACGCAAGGTGCCGCTCATGCCCTGTTTCAGCGATTCGACTTCCAGTTTCAGCCCTTCATAGACGGCGACGATTTCGCGTGCCCAGCTGAGGACGCGCAGCCCTTCAGCGGTAAAACCTTCAAAGTTATTACCGCGATTGATCAGATTAAGGTCGAGTTCTTTTTCGAGGTTCTTGAGACGCATCGACAGCGTCGGCTGGCTGACAAAGCTGGCTTCCGCCGCCCTGCCAAAATGCCGTTCGCGCTCGAGGTTACAGAGATAGATAAGTTGTTTGATATCCAATTTAGTGTCTGATTCAGCCGGTAGTTTTGCCTGATTGAGTGTTGCCTATTATAAGCCAAAGTCATGGGTATGACGCAGCGGATTAAACCCGGCTAAGGCATCCTGACGCTGTTTGCGGGCACGGCGGGCCAGAGCATACGCCGGGTCGCCGTTGAAACCGTGGAATCCGCCCGGATAAATGCTGAATTCTGCCGGCACGCCAGCGCGGATTAACCGGCGGGCATACTCAATATTCTCATCCAGGAATAAATCAATCGAACCGACGCCAATCCAGGCCGCAGGCAATCCGCTGAGATCTTCCGCGCGGGCAGCGGCTGCATAATATGAAACATGCGGCAAACCCGCTTCATGCCCGAGATACGCGTGCCAGCCAAAACGGTTATCCTGACGCGTCCACGAAAACTCGCCGGTGACCGGATTGGGGTTGGGATCGGTGACGGTACGGTCGTCGAGCATCGGGTACATCAGATTCTGAAACGCCAGCTTTGGGCCACCACGGTCGCGGGTCAGCAATGCCAGCGACGCTGCCAGACCGGCACCCGCGCTGTCGCCCATGACGCCGATATGCGCAGAGTCGATGCCAAGTTCATCTGCCTGTGCGGTCATCCAGATCAGCGCGGCATAGCAGTCTTCCAGCGGACCAGGGAAAGGCGTTTCCGGCGCAAGGCGATAATCTACCGAGACAATCACGCAATCCTGCTGCGCCGCCGTCGGACGCGTCAGCGGCGTCGACTGTTCCGGACTGCCAAGTACATATCCCCCGCCGTGAATATGCAGGATGCCCATCCGCCCTTTGCGCTCATGTTGCGGCGAAATCACCAGCACACGCACCGCCGGCGCATCTTCGCCGCCTGAAATGTGATGTTGAGTCACCGTCACCGGCAGACCGTCATCCTGTGACAGACTTTCCAGAGCCGCGGCCTGACGCTGCTCACGCATGGCGGGCAAAGCGGAGGCTTCGAGCTCGCGCTCCGGCATATCCGCCAGCAACGGGCGCAGCTCGGGGTCTACAAGGTGGGCAGTATTCATCGCGGATCCTTATCAGAAATGATTTATCCCGTTATTTATAACGCCCTGCGCCGTTTTTAAAAAGTCTGAATCGTTATGGCTTATACCTGATTAGGTTCAGTATTTACTGTTGTCCAGAATATAAAAAAGGGGCCGAAGCCCCTTCCGTCATTTAGCAAAATGCGATTACTTATTGCTTTGTTTGGTCGCAAAACCTTTGTTCAGTTTGCGCCAGTACACCAGCCAGGTGATCAGCGCACAGACCACGTAAAACACCAGGAAGACTTTCATCGCGCCAGCCGGTGAACCGGTCATTGCCAGTGAAGTACCGAACGCTTTAGGAATAAAGAACCCTCCAATCGCGCCGATTGAAGAGATAAAACCGAGCGCCGCAGCAGTATCCGTCACCGCTTCACGCAATGCTTCATCATCACTAGCACCGCGTGCTTTAGCCTGATCGGTAGTCAGTTTACGGAAGATCACCGCAATCATCTGGTAGGTGGAACCACTGCCCAGACCGGCCGTCAGGAACAGCACCATGAATACGGCGAAGAACGCCGGGAAGTTACCGCCCACGCCGCCAACCGGCAGGGTCAGGAACAGCAGGCCCGCGAAAATCGCCATCACAATGTAGTTCACCAGCGTCACGCGGATACCACCGAGACGGTCAGACAACATCCCACCCGCAGAACGCGCCAGCGCACCGAAGAACGGGCCGAAGAAAGCGAATTGCAGAATGTTAATGTCAGGGAACTGAGTTTTGGTCAGCATCGCAAAACCGGCGGAGAAGCCGATAAAGGAGCCGAACGTCGCCAGATACAACACACTCATGATCCACAGGTGGCCGCGTTTGAGTACCGGTAACTGCTGGCGGATTGACGCTTTGGAAGACGCCAGATCATTCATGCCGAACCAGGCTGCAATCGTACCGATCAGCAGGAAAGGCACCCAGATCCACGCCGCATTTTGCAGCCACATGTCTGAACCGTTCGCCAGCGTTTGTTTGTCACTGAACGCCGCGAAAACGCCAAGGGAAATCACCAGCGGAGCGACCAGTTGCATCACGCTCACGCCCAGATTGCCCAGACCGCCATTAATACCCAGTGCGCCGCCCTGCTTCGCTTTCGGGAAGAAGAAGCTGATGTTGGACATGCTCGAGGCGAAGTTTGCGCCACCGAAGCCGCACAACAGCGCGATGATCAGGAAGACGTTATAGGAGGTGCTGGTATCCTGCACCGCAAAGCCCAGCCATGCACATGGCAGGATCAGGAAAACGGTGCTGATTGCTGTCCAGCGACGACCGCCAAACAGCGGGATCATAAAGGAGTAAGGTACGCGCAGCAGTGCGCCGGAAACTGACGGGATCGCAGTCAGCATAAACAGCTGATCGGTGGTGAAGTTAAAACCGACTTTGTTCAGATTGACAGAAACCAGGCTGAACAGCATCCAGACACAGAAACCCAGCAGCAAACAGGGAACAGAAATCCACAAATTTCGGCTGGCCACTTTATGCCCGGTCTTTTCCCAAAATTCCGGATCTTCCGGACGCCAGTCCTGCAAAAGGCGGGACGGTTTTTCCGCCGGTGAAGCTGATGTATGTGACATGTTTACCTCGGGTGGCAACGCATTGTTGTTGTAATGATTAAGTTATGTCGCACACACTAGGTAGAGCCCCGCCTCCCGATGTTGATACAAATCAACGCAACAGCAGGTGGATCATGGCCTAAAATTGACCACAAATCCTTTATGAGTATTCGGCGAGTTTCCAATAAACTGCTATTATTCATAAAGTTGATAAAGAGTTCCCTGCCCCATTTTTACCGGCACGCCCCGCATGGAAATAAAGGAGTAATCATAAAGAGGTATAGGGAAACTCCCTGTGATCATAAAAAATGCCCACTCCGTACAGGACTGTGGCGATCCACACTTTTCACTATCCCGATAAATTCCAGGAATTCTATTCATGCTTAAACGTGTTCTGCCTTCTCTTTCGCTGGTCAGCCAGACAACATTACTGATGTTGCTGCTCGGCCTGCTGGGTATTGGCGGAATGAGTATGGCAGCGTGGATGGCGGGTAGTATCGAAGGCAATGCCCACGCGATTAATAAAGCCGGTTCGCTGCGCATGCAAAGCTACCGGTTGTTGTCCGAAGTGCCGCTCGACGGGAAAAACACCGCGTATATTCGCCAGATTGAAGCCGATCAGAACAGTGTCGATTTGCTGCAGGCGGTAGAGCGCGAAAACCTGCAACCGCAGTTCCAGGCGCTGCGCAATTACTGGCAAACAACGCTGCGGGATCAGATTCTGACCGCAAAGCATCCGCAAGACGTCTCGGCCAATATCGCGGTCTTCGTGGGTCAGCTTGATGTGCTGGTCGCCGAACTGGAACATAAAACTGAATACCACTTACAGCAGATTTCGCTTATCCAGCGCGGTCTGGTCACCGTAACGCTTCTGCTGCTGGCGCTGACCATCTGGTTTCTGCGCCGTCATTTGCTGGCCCCGTGGAGAAGTCTGCTCTCGCAGGCCAGTGCCATCACCGCCGGTGATTTCAGCCATCGTTATCAGCGCAAACGGGTTGCCAATGGGGATGCACATAACGAAATGGATATTCTCGGCGACTCGCTGAACAGCATGTCCCTGGCGCTGGCGGAGTTGGTCGATAATCTGGCGCAGCGCGTAGCGGAGAAAACCGCCGATTTACAGCAGAAAAATCAGATGCTGGATTATCTGTATCGCGTAAGTCGTCAGCTTCACACCAGCGAGCCGCTTGAAGCGCGGATGGAGCCGGTGCTGAAAGAATTGCAGTCGCTGACCCCGCTGAGTGGCGTACAACTGCGGCAATACGAAAATAACAGCGCCGAAGTGTTCAACGAATTCAGCAATGCTTCACCACGTCAGCCTGTCAGTCCGAAAGTCGGGGAACATGCAAATGACGGTGGCGAGTCTTTAAGCTGGAGTCTGCGTGATGAACGTGAAAATTATGGCGTGTTACTGGCGCAACTGCCGCCGGGCAAGAATCTGAATGATGCACATCAGCAGCTGATAAGTACCCTGCTTGAGCAACTGACCAGCACGCTGATGCTGGCGCGTCAGGCCGAACATCAGCAACAGCTGATGCTGATGGAAGAACGTTCGGCAATTGCCCGCGAGCTGCATGATTCTCTGGCGCAGTCGCTTTCCTGCCTGAAAATTCAGGTCGCCTGTCTGCAAATGCACGCCGCTGCTTTCAGCGAAGAAGATCAGAATGTGCTGCAACAAATGCGCGATGAACTGAGTACGGCTTATCGTCAGTTGCGTGAATTGCTGACCACATTCCGCCTGACGCTCAATACTCCCGGCCTGCGGGCTGCGCTGCAACATACGGTCGATGAATTCTCACGCCGTATGGGACTGACGATAGATTTTGATTACCAGATCCCGCCGCGTTCCGTGCCGGCCAATCAGGGCATTCACCTGCTGCATATCGCCCGTGAAGCGCTGAACAATGCCTATAAGCACGCTAACGCCACGCAGGTTTCGCTTTCACTGCATTGCGTCGACGGTGAAATCACGCTGCGCATTTGTGATAACGGCGAAGGTATTTCACCGAATGTTGAACGACAAAATCATTATGGTCTGATCATCATGCAGGATCGCGCCAGCACCTTACACGGTAAATGTCGGGTTGCCCGACGCCCGGACGGCGGCACAGAAGTAACAGTCCGTTTTCGTCCGGAAGCCCTGCCCATTAATCCCCAGGAGCAAGTATGAACGACATGACCCCTTCCACTATTTTGCTGATTGACGATCATCCGATGCTGCGCAACGGCGTCAAACAGCTGATTGCGCTGGATACCAGCCTGAAGGTGATTGGCGAAGCCAGCAACGGTGAACAGGGAGTGGAACTGGCGAAACAGCTCGATCCCGACCTGATCTTGCTTGATCTGAATATGCCGGGCATGAACGGTCTTGATACGCTCGACAGTATGCGCCAGACCTCGCTTTCCGGCCGCATCGTGGTGTTCAGCGTATCGAATCATGAAGATGACGTGGTGACGGCACTTAAACGCGGCGCAGACGGCTATTTACTCAAAGATATGGAACCGGAAGATTTGCTGACTGCGTTGCACAACGCCGCCGCCGGGAAAATGGTGCTGAGTGAAGCCCTGACGCCAGTGCTGGCCGCCAGCCTGCGGGAAAGCCGTCCGAGCGGCGACCGCGATATCCAGTCCCTGACGCCGCGCGAGCGCGATATCATCAAACTGATCGCAGAAGGTTTGCCGAATAAGATGATCGCCCGCCGCCTGAATATCACCGAAAGTACGGTGAAAGTTCACGTCAAACATCTGCTGAAAAAAATGAAGCTAAAATCCCGCGTCGAAGCCGCAGTGTGGGTATTGCAGAGTAATGTGCTTTGACAGTCGTTAGCCTTTAAAACCCCCTCGCAACCTCCCCCTTCGCGCAGGGGGAGGAGCAAAAGCAATTCGCCTTTCTGCCTTAGCTAGAAATTCAGCCCCGCATCGTCGCCGTACTGCGGTTGTGCGGTCAGCGGCGGGGAGACATTGAGCGTAATCCAGTTCGATGTCACTTTCTGGGATTTGCTGTCTTCGACCGTGACGGAAAGCCGGTAGCTGTTGGTCGCACCCGGCGAGTTATCCCACGGCGGCACAATCACACTCCAGCCATCAGGGTTACGGTTATTCGCCGGTGGCGTCAGGCTCAGTGCCTGCGTGTCACCCTGCCAGCTCAGCGCCACGATGGAATTCATCGCACGTAATTGCAGTTTGAGCGGCACTGTTTCGCCCGGCTGCAATGACCACGGCGGCGTGGCTAAAAACACCGATAACGTTTTGCGCTGCTTAAATTCCATCACCGGCATGTTATTGCGATCGACCATATCCATCCGGCTACCGCGCAGCGATCGCGCGGCCGCCACATTCTGCGATGACAACTGCTGAGCCAGCGGCACGCCCAGCCGGTAGTTCAGCGTCAGTTTAACCAGATCCTGATTGTCGCCGTCCTGCCCCGCCTGATGCTCCGCCATCACCGTCACCAGCGGAACTGGCGTGTAATTGAGTCCGAACGACACCGCCGACGGATTGCTCTGGCGCGTTCCGTTACCAAATAAATCGACCCGATCACCAAAATACTGTTCGTAACTGAGCGACGCACCCAGCTGGCGATAAAACGGCAAATACCCTTTGGTGGAGATGTCATAACCGCGAGCCTGACGGCGCAACTGCGTCGACGTACTGCTGTCGGCTTTCCAGGAGGACAACGGCTGATAATAGTTGGTCGAGAATCGCAGATAGTCTGTCCAGGCTTCCGCACCCAGACTGCCCCGCGTCAGCTGACGGTCAAAATCATTATCGATAAACGCGTTGTAGCCCAGCATCCACGGGCCGGTATTGATGCGCTGTCCCAAACCGAAGTTACCGACCGTGGCGTCAGCCGCGCTTTGCAGACCGATCTGACTGTAGACCAGATTGTTTTCAGAATTGTATAACGGGCTGAAGAGCTGACCGGAGCTGCCATCAAGATTATGCCCGGTCACATCCAGCGTGGTACTGACCGTGCCCAGCGGCGAAAGCAAGCTGCTGGTTTCTTTCTGCACCAGTTTGGCGGCCTGAGTCAGCGCCAGCGTTTCGGCCTGTATGCGCAGCGGATCGTCGCTGTCAGTGGTGGTGGTGCCCAGTTCTTTCAGGGTGGTTGCCAGCTGTTTTTCAGTGGCACTCGGGCCGGTATCATTCTTTATGTACTGGCTGCCCAGACTCGGCAGAACATTAGTCTGCGGAGCAGTGCCGGTATTAAACGTTGAATGATTATCGCTGGCCGGCAGGAAACCGGTAAGTTTATAGCTGAGGCCGCCGTATTCGGCAGGGTCTGCCGTCAGCGCACTGGCGCTTACAGCATAAAGAGCAGTTCCCCCTGCGAGAATGGCAGGGACTGCGTAACGCTTCAATAAATCAGAAAAAAAATCTGTGACGTTTGTCATGCCTTACACATTTTGCAGGTAATATTTGATCTTACCTCACGAGCAGCATAATTCAACCTTCATGCCACAAAAGGTCACACACCCCTTCTCCTTAAGTGAAATCATTTGAATTCATTTCCTTGTTGAATATATGGATGATTTGTCATCAGATCACAAAATCTCATCTAAAATTACATCGAAATAATCAATTCACACACATTTCATAACATTTTTAACACACTAACCATTTATCTTTACAGTCTGTTTTCATTTATCCTTAGCAGGTTAACGATTTCTGATGCCACCCGACTGCTTTAGCAGAGCGTATCTCAAATCAGAATGGCGTTTCTCCGTGGAAGTTTTATCCGCCGGTAACAGGCAGGATCAGCGCCATTTATAGCCAGTTGTTGCAACACATAGCCCTTCTAAAAAACAGGGAACATAAATGAGCAAAAAAACATTGCCCGGTGTGACACGCCGGCAGATTCTCTCGTTCACGGCAGCCTCAGCGGTATTGGGCGCAGCCAAAGCCGCAAACGCAGTCACGCTCAAAGGTACGCCCGTGTGGAGCCCCTTCGATGCGAGTCCGCCACCGCAAATTGACATCGATGGCTGGGCGTTCTTCACCGACGCTGAAGCCGCTGCAATGGAAGCCATCGTTGACCGGCTGGTGCCTGCCGATAATCTGAGTGTGGGCGGCAAAGACGCCGGTTGCGCGGTGTTTATCGACCGCCAGCTGGCTGGTTTCTACGGCACCTACGCCCGCCTTTATATGGAAGGGCCTTTCCAGGAAGGCACGCCGGAGCAAGGCGATCAGTCTCCGCTGGTTCCCCAGCAACGCTACCGTCTTGGCCTGGCCGCACTGGATAAATATACCCAGTCTCAGCACCAGAAGTTGTTCAAAGACCTGCCCGGTGACCAGCAGGACCAAATCCTGTCCGGTCTGGAAAACGGAAAAATAGCCCTCGATGGGATCGATTCCAAACTGTTCTTCGCCATTGCGCTGAAAAACACCATGGAAGGATTCTTTGCCGATCCGATTTATGGCGGTAACCGCAATATGGTGTCGTGGAAAATGCTGGGCTTCCCTGGCGCACGCTACGACTACCGCGAATATGTCGGCAAACATAACCAGAAACTCGATCTGGAACCGCTGAGTATTTCGGGCGGCGACGCATGGAAAATGAAAAGCTAAGGGCAGAACAACATTATGGCAAAGAAATTACCTAAAACTGATGTGGTGGTGATCGGGCTCGGCTGGGCCGGTTCAATCATCGCCAATGAATTATGCGATGAAGGCCTCAACGTAGTGGCGATTGAGCGTGGCCCGTGGCGCGATACCGCCCGTGATTTCAACGTGGCCACCGTCACCGATGAATTGCGCTACAACAGCCGTCAGGAACTGATGCTGCGCACCCGCCAGAACACCATCACTATCCGTAACAATCCGGCGCAAACTGCCCTGCCAATGCGCGAATGGGGTTCTTTCCACCCCGGTAACGGCACCGGCGGCGCAGGCAACCACTGGGCGGGGATCACCTTCCGTTTCCAGCCGGATGAATTCCGTCTTAAAAGCCATCTGACCGAACGTTACGGCGCTAACGCTATCCCGGAAGAACTGGTGTTGCAGGACTGGGGCACCGACTGGGATGAAATGGAACCGCATTACGCGTCTTTCGAACGCCTTGCCGGGGTTTCCGGGAAAGCCAGCAATGTGAAAGGCGAACATCATGATGGCGGTAACCCGTATGAAGGGATGCGCTCGATTGAGTATCCGACCCGTCCGATGGATCAGCCTTATGGTCCGACGCTGTTTGCTGAAGCCGCGCGCAACATGGGCTACAAAGCATTCCCCGTGCCCTCTTCGCTGATTTCCGAGCCTTATACCAACCCGCTCGGCGTGAAAATGGGGCCGTGTACTTACTGCGGTTTCTGCACTAACTACGGCTGCGCAAACTACTCGAAAGCCAGCGCCATCACCACCGTGTTACCGGCGCTGATCCGCAAAGAGAATTTCGAAGCCCGCACCAACTGTGAAGTGATGCAGGTGCTGACCGATTCCACCGGCAAACGCGCCACCGGCGTGGTTTACATCGATTCTTCCGGCGACGAGTGGGAACAGCCGGCGGATCTGGTGATTGTCAGCGCATTCACCTTTGAAAACGTGCGTCTGATGCTGCTTTCAGGTATCGGCAAACCGTACGATCCGGTGACGTTAAGCGGCACCACGGGTCGAAATTATGCTTATCAGACCGCCAACGGCGTGCAGCTGTTCTTTGATGACAAAAACTTCAACCCGTTCATCGGCGCAGGCGCGGTCGGTATGGGCATTGATGATTTTAACAATGACAACTTTGACCACAGCGGTCTGGGCTTCTTCGGCGGCGGCAGTATCCGCGTGACGCCAATCGGTGGCGCGCCAATCGGTTACCGCCCTGTTCCGCCGGGAACGCCGAAATGGGGCAGCGAGTGGAAAAAAGCCACGGTCGCTAACTACCTCAGTTCTATGTCGATCGGTTGTGAGGCCAGCAGTTACACCACTAAAACCAACTATCTGTCGCTCGATCCAAACTATAAGGATCGTTTAGGTCGTCCGCTGCTGCGTGTGACCTTCGACTTCCCGGAAAATGACCTGAAGATGGCCGCGTATTGCACCGGTAAAGTCGCTGAAATCGCCAAGGCAATGAACCCGCGCCAGCTGGTTGCTAACCCGATGAAAGGCCACTGGAACGGTACACCGTATCAGTCTTCACACGTGGTCGGCGGTTTTGTGATGGGCGCGGATCCTTCCACCAGTTCCGTCAATAAACACCTGCAAGTCTGGGATGTGCCTAACCTGTTTGTGGTCGGCGCGTCGGCCTTCCCGCAAAACCCGGGTTACAACCCGACCGGCACCGTTGGCGCGCTGGCGTTTAAAGCCGCCCATGCCATCCGTAACTTCTATCTGAAAAAACCGGGAGAGATGATCGCATGAAAAAGTTAACGTCATTCTCACTCGGATTACTGGCATTGAGCGTTTCCGGTCTGGCACATGCCGCGGGTGACGGCTCTTTCGATCAGGTAGAACGCGGGCGTTATCTGGCCACCGTAGGCGACTGCGCGGCCTGTCATACGGCCTCAACGCCGGATGCCAAACCTTTCGCAGGTGGCGTGCCGATTGAAACGCCGTTTGGCCGTCTGGTCGGCGCAAACATCACGCCGGATCCGGAAACAGGTATCGGTAAATGGAGCTTCGACGACTTCCAGCGCGCGATGTCCGAAGGCATCGGTCACGGCGGAAAACGTCTGTATGGTGCGATGCCGTTCACGGCGTACACCAAAGTCACCCGTGACGATAACGCCGCCATCTGGGCTTATCTGCAAACCCTGCAACCAGTGCATCACGAAGTCGAAACCAACCAGCTGCCGTTCCCGTTCAACGTCCGTACCAGCCTGATGGGCTGGAACTGGCTGAACTTCAACAAAGGCGAATTCAAACCGCAGATGGATAAGTCTGCTGAATGGAATCGCGGCGCCTATATTGTTGAAGGCCTGGGACACTGCGGAACCTGCCACACGCCGAAAAATATGATCGGCGGCGATAAAGACAGCGAGTTCCTGCAGGGCGCCGTGGTGGAAAACTGGGTTGCTCCGGACATCACCACCAATAAACACACCGGTATCGGCAACTGGACGCAGGAAGATCTGATGCAGTATCTGAAGACCGGTTCTAACCGCTTCGATATGGCATCAGGCCCGATGGCTGAAGAAGTGACGAATTCTTCACAGCACTGGACGGATGCGGATCTCAAAGCCGTGGCGGTTTATCTGAAAGACAGCGGACACGACAGCGGGAATAAAGCCCCTGCGCCGGTGAAAGCGGAAGATAACGCCATGATGGCCGGGAAGCACATCTATGCTGACCGTTGTTCTGCGTGCCATACGCCGGACGGCAAAGGTCAGGATGGACTGTTCCCGCGTCTGGCTGATTCCGCGCTGATCAATCAGACCAATGCCACATCGCTTATCCGCGTAGTGCTGACGGGCAGCCGTCCGGTCGCAACGGACAGCAAACCAACGGCGCCGTCTATGCCTTCGTTTGATGCCAACATGAGTGACGCCGATGTGGCGAACGTGCTGACGTATATCCGTAACAGCTGGGGAAATGCCGCTGCGCCGGTGTCAGCCTCAGACGTGAAAGACCTGCGTGCAGAACTGAAGAAATAAGCAGGAAACTGCGCATTCAGCGTGATCTGAGAATGAGAAAGGCCGCGCAAGCGGCCTTTCTTTTTACAAGCATCACGGATAAATCAGTGCCGGGAAGGCATCTGCATAATCTGTACTAACAGATGATCGTTATTCTGACTTAATTGCACCAGATGTTTGCATTCCACTTTAATCGCAGTGAGCTGTTCTTCGGTCAGTGAGTACGGCAGGTTAATATCAATGCTGTACATATTTTGCTGCTCTGCCAGTTCAATCAGCCGGACGATATTGGTTTCATCGCTGACCTGCGTGGACACCACCTGTAAAGCCAGTGCGCGTAAGGCTTCCTGCCGGGAATTTTCTTTTTTAGAGCGGGATTTCAGTACCATGCCGAAGAACGGCATCACACCGTAAATCGCGTCAACAAAGCTCCATTTCTTTTTGCAGGATGCGGACAAATACTCCATATAGTCAAAGGTCGCTTTTTGACTGCGCGCATCAGGTACCAGGCGGTTTTCATTCATCCCCTATTCCTCTTCCTGGTCAGGGTCAATCAATTAGGTAAATCAATCTGTAACGATGAAGATATTCACCTATATAATGGCATAATTCACCGATACTTTGCCAGTCGGTTCGGGTGCTTAAGTTTGAGCAATTATTGCCTGAACAGACAAAATTTATCATTTCAGAATTTATCGAAAGTATTTCGCGTATATGGAATTTACGCCGCAAAACTGACATGTTCTATTACGCTCGCAGGATGGCGTCGCCAGCCGGGTCACGCTATCCTACTCACCGGATTTCTTAAAGCAGCAAGCCAATGAATAAAATCGTTTTTGTAGAAGATGATGTAGAAGTCGGCAACCTGATCGCCGCCTATCTGGGTAAACACGATATCGATGTTCTGGTTGAGCCGCGTGGCGATACAGCGCAGGCACGCATTGAGAAAGAAAAACCCGATCTTGTCCTGCTGGACATCATGCTTCCCGGCAAAGACGGCATGACGTTGTGCCGCGATTTACGGCCGATATTTCCGGGGCCCATCGTATTGCTGACCTCGCTCGACAGCGACATGAACCACATCTTATCGCTGGAAATGGGCGCGAACGATTACATCCTGAAAACGACGCCACCGGCAGTGCTTCTGGCGCGTTTGCGCCTGCATTTACGCCAGAGTCCGGCGCAGACCCTGCAGAGTGAACAGCCGGTTCAGGCGCTGACAAGCGGCAATGCCCTGCACTTTGGCCAGTTATGTATCGATCCGGTGAACCGTGAAGTCACGCTGGTGGATGAAACTATTGTGCTTTCCACTTCCGACTTTGATTTGCTCTGGGAACTGGCGACCCACGCAGGCCGCATTATGGATCGCGAAGCTTTGCTGAAAAACCTGCGTGGCGTCAGCTATGACGGGCTGGATCGCAGTATCGATGTGGCGATTTCCCGCCTGCGTCGCAAGTTATATGACAACACCCTTGAGCCCTTCCGCATTAAAACCGTGCGTAACAAAGGCTATCTGTTTGCCCCTAACGCCTGGGAGTCGCTGCAGGAATGAAAAAGCTTTTCATCCAGTTCTTTTTGTTACTGCTGGTCTGCTTTATGGTCATGGCGATGCTGGTCGGGCTGGTCTATAAAGTGACCGCGGAGAAAACCGGCCGGCAGTCCATGAACGACCTGATGAAAAGTTCGCTCTATTTAATGCGCAGTGAGCTGAGGGAAATCCCGATCAAAGACTGGAATAAGACCATCAATACGCTGGATCTGAATCTGTCTTTCAAACTGCACATTGAACCTCTTGGCAAACGCAAACTCAGCCCGCTGCTCGATCAGCGCCTGAAAGACGGCGAAATTGTCGCGCTTGATGATGAATATACGTTTATCCAGCGGGTGCCGCGCAGCCATTACGTGCTGGTAGTCGGTCCGATCCCTTATCTGTTTTACATGCACGAAATGCGCGTGCTTGATTTCGTTCTGCTGATGTTCATCGGCCTGTCGCTCGCTTTACCCGTTTTCCTGTGGATGCGCCCTCACTGGCAGGATTTGCTGCGTCTGGAAAACTCGGCACTGCGCCTGGGTAACGGGCATCTTGACGAACGCATTGATTTTGATTCGACCTCCAGCCTGAACCGTCTGGGTGTGGCATTTAATCAGATGGCGGACAATATCAGCACGCTGGTGGCCAGTAAAAAGCTGCTGATCGACGGCATTGCGCATGAGCTTCGTACACCGCTGGTTCGTCTGCGTTACCGGCTGGCGATCAGCGAAAATTTACCCGAGGCGGAGCAAAACGCCATCAACCGGGATATCGGGCAGCTTGAAGCGCTGATCGATGAACTGCTGACGTATGCGCGCCTTGACCGGCCGCAGGTGACGCTGAATCTTGAAAAAGTGAATCTGGCAGAATGGCTGGAAGACAAAGTCGATGATTTCCGCATGATCACCGAGCGCACGATCCTGTATGACGCGCCGCAAAACAGCGATTTCGGCGGCGTGGATTTACGCCTGATGGAGCGCGTGCTGGATAATCTGGTCAATAACGGGCTGCGTTATTCACAGGAAACCCTGCGCGTCAGCCTGTGGCTGGACGGTGAACTGGCCAGCCTGCAAGTCGAAGACGACGGGCCAGGCATTCCACAGGAAGAACGTCAGCGGATCTTCGAACCTTTCGTGCGTCTGGACCCAAGCCGCGATCGCGCTACCGGCGGCTGCGGGCTGGGGCTGGCTATCGTACATTCCATCGCCGTGGCCTATCAGGGACGCATCGCCGTTGACAGCAGCCCGCTGGGCGGTGCCAGTCTGCGTTTCAGCTGGCCGGTAAAACCGACATTTAATCTGGCTGTTGAGCAGCCTAATAACGAAAATCAGGAAGGGAGCCACAATGACCATCGCTTATAAAAAACTACACGACACCTTCGCCCGCCTCTCCCGCTTTGGCCACTTATCGGCAATTGCAGGCTGGGACGCCGCCGCCATGATGCCACCGGAAGGCGGACAAGCCCGTTCGGAAGCACTGGCCGAACTGAGCGTGCTGACGCATCAGATCCTCACCGCGAAACAGGTAGGTGAATGGCTGGAGCAGGCGGGCGGCGAACAGCTCAACGACGTGGAGCAGGCAAACCTGCGTGAGATGCGTCGTCATTATCAGCAAGCAGCCCTGCTGCCGGAAAGCCTGGTGCAGGCAAAATCACTGGCAGGTGCGCGTTGCGAGCAGGCATGGCGCATTCAGCGCAAAAGCAATGACTGGGAAGGTTTCGCTGATAACCTGAAAGAAGTGGTGAAACTGAGCCGTCAGGAAGCGCAGCTGCGTTCAGAAGCCGCGGGCATCAGCCGCTACGATGCCCTGCTCGATTTGTACGAACCGGGTATGACCTCGCAGAAACTCGACGTGCTGTTTGGCGATTTGAAAACCTGGTTGCCGGATTTGTTGCAGACCGTGGTCGAAAAGCAAAAATCTGAAACCCGCATCGCGCCGCAGGGTCCTTTTGACATCGAAAAACAGCGCCAGCTTGGGCTGAAAGTGATGGAACGTCTGGGCTTTAACTTTGGCGCCGGTCGTCTGGATGTCAGCGCGCACCCGTTCTGTGGCGGCGTGCCGCAGGATGTGCGTATCACCACGCGCTATAACGAAGATGAATTCCTCAGCGCCATGATGGGTGTGATCCATGAAACGGGTCATGCGCGTTATGAGCAGAATCTGCCGAAAGAATGGCTGGGGCAGCCGGTTTCTAACGCACGCTCAATGGGCGTGCATGAATCTCAAAGCCTGCTGTTTGAGATGCAATTAGGTTGCAGCGAGCCGTTCCTGAAGTCAGTTTACCCGCTGGTAATCGAGCAATTCGGCCATCGCGAAGGGCTGGATGAAAGCAACTTTATGAAACTGAACCAGCGCGTTCAGCCTGGTTTCATCCGCGTTGACGCTGATGAACTGAGCTATCCGGCTCACGTGATTTTGCGTTATGAAATCGAAAAAGCCCTGATGGAAGGTGACGTTGAAGTTGACGATATTCCGGCCTTGTGGAACAGCAAGATGAAGGAATATCTGGGCATCAATACCGTCGGGAATTACCGCGACGGTTGTATGCAAGATATTCACTGGACCGACGGCGGGTTTGGTTATTTCCCGACGTATACGCTGGGTGCCATGTATGCCGCGCAATTGTTCCAGACGGCCAACAAAGCGATCCCAACGTTGCAGGACGATATCGTACGCGGCGACCTGACGGCGTTGTTCCAGTGGTTGCAGCAAAATATCTGGCAACACGGCAGCCGTTTCTCGACGGATCAGCTGATCAAAAATGCCACGGGCGAAACGCTGAATCCGGCGTTCTTCCGCGCACATCTCGAAAATCGCTATCTGTAATTCAGCTGTAATCCAGCTGTAAAAAAACACCTCCTTTTCGCAAAGGAGGTGTTCTTCAACGACCTGCTACCTGACCCCTTTATCCCGCGATGTGATATTTCAGCCGGTATTCGCCAGAGCCAACCTCGGCGGTAAACCCTTCAGCATTACGGATAAATTTCACACCATCGGCTTCCAGTAAAGTTTCTGCGCCCGTCAGCACCAGAGTAGCGGAAGTATTTGCCGGAACATTCACGCAAAGGCTGACGTCCTGACCACTGACATCCCAGCGGACGCCTATTGCGCCGTAAACCGACTGATAGCGCGTTTCCAGCCAGTTCAGGCCACCGCCGGTCAGCGGTTTGATGATGAAATGCTTGAATCCGGGCTGTTCCTCGTCCGCTTCAATCCCCGCCGCCACACGGTAAAGCCATTCGCCCACTGCGCCGTAAGCATAGTGATTGAAGGAATTCATGTCAGCGCTCCACATACTGCCGTCCGGTTTAATGCCATCCCAGTGTTCCCAGATGGTGGTGGCACCGGCTTTCACCTGATACAACCATGACGGAAAATCGTCTTTCAGCAGTAAATTCCACGCTTCTTTGACGCGGCCATTCTGGCTGAGTGCATGGCAGAAATACGGCGTGCCGACAAAACCGGTGACCAGATGACCGTCGTGTTCTTCGAGTAATTCAACCAGCGTATCGGTTGTTTTCTGACGAAACGCCTCAGGTACCAGATTGAAATACAGCGCCAGAATGTGAGCGGTTTGCGTTCTTGCCGTCAGGCCCCCGGACGGTGTGAAGAATTCCTCCTGAAAACGCGCGACAATCGCCTGATGCAGGGCATGGTAATGTTCATAGTCTGCGTTGCGTTTCAGCACTTTGGCGGTTTTGGCGAACAATTGCGTGGAATAAGCGTAATACGCCGTACAGGTCAGGTCGTTTGGCGTGGCACCGAAGTAACTGCCCTCTTTTGCATCCAGCGCCACCCAGTCGCCGAACTGCAATTTGTAGCGCCAGATATGATTTTCGGCATGGTCAGTCATGAAATCAATCCAGCCTTTCATGCTGGCGTACTGATTTTCCAGCACGTTGATATCGCCATACATCAGGTACATCGTCCACGGATTGATCACCGCAGCATCCGCCCACGCCGATGCGGAATGGGTTCCGCCTTCCGACAGCAAACGGTCTTTGCCACAATAGCCGGTAAGGATATCCGGAATAACGTGCGGTACGCCGCCTTCCGGCGTCTGGTCATAACGAAGATCGGTCAGCCATTTGGCGAAGAAATTGCGGGTTTGCATCAGATAGCTCGCCGTGCGGCAAAAAATCTGTGCATCGCCCGTCCAGCCCAGCCTTTCGTCACGCTGCGGGCAGTCCGTCGGCACATCAACAAAGTTACCTTTCAGGCCCCACAAAATGTTGTGATGCAACTGATTCAATTCAGGATTTGAGCAGGCGAAATAGCCGGTCTGTTCCATTGCGGAATGCAAAACAATCGCAGTGAAATTATTCAGATCCAGCGGTGCCGGATACTCCTCTACTTTCACAAAACGGAATCCCTGCCAGGTGAAATGCGGATGCCAGGTTTCTTCGCCCTCACCTTTGAGAACATACTAAGTGCGCTGCGTGGCTGAACGCAGGTTATCAAGATACACATTGCCCTGCGCATCCAGCACTTCAAAGTGGCGGAGCACCACTTTATCGCCCGCGTTGCCCCGGACCGTAAACTCTACCCAACCGCTGAGATTCTGACCAAAATCCATGACGGTATCGCCCTGCGGCGTGGTGATTAACCGAACCGGTTTGAGTTCTTCCATTTTTCTGACCGTGTTACTTCCCTGTGCGACCAGCGTGGATTTTTCATGCGTCACACGACTGACCGGGCGCCAGGCATTGTCAGAGAAACCTTTCGCGCACCAGCCGGGGATTTCCCGGCGCGCATCATAAATTTCGCCGTCATAGATTTCTGAAAAAAGAATGGCGGAGTCGTGGCATTTCCAGCTTTCATCACTGACCACAACCTCCTGAGAACCGTCTTTGTAATTGATGACCAGTTGCGAAATAAACGCAGTTTGCTCGCCGTAATAGTTACGATGACGGCTGAACCCCATATCGCCTTTGTACCAGCCTGCACCTGCAATGGCGCCAATGACGTTTTCACCCTTTTCCAGATGGCTGGTCAGATTATAGGTCTGATAAAGTAAGTGATTGTGATAACTCGTCCAGCCCGGCGTCAGGGCATCTTCTCCGACTTTCTGGCCATTAAGATGTAATTCATAAAGCCCCAGCGCGCTGACATGAATAAAGGCTGACTGAATATCTTCAGTACAGTTGAGGACAAACGATTTTCTCAGTAATGTGCCCGCGGACTGATCTTTATCAGCCGGTGTTTCAGCAGAAATAAAATCAGCCTGCCATTCGTGTGTATAAAGTACCCCGGATATCATCTCTGCGGGAGAACTCCAGTTACTGGTCTCGCCATAATTATCACGCACCTGCACACGAATAAAATAATGCTGGGACGAGGTAAGCATTAATTCCATTAACGGAACATTATTTGAACAATCACTTTCCTGCCATTCGCCGCGAAGCAGAACATTATCAAAACTCTGTTGATGGCTAATCTGGATCCGATACGCCGTTTGCCGGACGTTTCTGTTGTGGCTTTCAATCTCCCAACCCAATACAGGAAGTTCCTGCACGCCTGATAATGCGGATTCCTGATTCAGTGTAAGTCTGGTTACTGCGAGCATAATTCGTGACTCCTTTCGTAATTTCGGTGAAGATAGATAACTAAATTTGTTTAACAGCGGATGCCGGATATTCAGGCGCTGTTTCTTTTATGAGCACTCCGGCCTCACTGTTGAATTCATTTCGTTGTTTTCCGTGGAAACAGATCCAGCCGATCAATAATCCGGAAGCCACTGTCGCGGATAACAGGGTATAAAGCACCTGCGGTCCGGCTTCCAGTAACAGCGGCGTAATAAAGGCCAGTACACCGCATAACAACCGGGAGATAGCGACGATAATACCCTGCGCCGTAGATCTCAGCATGGTTGGGAACGATTCCTGTGACCAGACTTTCATGATCCCTTCGAAAGCCAGTCCGCTGCCTATAGCAGTAAAGAATAGACAACAGAACCAGGAGGCAGGTGAGAAATTAAATAATACAGGCAGGAAGAATCCGCCCGCGAAACAAATAGCCCCCAGAATAAATGCGGGAATACGTTTCGGCGTATCAACAAAGCGCATAAACATGATCCCGGCGAACACTCCGACCGGCATGGTCAGCAGATTCCACAGCGAATTTTGTTCAACAGAAATACCCACCACGTTTACCGCGATATAGGTGCCAAACTGACCACCGGTATTCGCGGCAAGATTGGTGAAAGCGTAAAACAGACACAGCGCAATAAACGGCCACAAGTATTTCCCGTGGATGAGATCTTTAAATGAGGCTTTCTGAGCCCGCACCGTCACAATGCCTGCACGCCTTTCGTTTCTGGCGATCAGCCATAATGGGGATTCCGGGATGGTACAGCGCAACGCCAGCAAAACGACGGCCACGGCGCAGACATGCAGATACATAATCTGCGCACCGGGCCGCCCCCACCCGCCTACGACGGCAGAAATTGCCATCGTGCTGCCAATCCCTAAGAACCACAGTAGATTCGACAAGCCGATAATCTTGCCGCGGTTTTTGTCTGTTGCCGCTTCGGCAATTGTCGCCAGAGAAACGGGTAAATCTGCACCAGTGGCCAGCCCGACCAGCAATGTTCCCGCCAGCAGCAGCGCAAAAGTGTCGCCGAATGCCAGAAACAACGTGCCGATAATGATCATTATCATGGTGGCAATAAAGACTTTGCGTCTGCCGTAACAATCGCCCAGCCTTCCGCCCGTCAGTGCCCCCAGCGCAATGCTCAGCGTGAGTATTCCTGAAAGTATTCCTATCTGAACTACCGTGGTGCCGATCGTTTTCTGATAAATAACCAGAGCCGTTCCGGTTGAAACAATAGCAGCAGAATCAATATATGACGCCATGCCGGAAACCACCCCGACGTACCAGGGATTAGGTTGTTTAGTGGTTGACATAATAATGTCCTTCAGAGGTGTACGTGAATTAAATGATCCTTGAGAGGTCCTTTCTGTTTACTGTTATTATGGTTTGATATTATTACTTTGAACTATTTCTTTAAATTATTGCTTTAAATTAACAGAACAGGTTATTAACGCGTGGTTGAAATAACACTATTACTGACTCTCATCCTTTCCTGAGAGGGTGTTCTTTGAAACTGTTTTTTGTACGCTTCCGTCAGGCGTGATGTGGTGGAAAATCCACACAGCGTGGCTATTTTCCCTATGCTTAAATCCGAGGTTCGCAATAACTCCTGCGTTTTTAATAAACGATAGCGCTGCTGGAACCTTTCCGGTGTAAAGCCGGTGATCTCCTTTATAAACCTGAACATGGTTCTTTTAGCGACACCACTTTCTTCGCACAAATAATCCCAGTTAATCGTGCAGGTATAATTTTCGCGCAGATGATTCAGCAGATGGCGCTTCCCTGATTCTGTCTCACTGGCACGACATTCTTTACGCATGGCACACTGGTAAAGCATCACTATCATCGATAATAAATAAGACTCTGCGGTCGCAAAGTAGGCGTTATCATATCGGGCATCACATTGCCGGGTGATTTTATCCGTCAGTTCAATCACTCTGGCCAATTCTTCATCCGTTAATCCTGTACGACGTCTCTTCATCGACCCGGTATATTTTTTGATCCCTGCCGTCAGTTCAGCGATGTTATTGATAAAATGAAAAGGTCGTTCTTTATGTAGCAGAATATTGATTATTGACAACTTATTAGTAGATTCATAACAGTGAACATCGTGCGCGCTGACGATAAAAAAGTCGCCTTTATGAATAAACTCCACCTGATCGTTGATGATATGAAAGCCGCTGCCATTGCGGACAATAACCAGTTCATCAAATTCATGCACGTGTACATCTTCCATCGACTGTCGGTTCATATCGAATAAACTGAAAGCATGATGTTCTGAAAGAAAGAAATCACTGACCTTGAGTATTTTCATGCATTCACCGAGTTAATGATTAATATAATTCACTGTAACTTTACCGGGTCATTTAAATATTTCGTGTCGATAAAAAGATTAGACCGTAATAATTATGACAAGTCTATACGATGCACTGGCACTGTGGCGTAAGCGCCCGTGACATTTGTTTCATTTTTGTATCAGAAATCTCATTTCAGGATCAGCACGCATAAAAAAGCGCAGAAATATCTGCGCTGGATAAACGTGGTGCAACGGTTCTCTGTCCGTTATGTCTGATGCAACCGGTGCTTATGCCCTTTCATCAGGCTCAGCGACGCAGAAAAAGCGGCACCTTCATCCCCGGCCATAATGGCTTCGTAAATCCTCTTATGCTCATTCAGACACATGCCCCCTTCTCTTGAGGAATATTCAAAAAACCATTTGAATATAGTGGTCAGCACGTTGCCAAACGGCACATAAAAACAGTTACCGGAGGCAATAAAGATCATCCGGTGAAATTTGGTATCGATATCCACCCACTGCTCAGCATCAAAATTTTCAGCGACATGACACATCTGTCGGTAGATCCGCGAAAGTTCGATGCGCTGTTCTTTGCTGGCATTCACGGCGGCCAGCGCGGTAGCGTGCGGTTCAATGGCTTTGCGAAATTCCAGAAACTGGTGATAGATTTCTTCTGTCGCTTCCATGCCCTGCATCCATTCCAGCAACTGCGGATCCAGCATGTTCCACTGCGCGCGTTCTTTGACGCGGGTGCCGATTTTAGGCCGCGACTCCAGCAGCCCTTTGGAGGTCAGCAGTTTCAACGCCTCGCGCAGTGCGGTACGGCTGACGCCAAACTGTTCGCCCAGCTCGATTTCACTTGGCAAAATGGCTCCCGACGCCAGTTCGCCCGACAGGATTTTACGTGCAATATCACGTGCGATATGGGTATTCAGGCCACGGGTCATGCCTGCGGCGGTTTCAAACTGCAACGTCATGCTCTTCCCTTTTTACTGTGCAGATTGCCGACATCATAGTTCAGGCGACGGCACGCTGCATGCGGCCGTCGCACTGAAACACCCAAACTGTGCGCTACGGCGCCATCTGACCGCCATTAACGTCTAATATCTGGCCGGTGATGTAACCGCTGCAGGCGTGCGAGGCGAAAAACAGGTAAGACGGTGCCAGTTCTTCCGACGTACCGAAACGTCCCATCGCAATTGACCCGGCGATTTTCTCACGCACTTCTGCACTTTTATCCGCGTGAAACACAGTGTCGATAGTGCCCGGCGCGATAACATTGAAACGGATATTGTCTTTGGTGAATTCCTTCACCCAGTTACGGTGAACGTTGTGCAGCCAGGCTTTTGAGGCCGCGTACAGACTCGCTCCCGGCCCGCCGCCTTCACGTCCGGCAATGGAACCGGTGCTGATCACCGACGTGGTTTTACCGTTTTGCTTCGCCGCATGACGTAAATGCGGAATGGCGAATTTTGTGACCATCAGCGCCGAACGGGCATTCAAATCCATCACATGGTTATAAAAATCGTCGTCGATGTTTTCCAGCCCCTGACGCCCGCCAAGACCGCCGGCGTTATTAATCAGTACATCTATTCCGCCAAAACGCTCGACAAAGTTCGCCACCAGTGCTTCGCATTCGGCAGATTTCGTGACATCTGCGCCAAAGTACGCCACTTCGCCGCCATTTTTAGCGATATCAGCCGCCAGTTTATCGAGGCTGGCATCATGACGATGGCCGTTAATCCCGACCTTTGCGCCAGCCGCCGCAAATGCCTGCGCCGCCGCCAGACCAATGCCTTTAGTTGAACCGGTAATCAAAACACGCTGACCTTTCAAATCGTTAAACATAATGACTCCTTTATGATTCAGGGATGTTCAGAGGTGAGACGGATTGCCACGCCACGCTGAACGCGTCTTCCGCTGCTGGTGCGGCACGGTTACTGATGCGAACGTTCAAAGTGCGATTATTGGCAAAGTAAATATTCAGTTCAGTTTGCTCATCGTCATGGCTCACCACGATGATGCGTTCGGCCTTACCGCGCGCATTAACAGACGTTTCGGTGGCTTCGTCGAAAAAACCGTGGGTTTCAAATACGCTGGCAAAAATGGCATTCGTGCCGTGAGTACGCAGCAGTAATGCCGGTTCGCAGCGCAGGTTGAAATGTGGGTCGTTCGCACCGGTACGGGCGACAATCAGTTGGCCGCCTTCAGGGAAAGCGCTGACCAGCGTGCGGTAACTGTCGCCGTCAAGCCAGCTGAACAGTGCCGAATCTCCCGGCGCGATTTCAGCGCGCCCGCCATCCCATAAGTGCTGATAACCGTGATCTTTGCCCAGGGGTTTCAGCTCGCCGGGCACCTCCAGGGTGGCGTCTGTGCGGACAAACTGGCCGAGATGATGCAGACAATAATCGTAACCATGTGGCTGCGCGCTGGTCAGGCGAAATACGTCCACCATCAGCGGTGACGATAGTTCCGGCAGGCTGAGCATCAGCACCGTGCGTTGCTGGTCGACGCCCGGCGTGTAGTTTTTCAGCCGGGCGCTCATACCCTGTTTTTCCGGATTATCCGTCACGAAGAAATGCAGTTCGCCCCAGCGTTTTTCAGCCTCAAGGCTGTCTCCATGATTCTGGCTTTGCCCGTCCACCACCACGGTGTTGTGCGCGACAGTTTGCTTGCAGTAGCTGTTATTTTCAGGGATGTATCGTCCGCCGAATTTCGGCTCGACGTTTACCCAGCGGCCAAAACCGTAATCACGCAGGAACTCACGTCCGCGGCTGAACAGGCTAAGATGCAGGCCGTCAAAGTGTCCGTGATTGAGTGCAGAATGCAGGCGCGGAATACTGCCGTGCTGGCCGTACCACATCAGCGCCATATCCTGATTTTCTGTGTTGCTCCGCAAAATACCGATGCCGCCCTGCGTCCCTTCGGGGCCATCACGTAGCTGGACGCTGCCCCACTTCACAGGCCGCGCGGGCGATTGCTGCAACGCATCGGATAATTCCAGCGCGGCGGCGCTGACCCAAACGGTGTGCTGTTGTTGGGCGACGGCAATCCACTGCGGATTGTGGCCGTAACGGGAGTAACAAACGCTGGCGGCGATTACCGCGCCATCATCACGGATGTTGATGGTTTTCGAGGAATCATTCAGCGCAGGCCAGGTTCCGTCGGGGAAAGCGGTCTGCATCAGGGCTTCACAGGTTTTCCTGATGATCTGCTCGCGGAACGTATAAATCTCCAGTTCCGGCTGGCGACGTTCGATGGCCTCACTCAGCAACAGCAGCGGGCGCAGCGCAAAACGGTGATAATACGGGCCTTCGATGTAATATCCGTCCGGGGAGAAAAGCTGTCTCAGCTGGGCAAAAAAACCGCCACTTTCACTGTTGCCTTGCAGTCCGTATAGCGCCTTTTCCACCAGCACTGAATCGCCCAGCACGTAACCGCTGATTGCCGCCGCCGCCACTGACCAGATGCCGTGGTTATGCACGATATCGAAATCTTTGGTATGCCGGTTCAGCGCGTCATCCGCCATCACCTGAAACAAGTTTGTTTCAATATTTTCCCTTTGAGTCTCGCTGAGCGCCGGGATCAGGCAGTGATAGCCTTCGACGGCGTACAGCCAGAACATGTTTTCATTCAGCGTCTGATGGAATAAACGGCCTGGCGAATTACTGTCTTTGCTGATGGCACTGCCCAGCGACGGATAAATCGCGGCATAACCGTTCAGCAGCGCCAGCGCATAATCCAGGTAACGCGGCTCACCGGTGATCAGATATAAACGCCCGGCCAGATTGATCCCCAGGTAGTTTTGTTTGTGCTGCGTATGCTCCGGCCCGCCCGCTTCGCCGTGACCGGGAATATTCAGCGGTTGCGCGAGCATTTGTTCCAGCGTGACGATGTGCGCCCGCAGCGCCGCGCCCAAAGGGGAATCCGCGTTAATCTGTTCACGCAGTTTCTCCGCTTCACTGACGCTTATCAGCAACGGCTGCCAGTCATTCATTTTTTATCCTCCGCCACCTGTGGAGCGACGTATCCCTTCGCAAAGGAAGGCAGTGAAAGCAACCACGTTTCTCTTTCAGCTTCCATGACTGCGCCGCGGGTAACGTCTTCGTGATAGCCGCCGGAAGCCGGTTTCACCGCTCGCGGCAGAGTGAATGTTGCGCTGCGAATTTGCTGCTCGTAGCGTTTCTCACCGGTGGCATTATCCGCCCAGGAAAGTAACGGCACCGGACGCACGCGGATCTGATCAAGTGATTTGTACGGCCACGGCAGCGCCGGATCGGTAAAGCGCGCCATGAAATCCAGCGATTTGAGCACACTGCCCCCCTGCAACGTGCGGTAATGCCACAGGTCGATACCATTTTTCTGCGCCAGCACCGCCATCATGCTGATCGCCTGCAAATTGAAATAGCTGTAATGAAACGATCGCGTCCGCGCCAGTTCAGCGGGCTGCGTGCCATCGGGTTTCAGCTGCACATCCAGCTTACTTTTCATCAGCTTCACCATATCGCCAATCACCGCTTTATCGCCCAGATACCACGCAATACCGGAAACCTGCGTCACATACCAGTTGCCGTGATTGTTCTCCGTGCGTCCTTCCTTTTTGGCGATTTTGCTGCCCTGCAACCACGTCAGATAATCCTGCATCCACGCGCGCATTTGCTGTTCGTCGTTGTCGGTCCACGCCGGATTACCCCGTAACAGAACCAGAGAATCCACAATCCGGGTCGAGAAATAGCGTCCATCCAGCACTCCGGCGTTGCGCCCGGGCGAGATACCCGGCACGCCCTGCGCGTAATTCAGATTCGGGTTCATTCGCGTTTGTGGGGTGATAAACCAGGTGCGCAGCAGGCTGGCAGCTTTATCCGCGTATTTCTGTTCGCCGGAGAAATACCAGGCCAGCGTCAGGTTCTGCACCCGTGCGGTGAAATCAGCCAGCCGCACGCCATCACTCTGATCATTTTTGCTTGCGGGATTCACATGACCGTCTTTACGGATCCACGGCAGGCCATCGGGTTTGCTGTCATCCGGCCACCAGTACGCGCTCAGGCTGAGATAATCATGTTTCGAACCGCCCGGCGGCGTCATACCTTTATCGGTCACACTCAGTTCAGGCTTTTTCAGCGCGGAATCCGCCGCCGCCAGCAGATGCTGATACGCGTCAGTGGTTTGTGGCGCGGCATTGTGGTCACGCAGTTGCTGGCGGACAACGGCCATCTGCGCCGGATTCAGAAATGCCGGTTCAGCGGCCAGTACGCCCGCAGAACCCGTTATCAGCGCCAGCAGCAGCGTTGCGCCGGTGGTCATGCTGTTCACCGTTCTTTTCACCTTTTTGCCCTGCATTAACTTCATGTTTTCTCCCGGCTCCGCGCCATTGTCCCGATGAGATCTCACGCTTTAGTCATACTAATAAAGCAATGAACTTTCAGTTTCGCCAGTCAGAATTGACTTAAAAACCCACATTAAGCCCGACAAGTGACCGAAATCACAATTTGATAACAAACTAAGCATTTCTTATTTGTCCGACTTTTAATTTCATTTCTCTCTTCTACGCTTGCTCAATACATAACCAAAAACACATAACCAAAAACATCTCACCCTACAAACGAGAGAGTCACGACAATGGATATCAACGTTCTGGTCATGATCGGTTACTTCGTCTTAATGATTGCCATCAGTTATGCGTTCAAAAAGATGGCCTCCGGCTCCTCCAGCCACTACTTTCGCGGCGGCGGGCGAATGCTCTGGTGGATGGTCGGCGCGACCGCCTTTATGATCCAGTTCAGCGCCTGGACATTCACCGGCGCGGCCGGACAGGCTTACCGCTACGGGTTCAACGTCGTCAGCGTGTTCGCCGGTAACGTGTTCGGCTATCTGGTCGCCTGGTGGTGGTTCGCCGCCCGCTTCCGTCAGTTACGGGTTGATACTGCCACAGAGGCGATTAACCATCGCTTCGGCAAAGGTAACGAACAATTTTTCACCTGGATGATTATCCCGCTGAGTATCCTCAGTGCGGGCGTGTGGCTGAACAGTCTGGCCGTGTTTGCCAGTGCAGTATTCCAGCATGACATTACGCTGACGTTATGGGTGACGGGCATCGTGGTGCTGGTGATTTCGCTGCTGAGCGGCGCGTGGGGCGTGGTGGCAAGTGACTTTGTGCAGACGCTGGTGGTGGCAATTATTTCCATCGCCTGCGCGGTGGTGGCGCTGTTTAAAGTCGGCGGCCCGGTGAAGCTGGTGACAGAATTCCCATCCGGGTTCTTTACCGGTCCGGATGTCGGCCCGCATTATATTTCACTGCTGGTAGCCTGCTTCCTGTTCTTCTTTATCAAGAACGTACAGAGCATCAATAACCTGCAAGATTCCTACCGTTTCCTGAATGCCAAAGACAGTTTTAATGCCAAAAAAGCGGCGCTGTTTGCGCTGGTACTGATGCTGGTGGGCACGATTATCTGGTTCATCCCGCCGTGGGCGGTGGCGATCCTTTATCCTGACGCGGCTACGGCACATCCGGAACTGGGCAAAAACGCCACCGATGCGGTGTATCTGATTTTCGCTGAACGCGCGATGCCAATGGGCACCGTCGGTCTGCTGATGGCTGGCTTGTTCGCCGCGACAATGTCATCGATGGACTGCGCGCTGAACCGCAACTCGGGGATTTTCGTGCGCAGCTTCTGGACGCCGATCATTAATCGTAACAGCGAGCGCAGCGATAAATACCAGCTGCGCGTGGGCCAGATTGCGTGCGTGGTGAATGGCGTGCTGGTCATTTTGGTGGCGCAATACATGCACACCATGCAGACCGTCAGCCTGTTCGACCTGATGATGAAAGTCGGCACACTGATGCAGGCACCGATTGTCGTGCCCCTGTTCCTCGGCGTGTTTATCCGTAAAACGCCTGACTGGGCGGCGTGGGTCACCGTGTTGTTTGGTTTATGCGTGTCTTACGTGGTCGCGAACTTGTTCACCGCGCCGGATGTCGCCCGTCTGCTGGGTATCACACTGACCAAACGCGAACTGCTGGACGTCGCCATCATGTGGAACATTTTTGCCCATCTGGTGTTTACCGGCGGCTTCTTCTGCCTGACGACGCTGTTTTATCGTGAGAACGCCTCGGCGAGAAATACCCAGCGTCAGCAGTTCTTTACCGATATGGAAACGCCGGTCTATGCCGACCATGAACAAGATGAGTTTGACCGGTTACAGCGCGATAAAATCGGCCGCATTTCGATGTACATGGGTGCGGGTCTACTGCTGATGGTGCTGGTGCCGAATCCGCTGTGGGGACGTATTTTATTCCTGTTGTGCGCCCTGTCCATTCTGCTTTTCGGCTGGATTTTACATCGCAGCGCAGAGAAAGGAATGAAAGCGGCACAGGCTGAAAAAGCATTGAAGAGGAATGTGGCGACGTCTCAGAGATAGCGCAAGTTACCCGCGATACCGGTCATAAAAAACCCGCTTTATCAGCGGGTTTTAATGTCAGACAAAAAAGAGAGCACCGGATTTACTTCGGAAGTTCTGTTACCTGTTTCACTTCAGTTTTGCTGATCTGCTGTTTCACACCGTTGGCATCGGTGTATTCCAGCAAGCCGGAATCGGCTTCTTTTGGTTTGCCGTCACTGATGATGGTTCGCGCATCATTCGTCTGGATGGCATAACTTGTGCGTGTACAGCCCGACAGCGCAGCGACACATAACACAGCTGCTAAGGGTAAAAGTAATGTCCTATTCATGATCTTCATGATCTTCTCCTTTCGTTATACGTTTCCGGATAAATCAGTTATCCAGTTCGCTCATGTTTTTAACCTGATCGCGATTAATCTGCTCGGTCTTGCCGGTTTCCGCATTGGTATAGGACACCAGACCTGTATCGTCATCTACCTGAGGTTTCCCGTCCGTCACGATGGTTTTTCCGTCCATCGTTTTAATAGCCTGATTCGATGCACAGCCTGCCACAAACAAAATTGAAACGGCGGCCAGCGATGCGGCGATTAGGTTATTCCTCTTCATACATTTCCTCCTGAAAGGGTTCTGACTTAACAATTAGCTTAGTAAGTATAGTCACTCTTTCGGGAGGCCTTGAAAAATAGGACAAACGGAAGTTTTTTGACTGTTTTATCAGCGACCTTTAAGGCGCTCGATGGCCAGTTGCAGCGCATCATTAGGCTCGCCAATGGCATCAACCGCCTCTTCCTGAGCGCGGCCCAGCCACAATGCCAGCCGCTCACGACTGATTTCCTGGCCGTTTTGCGCAAACATCAGACAGCACTCACCCACCATACGGCAGGCTTCCTCAAAGGCCATTTTTGAATTTTCCACCGCCACTCCCTTCAGCACCCAAAAAAAGACATACATTGTTTAACGGCAGATTCAGGAAGAAGTTGCCCTTTTTTACCTAACCTTTACCATAATGCTTTCTGAGTTGTTGTTTACGGATGAGTACCACACTCACTTCAAGCGACTGAGAACTGCCCCGATTCAGCTAAAAACCGCTTAAGAATATTCTGCATTAGTATCCATTATTCCTAAAAATACCTGTACAACTTTGTGCATCTTGTATAACTTTATAGTCACACAAGTAATCATTAACTACGCACACTTTAACAAGAGGATATGTCATGCGTCAGACCAAGCACGATGGATTGTCTCCGGAGGCCTCCCCTTCTTTATACGGTCAGGGCTTTTCTAAAGAGGAAACAATGGGACGCGTTGTGGTTGAAATTCTGGAAGCAGGCAAGAACCTTAATCGCAAGGCGCTGTGTTCAAAACTGTTGAATCGTGTTGAATCCGCTGGCAGCGAAGAAGAGGAAAAGCACTACATGAAGCTAATCCGTCTGGTTCTTGAGCGTGACTCATGATTTGTTGAGATTTAAGTAAAGATTGGCTTCATAGAATTTCGGTTTGACATATTATGCGGGCTTGATTAATTCATAGCCTACCAATACTTTATTCCCGATGTTGTAGTTCCTGGTGGTTTGAAGTAATAACTCTGAACCTGAAGCTAATCTGTCCAAGACCTTTGGTCAGCGTATATTCAGAGGCTGATAATATGTATAGAAGTAATGAAGAAAAGTTAACGGACAAGCTGATTGGTGAGGCAGTAATATCCTTACTTAAATCTAAAAGTCCAATTTCAATCGACAGACTCATTAAGCAGTTACAGTTTATGGCTGTAAATGCTGAGAACTTAACTCGAAAAAGCGCCCTGGAGCAGATCATAAATGAGATGCGCCACGATCAGGCTGATAAGCGTGCGCGTGTCAGTTATGAAGTACGGGACGTCGACAATGTACGACACTTTTTCAATACTGAAGGGCCGTCCGATGACCAGAAAAAACATTGATACATCAAACGAGTGTGCCGTGAGCCACAACGACTCGATGGTATCAAACTCATCTCAGTCGATGACAGACGCAGTCAATCAAACAGGGATTTTTCAACAATTTTCTAAAGTGAGCGAACTCTACTCCAGTGAAGCCGAAGTTCTGGGTGCCGCAATTCGTCTGATTCTGGCAAAGAAAGGTACGGTAACCCATAAAGCCATCATCATGCATCTGATCAATCAGCTTGAAACCACATCAGATGTTGTGCAACTGGATATTCTGCGCGGCGCACTGGAAATGGTCGTGGGCATGACGCCCGATGATGCCGGGTTCTGATCCCTGAACAAGGGTCTGCTCTATTATTCGCTTCGCGCTTAGTCTTAGTAGTCACAGACGGGCGCGGAATCTTTCAAATAACCGGTTCTGAAGAACAAAAGCGGGGAGTATCAAAATGCAAGATGTGTCTTATACTCATGTAACATTGGCTGATTATATTCTGGCAGAAGACCCTGAACTTCTGGTTGAAAACGAAACGGTCATCCGTCTTTATCAAAACTTAAAAAAACAAAAAGAAGTAGTTACTCATAAAGATATTATTCTTTGTCTGATTCAGAAGATTGAACAGGAAAGTGATGCAGGTAAGCAGGATGTCTACCTGGAAGCACTTGAATATGTTGTCTACCGCACACCTGATGATGATATTTTATAAATTAACAGCAACGTATTATGAAATGAGCCCGGCAAATATCATTTGCCGGGCTCATTCATTTATCACTTATGCGCTGATGACAAGTTCTCAGAGAGCCTGATTGCCCGACTGGTATTCATAGGTGACTTCCGGCCAGGTAATTACCGGCGTGCCCTTCAGTCTTGGCTCAGCAAATAATTCGCCCTGGAAATTACACACTCCTGCCGCATCCAGCCACATCCACTCTTCTGGTTTTTCAACACCTGTTGCGATGACTGAGACTTCTAACGAAGAGCAGAATCTGATAATTGCCTGAACGACGGCCTGTTTAGGTCCGCTGGTATGAATGTCACAAATCATATTGCGATCAATCATAATTTTGTCTGGCTGGCATTGAGTCAGCAGCAACAATCCGGCGGAACCTGCCCCGAAATCGTCAATTGCCAGACGCATTCCTGAAGCTTTCAGCTGTTTCATCGCAGTAGAAAACTTGTCTTCACGGGTAATGACGCCGTTCTCGGTGATGGCCACCACAATCTGTTCAGGAACCAGGCCACTTGCGGTGATGTCATTAACCAGAGACTCCACTGCATCTGGCACCATCACCAGTGTCATAGGCAAAAGTTTGATAGAAAGCGTTTTGTCGCTGATCCCCATTTTCTGCGCCATGGCAAAAGCCAGCTTTTTGGATTTGAGATCTGCCTCGTAGATTGTTGTTCCGGACAGCCGGGAGTAATACTCCATCGCTGAACCGCCTTCCGGCCCGCGTATTGTCGCCTCATAAGAGATTATCTCGCGGCTGAGCGGATCGACTATCGGCTGGAATGCAAAATTGTAGTCCTGCATTTCAGGAAAGATAAATTCTACTTCTGGTTTCAGGGACTCATCAGCGATGAAAGACCAGGAATCCGCCGGAAGGATTTCGAGATAATTTTCCTTCTCACGAGCCTGCACAAAGGTACATAAAAATTGCAGCGCCCTGTCTTCGTAAGTGAGCTGATATTTAGACGTTCCTTTATCAAGCACTGCCTGAAGCACCTCATCTTCGTGATGATGTCTGAGGTCAAAAAGCTCCATACCGACATTGCCGAAACGGCGTGACTGCGCATAGTCGCGCATCAGAACCACCACGTTGTGATGCCGCTGATCTTTACAAATCTCACTGTAAAGGGCATCCACTGCCTCTTCCGCCCCTTCCAGCAGCTGGAAGAAGTGCATCCCGTCAAAAAGCAGGATCCCGGTAATGCCTAAAAGTTCGTTGTTTACTTTGGCTTGAGACACCATTTCGACCAGTGAATCAGACTGTACATGTTCACTAATGTGGCTACGGTAAACGAGGGTTAAAAGCATCGGGCTGTTCCAAAAGGATCTGGTTAAGACCATCAGGGTAGCAGAAATTTTCTGTATGGAAATATCCGAACCGATCATTTTAGCTTATGTTTCAGGGTAAAATTGGCGGCAATGCCCTTTAAAGCTAGCAATGTTAAGGATGGGGAAGATTTGTAAATCTCACTTTATTTGACCGGCAAATATTTGGCCTTTCTTTTGCTGCTCCTTTTCGCAATCAGCTTAGACGAGGGACAGCTATAAAACGCGCTGACATTCGGCGGCGTAATCCGTATCATACGCGCCACAACGCCGTCCGGGCGGAAGACATGAGCAGCGGCAGACAGAAATGTAAAATGCTGAACTCGCGCTATGTCGGCCAGCCCCTTCTGGTGCCCCCTTTTTGAGTCAGAGTTATTATTAATGTCAGAAATTCAATCAGTTGATAAAAAAGCTCAGTACAATCTGAACAAATTACAGAAACGCCTGCGTCGTGACGTGGGGAAAGCGATCGCCGATTTCGGCATGATCGAAGAAGGCGATCGCATTATGGTGTGTCTTTCCGGCGGGAAGGACAGCTACACCATGCTGGAAATTTTGCGCAATCTGCAACAAAGCGCACCGGTGAACTTCTCACTTATCGCGGTTAATCTGGATCAGAAGCAGCCAGGCTTCCCGGCGCACATCCTGCCGGAGTATCTGGAAACTCTGGGCGTGGAATACAAAATTGTCACCGAAGACACCTATTCCATCGTTAAAGATAAAATTCCGGAAGGCAAAACCACCTGTTCTCTGTGCTCACGTCTGCGTCGCGGGATTTTGTACCGCACCGCCACCGAACTGGGCTGTACCAAAATTGCACTCGGCCATCACCGTGATGACATTCTGCAAACTCTGTTCCTCAATATGTTCTATGGCGGCAAGCTGAAAGGCATGCCACCAAAACTGATGAGTGATGACGGCAAGCACATCGTGATCCGCCCGCTGGCGTACTGCCGCGAGAAAGATATCGAGCGTTTCGCGATTGCGCGCGAGTACCCGATCATCCCATGTAACCTGTGCGGTTCGCAGCCAAACCTGCAACGTCAGGTTATCGGCGACATGCTCAAAGACTGGGATAAAAAATATCCGGGACGCATCGAAACCATGTTCAGCGCGATGCAAAACGTGGTGCCTTCCCATCTCAATGATATGAATCTTTTTGATTTCAAAGGAATTAAACACGGTGGTGAAGTGATTGACGGCGGGGATCTGGCCTTTGATCGCGAAGATATTCCGATGCAGCCTGTCGGCTGGCAGCCGGAGGACGATGAAACCGTTGCGCCGGTTGAGCGTCTGAATGTGTTAGAAATTAAATAATTTCCACGTCTGCGCTTTGCCTCTCGTAAGCCCGCTTAAAAGCGGGCTTTTCTATTTTCAGGTTTTAAGACCAGAGCTTCAGGTTTTCAGGCCAGCGTGAAAGTGTCAGTCCAGTTGTAGTTGGTCATGACCAGTTTCACCGGCAAACTGAGTGAACCGAAGTTTTTATTCTGGTTTTGCAGGAAGAACTCCCGCAAAGACGACGGCAAATATTGCGCACCGTATCGCATCAGCGTGCTGTGCCAGAAGATTTGGGGGATCTCGGTATTCGGGAACCGCTCACGTATTTTATCCGCCCATTGCGTGCTGAGAAGGTGTTCCACCAAGGACTGACGGACTCGCAAACTTTCCTCATCCGGAAATCCCGCCAGCAGCAACTGATCCGGCAATGCAATCAGTCGCAAATCGCTGATACGCATAATATGTCCACGACAATACTGATTGAAAATCTCAGTCAGTTCGACAGCATTTTCCGCATCTTCAGGGCGGTCGTAGAGCGCCTGCGTCACAGCAAAAAAAGTAAAATGCATACCGTCCGGCGGTGCGACATCCGCTAACACATCGCCCTGCGCCGCCGCTGTGATATCCGCCAGTAATCCGCTCATCGACGGGCCTGCGCGGTTGCCGCTGGTGATAGCCAGACGGTGCGGATGATAAAAAGGTTCCGTTCTCACCGCGCCCGTTTCCGGATGCTCATTCCATATAGTCAGCGTTTTACTGTTGGTATTTTGATATGCCTTTTGGATCATTTCCCGGGTATGCAAAGCAAACTCCTGTTTTGTCCCAAAGTGAGCGCAATCCGGCGAAAGTGCCTGATGATGCCCTTCACAGAGGAGAAACCTCAAAAAGATTGAGCGAAATCAACATTAGAATCGCGGAATCGGTGCAATATCTATTTCGCAGGTGAATGCAACGTCAAGCGATGGGCGTTGTGCTCCATATTGTCTTATTTCCAAATTTTTAGAATTAATGCATAGCAAAATTTAATTCGAACGACGCCGGTCTTATGACCGGCTTTTTTTTGCTTTTTTGCAGCCAGTGAGCGCGTTATAACCAGCGACTTTTCTTCATCCACAACGCTACGCCACCGCCCAATGCCACCAGACAGGCGCAGAAAATCCCGAAACCAAAGGGTGACGTGTTCCCCGGAATGCCGCCTAAGTTAACGCCAAACAGGCCGGTCAGGAATGTCGCGGGCAGGAAAACCATCGCCAGCAAAGACATGGTGTAGGTGCGGCGGTTCAGGGAGTCAGCCATCAGTGAGCTGATTTCATCCGATAACACCGCCGTGCGCGCAATGCTGGCATCAAGATCATCCAGCCCGCGCCCCAGACGGTCGGAGATTTCCTGCATCAGACGGCGGTCATCGTCATTCATCCACGGCAGACGTTCACTGGCCAGACGTGAAAACACATCGCGTTGCGGCGCCATATAGCGTCGCAAAACGATCAGTTGTTTACGCAGCAGCGCCATCTGACCGCGCTCCGGCACCTGCTGTTCCATCAGGTCATCTTCGATATCGATGATTTTATCGTGCAAATCTTCGATAAAATTACTGGTCTGATCGGTCAGCGCATCGCAAATCTCAACCAGCCAGCGTCCGGTATTCTTAGGCCCGCTGCCGGATTTCATATCACCAAGCATTTCCTCCATCGAAAACACCTTACGGTGACGGGTGGAGACGATCATTTTATCGGTGAGATAAACGCGAATAGTGACCAGCTGATCGGGGCGCGAATCCGCATTGAGATTGATGCTGCGCAAGGTGATTAACGTGCCTTCGCCCACGCGCACTACTTTTGGACGAACACTGTCACCGGCCAGCGCCTGACGGACGGTATCGGGCAGCACCGGCGTGTTGTTAATCCACTGCTCACTGGCGGGCAGCGTGTAATCCAGATGCAGCCAGCAGGGTTTTTCTTCGCTGGCGACGCACTGCGGACTGATATTACTCACCCCGCCCTGACCGTCCATCTGCAAGGCGTAGACCGCATCTGAAACCTGTAATTCTTTTCCCTTAATAACTTCCACGACATTCCTCGCTTTTTCTGCGTTATCTTTTTAAGTCTAGCGTTAAGTGACTGAAATTCAAAAAGTCAGTTCAGGTGAAATTCACTCTCCTGAAACATTGCAAGATCATGCCACCGGATTTGGAAAAAAGTGTTAAGGCCAATAGGTTTAGTGTTTCGTGATATAGCAGAATATTTCTATCCGCCCGGTGCCTGCATTTCTGCCAGTTCCGGCATCACACTGCGCATCATTTCAAGAAATTTACGTAACCGGGCCGGATAATAGCTGGAATACGGATACACCAGATACACCGGCAATGGTAATGCGTTCCAGCCGGGCAAAACGCGCTGCAAACGCCCTGCTTCAAGGTCTTCTTTCACCACCCATGCGGAAACAATACCCGCCCCCAGTCCGGATAGCGCGGCCTTACGCACGGCATATAAACTGTCCGTCGCCAGACGCGGCACGATGGGACAACTTTCCGTGTGCCCGTCGTTATCACGACGCAACGTCACTTCATTACGATAAAAAGTACTCAGGGAAATCCAGGGTAAGTCTTTTAGCTCACTGAACTGTCTGACCGGATGTTCCTGTAATAATTCCGGCGTCGCAACCACAATGCGCGGAACTTCCGCCAGCAGGATGGCCACCATAGAAGGATCCGGCACATTCCCGACCTGGATCGCACAATCAATATCTTCGGCGATAAAATCCGGCGTGCGGTCGTTGAGCATCCAGTCCACCGAAAGATTCGGATAACGCTGCAAATAACGGGTTAACGGTGCGATAAGCTGATCCTGGCCGAACGCGTGCGGCGCACGTACCCGCAAAATGCCGACCGGTTCATCCCCTGCACCGCTCAGTTGATCTTCCAGCGCCGCCCAGCGCTCCAGCACCAGTTTTGCCTGTTCATAACAGCGCTCACCGTCGTCGGTAAGTTTCATGGCGTGCGTAGTGCGCAGAATCAGCTTCGCGCCCAGCAGGCGTTCGAGCGATTGCAAACGGCGGCTGACCGTCGGCTGGCTGGTGCTCAGTTGTACGGCGGCGGCGGAAAGGCTGCCGCTTTCGACAATGCGCACGAAAGTTTGCATCAGATCGATACGATCAATGCCGCTGGTGACGGTCGCTGGGATAGTTATGCTCATACGCCTCACGTATAACTGTTTTACCTTTGTGCAGGCTACCACTTATAACCAGTTCCGTGAAGAATGCTTTCAGCGCGCACCACCTTACGAACTCATTCATCAGGAAATTACGTTATGTCAGAACTCACCAGTACATCAGACGTTAGCGGCTCAGCACTTTCCGGCAAGATCATATTTACACTGGCCGCCGGTGCCGGACTGAGCGTCGCATCGATTTATTACAGTCAGCCGATGCTCGGGATCATGGGTAGTAATCTGAACGCCAGTACCACATCGGTCGGTTTGATCCCTACGCTGACACAAGCCGGTTATGCACTGGGCATTTTGTTTCTCATTCCGCTGGGCGACCGTCATGACCGCCGCACGATTATCCTGCTGAAAAGTATTTTGCTGGCTGTCGCCCTGCTGCTTTGCGGGTTTGTACCGGGTATTCACGGGCTGCTGGTAGCGAGTCTGATCACCGGCGTTGGCGCAACCATGGCGCAGGATATCGTCCCGGCGTCAGCACACCTTGCGCCACCCGCGCAGCGCGGTAAAACCGTCGGTACGGTGATGACCGGCCTGCTGGTCGGGATCCTGCTCTCGCGGGTGTTGAGCGGTTTTGTCGCCGAGTATTTTGGCTGGCGGGTGATGTATCAGCTGGCGGCACTCAGCGTGGCACTGACTGGCGTGGCGCTGTGGCGGGTTCTGCCGCGTTTCACACCGGATACGCGCATCAGTTATGCCGGTTTGTTGCATTCGATGTTTGGCCTGTGGAAGAACTACAAAACGCTGCGCCATGCGGCACTGGCTCAGGGTTTGCTGTCGGTGGCGTTCAGTGCCTTCTGGTCCACACTGGCGATTATGCTGAATGAACAGTTCCATCTGGGCAGCGCAGTAGCCGGTGCGTTCGGACTGGCGGGCGCTGCCGGTGCTTTAGCGGCGCCGCTGGCCGGTGCGTTAGCCGATAAGAAAGGCCCGGCTCGGGTGACTCAGATGGGTTCCGCGCTGGTGATGGTGTCGTTCGCAGCGATGTTCCTGCTGCCTCTGTTGTCGCCACACGCCCAGCTGGCGCTGATTGTGCTGAGCGCTGTCGGTTTTGACTTAGGTATTCAGGCCACGCTGGTTGCGCATCAGACTCTGGTCTACGGCCTTGAACCGGCGGCACGCGGCAGACTGAACGCCCTGCTGTTCACCGTGGTGTTTATCGGTATGTCAGCGGGCGCAGCACTTGGCAGTAAAGCACTGGAAGCCGGTGGCTGGTCAGGCGTGGTGCTGCTGGCGACCGTCGCCGCGGGTGCCGCGTTACTGGTTCGTCTGTTCAGCCGTAAAAGCTGAGTAATGAGAAAAAATAAAAGCGCCCGCTGTTATGTGCAGCGGGCGCTTTTTTATAACGGGAATTTACCCTGACTTTTACTCCGAATATCAGCTACTCCGGATATCTGTCAGTGCTTCAGGATGTACATTTCCTGACTGTAAGCGACGTCTTCCGGATTGGTGATCGGGTATCCTTTCACCCACGGTTTGATCAAGCGCCCGTTGGTGTACTGATAAATCGGCGCAATCGGCGCTTCTGTGGCGATGATCTGCTCGGCCTTATTGTAATCATCATTGCGCCGTGCTTCGCTGGTTTCACGGCTGGCATCGGCAATGACTTTGTCGTAATCCGCACTGCTGAATTTGCTGATATTGCCGTTGTGCGTGGAGGTCAGCAGCGACAGAAACGTCGAGGCTTCGTTGTAATCTCCGACCCATGAAGCGCGGATCACATCAAAATTGCCGGTATTACGGCTGTCGATATACGTTTTCCATTCCTGATTCACCAGCTTCACGTCCGCACCCAGCGTCTTTTTCCACATTGATGCGACGGCGATGGCAATCTTCTGATGGCTTTCAGACGTGTTGTACAGCAGCGTCAGATGCAACGGTTTTGACGGGCCATAACCTGCCGCCGCCAGCAGGCTTTTTGCCTGTGCATTCAGCTCTTCCTGCGAATACTGTTGCAGCTCGCTTTCCGCCGGTTTGAAACCACTGGTGACGTCGGGGGTAAAACGCCACGCCGGTTTTTCGCCGGTGCCCAGTACTTTTTCCGCGATGATTTTACGGTCAATACTCAGGGAAAGCGCCTTGCGAACGCGCGCGTCGTCTGTCGGTGCGCGCTTCGTGTTGAAAGCGTAATAGTAAGTGCCGAGCTGATATGGCGTGTAAACCTGGCCCGGTAAATCATGCATCAGCTTTTTGTACTGGTCTTTTGGGAAGGATTCGGTGATATCAATATCGTTGGCCAGATAACGCTTAGTGGCGTTGGACTCTTTGTTGATCGGCACGAAAGTGACTTTGGTCAGCACGGTGTGCGCGTGATCCCAGTAATGCGGATTGGGCTCCAGCACCAGTTTTTCGTTCACCACGCGGTCTTTCAGCACATACGCGCCGTTACCGACCAGATTGCCCGGTTTAGTCCAGTCATCGCCAAACTTTTCTACCGTAGCTTTATGCACAGGGAACAGGCTGAAGTTCGCCAGCAGGCTGACAAAATATGGTACGGGTTTATCCAGCGTGACACGTAAAAGCGTCGGGCTGACGGCGGTCACGCCCAGTTTATCCACCGGCATTTTTCCGGCGATGATGGCATCGGCGTTAGAAATTCCGGCCAGCGCAGCGAACCAGGCACCAGTCGCGGAACCTTTAGGATCGACCAGACGCTGCCAGCTGTAGACGAAATCCTGCGCCGTGACCGGATCACCGTTCGACCATTTGGCATCTTTGCGCAGGGTGAAAAGGAAAACCTGGTTGTTCTGGTTTTGCCAGCTTTCGGCGACGCCCGGAATACTTTTACCGGTCGCGTCCTGATTCACCAGCCCTTCGAACAAATCGCGGGCGACCTGTGCCTCAGGTAAACCCACCACTTTCGCAGGATCAAGCGACGCGGGTTCGTCTTTAATGTGACGGACAATTTCCTGTTTTGCGGCGAGTTGGGTACCGGCGGGAACCTGAGCGGCGTTAGCCTGACCGAAAGTCAGCGCCACCAGCGCAGCGCATACGGAATAAGATAAAAGCGGAAATGATTTTCCCTGCGGCATAAATTCTCCTGAACGGACAAAGGGCTGCACCCTGAAACATTCAGGAGTTTTATCATTACCTGCCGTAATCCCCTATAAGAAATCATTACAGATTTGCCTTCGCGCACAAAACCGCATTATCTGGGGATAAAATTCAGGCAGAACCGGCAATATCAATGCCGCCGCAATGAAACTTCAGTGCGGGTTCGACATCCTGCGCCAGCCAGGTCGGGCCATCGAGATCGACAAATTTTGCGCCGGCGGTCAGCGGAAGTGCCGCGCGAATCGCGCGCGAAGTGCACAACATGCAGCCAAGCATGATATCGAATCCCGTTTCACGCGCCGCCTGCGCCAGCTGAAGTGCGCCAGTCAGACCGCCCGTTTTGTCCAGCTTAATGTTGATCATGTCATAACGATTTTTCAGGGCAGGCAAACCCTCCACGGTATGGCAGCTTTCGTCAGCACAAATCGGCAGAGGATGGATGAAGTTTTCCAGCGCGGAATCTTCACCTGCCGGAAGTGGCTGTTCGAGCATCAGAATGCCCAGATCGGCCAGCAGCTGACAACGCGCCGCCAGTCCGTCGCTTTGCCAGGCTTCGTTGGCATCGACAATCAGCGAAGCATTCGGAACGGCGGCGCGAACAGCCACCAGCCGTTCGGCGATCAGACGATCGTCGAGTTTTATTTTCAGCAATGTGGCGCCCTGCTTTTGCAGCGCCAGCGCGGCTTGTGCCATCGCTTCCGGCGTGCCAATGCTCACAGTCTGCGCCATGCTGATTGAAGCCAGGGGTTCGGTAGCAGTCAGTTGCCATAAATTCAGGCCGCGGGTCTGAGATTCCAGATTCCACAGCGCGCAGTCGAGCGCGTTTCTCGCAGCGCCCGCTGGCAACAGATGTTGCAGCTGTTCGCGACTGGCACCCCGCTCAATGGCTGTTATCACGCTGGCGATTTGTGCCATCACGGAGCTTTCGCTTTCGTCATATCGCGGATATGGCGTGCACTCGCCAATCCCGCGAATGCCATTTTCTTCGATTTCAACTGCCACAACGCGGGCTTCGGTGCGGGTTCCGCGGGAGATCACAAACGGCGTATGTAACGGCCAGGCTTCCGGATAAAAGCGAACACTTCTCATAGCGTCTCCAATAGTGAAATGCGCCTTGTGGGATACAATCAATAGATACAAGTAATTAACAAATATTCTATATCCAACATAGCATTGTTACCCTAAACTGAAAGCCGTTTGACTCCAATGGACATAGGAAATAATCATGACCCAGACAGTACACTTTCAGAGCAACCCGGTAACCGTTGCGGGCAAAGTCCCACAAAAAGGCGACGTCGCCAAGCCTTTCAGCCTGGTCGCAAAAGACCTTTCTGATGTCAGCCTGAGCAGCTTCGCAGGCAAACGTAAAGTCCTGAACATTTTCCCAAGCATTGATACCGGCGTCTGCGCCACCTCCGTGCGTAAATTCAACCAGCTGGCGGGTGAAATTGAGAACACAGTCGTGCTGTGCATCTCTTCTGATCTGCCATTCGCGCAGTCACGTTTCTGCGGTGCAGAAGGTCTGTCTAACGTTGTTACGCTGTCTACCCTGCGAGGTGGTGATTTCAAATCTGACTACGGCGTGGGCATCACCGATGGCGCATTGTCTGGTCTGACTGCCCGTGCGGTTGTGGTTCTGGATGGTCAGGACAACGTGCTGTACAGCGAACTGGTGAACGAAATCACCACTGAACCTGATTATGAATCTGCGCTGGCTGTGCTGAAGTAATTTCTGCTTTCACAGGCAACAGATGAAAAAAAAGCAACGGCGCTATCCGTTGCTTTTTTATTGGGCGCAGTTTCTGAGAAGAAAATTACTCTTCGCTTTCGCCCGTTTCACCGCGACGGCTGCTGAGCCCGTATTCCCGCAGTTTATTAGCGATGGCCGTATGCGATACGCCCAGACGCTTCGCCAGTTTACGCGTACTCGGATAAGTGCGGTAAAGGCGGGTCAGCACGGAACGTTCGAAACGTTTGCTGATATCGTCAAGTGAACCGTTCAGGGCTTCTTCACCAATTGTCACTTCTGCGTCAAAGTCCGGCAGAACGATATCCTGCGGTCGCAGCTCGCCGCCTTCCAGCTGTGTCAGTGCGCGGTAAATCGCATTTTTGAGCTGACGGACGTTGCCCGGCCAGCCGTAATGCGTCAGGTAATTCGCCAGCTGTGACGACAGTTTTGGCCGCGGCATTCCCTGTTCATCGGAGAAACGCGCCACAAACAGTTCGGTCAGAGGCATCACATCGGCTGGACGCTCGCGCAGCGGCGGCAGCGTCAGGCTCAGCACGTTCAGGCGGTAATACAAATCCTCCCTGAATTCGCCACGCTGCACCAGTTCCACCAGGTTTTTCTGGGTGGCGCACATCACGCGAACATCTACTTTCACTTCATGCTCTTCGCCCACACGACGAAACGTGCCGTCATTGAGGAAACGCAGCAGTTTAATCTGCATTCTCGGTGACATTTCACCAATTTCATCCAGCAGCACCGAACCGCCATTGGCCTGCTCGAAGAAGCCTTTTTTACCTTCCAGCGCATTCGGATAGGCACCGGCGGCATAGCCAAACAATTCGCTTTCCACCACGTCATCTGGCAGCGACGCACAGTTAAGGCCAAGGAACGGCTTTTTGCCGCGTGCGCTGCGCACATGGCAGGCATGAGCCAGTAAATCCTTGCCGGTGCCGGTATCGCCGACAATCAGCAGCGGCGCGTCCAGCATCGCGAGTTTGCGCGCCTGATCCAGTACGTGACGCATTTTGGTGCTGACGGCGACGATGTGGTCGAATTCGCTGTCGTCGTTAACTGTTAAGTCCTGCAACTGACGGCCCATGCGGGCAGCCGATTTGAGCATCACCACGGCACCGGCAATGCCACCTTTACCGTCTTCATCGTCTACGTGGATAGGCGTCAGATCCATCAGGAAATCCTGGCTGCGGATCACAATACGCTCTGAGTGCGGCTGTGCATTTTCGCTTTCCAGCCAGCGCGTGACGTTGTAACCGGTGATCAGGCTAGCCGCCGTCACGTTGCGGATTTTATCTTCATCGAGTTCAAATAAGGCCATCGCAGCCGGGTTGGCCTGCTCGATTTTGCCTTTCATATCAATGGAAAAAACCGGTTCCGGCATGGAAACCAGTAAAGCGCGTAATGCCCGATGCTCGCGTTCAGAAGGCATGAACGTGACGGTGCGGACATCCGTCACGCCTTCGATACGGCGGATTTCAGCCATCAGGGCGCGAAAAGTGTCAAAATCCAGTTGGGAAAAATTCAGGTAAATGCGGCCAATCGAGGCAATCTCGATACCACGTAAATCAATACTGCGTAAAACCAGTAAATCGAGGAGTTCACGGGTGAGACCCAGGCGGTCTTCGCAAAAAACTTCCAGACGCATCAGTGTTGACCTTTTTCTGCCGGTGCGGAAATCGCTACAGGCATAATACTCTTTCATGTACACGGGAAGAAGAGACTGTCACGAAAAGTTGACAAAATAATTCTCCGAATGAAATCCATTTGCCATAAATTTCAGGCAGACGTTGTGCTTTTACAGACGTTTATTCTGGCTGTTGAAACCTGATTGTCATTCATCGCGATTTCGCCATTACGCCCTTTTTCTGCTACTATCGCGCTTCTGATTTCATCGCCAAATGGTTCCCGACTATGAAGTTCGTCTCCTTTAATATCAATGGATTGCGCGCCCGCCCGCATCAGCTTGCGGCAATTATCGAACAACACCAGCCTGACGTGATCGGTTTGCAGGAAACCAAAGTCCATGACGACATGTTCCCGCTTGAAGATGTCAGTCAGTACGGTTATCACGTGTTTTATCACGGCCAGAAAGGCCATTACGGCGTTGCCATGCTGACGAAGCAGGAACCGGTGGCTGTACGCCGTGGTTTCCCGGGTGATGACGAAGAGTCTCAGCGCCGTATCATCATGACCGACATCGAAACGCCACAGGGCATTCTGACCGTGATCAACGGTTACTTCCCGCAGGGCGAAAGCCGCGACCATCCGACCAAGTTCCCGGCCAAAGAGAAGTTTTATCGCGATTTGCAGGATTACCTGACCACCAGTTTGTCCGTGAATAATCCGGTAGTGGTGATGGGTGACGTGAATATCAGCCCGACCGATCTGGATATCGGTATCGGTGAAGACAGCCGTAAACGCTGGCTGCGCACCGGCAAATGTTCTTTCCTGCCGGAAGAACGTGAATGGATGGATCGCCTGAAAGGCTGGGGTCTGATTGACACTTTCCGCGCCGCGAACCCTGAAACTGCCGATAAATTCTCATGGTTTGATTACCGTTCACGCGGCTTCGATGAGAACCGTGGTCTGCGTATTGACCTTATTATGGCAAGTACGCCGCTGGCGGCACGTTGCACTGCGACTGGCATCGATTACGACATTCGCGGCATGGAAAAGCCGTCTGACCATGCGCCAATCTGGGCGACGTTTGACCTGAAATAATGACCATGACGATGATTGACGTGGTCGCCGCCCTGATTGAGTACGAGGGCAAATTGCTGCTCGCCCGTCGGGATGCGTCCAGCGATCAGGCTGGTTTATGGGAATTCCCCGGCGGGAAAGTGGAAGCCGGAGAAAGTCAGCCCTCTGCTCTAGTGCGCGAGTTGCAGGAAGAATTGGGTATCAAGGCCACGGTGGAAGAATTCATCGCCACCAGCGAATTACAGCAACCCGCCAGGCTGATTCGATTGCACGGCTGGCGGGTCAGCGGATTTACGGGGACGATTACGTTACAGTGTCACTCTGAAATCTGCTGGGTTGCGCCCGATGACATGCTGTCGTTTGATCTGGCACCTGCGGATATTCCGTTGATCGAGGCGTATCTGGCGAAATTCGCCGTGTAACTGTATCAACCCTTCAAACAAAAAGGCGCGAAACTGGAAACAGTCCGCGCCTTTTCTTTATCAGAAGTATCGAGAAATCAGAAGCCTTGAGAAAATCAGAGGTCTTGAGAAAATCAAAAGCTTTAAGAAAGTCTTATTTCTTCAGTACTTCCCATTTGAGTGCATTGGTACCAACCACATTCGGGTCGCGTGAACATTGCAACACTACGCTGTCCGCCGTCACTACCGCGCCTTCGCTGTAACTCTGGTTATTGTAGATGCAGCAGTTATGGCAGGTCGGCGCACTGTTATTGTTGTTGCTGCCGCTGTTTTCCCAGATTTGCGGCGGCAGCGGCACCACGACATCTGCGCCGTTACCGATATTACTGCGGTTTGCCATCCCCGGTGCAGACAGCAGCGCGGAACCGGCCAGTAACACCATCAGCACATTTCTCACCAGTACATTATTCATCACTGTTTGCTTCCTTCCCTTTAGTGCTCGCTTTACGGCGTTTGGGGGCGCTTTTGCCTTTCGCCGCAGCGGCCGCCGGTTTGGAAGGCAGACTGCGGAATGCCGAAGACACCCGGTTTGTTTTGGCCTGCATGATGAGATTCTGCAACGTCGCGACCAGCGGTTGCATGAAATCCTGATAACGGCAGCTCTTTTCACTGATACGCGTAAGCGTTGATTCCCAGTCAGCGGTCATATCTGGCCGCCCTGCAATATCCGGCAGCGAGTGGATCAGTGCGCGCCCGGTATCGCTGGAATGAATATAGCGCCCTTTCTTGTATAAAAATTCACGACGGAACAGCAGCTCGATAATCCCGGCACGCGTGGCTTCTGTGCCCAAACCGTCCGTCGCACGCAGGATTTTTTTCAGTTCTTTATCCTGCACAAAACGCGCGATCCCGGTCATGGCAGAAAGCAGTGTGGCATCGGTAAAAGGTCGTGGTGGCTGAGTTTGTCGCTCAACCACTTCTCCGCGCTCGCATAACAGTTCGTCACCTTTGGCGACCACCGGCAGCGGCGTGCCTTCGTTTTCTTCGTCGCGTTCTTTACTGCCCAGCAAAGTACGCCAGCCCGCTTCCGCCAGGAAACGCGCCTTGGCGATAAACTTTCCGCCCGCGATATCCAGATCGATAACGCATTTGCGATACACCGCATCCGGGCAAAACTGCATCAGATACTGACGTGCCACCAGACCGTAAATTTTGCGTTCGTCTTCGGTCAGATTCACGTTACTGCTGCGCGCAGTCGGGATAATCGCATGGTGAGCATCAACCTTTTTGTCGTCCCAGCACCGGTTGCGTATATCGGTATCCACCACGGGTTGCGGCATCAGATCCGGCCGGTGAACGCCGATGGCGTTGATGACAGAATGACGACCGGCAAAATGCTCCTCTGGTAGATATCGGCTATCCGAACGAGGATACGTAATCAATTTGTGCGTTTCATACAATTTCTGACAGATATCAAGAATTTGCTGAGCACTCAGACCAAAGGCTTTCGAACCTTCAATCTGCAATGTAGAAAGCGAAAACGGCAGCGGAGCAATATCATTCTCACGTTTATCATTATAGCCGGTGACCATCGCCGGTTGTCCGGCAATACGCGCCACTACGTGGTCGGCCAGCGGACGATGCAACAAACGCCCTTCTTCATCCTGATACGGCTCACAGGAATCACTCGGCTGCCACAGCGCTATAAAACGCTCGTCGGCAGGCGTGACGATATGCGCTTTCACTTCAAAGAAATCTTTCGGCACGAAGTTTTCGATGTCTTCGTCGCGGCGCACCACCAGCCCGAGAACCGGCGTTTGCACACGCCCGACGGACAGCACGCCGTTATAGCCCGCGTTGCGGCCAAGAATGGTATAAGCGCGGGTCATGTTGATGCCGTAAAGCCAGTCCGCGCGGGCACGGGCCAGCGCAGAAACGCATAGCGGAATAAAATCGCGGTTGTCACGCAGGCGGTCAATGGCACGTTCGACGGCCTGCGGGTTGAGATCGTTTATCAGACAGCGCTGGGTCGCGTGACGTTTTTCCGGCGTCAGTTCCAGATAATCCAGCACTTCATCCACCAGCAACTGCCCTTCGCGATCCGGGTCACCGGCGTGGACGACCTGCGTCGCCTCAAGCAACAGGCGTTTAATAACATTGAGTTGTTTGGCGACGGAAGAACGCGGCTGAAGCTGCCACTTTTCAGGAATAATAGGTAGATCTGCCAGCGACCAGCGCGCAAAACGGCTGTCGTAAGCGTCGGGCTGAGCCTGTTCGAGTAAGTGGCCGACGCACCAGGTAACAACCTGATCGTTGCCGCAGGCAATATACCCGTCGCCGCGGCGATGAGGTTTTGGCAGGACATCCGCAATGGCGCGGGCAAGGCTGGGTTTTTCCGCAATGAACAAACGCATCAGGCCGTACCTGCCTGCAGGGTGATCGCTGTAAAGATTTCCATTATCCCATCCTTCATTTCACTACGTCCTCATCATGCAGAGGTGGCTATGTTAGCCGCTGGCGGCGCAATTAGTAAGACGGATAGAAGGATCCGCAGCGATGGTCGCTCAAATAGGCAGCAAAAACCGGTTTTATCGGAAAAGGCCGATATAAACCGGTTAATTTACGAACGGATGAATTTTTAAAAATGGCTCACAAAAGGGGTGCTGTCAGCCGGGATCACCTGCAAATTCGCTTTCAGTTGCGGTGTGCCGAGATACAGGAAACCGACAATTTTATCGTTTTCACCACACTTGAAAGCCTTGCGCACATCCGCATGTTCAGTCCATGCGCCGGTACGCCAGATGCCGTTGAAACCCTGCGCCAGCGCCGCCATCTGCATGGCGTGAACCGCGCAACCGGCGGAAAGCAACTGTTCCCACTGCGGCACTTTCGGGCTTTCTTTACAGGCCGCGATAACGGTAATGATTTGCGGCGCACGCAGTGGCGCCTGCGTGGCTTTCTCGATGGCTTTTTCATCCGCCCCGTCTTTAATGGCGGCAGCACGCAACACTTCACTAAAACGGGTCAGCCCGTCGTTCTCTGCAATCACAAAACGCCAAGGTTGCAAGGCACCGTGGTCTGGCGCGCGCATACCGGCGTTGATGATGTTTTGCAGCGCATCGCCAGCCGGCGCAGGAGCAGCCAGACGGGAAGCGGAACGGCGGTTAAGTAACAAGTCCAAAGCGTCCATTTTAATCTCCTGAGAATAATTGCTATTTACCTTACGTTAACATAGCCGCTACGCCTTTTTCCAACGCATCAGGCGCTTTCAGATAATGCGTCGTTGCCAAATCCTGACATGATTTAAAGCTGACTTTTTTCCGGCGTGTCATTAGGATAGCGATACTTAACTGTCTTGTTGGAGAGACCATGCGCACATTGTGGCGAATTATCGCCGGTTTTTTTAAGTGGACCTGGCGTCTTCTTAATTTCGTCAGAGAATTCATTCTCAACGTTTTCCTTATTCTGATCATTCTGGCTGGCGTGGGCATCTGGTACGCCGTGCAGGACAAACCCGTCGACACCACCAAAGGCGCGCTGCTGGTTGACCTGAGTGGTTCAGTGGTGGATAAGCCTTCGGTGAATAATAAAGTCCGTCAGTGGGGCCGCGAATTACTGGGCACGTCGAGCAGCCGTTTGCAGGAGAATTCCCTGTTTGATCTGGTCGATACCCTTCGCGCCGCGAAAGATGACAAAAACGTCACCGGCATTGTTTTGCAGCTGACCGATTTCACCGGCACTGACCAGGCCTCTATGCAATATATTGGCAAGGCGCTGCGTGAGTTCCGTGACGCGGGTAAACCGGTTTATGCCATCGGCGACAGCTATAACCAGTCGCAATATTATCTGGCGAGCTACGCCAACAAAATCTACATGTCGCCACAAGGCGCGGTGGACTTGCACGGTTTTGCGACCAACAATCTGTATTACAAATCCCTGCTTGAGAAGCTGAAAGTCACGACCAACATTTTCCGCGTCGGAACCTATAAATCCGCCGTTGAACCGCTGATCCGTGACGATATGTCTCCTGCAGCACGCGAAGCAGACAGTCGCTGGATTGGTGGATTGTGGACCAACTATCTGAACACCGTGTCGGCAAACCGTCAGATTACGCCTGAACAATTGTTCCCTGGCGCAGCGGGTGTATTAGCGGGTATGCAGGCAACCGGCGGCGATATGGCGCAATACGCGCTGAAAGCAAAACTGGTGGATGCGCTGGCTTCACGTACCGAAGCCGATAACGAGATGGTGAAAGCCTTTGGCTGGAATAAAGACACCAAAGACTTTAACTACACCAGCATCTACGATTATTCGCCGAAACCAAAACCGGACAATAACGATCCGCAAATCGCGGTGATCTTCGCGACCGGAGCGATCAATGACGGTGAAGAACAACCGGGTGCAGTCGGTGGCGACACAACCGCGCAGCAGATTCGTGATGCCCGTCTGGATCCGAAAGTGAAAGCGATTGTCTTACGCGTTAACAGCCCGGGCGGCAGCGTCAGTGCCTCTGAAGTGATCCGCTCTGAACTGGCTGCTGCGAAAGCCGCAGGCAAACCAGTGGTGGTTTCCATGGGCGGTATGGCGGCATCCGGCGGTTACTGGATTTCAACGCCAGCGAACTACATCATCGCCAGCCCGAGCACCCTCACCGGCTCCATCGGTATCTTTGGCGTGATCAACACGTATCAGAACACACTGGATTACGCAGGCGTTCACACTGACGGCGTGGCAACATCGCCGCTGGCGGATATTGCCTCCACCAAAGCGCTGCCACCTGAGTTCTCGCAGATGATGCAGCTGAACATCGAGAATGGTTATAAAACCTTCCTCGGTCTGGTTGCCGACTCACGCCACAAAACGCCTGAAGAAATCGACCAGATTGCGCAAGGCCACGTGTGGATTGGTTCTGATGCCAAGGCCAACGGCCTGGTGGATGAGCTGGGTGATTTCGATGACGCCGTGAAAAAAGCCGCTGATCTGGCGAAGCTGCCGAAATGGCAGCTGAACTGGTATGTCAGCGAGCCAAGCCTGAGCGACCTGGTGTTCTCACAAGTGAGTGCATCCGTTCATGCCATGCTGCCAGCGGCGATCCAGGCTTATCTGCCAGCGCCGGTGAGCAAAATGGCGATGGAGCTGAAATCCCAGGCTGACCTGTTCAGCAACATGAATGACCCGCAAAACCGTTACGCACTTTGCCTGACCTGTGGTGATGTGAAGTAACGTCCCGTTTTTGGGATTAAGCGGAATTAAAGTCGGATAAAGATTCGCCCTAATTCACTGCCCGGAGTGCTCACTGAGAGCTCCGGGCTTTTTTATGGTGGGACACCCGTCGCGAAGCCTTTATACTTAGCGCAGTTGCTTTCACCTTTCTAAAAAAAGAACATCGTCGATGACTAAAAAATCTATTTACGTTGCCTACACGGGCGGCACAATCGGTATGCAGCGTTCTGAACAGGGTTACATTCCGGTTTCCGGACATTTACAGCGTCAGCTGGCACTAATGCCTGAATTCCATCGTCCTGAAATGCCTGAATTCACCATTAAGGAATATGCGCCACTGATGGATTCTTCCGACATGACGCCGGAAGACTGGCAGCATATCGCCGATGATATTCAGGCGCATTACGACGAGTACGACGGTTTCGTCATCCTGCATGGCACGGATACCATGGCGTTCACCGCTTCTGCGCTGTCGTTCATGCTGGAAAATCTCAGCAAGCCGGTAATTGTGACAGGGTCACAAATCCCGCTAGAAGCGTTGCGTTCTGACGGACAGATCAACCTGCTTAACTCGCTGTATATCGCGGCGAACCATCCGGTCAACGAAGTCACCCTGTTCTTCAACAATCGTCTGTATCGCGGGAACCGCAGCACCAAAGCACACGCAGATGGTTTTGATGCCTTTGCCTCGCCGAACCTTTCGCCGCTGCTGGAAGCCGGGATCCACATCCGCCGCCTTTCTACGCCGTCGCTGCCTGTTGTTCCCGCCGCAAAGCTGAAAGTACACCACATCACCCCGCAGCCTATCGGCGTGGTAACGATTTATCCGGGAATTTCCGCGGAAGTCGTGCAGAACTTCCTGATGCAACCGGTGAAAGCCCTGATCCTGCGCTCTTACGGTGTCGGTAACGCGCCTCAAAAAGGCGATTTGCTGAAAGTGCTGAAAGACGCGTCCGAACGCGGCATCGTGGTGGTTAATCTGACCCAATGCATCTCAGGGCGCGTCAATATGGGCGGCTATGCGACCGGTAACGCGCTGGCGCACTCGGGCGTGATCAGCGGGTTTGATATGACCGTCGAAGCGGCGCTGACCAAATTGCATTATCTGCTCAGCCAGACACATACTCCGGAAGAAATCCGCGAACTGATGCAGCAGAACCTGCGTGGCGAACTGACCGAATAAATAAGGGACGATATGAAATCTGCTTTGTTGCTGGTCGATCTGCAAAATGATTTTTGTCGCGGCGGCGCGCTGGCGGTCACAGACGGCGATGATACGGTTGCGGTTGCTAATCAGATGATGGCGTGGTGTAAAAGCCATGGCATCCCGGTGCTGGCATCACAGGACTGGCATCCTGCCGGCCATCGCAGCTTTGCCACTAACTCGCAAGCAGAGGCCTGGACATCGGGCGAACTGAACGGGTTGCCGCAAGTCTGGTGGCCGGTTCACTGTGTTCAGCAGGAACCCGGGGCTGAGTTTCATCCTGCCCTGAACCTGCCGCTGGTAGACTTCGTCGTACAGAAAGGCACAAATCCGGACATCGACAGTTACAGCGCCTTTTACGATAACGGGCACCGCGCAGCAACAGTGCTGAACGACTGGCTGAAAGCGGCGCAGGTAACGCATCTGTACGTGATGGGACTTGCCACCGATTACTGCGTAAAATTCACTGTGCTCGACGCACTGGAACTGGGTTATCAGGTGACGTTGCTGACCGATGGTTGTCGTGGCGTGAACTTACAGCCGGAAGACAGCGCACAAGCGGTTGAAGCGATGCGGGCTGCAGGGGTAAAGGTCAGTACGTCCGGGGCAGTGACGGCGTGAATTTTATCGTCCTGCTAAAGGAATAGCAGGACGATAAAGAACAGCGAAATCTTTAACCCGCCCACCACTTCAATGCAGAAAACTACTCAGCGCAAAAACAACCAGTAATCCCCCACCTGCTATATTCACGACCTTTTTCAGGGTAACGGTGTTTATCTTATTCGCAGAGAAAATAAGAGCTCTGCTGACAGCGATAAGCCAGACGAACATCACCGCAATATGCACGGTCGCCAGAATCATATAATGACTGATTTCACCCTGGCTGCCGGCAAATTGCGACACCACAGTGAGATAAAACATGATGGCTTTTGGGTTGAGTACATTAGCGAGCCAGGCATCTTTTAATGTCACCGCTGACCCGCTGCTATCGAACACCATTTCACGCGCATTGAGGCCACTGCGGATAAGCTGGATCCCCAGCCAGAGCAGATAGGCTGTGCCTGCGATTTTAAGAATTGTGAATAGCGTCGGGGATGCCACCAGCAAAGAGGTTATGCCCAGCCCGATAAGAATTGCATGGGTATAAATGCCGATAGCGGTTCCGGTGAGCGTCTTAAAAAGCCCTTTCCGTCCGCCTGACAGCGCACTGTTCATGGCAAGCGTAAAACTTGCGCCGGGAGACAGTGCAACGGGAAGTAGTGCGGGGATAAAACCAGCTAAATTGATGTCCATATTGGGATAAAATTGAGCGTTTATTCCTTTATTATCTGAAGGTAACATCAATTTCAAAAGGCGCTTTGTAGCGCCCTTTTTTATTCTGCTGAAGCAGTCGTTACTCAGGTTTCAGCTTTATCAGCGTTTCCTGCGCGAACTGCTGTTTCAGTTCCTGCTTACTTTTGGTGACGATCTGCCCGTCAGTGCCGATGCTCATGTGCTGAGCGTCCACGTTGTGACGTGACTGATACAACATCACGGCCTGCAGGCTGTGGTCTTTCTGTTCCGGCGTCAGCGCCACGCCATCTGGCCACTTGCCGAGTTCAACGGCCTGCACCAGGCGTGCATAGATTTCCGGTGTCATTACATCAATGAGTTGATTAATTTCCATCTGACTGAGCCCTCAGCTCCACGCTATTATTCAAACGGTTTGGAATAATAGCTGAATCGATTTTGTCGGGTAAATTACATCGTACTTTTAAGGCACTCTACCCGGCGGTTATGTCACCACTCTGACCATCAGTAAATCGCATTGAGGCCGAATTCACACAGTAACGTTCGCCTGTCGGCTTAGGACCATCCGGGAAAACGTGGCCCAGATGCGCTTCACACCCTGAGCAGCGTATCTCAATGCGTTGCATATTATGTGCTTTATCAGTGAGATATTTAATGGCATCGGGTTGTACTGGCTGATAAAAACTTGGCCAGCCGCAGCCGGAATCATATTTAGTATCGGAATAGAACAACGCAGTTCCACAGACTACGCAATGATAAATGCCTTCACGGCGGTTGTGCAGTAACTTTCCGGAGAAAGGAGGTTCTGTTCCGTGATCTTGCGTGACATAACGTTGAATTTCAGTGAGTTGCTCGGGTGCAGGGGAAGATTTGGTTATGATGCTCATGTTTATCGTTCTCTGACGAATATAAAAATCAACTAAAATAACAGTTTATAATAACAAAAAATTAACAACAGGTCTGCCCCTTTTGGCCTAAACTGTATGGCATCAGCGTTACCTGACTCGCAACTTGTGATGGCGATCACACTCCTGATGTTCCGGTACTTTATATTCAGTTTTTCGCCCCCATGTGGTTGTAAGCCGATTAAGAAAACGGAACGTGCAATAAGCGAGCAATAGTAGGTCGTCGCTTTGACTTACAGCAATAATTGACACGATTCCGCTTGACGCTCAGCAAGGTTTTTGTAATTTTACAACCAACCTTTTATTCACTAAAAAAATAGCTGGTGGAATATATGACTATCAAAGTAGGTATCAACGGTTTTGGCCGTATCGGTCGCATTGTTTTCCGTGCTGCTCAAGAACGTTCTGACATCGAGATCGTAGCAATCAACGATCTGTTAGACGCGGACTACATGGCATACATGCTGAAGTACGACTCAACTCATGGTCGTTTCAACGGTACTGTTGAAGTTAAAGACGGTCACCTGGTTGTTAACGGCAAAACCATCCGTGTTACCGCTGAGCGTGACCCAGCTAACCTGAAATGGAACGAAGTTAACGTTGACGTTGTAGCTGAAGCTACTGGTCTGTTCCTGGATGATGCGACTGCTCGTAAGCACATCACTGCAGGCGCTAAGAAAGTTGTTCTGACTGGTCCTTCTAAAGACAACACCCCAATGTTCGTTATGGGCGTTAACCATAAAGAATATGCAGGTCAGGAAATCGTTTCTAACGCATCTTGCACCACTAACTGCCTGGCACCACTGGCTAAAGTTATCAACGACAACTTCGGTATCGTTGAAGCGCTGATGACCACTGTGCATGCAACTACCGCAACTCAGAAAACTGTTGATGGCCCGTCTCACAAAGACTGGCGCGGCGGCCGCGGCGCATCCCAGAACATCATCCCTTCTTCTACCGGTGCTGCTAAAGCAGTAGGTAAAGTAATCCCAGCTCTGAACGGTAAACTGACTGGTATGGCGTTCCGCGTTCCTACCCCTAACGTTTCTGTTGTTGACCTGACTGCACGTCTGGAAAAACCAGCTTCTTACAAAGAAATCTGCGCAGTAATCAAAGCAGCTTCTGAATCAGGCGACCTGAAAGGCGTTCTGGGTTACACCGAAGACGACGTAGTATCTACCGACTTCAACGGCGAAAAACTGACTTCCGTATTCGATGCGAAAGCAGGTATCGCTCTGAACGACAACTTTGTGAAACTGGTTTCCTGGTACGACAACGAAACTGGCTACTCCAACAAAGTATTGGATCTGATCGCTCACGTTTCCAAATAATTGGCAATGTGAATGAAATGATTGAAGGGCGACGCAAGTCGCCCTTTTGCTTTCTGTCGGATGCACTTTTTTATCAGCACATGAGTGCGATCAAACAGAGGGATTGGGTTCATGTGTAGTCTTGGTTCAAAATCTTAGAAGTTTTAACCCTGACAGGACTTTAGATAATGACAGAACAACTCTTTTCTCTTCCAGTCGTAAACCAGATCACTACCTCCGTCAGCCAGCGTCTTATCGACGAACTGCCGGTGCTCGTTGTTACCCATCCGAAAGTTCGTGCTGCGATTGCCCTGCAAGGTGCGCATTTGCTGTCATGGCAGCCTGAAGGTGAAGAACCTGTGCTGTGGATGAGCAGCGCCAGCGCGTTCAAAGAAGGCGTTGCTATTCGTGGCGGTATTCCAATTTGCTGGCCGTGGTTTGGTCCGGCAGGTAAACCCTCACACGGTTTCGCCCGTAACATGGCATGGGAACTCACGGATCACCAGGAAACTGACGAAGGCGTTGTTCTGACCTTAACGCTGAAAAGCTCTCCTGAAACACTGGCTCTGTGGCCGCACGAATTTACGCTGACCGCACGCTTCACGCTCGGCGCAATCTGCCATATCGAACTGGAATCTACCGGTGATTTCGACGCAAACAGCGCCCTTCACACTTATTTCAATATCGGTGATATTGCCAGTGTGAGCGTCAAAGGTCTTGGCAACCACTTTATCGATAAAGTCGATGGCGCAAAAGCCAAACAAACCGAAGGCGACCTCACTTTCACTGGCCAGACTGACCGTATCTATACCCAGCCGCAGGCTAACAGTGAAATCGTCGATCCGGTGCTGAAACGCACGCTGGTTATCGCACACGAAAACAATTCAGACGTTGTTGCCTGGAACCCAGGTTCTGAATTGTCTGTCAGCATGGCGGATATGCCAGACGACGGCTACAAAACCATGGTCTGCGTCGAAACCGCGCAGGTTTCAGACAAACACATTTCTACGCATGCCGCACCGGCGCGCCTGGCGGTGACGTTCTCCATACGCAGATAATCGCTTTGAGATTGCAGCCTGGATGACAAAGGGGCCAAAAGGCCCCTTTTTGCTGTCTGATGCATGATGAAAGGAATGGAAGATTTCAGACCATATCCAGCGGCGTTTTATGTTTTGGTGCCGGAAAAGCGGCGTCAATTTGCGCTATTTCCTCCTGAGACAAATCGAGCGTCATCGCTGCGGCATTATCTTTTACATGCTGCGGTTGCACGGCTTTTGGGATCGCAATCACGTTCCCCGAGCGGATCACCCAGGCCAGCGCAATCTGTGAACTGCTGACGCCCCGCTCTTTCGCGATATTCTGCATCACCGGTGACGTCAGCACGTCGTGGCGTAACTTTCCCGCCTGAGCCAAAGGACAATAAGCCATCACCGGCACGCCGTGTTCTTCGCACCACGGCAGCAAATCGAATTCAATGCCACGCGCAGCCGCGTGATACAGCACCTGATTCGTCATACATTGTTCGCCACCGGGAATTTGCCACAGCGCCTGCATGTCGTCAGTATCAATATTGGAGACGCCCCAGCGACGGATTTTGCCTGATTGTTGTAATTTCTCCATCGCGGCAACCGTGTCATGTAGCGGGATCGAACCACGCCAGTGCAACAGGTAAAGGTCTATATAATCGGTTTGTAATCTTTTGAGGCTTTGCTCACAAGCTGTTATGGCTTTCGCGCCACCGGCGTTGTGCGGATAGACTTTGGATACCAGAAACACATCATCCCGCCGCCCTGCTATCGCTTCGCCGACCACTCGTTCCGCGCCACCGTCTGCATACATTTCTGCTGTGTCGATCAGCGTCATACCGGCATCCAGCCCTTGTCTTAACGCATTCACTTCAGCGCGAATATCACTGTTTCGCTCCCCCATATACCAGGTGCCTTGTCCGATTGCGGGTACAGTTTTCCCGTCTGGGAATTGCACGGTTTTCGCTTTCATCTGTTTCCTCCGGTCGGGTCGTGAGTCTCTTTGTCGATAAAGTTGATGAGCCATAAATGTGCAAATGGGGCGAAACGCCCCATTAATGTGCAATGCCAGCACCGTAACGGTGCATTGCATCAGAAGGTGTAAGTGACACCTGTCCAGACAATCGCCGAATATGACTTATCGACCATCGGGCTGTCTTTAACTTCATCCGCTAAACGAATATAGCGACCAGTGAAGAATGCCTGCCAGTCACGGGTGAAATTATAACGAGCAGAAAGCTCAGCGTATGGGCTAAAACTATCATCAGCCGAATAGCTGCTCAGACCGCTGCGACGTGATTCACCTTTAGTCACACCATAGTAATAGTCATTCTGATTGCTGCTGTTGAACATCACACCGAACCCAGGCACCAGCGCCCAGTTATCCTGATGGATTGGATACAGATAAGCAGCGTCCGCGACCAGACCATTACTGTTGTTCAGTACATCACCATTGAAGGTCGCGCGCAGCGTACCCCAGTCTTCAATATGTGAATACGCCAGACCAGCGTATAACGTGCCGCGACGTTTGTTCAGATGTTTCATCTGATGATCATCGCTGTCATCCGGGTCAAACCCAAATGGAACGTATGTCGTCGTAACGCTGAACTTATTCCTGTCGTCTTTCCACAGGTAGTAACCCGCAGTCAGTGATTTGAAATAGAAATCATCACCCTCATAAGACACCAGCGGTACCGGATAAACTTTGTTGTCATATCCACGATACGGGTTGACGTCACCCAATGCTGATGCGCCAAGTGACCAGGTGCCAGCCACGGCTGCATGGCTGCAAAGCACTGCCGCGCCCACGATGGACAGTGTTTTAAGGTTTGAAATTTTCATTGTCTTAATTCCATTAAGTAAAAAATCGTCGCTAGTGTAAATGAACGTTAAACATTGCGCTTAGCATTTACAGTTTTTCAGAATGTCCTGAACCGGTTTCATTACGTAAAACAGAGGCGATCGCATAATTTATCTGCAAAATATGAAATAAAAATGACTAAAGAAACAACATCCGCGCTGCAAAGCACGCCCTGTAAGGCTTTCCAGAGCATTTGCGACAACTGAGTCATTGATATGGCTTAAAAAACGCCCAACCCATAGAGGAAATTTTCTTAATGCCAAACTACGCTTATAAATAGATGAAAGACTTAGCCTGAACGGTTGCCCGTCCCACCGGGTCTGACAGTAAACAAATCATTGTGACTGTCGGCTTTGAAGGGTTCTGCAAGTTGGCATAAGGGTTGCTGTAATTCAGGTGGGAGATCTTTCTTCCGGGAGCGCTGAAAAAGCTCTCATTAACCTGTGCTATATCCAACTCGTTGGAATTGCGGTCAAACAGCGGTTCCAAGGACGAAGGGTAAAATAACGAAGGACGGGCATCGTATGAACATATTTGACCACTATCGCCAGCGCTATGAGGCTGCCAAGGACGAAGAGTTCACACTGCAGGAATTTCTTACCATTGCACGGCAAGATCGCAGTGCTTATGTCAATGCGGCGGAACGTCTGTTGATGGCAATCGGTGAACCAGTGATGGTAGATACCGCGCTTGAACCACGCCTGTCGCGTTTATTCTCGAACCGTGTTGTTGCACGATACCCTGCATTTGAAGAGTTTTACGGCATGGAAGAGGCTATCGAACAGATTGTCTCCTACCTGAAACACGCCGCGCAGGGCCTGGAAGAAAAGAAACAAATCCTCTATTTACTGGGCCCGGTGGGTGGCGGTAAATCGTCACTGGCCGAACGGCTGAAATCCCTGATGCAACGTGTACCGATTTATGTGCTGAGCGCTAATGGCGAACGCAGCCCGGTAAACGATCATCCTTTGTGTTTGTTTAACCCGCAGGAAGATGCGCATATTCTCGAAAAAGAATACAACATTCCTCCGCGCTATCTCGGCACCATCATGTCGCCATGGGCGGCAAAACGCCTGCATGAATTTGGCGGTGACATCACCAAGTTTAAAGTGGTGAAAGTCTGGCCGTCTATTCTTGAACAAATTGCCATCGCCAAAACGGAACCGGGCGATGAAAACAATCAGGACATCTCTGCGCTGGTCGGGAAAGTGGATATCCGTAAACTGGAAAACCATGCCCAAAACGATCCTGACGCTTATGGTTATTCCGGTGCGCTGTGCCGTGCAAACCAGGGTGTGATGGAATTCGTCGAGATGTTCAAAGCCCCGATTAAAGTGCTGCACCCGTTACTGACTGCGACGCAGGAAGGTAACTATAACGGTACCGAAGGGATCTCCGCCCTGCCGTTCAACGGCATTATTCTGGCGCACTCCAACGAATCTGAGTGGGTGACGTTCCGTAACAATAAGAATAATGAAGCATTCCTTGACCGTGTGTACATCGTGAAAGTGCCTTACTGCCTGCGCGTGTCTGAAGAGATGAAAATCTACGACAAACTGCTCAGCAACAGTGAACTTTCCCATGCTCCGTGCGCGCCGGGAACTCTGGAAACGCTCGCGCGCTTCTCGATTTTGTCGCGGCTGAAAACACCTGAAAACTCCAGCAGCTATTCCAAAATGCGGGTTTACGACGGTGAAAGCCTGAAAGATACCGATCCGAAAGCCAAGTCCTATCAGGAATACCGCGACTATGCGGGTGTGGACGAAGGTATGAACGGGCTGTCGACGCGTTTCGCGTTTAAAATCCTGTCCCGCGTTTTCAACTTTGACCATGCTGAAGTGGCCGCCAACCCGGTTCATCTGTTCTATGTTCTGGAACAGCAAATCGAGCGCGAACAGTTCCCGCAGGACATCGCTGAAAAATACCTGGAGCACCTGAAAGGCTATCTGATCCCGAAATACGCTGAGTTCATCGGCAAAGAGATCCAGACGGCTTATCTGGAATCCTATTCAGAATACGGACAAAACATTTTCGACCGTTATGTGACGTACGCTGATTTCTGGATACAGGATCAGGAATATCGCGACCCGGATACCGGACAACTGTTCGACCGTGAATCGTTGAATGCTGAGCTGGAGAAAATTGAAAAACCGGCCGGTATCAGCAATCCAAAAGATTTCCGTAACGAAATTGTCAACTTCGTGCTGCGTGCCCGCGCTAACAATAGCGGCCGCAATCCAAACTGGACCAGTTACGAAAAACTGCGCACGGTCATTGAGAAAAAAATGTTCTCAAATACCGAGGAATTACTGCCAGTTATCTCGTTTAACGCCAAGACGTCGACCGATGAACAGAAGAAACATGATGATTTTGTCGACAGAATGATGGAGAAAGGATATACACGCAAACAAGTTCGCTTGCTGTGTGAATGGTACCTGCGCGTAAGAAAATCCTCGTAACAGAGGATCGTTGGCAACGTCGTTTGGGGGAAATATGACGTATTTCATTGACCGTCGACTGAATGGCAAAAACAAAAGCGCGGTGAACCGCCAGCGCTTTTTGCGCCGCTATAAGTCGCAAATCAAACAGTCGATTGCCGAGGCCATCAACAAGCGTTCGGTTACCGACGTGGACAGCGGGGAGTCGGTTTCGATCCCCAATGCTGATATCAACGAACCCATGTTTCATCAGGGTCGCGGTGGCTTACGCCACCGTGTTCACCCTGGTAATGACCACTTTGTGCAGAATGACCGTATCGAACGACCGCAAGGGGGCGGTGGCGGCGGCAGTGGTCAGGGAGAAGCCAGTCAGGACGGTGAAGGCGAAGATGAGTTTTCGTTCCAGATCTCCAAAGACGAGTATCTCGATCTGCTGTTTGAGGATCTTGCACTGCCAAACCTGCGTAAAAACCAGCATAAACAGCTGAACGAATTCAAAACCCACCGCTCCGGTTATACGTCTAATGGCGTACCGGCCAATATCAGTGTGGTGCGCTCTTTGCAAAACTCGCTGGCCCGCCGCACGGCGATGACCGCGGGTAAAAAACGGGAGCTGCGTGAGCTGGAATCGACGCTGACCGAGGTCGAGCACAGCGAACCGGCACAGTTACTCGAAGAAGAACGGCTGCGTAAAGAAATCGCCGAGTTGCGGGCGAAGATCGCGAAAACACCGTTCATTGATACCTTCGATTTACGCTATCGCAACTATGAGCGTCGCCCTGAGCCGTCAAGCCAGGCGGTGATGTTCTGTCTGATGGATGTCTCCGGTTCGATGGATCAGGCGACCAAAGACATGGCCAAACGTTTCTATATCCTGCTCTATTTGTTCCTGAGCAGAACCTATAAAAACGTCGATGTGGTCTATATTCGTCACCATACGCAAGCCAAAGAAGTGGATGAACAGGAGTTCTTCTACTCACAGGAAACCGGCGGGACCATCGTTTCAAGCGCACTGAAACTGATGGATGACGTCATCAGGGAACACTACGATCCGGCGCAGTGGAACATTTATGCCGCGCAAGCTTCCGATGGCGATAACTGGGCTGACGACTCCCCTCTGTGCCACCAGCTTCTGGCACAGAAGATTTTGCCGCTGGTGCGTTATTACAGCTACATCGAAATCACCCGCCGCGCCCACCAGACGCTGTGGCGTGAATACGAAGTGTTGCAGGAGAAATTCGATAATTTCGCCATGCAGCATATCCGCGAACAGGAAGATATTTATCCGGTGTTCAGGGAGCTATTCCATAAGCAGGTTCAGGACCACTAATCTTTAGCCTTTCAAAACAGCGGATTATTTATTAATGACCCGCTGTTTTTTTATCTCTTACAAAATCTCATCAGACTTGGGGTATTTTTTGAAATACCGTCTAAACTTCAAAAGAGCAAAGCAATTACTTACCTCTACAAAAGGACGCTGTATATGAAAAAAATTACTTTAGCTACTACCCTGCTGATCTCTGCATTTTCTTTCAGTACTTTCAGTGCATTAGCTGCCGATCAGGTATCCAAAGAAGAAGTCGCCCACTTTAAACTGGTCAAAATCGGCAACATCCAGGTGGCTGAATCCGGCGGGAAAGTCGGTTCACCAAGTGAGTTGCACGATGAGCTCTCAAAGTTAGCGGATGAAAAAGGCGGTAAATATTACCATATCATTGCTGCCGGCCAGAAAGGCCCGAACTTTGAAGCAATAGCCACAGTATATAAAGACGCAGAGAAATAATATCTGCTCAGAAATAACGAAACCACGCCTGAGTGCGTGGTTTTTTTTTAGCGCAAAAACCTGCACGTCACACAGAAAATAATCCATAAAAAAAGCCAGAGGAATAATCCCTCTGGCTTTCTTGCATCATTTCCCGAAGGGGAAATTACATGCCGTACACCAGGTTTACAGACGTCACGGTATCGGTTTTATCCGGCGCGCTGGCTGGTGGTTTGGTGTTATAGGTTACGTCATACGCCACTTTCAGGGAGAAGTGGGAGTTGATCGCAACGGTCAGCGCAGTTTCAGAGTTCAGCGTGGTTTCATCGTTCGCTAAAACTGAAACGCCCTGCGTGAAGCGAGCAGTGTCGCTGATCTGGTAACCGTAAGTGCCGGAAGCATAAGCCAGGGCACGGGTGGTATTACCGCCCTGCTGGAATTCATCATGACGAACACCCGGACCCGCTTCCAGGTTCAGCGTGTGAACCGGACCGCTCCAGATCTGACGACCATAACCCAATGTACCGACAGTACGTGAACGGTAACCGTTGTAACGGTCGCTCAGCCAGCTACCCTGACCGAAAACATAGTTCGCGTTATCAAGATTATAACGGGTACGACCACCGGCCTGGTACTTCTCGGATGAACGCACACCGGAAGAAGAAGTATTACGTGCAGAACCCCACAGGCTGTAAGCCGTGTTGGTATCAAACCAGGTCATGGTGGTATCAGCATTCAACGTGGAGTTGCTGGTGTTACCAGTTTGCGCACTGTAACCCGCCTGAACGTTACCCTCGAAAGGCTTTTTCGCCTGAGCGGGGTCATCTAACGCAGTGAAGATGGTGGTGTCTGCAAGGCTTGAGATACTGAACAGCGCTGCACCACAGACGATGGCACAAGCTGGTAGACGACGTACAACCCGAAAAAACATTTTGTTTCCCCAATAAGACTTAAGGCAAATAACGACATTAAAACCACACGATGTATGCCATTAATTAGGATCCGTTAATCAAGCCTGGCAACTCCATTTCGATGGCACATACATACACATATTTCTACCGCAACAAATATAACGCACTCAGCCCAGGATATCTTAATAAAGCGGCTTTTTTAGATAGTTCCGAATGACATATATTTCCTGCAATAGAAATATACGGAATCATTACATTTCCCTTCATTGATTTCTTATTTTCAACGCCGGTCAGTAATTACTCATCGTGTGCCACACTTTACTTCTTTCCTGCCGCTTTGGTTCGAAATGTTGCGAGCCGGCAGCGTACAGATTTCCGCCGAACTCTTCGCTGAATCTTGTCCTTTTGAGCGATGCGGGGTAGTTTTATCCTGATAACGTCTTATTTTTGCCTCGGGTTCCTCGAAGGCAGCCTTCAGGAGGAGTGGTCATGGCTTTACAAAAAGAGATTATTCAGGCTCTGCACGTTAAACCGCATATCGATGCCGCACAGGAAGTTCGTGTCAGCGTCGATTTTCTCAAAAGTTATCTGCTGGCCCATCCGTTCATCAGGACACTGGTGTTGGGTATCAGCGGCGGGCAGGATTCTACTCTCACCGGCAAACTTTGCCAAATGGCAATTAGCGAATTACGCGCAGAAACTCATGAAGCCGATTATCAGTTCATCGCTGTCCGTTTGCCGTATGGCGTGCAGGCTGATGAATCCGACTGTCAGGATGCCATTGCGTTCATCCAGCCTGATCAGGTTCTGACCGTAAATATTAAGAATGCCGTACTGGCAAGCGAAGCGACATTGCGCGAAATTGGTATTGAGCTGAGTGATTTCATTAAAGGTAATGAAAAAGCCCGCGAACGCATGAAAGCGCAGTACAGCATTGCCGGAATGAAAAAAGGTGTGGTGGTCGGAACTGACCATGCGGCAGAAGCCGTGACCGGATTCTTCACCAAATACGGCGATGGCGGTACTGACATTAACCCGATTTTCCGTCTGAACAAACGTCAGGGTAAAGCGTTGCTTAAAGAGCTCGGTTGCCCGGAACATTTGTATACCAAAGCCCCGACGGCGGATCTGGAAGAGAACCGCCCTGCTTTGCCGGATGAAGTTGCTCTTGGTGTGACCTACGAACTGATCGACGATTATCTCGAAGGCAAAAAAGTCGACGATAAATATGCCACGATTATCGAAGGCTGGTATCTGCGTACAGAACACAAACGCCAGCCACCGGTCACGGTGTTTGATGATTTCTGGAAGAAAAAATAATCTTTCCGGTATCTCTGCGTTAACGGACACTGACAGGTGTCCGTTTTTTTTCACAAGTCCTTCCGGCACGATTATCACAAGCTACTTTCCATTCTTTAACTAAATCATTACCCTTAGCCTCCCTTCGGATGACTGACAGTGATGTTTTCAATGCAAAAATTCCTTTTCCTGCTGCTGAGCCTGGTACTGCTTGGCCCTCTGGGTATCGACCTTTACCTTCCGGCGATCCCGGCGATTGCTCTGGGTCTGAACAGCACCGAGGCGGTCATTCAGTCCTCAATTTCACTTTTCATTCTGGTGATGGGCCTCGGCCAGCTGGTTGCCGGGCCGCTGGTTGATAAATTCGGACGCCGTCCCATCGCCATCATCGGCGTGGTGATTTATCTGGCAGGCGCGATCGTCGCCGCTACAGCCATCGCACCGTGGATGTTTCTGCTCTCGCGCGTCATTCAGGGGCTGGCAGTCTGTTGTACATCGGTGGTGATTTTCAGCGGGGTTCGTGACCGGATGAGCGGCAACGATGCCGCCCGCGCGTACGGTTTTCTCAACGGCACGCTCAACATTATCCCAGCTCTGGCGCCGCTGATTGGCGGACTGATTGCCCAATATTATGGCTGGCGTGCGCCGTTCTGGGCGCTGGCGGGTTATACGCTGGCAGTTTTGCTGCTGGTCATTTTCAAATTGCCGGAAACCCGTCCCGAAGGAACGCAAAACAATACCGGACTGCCGTTCCGTCAGTACGCACGTATCTTGTTTAATGCCCGCTTTATCACTTTCGCACTGGTTAATGCCGGCGCAATGGGTATGGCACTGACGTACGTTTCGCTGGCACCGACGGTGCTGATGAATATTGCCGGACTCACCCCACTGGAATTTTCCCTGGTGTTCGGCGCAAACGGATTCTGGATCATGGGGATGAGTTTTATCGCTAACCGCATTATCCGCAAGGTAGGACGTCCGGTATGCCTGAAAACGGGCGGGATTCTGATGTTTATCGGCTGCCTCGGGCTGATTGCCGGGATAACGCTGGTTCCGCCTGCTGAACAGACCGCAACCTGGTTGTATATGCTGCCAGTGGCCAGCGCCTGCGCCGGTCTGGCATTCCTGATGGGGCCTGCAACCAGCTATGCGCTGGAACCGTTCTCTGCCGAAGCAGGTGTCGCTTCCGCACTGGTCGGTTCGGTGCAGATGGCCGGTGGCGCGTTGCTGGGCTTTATTGCGATGGCGTTGCCGTTGCAGCCAAAGCTGAGTCTGGCGCTGGTGATGCTGGCGGGAGGGTGTCTGGCGATGCTGGCACGTCGCGCCAGTAAGAAATCGACGGGCCGTCTGACCCGTCTGGAACAATAACCGCTCTCTTTAATCGATTGTCGTCACCGGTACGCGGGGTGCCAGCGCACTCAGCAGCTCATAGCCCAGCGTACCGCATGCCGTCGCCACATCATCTACCGGCAAATGATTACCCCATAACTCGACCGGTGAACCGATTTTCGCCTGCGGACACGGCGTAAGATCAACAGCCAGCATATCCATGGATACCGTCCCCACCGTGGTTGTGCACACGCCATCCACCCACACAGGTGTTCCGGACGGCGCATGGCGCGGATAACCATCAGCATAGCCACAGGCGACCACCCCTACGCGCTGCGAGCCGCTCACGTGATAACGGCCGCCATAGCCAACGCGGTCACCCGCTTTAAGCTCCTGCACGGCAATCAGCTCGCTTTTTAACGTCATCACCGGTTGCAGACCAGTATCAGCGATATCTTTCCACTCACCGCTTGGCGATGCACCATAAATAATAATGCCAGGGCGCACCCAGTCATAATGAGTTTGAGGATGCCACAAGGTCGCCGCCGAGTTCGCCAGGCACCGTGGCCCGCGGATATTTTGCCCGGCCAGATTAATCGCCGCCATCTGGGCATCGACACCTTCCACACTGTCGGCGGTAGCAAAATGGCTCATCAGGGTGAGTTCGCCAACTTGTTTCAGTTCACTCAGCTGTTGCCACACAGCGCCCGCCCGCTCGGGGGGAAACCCCAGACGGTTCATGCCGCTGTTCACTTTCAGGTAGATCTCAACCGGCTGACTCAATTGCGCTTCAGCCAGTGCTTTAATTTGCCAGTCACTGTGAACGGCAGTCGTCAGACGATATTTATCAACGATCATTAAATCCTGAGGAGTGAAAAATCCCTCAAGCAGCAGAATCGGCCCCTGCCAGCCCGCTTCACGCAGCAAAATAGCTTCGTTGAAATCAAGTAATGCAAAGCCATCGGTGGAGGACAAACTGCGCCAGATGCGCGAAATTCCGTGGCCGTAGCCATTGGCTTTGACAACAGTCCAGACCTTGCTGTCAGGGGCAAAGGCACGAATGATGTTCAGATTTTGGGTTAATGAGGAAAGAGATAATGTGGCAGAAATCGGGCGAGGCATACCGGCTCCGGTAATAAGCAAAGTAATGCCCATGCAGAGTCAGGCACTGCATGGGAAATAATGTCAGCGGACTCAGCCTACCGGATGCATTTTATGCGGCCCCGCTGGACGCGCGATAAAATCCGGGCTGTAACGCTCAACCGATAAATCATCAGACGGAATGGCCGGCGTCACGCCCGACATAATATCTGACAGCAATTGCCCTGAGCCACAGGCCATTGTCCAGCCTAACGTTCCGTGACCGGTATTCAGATACAGATTTTTAATGCGCGTGCGTCCGACAATCGGCGTACCGTCCGGCGTCATCGGGCGAAGACCGGTCCAGAACGTCGCCTGCCCGACATTTCCGCCATTCGGATAGAGATCTCTTACAACCATTTCCAGCGTTTCACGTCGCGCCTGTGCCAGTTTCAGATTGAAGCCGACAATTTCCGCCATGCCACCGACACGAATACGGTTATCAAAACGGGTGATGGCAATTTTGTAGGTTTCATCGAGTACGGTTGAAACCGGCGCGGACGCAGGATCGGTAATCGGGATAGTCAGGGAATATCCCTTCAGCGGATAGACCGGGATGGACACAAGGTCGCGCAACAACGCAGTGGAATAGGATCCAAATGCCACCACATAAGCATCGGCTTTCACCACCTCATCGCCGCACTGCACGCCGGTGATTTCGCCGTTTTCTACATGCAGCTTATCCACCGTGCGGTTAAATTCGAAGACAACGCCCGCCTGACGCGCCATGTCCGCCAGCTTGCGGGTAAACATCTGGCAGTCGCCGGTTTCATCATTCGGCAAACGCAGACCGCCGGTCAGCTTGTGTGCGACCTGCGCCAGCGCAGGTTCTGCGGTGGCCAGCTGACTGGACTCCAGCAGCTGATACGGCACACCTGCATCGTCAAGAACAGCAATATCTTTGGATGCACTTTCAAACTGCTGCGCGGTACGGAAAAGTTGTAACGTTCCGCCCTGACGACCTTCATACTGAATGCCGGTATCGTCACGCAGTGCCTTCATGCAGTCACGACTGTATTCCGCCAGACGCACCATACGACTTTTGTTGGTCTGATAATGGTTCATGTCGCAGTTGCGCAGCATCTGCCACATCCATTTGAGCTGGAACTGCGTGCCGTCCAGACGGATTGCCAGCGGTGCATGTTTCTGGAACATCCATTTTACCGCTTTCACCGGAACGCCCGGAGCCGCCCACGGTGCGGCATAACCCGGAGAGATCTGGCCTGCATTACCCGCGCTGGTTTCCTCCGCCGGACCGGACTGACGATCAATGACCGTGACCTGATGACCCGCCTTTGCCAGATACCATGCACTGGCGACACCGACCACACCACTGCCTAAAATGACCACACGCATATCGACTCCACTCCACACCCAAACAAAGCATAATATTCTGATGACAGGAAATTAACCTGACTGAGAAAAATCACCAACACAGTCACTCATAACCGTGAGGTCTTTCACAATTATTTATCGTTCATGACGGCATTTATTTCAATAGGGTGAAATAAATAACGATATCTCGCAACATTTCATCCATCGGGAAAGAAAATTATGGTCTTATGATAGCAATGAATGCACTGATGTCACGAATCAGGGGGCGCATCAAAGCTGGTTTATGAAAAGGTTTTTATTCTTCAATAAAGCCATAAAACCAGAATAAAAAACCACAAACACTCACAGTAGTGATATTACCTCACGGATTGAGAATTTTTGCGATTCAGGACAGGTGGGTTTTTATAAAGGGGTGAAAAACGAGGCATGGGACTGATAACACGAATACCACTCTCATCAGCGGCATTTTATGACACAAACCTGGCGGATAAGGGAAATTGACAGCCATCAGCCATGAGGATATAGAGTTAATCAGGAAGGGATCCATGGTGTTTATCTAACAGCACACTCAGATTGAGCTACGATTATCAATGGACGTGCGAAATCTTAAGAAAAGGTTGTGAATCAAACACTCTGTAGCGTCCATAACTGAATGAGGGTGCGGCTTATGACAACAGTGACCCAGAAGCAAAAAACTGAGGACAAACGTCTCAGCGACGGACCGGACTGGACGTTTGAGTTATTGCAGACCTATCTTGCGGAGATCGACCGGGTGGCCAAGTCTTACCGGCTTGAAACCTATCCCCATCAGATCGAAATCATCACCTCCGAACAAATGATGGATGCCTACTCCAGCATCGGCATGCCGATTAATTACACTCACTGGTCGTTCGGTAAGAAATTCATTGAAACCGAGCAACTTTATAAACACGGACAACAGGGTCTGGCGTATGAAATCGTCATCAACTCTAATCCCTGTATCGCCTATCTGATGGAAGAAAACACCATCACGATGCAGGCGCTGGTCATGGCTCATGCCTGTTACGGCCACAACTCTTTCTTTAAAAATAACTACCTGTTTAAAAGCTGGACTGACGCCAGTTCAATCGTCGATTACCTGCTGTTCGCCAAACGTTATATCAGCGAATGTGAAGAACGCTACGGGGTCGATGAGGTTGAACGGTTGCTCGATTCCTGTCATGCGTTGATGAATTACGGCGTCGATCGCTATAAACGTCCGCAAAAAATCTCCTTGCAGGAGGAACTGGCGCGGCAGAAAAGCCGTGAGGAATATCTGCAAAGCCAGGTGAACACGCTGTGGAAAACGTTGCCGCGCAAGGACAGCGTTGATGCACCTGAACAGGCGCGACGCTTCCCTTCTGAGCCGCAGGAAAACCTGCTGTATTTCATGGAAAAAAATGCGCCTTTGCTTGAGTCCTGGCAGCGGGAGATTTTGCGTATCGTGCGTAAAATCAGCCAGTACTTTTATCCGCAGAAACAGACTCAGGTGATGAATGAAGGCTGGGCGACGTTCTGGCATTACACCATTCTTAATCATCTTTATGATGAAGGAAAAGTCACCGACCGTTTCATTCTGGAGTTTCTGCACAGCCATACCAATGTGGTGTATCAGCCGCCTTATAACAGCCCGTATTACAGCGGCATCAACCCGTATGCGCTGGGCTTTGCGATGATGCAAGATATCAAACGTATCTGTCAGGAACCAACGGAGGAAGATCGTTACTGGTTCCCGGATATCGCGGGTTCAGACTGGCTTGAAACGCTGCATTTTGCGATGCGGGATTTCAAAGATGAAAGCTTTATCAGCCAGTTCCTGTCGCCGAAAGTGATGCGTGATTTCCGGTTATTTACCGTGCTGGATGACGACCATAATAACTATCTGGAAATCGCGGCGATTCATAATGAGGAAGGTTATCGTGCCATTCGTCAGGAGTTATCGGCGCAGTATAACCTGAGTAATCACGAGCCCAACATTCAGGTCTGGAATGTCGATTTGCGCGGTGACCGCTCGCTCACGCTGCGTTATATCCCGCAAGATCGCGCACCGCTCGATAAGAGCCGCCGTGAAGTGATGAAACATGTTCATCGTCTGTGGGGCTTCGATGTCTTTATCGAGCAGCTCAACGAAGACGGCAGCGTTGAATTACTCGAACGCTGCCCGCCGCGTCCGACGCCGCTATAAACCTCCCATATTCAGACATAAAAAAGGGCGCTAAGCGCCCTGTATTTATTGTTGCTTCCCGAAATCATTCGAATTGTATCAAGGCGGCAACGAAGAGACAGTTAGAAAGATGAAGGGAATTAGCGTTTTTTTTGTTCGGTCAGATCACCCGGCATCGCGCTCTGCATGCTGTGCCAGATTTCACCACTCTGACGGCCATAATTACGCACGCAATCGACAATCTGCTCATAGCTTTTCTCGTGGCAGATATCAGACAGCTTTTTATAGAAAGTGATCGCCAGTTTACGCGCTACAGGATTGGAGAAGTAATAACGTCCGACGCGGGTATAAAGACCTCGCAGTCCGTTGATAATCAGACCGTAAATCGGGTTGCCGGAGGCAAATGCCAGACCACGGAAAATGCCGTAATCGAGCGCCGTAAAGGCTTCGGCATGATCTTCAACTTCCGCCGCTTTAGCCAGTACCTGCTGGGTTTCTTCAGGATTGGTTCGCATCGCTTTACGGATAAAGATTGTTGCGATGTTAGTACGCACGGACAGCAAATTATCAATGAGCTGTGGAACACTGTCATGATCGAGACGCGCCAGCGTTTCCAGAATATTCAGACCCGACGTTTCCCAGAAATTGTTCACTTTGGTCGGTTTTCCATGCTGAATTGTCAACCAGCCATCCCGGGCAAGCCGCTGTAACACCTCACGCAATGTGGTTCGGGTCACGCCAATGAGTTCGGAAAGTTCTCTCTCTGCAGGCAAAATTGAGCCCGGAGGGAAGCGGCTGTTCCAGATACTTTCGATGATATACTCTTCGGCAAAACCGGCAGGACTTTGTGCCTTAATAACCATGTGTTTGTCGTTCCGTGTGGGGCTTTTATCAGGGATATAGTTCAGCTCATCATACCAGATGAAAAACGCCTGTTATAGCCGTCAGTCAGAACAAATGTTGAAACTGTGCAGGGGTTTGCAGAATTTCACATTTCTTAATGGCTTATGGGATAGTCCGTTCCGGTGAAAAATTTCTGTCAGACAATTACACTGACCTATGCTTTTGATACCACTATAAATTACAGATAAAGGAGAACTGGGGAATATGGAAACAAGCTACAGTCGCGCATTTATAAAAAACTTTTTGGGGCAGTCTCCTGACTGGTACAAAATTACCATTCTGGCCTTTTTGATTATCAACCCGTTGATTTTCTTTCTGGTCAGTCCGTTTTTAGCCGGATGGTTGCTGGTCATCGAGTTCATTTTTACCCTGGGTATGGCGCTTAAATGTTATCCACTTCAGCCTGGCGGTTTGCTGGCTATTGAAGCGGTCATGATTGGCATGACCAGCGCAGAGCGTATCCGTGAAGAGATTTCGGCCAATCTGGAAGTGCTCCTGCTGCTGATTTTTATGGTGGCGGGCATCTACTTTATGAAGCAACTGCTGCTGACCGTATTTACCAAGCTGCTGCTGAATCTCAGAAATAAAATTGCGCTGTCACTGGCCTTTTGTTTTGCTGCCGCTTTCCTTTCCGCCTTCCTCGATGCGCTGACCGTTATTGCTGTGGTGATCAGCGTTTCAGTCGGTTTTTATTCGATTTACCACAACGTCGCCTCTAATCAGAGTGAAAACACGGATGTGACCGACGACAGCTCGTTTACAGGCAATCAGCAACATCAGGCCGTTCTGGAGCAGTTTCGGTCCTTCTTACGCAGCCTAATGATGCATGCCGGCGTGGGTACCGCGCTCGGCGGTGTGATGACCATGGTGGGCGAACCGCAGAACCTGATCATCGCTAAAAGCGCAGACTGGCAGTTTGTCGACTTTCTGATCCGTATGTCTCCGGTCACCGTCCCGGTGTTCATCTGCGGTTTCATTGTCTGCGCGCTGGTGGAGCGTTTCCGCGTGTTTGGTTATGGCGCAAAACTGCCGCATCCGGTTTATGAAGTGCTTAAAAAGTACGATCAGAAAAACAGTGAGAACATCACGAAACAAGACCGCATTAAGCTGGCGGTGCAGATCGTCATTGGGGTTTGGTTGATTATCGCCCTGGCTTTCCATCTGGCTGAAGTCGGACTGATCGGTCTTTCGGTGATTATCTTTGCCACCGCATTTTGTGGCGTCACTGATGAACATGCGATTGGTAAAGCATTCCAGGATTCCCTGCCCTTCACCGCCCTGCTGACCGTCTTTTTTGCCATCGTTGCCGTGATCGTCGAACAGCATCTGTTCACTCCAATCATTCACTTTGTGCTTCAGTCAGCGCCGTCAAATCAGCTGTCATTGTTCTATCTGTTCAACGGATTGCTTTCTTCCGTGTCTGATAACGTTTTTGTCGGCACTGTTTATATCAATGAAGCAAAATCTGCACTGGTTAATGGCGTGATTGACCTGAAGCAATTCGAACTGCTGGCGGTCGCGATTAATACTGGCACAAACCTGCCATCGGTTGCCACGCCTAATGGTCAGGCGGCGTTTCTGTTCCTGCTGACTTCCGCCCTTGCTCCACTCATCCGCCTTTCATACGGCAGAATGGTGTGGATGGCGCTTCCTTACACGGTAGTTCTGACGCTGGTGGGTTTGCTGTGCGTGCAATATCTGCTGCCGGATATGACGCAGTGGTTTACGGAGATGGGATGGCTGAGCATGCCACCGGCCAGTGAAGTACTCATGCCCCACTAATACACAGACATAACGTCGGTAATTCTCTGGCAGCTCCGTAGCCCAGAAAATTACCGAAATTAAAGTCGAATTCTCCGATTTATATTAATTATTTACCTATTATTTATTCTGACAGGCTGGCAGCAGGGAGCAATTGGTTTACACTGCGTATCAGTAGCTAACCGCAGGGAAATTTTACTATGTTGCAATATCTTAACCGCTGTTCACAAGGCCGCGGTGCATGGCTTCTGATGGCTCTGACAGCTCTGATTCTTGAGCTGGTTGCGTTGTATTTTCAACACGTGATGCTTCTTAAACCTTGCGTCATGTGTATTTATGAACGCTGTGCGTTGATGGGTATTCTGGCTGCCGGGCTGGTCGGTGCGATTGCACCCTCTACCTGGTTACGTTATGCCGGTATTCTTATCTGGATTTACAGCGCTTACGAAGGGATCCGTTTGTCATGGGAACACACCATGATCCAGCTGCATCCTTCTCCGTTCGCGACCTGTGATTTTGCTGCCCGCTTCCCGACCTGGCTGCCACTGGACAAATGGTTCCCGTGGATGTTTATTGCCAGCGGTGATTGTGCGGAAAAACAATGGGAATTCCTGTCACTCGGTATGCCGCAGTGGCTGGTTGTTGTTTTCAGCGTGTTTATGGTCATTGCGATTCTGGTGCTGCTGGCACAGTTCGTAAAACCTAAACGACGTGACTTGTTCGGTCGTTAATTTCAGTAAACTAAATTCACAAAGGCGCCTCCCGGCGCCTTTTCTATGACCTTCAGTATCATCATGCAGGGAATGCAGACTTTTTAATCAGAGTGGTTTATATGACTAATTTGGAACCTGCAATGAAAAATCTCCCTGTCGGGCTGGTCTGGATAATCTGCGTCGGAGCCTGTCTCCTTTTCTGGGTCGTAGTCGGTTTTATTTTTTATGGCTTGTTCAGATAACGCCACACTGGCGGCCTGTCCGGACGAGTATCAGCTGGCAGGTTCGCTCAATACACTGTGCAAAAAAAGACCTGGATTTGTAAAAACCTCAATGAGTTCTATGCTACGAGGGCAAAAAGGTTCATCAGAGGAACAGATATGGTTGTAAAAGGGTTTTCAAAAGGGTTTTTCATCGCGATTCTTTTAATCGTTACTTTGGCTTTTTTTGATGTATTGAGGCCTTATTATTCTTCCGTACTATGGGCAATTATACTTGCGGTGATTTTCAATCCGCTGAAAAACCGGCTTAAACAATTTGTCGGTGATCGCAACGGTGTTGTTTCTTTATTAACCGTCTTGATTATTTGTCTGATTGTATTCACACCGCTGGCGATTATTACTTCTTCGCTGGCGATCGAATTCAATGCGGTATACACCAAGCTTCAGGCGAATGACTCCCAGTTGCCGGCGATGCTGACCGATACCATCCACCATTTACCGCGATGGGCCAGACATTTCCTTGCGGAGCATAATCTGGACAGCACGACTGAAATTCAGAAAAAGCTTTCTGATGTCGCGCTGCAAGGCAGCCAGTATCTGGCGGGTAGCGTTTTTGTCATTGGTAAGAGCACATTCGGCTTTGTTGTCGGTTTCGGCATCATGCTGTACATCCTGTTCTTCCTGCTGAAAGATGGCGCTTATCTGGTTAATCTGACGCTGGAAGCCCTGCCGCTTTCCCGCCACGTTAAACATCATTTGTTTATGAAGTTTGCGGCCGTATCCCGCGCGACAGTTAAAGGTACGGTGGTGGTGGCAATCGTTCAGGGTGCACTGGGTGGGCTGGCATTTTACATCGCGGGTGTGGATGGCAGCCTTCTTTGGGGTGCGCTGATGGCCTTCCTGTCAATCATCCCTGCGGTTGGATCAGCCATTATTTGGGTACCGGCTGCCATTTATTTCTTCGCTTCAGGAATGTTGTGGCAGGGTATCTTTATCGTGGTCTTCTTCGTGGTGGTTATCGGTATCGTGGATAACGTTTTACGCCCGCTGCTGGTTGGCAAAGATACAAAAATGCCGGATTACCTGATCCTTATCACCACGCTGGGTGGCATGGAAGTTTATGGCATTAATGGCTTTGTGATTGGTCCGTTGATTGCGGCATTGTTTATCGCCTGCTGGAACATTCTTTCCGGGCGTGACCATCGTAACAATACCGATGAGATTGACGAAGATTTCATTGAGGAAGGTAAAAATCACCCGGAGACATGATACACAGGGCATTTTCTCTAAGTGCCCAATCCGCGCATCGTTATCTTCGGTCTGAGTTTAACGGGCGGTTGCTACAAACCGCCCAGTTTTACCAAATATGATTATGCAGTTTTCAGAACCTGGCGTAGAAATAAATGACAACTAACACTATCGATCTGCAGGGGTAATAAATGAAAAATATCATTTTAGGTATGATCGCAAAAATCTCCCGTATGGAAGCAGACACTAAACAGCTCACCGCTCAGGTTGAGGCGCAGTCACTCCTTCTCGGGGCTATTTTCATCACTGTCGGGAAAAATGGCGGGCCGCAAGAAATCATCGAAAGCGTCAATAAAGCCATTAACTCCGTGCTCGACTCCGATGATGAAGTCCTTAAATCCGACGCCAAAATTTTGTTTGAACAGTTTCAGGCACTGATTGAGATGACGCGATTTATCGACAAGGCCGATCCGGAGCTGGATTCCGAAGCGCTGAATGCGCTGGGTGCTGTGCGGCCTGATTCAGAGATCTGATATCAAAATCCTGGAATAAAAAAAAGCCCTGGCATTTGCCGGGGCTTTTTCATTTCAGATGCTGAAAGAGAAGCGAGCTTACTTCGCCCAGCTTGGCTTATTCATGATGTGATCCTGCCAGTCTTCGACGTCGTCTTCGCGCACGGCGATGTAACGCACGGAGATCTGCGCCGTATGCATGGCAGATTTGGATGCTTTATTCAGCAGCGGATGCCACGGGAGCAAAGGCTTGCCCTCGCCTATCAGACGATATGCGCAGGTAGGCGGTAACCAGTCGAAAGTGGTCAGGTTTTCACGCGTCAGTTTGATGCAGTCTTCTTCAAGCGTAAAACGACGTTCGTAGTTGCGGCACTGACAAGATTTAATATTGAGCTGGTTACAGGCGACGTTGGTGAAGTAAATCTCGTCCGTATCTTCATCAATCAGCTTATGCAGGCAACATTGTCCGCAGCCGTCGCACAATGCTTCCCATTCTTCGTCAGTCATTTCAGACAGCGTTTTTTGCTGCCAAAAAGCGGGTTCAGTCATGATGTGCATCCGGTATAAATAAAATGAGGGTGCTTATATAGACGCTTTAGCCGTCAGATGCAAGTAAAGCCGCCGGAAAGCTGCTCCGGCGACATCATTGCTTTGCGCTAAATCACGCGGGTAGTCACTTGCTTACCATTGAGTGTAGCTAAGATTTCATCGCCAGCGTGGAGCAGTCCGACACCATGTGGTGTACCGGTCAAAATTATGTCACCTGCACGCAAAGTGAAGAAACGGCTCATATAGGCAATCAGCGGCAAAAGCGGCGTCAGCATGTCACGGGTATTTCCTGACTGACGCCTTTGCCCATTGATCTCCAGCAGCAACTCAGCCTGCTGCGCATCGCCAAATTCGCTGACCGGAATAAATCCGCTGATGGGACAGGATCCGTCAAACCCTTTGGCTTTTTCCCAGGGTTGTCCGGACTCTTTAAAGCGGGTCTGCAAATCCCGCAACGTGAGATCCAGCGCCAGCCCGTAACCGGCGATGGCATTCGCAACGCGATCTTCTGTTGCCTGTTTCAGCGGAGTGCCGATCAGTACCGCCAGTTCGACTTCATGATGTACAGCGCCGAAATCCTTCGGGATAGCGACAGGCTGACGGATATCGCAAAGCGCCGTTTCCGGTTTGATGAACACGACCGGCTCAGCCGATGGCTGACCGCCCATCTCTTTGATATGGTCGGCGTAGTTATTGCCGACACACACCACTTTGTTCACCGGAAAATCGAGTAATGCGCCATGCCAGTCTCTGTGTTGGTACATACAGCCACTCCTAGATGTGAGGAATATCAGCCGCTGAACGGATTACGAGGTGCCGGCGCTAAAGGTGCTGAAGACGCCGGTGCGTTCTGCGCCGGTGCTGCCTCGCCGGAAACTACCGGTGTTTGCGCACCCGCCACGCCATCTGCCATCATGCCGATACTCAGCGCGAAATAGGTTGAACGGTTCCAGTGCATGATCGTACGGAAGTTATCGTAAACCAAGAAAGCCCGACCTTGCGTATCATCCGGAGTGATAATCCATGCGCGGGTGGCTGTGGATGTCAGCGGGCTGCCGTCAACCTGCGTTACGCCAAGTTGCTGCCAGTATCGAGCCGGATGCATCTGATTGTTTTTAAGCCCTGCCAGATTACCGTCAAAGTTAGCGGGCAATTTCACTTCCTGTCCCCAGCCCTGATCGCCTTTCCAGCCTTCTTTAGATAAATAATTGGCCGTTGAGGCAAAGACATCGTCGGTATTTTTCCAGATATCGATTTTGCCGTCGCCGTTACCGTCAGCGCCGTAAGTCAGATATGAGCTTGGCATAAACTGCGACTGCCCCATCGCACCCGCCCAGGAACCTTTCATCATGTCGCTGGTGGCTTTACCTGAATCAACGATTTTCAGCGCCGACATAAATTCTTTGGTGAAGAACGCTTCGCGACGTCCTTCGAAGGCCAGCGTCGCCAGCGCGGAGAACACATCTTCTTTCCCCTGAATCTTGCCGAAGCTGCTCTCCATCGCCCACAGCGCCACAATGTACTGCGGCTGTACGCCATAACGGTCGCTGGCTTTTGTCAGCGCAGGCAAATTGTTCTGCAACTGCTCCTGTCCCTGTTTGATTTTCCATTCAGGCAATACGCGGGTCAGATAATCGTCGAGAGTAATCTTCTTCTCTAACTGATTGCGGTCTGAATTAATCACGCGATCGACGAAATGAATATTCGCGAAGGTGCTGTCGATAGTCTGCTGGCTGATCCCCTGAGAGAGCGCCTGCGCTTTGAGTTGCTCCACATAAGCCGGGAATTCAGCGGGATCCCGTCCCTGTTCTGCCAGAGACGTTTTGCCTGAAGGCGCTGCCGGTGCGGCGGCAGGCTGTGTTGCCGCAGTGGATGGCGTGGTGGTTTGCCCTGAGGTGGCTTTTTGCGCTGCACAACCGCTGAGGATGATCAGCGGTGTTAACACGGCCAGTGCCGACAATTTCATCAATTTCTTCCTTTTGACTTCTGCAAGTGATTCATCGTTCTAAGCTTTGAGCACTACAACGATGAATGCAAGTCATGACGTCCGAAAGTTCGAGGATTGCCGAAACAAATGTCTGGAATGCGTTATTTACTGGCGTCGTTCAGATGAACATTCAATAAACTTTCTGCCGGAGGTGGAACCTGCAGATAATAACCCTGCTCTTCGAGAGACTGGCGTACTTTGACAATATCCGCAGTGGCGAGTTTTTCACGGTTGGCCAGATTTAGCATCATTGAGAACTGAGGCACGCCAAAACCTTTGAGTAATTCTTCAGGCACACGGGAAAAATCGTCTTTTTTTTCGACATACAGATAAGTCTGGTCACGTTTAGTACTTCTATAGATCACACAAAGCATTTTTTTAACTCTATTTTATTGAAACGGTGGCTTGCCTAGATATAACTGTAACTATAACATGCTTATCGTACATCGGAATATCGCCCCCCGAGTGGTATTCCGGGGATTTAGAGTTGCTGAGACTGAGTCAGGATAGATGTCACAATCGCCAATAGAACTAAAAGGCAGCAGTTTTACCTTATCGGTTGTTCATTTACATAGTTCACAACCAGAGGTTATTTATCAGGCATTACAGGAAAAAGTCGAGCAAGCTCCGGCCTTTTTGAAAAATGCCCCTGTTGTTATCAACGTTGCTTCACTCACAGGTGCAGCAAACTGGAAAGACATTCAACAGGCTGTCGCTTCTGCAGGCTTTCGCGTTGTTGGCATCAGTGGTTGTAAAGACGAAGCGCAAAAACGCGCACTTTCCCGCACCGGTTTACCGCTGCTCAGTGAAGGTCGTGCCCAGCGTATCGCTGCTGAACCACCGGTTCCTGTCGTGCCCGACAATGCCCCGGCCAAGACCCGCATTGTCAGTACCCCGGTCAGATCCGGCCAACAAATTTATGCCCGTAACAGCGACCTCATCGTGACCAGCAGTGTCAGTGCAGGTGCGGAACTGATTGCCGATGGCAATATCCACATCTACGGCATGATGCGAGGCAGAGCACTGGCAGGCGCCGCAGGCGATGCAAATTGTCAGATTTTTTGCACGCAATTAGGCGCTGAACTAGTCTCTATCGCAGGGCAATACTGGTTGAGTGATCAAATCCCGGCCGATTATCTCGGTCAGGCAGCGCGCCTCAGCCTGATAAATAATGTGTTAACCATACAACCTTTAAACTAAGCCCTTTTGACAAGGAATCCTTTCATGGCACGCATCATAGTTGTTACATCGGGTAAAGGGGGCGTTGGCAAGACCACTTCAAGCGCGGCCATTGCTACCGGTTTAGCTCAAAAAGGCAAAAAGACCGTTGTTATCGATTTCGATATCGGTCTGCGTAATCTCGATTTGATTATGGGCTGTGAGCGCCGGGTGGTTTATGATTTCGTTAACGTGATCCAGGGTGATGCCACGCTGAATCAGGCGCTTATCAAAGATAAACGCACTGAAAACCTGTTTATTCTTCCGGCCTCCCAGACGCGCGATAAAGATGCGCTGACTCGTGATGGCGTGGAGAAAATCCTGAACGATTTAGCCGAGATGGAATTCGATTTCGTTGTGTGTGACTCTCCGGCTGGTATAGAAACCGGCGCGCTGATGGCATTGTATTTCGCCGACGAAGCCGTGATCACCACGAACCCGGAAGTCTCTTCCGTTCGCGACTCCGACCGTATTCTGGGCATTTTGTCATCAAAATCCCGTCGTGCGGAACAAGGCCTGGAGCCTATCAAAGAACATCTGCTTCTTACCCGTTATAACCCGGGCCGTGTCAGCCGTGGTGACATGCTGAGCATGGAAGATGTGCTGGAAATCCTGCGCATTCCACTGATCGGGGTTATCCCTGAAGATCAGTCTGTACTGCGTGCGTCCAACCAGGGCGAGCCGGTCATTCTGGATCAGGAATCCGATGCAGGGAAAGCGTATGACGATACCGTCAGCCGTCTGCTTGGGGAAGAACGTGCATTCCGTTTCATTGAGGAAGAGAAGAAGAGTTTCCTGAAACGCCTTTTTGGGGGATAAACCATGGCATTGTTAGATTTCTTTCTGTCCCGCAAAAAATCGACAGCCAATATAGCCAAGGAACGGCTACAGATCATCGTAGCCGAACGGCGTCGAGGGGATAGTGAACCGTCGTATCTGCCTGAACTGAAACGCGATATTCTCGCCGTCATCTGTAAGTACATTAAGATTGACCCGGAAATGTTACAGGTTCAGTTCGAGCAAAAAGGTGACGATATTTCCGTACTGGAACTTAACGTTACCCTGCCAGAGTCGGAAGAAGCACCTAAATGACAGCAGTCCATTTAGCCTGTTTACAGGTGCTTTTTTCAGCATAGCGCCCTCTGTTTCCTCAGAGGGCCACTGACTTTTTCGCATTCCTTTCTGTTATTTTTATTTTTCCTTTCCATAACCACTGTATATAAATACACCCCGCGAATTCATTTCCCGTCTTTTTGCATTTATTCCTGAAAATTTTGATTAAGACTCATCTCATTCATGCTGGAATTTAATATCCATAGACTGCTTTAATTCGGCATAATTTATGACAACCTGTTATCCGCTAACTTGTTATTCGCAGTTGTCTTGTCATCAAAGAATAAAAAAAGAGCGGGGTATTAGCCCGCTCTTTTTAATTCACTCCTGGATTGACTATACCTTCATAACGAAGGGATCAATAATTGCTCAGAATTTCATTCAGCCTTTCAGCTAACAATTTTCCGCGCCAGCCACTGATTAATTCCGGCTGAGATTCTTTATCTTTTAGCTTCCAGTGATGAGTCAGTAGTTGGTTAATCTGACGACGTGACGCCAGTAATTCAACGCTGAGTTTGCTCTCTTCGCTCACAGCCTGGATCAGTGCCTTGATATCTTTGAAGACTTTACGATAACCGGGCTGGTCGATAAGGTTCGAAATCGGTGCAGGCAGTTCAGATTCATCGAGCGCATTGGATTCTTCCACCAGCGCCAGCAGTGTGCGTCCGTGATAGCGGATTTCCGGACCACTCAGGCCCAGCGCTTCCAGTTCGCCCAGTGAGGTCGGCTGATAGCGGGCGACCTGCCACAGATTTTCCTCGCGGACCACAAAGTTAACCGCCAGGTCACGCTGACGCGCCTGATTTAGACGCCAGGCAGCTAACAATTTCAGGCAGCCTAACTGGCGCGGACGCAGCTGAAATGCATTGCCGATTTCCAGATAGGCCAGCTCAGGTTGCAGCACTTCACTGCGACGACGGCAGAGCGCCAGACACTCGTCCAGAGCCGCATCCATCCACCCTGCTTCTTCGGTTTCGCGCATCAGCTGGTCGGCCAGCGGCAACAGATACCACACGTCAGCAGCAGCATACACACACTGTTTTTCGCTCAGCGGACGGGCAATCCAGTCAGTGCGCGATTCACTTTTATCCAGCTCTATGCCGGTCGTTTCCGCCACCAGACGGGCAAAACCACAGGAAAGCGGACGCCCGCTAAACGCGGCGAGGATCTGCGTATCAATCAGAGGTGAAGGCATAACACCAAAAGCATTCAGAAAAACTTCAAGGTCTTCACTGCCCGCATGGAGGAATTTGATGACATCAGGATTAACCAGCAAATCTATAAAAGGCTGCCATGCGGTGATCGGTAAAGGATCGATAAGGGTGAGCTGTTCGCCGTCAAAAAGCTGGATCAAACCCAGTTGAGGATAATAAGTACGGGTACGAACAAATTCGGTATCCAGCGCAATTTTGCTGTGCGCTTTGGCCTGAAGGCAAACCTGCTCCAGCGCGTCATTGGTGGTGATCAACTGATAATTCAAATCTTAATTCTCTTAATCATTACTACGTTATAACGTGATAACGCCGGACATCGCCGGCGTTAAGAATCTGACTGTCACTGAACAAACGTGTTAACCGCTATGCTGCATCCTGCTTCGGATCGACTTTGGGTTTTGCCTGCTCATCGCGAAGTTCCCGTCTGAGGATTTTACCGACATTTGACTTCGGTAACTCATCACGGAACTCGACAATCTTAGGTACTTTGTAACCGGTTAATAACCGGCGACAGTGTGCCAGGAGTTCTTCGCTGGTCAGTGAAGAGTCTTTTTTCACCACGCAAATTTTGACAATTTCACCCGACGACTCATTCGGCACACCAATGGCGGCAACTTCGAGAACTTTGTCGTGTTGTGAAACTACCTCTTCAATTTCGTTAGGGTAAACATTGAAACCGGAAACCAGGATCATGTCTTTTTTACGGTCAACAATCCGTAGGAAGCCCTGCTCGTCCACTGTAACGATATCGCCCGTCGATAACCAGCCATCTTTTAGCACCTCATCGGTTGCAGACGGCCGCTGCCAGTAACCCAGCATGACCTGAGGACCACGTACCCACAACTCGCCCGGCTCGCCCGGCGCAACGTCATGACCGTTATCATCCACCAGACGTACCTCTGTCGACGGCACTGGCAAACCGATGCTGCCACTGTAATGTTTCAAATCGTACGGATTTCCAGCCACCAGCGGGGAACACTCCGTCAGACCGTAACCTTCCAGCAAATGTTTACCCGTCAGTTTTTCCCATTTGTCCGCCACAGATTTTTGCACTGACATCCCGCCACCTACAGAAAGACGCAGCGTTGAGAAATCCAGTTCGCGAAAGTCTTCGTTATTGAGCAGCGCATTAAACAGGGTATTTACCCCGCTGATGGCGGTAAACGGATATTTGGCCAGCTCTTTGACCATACCTGATACGTCGCGCGGATTGGTGATAAGCAAGCTTTTACCGCCCAGATCGAGGAACAGCAGGCAGTTCACTGTCAGGGCAAAGATGTGGTAAAGCGGAAGTGCTGTCACCACCAGCTCATGTCCCGGCTGCAATAGCGGTGCGTACGCCGCTTTTGCCTGTTCAAGATTCGCCTGCATGTTTCGGTGCGTCAGCATCGCGCCCTTCGCCACGCCGGTGGTGCCACCGGTATATTGCAGAAATGCCAGGTCGTCATTAATGATGTCGGGTTTGATGTATTGCAGACGACGCCCGCGCTGTAATGCGGTACGGAAGGAGATCGCGTTCGGAAGGTGGTATTTTGGCACCAGCCGTTTGATGTATTTCACCACAAAGTTAACCAGCGTGCCTTTCGCGGCAGAAAGCTGATCGCCCATGCGGGTAAGAATGACGTGTTTGACCTGCGTTTTGTACACCACTTTTTCCAGCGTATGGGCAAAGTTGGAGACAATCACAATTGCACTGGCGCCGCTGTCATTCAACTGATGCTCAAGCTCACGCGGCGTATACAGCGGGTTTACATTAACCACGACCATGCCAGCGCGCAAGACGCCGAACAGCGCAATCGGATACTGCAACAAATTCGGCATCATCAGTGCAACACGATCGCCCTTCTGCAGACCCAGTTCGTTTTGCAGATAAGCAGCGAAAGCCCGGCTGCGTTCTTCAAGCTTGCGGTAGGTCATCGCCTCGCCCATGTTGATAAATGCCACACTGTCAGCGTAACGCAGCGCGGAATTTTCAAACATTTCGACCAGCGAACTGTAGCGGTCAGGGTCGATGTTCTCAGGAACATCTGCCGGATATCGTTTTAGCCAAACCTTTTCCAAGGTATCACTCCTGAAATCATGTTCTGTTGCCGTCTCTATTCGACGAGTTTTATCACGTCTTTAACAATATTTTAACTCAGCTTACCAGTTGCGTTTCAAACAATGTCGAGGTTGAGAGGCGGGTCACTTTTTCTGCGCCCTTGCTTTGCCAAACCATCCATGGCTTAAAAGAAAAAGGCGGCAATTAAGCCGCCTTAACAACTACAACTACAACAACTACTGCTGTTACTGGTTTGGTGGCGGCGGCACGGGATGTGCCGGAGCCGGTTTCATTGCCGCCGGTGGGTGCCCGCCAGAATGTGTCGGTGGTGCTCCATGCGGCGACGGAGGTCTATTCGGTGACGATGCTTTCGACCCGTGCGGGTGCCGTGTTATACCAACCGGGCCCCCAGCCGGGTCCAAACCCGCGCCCCCATGAATCATAGGGGCCGCCGTAGCCATAACCCCACGGGCCAATCGGCTGCGGAGGCATCACAACCTGTTGCTGTATACGCCAGCGTTTATAGCTGTTGACGTTAACGGTGACAAAGTCATAGGAAGTCTGGCCAATTTTGCCTTTCTCCACACCGGCAATCGGCCCGACGACTGTTACCAGCTGATTGCGATAATCGACAGGATCCACAAAGCCGTTGATGTAAGCCATGATCCGCCCGCGCGACGCTGCGCCTAAGATCGGCCTTGCGCCTTCATCCAGCGGTACCGTGGCAATTTCCAGGCGGGTTTTGTTTTGCAAATTGGTCACAGAGACCACTTTGCCGCCAAAACGCGACTCCTGACCGACATAAAGACCCGGTGCGCCCTGCACTGCCTGTAAATTCATCTGCGGGGTGGCCGTGGTACCGCGAATTTCATCCGGCACCGTGACACAACCCGATAACACCAAAGCACTCAGTGCAACCGCACTCAGCGCCATTTTTTTACCCGTTTTACCCGATAACTGCTGAATTACAGACCACTTACGCATTGCGATGACTCCTGTGCAAACTCTTCATTTTGACCATTTTTCAGAGCACAAGTTGCCTGACTTTACCGTCATTTACCGTCCTGGCAGCTTTTTCCACGTCACTTCATTGCGCAGATAAGTGGGTTCGGCATCTTCCGGATTCACACGGATGCCATTTTCCCAGAGCTGGAGCGCCAGCGGCAGCATATCTTCTGCATGAGGCAGTAACATTTTGCCATCAAATAATTCAGCAACCGGAGATTCACCTAACAGATGAGGATAAGTCTCCCAACCGGTTCCCACCGTCGCAAAACGGCCAGATAATTCAGCGGCGCGCGCCAGAAGTTGTTCCGGCTTGATGACCTTCTCGGTCTCTTCACCGCTCCAGACGCCCTGCGCATTGCGGCTGAATTCCCCCCAGTAGACTTCACCCATGCGGGCATCAATCGCTGCGAGAACGTTATCAGCACCGGTCAGGCGATACGCGCCCTGCGCCATCGTCTGTAACGTAGACACTGGCAGCAAAGGCAATTCCGCGCCCAGCGACAATCCCTGAGCCATACCAATGCCGATACGCACGCCGGTAAAACTGCCCGGTCCGCGACCAAAAGCCAGCGCGTCGAGCTGAGTCAGGGAAAGTCCTGCTTCGGCGAGAATTTGCTGAACCATCGGCAAAATGCGCTGAGTGTGCTCGCGGGCACAGAGTTCAAAATGAGCGAGCGTTTCGCCCTGATTATAAATCGCAACCGAACAGGCTTCTGTCGCCGTATCAATTGCTAAAATTCGCGTGGACATGCCAGACCTCAGGCGGGGTAATTAATAAGTTGTACCCTATATACTTCGGATTGCAGCAAGGCGACAAGCTCGTGGATCCCAGGGAACTTAGATAACTAAGTGACTGGGGTGATTGAGCGCAGTCAACGCATCTGCAATCTGAAATATGACGGGTATAAGAGCCTTTTTCGGGGCGGCATCTTAGCATAAACAAAGGGCTATTTCTGCTCTTCGACATCCTGTAAAAAGCGGATCGCTTGTGCCAGGTCACGCGTGCGCGGTGTCGGCGGCAAACTATTGAGGAAAACTTCGCCATAAGGACGCATCACCAGCCGGTTATCGCAAATCACCATAACACCCCGGTCAGAGGTATCACGGATCAAACGCCCGACGCCCTGTTTCAGCGTAATGACCGCATCAGGTAATTGTACGTCATTGAACGGGTCTCCGCCGCGCAGGCGACAGTCTTCAATACGGGCTTTGAGCAGCGGATCGTCAGGTGACGTGAACGGCAGTTTATCGATGATGACGCAAGACAGCGCATCGCCCCGCACATCCACGCCCTCCCAAAAACTGCTGGTCGCCACCAGCAAGGCGTTACCCGCTTCGACAAACTGCGCGAGAAGCTGGCCTTTACTGGTTTCGCCCTGCAATAAAACCGGCAACGTCAGGCTGGCTCTGAATTCCTCGGCCAGTTCGCGCATCATTTTGTGAGACGTACACAGGAAGAAGCAGCGGCCTTTGTTGGCTTCAATCAGCGGACGCAACATACGCGCCAGCTGCTTCGAGCTGCCGTTGACGTTCGATTCAGGCAGAAAACGCGGCACGCATAACAGCGCCTGTTTGGCGTAATCAAACGGACTTGGCAGCAGTAATGTTTCTGCCTCATCCAGCCCGAGACGTTCGGTAAAATGATGCAGCTGATCGTTTACGGAAAGCGTAGCTGAAGTGAAAATCCACGCGCCTGGTTTCTCTTTCATCATTTCGCTGAATTTATCGGTTACCGACAACGGTGTCAGCGCCAGCACGAAATGGCGTGAGTTACATTCATACCAGTAACTGTAGCCGGGAATGGAAACATCCTTCAGGCGTTTCAGGCGATTGCGGTAAAGCGTGGCGCGTTCGAAAGCCGCATCGAGCAGCGCAGAACGCCCGAGAGACAATTTCACCACGTCATAGCAAAGTTCCAGCGCGTCATCGAGTAATAACAGCGCGCGCTGGATAGCGGGTTGGTTAAGCACATCGCGCAGATTGCCGCGAAAACCCGGTTCACCAAGCGCCAGACGAAAATCCATCGTGCTCTGGCTCAGACGATCAGCACTTTTTTGTAACTGCACGGAATCACGGACTTCCGTGCGGTAAGCGATCGTGATGTCTTTCGCCATATCCAGCAGCTGACGGCTGGTCACCTGCTGACCAAAATACTGGCTGGCGATATCAGGGATCTGATGGGCTTCGTCGAAAATCATCACGTCAGCCTCGGGAATAAGCTCACCGAAGCCGCTCTCTTTCACCACCATATCTGCCATAAACAGATGATGGTTAACCACCACCACATCGGCGTCCATCGCCTTGCGACGGGCTTTTACGACAAAGCATTCTTTATACAGCGGACAGTCACTGCCGAGGCAATTGTCGTTGGTGCTGGTCACCAGTGGCCAAACAAAACTGTCTTCCGGCACCACGTTGCAGGTGCTGATATCGCCTTCTTCCGTGCTGCTCGACCAGTGACGCAGATGTGCCAGTTCGCTGAGCGCCTGGCTGGCGAGATCGCCGCCGGAGAGTGATTGCTGTTCCAGACGTTCCAGGCACAAATAGTTTGAGCGCCCTTTCAGCAGCGCCAGACGACCTTTGAAATTCAGTGCGCTGGCGACTTTAGGCAAATCGCGGGAATACAGCTGATCCTGTAAGTTTTTCGAACCAGTGGAGATAATGACTTTTTTGCCGGAACGCAGTGCCGGAGCAAGATACGCATAAGTTTTACCGGTACCTGTACCGGCTTCGACCACCAGCCCCTGCTTACCGGTGATGGCTTTGCTGACAGCCTGCGCCATCAGACGCTGAGGTTCACGCGGTTTAAAACCTTCAATTTTCTGCGCCAGTGCGCCGTCTGTTGCGAAATCGTCTGTCACTCTGTCTCTCTACCTGTACGGATCAGCAGTGATTATGCCAATCCCTTGGCTTCACTACCACCGCCATCTGCCAATCCAACGCATTCATCCTTTGTGATACCCTTAGCGCCATCATAAGTATGTGACTAACCGGAGTTAAAAAATGACCATCGAACGTATTCGCCCTGAGCCACGGATGTCCGACATCGTGATCCATAACGACACCATTTATTACACCGCGGTACCGGAAAATCTGGACGCGAATGCGAAAGATCAAACGGCGGAAACGCTGGCGATTATCGACGCAGCGCTGACTGAAGCGGGCTCAGACAAAAGCAAAATTCTGGATGCCACACTGTTTCTGGTGAATAAAGAAGATTTCCCGGCCATGAACGAAGCCTGGGATGCGTGGGTATCGCCGGGCAATGCCCCCGTACGTTGCACCGTGCAGGCCAACCTGATGAATCCGAAATACAAAATTGAAATCAAGATTATCGCTGCACGTTAATCACTGATTTTCGGACATAAAAAAACCTCCAGCCGGAGGTTTTTTTATTATCAGCGTAATGCTTTATTACGCTTTTGCACCCGCTACAGCTTCTTTAGCGAGTTCGGTGATTCGTGCATAATCACCGCTTTCCAGCGCATCAGCCGGCACCAGCCAGGATCCACCGATACACAACACGCTTTTCAGCGCCAGATAATCACGGTAGTTCGCCGGTGAAATACCGCCAGTCGGGCAGAAACGCACCTGCGGGAATGGCCCTGCGATAGCCTGCAACGCTTTCACGCCGCCGTTAGCTTCCGCCGGGAAGAATTTAAATTCACGCAGACCAGCATCCAGACCCATCATCAGTTCTGAAACAGTGCAGATACCCGGGATCAGCGGGATCGAACCGGCATTCGCAGCCTTAAGCAATGCATCGGTCAGACCCGGGCTAATCGCGAACTGCGCACCGGCTTCGGTCACTTCAGCCAGTTGTTCAGGATTGAGCACAGTCCCTGCGCCAATAATGGCTTCCGGCACTTCTTTGGCAATCGCACGGATCGCATCCATCGCACACGGGGTACGTAAGGTGACTTCCAGAACGCGCACGCCACCGGCAACCAGCGCTTTGGCCAGCGGAACGGCATGTTCCAGTTTATTGATAACAATCACAGGAACGACCGGCCCTGAGGTCAGAATTTGTTCCGCGCTTGTTTTCCAGTTTTTCATCTTGCTCTCCATTCATGCCCGCAGGCACCGTTGTGATTGATGGCGCGCCCCTGCCACAGGGACCAGTGATTTTTTCACAACGAAGAAATCACTGGAAACCGACCACACCCGATTGGACGATACTATCCTCCCCGTCATGTCTGAAGCCGCAGCGGCGTTGGCTACATTTGTTCACCCGAATCACTGACTCATGTCAGCTCATCGGGACTCACTCACTTGCCGCCTTGCTGCAGCCTCAAACATTTTGGGGAGTAATGACTCAATAAACTATTCGTTACTCAAACTATTCGTTACTCGAACTCATTCCAGGAACGGCCGTCGCGGGTGATCATCGCCACAGAAGCCACAGGCCCCCATGTCCCGGACTGATACGGTTTTGGTGCTTCGCTTTCTGCAGCCCATGCGTTCATGATGGAGTCGACCCATTTCCAGGCTTCTTCTACTTCGTCACGGCGCACGAACAGCGCCTGGATGCCACGCATGGTTTCGAGCAGCAGACGCTCGTAAGCATCGGCAATATGTTGCTCATTGAAGGTTTCAGTGAAGCTCAGATCCAGCTTGGTAGTTTGCAGACGGTGTTTGTGCTCCAGACCCGGTACTTTGTTCAGTACTTCGATCTCGATACCTTCATCCGGTTGCAGACGAATCGTTAGTTTGTTCTGCGGCAACTGCTGGTAAGAATCACGGAACAGGTTCAGTGCCGGGCTCTTGAAATACACCACAACTTCTGAACATTTGGTCGGCAGACGTTTACCGGTACGCAGGTAGAACGGAACGCCCGCCCACTGCCAGTTATCGATATCCACGCGGATAGACACGAACGTTTCGGTGCTGCTGGTTTTCTTCGCGCCTTCTTCTTCAAGATAGCCAGGAACTTTTTTGCCCTGCACGAACCCGGCAGTGTACTGACCGCGTACGGTGTTTTCACGTACGTTAGACTGATCGATACGTCGCAGTGAGCGCAGTACTTTCACTTTCTCATCACGGATACGGTCGGTACTCAGATCAGCCGGTGGAGACATGGCGATCATAGTCAGAATTTGCAGCAAGTGGTTCTGGATCATGTCACGCATCTGACCCGCATCATCGAAGTAACCCCAGCGCCCTTCGATACCCACTTCTTCAGCAACGGTGATCTGCACGTGATCGATAGTGCGGTTATCCCAGTTGCTGGCGAACAGGTTGTTGGCGAAACGCAGTGCCAGCAGGTTCAGTACCGTTTCTTTACCCAGATAATGGTCGATACGGTAAACCTGAGATTCTGCGAAATATTCGGCGACCTGATCGTTAATCACCTGAGACGACTCCAGCGAGTGGCCGAGAGGTTTTTCCATCACGACGCGCGCAGGCTCTTTATTCAGGCCCGCTTCACCCAGACCGCGGCAAATAGCCCCGAAGTGGCTTGGCGCAATCGCAAAGTAGTTAATGGTGGCACGATTTTTCTGGTCGAGCATCTTGCCCAACACTTTGAAATGCTTCAGATCATTGACATCAAGGTTACAGAAATCAAGACGGGCACTGAGTTTGTCCCACAGTTCCGGATCAATTTTTTCTTTCATGAAGGTGGTCAGTGCTTCTTTAACCACTTCGGTATAGGCCGCTTTGTCCCATTCCGCACGTCCGACACCGATAATGCGGGTATCCGGGTGAATGTGACCCGCTTTCTCTAACTGATACAGGGAAGGCAACAGCTTACGGCGCGCAAGATCGCCTTTCGCACCGAAAATTACCAGATCACAAGCCTGGGCTGTCTGAGTTACCGCCATGTTCTTCTCCTCAATGCAGGAATACCTGACATATTTCTGGTTGCTTCGCCGGAGCTGCAACTCGAATTATCCCGGGTACATATTGTAATTTTATTTCAGCAACAATGTACTCTGATTGCCCGTGAGCCGTAAACCATGATCTGACAAGGTAATAACTCTGCGGAAAACCTTATTTTTATCATAAGTCTCTCAGGTGCTGTTAAAACCCACAACATCCTGTAATTTTATGACAAAACTGAACAGAATTTACCATACTGAAAGTTAGATCTCGGTCAAACTCTGACAAAAAAAGCCGTAAATTCGCCTGGCTGACGCTGCCAACGGCATTAAGCGCGTAGTATATTTTCATCAAATCAGTCCGATTTCCTCTTTTCAAAGAAATCGTTGAAACCTATGAGTGGCATGCTTATGAATACGTTGGAAAAAATCCAGACTCACCTTGACATTCTGAGCAAGTCAGAACGCAAAGTTGCTGAAGTTATCCTGGCATCGCCGCATGTTGCTATTCACTCCAGTATTGCCACCCTCGCCCGCATGGCCGACGTCAGTGAACCTACTGTAAACCGTTTTTGCCGTCGTCTCGACACAAAAGGGTTTCCGGATTTTAAACTGCATCTGGCACAAAGTCTGGCAAATGGTACACCTTATGTGAACCGTAACGTGGATGAAAGCGACAGCGTCAGCGCTTACACCAGTAAAATTTTCGAGTCCGCCATGGCCAGCCTCGACCAGGTGAAGAATACCCTGGATATCGCCGCCATCAATCGTGCCGTCGATTTACTCACACAGGCCAAGAAAATTTCCTTCTTTGGTCTGGGCGCTTCCGCCGCGGTCGCCCATGATGCCATGAACAAGTTTTTCCGCTTTAACATTCCCGTGGTTTACTTCGACGATATCGTCATGCAGCGGATGAGCTGTATGAACTCCAGCGAAGGCGACGTGGTGGTACTGATTTCGCACACCGGACGCACCAAAAATCTGGTCGAACTTGCCCAACTCGCCCGTGAAAACGATGCCACGGTGATTGCGATCACTTCTTTTAATACACCTCTGGCCCATGAAGCGACGCTGGCTTTGTTACTGGATGTTCCCGAAGATACCGACGTTTATATGCCGATGGTTTCGCGAATTGCCCAGCTCACGTTGATCGACGTGCTGGCAACCGGTTTTACTCTGCGCCGTGGCGCAAAATTCAGAGATAACCTGAAGCGGGTCAAAGAAGCGTTGAAAGAATCGCGCTTTGATAAAGGGACAGTCGTCCCCACCCTGCATGAATGAGCTTGCTCAACAGGCTAAGGCATAAATCATTCAACAAACGAATTAATAAAGCACCATTGATTTAATAGGGAGTCTGCCCGGAAATCTTCGCGCAACGTGCGCAAGACGAAAGCCAGACATAAGGCCAGCGGGTCACACAGGTGAAACTCTTTTGTATTACAATTACACCTCCGGCAAAGTGGACTCGTTGTTTTTTGCATTACCATGTTTCATCAGTTAACGGAGTTAGGCATGTCCAGAAGGCTCAGAAGAACGAAGATCGTTACCACCCTCGGTCCGGCAACTGACCGCGACAATAATCTTGAGAAGATCATTGCAGCGGGCGCAAACGTTGTACGTATGAATTTCTCTCACGGAACTGCTGAAGATCACATCCTTCGCGCTAACAAAGTGCGTGAAATCGCCGCCCGCCTTGGCCGCCATGTCGCCATTCTCGGTGACCTGCAAGGTCCTAAAATCCGCGTTTCTACCTTTAAAGAAGGCAAAGTCTTCCTCAATATTGGCGACAAATTCCTGCTCGATGCCAACATGAGCAAAGGTGAAGGCGATAAAGAAAAAGTCGGTATCGACTATAAAGGTCTGCCTGCTGACGTCGTACCGGGCGACATCCTGTTGCTCGATGACGGTCGCGTGCAGCTCAAAGTGCTCGAAGTTCAGGGCATGAAAGTGTTTACCGAAGTCACCGTTGGTGGCCCGTTGTCTAACAACAAAGGCATCAATAAACTGGGCGGTGGTCTTTCTGCTGAAGCCCTGACTGAAAAAGATAAAGCAGACATTATTACTGCGGCCAAAATGGACGTAGATTATCTGGCAGTTTCATTCCCACGCACCGGCGAAGATCTTAACTACGCGCGCCGTCTGGCCCGTGATGCAGGCTGTAACGCGCAGATCGTGTCTAAGGTTGAACGCGCTGAAGCCGTTGCCACCGACGCCGCAATGGACGACATCATTCTGGCTTCCGACGTGGTGATGGTCGCCCGTGGCGATCTGGGTGTGGAAATTGGTGACCCTGAACTGGTCGGTATCCAGAAGAAACTGATCCGCCGTGCCCGTCAGCTGAACCGTGCAGTGATCACTGCGACTCAGATGATGGAATCGATGATCACCAACCCGATGCCAACCCGTGCTGAAGTGATGGACGTGGCGAACGCCGTACTCGATGGCACCGATGCGGTTATGCTTTCAGCAGAAACCGCCGCAGGTCAGTATCCGTCAGAAACGGTTGCGGCAATGGCACGTGTTTGCCTGGGTGCTGAGAAAATCCCAAGCATTAACGTATCCAAACACCGTCTGGACGTGGAATTCGATAATATCGAAGAAGCCATTGCGATGTCAGCGATGTATGCGGCAAACCACCTGAAAGGAGTGACGGCGATCATTTCCATGACGGAATCGGGTCGTACTGCACTGATGTTGTCCCGTATCAGTTCTGGCCTGCCAATCTTTGCTATGTCACGTCATGAGCACACCCTGAATCTGACCGCCATTTACCGTGGCGTTACGCCGGTCTTCTTCGACAGCGTCAACGACGGCGTAGCGGCGGCTCAGGACGCGGTCAATCTGCTGCGCGATAAAGGTTATCTGTTGTCAGGTGATCTGGTGATTATCACGCAGGGCGACGTCATGAGCACCATCGGCACTACCAATACCAGCCGTGTGCTGCGTGTTGATTAAACTCAATATGTAATTAAATATGTTTTAAGGGCCGATCATTATGATCGGCCTTTTTATTTCCCCTTCCACACACTTTTACCCCGAAACAATCCGGTTAATTGCCCGCCTTAATTTGATCATTATTTTGCCATCTGGGTGAAATAATTTACCGCCCTGCTCTGATAAAAAATTTTATAAACAGAATAGACCCTCTTTTAGTGTGTATTAATATAACTTTTCATATTGATAGCAACAGTTATTTGCCCCCACAAACGAATAATAAATACAGAATACTCCCATGTGAATAAAGTTTTTTATGACCAAATCACCCGATAAATGTGACTTACATCACATTAAACAAGCTTAACTGACGCAATCATCCAAATGTTCAATGCCGTAGTTGAATGATAATGATTTGCATTTATAATGATTCTCATTCGTTAAAACCTTGTATAAGTCCGCACTAAGGAAATCAAACAAGACGTAAACCCTGTTATTTGCGATAAGAAAACAGATAAAACCACACACCTGACAGGCGTGGCCTTAAGCCCTGCCTGCTAATACACACGTTCACTGAAATCTCCTGACTTTACCGGGTGGCCTCCCCTTGCCCGTAGTAAAGGGAACGGAAAAACAGAAAGGGTCCAAGATGAGCCAGATAAATAATTGGGAAATAATGCAGGACAGCACCAAAGACCTCATGATCACTCAGGCTAAAATAAGTGAAAATAAGGGTTATATATTCAATCAAAATAGCACGCCGGAATGGCAGGCCCAGATTGAACAAGGGATTGAATTAATTAAATCTCACATTAACCACACGGAAAAACCTTTTTCCGGTGTATCTCCCGCTGAATTAGCAGAACAATTTCGACATATTGATCTGACCAAACCCCTTGCAGGAACACGTCTGGCTCTGGAAGAACTGGATGATTTATATCTTCAGCACGCGGTTTATTTTCATCACCCGAAATACCTCGCACATCTGAACTGTCCGACCGTGATTCCGTCCCAGCTGGCGGAGCTTTTTATCAGCGCGATTAACTCTTCCGTAGACACCTGGGACCAGAGCGCAGGTGGCACCTTAATCGAGCAAAAAGTCATCGACTGGACTCTCGCCCGTATAGGTTTTGGCGCACAATCCGACGGCATTTTCACCAGCGGCGGTACGCAATCCAACCTGATGGCGATGCTGCTGGCGCGTGACAGTCACTGCAAACGTACCCGTCCGCAACACAGCATCAAATATCAGGGTCTGCCGCCGGAAGCTAACCGCTGGCGTATTTTCAGTTCTCAGGTCAGCCATTTCAGCATTCAGAAATCCGCTGCCCTGCTCGGCCTGGGTTATGACGCCGTGGTGCCGGTGGCTTGTGACAGCGCGTTCCGTATGGACATAAACGCGCTTAAAGCCGAAATCGAGCGCTGCCACGCAGAAGGACTGATCCCGATCGCCGTGGTGGCGACTGCAGGCACCACCGACTTTGGCAGTATCGACCCGCTGAATGAAATTGCCGAAATCTGCCGCAAAGAAAAAATTTGGATGCACGCTGATGCCGCTTACGGTTGCGGGTTACTGGTGTCGCCTCAGCATCGTCAGCGCATTGAAGGTATTCATCTGGCGGATTCCGTCACCGTGGATTATCACAAATCCTTCTTCCAGCCGGTGAGTTGCAGCGCGTTTCTGGTTAACGATCACAGCCATCTGGAGCATGTTACTCACCACGCCGAATACCTGAATCCGTTGAGTGCAAAACTCGAAGGCACACCGAACCTCGTCAACAAAAGTATTCAGACCACCAAACGTTTTGATGCCCTCAAAATGTGGCTAACGCTACGCATCATGGGCCAGCAGGCGCTGGGTGAATCCTTTGATGTGCTGCTGGAACGCGCCACTGAAACCCATCAGATGATGCAACAGAACCCGAACATTGAAGTGCTGCATAAACCGGAGCTCAGCACGCTGGTGTTCCGTTTCGTGCCGCGTATGTCCATGAATCATGGGCAGATTGACGCGATTAATGCGGGTATCCGTAAAGCGATTTTCCGCGACGGCAGCGCCGTGATTGCCGGTACCAAAGTCCATGACCGTCAGTATCTGAAATTCACCTTGCTGAACCCGACCACCACCACGGAAGACGTTGCCGATGTGCTCAGTCTGATCACGCATTACGGCAAAGAACTGACTGCCACTGCGCTGAGCGCCGCCAAAAACCGGTAAAAGGAGCCGCACCATGAATATGAATTCAACCGAACAGATGTATGATTTTATCGCCGTGGGCATCGGCCCGTTCAACCTCGGCCTGGCCTGTCTGACTGAACCGGTGAAAGAGCTGAAAGGTCTTTTTTTAGATCAGAATGACAGCTTCGACTGGCACACTGGCATGATGCTGGAAAGTGCGCATTTGCAGACGCCGTTTATGGCCGACCTGGTCACGCTCGCCGATCCGACCAGCCCTTACAGCTTTCTGAATTACCTGAAATTGCAGGGAAAACTCTACTCATTCTACATCCGTGAAGATTTCTTCATGATGCGCAAAGAGTTTAACCAGTATTGCCAGTGGGCGTGCAGCCAGCTAAGGAGCCTGCAATTTTCCACGCGTGTGGAACTGGTGACCTGGGACGCAACGCAGGAATGCTATCTGGTTCAGACGCGCTCGACCAAAAGTAACGAGAATCAGATTTACCGCACTAAACGGCTGGTGCTGGGTACTGGCCCGTCGCCGTGGATGCCCGCCTGCGCCCGTGATGCGGGCAACAACGTGCATCACTCTTCAGCCTATCTGCCGAACAAAGAACAGGTACAGAATTCCAAATCCATCACCGTCGTCGGCAGCGGTCAGAGCGCAGCGGAAATTTACTATGACCTGCTCTCTGATATCGATAAGCATGATTACCATCTGACATGGGTGACCCGCGCACCGCGTTTCTATCCGCTCGAATACAGCAAACTGACGCTGGAAATGACCTCACCGGAATACATCGACTATTTCCACGAATTACCGATGGCCAAACGCGATCAGCTCAACCGTGAACAGAAGTGCCTGTATAAAGGCATAAATATCAGTATGATCAACGATATCTACGACCTGATGTACATCAAGCGCCTCGACGGCCCGCTGAACGTTGATTTGTACACCCATTCAGAACTGACATCGCTGACCCGCAACCACCATGGTGAACTGGAGATGAACCTGCTGCACCACGAGCAGCAGCAGGAATACCGGCACCGTACGGAGTCAGTGATCCTCGCCACCGGCTACGGCTATCAGCCGCCGCAGTTTGTCGAAGGCATTTACAACCGCATTCAGTGGGATGACGCCGGTCGTTACGCCGTCAACCGCAATTACAGTATTGATGCCCATAACCAGATTTTCGTACAAAACGCCGAGCTGCATACCCACGGTTTCGTTACACCGGATCTGGGCATGGCATGCTACCGCAACAGTACGATTATCCGCGAAATGCTGGGGCGCGAAGTGTATCCGGTGGAGAAATCCATCGCCTTCCAGACCTTTTGCACCCGCAACCTTGCCGGAAACTAACGGAGAATTTACCGATGACTGATGCTATTCCCAGTTCCGTATTTTCCTGCCAGCGTGCCGCAGGAAAACTGTCCTTTCGCCCTCTTGCGCTGGAAAAAGATGCCGCCATTTTGCATGGCTGGATGATTCAGCCCTACGCGCATTTCTGGGGGATGCAAAACAGTAACGTCGCCGAAGTGGATGCGTTTTACCGCGACCTGACAGCGGGAAACTCACTAGCCGCGCTGATGGGTGAAATCGACGGCCAGTCGCAGTTCCTGATTGAGTGCTATCCGGTTCAGGACGATCCATTGCGTGAACATTACGACGTTCAGCCCGGCGATATGGGCATGCATATCCTGCTTTCTCCCGCCGACAAACCTGTCACAGGTTTCAGCTGGCAGGTGTTTTCCGCAGTTATGGAATATCTGTTCAGCCAGCCGGACGTGAAACGCGTGGTGGTCGAGCCCGATGTGCGCAACGAGAAAATTCACAAGCTGAACAAGCGCGCCGGTTTCCGTTATCAGAAACAAGTTCAGCTGACACACAAAACGGCATGGCTGGCATTTTGCCAGCGTGAGGATTTTATTCAGGCCAGCCAGAAGGAAAAAAACAGTATGACGCCATCCACTATGCAAACAGGTCAGCATCTGCAACCTGAAATCTGGGCAAAAGCCAATGCCCTGCTGCTGCGCAAATGTCTGTCCGAACTCACGCACGAGCGCCTGCTCGCCCCGCAGGCATTGAAAACTACCGGCACCTGGACAGACTATCAGCTGGCAGTACCGGCCTCGGAAATCGAATACCGTTTCCGTGCGCGCCAGTTGCCGTTAAATGACTGGATGATTGATCTCGACAGCATTCAGCGCCTGGATAATCTCAGCCCGCAGCCACTGGATGCCGTGAAATTCATCATTGAATTCGCTGAAAAAATCGGCATTTCTCAAGCCATGCTGCCGACCTATCTGGAAGAAATCAGCAGTACGCTTTACAGCAGCGCCTACAAACTGGTGAACAACCATACAACGGCAAAACAGCTGTCAGAAGCCGATTTCCAGACCGTTGAAACCAGCATGACCGAAGGCCATCCGAGCTTCATCGCCAACAACGGTCGCATCGGTTTCGATGCCGGTGATTATGTGCGTTACGCGCCGGAAGCAGCCAATCCGCTGCAACTGGTCTGGGTGGCGGTTCACCATGACAAAGCACATTTCGCCAGTGTTGAAGGTTTGCCGTATGAAAAACTGATCGCCGAGGAACTGGGCGACGCGCAGATTTGTGCCTTCACGCAGAAGCTGGTCGATATGGGCATGGATCCGAAAAATTACTATTTCATGCCGGTTCATCCGTGGCAGTGGCAGAATAAATTGCTGACCGTTTTCGCCCCGGATATTGCCCGTCAGTTCCTGATTTATCTCGGTGAAGGCAATGATGAATATCTGGCACAGCAGTCAATCCGCACCTTCTATAACGCCAGTCGTCCCAAAGCGCGATACGTCAAAACCGCCCTGTCGATTCTGAATATGGGCTTTATGCGCGGGCTGTCGCCGTATTATATGGCGACCACGCCGGGCATCAATGAATGGCTGGCGGAACTGGTTGAAAACGATTCCTATCTGCAATCCACCGGTTTCAGCATTTTGCAGGAAGTCGCTTCGATTGGTTATCACAATCACTACTTCGAAGAAGCGATAAAAGGTGACAGCGCGTACAAGAAAATGTTTGCCGCTTTGTGGCGTGAAAATCCGGTTGCGCAGTTAAAGCCGAATCAGCGACTGATGACCATGGCCGCGCTGCTTCACACCGACAAATATGGCGATGCGCTGATTGTCGAGATGATCAAATCCTCCGGCCTGGCGACCGGTGACTGGCTGAAACGCTATATGCACGCCTACCTCAGCCCGCTGCTGCACTGTTTCTATCAGTACGATCTGGTGTTCATGCCGCACGGCGAAAACCTGATCCTGCGTTTCGAAAACAATATTCCGGTGAATGCTTTCATGAAGGATATCGCCGAAGAAATTGCGGTAATGAATCCCGACGCTAACCTGCCGGAGAAAGCCAAACGTCTGGCCGTCGATGTGCCGGAAGACCTGAAAATTCTGTCGATCTTCACCGACGTCTTTGCCGGCGTATTCCGCTTCATCGCCCGTATTCTGGAAGAGAACGGCGATTATCCGGCCGGTCAGTTCTGGCAGGTGGTGGCGGAAGTGGTGCGCGATTACCAGATTCAGTATCCGGAACTGGCTGGGAAATTTGCGCGCTATGACATGTTTGGCGCCGAGTTCACGCACTCGTGCCTGAACCGTCTGCAACTGGCGAATAACCAGCAGATGATCAACCTGTCAGATCCGGCGCAAAATCTGAAATTCGCCGGTACGCTGGAAAACCCGATTGCGGCGTACGCTAACCGCTACTGAGCAACACTTTAAAGTGATGAAACCTTAAAGTGATGAAACTTTAATGTGATGAAATTTTAATGCGATGAATAGTTGCGCGGCTTTTACAGGCCGCGCTTTTTTGATTTTGAGTACCGGAGAGTGAATGTTATGTCGTCCGTTTCTGAACCCGCCTCACGGCTGAATTCCCGCCAGTGGCTGTTCCCGCTGTCGCTGGTGCTGTTCGAGTTCGCCACCTATATCGCCCACGATATGATCCAGCCAGGCATGTTGCAGGTAATCAGTGATTTCAGCGCCAGCGCCGAGTGGGTATCCACCTCACTGACCGCGTATCTGTGTGGCGGAATTCTGCTGCAATGGCTGCTGGGTCCGCTTTCCGACCGCCTCGGACGCAGGCCGGTATTACTCGCGGGCGTGGCCTTTTTCACCGTTACCTGCCTGCTGACCGTTTTCACCCAAAGCATCGGGCAGTTTATTCTGATGCGGTTTTTGCAAGGGATGAGCCTGTGTTTCATCGGTGCGGTTGGTTACGCCGCGATCCAGGAAGCGTTCAGCGAAACGCTCAGTGTAAAACTGATGGCACTGATGGCGAACATCACGCTGATCGCCCCGCTGCTCGGGCCACTGGCGGGTGCGGCGTTCATTCATTACGCACCGTGGAAAGCCATGTTTGCGCTGTTTTCCGTCATCTCTGCTCTGGCGTTCTGGGGCTTGTGGCGCAGTATGCCGGAAACCGCTTCCGGTCGTGATGGCCGCTTTTCAATGCGCAGACTGCTGGCCGATTACCGTGAAGTGTTTTCCAATAAAGGCGTGGTGATGGGCTCACTCGCCATCGGATTGATCACCCTGCCGTTGCTGGCGTGGGTCGCACAGTCGCCTGTTTTGCTTATCCAGGACGCAGGTATGACGCCATTACAATATGGCTGGTTGCAGGTTCCGGTATTCACCGGCCTGATTATTGGCAATATCACCCTGAGCAGAATCAGCGGCAGAGTGAATATCCGCACACCGGTCTGGCTCGGGATTGTGCCGATTGTTCTCGGTTTGTCAGTCAGTGCGTTCGCAGCATTGTTTATGGCACATGCCTGGTTCTGGATGACTGCCGGGCTGAGTCTTTACGCGCTGGGTACCGGACTGGTGAATGCGGGTCTGTATCGTCTGACGCTGTTTTCCAGTCCGACAGGAAAAGGCACCGTCGCGGCGGCATTAGGGCTGATGACTATCGTGGTGTTTGCAGCCGGAATTGAAATCGCTAAACAGCTGTATTTTGCATTGGGTAACGGCATTTTCATGCTTGCAGGTCTTATCGCTGGCGTGGCTGGCACAATCCTGATTGCGGCATTTTTAAAGCACTCATCGAAAAAAGCATAAAAAAAAGCTGAGGTGTGAGCCTCAGCTTATTTTTAAGTCAAGACGGTCATTTCTTCGGATACAGCTCTTTACGCGAATACGGCTCAGGCTCACCAGGCTTGCGGGTTTTAAGCAGTTTGAGGATCCAGGTGTACTGTTCCGGATTCGGTCCAACCAGAATTTCCACTTCCTCATTCATGCGTCGCGCAATGTAGTTATCATCCGCAGTGGCCAGATCGTCCATCGGCGGTCGGACGTAAATATCCAGACGCTGTTCACGACCGTTATACACCGGGAATAACGGGACAATGGCGGCGCGGCAGACTTTCATCAGACGCCCTACTGCAGGCAATGTCGCCTTGTAGGTCGCGAAGAAATCCACGAACTCGCTGTGTTCCGCACCGTGATCCTGATCCGGCAGATAATAGCCCCAGTACCCCTGACGCACGGAGCTGATGAACGGTTTAATGCCGTCATTACGTGCGTGCATACGACCACCAAAACGACGACGTACGGTGTTCCACAGATAATCGGTCAGCGGGTTTTTCTGGTTGTGGAACATCGCGGCCATCGGCTGGCCTTCAGCGGCCATCAGCATCGCAGGGATGTCCACAGCCCAGCCATGCGGCACCAGAAAAATCACATTCTGGCCTTTCGCCTTCATCTCATCGATAATTTCTTTGCCATGCCAGTGTACGCGCTGCATGACGTTTTCCGGATTACGTATTGCCAGTTCAGCCATCATCACCATCGCCTGCGGCGCGGTGGCAAACATTTCATCAATGATGTGTTCGCGTTCAGCTTCCGGCGTTTCAGGCAGGCAATACAACAGATTGATTTGAGCACGACGTCGGGCACCTTTGGCAAACTTTCCTGCCAGACGCCCCAGACTGCCTAACACCGGATCACGGACTTTCGCGGGTAAACAGGCCATGGTTGCCATCGCACCGACGCCCAGCCAGACGCCCCAGTAACGCGGATGGTAGAAGGCTTTCTGAAATTGCGGAATAAATTCTACGGAAGATCGTTTTTCTTTTTCTGGCTGCATGCTCAGGCTCTTATATCAAATTCTGGCTTAATGATAAGTGCCGTGAGTTATTTTGCAATAAATCACGGCAGCTAATCATTAAAACCTAAGCGGTCAGTCCAGCTTCAGTTGAGGAACAACCTGACGAACGGTGGCCAGATAAGTCGCACGGTCTTTACCGGTCAGCCCTTCGGTACGTGGCAATTTCGCGGTCAGCGGATTAACGGCCAGCTGGTTGATCCACATTTCAAAATGCAGATGCGGGCCAGTGGAACGACCAGTGTTGCCGGAAAGCGCGATGCGGTCACCGCGTTTAATTTTCTGACCTGGTTTCACCAGAATTTTGCGCAGGTGCATATAACGGGTCATGTACTGACGACCGTGGCGGATCGCCACATAGTTACCTGCCGCCCCGCCATTCTTGGCAACCACCACTTCACCGTCGCCGACAGCCAGAACCGGCGTGCCGACAGGTACCGCGAAATCAACGCCACGGTGCGGCGCAATACGGCCGGTAACCGGGTTCAGACGACGCGGATTAAAGTTGGAAGAAACGCGATATTGTTTACCGGTAGGGAAACGCAGGAAACCTTTAGCCAGCCCGCTGCCTGAACGGTCATAAAACTTACCGTCTTCCGCGCGAACTGCGTAATAATCTTTACCGCCAGTGCGCATACGCACGGCCTGCAATTCGCTTTGTTCGTTTTTGCCATCCAGCACTTCGTGGGACATCAGAACCGCAAAATCATCGCCTTTCTGTAACTTACGGAAATCGAGTTGCCATTGCAGCGCTTTGATAACGGCACTGACTTCACCGCTGCTCAGCCCTGCGGCTCTGGCGCTGGTGACAAAACTCCCGTTCAGCGAACCCTTAATCACCGTGTCTTTCCATTCCCCTTTCAGGGTTTCCAGAGAAGCTTTGAAGGTGCTGCCGGAACGGTCAAAGGTATAGGTTTCGCGGCGCGATTTTTCCCAGGTCAGACGCTGTAAATCCCCGGCATCATTCAGTGTCCAGGAAATCTGCTGACCAACTTTCAGATTACGCAAATCACGGTTGGCGTCAGACAGCGCGGCAATTTCTGACATATCAATGCCGTACTGATTCAGAATGCTGCTGAGGGTATCGCCGGTAGAAACAACGTATTCATGGACGCCCGCTTCATTGGCCGTTTTGTCGTCAAGATCATCCTGCGGGATGTCATCGTCGGCCGGTGGGGTCTGATCGATAGGTTCGCTGGCTTCGGGAAGCAAAGAACGTAATTGCTGATTATCGAGGGTGATATTTTTAACCAGCGGTCTGGTATCAGAAAGGTCGTTGTCCGGGTGGTAAGCTAACGGTTTCCATACGGCCACAGCCAGTGTGACGACGGTAAGAGACCCCAGCATAATGCGGTGGGGCCGTGGAAGGTTGCTATACGCCAGAGCGATAGATCGGGCTATCAGCTGCACTTAAATTCTGTCCTTTTAGCTTACTTCAGGCAGCTCAGGTACTGGTTCGCCAGCTGTGACAAAAAGTTCACATAGCTGTCCGCATCCAGTTCAATGCCGCTCCCCAGCGGATCCAATGTGCCCATACGCACTTTTGTTCCCTGGGCAACAGCCGTTATGACGGCCGGCCTGAATTGTGGCTCAGCAAAAATGCAGGTCGCTTTTTGCTCAACCAACTGTGTTCGAATGAGATGTAATCGCTGTGCGCCGGGTTGAATTTCAGGGTTGATCGTAAAGTGACCAAGTGGCGAGAGGCCGAAGTGTTTTTCAAAGTAGCCATAAGCGTCGTGAAAAACAAAATATCCCTTACCCTGCACAGGCTGCAGCATAGTACCAATATTTTTGTCAGTTTTTGTCAAGCCATCTTCAAAACGTGCCAAATTTGCATCTAATTGTTGCTTTTTCTGCGGAACCAGCTTCACAAGTTTGTCATGGATCACAATTGCGGCTTCACGGGCGATTTCCGGTGATAACCAGACATGCATATTGTACTCACCGTGATGGTGCTCATCCCCGTCATTTTCATGGGCATGATCGTGGTCATGCTCATCCTCACCGCCTTTCATCAGCAACGGTTTGACGGCCGGTAATGTCGCAATTTCTACCTGACGGTTTGGTGGTAACTGTGCGGCGGATTTGGTCATGAAGGCTTCCATTTCCGGCCCCACCCATACCACCAGATCGGCGCTGCGCAGGCGTGCAATATCGGAAGGACGCAGGGCAAAATCATGCGGTGATGCGCCGTCAGGCAGCAAGACCTCTGTCGGCATGACGCCGTCGGCAATCGCTGATGCAATGAATCCCAGCGGGCGTACGGAGGCTACAACGTCGGCCTGCGCGCTGAAAACCGCACCTGAAGTCAATATTGCGGCTGCCAGAAACATCCGTTTAACGCTTTTTTTCTGTATCATGCTGAGTGAACTCATCTTCGTGTGGGGGAAACTGGTTATTTTTCGCGAAACGCAATATTATAACATCCGATTTGTTCTGCAAGACCCTATGACATGCCCACATTAGCTACGCTCCAAAATATATCAGTGACTTTCGGTTCCCGACGCGTGCTGTCTAACATCTCGCTGAACCTGCAACCGGGGAAAATCCTGACCCTTCTCGGCCCGAATGGGGCGGGGAAATCCACATTAGTCCGTGTGGTACTTGGCCTGATTGCGCCCACAGAAGGCGTCATGACCCGCGAACCGGGCTTGCGTATCGGCTACGTTCCGCAAAAAATTCACCTTGATCCGACCATGCCGCTGACCGTCAGTCGCTTTATGCGTCTCAAACCTGGCGTGAAGAAAAGCGATATTCTGCCTGCGCTTAAACGCGTTCAGGCCGCGCATCTGCTAGACCAACCGATGCAAAAGTTATCCGGTGGCGAAAACCAGCGTGTCCTTTTAGCGCGGGCATTAATGAACAGCCCGCAGTTACTGGTACTGGATGAACCCACGCAAGGTGTTGACGTCAACGGACAACTGGCGCTTTACAATCTGATCGACAGCCTGCGCTGCGAGCTGGGTTGTGCGGTGCTGATGGTGTCGCATGATTTGCATCTGGTGATGGCGAAAACCGATGAAGTGCTGTGTCTGAATCAACATATCTGCTGTTCCGGTTCACCTGAAGTGGTGTCGACGCACCCCGAATTTATTGCGATGTTCGGCAACCGCGGTGCAGAGCAACTGGCAATTTATCGTCACAACCACAATCATCGTCATGATTTAAAGGGAAAGATAATTTTGCGTAATACCGGAGGTCGTGACGCATGATCGCGCTGTTATTACCGGGCTGGCTGGCCGGTGTTTTGCTGGCTATTGCTGCGGGACCGCTGGGTTCATTTGTGGTCTGGCGACGGATGTCATATTTCGGCGATACGCTGGCACACGCCTCACTGCTGGGCGTTGCGTTCGGTTTGCTGCTCAATATCAATCCTTTTTATACCGTTATCGCCGTCACCTTATTACTTGCCGTATTGCTGGTGGCGCTGGAGCGTAAACCGCATCTCGCCGTCGATACGCTGCTGGGGATTATGGCGCACAGCGCCCTGTCGCTCGGGCTGGTTGTGGTCAGCCTGATGTCAGGTGTTCGTGTTGATCTGATGGCGTATCTGTTCGGTGATTTGCTGTCTGTGACTTACAGCGACATCTGGATGATTGGCATCGGTGTCACGGTAGTGATTGCCGTGCTGTGCTGGCAATGGCGCGCCTTGCTGTCGATGACCATCAGCCCTGAACTGGCCCATGTAGATGGCGTGAATCTGCAGCGTTCCCGGGTTGTCCTGATGCTGGTGACCGCGCTGACGATTGGTCTGGCGATGAAATTCGTCGGTGCGCTGATCATTACCTCGCTGCTGATTATCCCTGCGGCAACGGCACGCCGTTTTGCTAAAACGCCCGAACAGATGGCAATGGTGGCAGTTGCAATTGGCATTATTGCCGTTACCGGCGGCCTGACATTTTCAGCATTTTACGATACACCGGCAGGCCCTTCTGTCGTGCTCTGTGCCGCCGCGCTGTTTATGCTCAGTCTCAGCAAAAAACAGATTGCCTGACCGCCACATCAGAAAGAAAAACGGACGCCCTGAGCGTCCGTTTTTTTAAGCCTCTTTTTCCTGCTCTTTTTCCCGCGCTTCACGTTCTTCCCGTGCGGCCTCCTGTCTCGCTTTACGCCAGCTCAGCACCGGTGAAACGGTCAGCCCGTGAATGACTACGCTGGTCACAATGACGGTAAAGGCAATATTGGTCATATAATTGGCCTCTGCCCCGTGTAAACCGTGTGTCCAGGCGTAAGCGATGTAATTCATACTGCCAATACCACGAATACCGAACCAGCCAATCATCAGCCGCCTTCCTTTCGGCACATGCACGCCAAGCGTGGTGATATATACCGCCAGCGGCCGGATCACGATAAACAGCAACGCAGCAATCAGCAGACCCATCGGTTCCCAGTGCTCAGCCAGCGTGATACCGAGCACCATGACGATCCCCGCCGCAAAGATACGTTCAATCGTATCGCCAAAAGAGAGTGCATCACCGACCATCAGCCCGATAGAATTGCGCGGCATTTCGGCCTGCATGGAGTGGCGCTGATGCGGATTGACCATCACTTCCGCCGGTGGCGGCCGCGAGCCTTCTTCCACATCGTCTGGCGGATGCAGGGAAACAACGCGCACTTCTGCGCTGCGAAGCCCGACACCGGCGGCAAAGGCGGCGAGAAAACCGGAAGCATCTAAACTCTGCGCAGCGGCGTAACTTAGCGCGATCAGCGACAGTGCCAGAAAATCACTGGGCGCGACCGTTCGCTGACGGCTGTGAAAACGCGTGGCACTCAGTCCGACCAGCTTGCCCATTGCATAACCAATCGCCAGCCCGCCCAGTAATGCCCAGACAACATCACGCCATGCCCAGTGCCAGATGGCCTGCGAAGAGAGACCTTCATTCGCGGTAAACAGCATCAGCGCCAGCATCAGGATCGGCAGCGCGGAGCCATCATTCATGCCGGCTTCGCTGGAAAGCGCAACGCGTAAACCATCGTCATCATTAGCATCATTCACCGCAATCATGCTGGCGAGCACCGGATCCGTTGGCGCGATAATAGCACCCAGCGCCAGTGCCAGCGGCCAGGAAATACCGGTGATGTAATGCGCAATACCTGCGACACACAAAACGGTAAGGAGCATAGCCGGAAACGCCAGCAACACGCCTACGCGCCAGCTTTGCGCGCGAAAAGGTAACCTCAGTTTGAGCCCGGTAATAAACAAAGACGCCGCCATGGCGATTTCAGTGAAATGAGCGGTGAGCGTGGAATAGGCCACCAGATCGATATGCAGCAAATCCAGAACCCAGGGGCCACAGACAATTCCCGCCGCCAGATATAAACCAAAAGTCGTCACAGGGCCGCGGGAAATCCACCCCGACGCCAGTGACATGATCAATAGCAGCCCTCCGACTGCCGCTGTCCAACCTAAAAATCCCATGCGTATTCCATGCTAAATATCAATCTATTAAGCATAGTACATATGAGCAGATGAATGATTTTTCAGATAAATATCATCGGGCACAAATGGCGAGGCGCGACCGTGGCCGGTACGCTAAAATTGATTTTTATCCGTAAACAGACGAGAGACGACGTGATTAAATACAGCGTGCTTTACCCGAACATTAAAGGCGGAACCTTCGACCATGATTATTACCGCGATGTGCATTTACCGCTGATCAAACGCCGAATGGGCGAGTATTGCCATTCTTATGCCATCGACAAAATGCCCGAGGGCGCACCGGCAGAGACCCCATTCATTGCTGCCTGCCATATCTATTGCCTCTCAATGGAAGACTTCGAAAAAGGCATGAAAGATAATGCTGCAGATTTCGTCGCGGATGTGGCGAACTTTACGAATATCGAACCGGTGAAGATGATTTTCGACGTTGTTGTCTGAAGTTGATATCTGAATAAGTCACCCTGCTCTTCTGATAAAAAAGGCGGTTAACACTAAAAGTTAACCGCCTTTTTTATCGCCCGTCAGCTGCGGCAAACATCCTGCCCGCTGCGTTATTTGTTCAATAGCTTTTTGATCGCCGGGCTGGGTTCACGTTTAATCGTATGCAAGAATTCCTGCACTCTGTCATTGACGGCATAGTCGGCAGTCACACCAAAATCCTGCACTATCGCCCACTTTTCAAATAATGCTTCATCACTGTTGCGCATGAACCAAAGCATTCTGACAGCAGAAACGGCCACTTGTGGGATTTGCGTCACCGTGCCGTTGATCCACTTATTTAACGTGCTGCGCGGCAGTCCCAACAGGATACACAACGCGGGCTGATCAATATCCAGCCTCCGGACATAGTCCAGGAACTCATTTGCGTTATCTGCCATTCACTTATCTCCCGTTTTTTAACCCTGCATATTGTACAAGAATCTCATAGAGATTTCATCCCGTCGCTATTCGCTACGAAAATTCCTAGTTCCTTACAATGCAGACACTAAAATTTGTGTCCATTAGCGACAAATAAGCGCGCTAAGTGAAACAAATTCATGTAGCGCTATAAGTTTACGTTTCTTGACATAAGTCAAACGTTAGGTGAATGCGTGAAGCAAGTCACATTCACCGCATGTATCATTTTGGCAAGGAGACAAAAATAGCGTTCTGATAACGCTTCTTATTTGTCGCTAACAGATACTTATTTTATGGCCGGAAAAAACAGATGAATTCTTCAAGCAGTCGTAACACTCAAATAATTTCAGTTTTCGCAGCAGGGCAAACCAGTACAACCGAACTTGCTAATATTTTCGGTGTTTCGGTCTCGACAATCCGGCGTGTATTAACGTCTGCTGCGCTGGCTGGCGTAATTATAGGTACGGCTGTTGCACCAAATACTGCAGAAGCCGCTTTATCAGGGGCTGATAAAGAAGCTGCAGATAACTATTTTTCAAACAATCCTGAAATTGCGCACTTCAAACCAGAATTGGTCACAAGAGTTTATGAGTCTGATACGCTGCAACAGGCTAATGATGCTCTGAAAGGAAATAGCTACTACACCGGTTATGACAATGGAGACAGAGTTGTACAGATCCTGCCAATCAAACCGACTCAGGATGATGCTCAAAAACCACAAAACTCACTCGCACCCATTGTCCCGATTGAGCCAGTTGTCACTCCCCCAGACGCACAATCCACCCATACTGCTAGTAAGCTGGTTGATGAACCACCTGTTCTAAATGCACCAGCTAAAACAACATCACTTGCAGAAAAATTAGCTTCTCGGTCAGGGTACGACCAGTTACAGGACGTCAAGATCAACAGCATCAAAACAGCACAAACAACTCGTGATGATGGTCAGGATCTAAAAATCGAACAGGCGAGTTCAGCAGCGGCCTTTGCCCTAGGTCGTGCTGATGCGGCGCATAAAAACGCGATGGACAATGAAGCGGTATTAGACGCAAAGATTGACCAGAATAAAAATGACCAGAAAGGCATCGACGACAAGCAGGATAACGATATCAAAGCCGCAACAATGGGTGTTAATTACGCCCGCCAGCAGATTGATAAAGAAACTTCCGCACGTCTGGAGAGCGATAATAACCTGCAAGCTCAGATCGATGGCGCTGCAATGCAGCAGGCCAATAGAGATCGTACTGCTCAACAACATGTTTCTCTGGTAGCTGCTGTAGATGGCGCTACTGGCCAAACAGGTCCCGTAGGTGCAGATGGAGCAAAAGGTACTGACGGCAAAGACGGAACAGCAGGCCGCGATGGCAAAGATGGCAAAGATGGCGCTAAAGGCGATACCGGCGCTGCGGGTCAAAATGGCAGAGACCTCACTCAAGATCACTATTCACGCATGAATGCCGCCGCCGCCTTAGCTGCTTCTCACGTTGAACAAGACGAAATCGATCAAAATAAATCTGCTTTAAGTGATGTAAAGGGTACGGCTGAACAAGCTGCTAACGATTCAAAAACAGCACAAGACACTGCGGAAGGTGCGGCTAAGCAGTTACAGATGGTTCAGAGTGATCAATACCAGCGCATGGTGCAGGCCAAGACCCAGGCTGAGATCGATGCATCGGCTCATGCCACACAACAGAAAGTAGCTCAACAACAGCAAGCAGCAGAGAATAAGACTGTAATGGCCGCTAAGCAGCAAAAAATCGAGAGCGTGTATTACGGGGAGCAGATCCAAACCCTGGCACAAACACAGCAGGAACAGCAAGGCGAAATCCTGGCTGAATCTCACAGCCGAGCGGTGGCAGATGCACAAACCCTGGGGCAGGCAAATGACTATACCAACAAGAAATTCAACGACCTGAAATCTGAGGTTGATGGCAATAAGAAAGAAGCCGCCGCAGGTTCTGCTTCTGCCATGGCACAGGCCAACATTCCTCAGGTGCAGGAATCTCAGCAATTCGCGGTCGGTGCCGGTGTCGGTGGCTACGATTCACAGAATGCAATTTCCGTCGGTGCATCATTCCATGCAAGCCGCGCTACCATCGTGAAAATGTCAGTCTCCGACGATACGCAAAGTAACTTCGGTTACGGCGCTGGCGTGAGTGTTGGCTGGTAAAAATTCAGGGGGGACTCGTCCCCCATCTTTCCAATACGGATAAATCAAAATGAAAAAACTTTTAGTCATTGCTGCGCTGACCGTCCTTGCAGGCTGTTCCACTCAGGCGTCCAGAATGACGGACTGTCAGTCACAAGGCGTTTCAAAAGATACGTGTTACATGGCAGAGCAAAATCGTCAGACGTCCATTCAGAGCGCGGCGCTGAAGCAGGCGATGGAAAACTCGGCGAAGCAATATGCGCAGGCAACCAAAAAAGTCGTTCACGCCCGCATTAAAGGGATTGATGTCAAAATCTTTCCCGCTGACAAGCAGGGATATATCGAAGGGACTGCAGCATACCTTGATGAAGATAACGCGGATGCTCAGGTCTATCGCAAAGGTGTTTTCACAGCGATTTATTACAAGCGCACCCATAAGCTGGTTTTGATGCGTGACGGCCAAATTTACGGAAGGATGCCGATATGAAAAAACGCCACACCGATCAGTTCAAACATCTGCCGCCAGAGCAGCAATTTACCTGTCTGAAAATGCTTCAGCGCGTTGAAGAAACCCCGCTGGATCACGGCATTACTGGCGTGGCCGTATCGGTCATGATGAAAGACGGTCATACCGCCACACTCAGTAAATTCATCGCGCAACCTGATGAAATCTCAATTCTGGTCAGTTGGGAAAAAGAAAGAGAATAATGCACTCTGACTACGTTTTATATCTCCCCCCTTCTCTCCCGCCAGTCCCGCACTTCTGTTCTAGTATATAGAGGTGCGAAACCCACCTTCTCTGCACCTTTGCCCTAATTAATTGATGAGCCTGTTCAAAAATTTGCGTTTGTAACTCACGTCTGATGCGCGGACGATGAACACTCTTGCTCATGACAACCGCCGTGCAGGCGCAGGAGTCAATGTGGGATTTTTAAGCGAATTTTTCGCCCGTATTACCGGCTCTAAACCAGCGCGTGATATGGAAAAAACATCACCTCAACAGGAGTTAAAAATGGCAAAAGTACTGGTTCTCTATCATTCCATGTATGGTCATATTGAAACGATGGCGCAGAGTGTTGCCGAAGGCGCACGTAGCGTTCCCGGGGTTGAAGTCACGATAAAACGCGTCCCAGAAACGATGCCTGAAGAAGCCTTTAAGGCTGCCGGTGGCAAAACTGGTCAGACGGCAGAAGTCGCATCTCCCGCAGAACTTGGCGATTACGATGCCATTATTTTCGGTACACCTACCCGCTTTGGTAACATGACCGGCCAGATGCGTACTTTCCTCGACCAGACCGGCGGCCTGTGGGCCAAAGGCGCACTGGCCGGTAAAGTCGCCAGCGTATTCAGCTCCACCGGTACCGGCGGCGGTCAGGAAATGACTATCACCTCCACCTGGACCACCCTCGCCCATCACGGCATGATCATTGTTCCCATCGGTTACACCACGCCTGAATTGTTTGATATTTCACAGGTTCGCGGCGGTACGCCTTATGGCGCCACCACTATCGCCGGTGGCGATGGCTCACGTCAGCCAAGCGCAGAAGAGCTGCGCATTGCCGTGCATCAGGGCAAACACGTGGCGACCATCGTCAGTAAGCTGGTCAGCTAGATAACCGCGTAAAATAAGGCGCAGAATTCTGCGCCTTAAATTCCCATGACCAGTAAGTCCAGCGCTGCAACAACATCCGCCCGATGAATATCTGCATTTAACACCGGTTCATGACGTAATTGCGTCGCACTTACGCTGGTCAGGAGATTAGTCATAAGCACGTATTGATGATTTTGGATCCTGATAAGGGGATGAAGATGCCTGATGGGTTTCAGGTTGCTAAGTGCAGTTAGCGGCACAACGATCCGCTCATTAAGTCTTTCAAATAAGGGATTCTGAATATCAATAAAATAGGGATAAAGATTTTTACCTTCTCCCTGATTTTCGTACACATCAAATTGCGCCATTACAACACTCCACGTCCCTGAGAGAAGAGTCCTGCCTTTTCAGTAAAGGCATTGCAGGAATCCATTGCTTGCTGATTTTCCTCTAAGAAAAGTTTCCTTTGCTTCTCTTTCACCGCTTCTCCTAACGCTTTATCAAACGTTGCTGAAAGATTAATGCCGAACACTTTGGCCTGTTCTAGTAAATCGGCACTCAGCGTGACATTCGTTCGTTTTTTATTTCCCGTTACTGATGACATAACACCCTCCTCATACACACCTGAGATGCGCATTAGAGTGTCACACAATGAAGTCATAAACTATTAAATCCTTTTCTACGACCAAAAAAAACGGCCCTTGCGGACCGTTTTGTCTCTGGCGGAGATTACGCCGGTATTGCTTATTTGCCACGCGACGCAATAATGTTTTCAGCAACATTGCGCGGTGCCTCGGCATAGTGATTGAACTCCATGCTGTAGGTTGCACGACCTTGCGACATCGACCGCAAAACGGTGGAGTAGCCGAACATTTCGGAAAGCGGCACTTCGGCTTTAATAATTTTACCGCCGCCGCCCGCGATCTCTTCCATGCCCTGCACTGTACCGCGACGCGAGGACAAATCACCCATCACGCCACCGGCGTACTCCTCCGGCGTTTCCACTTCGACTTTCATCATCGGCTCGAGGATCACCGGATCTGCACGTTTAGCCGCTTCTTTGAAACCAAAGATCGCCGCCATTTTGAACGCCATTTCCGAGGAGTCGACCTCGTGGTATGACCCGAAGGTCAGTGTCACTTTCACATCGACCACCGGATAACCGGCCAGAATGCCGTTGTTCAGCGCCTCCGTGACCCCTTTCTCTACCGCCGGGATATAGTCGCGCGGCACTACGCCACCTTTTGTAGCATCGACAAACTCAAAGCCAGTGCCTGCCGGCAACGGTTCGAGCGTGAAGACCACGTGGCCGTACTGCCCTTTACCGCCGGACTGACGTACAAATTTCCCCTCCACATCTTTCACCGTTTTGCGCACCGTTTCGCGGTACGTTACCTGCGGCTTACCGATGTTGGCTTCCACGCCGAACTCACGTTTCATGCGGTCGACAATGATTTCCAGATGCAATTCGCCCATCCCGGAAATAATCGTCTGGCCGGATTCCTCGTCGGTGCGGATGCGGAATGACGGATCCTCTGATGCCAGCCGTGAAAGCGCGATCCCCATTTTTTCCTGGTCGGCTTTAGTCTTCGGTTCGATAGCCTGCGAAATCACCGGATCCGGGAACTCCATGCGTACCAGCGTAATGATGTCGGTCGGATCGCACAGCGTTTCACCGGTCGTCACATCTTTCAGCCCGACACAGGCGGCGATATCACCGGCACGGATTTCATCAATCTCGATACGGTCATTCGCGTGCATCTGCACAATACGCCCGATACGCTCTTTCTTACCGCGCACCGGGTTATACACGCTGTCGCCTTTTTTCAGCACGCCGGAATAAACACGGACAAACGTCAGCTGGCCGACATAAGGGTCAGTCATCAGTTTGAACGCCAGCGCCGAAAACTTCTCGTTGTCATCGGAATGACGGAACACTTCGTTACCGTCTTCGTCAGTGCCCGCTACCGGTGGAATATCCAGCGGAGACGGCATCAGTTCGATCACGGCATCGAGCATGCGCTGTACGCCTTTATTCTTGAACGCACTGCCACACAGCATCGGCTGGATTTCACCGGCGATGGTACGCAGACGCAGACCTTCGGTAATTTCCTCCTCGGTCAGCGTGCCTTCTTCGAGATATTTATCCATCAGCGCGTCGTTGGCTTCAGCAGCGGCCGACACCATTTTTTCTCGCCATTCTTCCGCCAGCGCCTGCAGTTCTGCCGGGATCGCTTCATAGGTAAAGGTCATCCCTTGTGTCGCGTCGTCCCACAAAATGGCGCGCATTTTGCGCAAATCCACCACACCGGTGAAATGCTCTTCTTTACCGATCGGAATAACAATCGGCACCGGATTGGCTTTCAGGCGATCGACCATCATCTGGCGGACACGGAAGAAATCTGCGCCCTGACGGTCCATTTTGTTAACGAAAGCCAGACGCGGCACTTTGTATTTATTGGCCTGACGCCAGACGGTTTCAGACTGTGGCTGCACGCCGCCCACGGCGTCATACACCATTACCGCACCGTCGAGTACGCGCATGGAACGTTCCACTTCAATGGTGAAATCCACGTGCCCCGGAGTGTCGATAATGTTAATGCGATGCTCATCGAACGAGTGATCCATCCCGCGCCAGAAACAGGTCACGGCGGCTGACGTAATGGTAATGCCGCGCTCCTGTTCCTGAGCCATCCAGTCTGTGGTCGCACCGCCGTCATGCACTTCTCCCAGCTTATGATTCATGCCGGTATAGAAAAGAATACGCTCGGTGGTGGTAGTTTTACCTGCGTCGATGTGTGCTGAGATACCGATATTGCGGTAGCGCTCGATTGGCGTTTTGCGAGCCATATAACGTCCTTACTGGTTGATGGCTAAGTTGGCGGAGAGTGGTTATCACGTCCCGTCACAAAGTAATGAGTACTAAACTTCTTAATGCGGAGAGTATACTACAATTGTACGTGTATATTCGTACAATAATTTTATTCTATCGATGAAATTGGTGAGAGGCCATCGCGTTGTACAGCAGCAGAGGGATAGGCTATATTGCGCGGCCGTTGATTTTTGTACTTTAAGAGGATAGTCCGATGATAGCCAACCACCCTGAGCGCGGGCAGATCCGCCTCGAAAATGTTCTGACTGCGCTGGGCAATCCGCTACGTCTGGCCGTGGTTCGCACGCTGGCAAAAGGCGGCGAGCATCCTTGCGGAACCTTATTGCAGGGACTGTCGAAATCGACACTGACTCACCACTGGCGCGTATTGCGGGACAGCGGCGTGATCTGGCAGCGCCCGGATGGCCGCGCCAATTTGCTTTCACTGCGCCGCGAAGATCTGGACGCCCGCTTCCCCGGCCTGCTCGATTCGCTGCTCAGCGCCATCGAATCTGACGGCATTACGCTGGAATCCACCCAGAAACATATTTCTGAGCAACATCTTTAACGCGCAGAGAATCACTGCACCGTTAATTGCGATTTCACCAGCGCACAAAACGTATTGATTATAGCCGATGAATGGCTGTCCTCCCGCCGCGCGAGATACAGCGGCGCACTGAGTTGCGTGGCGGCATCCAGTGGCAGGAACACCACGCCATCGCCGCCGAGGCGGGTCATAGACTCCGGCACAATAGAAATCCCCAGCCCCGCGCCGACCAGACTCAGGCACGATGTTAACCGCGGCGCTTCCTGCACGATGTGCGGGCTAAAACCGGCGCGGACATACGCTGCCAGTATGGCGTCATACAATCCCTGCCCGGCACGACGACGGTACAACACAAAAGGTTCGTTGCTCAGTTCTTCGAGTTTGAGCGGCCTGGCGGAAGTCCGCGATGCCAGTTTGTGTCCGGCCGGAACCGCCACCCACATCGGTTCTTCCAGCACTTTTTCCATTTCTAATTCGGGCATATCTTTGACCCGCATACGCACAAATGCGACATCCAGCTCGCCCGCCACCACAGACGCCAGTAACTCGCCGCTGCCGCTTTCTTCAAGCTGTGTGCTGACTGCCGGATAGATTTCCCGGTAGCGGCGCAACAGCGCGGGCACAAAAGTATGCAGCGCGGCCGAGCTGGTGAAACCGATACGCACGCGCCCTTGTTCTCCCTGTGCGGCACGATGCATCGCGGCGCTGAGCTGAGCGGCCCGTGCCAGCACCGCGCGGGCTTCCTGCAATAAGACCTCGCCCGCTTCGGTCGGGATCACCCCGCGCGGCAAACGTTGTAACAAAGGCACGCGAAATTCCTGTTCCAGCCCCTGTAGCAGGCGTGTCAGCGGCGGTTGCTGGATAAACAGCAGTTCTGCGGCGCGGGTAATGCTGCCCGCTTCCACCACGGTGACGAACGCATTCAGACGTTTTAACTCAATCATATCCATACCCTCAGGGTATCTTTTGTCATTATTAAAGGCATTAGACATCATGGCACATCCACGCGCATGATCCTTAACAGAATTTACGCCTCTGGCGGCTTTGAATTACATTTGAGGGAGAGAGTGAAAATGTCGGCACAAACGCAGGATAAATTAATGCTGGATACAGAAGATGGGACCGCGCCGCAACCTGATTGCGGACAACTGTTTAAAGGCTTTTTCATTCTTGGCCTGACCGGTTTCGGCGGCGTGCTGCCGATGGCGCGGCACATGCTGGTGGATAAACGCCGCTGGCTGACCGGCGATCAGTTCACAGAACTGCTGGGTCTGTGTCAGTTTTTACCGGGCGGCAATATCATTAATTTATCCGTCGCGCTGGGGATGGAGTTTCGCGGGCTGCGCGGTGCGCTTTCAGCCATTCTCGGCCTGATCCTGGCACCGACGATTTGCGTGGTGCTGCTCGGACTGGTGTATGCACGCTATCAGAATGAACCGCTGGTGGAACATTTGTTTGCGGGGATGGCGGCAGCGGCAGCGGGTTTACTGCTCTCGACCGGCCTCAAGATGCTGGCACCTTTGCGGGGAAAATGGCTGCAACTGGCGCTGGTCGCCGCAGGCGTCATTGCCATCGCAGGATTTCGCATCCCGATGCTGCCGGTGATGCTGGTGCTGGCTCCGGTCAGTATTTTCATCTGCGCAAGGAGTAAATTCTGATGGCCGTTTTACTCTCACTCGCCCTGCTGTTTACCGAACTTTCACTGCTGGCCTTTGGCGGCGGTAATACCATTCTGCCAGAGATGCAACGTGCCGTGGTGCAGGTACATCACTGGATGAGCGCGCAGGAATTCAGTGCATTGTTCGCGCTGGCGCAAGCCGCTCCCGGACCGAATATGATGATCGTGCCGCTGATTGGCTGGCAGGTTGCGGGATGGTCCGGTCTGCTGGTGTCTTCGCTGGCAAAATTTGGTCCGTCTTCCGTGGTGACGCTGATCGTGATGGGGGGCTGGAAGCGTTATAAAGACCGATCGTGGCGTCAGGTTATTCAGCGCGGACTGGTGCCGGTCACCGTCGGGCTGGTGGTGTCGAGCGGACTGTTGATCGCCAAAGCTTCAGCCACCACGCTGTCACTTGCCGGCGTGATCGCCCTGTGTACCCTGCTGGCGCTTAATAAGCGGATCCACCCGTTATGGGTACTGGCGGTCGGCGCGGTACTGGGAATGGTGCTTGGCTGATAACATTTGAGAACCTGATCGCAATATCAGTCAGGTAAATAGGTTATTCCTTAAGCATTAAGTTTCTATATTTATCAATTCTTTATAGACACAAAATAATTAAGGATGATGATGAAAATCAAACCTCTGAACCTGGCTGTTTCTGCCCTTCTGTTTTCCACACCGGCTGCTTTTGCTGATACCGATCAACCCGAACTGAGTCAGCGGGAAGTGACATTGCTGACCGTTGATGGCCTGCAATTTAAAGATCTCAATCACTCCGGCAAACTCGAACCTTATGAGGACTGGCGACTGACGCCGGAAGAACGCGCGGCGGATCTGGTAAAACGTATGACGCTGGAGGAAAAAGCCGGGGTGATGATGCACGGTTCCGCACCGACGGCCAACAGTCCGATCGGCGCCGGGACTCACTATGATATGGCGGCGGCGGAAAAGATGATTTCCGGCGCCAAGGTCAACAGTCTGATCACCCGGTTGTCAGCGGAAGATCCTGCGGTGATGGCAGAAGAGAACAATAAACTGCAGCAGATTGCTGAAAAATCACGACTCGGTATTCCGGTCACCATCAGCAGTGATCCACGCAACTCGTTTGAATATCTGACTGGCGCGAGCACGGCTTCCGGCAAATTCACACAGTGGCCGGAAACGTTAGGGCTGGCGGCAATTGGCAATGAAAAACTCACCCGCCGCTATGCCGATATCGTCCGTCAGGAATATCTGGCTGTCGGTATTCGCGAGGCACTTTCTCCGCAGGCCGATCTGGCGACCGAACCGCGCTGGGCGCGTATCAGTGGTACTTTCGGTGAAGACCCGACGCGGGTGCATAACATGGTGCGCGGCTACATCGAAGGGATGCAAAATGGCGGCGATGGCCTGAATCAGGGCAGCGTGATTTCGGTAGTGAAGCACTGGGTCGGCTACGGCGCGGCGGAAAACGGCTACGACAGCCACAACGTTTACGGCAAAAACGCGGTGTTCCCGGGCAATAATCTCAAAGAGCACATCTATCCGTTTACCGGCGCGTTCGAAGCCAACGTCGCCAGCGTCATGCCCACCTACTCTATTTTGAAAAACGCGTCCTTTGAAGGCAAACCGCTGGAACAGGTCGGTGCCGGATTCAGCCATCAGTTACTGACGGATATCCTGCGCGGTCAGTATGGTTTCAAAGGGGTGATCCTCAGCGACTGGCTGATCACCAGCAACTGCGAAGACGAATGCCTGAACGGTTCGCCGGAAGGCAAAGAACCGGTACCCGGCGGCATGTCCTGGGGCGTTGAAAAGCTGACGCCGCAGCAGCGTTTCGTCAAAGCGGTGAAGGCTGGTGTGGATCAGTTTGGCGGCGTGACTGACTCACAGCTCCTGGTGAATGCGGTCAACGAAAAACAGCTGACGCAGCAGCGGCTGGATGAATCCGTGGTGCGCATCCTTGAGCAGAAATTCCGCATTGGACTGTTTGAAAATCCGTTTGTGGATCCTCAGAAAGCAGTGAAAACCGTCGGACGCGCAGACTGGCAGAAAGAAGCCGATGCGGCGCAACGTCACTCCCTTGTTTTACTGCAAAATACCGATGATCTTTTGCCGCTGAAAAAAGGCAAAAAAGTGTGGCTGTATGGTCTCGAACCGAAAGCCGCACAGGCCGCAGGTTTCACCGTGGTTGATGCGCCTGAAAAAGCTGATGTCGCGTTGATCCGCGCCCATGCACCTTATGAACAACCGCATAAACAGTGGTTCTTCGGCAAGCGCCACCATGAAGGTTCACTGGCCTTTACCGATGACAATGCCGATTATCAGGCCATCGTAAAAGCCAGCAAAGCGGTACCCACGGTGGTGACGGTGTACCTCGACCGCCCTGCTATTCTGACCAACGTGAATGACAAAGCAAAAGCGGTGATCGGTAATTTCGGCGTCAGCGATGCGGTGCTGTTTAGCCGTCTGACCAGCAGCGAAGCGTATACCGGCAAACTGCCGTTCGAGCTGCCGTCATCGATGGAAGCCGTGCTTAAACAACAGTCGGATATGCCGCATGACAGCGTAAACCCGTTGTTTGACATTGGCTTTGGTCTGGCGCGTTAACGCCTGCGTTTAGCTGACTACCCGCGCCAGCACAAAACCGTCCCAGCCTTTACTGCCGACGGTTTGCAGCGCGGTGGCAGATAAGCGGAGTTCCTGCTCAATCATCTCAATAAAGCGGCGAACGCCCCGAACACGGGCGTCGTCGCTATGCGGATCGACCACCGCGCCGTCCCTCACTGCATTATTTCCCGATCTCCGTCGTGAACTTTTTCGATTTTAAAAAACTCACTCTTAAAGCTAATCCGTCACTGCGGTTTTGTCTGCGTTTTCAAGGGATTCTTCTAATTTCACGATGCGGTAATCACATACGATATCCATTGTCTGAGTAAGGTTGTTCGTAAAACAATCAAAAAGACCCTGTTTTTCATCATGATAAAGATGCGCCAGTTCACACTTTTAGAAGAAAACCCCCTTAAGTTTGTAAAATAATAATGATAACAATTATCATTATGTTTAACATTCGTCTCGTTTTCGTTAAGCCATACCGCGTTATTGCGCCGCGGTTTCCGCGCGTAACCCTGCTGGCTTTTTGGGTCTATTTCACACGCATCAATTAATCACCTGATGATTTATCAGGTTATTTATAGGGACTATGAATATGTTGTTGGCTTTCCCCCTCAAACGCTCGGTGCTGATGTGCGCCATGGCGCTGGCCGTTCCGGCTGCATCAATGGCTGCCGAAGATACCGTGGTTGTCAAAGCCGCACCTGCTGATACCGCAGATGCCCCGACGCAGGGTTACAGTGCAAAAACCAGTAAAAGCGCGACAAAAACGGATCAGCCGCTGATCACTACCGGTCAGGCCGTGTCTGTCGTGACCCGTCAGCAAATGACTGACCAGAACGCCACCACGGTTAACGCTGCACTGAACTATACGCCCGGCGTCTTCACCAACTTTGCCGGTGGCGCAACGCGTTATGACACAATTTCCCTGCGCGGTTTCCACGGCGGTGACGTCAACAACACCTTCGTTGATGGCCTGCGTATTCTCAGCGATGGCGCAACTTACAACTCCATTCAGGTTGATCCGTGGTTCCTCGAACGTATTGATGTGGTGAAAGGCCCGTCTTCTGCACTTTACGGCCAGAGCATTCCCGGCGGTGTGGTGATGGAAACCACCAAGCGCCCGCAGTTTGCTGAAGAAGGTCACTTCCAGCTTTCCGGTGGTACACAAAACACCAAAGGCGGCGCGTTCGATTACACTAACGCGATCAACGATCAGCTGGCATTCCGCCTGACCGGTATGACCCGCAGCAGCGACACGCAGTACGATCACCAGCGTGAAGAGCGTTACGCGATTTCTCCGCAGTTACTGTGGACGCCGGATGAAAACACCTCCCTGTTACTGCGGGCTTATCTGCAAAAAGATCCGTCTGGCGGTTATCACGCCGCAGTGCCTGCCGACGGCAGCCTGTACGGTCAGAAACTGAGCCGTGGTTTCTTCGATGGCGAAACCACCCGCAACCAGTTCAAACGCTGGGAGCAGATCTACAGCTACGAATTCCAGCACGCGTTTAACGACGTATGGTCATTCCGCCAGAACGCCAACTACACCCATTCCAATACCGAACTGGATCAGGTGTATCAGGCTGGCTGGAACGCAGACCGTACGCTGATGAATCGCTACTATTCCGGTGAGAAGTCATCTCTGGATACGTTTGCTATCGACAACCAGCTGGAAGCGGATTTCGCCACCGGCGAACTGGCACATAAAGTGGTACTGGGCTTTGATTATTCCCACTTTATCAACGACGTGAAATCTGATGGCGCCACCGCTGAGCCACTTAACCCGTACACCGGTGTGGGCGGCGATGCCCTGGATTATTACAGCCATTCACGCGGTAAAAACCGTTATGAGCAGATGGGCACTTATCTGCAAGATGAAATGAGCTGGAACAAATGGTATCTGACCCTGTCAGGCCGTTACGACACGCTGAAAACCTCCAGCCGCAGCTACGAAAGCATTTACGGCACGCAGAGCAACAGCGAACGTAAAGACGAACACTTCAGCAGCCGCGCTTCCCTGCTGTACGCCTTCGACAGCGGGATTTCTCCGTACGTCAGCTACAGCCAGGCGATGACCCCATCTGCCCTGCCGGGCGCTGATGGCACCCTGCTGAAACCGATGCAGAGCGAGCAATACGAAGCGGGGATCAAATACCAGCCGGTCGGCACGTCCGATATGTACAGCGCGGCGTTGTATGATCTGACGCAAAAAGACGTGGGTAACCGCGTGGTGGTGGGCAGCTATTACGAGCCGGCAGGGAAAATCCGTTCACAGGGTCTGGAGCTGGAAGCCAAGAAAAAGGTTACCGAACGCTTCAACGTGATGGCCGGTTATACCTACAACAAAGTGCGTATCCGTGATGCCGCCGAAAACAACGGCAACACGCCGTATGTGACGCCAAAACAAATGGCGTCCATCTGGGGTCAGTACAACACGCCGATTGGTGTGGATATGGGTGCGGGCGTGCGCTACATCGGCACACAATGGGCGGATAACGAAAACACCCGTCACATGCCTTCTGCCACGCTGGTTGACGCATCACTGCGTATGAATCTGGTGCAGTTTAATCCGCAGCTGAAAGGCGCGTATGTGCAGCTGAATGCCAACAACCTGTTCGACAAGAAATATGTCGCGGCCTGTTACGGCACCAGCTACTGCTACTGGGGTCAGGAACGTACTGTGGTTGCTACAGTAGGTTATGACTTCTGATAGATTTTTTCAGCTCCTCCCCCTGCGAAGGGGGAGGCTGGGAGGGGGTTTTAAGGGCTAACACCTTGTTTAAGAAAACTTTAACTTTTGATTTAGAACTTAATACCCCACCCCAACCCTCCCCTTCGCAGGGGAGGGAGCGATTCTGAGAGTTTATTCTTCCGGCAAATTCAGCCGCGCTTTCACCGTCTTTCGCGCACTTTCCAGCAACGCATCCGAAGCTTTACGATCAGGTTCGCAACGTGCCAGCGACAAGCTGCCCATCAGCTCTGCACTGACTGATATCGCCGTGGTTTTTGGATCACCAACGCCCATCTCCGTCAGCTGACGAAAAATCATCCCGCGGATCCGTTCGATCCCCCGTGCAAACTCCGCCTGACAAGCTGCCGGCATACGGGGTGTTTCCGAAGCCAGCGCGGAAACCGGACAGCCCTGCGCACGGTTATCACGGTGCCATGGCGAAAGATAGAAATCGATATACCCCTCCAGTTGCTGCTGTGCGGTCAGCCCCTGATTATCTTTATCCCAGCGCGCCATCACCTGATTAAACATCTGTGCGATAGCTGCTTCGATCAGGGCATCTTTTGAGGCAAAGTGCGCATAGAACCCGCCGTGCGTCAGACCGGCTTTACTCATCACGCCAGCCACGCTGACCTGCAACGGCCCCTTGGCGCGGATAGCTTTCGCCGCTTCTTTCACGATCCGCTCGCGGATTTTAGGTTTATGTTCACTTTCATAGCGCATAGTCAGGCCCTGATCATCAGAAAATTGCCGTCATAGTTTACCTGACCGCATCGGTTAACGAAACGCGGGCATCCACCGATAATCCCGGACGCAGCGCCGCTAAATCCGGCTGACCGGCATCGAGACGAATACGCACCGGCACCCGTTGAACAATTTTGGTGAAGTTACCGGTGCCCGGCTCAAACGGCAGCAGTGCAAATGTGGAACCGGAACCCGGCGCGAGGCTGTCGACTTCACCGCGAAACGTCACACCCGGCAACGCATCGACATGGACATCCGCCCGTTGTCCCGGTTGCATTCTGCCGGTCTGCGTCTCTTTGAAGTTGGCTGTCACATAAATCCCCTGCTCCGGCACCAGCGTCATCAGCCGCTGACCGGGCGTGACATAATCGCCCACCTGAACCTGACGGTTTCCCGCCACGCCATTGACGGCTGCAAAAATCGTGGTGTGATTGAGATCCTGTTGCGCCAGATCTTCCGCCGCCTGCGCTTTCACGACTGCCGCATTCGCCAGCGCCAGCGCGGCTTCAATTTCAGCGCGTTTTGCATGTGTGACTGCCGCCTGATTTTGCGCCACATCCAGCATGGCAGCGGCGTGTGCCGAGGTCTGTTCAGCGGTCACGGCGGTGGTTTTATAGCGGTCGGCATCATTACGTGACGTCGCGCCGCTGACCGCCAGCGACTGATAACGCTGCTGTTCGGCTTCGGCGTGTTGCTGCTCGGCAAGGGAGGAACGGATTGCCGTGCGTGCCGCGTCAATCTGAGTCAGTGCCAGCTGTTCCTGCGCCTGCTGGCTGAGCAATGCCGCCTGCTGTTGCGCGACCTGCGCCCGCGCATCTTGAAGATCGCCGCGTGCCGCATTCAGGCGTGCTGTAAATTCTTCGCTGTCGATCAGAACCAGTTTATCCCCTGCATGAACCTGCTGGTTGTGCCGCACCAATACCTTTGCCACAAACCCCTTCACTTTTGGCGCGACGGTAGTCGCATCCGCGGTCAGGTAGGCATCGTCGGTTGATTCCGATGCAGGCGCAGCCAGCAACCAGGCAGCACCGCCAAGGGCAACAGCCAGCGCAATGCCGCTGACCACAAAGATCCGCTTTGAACGTTTACCGGATTTCTCCACCGGAACCGCGATCCCTTCACCTGCTGTGGTTTCACTCATTTTCATTCTCACTCATTGCATGATGGTCATCATATTAATATGATGCTTATCATATAAACAAGCCCCGGGATCTCACAAAAATGCCTGCCACCCTGACGCCATCCGCAACGCTCTCGCCTGCGGATTACCCGACCTCACGCAAGTTTCTGATTTTCAGCATTATGGCGTTCGGCATGTTCCTGGCGCTGATCGATATTCAAATCGTCGCCGCCTCGTTAAACGATGTGCAGGCCGGGCTGTCTGCCGGACCCGATGAAATCAGCTGGGTACAAACGTCCTACCTGATCGCCGAGCTGGTGATGATCCCTTTCTCGGCGTTTCTGACGCAGGCGCTTTCCACCCGCTGGCTGTTCAGTGCCTCTGCCGCATTGTTCACGCTCAGCAGTATCGGTTGTGGATTGTCGTGGAATATTGAATCGATGATCTTCTTCCGCGCTTTGCAGGGCTTTACCGGCGGCGCGATGATACCGACTGTTTTCGCCACCGGTTTTGCCATGTTTCAGGGTAAACAGCAGGCGCTGATCCCGGCGATCCTCGGCATGGTCAGCGTGCTGGCGCCCACGCTCGGACCGACGGTCGGCGGCGTGGTCACGCAGTTACTCGACTGGCGGTGGATTTTCTTCATCAACATCCTGCCCGGCATTCTGGTGGCGACCGGTGCGGTACTGTTCATTCATGTTGATAAGGCTGATTTTTCGATGCTTAAACGCATCGACTGGGTGCATTTATTGTCGATGGCGATAGCCCTTGGTTGCCTGGAATACGTGCTGGAAGAAGGTCCGCGCAAGAACTGGTTCAGCGATCCGCAGATCCAGATATCAGCCTGGTTCTCGCTGGTGGCTTTTATCCTGTTCCTCGAACGCTCCTTTTATTCCAAAAACCCGATCGTGCGCCTGACGCCTTTTCGCGATCCAACGTTCACCTTCGCCTGCCTGTTTAATCTGGTGGTCGGATTCGGGCTCTATGCCTCTACCTATCTGACGCCGGTGTTCCTTGGCCGCATCCGCGATTTCAACAGCCTGGAAATCGGGACGACGGTGTTTGTGGTCGGCGTCGGGCAGTTTTTCAGCACGATTATTGCCGCCAGATTAATCAACCGCGTTGACCGCCGGTTGCTGATCGCCGTGGGATTATCCGGTTTCGCACTGAGTCTGTGGCTTACCACGGCTGTCACCACATTCTGGGGATCGGAACAGTTTTTCTGGCCGCAGGTCGTGCGGGGTCTGTTTATCATGTTGTGTATCGTACCGAGCGTGAACATGGCACTGACCGCGTTTCAGGGGCCGGAACTGCGTTATGCGTCCGGGTTGTTTAACCTGATGCGCAATCTGGGTGGCGCGATTGGTATTGCTACCGTGAATACCTGGTTGCAGGACTGGACACGGGTACATGCGGCGCGTTTCGGCGAAAGTCTAGGGCAATATAGCGACAGCGCGCAGGAAGTGATTGGCTCGCTGGCGCAAAGGATCGGTCATCTCACGCCAGACACTGCGCAGGCCTTACTGATGGCAAAAAGTTTGTTCGGCGCCAAAGTAGCCGCGCAGTCTCTGACCCTGGCCTTCAATGATATTTTTCAGGTGATGGCCTGGATGTTCCTGGCGGCGCTGATCATGGTGCCGTTTTGCCGTAAATAAGCAGACGAATGTAAATAAATGTGGAGCCTGCATCAAAAAATGCCTTTAGCTGAGGGAACTTTTCTAACATGGTGAGAAAGCTTTGGCCTGTTTGAAATAAATCCTTATAATTAGCGGCCCTGAAATGCGATTCGTTACACATACTGAGTCCCTTTCAAGTGCTATGTGCAAGTACACTATCTCTCCGGCCGGTTTCGACTGCGTCGGGGGGAATTAACATCCTGACAACAACTGCCAGTGTGGCATTAACGACCAACGAAAATATGAAAATGAGCATTCGCGCAATCCTTACCCTGGTTTTGGCAGTTGCTGCATATAGCCAGGCGTCTTTTGCTGTGGTCTACCCTCTGCCGGCCAATAACGGTCGTCTGGTCGGTGAAAACATCACAGTTACTGTTCCTCAGGGCAGCAGCCTGCCACTGGAACATTTCGCAGCGCAATACCAGATGGGTTTGAGCAACATGCTTGAAGCCAACCCTGGCGTTGACCCGTTCCTGCCAACTCCTGGCACCGTGCTGACCATTCCTCAGCAACTGATCCTGCCGGATACTCCGCACGATGGCATCGTGATCAACAGTGCTGAAATGCGTCTGTATTACTACCCGAAAGGCACCAACACTGTAGTGGTTCTGCCAATCGGTATCGGTGAGCTTGGCAAAGACACCCCGATGAACTGGGTGACGACCGTTCAGCGTAAAAAAGCCGGCCCGACCTGGACGCCAACCGCAAAAATGCATGAAGAATATGCTGCACGTGGCGAATTCCTGCCAGCCGTCTTCCCTGCTGGTCCGGACAACCCGATGGGTCTGTACGCGCTGTACGTGGGTCGTCTGTATGCCGTTCACGGTACCAACGCCAACTTCGGTATCGGTCTGCGCGTGAGCCACGGTTGTGTGCGTCTGCGTGATGCTGACATAAAATGGTTGTACGACAACGTGCCGCAAGGTACACGCGTTCAGTTCATCAACGAACCGGTGAAAGCCACCATTGAGCCAGACGGCAAACGTTACATTGAGATCCACAACCCGCTGTCCTCTAACCAGGAAGAGTTTGATTCCCAGCAACCGCTGCCAATCACTCTGACCGGCAGCGCAAGCAGTGTTGCGATGGATCCTGCGGTTAACCAGACTGTGGTTCAGCGCGCGATCGAGATGCGTTCCGGTATGCCGGTTCAGGTCAACTGATAGCGTCTTTGATGTCTTTGTGAAAAAGCCCCGATCTTCGGGGCTTTTTTTTGCATAGTGCCGATGCAAAGGGCGGCGTCTCAGTTGCACTGAAAAGCTGTGCCGAGAAAGTTTCGGTTTCTCAGTTGCACTGAAAGCTGTGCCGAGAAAGTTTCGGTTTCTCAGTTGCGGTGATCACTTATCGGGCAGCGCCGAAACCGACCAGAGGGGAAAGGCTTTTCCCCTCTGAACTCCCTTCGCTTTTTCAACACGCGCTTCCGCTCGCGGGCTATGTTTCAGAAAACACTGCGACAGGCTGGAAATCTTGCCGCTGCGCGGTACCTTCATTTCGGGATTGCAGCCTTGGGTCTGCAACCTCTCATTCAGCAAGTTTTCTGAATCGCCCGCACGATCTGAAAATCAACGGCAGACTGTTTTTCATCTTTTAGAAAAGTTGATTGGCGTGATCAAAAATGGCACCGAGTGAATGGTTCGAGACCCGAGGCTCGAAACCTGAAATTCGGGGATCGCGCAGCGATGACATTTTGCGCCACTCACCAATGCGCCGGAACATGTCCGTCGTACCTGCGACAGCGCGCAGTTAAAAAAGCGCGGAGTCCAGAGGCCCGCGCGTTACCGGGTCTCTGGTCGGTGTGGGCCGACGCCCACGACCTTGATTTTGACCTTAAGGCCAGTTTGGGTGGCAACCCAAGGTATTGATCTTGAATTTGAAGTTAAACCCCAATCTCACGGCCAATCCTGTGCCTGTCATTAAACCGTCACAACTCTCCCTTAACCTTCCGGTAACAAAAAATATCTATATGTGTTTTTTTATTTCCGATGGTTTAGAAAAAGGAGTTTTGACAATGCAACAATCTGTATCTCTGATCGCCCGCGCTGTGACTGCCGCCGTGCTGCTTTCCGCCTCTGCCGCCTCCCTCGCCGCTGAAACTGACACGCTGACTGACCGCGCCGCGAAAGGCGTGCTGACAGAACCGGGTGGCGCACGCCGCCTGAGCGGTGATCAGACCGCCGCGCTGAAAGCATCGCTGTCCGACAAAACGGTGAAAAACGTCATTTTGCTGATTGGCGACGGCATGGGTGATTCTGAAATTACCTCTGCGCGTAACTATGCCGAAGGTGCAGGCGGCTATTTCAAAGGTATCGATGCCCTGCCGCTGACTGGTCAGTACACACATTATTCTCTGGACAAGAAAACGCAGAAACCAAGTTATGTAACTGACTCTGCTGCTTCCGCCACTGCCTGGACAACCGGCGTCAAAAGCTATAACGGTGCGATTGGCGTGGATGTAAACGGTAAAGATCACCAGACCATTCTCGAAATTGCCAAAGCGGCGGGTAAAGCCACCGGCAACGTTTCCACCGCTGAATTGCAGGATGCCACACCGGCAGCGCAAATCGCCCATGTCACCTCGCGCAAATGCTACGGCCCGGAAGAAACAGCAGAGAAATGTGCCAGCAACGCCCTGGAAAACGGCGGACGCGGTTCGATCACTGAACAATTGTTGCAGGCTCGTGCGGATGTCACGCTGGGCGGCGGCAGAAAATCATTCAGTCAGCTGGCGAAAGCCGGTGAGTTCCAGGGGAAATCACTGAAAGACCAGGCGCTGGCGCAGGGTTATGTCTGGGTGGAGAACGCTGAACAGCTGAGCGCAATCACGCAGGCAGACCAGAAGAAACCGGTACTGGGCCTGTTTTCCGAAGGCAACATGCCGGTTCGCTGGCAGGGGCCGAAAGCCACTTATCACGGTAATATCGACAAACCTGCCGTGACCTGTGAAGCCAATCCGCAACGCACCGCAGATATCCCGACGCTGGCGGCGATGACAGAAAAAGCTATCGACCTGCTGAAAACCAATCAGAACGGTTTCTTCCTGCAAGTTGAAGGCGCATCGATTGATAAGCAGGATCACGCCGCCAATCCATGCGGACAGTTTGGTGAAACGGTCGATCTGGATGAGGCCGTACAGAAAGCGCTGGAATTCGCCCGTCAGGACGGCAACACGCTGGTTATCGTCACCGCCGACCACGCGCATTCCAGCCAAATAATCGAAGCCGACGCCAAAGCACCGGGTCTGACGCAGACATTGACCACCAAAGACGGCGCGCCGATGACCATCAGCTACGGCAACTCCGAAGATGATTCGCAGGGACATACCGGGACTCAACTGCGCATAGCCGCGTTCGGGCCACATGCGGGGAATGTGGTCGGTCTGACAGATCAGACAGATTTGTTCTATACGATGCGGGATGCCATGGCGATCAAGTAATGCAGGATAGCCGCTGCATTTGGGCGGCTTTTCAAAAGCCTAAAATTTTATAACCTTGGGTTGCTATCCAAACTGACCTTATGGTCAAGACCTTGGGTTGCCACCCAAACTGGCCTTAGGGTCAAGACCTTGGGTTGCCACCCAAACTGGCCTTAGGGTCAAGACCTTGGGTTGCCACCCAAACTGGCCTTAGGGTCAAGACCTTGGGTTGCCACCCAAACTGGCCTTAGGGTCAAGGTCGTGGGCTCGCCGCCCACACTGGCCCAAAGGGTTTTAAACGAAACCCTTTGGAATCCTGCGTTTTTTTAACTGCGCGCTCCGCTCGCTGGCTATGTTTCAGAAAACACTGCGACAGGCTAGAAATCTTGCCGCTGCGCGGTGCCTTCACTCGGTCCCGGAGCCTTTGGTCTCCAGGCCGCTCCGTTCAGCAAGATTTCTGAATCGCCCGCACGATCATAAATTCAAAAACGGAATGGATTTATCTTTTAGATGAGTTGATTGGCGTGCTCAAAATTCAGCTGAACGGAGCGGCTTCGAGACCAGAGGCTCGAAGACCGAGAGAAGGCAGTGCGAAGCACCTGGATTTGCGCCACTCACCAATGCGTCAGAACATGTCCGTCATACCCGCGACAGCGCGCAGTGAAAAAAGCGCGGAGTCCAGAGGCCCGCGCGTTACCGGGTCTCTGGTCGGTGTGGGCCGACGCCCACGACCTTGACCTTAACCTTAACCTTAAGGCCAGTTTGGGTGGCAACCCAAGGTCTTGGCCAGTTTGGATGGCAACCCAATGCCTAAGCCTTAGTGCAATAAATTATCCAGTCTGTCGTCATCAATCCCGTCCGGCTCCAGATGCGCGGTCACATCCGCGGACTTGAACAATTTGCTTACCGCCATTTCAGCGGCATCACCAATATCGTGGCCGATATCCACCGTCAGGGCGCCATCGACCTCAACGTGAAACTCGACAAATACGCGGTCGCCGCCGTTGCGGGTGCGAATGTCATGCACGCCGCGTACACCTTCGACACTTAATACTGCCGCTTTCACGCGCTTACGGTCATCGGCACTCAGTTCCCTGTCCAGCAATTGTTTCAGCGCATCTGCCGCCATACCGCGGGCGTTCCAGAGCATGTAGAAGGAAATCAGCAGTGCGCCGATGGAGTCGGAACGCGTCCAGCCGAAGTAGCGTTCGAAAATCAGCGCCAGAAGAACAGCGATATTCACCGCGACATCCGTGACGTAATGCGCGCGGTCAGCGGCAATCGCGGTCGAGCCGGTGCGTTTCACCACGTACGTTTGCATCAGCACTAAACCGGTGGCCGCCAGAGAGCTGCCGATGATGACCCAAATCCCAAGACCAAGCTGCGCCAGAGGTTCCGGATTAATGATACGACCGATGGATTCACCACCCAGCACCAGCCCCGCCGCTCCCAGCAGCAAGGCCTGAACAAAGGCGGCAACGGCTTCGGCTTTGCCGTGCCCGTAGCGATGGCCTTTATCAGCTGGCCGTATGGCGTAACGCACACCGATTAACGTCACCATCGACGCAAGCACATCGACCAGACCGTCGGCTGCTGACGTCAGCAACGCAATCGAACCGGTGGCAGCCCACGCCCATACTTTTACGCAGACCAGAACCAGCGCCACACACAGGGAGACCAGCGAGGCAATACGTGTCAGCCCTTTATAGGACGGTGCTGGACGGCTCATGGTTTGCTCCTGCGGAGCAGATATTTTGGGGAAGTGATCACAAGAATTTCCTGAAGCAAAGAATCAAATTTATTTGATAAATACAAATACCAGGTTCGCAGTATAACCCATTTCGTCATTTTAAGACCTTCCCTATGGTTTGGATCTTCGTGCTCTCACTGAGGTTTATTGACCTATATTTACTTGCATTTACATCAATACAATCTAGCTTAAAACAAGATTTCTTTGTTCCGGCGCGCGCGCACCGATAATCAGATGAGCATTATGACAAACGAAAAAAATAACCAGCCTTCCGCGTCTGAAGACGCACACTCAGAACTCGATTCCAGCCAGGTCAAATCAGGAGAAGGTTACAAGCAAGACACCAAAGACCAGAAAGGGTCAGATAAAGAGTCCGGTAACGATAATCAGGACAACGATGAAAAGCGCAAAGGTCCGGGCAAGAAGCCGCTGATCATCCTCGGAATTGTCGTGGTGGTAATGGTGGTCGTGTCACTGGTCTGGTGGCTGATGACCAAAGATCAGATCAGCACCGATGACGCCTTCACCGAAGGCGATGCCGTGACCATCGCGCCGAAAATCGCCGGTTATGTCACGAATCTGGCGGTGAAAGATAACCAGTTAGTCAAAAAAGGCGATCTGCTGGTAGAAATCGACCCGCGTGATGCCACCGCACAGCGCGATCAGGCACAGGCGCAGCTCGGTCTGGCCGTCGCCCAGTTGCATCAGGCTCAGGCGCAGTACGACCTGGCGAAAGTGCAATATCCGGCGCAGCTGGCGCAGGCTAAAGCTCAGCAAACCCGTGCAGAAGCCAATTTGCTGAATGCTACCGCTGATTTCCGCCGCCAGCGCGGTGTGGATCCACGTGCCACCACCCAACAAAATATTGATACGTCCAATGCGCAGGTGCGTTCTGCAACGGCCGATCTTGAAAATGCCAAAGCGCAGGTTCAGGTTGCCGCTCAGGTACAGCTGAACATTCGTCAGGCTGAAACTAATGTTGAGGCACGTCAGCAACAGGTTGAGCAGGCGAAAGCTCAGCTGGAAACTGCGACGCTGAATCTTTCCTATGCGCAGGTTCGGGCACCGTTCGACGGCTATGTCACCAAACGTAATGTGCAGGTCGGCACGCTGGTTCAGGCCGGTACGTCGCTGTTCTCCGTAGTGTCGAAAGATATCTGGATCGCGGCGAACTATAAGGAATCGCAGCTCGAACGTATGCGTCCCGGCAACAAAGTGGAAATCACCGTTGATGCCTTCCCTGACATCAAACTTCACGGTCACGTTGACAGTATTCAGCAAGGCACCGGCTCGCGCTTCTCGGCCTTCCCGGCTGAAAATGCCACCGGTAACTATGTGAAAATCGTTCAGCGCGTGCCGGTGAAAATCGTCATCGACAGCGGGCTGGATGAAAATCATCACCTGCCGCTGGGTCTGTCAGTCGAACCGACGGTGACCGTCGAATGAATGAAGATCGCAGCTACTGGAAACCCAAGGCCAATCCGTGGGCAGTTGCCGCCGTCGTAACCATTGCGGTGTTCATGGAAATCCTGGACACCACCATCGTTAACGTGGCGCTGCCGCACGTCGCCGGATCGCTGTCTTCCAGTTATGACGAATCCACCTGGGTACTGACGTCCTATCTGGTGGCGAATGGCATCGTGCTGCCAATATCGGCGTTTCTCAGCCGCGTCATGGGGCGTAAAACTTACTTCCTGATTTGTATCGGCATGTTCACCGTCTGCTCCTTCCTGTGCGGGATCGCCACTGAACTGTGGCAGATGATTCTGTTCCGCATCCTGCAGGGCTTTTTTGGCGGCGGTTTGCAGCCGATTCAGCAATCGGTTCTGCTTGATTACTTTAAGCCGGAAGATCGCGGTAAGGCGTTTGGTCTGTCTTCCATTGCCATCATCGTTGCACCGGTTGTCGGCCCGACGCTGGGCGGTTACATCACCGATAACTTCAGCTGGCGCTGGGTGTTTCTGATCAACATTCCGGTGGGCATTATCGCCCTGCTGGCGATTTATCAGCTGCTGGAAGACCCACCGTGGGAACGTAAGGCCAAAGGCAAGCTCAGCATCGATTACATCGGTATCGGGCTGATTGCGCTGGGCTTAGGGTGCCTGCAGGTCATGATGGACCGCGGTGAGGATGACGACTGGTTTAAGTCTGGCTTTATCGTGACGTTCGCCGTGCTGGCCGCTACCGGGATTGTCGGGGCGATTTACTGGCTGCTTTACGCCAAAAAGCCGGTGGTCGATTTGCGCTGTATGAAGGATAAAAACTTCGCAGTGGCCGGTTTGCTGATGGCCGGAATGGCGATGATTCTGTACGGCAGTTCGGTGGTTATTCCGCAACTGGCGCAGCAACAGCTGGGGTACACCGCCACGCTTTCCGGGCTGGTGATGTCGCCGGGCGCGATACTGATTGTGCTGTCGATCCCGCTGGTGCTTAAACTGATGCCCATCGTGCAGACGCGCTACATCATTGCGTTTGGTTTCTTCCTGCTGGCCGCCTCGTTTATCTATTCGGCGACGCTGACGCCAGATGTCGATTTCACCACGCTGGTGATGTATCGCAGTGCGCAGTCCCTCGGCCTGGGTTTCCTGTTTGTACCGCTGACCACTATTGCGTTCATCACCATTCCGCAAAGGATGAATGCCGATGCCGCCGCGCTGTTTACTATGTTCCGTAACGTCGCGGGGTCGATTGGTATTTCGCTGGCGACCGCCGGTGTGACTGAGCGAACGCAGGCGCACAGTGCCCATATGGCGCACAACATGTCGCCGCTCAACGAACAGTTTAATCAGGCGGTCAGTAAAAGCGCTGAGGCTATTCGTGATTTCGCCCACATCGTCGGCGACCCGATGCAGCTTGCCACCGTGCGCATGTATCAGGAGATGATTTCGCAATCGCGCATTCTGGCTTACATCGATGTGTTCGGTTATTGCGCCATCGTCGCCGTTATTTTGATCCCGTTTTGTTTCCTGCTTTCGCCAGTTAAGAGCGAAGGTAATGCCGGAGCACATTAAGTTGAACAAGAAAAGCTCTACTCTGAGAATTCAGCCATCCGTGATGCCGTCCTGCTCCTCCCCCTGCGAAGGGGGAGGTCGGGAGGGGGTTATACAGACAGGCACCCGCTTCCTGACTCTTTCGACATTGACGCTGGTATTAGCAGCGTGCTCCGTTGGCCCGGATTATCAGAAGCCAAACCCGGTGACGCCGACGTCGTACAACGATATGACACAGCCGAAAGATAAAGACGGCGCGTCAATTGCGCTGCCTTCTGAACCGAATCCATTGTGGTGGAAAGCGTTTAACGATCCGCAGCTCGACAGTCTGATCACCCGCGCCATTGCCGGGAATATTTCCCTGCAACAGGCAGTATTGCGTATCGCCGGTGCCCGTGAGCAGGTGAAACAGGCTGAAGGCGCATGGCTGCCGTCCGTTCAGGGCAGCGCGAAAATGACGCGTCAGCAGCTCGGGCTGAAAGGTATTCTCGATTCCAGCGGCGCATCCCAGCAGCTCAACGATCTCGGTCCGCAGGCCTCCGGTGCCATTGATACCGCCACCCGGCCGGTGAACTTGTATCAGGGCAGTTTCGACGCCAGCTGGGAGCTGGATTTATTTGGCGGCACGCGTCGTCAGGTCGAAGCCGCAAACGCGCAGACTCAGTCTTCAGTCGAACAGCGCAACGATGCGCTGGTCTCGCTGCAAGCCGAAGTTGCCCGCGCTTATCTGCAACTGCGTGGCGCGCAAAGCGTGACAGCCGCCATTCAGACCCAAATCGACGTGGCGCAGCAAACTTTAGATCTGACGCAAAACCGTCAGCAGAACGGGCTGTCGCCGCAATTAGATGTGGAGAATGCCCGTGCGCAGTTAGGTTCGCTGCGCGCTCAGCTGCCGCAATATCAGGCGCAGGAACGTCAGGCGATGAACGGACTGGCGGTTTTACTCGGTCAGACACCGGGTTCGCTGGATGCCGAACTTTCCGCGCCGAAACCGATGCCTGCCCTGCCCGCAGCCGTACCGGTCGGTGTGCCGTCACAGCTGGCGCGCCGTCGCCCGGACGTGCGTAAAGCCGAAGCGGATTTACACGCGGCAACCGCCAATATCGGGGTTTCCGTCGCACAGTTATTCCCGAGTATTTCGCTGACCGGTCAGTTCGGTATGCGTAATACCGACGTGAGTTATCTCGATAACTGGAGCAGCCATTTCTACTCGTTTGGTCCTCAGATTTCCCTGCCTATTTTCCAGGGCGGACGTCTGGTGTCCAGCGTGCATCTTTCCCGTGCGCAACAGGCCAATGCGGCGCTGAATTACCGTCAGACCGTGCTGACGGCGTTGCAGGATGTCGATAATGCGCTGGTGAATTACCGCACCGATCAGGATCAGGTCAGCGGTTTAGATCAGACAACCGAAGCGTTGCAGACCGCCTTTGATCTGGCCAGCGACAGTTACCGCCAGGGGCTTTCGACGTTCATCAACGTGCTGGATGCCCAGCGCCAGCTGGCACAGGCGCATCAGCAATCCGCTGAAGCGAAAGTGAAAACCAGCACCGATCTGGTGTCATTGTATAAAGCGCTCGGCGGCGGCTGGGAACCGTATCAGAACGTTGATTTGCCGACCTATACCGTGTTTGGTCCGGCAGCGACGCCAGATGTGAAAGTACAAACCACGTCCGGCGTGACACCGTAACGCCGGTGTTATACAAAAGGATTAATGCGAAGAGATAAAATCAGACGGCGTGGACGGGGCAGGCAATGAAAAGTTCTGCCTCATCCGCGCCACTTCACTGACCGGCGTCAGCCCGAATAAGCGTTTAAATTCGCGGCTGAACTGCGACACGCTTTCATATCCCACCTTCGCGCTGGCCGCCGACGCAGTCAGATTATTACGCAGCATCAGCAATCTGGCCTGATGCAAACGGGTGGACTTTAGATATTGCATTGGCGATGTATCCGTGACGGTTTTGAAGTGACTGTTAAATGTCGGCAGGCTCATTCCCGCTTCTTTCGCCAGCGTATTCACATCCAGATGCGAGTCGTACTCCGCGTGCAGTTTCCGTAATGCCTTCACCACTTTGCCAAACTGTCCCTGCATCGCCAGTGCGCTGCGTAACGTGCCGCCCTGAGCGCCGGTCAGCACGCGGTAATACAACTCGCGCATCATCGCTTTGCCCAGCATTTCTGCATCCAGCGGAGATGCCATCACCTGCAAAAACCGCAAAACAGATGCCCGCATCGCGTTATCCATCGGACTCGATACCATACTTTTCGGCGATTTCACCTGAGGCGGATCAAATTGGTCGTGCGCTGGCAGAAGAAGCGTTGCAGGCCGGACATCGCGTGGTCGGCACGCTGCGTAATGCACAAGCCTGCGAAGAATTTGATGCAGTGGCACCGGGGCGCAGTTTTGGTCGTGTGCTGGATGTCACCGATTTTGCAGCTGTCGCCCCGCTAACTGCGGCGGTAGAACAGGAAATCGGAGCCGTTGACGTGCTGGTCAATAATGCCGGTTACGGGCATGAAGGGATTATGGAGGAATCGCCGCTGAGCGACGCACTGCATCAGTTTGACGTCAATGTGTTCGGTGCGGTGGCGGTCATCAAAGCTTTCCTGCCCTATTTCCGTCAGCGCCGCGCGGGGCACATTCTCAATATCACGTCGATGGGCGGATTTATTACGATGCCCGGCATCAGTTATTACTGCGGCAGTAAATTCGCCTTACAGGGAATTTCTGAAACACTGACCAAAGAGCTGAAACCGTTCAATATTGCCGTCACCGCCATTCAGCCGGGATCGTTCAGAACTGACTGGGCAGGACGTTCAATGGTGCGATCCCCGCGAAGTATCAGCGATTACGACGAAAGTTTCGGTCCTGTTCGTGAAACGCGGGAAAAACGCAGCGGCCACCAGCCCGGTGATCCGAAGAAAGCGGCGCAGGCCATTTTGCAACTGATCAACGCGCCTGAGCCACATGCTTCCCTGCTGCTGGGCAGTGACGCCGTGAAATTCGTCAGGGAAAAGCTGCAACAAGTGAAAACCGATATTGATACGTGGGAAGCAGTGAGTCGTTCGACCGATGGCTGAAACACTTTTTTGCTAAACCCTTTTCGCTAACATCCTCTTTTAAGATTCCCGGTCAGCGCTTTTCTATCAGACTGCGCTATTCTGTTCAGACACTGAAATCATCCTGCCTGCGGGCAGGATTTTTGTCTGAATAACAATCGGGTAAAACAATGAACTCCATTTCCAGCGAAGATAAAAAACCCAGCTGTGATTCAGTGATCAACAGCGTGGCCTACCGCGACGGTAAGCGATTGCAGGATGTGACGGTCGAAGACATCAGCGAAGTACTGAAAGAACCGGATACGTTTGTCTGGCTGGGATTATGGCAACCTGAAGATGCCTACATGCGCAGTATTCAGGAAGAATTCGGCCTGCACGATCTGGCGATTGAAGATGCGCTGACCGCCCATCAGCGCCCGAAGATCGAGCAATACGGCGAGTCGCTTTTTATCGTCACGCACACTGCGCAGAAAGTAAATGAAACCATCGAGTACGGCGAGACACACCTTTTTCTTGGCAAAAACTTCCTGATCACCGTGCGTCACGGCGCGTCATCCAGTTACAAAGACATCCGTAAACATGCCGAAGAACGCCCGGAAATGATGAGTAAAGGGCCGGCTTATGCGTTGTATTGCGTGCTCGATTCCATCGTCGATAACTATCTGGAAATTTTGCATCAGTACACCGGTCAGTTTGATGCCATCGAAAAAATGATGTTCCAGAACACCTTCAATCAGCAGGCGGTACAACAGGTGTACAGCCTGCGGCGCGATCTGTTGTCACTGCGCAACGCCGCCGTGCCGATGGAAGATATCTGTAATCAGCTCAGCCATCATTATGAAGAACTGATGCCTAAAAGCCTGCGCGCCTATATCCGCGACGTACAGGACCACGCCAATCAGGTCATCCGCACCACCGACGATGTGCGCGAAATGCTGTCCAACGCCATGCATGTCAATCTGGCACTGGTGTCCGTGCATCAGAATGAAGTGGTGCAACGGCTGGCAGGCTGGGGCGCGATCCTGGCGATCCCGACGGTGATTTTCAGTCTGTACGGCATGAACTTTAAAAATATGCCGGAGCTGGATGACTGGTGGGGATATCCGCTGACACTCGGCGTCACCGTGGTTGGTTGCGGATGGCTTTACTGGAAACTCAAAAAATCCGGCTGGCTTTAAAATCAAGACCTTGGGCTCGCCGCCGACACGGGCTCAAAGGTCAAGACCTTGGGTTGCCACCCAAACTGGCCTCAAGGGGCGCCTATCGCCGCACCCCTTGAGAATCCCGGGCTCTTTTACTGCGCGCTCCGCTCGCTGGCTATGTTTCAGGGAACACTGCGACAGGCTGGAAATCTTGCCGCTTTGCGGTCCCTTCTCTCGGTCCTGGAACCTTTGGTCTCCAGGCCGCTCCGTTCAGCAAGATTTCTGAATCGCCCGCACGATCTTAAATTCAAAAACAGATTGTTTTCATCTTTTAGAAAAGTTGACTGGCGTGCTTAAAATTCAGCTGAACGGAGCGGCTTCAAGACCTATGGCTTGAAGACCGAGAGAAGGCAGTGCGAAGCACCTGGATTTGCGCCACTCACCAATGTGCCGGAACATGTCCATCGTCCCAGCGATAGCGCGCAGTGAAAGAGCCCGGGGGTCTTGGGGGGTGGCGGCGATAGGCCGCCCCCCAAGTCGGTGTGGGCCGATGCCCACGGTGTTGACCTTGACGTTAAAAACGGGCGCGGGTAGCCAACCCCGCACTTTTCACTCTTCCACCGGAGCAACCCTCTCTGCCGGTTTCTCCAAAATCATCGTCTGTGTCTGACTCAGACTGATCCCCGCAGCCCGCAGCATTTTGAGGATTTCGTACAGCAAATCACTGCGCGTGCCGCTGACCATGCGCGGGCTATTCACATAGCCGGTCACGCTCAGCACAATCCCGGTCGGGCCCAGTTCTTTGAAACTTACCGAGGCCGGTGGATTTTCCAGAATGGATTCGTGCAGGTTGTAGGCTTCCAGCAGCAAGGTCTTAACCTGTTCAGGATCGATATCCAGCGGGAATGTCAGTGCGATAGTTGCCACGCCCTGCGCGTTGCCCATGGTGGCGTTACGCACGTTCTGCGATATCAGCTGGGAGTTCGGTACAATCACGGTGGATTTATCACTCAGCTGAATTTCAGTAGCGCGGACATTAATACGACGGATGTCCCCTTCTACACCGCTGATGCTGATCAAATCCCCTACTTTCACCGGACGCTCTGTCAGCAGGATCAGACCGGAGATAAAATTCTTCACAATCTCCTGTAAACCGAAACCGATACCGACCGACAACGCACTGACGATCCACGCCAGTTTGTTCCATTCAATACCCAGCGACGACAGCGTCAGCAGAATGATCAGCACATAACCCACGTTGGTGAACAGCGTTACCAGCGAGGCGCGCATTCCGCGATCCATCATGGTTTTCGGCAGGAAATCGTTATCCAGCCAGCGGCGTGCGGAGCGCAGAATATACCAGCCGACCACCAGACACAGCACCGCGTTAACCGCGTGCGCCGGAATGATGTTCATGCTTTCGAGGCCTTTACCGCCCCAGATATCGACCACTTTTGCCAGCAATTCCAGCGGCGTCGTGGTGCCGAACGTACCGTTAAGCAGCGCAATCGCGGCCATCAGCAGCAGCGCGGTTTTACCGATTGCCGAGAATAATGTGGCAGCCAGAGACAGATGGCGGTCATTGACGCTCAGCGTGCCTTTGAGGATTTTGCCGCTGTGCGTGGTCGGCGAAAATACGCTTTCGCAGAGATCAACAACGAAGTGGATCAGCAGGTACAGGCAGCTGACCACCAGACCAATCCACAGCAGTTCGAAGGTCACGAAACGCGCCAGCGGGATGTAACCGATCAGCAACGCCATCAGAATGACAAAAGCGGTCAGGCTGATAACCAGGTGGATAAGCCCCGCCAGCGTGGATCGCGCTTCGGTCTGCTCGCCTTCTGCCTTCATTCTGCGGCGCATACGGTTGACGCGAACCGGTGCAATCAGGCAGTTGAGCGCCACCAGTAACGCCGCTAATCCGTTGCCGAATAAGGTGGCGGAGACGCTTGCACCGACCAGGTTATTCAGTTGTTCAATAATGCCGAACAGGAAAATAAAGCCCGCCAGCAGAACCGGGAATGACGCCAGCGTTTTCGCCAGCGGATCCGCAATTCCCGGCAGACGCCATGACGGATGGTTATTGGAAAGTAACGCAATACCCAGCCCGGCGATCACCGCAGAGAAATAGGTCAGTTCAACCAGTTGTTCGGCGAATTCTGTCACCCACGGCGACGTATCCGGCAATCGGGTGAAAATATAGCCCAGCAACTGGACGCTGATGCCCAGCGTTAACGTGGTGCTCAGCGTGGTGAAACAGGCCAGGAAACTGCGACGAAAGCGTCCCTGCGGCAGCCAGCGCGGCAGGATCCAGTTCATCGGTTTGTCCAGCACGCGGCGGCCAAACACACCAATCACCAGTGCCAGGAACAGATAAATGCCGGTGCCGACGCGCCAGTCATCACTCCACGCCTGCGTCCAGGCATCTTTAACCTGCGAACCAAAATCATCAAAACGTGCCGCATCATCATCGTTTGGCGTAATCAGCGGTGCCCAGAAATTGCTGCCAAGAATGCTGCCGGTATTGAGCGCAATCTGGGTTTTCAGTGCGTCACGACGTAAGCCAGCGATTTGCGAAGACAGATTTTGTGCGCCAACGGCAATCGCTTTGGTCTGCTCGAGTTGTGTGGTCATCAGCGTTTTGCTGGCGTTAAGCTTATTACGCTGGCTGATCACCTGAGGAGTTTCAGTGAGCGTGCCCGGCGCAGGTGCCGGGCCAAGAACGTCCAGCTGTGCCTGCACCTGCGCCAGCTGAGGGGTCAGCGCGGCAGTCAGCTTGTCGGCATCTTCTGCCAGTTTCTGTGCGGCATCGGTCAGGCCGGTGTATTTCTTATCTGTTTTCGCCGATGAAACCTGCTGTTTCAGCTGATCCAGACGCTTTTGTAACGCCGGTAAGGCGGTGGTGACATTCACTTTTACCGGTTGTTCTGCTGTGTCAGGCTGACCGGTACTGTCGTCCGCGTAACTCAGTACAGGCGTCAGGAATAAACATGACAACAATGCCAGCAGCAGCGGCACTCTTAACATTTTTTGCATAGAAGGATGATTCCGGGAGCTCGAAAAATTATTTTTTTAGAAAAGCGGGAGAAGAATACTCTTTCTTATTAAGAAGAATAGTAGGGATTGTCTGTTTGTTTCACTGTCTGAAAACGGACAGCCCGCAGAAAGGGCTGCCCTTGATCAGATTAGTCGTTTTTACCTAGCATCTGGCGGAGGATCGCAGCGGAATCCGCCGGTTGCAGTGCCAGAATGCCTGAATACAGACTGATGGAAATTTCACAGACCTTTTCGCGATCGACATCCGGTTTGGTCAGGTCGCTGAACATCTGCAATTGCTCGCCGTACATATTCGCCAGCGCCTCGCGCACCGGCGCCATCATCTGGACCACTTTTTCAGTGCTGACGGCCTGAGGCTGCGTCGTCTGCCCGTTGCCGGTCGCCAGCAGTAAATCATTCATAGTGTTGAGATCTTTCTGGAACAATGCCGGAGGCAGAACCTCCGCAGTATTAATCCCGCCGCTGACCTGCGGGTAAAGGAATTTGAAGCAGCTGCCGTCTTTGCGCGCCTGCAACGTCTGCATTTCTTCCAGATTGACCTGCATCGCCTCGTTCACATTGGCGTCCGGCGCATGGGTGATACGCTGCGAGAGCAGAACGGATACCATCGGTTTCACGGTGTCGATCGCGTCCTGCTGCGTTTTGCCCTCTTTCTTCATGTTCAGAATATTGCTGCGGATTTGCGCGTAAAGCGCCGGTTCCTGCATTTTGATGGTGTTATACAGCGGCAGGGCTTCCAGCGCCTGGTCGATCTTCTGCTCTTCGCTGTTGCCTGCCAGACGCGGTTTGACCAGTCCGCCCCATAAAATATTGCCGCCGACAATCAGCACCAGAAATAAAACGACCGCCGGGATGCGCCCGATTTTGCCTTTTTTGTGTAACACGCCGAGCAGCGAGCCAACCACCACGCCGCTGATGCCCCACACCATCACTTCTGTCCAGTTCATAATCCGTTGCCTTCAGAAAAATTTAGTGACTTCCAATTTGTGCGACCGCATCACGGCTGGCGTCAATACGCGCCTGCCCGTGCAGTTCTGTCAGTTTGCCCGTCCGCATTTCCAGCAGGCGGTCAGCGTGTTCAAAATAGTGATCATCGTGACTGATTGCCAGCACGGTTTTCCCCATATCACGCAATTGTGGCAACAGCTCACGGTAGAACGTCCGGCGGAATTGGGGATCCTGATCGGCTGCCCATTCGTCGAGCAGCAGGAAGTCTCGCCCTTCTGCCGCCGCCAGCAGCAACGCCACGCGCTTACGTTGCCCCTGTGACAGTTGCAGGTTAGTGACTTCGTTGCCGCTGAACTGGAGTTTTTCTTTCATTTTCAGTCGTTGCAGCCAGTCTTCCACGACCAGCGGATCCGGCTGTCCGCCTTGCGGGCCAATCAGCTGACCAAACAGATGGAAATCAGTAAAGACCGCCGAGAAGATCTGCCGATACTGTTCAGCATTTTCTGCCGTAACCGGTACACCATCGAGCAGGATCTGCCCGGAACGCGGCTGATACAGGCCGGTCAGCAACATCGCCATGGTGGATTTTCCGCTGCCGTTGCCGCCAATCAGAAAGACCAGTTCGCCGCGGGTGATGGTCAGATTCAACGGACCGACGCCAAAACCGGCGCCCTCTGATTTGCCTTCATAACTGAACACCAGGTCGCGTAATTCCAGCGTCTGCCACTGTTTTGCAGCAATGGCTGGCGTAAACGCCTCATTATATTCCGCCAGTTTCAGCGATTTCAGTTTGCCAAACGCCACCTGCGCGCTGAGCAGCGTCGGCAGTGCGCCGACCGCCTGCAACATCGGTGTACGCAGGAATAACAACGTCAGGGAATAGGTCGCCGCCACTTCGGTATTGGACCACCCCATGCCGTTGGCCATAAAGAACACCAGGCCGATTGCGCCCAGCATCATGATATTCGACCAGTTCACGGCGCTCAGATGGAAAGTATCTGCGCGGATAATGTGGTGGCGATACTCTTCAGCATCTTTGCGATAAACCTCATCGAACAAATGACGCGCCCGCTCGCGGTTCAGCGCCAGCTCTTTGCGCCCTTCGATCACTTTCTGGTAATCGGTTTGCAGTTTGTCTTCCGCCTCGCGCACTTTCGCCAGATGGCGGTAAACGTGAGACACCAGCTTAAAGCCGCCAAAGATAGTGATCACCAGCCAGATAACCGTCACCAGCAACATTTCCGGCGACAACCACGCCAGATATCCGGCGCAACCAATGGTCAGGATAATCCCCTGCACCAGTTCCGGCAGACGCACGAACGCCAGTGTGATATTGCGGATGTCACTGCCAAGGCTTGCAAGCAGTTGTGCATTACCGATCTGCTCGATACGCTCAATATCGGTGTCTAAAATACGTTTAATGAATTGTCCGCGCAGGCGGTAAATAAAGTGGTGCCCCAGCACGGTCAGGGCCAGCTGGGAGCCCAGCGTCACGGCCATCAGCAGCAGTAACAGCCCGAGAAATTCCGGCAGGACAATTAAAGAAGCCTGTGTGGTTTGAATCAGTTTCAGATTGATAAACGCGATCAGGCCAATGCCCAGAACGGCGCTGAGCAAACTCAGCGCCATCACCCCTAAAAACGGCCAACGGTATTGCTTAAAAACAACGCGTAACAACTCCATGAATTTTTCTCGTTCTGAATGCAGGAAAATGATGCTGCACGCAGTTTAATGACACATCTTGTCATATCAAGAACAATTCTCATTTTCCCGGTCATCCGGTCGGATCACCATGCGCTCAAACTTGCCAGCCACTACCAGATAGCCAAACATGCCGAGTAAACCGTGTGCGCCAACAAACCACAACGCGAGGTTAAAGGAGCCGGTCGCCGCCACGATATAGCCGATCACTACCGGCGTAATAATCCCGGCCACATTGCCCAGACAGTTAAACACCCCGCCACTCAGGCCGATCATTTTCTCCGGTGCCGTATCGGACATCACCGCCCAGCCAATCGCTGATAAACCTTTGCCAAAGAACGCCAGCGTCATCAGCGCAATCACCGCCGCATCAGTGGAAACAAAGTTCGCCATCGCCAGCATGGCGGCAAAAAACATACCCAGCACAAACGGTGTTTTACGCGCTTTTGACGGACTGACGCCGCGGCGGATCATGTAATCCGACATCACACCGCCGAGCACCCCGCCGGTAAAGCCGCAAATCGCCGGTAACGCGACCACCCAGCCAGCCTGCATGACCGTCATCCCGCGCCCTTTGATCAGGTAAATCGGGAACCAGGTCATAAAGAAGTAACTCATCGAGGTAATGCAGTACTGACCAATATAAATGCCCCACAGCGTGCGACTCTGGAACAGTTGCATCACTTCGCGGAAGGTGAATTTCTGGCGCGAAGCACGGCGGTTAAGTTCGAGATCGACCAGCGCACCGTTGGCGCGGATGTGTTCGAGTTCGGCAGGTTTGATGTGCGGACTGCTGTGCGGTTCTTTATAAAAGGCGAACCATAAAATCCCGGCGAACAGCCCGACCGCGCCCATCCACAAGAACACATGTTCCCAGCCGAGCGCGTGAGTCAGCCACGCCATGATCGGGGTGAATACGCCAATCGCCATGTACTGCGCGGAGTTAAACAGCGACGTCGCCGTGCCGCGTTCATTGGTCGGGAACCAGCAGGCGACAATGCGTGCATTGGCGGGAAATGCCGGAGACTCCACCAGACCGAGCATAAAGCGCAGGAAGAACAGCATGATAGCCGCCGAAATCCCGCTGACGCCGAACCAGCCGACAGTACCCTGTAACATCGTAAACACTGACCACAGTATCAGGCTGCAACCATAGACCCGCCGTGCGCCGAATTTATCCAGCAGCCAGCCACCGGGGATTTGCCCGATCATATATGCCCAGGCAAACGCCGAAAAAACCATCCCGAGCATCACCGGATCGAGGCTCAGCACCCGCGACACTTCCGTACCGGCAATCGACAGCGTGGCGCGGTCGGCGTAGTTAATCACCGTGATGGCAAAAATCATTCCGAGGACCACGTAACGGAAATGACCCGGTTTCACCGCCTCTGCTGCCGATTCGCGGACCAGCGGTTTGGCGTTATCTGACACATCTGTAGGGGACGTCATGTTTTCTCTCCAGACTTATGAGTGCATTCCTTGCTTTTTGTGACCGGAGACACAGTTTTTGCCGTTTCGGTCACGCCATTCAGATCTAAAAAATCCAAATTAATTAACAGAGTAGAAACATTTAACGATACGGTCTAAGTTAAAAAGACAATGGAACAAGTCAAAAATTGAATGATTGAATTAAACCAGTTGCGCTGTTTTGTGGCGGTCGCGGAGGAATTACATTTCGGACGCGCGGCGAAAAGATTGTTTATGACGCAGCCTCCGCTGAGCCGTCAGATCCAGTTACTCGAACATGCGCTTGGCGCGTGTTTGCTGGAAAGAACCAACCGGCACGTCAGTCTGACGGCCTCGGGAAAGACGTTTTTGCGCGATGCAAAACTGATCCTCGAGTTCACCGGACAGGCGCAGGAAACTGTAAAACGCGTCGAGAAAGGGGAAATCGGGAGGCTGATGCTGGGGTTCACTGCCGTCAGCGGCTACTGGCAAATTCCGCAGATTATTGCGCTGGCGGCGCAGGAACTGCCGGAAATTACGCTGGTGCTCAAAGAGATGGTGTCTTCCGCGCAGCTTCAGGCGCTGGCGGCGCGTACGCTGGATATCGGCTTTGTGCGCCAGCCGGTGGCGCTATTTCCCCTCGCCTATCAGTGTGTGCTGCGCGAGCCGTTATGCGTGGCGCTTCCCGCTGCCTCCGTTCTGGCGGCGAAACCGCGTATCCGTCTGCGCGACTTTGCTGGTCAGCCGTTCATTATGTATTCCGCCACTGAAGGCAAATACTTTTACGACTGTGTGGCCGGGCTGTTTGCCCAGGCCAACGTCGTGCCACATTACGTGCAACATTGCAGCCAGACCCACACCATTCTCGGGCTGGTACGCGCCGGTCTCGGGCTGGCGATTGTGCCGGAAAGCGCCCGCCAGCTGGGCTTTCCTGATATTGAGTTCCGCCCGCTCAGCCACCCCGATGCCTTTGCTGAAATTTACATGGCCTGGCGGCAGGACGGCGAAACCCCGGCGCTGGCCGCTTTCCGGCAACTGGTGACGGCGCACAGCACCGCAAATGGCGCTATCGCAAGAAAAAAGCTGACAGGCCGCCGCACGCTTCCTAAACTGAGGTAATGGATAAAGAACAAGAACTTCGCCGAAGTAAACGTAACGCGCTGGGGCTGCTGCTGATTGCCGCCGCCCTGTTTGTCATCACCCTTTTCCTGCCACCCAACTTCTGGGTTTCCGGGCTGAAAGCCATTTCCGAGGCCGCGATGGTCGGTGCCATGGCTGACTGGTTTGCAGTCGTGGCACTGTTTCGCCGTGTACCGGTGCCGTTCGTCGCCTCACATACGGCGATCATCCCTAAAAACAAAGACAAAATTGCCGATAATCTGGCGGTCTTCGTGCAGGAGAAATTCCTCGCCCCCGCGACCCTTATCACGCTTATCCGTCAGCATGACCCCGCACGGATGCTGACCGACTGGCTGAATGCGCCGGATAACGCGCAGCGGTTTGCGAAATATGCCGTGAAGATGATCCGCGGATTTCTGGATGTCACCGACGATCAGCGTATCGCGCAGCTTATGCGCCGCGCGCTGTATCGGGTGATCGACAAAATCGACCTGTCAGCCTCAATTGCCACCCTGCTGGAAAGCCTGACTAAAAACGGACGCCATCAGGAGCTGCTTGATCAGGCGATGGATCAGCTGGAAATCTTGCTGGCAAAAGACAGCACGCGGCAGTTTATTTCCGCGCAGATTGTCGGCTGGATGAAACGGGAACATCCGCTGACCGCCAAACTGCTGCCGACCGGCTGGCTGGGACGCAACGGCGCGGACTTAGTGTCCAATGCAGTGAATTCAGTGCTCGACGATATGGGCAATGATAAAACCCACGCCTTCCGTAAAGGGTTTGACCGCTCGGTGCAGAACTTTATCTGGAAGCTGCAAAATGACCCCGCGACCGCGCAGAAGGCCGAAGACATCAAGCAATACCTGAAAGATGACGAGAAGCTTAACGCGTACGTGTTGCAGCTGTGGGGCGATATGCGTAACTGGCTGAAAGACGATTTAGAAAGTGAGGATTCGCGGGTGTTCGCCAAAGTCACCGAATCCGGGCAATGGCTGGGCAATGCGCTGGCACAAGATGAAAAGCTGCGCCTCTCGCTGAATCAGCAGATGGAAACTATTGCGGAGAAAGTCGCACCGGAGTTTGCCGAATTCCTGACGCGTCATATCAGTGACACGGTAAAAGGCTGGGATCCGCGTGATATGTCACGGCAAATTGAGCTGAACATCGGCAAGGATTTGCAGTTTATCCGCATCAACGGCACGCTGGTCGGCGCCTTTATCGGCCTGGCGCTGTATCTGCTTTCGCAACTGCCAGTGGCAATCCCGTGGGTGATGGCGCGGATTTAACCGAGCCTGCTTAAGTCGTGTGTTAGCTCTTAATACCCCAGCCCACCCCTCCGGTTTAGACCGTGGAGGCTGGGAGGGAGTATTAAAGACAAATCAAAAAGCTAAAATATGCGCCCGCCATTATTTTATCGAACTACTTTATTGCCTGATTAATCCCAAAAGAATAGAATCACCCGACTTAAATATAACAAAAACGCTTTTATTCGGATTTTTATTACCAGCAAGGATGCGGAAACATGATTTATTTGATCAGGGTAACTCTTTTGCCCGCTATTATTTTGTTATCAGGATGCAGTTCTCAGCCCAATATATCTCAGCAGGCAGAACTTCAGCCCTCTGTCAGTAAAACAACCTTACATTTGCAAAGAATTTCTACGCTGGAAGATAAAGACGCGGTTACGATTACTGCAGGGCAATTACAACCAGGAGATATTCTGCTTTCTTCCTCTACAGGCGTGACATCACTGGGCATCAGACTATTCAGCATGACTGGCGTCAGCCATGCCTCGGTGTATCTGGGCAACGGAGAAGTGGCTGAAGCGGTCGGAGATGGCATACAAATAATTTCTTTAGAAGACGCATTAACTCACAGCAACTCCATGGTGAGCTTACGCAAGCAAAAATTAACAGACTTACAGGCCGCGAAATTAAGAATTTTCTCTCAGAATAATCAGGGTAAGAAATACAATTATAAGGGCATCATTATTATTGCGCCTTATACATTGACGCGAAGAGTTTGTGATTTACCGCTGTTTTTCGGAAAGGGAAGAAGCACCTGTATAAACACTCTGGCTACCGTCCAGATGGGTGATGCTCCAGAAACGCAGACGACTTTTTTCTGTTCCCAGTTTGTTATCGAAGCCTTTAATTTTGCAGGCAGTCCTGTTACAGCTTCAAACGCGCTCTGGATATCTCCTGCTGATCTTCTGCACATGCGTGAGGGAGATGTCTCTTCTTTCACACCCGTTCAGCCACTGCAATATGTCGGTCATCTGAAAAAGTGGAATTTATATAACGCGGTGTTTGGTTGACTGTTAATGCTCCCCCTTTGCAGAGGGAGCAAAACACATTACTTCACAGATTTGCTGAATGCATCTACCGCCAGAATAGCATTCGCTACGTCTTCGGCAGAAAGAGTGTGGTTCAGGTTACCCAGCGTATCGCCCTCGCCGCCTGCCAGCGCACCGACTTTCACCAGATTGGCGAACGATTCGTTTTCCAGATGCATTTCTTTCAACGTGGTTGGCATTTTGATGGCGCGGTAGAAGCGAACGTATTTCGCGATCTCTTCGTCAGGACGCTGTTCCAGTACCATTTGCGTCAGCGTACCGTACGCCACTTTTTCGCCATGGGTCAGATGGTGAATATCACCTGAAATCGCGGTAAAACCGTTGTGGATGGCATGTGCGCCCGCCAGACCGGCATTTTCAAAGCCCAGACCGGAAAGCAGTGTGTTGGCTTCCACGACCGCTTCTACCGCCGGTGTCACCAGTTTCTGCTCAACCGCGGTATAGGCGCTGTAGCCGTAAGTCAGCAGCGTTTTCTCGCACGCTTCTGCTATCGCCATACCGGCAATTGTCGGGTCGCCGCCCACCATGGAATGAGAATGTGAACGCAGCACAGCCTGCGCCTCAACAAACGTCGCCAGACCGTCGGCAATACCGGAAGCAAACAGGCGTACCGGCGCCTGTGCGCAGACATGGGTATCAACCAGTACCAGATCCGGATTTTTGTTGTAGAAGCGATAAGATTCGAAAACACCTTCATCCGAATAGATAACGGAAAGTGCGCTGCACGGCGCATCAGTGGAAGCCACGGTCGGCACAATCACCACATTTTGCTTCAGTTCATCGGCAATAGCTTTTACGGTATCGAGCGTTTTACCGCCGCCGAGGCCAACCACTACCTTCGTTCCCGCATCGCGGGCGATGGCGGCAAGACGGGTAATTTCGTTGGCCGAGGCTTCTCCGTTAAAGCGTTCATAATGGAATTCAACGTCGGCTTTTTTCAGTGACGCGTTAACGCGATCACCGATAATTCCCCAAACGACATCATCAGCTATCAGGAATGATTTTCCGCCCAGAGCAGGCAGATAATCCCCTAATTCATCCAGAACACCGCTGCCCTGAACGTATTTCCTTGGCGAAGAGAAGATAAATTTACTCATGATAAAAACCTCTTTTCGTTGATAATGCTTACGTGAATAACTACCCCGAGGGTAACGCAGCGCGGCAGGAAGCCCAACCCTTTTAATTCACATTAACAGCATGACTCGCAAAGAAAATTTTCAAATAATGAGGATGTTTAAGATATTGCGGAAAATAATTTTCCGATCAAGTAATACCCCAAAATGATTATATAAACCGGCATGATTTCCTCACATAACTCATTCCGTCGATTGTTAGCTTTCATCTATTGAATTCATCAATAAAAGCGACTTCCGCTTATCAGCCAGTCACGTATTATTCACTTCATTGGCAGCACGTCGTAAGCAGTGGTCATTAGCCAGCTCGCTGTTAGCCATTCCATTAATATTTCGAACATTAATAAGGGAACAGCATGTATAACTTTCAGCGCTACAATGCCAAAGAACTGGCGCTTGCCTATATGAGCAGCAAACCACACGATTTTTCGCCAAATGAATTTTTACAGCAGTTGAAAGAAGTCGAAAAATCTTTCGATGCTGCGCTGAGAAATCCTCAGCAACAGCCGCAGAACGGAATGCTGGTGAAGGCGTTTTGATTGCCATCCTGGCTTTCATCAGTTGAGTACCGTGCGTTACCCTTGCTTTACCCGTTAAAGCATTTTGCAAGATCCTGTGTCTGGTTCACCTGCAAAAAATAATAATGTAGAAAAGCAAAAGCCCCGAATTATCGGGGCTTTTTGTATTTTTATCAGTCACAGCTCCCCCAAATCATTCAAGTTGCAGAAAGGCGGCAAACGAACGAATCCCGATGAGCTGACTAAAGTCAGTGATTCGGGGGAGCGAATGCAGCCAACGCACCTGCGGCCTGAAGGATGACGGGGACTATTTCGTCATTTTACGATCGTCAATGTACTTGCGTTTTTCCGGCGCGGGCGGGAAATACTGATACAGCCAGGTTTCTGACAAGGCAGTCTGTCCGTTACGCAGGAACATACGCAGCTCAACCGGTGCGACAGAATCGCTGTCCGGATACCAGTCGAACAGAATGCGATAACCATCGAACGGCTGCACATACAGAATCTCGATATTTTTGATTTTCCCGTGAGAGACGTTGATGACAGGCTCGATGCCTTTATCGGCAAACGCTTTCAGCTCGCCGCCAACGAAATCGATGGCAAAACGTCGCGCCCAGACCTGCGGATAGTTTTCGCCAGGAGCCCAGCCTTCCGGGAAACCGCCCATACCGGTACGGGTCGCCAGCACATTGGCCAGCGGGCTGCGGTGCGGCGGCTCAGAACTCCAGTACAGTTTGTAGCTGAAGCTGAACTCAGCGCCAGATTTCACCGCTTTTTCCGGCTGCCAGAAGCACACCACGTTATCCAGCGTTTCGCCGGTCGTCGGGATTTCCATCAGGTTAACCGCGCCCTTCCCCCAGTCTCCGACCGGTTCGACCCACAAACTCGGGCGTTTGTTATACCAGCCAATGACATCCTGATAATTGTCGAAATCATGGTCTAGCTGCAACAAACCAAACCCTTTCGGGCTGTTATCGCTGAATGCGTTGAATTGCAAACTCTGCGGGTTATTCAGCGGACGACAAATCCATTCGCCGTTGCCAGTCCACATTTCCAGACGATCTGAGTCGTGAATTTGCGGATGGATCGTATCGCAACGCCCGCGTTCACTGGTGCCACAGCTGAACATACTGGTCATCGGAGAAATACCCAGCTGTTTGATGTCCTCGCGGGCATGCAGGTGGTTTTCGATTTCCATCACCACGCGGGTCGGTTCGCAGTGGATCACGAATTTATAGGCCCCCGTGATGCTCATGCCGTCCAGCAGCGCATAAACGGTGAACGTCGTATCGCCGGGTTTCGGGGTATCAAACCAGAATGCAGTAAAATCCGGGAATTCCTCCGGCTGATCCGTGAAGGTATCCACCGCCACACCGCGCGCTGACAGGCCGTACTGGTAGGTATCATCCACCGCACGGAAATAACTGGCGCCGAGGAAAGACACCACGTCGCGACGCGTCAGTTCCGGCGCTTTATTGACTTTAAAACCGGCGAATCCGAGGTTTGAGAAGCCTTCCAGCTGCTTTGTATCCACACCTGCATCGTGATAGTTGAACAGTTCAGGGCGGAAATGAATCTCACGCGCCATATGTTTCACCGGATCCACGGAATACATGCGCACACGGCGCTTAAAGCCCATGCCGACGTGGAATAATTCCACATCCAGCTGGCGGTCCGGCAGACCATTCCACAGTGAATGCGCATGATCGTACTGAATGGCGTTGTAAGCCTGCGGCGTCAGTTCAGCCAGCGTTTTAGGCAAGGGTTGAGGCGCGCCACCGTAGGGCTTGTCCGCCAAATCTTTCGCCATTTTTTTCAGCGCATTGAAATCAAACGGCAATTCGCCGCCGTCTGCCACATTCGCCTCTGCCGCTTCTGCGGAACGGGTGAACAGTGTGGACATTGCCGGCACACCACACCAGGCGGCGAGTGCCATAGATGCTTTAATAAATGCTCTTCGTTCCATGCCAGAATCGTTTCCTGTACTGGGCAAAAAATCTGGGGCTTCGTCACAAAAACGCAGTCCCCGCGTATTCAGAATTTTCGACCCTAAGGCTAACGTAAAATTCACAAGCCGAGTACAAGAAATTGAATGCATTCAGCTAATATTTCGCTTGAAAAAGTTAGCGCTTATGACTGCACTCATCCCCCGTATGGCACGGGCTGAGAGGGTTTTTGGAAACAAGGGATTGAGCCGTAAAGAATACCCTGTTTAAGGGAGATAACCGCAGAGGACTTTAGGAGCATTCTGTTACCGCAAAGTTGCAACTCATCCTGTGACAGTGTCACTCATTAATTTCCCACACCCTCTTATAGATGTTATAAATTTGTAAAGCAAAATTCCTCACAGCGGAGTTAACGCATGTCAGATGAACTTATCCAGAAGAAGGTCCGGGCGCTGTACGCTCAGCTCACCGGTGAGATTTCACTTTCCTGTTCACTTCATATCAATGGCGCCGGAAATCTGCCGTCTTATTATCCGGTCACCCCGCTGATCACCGCGTCCGTGGCATTAGCCGGAATGGCGCTGTCGCGGTTACTGGCGCTCAGGCATGGCGCACATGAAACCGTGACCGTCGACCGGCGGCTGGCGTCGCTTTGGTGTAAAACCAGCATCAGGCCAGAAGGCTGGGAAATTCCACCCGCCTGGGACAGTCTGGCGGGTGACTACGCGACAGCAGATGGCTGGATCCGTTTGCATACCAATGCGCCTGCGCACCGCAAAGTGGTGGAAACGCTGCTCGGAAAAGCACAAAGCCGTGAAGCACTGGCACAGCGGGTCATTATGTGGAAAAAGGCTGAACTGGAACAGGCCGTGGTGCAGGCGGGAGGATGCGCCGCGCAGATGCTCAGCCCGGATCAATGGCAGCAGCATATTCAGGGGAAATCCCTGCACAATGAGCCGTTGTTTCAGCGCTCTTTAACACCGGCAGCCATGCTGCCGCAGTGGGCATTATCGCGTGAAAAACCGCTGGCAGGCATTAAGGTTCTGGATCTGACGCGGATCATCGCCGGGCCGGTCGCCACACGTTTTCTGGCCGGACTGGGTGCCGATGTGTTGCGTATCGATCCCTTCGGCTGGGATGAAACCAGTCAGGAAGCCGATGTCACTTTGGGTAAACATTGTGCGCGGCTCAATTTGCATAACCCGCAGGACCGGCACCGGTTCGAAGAATTATTACGTGACGCAGATGTGATTGTTCATGGCTACCGTGCCGGTGCGCTGCACAAACTCGGCTATGGCAGCGAGCAGCGTCGTGCTATTGCGCCGGGTCTGGTGGATGTCTGTCTGAACGCCTATGGCTGGAGCGGGCCGTGGCGCGAGCGGCGAGGCTTCGACAGTCTTGTGCAGATGAGTTGTGGCATTGCGGAACAGGGAATGAAGCTGTCGGGGAGCAATAAACCGGTGCCTCTGCCGGTTCAGGCGCTTGATCACACCACAGGTTATCTGATGGCCGCAGCCGTTTTGCAAGGTTTAGCCCAACGGGTGGAGACCGGTCAGGGCAGCGAATTCCGTCTGTCGCTGGCACGTACCGCCCGGGAACTGATGGAAAATGGCGCATCCGCCGCCAGCGATGAATCGCTGATTGGATCCGCAGAACAAGCCGACTTCTCAACGGAGGCGGAAATCACCGTCTGGGGCAATGCCCGGCGTTTGCTTGCGCCGGTCTGGCTGGAAAACACGTCGCTGCAGTGGGATTTACCGGCTTCACCGCTCGGTTCTTCCCCCGCTGGCTGGCGGTCAATGTGAGGATTTCACGGTAATAATGAAAACGCCGCCTTGCGATATTGCAGCGGCGTTTTGCCGATCATTTTCTTGAAACGGGTGATGAAATACGGCGCATCAGAAAAGCCGCATTGCAGCCCGATCTCTTCAACCGAACGGTCGGTTGACCGCAGCAGTTCACAGGCGCGTTTTACCCGCCGCGTGGCGAGATAATCCTGAATAGAGCCGCCCGTTTCCTGCCCGAATACCCGTGATATATAGCTTTCTGAAAGCCCCAGCGCAGCCGCAAGGTCTGCCAGTGAAAACTTCTGCACGTAATTTTCTTCGATCCATTGCATCACTTTCGAAGCCGTCGTGCGGCTGATGGTTTTCGGCTGCCCGTCTTCCGCAGGCATAAACACCATCAGTTGCAGGATAAGCATGGTGATTTCTTCCCATTGATCCGCCTGCGGTTCGGGTAACTGATTAAACTGTTCGAGGATCACTTCGATATGACTGGCATGATCGCTCAGGTCAAAAATAGGCGCGGCACGGTCGGCATCCCAAAGACTGGCGAATCGCCTGCGGCGCTGCGGGAATGATTGCAGACAGCCATCCAGCAACTGATGATCGAGATGAATTGTGGTGCGCAGATACGCGTTCTTCTCGTCCGCTTCCACAAAAACTTTATGCAGTTTGAATGGCGGGAAGACAAACATCCGACCCGGTCGTAGCGTGTATTGCTGATTATCGACAATCACAATGCCGTAGCCCTGACTGACAAAAAGTAATTCCAGGCACTGATGCCAGTGAAAATAATTGGCGCTGCCGCGGCTCATCCGGTTAAAAGAAACCTGACGTTCGTTAAGGGCAATACGTTCGAGATAATCAGATGCCGGCATTCGGGTCGTTTCCTCGCAGTGTATTTTTGCGTCTTTTTTCTTCAGGACAACAAAACACAATTTTCAGTCTGTTTTTTATAATTTAAGCCCTATCACCCGCCATTTAATAACCACAATTTTAAAAATCACGTCATTCTGTGAAGCAGTTAACAATCAGCACTTCTCACTTCTCTATATTTCAGTCTCGACGCAGAGAATTGAAATAATATTTCAAATTAATAAACCCCTATTTTCTGGTTCCCATTCAGTCACCGGGAGAACTTTGATGACCCTGAATATTGTGAATATCGATAATCCGTTGCGTACCCGCGACGATGTGCAGCAACTGCTTAATGAACTTCTCTCGGCGGTGTCGCCGTATACAGAAGAAGGTAAAAGCGGCATTGATTTGGGAAACTCCACCACGCATTACGGTAAAGAGGTCGCCAAAATGGAGGCGCTGTCGCGCATGCTGTGGGGGATTTTCCCGCTGCTGGCCGGTGGCGGCGAATGCGCAGATCTGCCCTTTTACCTGAATGCCATTCGCCTGGGTACCGACCCGCAGCATCCGCAGTACTGGGGGAATATCCGCGATTTCGATCAGCGATGCGTAGAAATGGCCGCCTTCGGTGTCGGGCTGACGCTCCTTAATAAGCAACTCTTGCAGCATTTCACCCCGCAGGAACAGCAGAACCTGGCGGCGTGGCTGGATCAGGGGCGTGATGCGACGATTCCCAATAACAACTGGAATTTCTTCCCAATCATGGTGCAGATGGGCTTTAAGCAAAGCGGTCTGCCCTGGGATCAGGCTGCCGCAGGCGCCCGTTTTGAATTGATGGAAAGTTATTATCTTGGCGATGGCTGGTATTCCGATGGTCCGGGCCGTCCGCGTGATTACTACATTTCAATGGCGTTTCATTATTACGGACTGCTTTACGCACAAAATATGGCGGATGTGGATGCGCCGCGTGCCGCCATGCTTCGTGAACGTGCGCAGCGTTTCGCTCAGGATTTCATCACCATGTTCTCCGCAGAGGGTGCGGCCGTGCCTTTCGGCCGCAGCCTGACCTATCGCTTCGCCGAAGCGGCTTTCTGGAGCGCCGCCGCGTACAGCAAACTGGACGTTTTCACGCCGGGCATCATCAAAGGTGTGATCTTGCGTCATCTGCGGCACTGGCTGAAAGAGCCTATTTTTGACCGTGACGGCGTGCTCAGTATTGGTTATCACACGCCAAATCTGGTGATGGCAGAAGACTATAACGCGCCGGGTTCCCCTTACTGGGCGTGCAAGCTGTTTCTGGTGCTGGCCCTGCCTCAGGACGAGGCGTTCTGGCAGGCCGATGAAGCGCCACTGCCGGAACTATCCCGCGCTCACTGCATTCCTCATGCCAGTCAGATCCTGACCCGCGATGCCGAAGGTGAGCATGTGGTGATGCTGACCTCCGGACAGCTTGAGCTGAATAACTTTGTGAATACCGAAGCCAAGTACACCAAATTCGCCTATTCCAGCCAGTTCGGTTTCACACTGGATCGTGGCCGTTACGGGCTGAATCACGCCGGTTGTGATTCGATGCTGATGTTCTCTGAAGGCGACGGATATTTTCGCGGACGTCGCGACTGTGCCGAAACCCGCATCACCGGCTCGATGATTTATTCCCGCTGGCTGCCGTGGCATGACGTTTGCGTCCGCACCTGGCTTATTACTTGCGGAGACTGGCATCTGCGGGTTCATCACATCGAAAACCAGCGTCCGCTTGATACAGCCGAAGGCGGTTTCGCGGTCATTCAGGAACCTTCAACGCAAACTGAATTCACCGGCGATCGCCGTGCGATAACGGTCACAGCACGTAACGGCATCAGCCGGATTGTCAGCCTGGAAAGTCAGGCTGTGCGGGAAGCCGGTGTGGTGATCACCCCGCCGAACAGCAGCATTATGTTTGCTGAAACGGCGGTCATTCCGGTGCTGCAAAACAGCCTTCCCGCAGGTTCACACTGGCTGATCACCGCCGTATGTGCGTCGGCAACCGGTGATATCAGCAACAAAGACGTGCCGGAAGTCAGTCTGGAGGGTGCGCTACTGCGCTGGCAGTCTCCCGGCCACCGCGGCCAGATAACGTTAGGTTAACCGTCAGAGTCCGTTTCAGGAGTCACTATGAAAGCGATAAAAACTGCCAGTAAAACGGCTTACTATAAAATGAGCAGCTTTATATTCCTGTATTTCTTCACCTGGTCTTCAAGCTTCGGGCTGTATGCGCTGTGGCTCGGCCAAAAGGCCGGTCTGGACAGCGTCAGTATCGGCACGGTATTTGCCATCAACGGCGTATTCGCGGTGATCATGAAGCCGGTTTATGGCTACATCATGGACAAAATCGGCATGAGCAAATCCCTGCTCTATTTTGTCGTGCTGGTTTCCGCGCTGATGGCGCCGTTCTTTATTTACATTTACCAGCCCCTGCTGGAAAGCCATCTGATGCTTGGGATTATCGCCGGTGCGCTTTATCTGAGCCTTGGCTGGTACGCCGGTGTGGCGGCTTCTGAATCTTACGCCGACCGCTTCAGTCGCCTGTACCACATGGAGTTCGGTCAGGTACGGATGTGGGGCTCGCTCGGCTGGGCGCTGGCGGCCTCGTTTTCCGGCTTACTGTTTAATCTGTCTCCGGCCTGGAACTTCGGTCTGAGCAGCGCCACGTCGCTGGTGATGTTAGCGGTTCTGCTGTCGCTGAAAATTGGTGATGAAGAACTCAAAAATAACGACGTGATTTCTGCGCAAAAAATCGTGTTCAGCGACGTTATTTTGCTGCTCAAAAACCGCAAATTCTGGATGTTCTCAATGTATGTCGCGGGCGTGGCGTGGATGATGTTTGTCGCCGAACAGCAGTTCTCACGCTATTTCGTCACCTTCTTCGACACCAAAGAGCAAGGCAATGCCTGGTACGGATATCTGAGCACCGTGCAGTCCGGTCTGGAATTCCTGATGATGATGGTGATCCCTTTCCTGGTGAACTATTTCGGTGCCAAGAAAGGCCTGCTGCTGGTGGGCGCAGTAGTGGGAATACGTCTGATCGCTTCCGGACTGACCAGCGATCCGCTGCTTATTTCGATTATCAAACCGTTCTACGGGCTGGAAATCGCCCTGCTGCTGGTATCGGTATTCAAATATATCGCTGAGCATTTCAGCAAACGCGTCAACGCCACCATGTATCTGCTGGGTTATCAGGCAATGATTTATGTTGGCTCAATCGTGGTCGCCCCGCCTGCCGGTTACTTCTATGACCGCATTGGTTTCGAACACACGTATCTGGTGATGGGCGGCATTGCACTGTGCTTCACGCTGATTTCTGCTTTCACGCTATCTGCCTGTCACAGCCTGCGTTCCGGCGCGCCAGCCCCCGCAGAACCTGCCGAAAACAACGGCGAACTCGCGCCGCTGAAATGACCGACTGAAATCCATCCATTGACTCTAAGACACTTATTGCTCTGCAAAAGGGAGACGTTATGACGCTCAACATCACGAAAGAAAAGTTACTGCCCGTTGAACTGAACCAGCTGGACAGAATTGCTTTCGCGCAAAAATTACAACGGGCACGCCAGGTGGTGCTCAGTAAAATTTCCCGCAATCTGGATAAATTTGGCGATAAGTTTCCGGCAGAAACCTGCGAAAACGGCCACTACAAACTGACGGAGAATGTGGAGTGGACCACCAGTTTCTGGACCGGACAACTGTGGCTGGCGTATGAGATGACCGGCGACGACCGTTACCGGCTGGCGGCAGAAAAACAGGTGACGTCATTTGGTAACCGCATCGCTAACCGCATTGATACCGCCACGCACGATCTCGGTTTTCTCTACAGTTTGTCCTGCGTCAGCGCCTTTAAACTGACCGGCAACCGTCAGGCACGCGGATTTGCCCTGCTGGCGGCCGAAGCTCTGATGGAACGCTTCAATAGCAAAGCAAAAATCATTCAGGCATGGGGGGATTTAAAGGATCCGGAACAGGCCGGGCGCATGATTATTGACTGCAATATGAACCTGCCATTGCTCTACTGGGCAAGTGAACAAACCGGCGAACCTCGCTTTGCAGACGCGGCGAGCGCCCATGCGGAGCAGGCTGCGAAATATATTGTGCGCCCGGATGCGTCGACGTATCACACGTATTACATGGATACCGTGACCGGTGAACCGCGTTTCGGCAACACGCATCAGGGTTATGCGGATGATTCATGCTGGTCTCGCGGTCAGGCCTGGGGCATTTACGGATTCCTTCTCAGCTACCGGTATACCGGTGATGAAGAACAGGTCGAGCTGTCACGCTGCCTGGCGCATTATTTCCTTAACCGTCTGCCGGAAGATGATGTGTGTCACTGGGATTTGGCGCTGCTGGGCACCGATGCCGTTCGCGACAGTTCAGCCGCTGCCATTGCGGTGTGCGGCCTGCTGAGTCTGGCCACGGCCCTGCCCGCCACGGACGTCAAACGCGCCTGTTATGAGGAAATGGCGCTTCGCATCATGGATTCACTGACTGAGAATTATCTGACTGGAGAGCAGGAAGATTGTGACGGACTGCTTAAGCATTCTGTGTACCACATGGCAAGCGGTAAAGGCGTGGATGAGTGTTGCAGCTGGGGCGATTATTTTTATGTTGAAGCCCTGACGCGCCTGACGCAGTGCTGGCAATCCTACTGGTAATGACTGTGACGCAGCGCTGACACGCTGCGTCCGCTTTTATTGCCATATTTCATTCGTGAATTGTTTTTAAGCATAAGCAGCATCATCATCTCCCTGCGAAGTGTTGCAGAGTGTTACTGTAACACACCTGTTATTAAGCCTTTCTTCTATGTCCTTACATCCATTAAGAATAATCCGAATTAGTTTCCTTTTTTTGTTCAGTTACAAAGTTAATCCTGACATAAATCAAATTAATCAAAAACCTCCCTGTCCGTGAACAACAAAAAATAACACTTCCAACCGGTCAACTTTCATGCAAAAAGTAGAGTCAGCGCGCATTCTTTGCGCTTTGTGCTGACACCAAAGAATCCAATCATTATGCAGAACAAGGACGTCCTACGAGGACTTACTATGCAAACGATAATCTTGGATCCATGCCGGTATACCCGTCTGGGCTTGCAACAATTACTCACCAGCGAACAGGAAATCAGTTACGCCAGCAGTTTTGACCAGCTTCAGGCAGGATGCGTCAGACTCAAACCCTCTGTGGTGTTTATTAATGAGGATTGCATGTTGTCTCAGTCGCATAACAAAGAGCGGCTGGGTGAACTGATTACTGACTGCCCTGAAACGTTATTTTTTATCTTCATGTCGCGTACGCGTATTCATTTTGAAGAATATATTTTTGTTCGAAAGAACGTGATTATCACCTCGAAATCAATTAAGGCAGCAACGCTCCGTCAGTTACTGAATCATCCCTCACTGCCGCAGGCACAGGATCCGGCCAGTTGTGCGGCGCTGGATATCAGACCGGTGATGCTCAGCCGTTCAGAATCCGCCACGTTAAGAATGTGGATGTCAGGTAACGGAACGATTGAAATATCCGATAAGTTGCAAATCAAAACAAAAACGGTGTCTTCATATAAAGGAAATATTAAGCGGAAAATAAAGTCACCGAATAAACATATTATTTATCACGTTGTTCGTTTGTGTGACCAACTCACCAACGGAATATACGTTAATTAGCCTCACTCCGGTCCCCGCTACAGGCTGTGTCTTGACGTAGCCTGTAGCGAACGCGATAAATCTGTAAAAATGCGATCTGCGCCACAAATATAAACTGAATACCTCCGCTCAAATGCCGATGAATCTTATTGGCGCTTTCTTTTCGTCACGGCAGGACTTGCCCGCTGGCAATGTCTACATCGCTGTTACTTACCGTCCGGAACCGACGGTATGCAGGATCAACAGAGCGGAATAAAATAATATGGATACTCCTACCCTTTCAGATTCCAGAACGTCTTTCATCAGCAATATTCGACTGATTACCCTGATTAGCCTGATCCTCACCGGGATCCTGTTTCTTTTCGCCATTTCCATCGGTACGTCCAGCTTCTTTCTTAAGCAAAGCAATGCCGCACTCGCGAATGCCACGCAGGAACTGCAAATTCGTCTGGCGCTTTCTAACAGTTCTAACCATCTGCGCACGGCGCGTTTGTTGCTGATCCAGGCCGCTGCTGCTGCCCGTGTCGGCGATCAGGATGTGTTCAATCAGAACCTGACTGACGCCGCCAGCCGGATTAAACAATCGCAGTCTTCTTTTGAGAGCTATATCAATCGCCCGAATAAAACAGAAAAGGATCTGGCGCTCGATGAGCCGCTGAAAAAAGCTTACAACGATTATCTGACCAAAGGCATGGCACCGATGCTGGAATCAGCCAAACAGGCGCATTTTGAAGAAGTCATTTCTCAGGAAGCGGAGACCGTGCGCAACCTCGATCTGGCCAACAACATACCGTTACTGGCTGCCATCGCCTATCGCACCGAAACCGCCAACGCCATTAATGACAAAGCCCAGCGTAACGCCGTTCTCGGTTATACGCTGATGGCGGGCGGCTTCCTGCTGGCGCTGGTACTGACCTTCATCACCTATCTGGTGATGCGCAAAGTGATCATTAATCCGCTTAACCGTCTGGTGACGCGTATTCAGAAAATTTCCGAAGGCGACCTGACTCAACCAGGTCAGAGCAATGGTCGCAATGAAATCGGTGTGCTGAGCAGCAATGTTGAGCAGATGCAGCACTCTCTGGCGTCCACGGTGCTGACCGTGCGTGAAGGTGCCGTGTCGATTTATCAGGGTTCAACGGAAATCGCTTCCGGTAACACCGATCTTTCCTCCCGCACCGAGCAACAGGCCGCTGCGCTGGAAGAAACCGCCGCCAGCATGGAACAACTGACCGCGACCGTGAAACAGAACTCGGAAAATGCCCATCACGCCAGCAAACTGGCCGCTGATGCTTCGCGCAAAGCGCAAAAAGGCGGCAGCATTGTGGAAGATGTGGTGACGACGATGGATAAAATTTCGCGCAGCTCATCCAAAATTGCTGAAATCACCAACGTGATTAACAGTATTGCCTTCCAGACCAATATTCTGGCGCTGAATGCCGCGGTGGAAGCCGCGCGGGCGGGCGAACAGGGCCGTGGCTTTGCCGTTGTCGCCAGCGAAGTGCGCAATCTGGCGCAAAGAAGTGCGCAGGCCGCGAAAGAAATTGAAACGCTGATTGAAGAATCCGTCGATTACGTGGGCGAAGGCTGCATTCTGGTCGGCGACGCAGGCGATACAATGTCTGAAATCGTCACCGCCGTCGGTCACGTTACGGACATCATGGGTGAAATCGCTTCCGCCTCTGACGAGCAAAGCCGCGGGATCAGTCAGGTCAGTCTGGCCGTGTCGGAAATGGACGGCGTCACTCAACAAAATGCCTCACTGGTGCAGGAAGCCTCTGCGGCGGCGGCATCGCTGGAAGAACAGGCTGCGCGTCTGACTCAGGCCGTCGCGGTATTTCGTCTTGAGGGCACCACTCAACGTGCTCCGGCAAAGCGCCAGCCACCGGTTCGCACCCTTTCCGCCCCGGACTCGCGTTCATCCAAACAGGCCAGCGAACAGCCTAACTGGGAAACGTTCTGATCCCGCAACATTGCTTTAAAAGACAGCCTTAGAAACAAAAACACCGGCGGCATTTGCCCCGGTGTTTTTTTATGCCGACAGCCTGTTTGCAGGCGAAGACTATTCGGTGCCTTCGCGCGGTTCGACGAATGTACCGTCCTTGCTGTCACCTTCATTGAAGAACCAGATGCCTGCCGGATAATCTTCCAGCGACACCAGATACATGATGCCTTCATAAAACTCTTCAACGGCTAATACTTTACCCGGACGGCGCGGCCCGCCGTCGGTTTTCACTGTCACAAGATCATTAACTTTCATCAGGTTATCCCATGGTTTTCAATTATGTTTATTGTAGTACAGACCGCCACACAAAAGCAGGTGGCGAGGGGAAAGTTAGCCTGAAAAGCAGAAAATAACCCTGCGGCACTTATTTGCATTTCCTTAACATATTGCGGCCAGAATCCTGACTTTGATATCCACTATACTGACAGCGTGCTCACCCCCGAGGGAGTACAACAATGAATGTCATAAGAAATATTTTTGCCCGCCACTATGCGGGCTTTTTTTTGTTCTTTTGCCAGCACCTTCCGGCAAAGCAGTTATTGCAGAGCAAACTCCGCCTTCTGCATCTGCAAATGACATCCTGACACAGGATCCATAAGCCAGATCGACAAACTACAGACGTAAAAAAACCCGCGCATGCGGGTTTTTGTTATCTTTACGTTTATCGCTGAAACAGCGGTAAAGCAAGATTAGATAGCGGTAACGTTAGCCGCAGACGGACCTTTAGCACCGTTCTCGATAGTGAACTGTACGTTCTGGCCTTCAGCCAGGGTCTTGAAACCTTGATCCTGGATAGCGGAGAAGTGTACGAACACATCTTTGCTGCCGTCAGCAGGAGTGATGAAGCCAAAGCCTTTAGACTCGTTAAACCACTTAACCTGACCTTTCATCATTGACATAGGAATTACCTTTTAAAAATAAATTTCGCCACCATGGGCATGTTATAGCCGGATTTCAGTCGTTACTTATGGAGGCACTAAGAAGGAAATTCGTCAGAGCAGGGTTATCATGGATAACGCTTTAAATTGGAACAACTTTACTCAGGATGTCGTGCATAAATAGGTCTGTACCACAGGCCGGTATGTATTTACTCATGACTGCCCTTTAATAGCAACTCTTTTTAATGCAATGGTGAGGTAAACCCCAAAAATAGTCGAAATACGTACCAGATAGTACAATCATTGAGCAGTTATCAGGCTATTTTTCAACAGGTTGGGAAGTATCGGCTTCAAGAACCGCTCCGCAATGCGCACAAAATTTTGCATCAATTTCATGTCTTGAATGCAGACAAATCTGACAAGAACGCGCCGCACGTCCTTTTTCCAACTCTTGTGACATATAAGCGGTCAAAATCCCGGTAGGAACGGCAATGATGGAATACCCGAGCAGAATAAGCACCGATGCCAGCATTCGCCCCAGCGCGGTATGTGGCGTGATATCACCGTAACCGACCGTGGTGAGCGTGACCACCGCCCAGTAAACTGAGGTTCCCAGTGAACTAAAACCGTCATTCCCCCCTTCTACCGCAAACATCAGTCCGCCAAATAAACACAAGATGATCGCCACAAACCCGAAGAAGATGCCCAGTTTACGTCGCGCGCGCATCAGGCTGCGCCACAAGAGCCCGGCATCACTCATATAGCGCAGCAATTTGAGCACCCGAAGTACCCGCAGGACTCTCAGCAGACGTACCAGCACCATCAGATTCGTTGACAACGTGAGCGACGGTATCAACCAGATGATATACATCGGCAACACAGTACAAAGGTCGACAATCCCAAAAAAGCTCAACGGGTAGCGAGTTTTTCGTGGTGAGGAAATCAACCGCAGCACGTATTCCACCGTAAACACGGTGGTGAACACCACTTCCATCAGGCCAAGCTGTAGCAATATCTTCGGCGAATTGGGGAAGAGATCACTTGCGCTCGACTCAATGAACAAAGAAATGACACTCAGCAGCGAGATAACAATCCAGAAGGTTTCCATCCGGCGACCGCTGCGTGTGCGGTGATCAAATAAAAGGGCATAACATCTGCGTCGTGCTGACGCGAAATAGCGGTAATCCTGAGACATAAACGACACCGGCAAAAGGAGTTAAGGCAAGAATAGACGCTTTTAGCCGCCGCGCCTATGGGTGAGAAAGTCCAAAAAAAAGCCGGTCACATATTGTCTTTACAAGACCCGGTGACCGGCGTTTTACAGCACGAATGTTGCGTGCTGGATTAATCCATGAGCTCTGAAACTGCATTACGGACATAAGCCGTAATTTGCGCGACGTCTTCCGCGTCAGCACTGCCACCGCCGATTGACCGCACGGTATTCTCCAGATGGCCGATATCCTGTTCGACTTTCTTCGCAATCTGCACTTTAACAATCGTGTCGACAGAAGAAATAAAAGCCCGCATCACGGCTTTCAGGGCGAAAATCTCACCGAAAGAATCGTACGCAGGTTTGTCCGCAGCGGTTGGTTGCGCTGCACGTGGCGGCAGGTCTTTCAGCCTGTCCACATGTTCAATCATCAGATCCATGTCTCTGATGAGTTCATCAAAACTCTTAGCCACTGGTTTTCCTTCGCCCGGCGAAAGGCAGCAGGATACCACCGCGCTTTCAAGCCGAGAAGTCACAGAAACGTGTAAAGAGTAAATTTCGCCACAATGCGCCTGCCCTGCTGATTTAACTCAATATTCAGGACAGACGCATTAGGTCGCTATTTAGCCAATATTGCTAGTCAACGCGTAATAAATGCTCTTCAGCGTGCAACACACGCTATCCAATGCGCAATACACGCGTTTCAATGCGCAATAAAAGTTAACCGGCGTTTTTCAGTGAAGCCATATCAACAACAAAGCGGTATTTTACGTCGCTTTTCAGCATACGTTCGTAAGCGCCGTTGATATCCTGCATGTCGATCATTTCCACATCACAGGAAATGTCATGCTCAGCACAGAAATCCAGCATTTCCTGGGTTTCCGCGATACCGCCGATCAGGGAGCCGGCAACGGTTTTGCGGCCCATGACCAGTTTACCGCTGTGCAGCGCAGGTTCGATTGGCTCGATCAGGCCAACCAGAATATGCGTACCATCACGCTTGAGGGTTTCCAGGTACGGATTCAGGTCGTGCGGGTTCGGTACCGTGTCCAGAATAAAGTCGAAGTGACTTTTCACTGCGGCCATTTGTTCTGCGTCGGTAGACAACACTACGTGGTCAGCGCCCAGACGGTAAGCTTCCTGCTCTTTGCCTTTAGAACGGGTGAATAACGTCACATCCGCACCCAGCGCTTTAGCGAATTTCAGGCCCATGTGACCTAAACCCCCTAAACCAACAACCGCGACTCTATGGCCTTTACCCACTTTCCAGTGCTTAAGCGGAGAGTAAGTGGTGATACCGGCACACAGCAGCGGGGCGGCAGATTTGATATCCAGCTTTTCAGAAACGCGCAGTACGAATTTTTCTGAAACAACGATTTCTTCAGAATAACCGCCATAAGTCATCATGTTGTCATGACGATCAAGGCTGTTATAGGTCATGGTAGCGCCTTCTTCACAGTACTGTTCCAGGCTTTCTGCGCAGGACTCACAGTGCTGACAAGAATCGACCATACAACCGACACCGACGGTATCGCCGACGTTGAAGCCTGTTACTTTCGCGCCAACGTGTTTAACGCGACCGATAATTTCATGGCCCGGAACCATCGGATAAATGCTCTGATGCCATTCGTTACGAGCCTGGTGGATGTCTGAGTGACACACGCCACAGTAAAGAATGTCGATCACAACGTCGGTATCACGCGGGTCACGGCGAACAAAGTTATGAGGCGCGAGAGGCGCATCCGCTGAATGTGCAGCGAAACCACGAACGTTAAGCGTCATTTTTTTCTCCTGGTAGGCAAACGGAATACTTCATGCCCGCACGAACTGCAGGCACCAGGAAATTATGCGGGTTTTAGATGACAAACAGATATAACGATTCTCGCTATTGCTTGCCTGAATCTGTTTTTTTCAGGATTTTTTGAAAGGATTGTACAGTGACTAAACAGTGGCGCCCTGCGGGCAAAGCGCCATGTTTTCAGAAAGGATTAAATCAGACCCGCTTCTTTCAGCTCGCTTTTCATATACGCGTAATAGATAGGTGCGGCCACGACGCCGGGGATACCAAACGCGGCTTCAAAGACCAGCATCGCCAGCAGAACTTCCCAGGACTTCGCCTTAATACGGCTGCCGACAATACGCGCATTCAGGAAGTATTCCACCTTGTGAATGATGATCAGATACGCCAGTACCAGCGCGCCGACCCACAATGAAAGGGAAAGACCGACGATGAAAATCAGCGTGTTAGAAATAAGATTACCGATCACCGGTAGCAATCCGCACACGAACGTTACCACCACCAGCGTTTTTGCCAGCGGCAGGTGAATGCCGAACAGCGGTAAAATCCCGAACAGAAAAATACCGGACAAAACGGTGTTGATCAGCGAAATCTGGAACTGAGCAAACACAATATTGCGAAAGGCTTCACCCAGCAAACGCATCCGCTGCAACAGTTCCTTTTTCAGCGGCGCGTGATGTTCACCGTGATTCGGTTGCTGAAGCGAAATAATCGCGCCGAGGATCATGCCGATAATCATCGTCAGAAACACATGTGCCGCGTTCTTGCCGAAAGCCTGAATCATCACAATATGCTCGCGTAACCATTGCAGGAAACTGCGCTGTAACTCTTCAATATTGGCGGGCAGATAATGCAGCAATACCGGCGACAGACGGCTCTGTGCGTCGGAAAGCAAACGCGACACCATGGCATTAAAGGCCACCGGATTTTTCATATCTTCCATCAGAAAATCGGCAATACCGGCAATCGCCACCGTCAGGAAACTGACGACCAGCGTACCGATAACCGCGACCACAACCCAGCGGGCACGTTCTCCGCTGATGATTTTCTGAAAGTACGGCGTCAGGGCGTTGATGAGTTCAAACACTAAAAAACCGGCAATAAAACATGCCAGTAAATGAAGAGGAAGAATCAGTAACAGCCCGCCCATCACAATCAACACACTGAGCCAGCGAATTTGATTCGATCTCATAATCTGCATTACCTGTTTCCTTAAAATCTCTGTGTAGCGGGCTGCGCCCTGCAATCATCCTTATCATAGCACTGAACAATACACCGCCCTTCTACGCAAGCGTAAACCCGCAAGAAAATTTTGACAGTCACGCTGGGTTCTCTATGATCGGAGCGTATTAATAGATAAAGAAAATCCTACATTCTGGTGAATAACAATGTCTGAACTCATCCGCGAAAAGCTCACACTCCCTGAAGGTCACGATAAATTGCTGCTGCACTCCTGCTGTGCGCCCTGTTCAGGTGAAGTGATGGAGGCCATTCAGGCGTCGGGGATCGATTATACAATCTATTTCTACAACCCGAATATTCACCCGCAGAAAGAATATATGCTGCGCAAAGAAGAAAATATGCGTTTCGCTGAGCAGCATGGCATTCCATTTATTGATGCAGATTACGACACCGATAATTGGTTTGAGCGCGCTAAAGGAATGGAAAATGCGCCTGAGCGCGGCGAGCGCTGCACCATGTGTTTTGATATGCGCTTTGAACGCACGGCACTTTATGCCTGGGAAAATGGTTTCAGTGCCATTACCAGTTGTCTGGGTATTTCGCGCTGGAAAGATATGAAACAAATTACCGGCTGCGGCGAACGTGCAGTCGCGCCTTATCCGGGCATGGTGTACTGGGATTATAACTGGCGTAAAAAAGGCGGTTCAGCGCGAATGATTGAAATCAGCAAGCGCGAGCGTTTTTATCAGCAGGAATACTGCGGATGCGTTTATTCCTTACGTGACAGCAACTTACATCGCAAATCTCAGGGGCGCGGACTGATCAAACTCGGCGTGAAATATTACGGCGACGAGGACGACGAATAACCGCTTTTCTCTTTCCTCTCTGCCCTGCAAACCTGGCCTGAGCGCCGGGTTTATTATTCTGCTATTTCTCCCCTCACCTGTCAGATACACCAGATAAAAATCTGCGGTCAGTTATTTATATTGCAGGATTAATTCACTGCATTATTTAACCATTCCCCTGTGAGATTTTTCGCTATTTTTTGCATCTTGCGTTCAGTCATCACGCTTGTTACTTTCCGCTTCACGCATTTTTTATGCGAATTAGATCTATGTAATTACACAGGGTTATTACCGGTGTATTCACCAGGCAGAGAACCATCAAAAATATAAAACAAACACAACAACATTGAGGGACACACCATGTGGGTTTTAATTGGTATTCCGATCGTCGTGCTGGGATTCGCACTGCGGTTTAATCCATTATTAGTGGTCACCGTCGCCGGTATTTCAACCGGGCTGGCGGGCGGTATGCACACCGTTGAGATCATCAGCGCTTTCGGCAAAGCCTTTACCGATAACCGTTATATGGGTCTGATCTGGCTGACGCTTCCGGTGATTGCCATTCTTGAGCGCAGCGGCCTCAAGGAACAGGCGCGGCATCTGATTTCGAAAGTCCACGCTGCCACCACCGGCCGTGTGCTGATGTTGTATTTCTTCCTGCGCCAGATGACCGCTGCGCTGGGGCTCAATTCTCTGGGCGGCCACGCGCAGATGGTTCGCCCGCTGATTGCACCGATGGCAGAAGCGGCGGCAACCACCAAATACGGTGATTTACCCAATGATGTGCGCCAGAAAATCCGTGCTCACGCCGCGGCGGCGGATAACGTTGCGGTATTTTTCGGTGAGGATATCTTTATCGCCGTGCAATCCATCCTGCTGATCAAAGGTTTTCTTGAGCAATACGGCATTAACGTCCAGCCGCTGCATCTTTCGGTCTGGGCAATACCGACTGCCATCGCTGCGCTGATTATCCACTTTATTCGTTTGTGGCTGCTTGACCGCTCGCTGGCAAAACGTTTTGACGTTCATCACGGGAGCGCAGCGAAATGATCAGCTTACAAACCGTTTATATCCTCGCAGGACTGATGTTTTGCGCTTACGCCTTCTTTAACCTGCGCGATAAAAGCAACGCGCGCCGTTATGTAAACGCGCTGTTCTGGGGCATTTACGGCATTACCTTCCTGTTTGGCGGCGAGTTACCGCATTTCGTCACCGGTTGCATGGCGATATTACTGGCCATTATTGCCGGTACCGGAAAACTCGGGAAAGGCAAAACAGACAATGATCAGCCGGAAATGGTGGAAAAACGTGAAGCGGGTGCGAAGCGTTTTGGCAATAAACTGTTCATTCCTGCCCTGCTGATCCCGATTGTGACCCTGATTGGCACCCTGACACTGAAATATACGCCGCTGGTGGAAGCCAAAAACGTCACGCTGATTTCGCTGGTGATCGGCACGCTGGTGGCATTTATTGCCGCGCTGGTGATGCTGCGCGATTCGCCGGTTAAGGCGATAAAAGCGGGCGGTCAGACGATGGATACCGTGGGCTGGGCGGCCATTTTACCGCAAATGCTGGCCGCACTCGGCGCGTTGTTTGCACTGGCGGGCGTCGGCGGCGTGGTGTCTGAACTGGTGAAAAACATTATTCCACTGGGATCTCCGCTGGCGATTGTTATCGCTTATACCTTCGGCATGGCGCTGTTCACCATGATTATGGGCAACGGTTTCGCCGCTTTCCCGGTGATGACAGCGGGTATCGGCTTGCCGCTCATCGTGAATCAGCTGGGCGGAAACCCCGCGATTATGGGCGCTATCGGGATGTTGTCCGGTTTTTGCGGAACACTAATGACGCCAATGGCTGCGAATTTCAACATCGTTCCGGCGGCGTTACTTGAATTGCAGGACAAAAATGGCGTGATCAAAGCACAGTGGAAAACCGGCGTATTGTTGTTGCTGGTCAACACCGCCTTTATGTATCTCTTTGTGTTCCGTTTCTGATAAGGGAAAAGATGACAACGCAACCGACAACGACCCTGACGCCAGAAATGGCGTCCCGTTTTGCCTCGCTGGCGCTGAATCATTTAACGCGCGAGTATCCTAATAAAATCATGCACGCCATGAGCAGCACCGCGGATGCGCAGTCCCCGCGCCAGCTGCATCCGATTTTTTACGGCAGCTACGACTGGCATTCCTGCGTTCATGGTTACTGGCTGTTATTACGTTTGCTGGATCGCTTTCCTGACCTGCCGGAAGCCGGAAAAATCATCAGCGTGGTGACGGAGCATTTTACCGCCGAAAACGTCTCGGGTGAGATGGCGTATCTGCAACAGCCGCAACATAACGGATTTGAGCGGCCTTATGGCTGGGCGTGGTTTCTGGCGCTGACTCAGCAGTTGCATGAAATGACATTGCCGCAGGCTGCAGGATGGGCCAAAACGCTGGCACCGATGAGTCGCTTCTTTGAGAAAAGCTTCACTGACTTCCTGCCTAAAGCCACGTATCCGCTGCGCGTCGGCAGTCACTTTAATACCGCCTTTGCTCTGGCATTGACGCTCGATTATGCGCGCAGCGTTAAACATACTTCGCTGGCATCAACCATCGAAGAAACGGCACTGCGCTGGCATCTGGAAGATGTACATTGTCAGGCGTGGGAACCGGGTGGTGATGAATTCCTTTCCCCTTCCCTGATGGAAGCCGAACTGATGCGCCGCGTGTTACCTCGCGACGCCTTTGTCACCTGGTTCGGGCGTTTCCTGCCGGAACTGGCACACAGCCAGCCGGCGACGCTGTTCACACCGGCGACCGTGACTGACCGCAATGATGGCAAAATCGGCCATCTCGACGGACTCAATCTCAGCCGCGCCTGGTGTCAGCGTTCGCTGGCGTCGGCATTACCTGCCGGTGATCCGCGTGCTGCACTGTTGCGCCAGACCGCCGAAGCCCATTTGCACAGCGCGCTGGATCACCTCGACAGCACCTATATGGGCGAACACTGGCTGGCGACTTTCGCGCTGTTAGCCCTCGAAGCCTGACTGTCCTTTCCTCCGTTCAGCGCACAATACCGCGAGCTGAACGGAGGAAAAATTCATTGAAGTGGCACAGCAACGGATATTCAACACTCAGACGCCCGATCTCCAGTCTCACTTTTTCGACCGCCGCCTGCTGGTGATAAAGCAGGTCATACAGATAATGGATCACCTCGCGCACAGCGGGTTCTGCCTGCCTGAATGCTCCGGCCTGTTCATTAATCCCCTGCGGCGACGCGCGGTTTCCGCCCGCCTGAACATAAGGCGGCACATCCTGCACAACGCAGGATCCGGCCAGCAAGCGGACTCCCGTACCAATAATGCAAAACTGATGCACCGCGCACATAGCTTCAATGCAGGTGTCATCTCCCAGCACAACGTGTCCGGCCAGTCCGCTGTTCTCACCCATAAACGTGGCATTCCCTACCAGACAGTCATGGCCGATATGCACACCGCGCTCGAAAGTATTGTCATCACCGATACGGGTCAATCCCCCGCCCTGTGCGGTTCCCCGATGCAATGTTGCGTGGCGGCCGATCCTGTTGCGGTTGCCGATTTCAAGCCCGGCAGCTTCTCCGGCATATTTCAGATCCTGACTGATTTCGCCAATCGAAGAGCCCATGCCGATCTGGTTATCTGACCCGATTTTCGTATTGCCGTTGATGACCGTATGCGAAGAAATAATTGTTCCTTCACCAATTTGCACACCGGCGGAAATAATACAAAAAGGCCCGATAACCACCCGCGGGCCGATAATGACACCAGATTCAATGATACTGCTGGCCGCGATGGTGGCCGAAGATGAAATCAACACAAACGTCCTTCTGACAGCCGGTAAGCCGCCAGTGGTGAATTAAACGTGTCAGGAGTAATCAGGGAAGGTCAAAATGAGCGGAAGGAACGCACTCAGAAAGGCTTAAACGAAACGGTTTAGATTAAACAACGCTCCGCTATACCGCACAGGATAAGGGTTTCGGAGGGGAAAACAGGTGAACTATATTTTATTTATTTTCTGAACCTTTTCTAAAAACCCATCACGTAAAACATTTATGACACTCCCGTTAAGGCTTTCTTAAGCTTGAATTAATATGATTCCTGCCATCCATTCCTGCACGTTATGTTTGCCTCGCATTACGTTGGCTTTTTCACCCCTTTTGGGAGTTTGCATTGCGCTACTTATTGCCAAAAATCAGCTATTTCAAGCTGACCTTGCTCTTAACGCTGTACTTCACTTTTGTGGTTAACTTGCCGATTCTGCTGCATTTTTATCGCATTCTCCATGCGTTGCCCGCTTATAACCTGGCTTTTGCCCTGAGTATTCCTGTCGCACTGTTTGCTGCGCTGAACTTTGTGTTCACCCCTTTTAGCGTCCGGCCGTTGCTTAAGCCCTTCTTCATCATTGTGCTGCCGGTCAGCGCCCTCGCCAGTTTTGCGATGATGACCTTTCAGGTCGTATTTGACCGAAGCATGATTGAAAACATTATCGAGACGCAATCGGCTGAGGCGACGTCGTACCTCAACCTGAAGGTGGTGCTGTGGTTTGTGTTTACCGGCATACTGCCTGCGATTTTGTTATTCCTGACGCCGGTAAGCTATGAAAAAACCCGCCTGCGCCGCCTCGGTGTGCGTCTGCTGTCGATGGTGATTTCACTGCTGGTAGTGGCGTCGATCGCCGGTGTTTTCTATAAAGATTATGCGTCTGTGGGGCGTAACAACCGCACGCTCAATCTGGAAATCGTCCCGACTAACTATCTGTACAGCGCTTTCCAGTACATGAATCACCGTTATTTCACGCCGAAAATGCCGTTCCAGACGATTGGCAACGATGCAAAACTGGTGCAGCAAACAGGCCAGAAACCGAATCTGGTCTTCCTGGTCGTGGGTGAAACCGCGCGGGCGCAAAACCAGTCGTGGAATGGTTATGGCAAACCGACTAACCAGTACACGCAGGCCATTGCGGATGTAGTGAGTTTCAGCAAAATGACGTCATGCGGCACGGCGACGGCGATTTCCGTGCCGTGTATGTTCTCGAATATGAAACGCACCAGCTACGACGCTAACCGCGCCCGAAACAGCGAAGGCTTGCTGGATATCTTGCATAAAGCTGGCGTTTCCGTTTTCTGGAAAGATAACGACGAAGGCTGTAAAGGTGTCTGTGACCGCGTGCCAAACGTCATTATCCCGACTAAAAATGACGGCAAATATTGCGACGGCGACACCTGCTACGACATGGCGCTGATGCAAAATATCGATGAGGATATTAAAAACGACGGAAAAAACACCCTGATTGCCCTGCACCTGATTGGCAGTCACGGGCCGACGTATTCCAGACGTTATCCCCCGGAATTCCGCAAGTTCACACCTGACTGTCCGCGCAGCGACATTGAAAACTGTACGCAGGAACAGCTGGTGAATACCTACGATAACACCCTGCTCTACACCGATTATCTGGTGTCACAGGTCATTGAAAAAGCGAAGCAGTATCAGGACAAATACAATGTGGCGGTGATTTACCTTTCTGATCACGGTGAATCGCTGGGCGAAAACGGTCTGTATCTGCACGGCACGCCATACAGCGTGGCACCTGCGCAGCAGACACATGTTCCGATGCTGTTCTGGCTTTCCGATAATTATGCGAAAGCGCAGGGAATCGACATGCAATGCCTGAAAGACAATGCGGCGGACAAAGAGGTCTCACAGGACAATCTGTTCCACACCGTGCTCAGCGCGATGAATGTACAGACGTCAGAACGTGACCCTCAGCTCGATATTCTTGCCGCCTGTAAAGCCTCCCGCTGACCGGGACAGCGTTATGAAACGGTTTGCTGCCGGATTTCACGGCAGCAAACTGCACTCCTGCAGAATACTTTTCGCCAGCGCACTGACCGTCTGATCATAGCGCTGCGTTTCATCATCCAGCACCATATACAGCGACGTTTGCCTGACGGTTCTGGCTGACAACATCAGGCGGCTGAGCAATCCGTTTTTCAGCGCGTTATCCACGCTTTCCAGCGGCAGCCAGCCGTAACCAACGCCCACCGTAATTGCTTCAAGCGCCGCACCGACCGTGGTGAATGTCCACTGTGCCACCGTGCCTGCCGGATGTTTATCTTCCGGCGGCGCGTGACGGTCAGCGACGCTGATCAGCGGGAAACGCGCCAGATCCTGAGCGGTCAGCGGAGCAGGCAAAGACAACAGCGGATGATCGCTTTTCGCCACCGGAACAAAGTCCACATCCAGCAGAAAACGTCCATGGATTGCGTTTTCAGGCGCGAGCGTGGTGATGTACAAATCGGCCGATTGTTCACTGAGTTGTGCAAGGCTTTCCCCGCGTAAAATCTCAGTCAGATGCACCCGTGTATCCGGGAATTGCGACTGAAAGTGTTTAAGTGCGCGGAACAGTCTGTTTTTGGGAAACACGCTGTCGACCACCAGACTCAGCTCTGTGCGCACGCCGTCTTTCAGCCCGGCAGCCCGATGTTCAAGCTGTAAAAATGCCGATATCAGCGGTGTTGCCTGCGCCATTAAAGCGCGCCCCTGTTCGGTCAGCGTCGCCTTTCTGCCGTTAATTTCCAGCAAGGGTAAACCGATGCGTTCCTGTAACCCGCTCAGGGCATAACTGACCGAGGACTGACTGCGGTTGAGCACCGTTGCCGCCTGCGCGTAACTGCCCTGTTCAATCACCGTTTGTAACACCACCCATTGCTCCAGAGTGGTTCTTGGCAACGCCATATCGTCATCCTGTCAGAATAAAACACATCTATATTTTAGATGATTTTCATCTGAAATCAGCGTTTTTTTATCAGTTTTTTAAGATGTAATATTCTTCTCAACGAAACGAAATGTTTCATTCCAATACTGAGTTAAGGAGAATTACCATGAGCACATTTGATAAACATGACCTGAGTGGTTTCGTAGGCAAACATGTGGTTTATACCTACGACAACGGCTGGAATTATGAAATCTACGTCAAAAACGCGCAGACTCTGGATTACCGTATTCACAGCGGGCTGGTCGGCAACCGTTGGGTGAAAGATCAGAAAGCGTATATCGTGCGGGTAGCATCTGATGTGTACAAAATTTCCTGGACTGAACCGACCGGGACAGACGTCAGCCTGATTGTGAATCTGGGCGATAACGTGTTCCACGGCACCATTTTCTTCCCACGCTGGGTGATGAATAATCCGGAAAAAACCGTCTGCTTCCAGAACGACCACATTCCGCTGATGAATTCTTACCGTGATGCGGGTCCGGCGTATCCGACTGAAGTGATCGATGAATTCGCGACCATCACCTTCGTGCGTGATTGCGGTGCGGATAATGACACTGTGATCGACTGCGCAGCGAGCGAACTGCCAGCCAATTTCCCGGATAATCTGCGTTAATCACGCAGTTCTGCAATACCAATAAAAAACCGCAGCCCGTTCATTCAGGCTGCGGTTTTTCATTATTGAAACGGAAAACAGTGGAAATCAGCGTGACAGCGTTTTCAGCAATGCCGCGTTAAATTTTTCCGGCTCTTCCATCTGCGGAGCATGGCCGAGGCCTTTAAATTCGATCAGTTTCGCATGAGGGATCAGTTTCGCGACCTGTTTGCCCAGCACGTTGTAATGACCGATTTTGGCTTTTACCGCAGGCGGCGCGATGTCGCTGCCAATCGCTGTGGTATCGGCAGTGCCGATCATCAGCGTGGTCGGCACGCGCAGGTTTTTGAATTCGTAAAAGACCGGTTGCGTGAAAATCATGTCGTAAATCAGCGCTGAGTTCCAGGCCACCAGTTTATGCCCCGGCCCGTTATTCAGCCCTGCCAGCATATCGACCCAACGGTCGTATTCCGGTTTCCACTTATTCACGTAATAGGTTTTGAGTTCATACTGTTTAATGCTTTCTGCCGTGGTTTTCAGCTCACGGTCGTACCACTGATCCACGGTGCGATAAGGCACGCCCTTGGCTTTCCAGTCTTCCAGACCAATCGGGTTCACCAGCACCAGTTTCGATACTTCCGGTGCAAACATCAGGCTGTATCGCGTCGCCAGCATACCGCCGGTAGAATGCCCGACAATCACGGCTTTGGTTATTTTCAGGCTTTTCAGCAACTCATGGGTATTGGTCGCCAGTTGCTGAAAACTGTACTGGTAATGGGAGGGTTTGGTCGATGAACAGAACCCGACCTGATCGGGCGCGATCACCCGATAACCTTTACTCACCAGCGCCGAAATGGTGTCGCCCCAGGTCGCGGCACAAAAATTCTTACCGTGCATCAGCACGACAGTCTGACCATTTTTATGCCCGGTGGCCGGTACGTCCAGATAGCCCATTTGCAACGGGGCTCCCTGGGAATTAAAAGAGAATTGTTTCAGCGGAAAAGGATAGTCAAAACCCTGTAGTTGCGGCCCGTAGCTCGGCGCATCAGCAGCAAACGCTGAGCCGGAAAAGACTGCACCTGAAAAGGAGAGAGACAACACAGCGGCAGAAAGAAGCACTTTAAAACGGGGAAGCATCGGATAGTCCTGGTGTCGGTGACGGACAGACGGCATAAAGTCTTATGCTACAAACTTTATGCCGCCAGTAAAACCCGATAACACTCAAACCGCACAAACTGACGCAGACTTGAGATCCAGCTCAAAACGGTAAATCTGACCGCCCGGTTCACTGGAATAACGGCACCGCAGTGCTTCAGCCGGGATAACACGCTGACCCTATTTGATAGACACAAAAAATAGTTAAGCAATGAATTATTCATGATTTGCATCAAAAGACTGGCTTATCAATGGCGTGAAATTAACCTTCTTATCCAGCTGTAACAATGGTTAACACCATTATGGGTTATATTAACAGAACAAAACTTCTTGCTCCGTCTCTCACTGGTGGATATCTCTTTGGGCTCAAACTGGTTAAACCGATCATCTATGCGGATTTGCCTCGCGCTGCTTGCGTTCACGCTGGTCGCGGCAGTCGGGATACTGGCTATTTCCTGGCAAACGTCGCAGGGATTACGGCGCGATGTGAGCGCCAGCCTGCAACAATCAGTGAGACTGGTGGATATGACGCTTGATAATGCCGCGATCGCCGCCGGCGCGGTGGAAAATCTGATTGGTGCACCTTGCGATCAGCCGACCATTCAGGCGCTGCGCTGGCAGGTCGCCAAAGTTCCCAACGTGCGCACCGTCAATTTATATCGCCAGCATAAGGTTTATTGCGCCTCTTTATTCGGTGAGCGAGACGATACGATTTCCACTCAAAATTACGTCGATGGAAAACTGATGCTGATGAGCGGCAATATAGTGACGCCCGATCACCCGCTGATTGCCTATCGTCATGATGTTAACGGCAGCGGCGTCCTGGTCGGGGTCGATGGTTATTTCCTGCATAATATTCTGCAATTGCTCAGCACCCATGCGTATCTGATCCTGCAAGTCGGCGACAAGTGGATGGACAGCCAGGGCAAAATTCATACTTCTGAAATCTGGCCTGATGGCGAAAAGTTGTCTCTGAAATCCTCGTTATATCCCTATGAAATGCAACTGGTTATCCGCCCGAGCGATCACTGGGGTTATATTTTCGACTACGCCACTGTCAGCCTGATCCTGTTCCCGCTGATCAGCATCTTCATTGCTTTTATGACCTATGCGCTGCTTGGCCGGTTGGGTGGCCCGGTTGCTACACTGAAAAACGCGCTGGGGAAAAAACAATTTATCCCTTACTTGCAGCCGGTCGTGGATGGAACAAACCATGAAATTACCGGCGCTGAAGTGCTGATGCGCTGGCAGCATCCGCAGATGGGGCTGATCCCGCCATATCAGTTCATCCCTCTGGCAGAAGAAAGCGGGCTGATTGTGCCGATGACCCGACAGATGATGGCGCAGGTGCGCGATCAGTTCGGCCCGATGGCCGCTCAGTTGCCAAAAAATTTCCATTTCGGGTTCAATATCTGCGCCAGCCACTTTAAAGACCTGACACTGGTCGAAGACTGCAAAGCCTTTATTGACGCCTTCCGGGAGAACCCAATCAATCTGGTTCTGGAACTGACGGAGCGCGAGCTCATAGAGCCTTCAGAAACCACCCAGAGCCTGTTCAGTGCCTTGCGCCGGATGGGCGTGCTGGTCGCCATGGATGACTTTGGTACCGGCCATTCCAGCCTGGCTTACCTGCAAAAATTCCACATCGACATTTTGAAAATCGACCAGAGTTTCATAGGCCGGATCGGCACCGACGCACTGGCCGGGCATATTGTCGATAACGTAATTGATCTGGCTAAACGCCTGCAAATGGTCATCGTGGCAGAAGGTATAGAAACGCAAAAACAGGTGGATTATCTCGCCCCCTATCGCCTCGAATACCTGCAAGGCTACTTTTTTGGAAAGCCTGTTGATCCATCTGAATTTATCGATAAGTGGATCAGGCATTAACCCTTCCCCGCGCCCGCCGTGCGTTTCGATGCGGCGGGCACGTTGCGCGCTCTGTGACTAGAATAATAACGTGAGCTACGTCTGATTAGACGTGTGCGCATTTTGCTTAAAATCTTATGATGTGTAATATCCATTCAGAATTGTCCCGATACGCTGCTAACCTGTTGAAGTTACTTGTATTGGTGTAGTCTGAGGCAAACCCTGCTGATAAATTGAATGATCACTTTGCGAGCAAGATGATGATTAAGTGGCCGTGGAAAGCGAATGAACTGAAAATTGAGAAATCAGACGCGTGGAATGACGCTCTGAATATCCCACTGTTGTCCTCCCTGAACGAGCAAGAGCAACAACGTCTGATTCAGGTCGCCAGCCAGCTTTTGCATCAGAAACGACTGGTTCCTTTGCAGGGTATTGTGCTGACTGAACAGATGCAGGCACGCATTGCATTACTTTTTGCGCTGCCAGTGATGGAACTCGGTGCGTCGTGGCTCGATGGTTTTCATGAAATTTTGCTCTACCCTTCCCCTTTTGTTGTCGATTCTCCATGGCAGGATGAAAACGGACTGGTTCATGCCGGTACGCAAATTCACGCCGGTCAGAGCTGGGATCAGGGCCCGATCGTGCTGAACTGGCAGGATATTGAAGACTCCTTTGATAACTCCGGTTTTAACCTGATCATCCACGAAACCGCGCATAAACTTGATATGCGAAACGGTGGCGAAGTGAGCGGTATCCCGCCGATTCCGTTACGCGAAGTGGTGGCCTGGGAGCATGATTTACAGGCGGCGATGCAGAATTTACAGGATGAAATTGACACCGTTGGCGAAGAAGCGGCCAGTATGGATGCCTACGCAGCGACCGATCCGGCAGAGTGTTTTGCCGTACTTTCTGAATATTTCTTTAGTGCCCCAGAATTGCTTTCGGAGCGTTTTCCGCTGGTATACGGTCATTTCACCCGTTTTTATCAACAGGACCCGCTGGCAAGGCAACTTCGCGGTCAGCGTTGTGATTGTTAAAAGTCAGGATTAAACGGTTTTTCCTGACCAAAAAGTGAAGTTTTACGGCTATATTGATTAGTTGGTGAGCAGTCGCACTGCTTTTCACGAAATTGCCGTTGACACTCCACATCCCTCTGGATATTATGCGCCCCGTTCACACGATTCCTCTGTAGTTCAGTCGGTAGAACGGCGGACTGTTAATCCGTATGTCACTGGTTCGAGTCCAGTCAGAGGAGCCAAATTAGAAAAGCCCGCTTAAGGAAACTTAAGCGGGCTTTTTGCTTTTCATGCCCGGCGCCAGGGCCTGTATGGCTTTGACACAATCAGTGGAAGTGAATACTATTTCTGACTCCCGCAGTCTGTTCCTTTTATTTCACGTTTACCGTTATAGTCATGCGCAAGGTCACATATTAATTGCGTTACGCGCCCTGCGGATAGTTGAGCACTGTGGGTAAAATTAGTTTGTTGGTATAGCCAGTGGATAAAGTGCCTGCTGGCCGTTAAAGAGAGCGTTTCAGCGTTATTGCTATCCCCGCCCGTTAATGAGCAAACCATCTTACGATTTTTCTTCTGCGCCCAAAGCTGCCATTGGCCTTGCCACCAGCCATGCTGTGTTATTCCCTGAAAATTCCAGGGGATATTACTATCACTGTCATTTATTTCTTCTTCAATAAACCAAAGCTCAGCTTGCCGTTGACGAAACAGATCTGCCCAAACAGTAATGACGGCTCCCCGAAGAAAACATTCGTGTGAAATAACATGTACTTTTACCTTAGGAAAAAGGATGCTCAGTACTCGGAAATGCCCGTGAGCCGCGATAACTGGACGCAAAATTGCACCTCTGGCGTTACGTTTAAGAACCGCACTTCCATACTGAATTTCATCAAACTGGCTCCGTCTCAGAAATTGCGTCTCGCGCAAATCGACGCGATTTACGATATCGCTATGATGCAAATCAGGTTCAATTCTCCCGCGCCACCGGTACCGCAGAGTTTCACCAATGAAATGCTGAGTAAAATTTGTGGAGATATGAAGAATATTACCGAAGGTGGCATCGAAACTGAGCAGAACATACAGTTTCTGTTCTGCACTACTCCCCTGGAAGGGCACAATAAGTGACACAGTTTCAATTCTTTCCGGAGGGATTATTTTTCTTTGTTTTTGCTGTTTGGGTGTCCAGACTTTTCTGCAGACACGGCACTGAACTCGCTGTGTTCCCCGCGGGTTATGACCATAGCAAATAGTTTTGTTGCAATAACATTCAGGACAAAAACGACCGTTTTCTGAGGCATATGCACTTAAGTGAGCAGACAGCCAGTCATTAAATTGTTGTTCATCAAACAGAGGGGGATAACTCCCACATGCACGACAGTGCAATGCTGGATATCCCAGTCTGTAGTCTGGCCAACTGTAATCTGCAGATGCGAATATTGGCAGCCCTAAATTGCGGCAACCAAACGATTTGCAGGTATTAATGGTAAACAGAGTCAATATTAGTCACCAACGATTTTAATGGGTCGATGATTTTGCCCCATAACTCTTGCTTAATTGTGTGAGCAGACACGCATTTAAAACCCTTTCAGAACGTAAAGTAGCGAGTCTTTATAAAACTGAAAGGAATTGATTATGAAGATAAAATTAATCGCAGCGGGTATTCTGCTGACGTTACCATTTTGGGCCTGCGCCAAGGATCTCACTATTATTTATACTAATGATCTCCATGCTCATGTGGAACCTTATAAAGTGCCATGGATTGCTGACGGTAAACGGGATGTGGGTGGCTGGGCGAATATCACCACTCTGGTAAAAGAGGAAAAAGCCAAAAGTAAAGCAACATGGTTTTTTGATGCAGGTGACTATTTTACAGGCCCTTATATTAGCAGCCTAACAAAGGGCAAGGCCATTATCGATATTATGAATACCATGCCGTTTGATGCGGTCACAATGGGCAATCATGAATTTGATGATGGCTGGGATAATGCGTTGCTCCAGCTTAGCCAGGCGAAATTCCCTATTGTGCAGGGCAATATTTTTTATCAGAACAGCGATAAAGCATTCTGGGATAAGCCATATACCATTATTGAAAAAGATGGCGTAAAAATTGGCGTTATAGGTTTGCACGGTGTATTTGCCTTCAATGATACGGTTTCTGCTGCAATGCGCGAAGGTATTGAAGCGCGGGATGAGATTAAATGGTTACAGCGTTATATCGATGAACTTAAGGACAAAGTGGATTTGACCGTATTGCTGGTTCATGAAGGCACGCCTGCCCGTCAGTCCAGTATAGGCAGCACCGATGTTCGTCGTGCGCTGGATAAAGATATTCAAACCGCAAACCAGGTGAAAGGTCTGGATATTCTGATTACCGGACATGCGCATGTCGGTACGCCGGAACCGATTAAAGCAGGCAATACGCTAATCCTCTCGACCGATAGCGGCGGTATCGATGTGGGGAAACTGGTACTGGACTACACCAAGCCACATAGCTTTACGATGAAAAATTTCGAACTTAAAACCATTTACGCAGATGAGTGGAAGCCCGATCCGCAAACGAAGCAGGTGATCGACGGCTGGAATAAGAAACTCGATGAAGTGGTAGGACAGAAAGTGGCGCAGTCGCCGGTTGAATTAACACGTGCATATGGTGAATCAGCATCACTGGGCAACCTGGCTGCGGATGCTTTGCTGGCCGCTGCGGGTAAAAACACACAGTTAGCCTTAACTAACTCAGGCGGTATCCGCAGCGAGATCCCGTCTGGCACGATTACGATGGGCGATGTTATTAGTACGTTCCCATTCCCTAACGATCTGGTCACTATGGATCTTACCGGTAAACAATTACGTAGTTTGATGGAACATGGCGCAAGTTTAAGTAACGGAGTGTTGCAGGTCTCAAAAGGTCTGGAAATGAAATACGACAGCAGTAAACCCGTTGGACAACGGGTCCTGGAGCTTACACTTAATGGTAAGGCGATTGTGGATGCGACGGTTTATCACATTGCTACCCAAAACTTCCTTGCTGATGGTGGTGACGGCTTCACCGCGTTTACCGAGGGTAATGTGCGTAATACAACAGGTGGGTATTCTGTTTACAAAGCTATGATCGATTACTTTAAAGCAGGTAACACCATCACCGATGAACAACTTAACGGTATGCGCGTTGCTGATGTGAAAAAATAAATGTTTTGTTAGCCGCATCAGTTAGCGCAAAGGATGTGGCGACCTATTACACCAACGATTTACATGCTCATGTATCTCCGGGGAAAATTCCGGCAGAGAAACCCTATTACAAAAGCCCGCTTAAGGAAACTTAAACGGGCTTTTGGCTTTTGTGGTGTGTCTTGAGCCAATTCCAGACAGGCTGGTTAACTGGTATTACAACCTCGCGACGATGACGTCATACAAGAATTAGGCATTGCGCAGCTCAGTCAGGGAGAACAAGCCATGATTTAATTTTAGTGTGAAGTCAGTCATGTAATAAAAAAAACGCGTTGCCATTTCCGTTCGATCTCATCTATCTCAGAACCATGTGAAATCGATTTCATAAGAACTCATGGCCACTATCAAAGATGTAGCAAAAAAAGCAGGATTGTCCGTCACTACGGTTTCTCGTTTTCTAAACCAGCATCCCTATATTTCCGATGACAAGCGGGAAAAAATACTTTCCGCCATGAAGGCCCTGGATTATGAACCTAGCACCGTTGCCCAACAGATGCGGGGAATAAAAACGCATCGTATTGGCGTATTGATCTCGAGGATTACCAACCCCTTCTTCGCCAGTCTGGTAGATGCTCTGGAAGTGAATGCACGCAAGAATGGTTATTCGGTACTTATTATTCAAAACCACAACAGCCCAGATGAAGAGAAAAACTGCCTAGACTTGTTAAAGAAAAAAATTATCGATGGGCTGATCCTTTGCTCAGTTGAAAGCGATAAAAATGTGATTGAGAAGTATCAAAAATATGGTCCTATTCTGCTCTGTAATACCAGTATAACTTCATCGTCACTGCCGATCGTCAGAGTAGATGATGAGACAGCCACCCGTGATGCTATTCGTTACTTAATAAGCAAAGGCTATCGCAAAATAGCTTACTCGACCGGCGGTAGTTTTGAGAAAACAGGTCATGGTAGCAGAAGAAATAACGGTTACGTTACAGCGATGAATGAGGCAGGCCTTACCATTCACGATGAGTGGATATTTCGGCATATGCACACCTATAAGCACGGCCAGACAATAGCTCACAATCTCCAGAGCCTGGTTCAAAATAACCGACCCGATGCCATTTTTGCTGGCAGTGACGAGGTTGCATGCGGGCTAATGTCCACTTTGTTACTTCATGGCCAGCGCGTCCCGGAAGATATTGCAATTTTAGGTTTTGATAATCTCCCAGTTGCAGAAATGCTCAATATACCCCTGACGACTGTCAATTAACCCATTGATGAGCTGGGGAGGATTTCTGTTGAGTTTTTACTCTCTTTAATAAATGGTCAGCGCTATGAATATGACTCAGCCCTGCTTAAGTCAGACTTAGTGATCAGAGAGTCAGCATAAATTTTTTAAGTAAATATGGTATCGATTTCATACAAGGAAGAAGTATGTCAGACGCACTCAGTAGAAATAATCAGTCTTGGTGGAAAGAAGCGGTCATTTACCAAATTTATCCAAAAAGTTTTTATGACAGTAATAACGATGGTATCGGTGATATCAGAGGGATTATTGAGAAACTGCCGTATCTGAGGGAGTTAGGGATCACAATGATCTGGGTCTCCCCTTTCTACAAATCACCTATGGCGGATAACGGATATGATATCTCAGATTATTACGCGATTAACCCGAATCTTGGTAATATGCCGGATATTGAAACTCTGATTACCCGGGCCAGTGAAAGCGGTATACAAGTGATGATTGACCTGGTGGTTAACCATACCAGCGATGAACATCCTTGGTTTCAGAAATCCCTTAGTGAGCCGGAATCAAAGTACCGCGATTATTATATTTTCAGGCCAGGGATAGAGAATACTTTCCCTAATAACTGGCGTTCAATCTTTGGCGGTAGCGCGTGGGAAAAAGTCGCCCATGAAAAGAATTATTACCTGCATACCTTTCACCGTAAGCAACCGGACCTGAACTGGGAAAATCCGGCGCTGCGTGAAGAAATTTATACCATGATCAACTGGTGGCTGAAAAAAGGCATTGCCGGGTTTCGTGTGGATGCTATTACCTTCATTAAAAAGGATCAGGATTACTGTTCCCTGCCAGCAGATGGCGTCGATGGACTGGCATCTATAAAAGGCAAGTCAAGAAACAGACCCGGAATAGAAGTATTCCTCAATGAGTTAAAGGAAAGAACATTTAAACGTTACGGAGGAATCACAGTAGGCGAAGCACCCGGTGTTCCCTTGCAGGAATATCCTACGTTTATCGGTCCTGATGGCTATTTTGACATGATCTTCGATTTTCATGCCGCTGATATAGATGTGGAAAATGGTTCTGAATGGTTCCGCCGCCGGCAATGGAGTATCGGTGAATTTAAAAAAATGTTGTTTGACAGCCAACGCGCCTTTATAAAGTCCGGCTGGGGAACGACATTTATTGAGAATCATGACCAGCCGCGTGCTCTGTCAAAATTAGTTCGTCAACATCAGTTCCAAAATGACATTGGAGCAAAAGCCTTGGCTGCAATGTATTTTTTCATGCACGGTACGCCGTTTATTTACCAGGGGCAGGAACTGGGCATTAAGAATTTCAGCAGAACTCGGATAGAAGAATTCGATGATATATCAAGCATTGATAATTAATATCGTTCATTGGCGGAAGGTTTTTCATCAGCAGAGTCTCTGGAATTTGTTAACCAAAGGTCAAGAGATAATTCGAGAACGCCTTTTCAGTGGTCAGATACTCTCAATGCAGGATTCAATCAGGGTACGGCTCCGTGGTTCGCATTTTCCTCTGAAGAATTTTCTGTCAACGCAGAAACACAACTTCAGCAAAAAAATTCTGTATTCAACTTTTACAAACGAATGATCGCCCTGCGTAATAAAGAATTTCCCGAGTGTCTAGTCTATGGTTCATTCCTTCCTCTGGAAAACTGTGCGGAAAGCATTATTGCGTATGTGCGGAGTCATGCAGGCGAAAGCATTATATCCATCACTAATCTCAGCGAACAGGCTATTCCTTTTTCAATGCCTCCAGGTGAAGTGTTACTCAATAATTACGACAGTGTTGGTTCCAGCCTAAAACCTTACCAGACTATTCTTATTAAAGAGTTCATTAAAAATGAAAAATATAAAAACATTGCTGTAGATATTGTAAATGCTATTGGCATAGATAACATTATATCTGCTACTCATTGTGCCACCCTATTACGATTACAGGTAAGAGATCGCCAGAGTATTGATGACGAAATAATACGTCACATCAGTGAGGTCAAAGGGGTGTTTTTCAACGCCGGACAATATCAGATTATCCTCGGCACAGGAATAGTAAATAAGGTGTATAACGAGTTTTCTGCGGCTTTTCATATTAATGAAGTAAGTAAAGACGAAATAATCCAACAGAATACCGGAAAACTACAGCGCGGCATCCGAAATTTATCTGACGTATTCGTTCCGATTGTCCCCATCCTTGGGGCGACAGGACTTTTTCTCGGTATAAAAGGAGTAATACTCAATGATACCGTGCTGTCTTATGTCGGTAGTGCTCCTCAGGACATTCCACTTTATATAAAAACACTCACGACGGTTCTTTGCGATACGGCATTTGCTTTTCTCGCAGCCTTTATTTGCTGGTCAGCATTTAAAAAATTCGGTGGCACCCCTGTTCTTGGATTTTTGATTGGCCTGATGCTGGTATCTCCCGCATTGCCTAATGCGTATGAGGTCGCTTATGGTCATGCCCAACCTATTTATATTTTCGGATTTATTCCACTGGTGGGTTATCAGGGCTCCATTCTGACTGCTCTCATTACCGGAATTATCGGTGCTAAGATCGAAATCTTTTTCCGCAAAAAAATGCCCAACGCGATGGATCTTATATTCACCCCATTCGTAGTGATTCTGCTTTCCATCGCGATAGCATTATTGCTACTGGGGCCCTTGGTTCATGGTTTTGAACACTATGCCGTGATGGCAATTCAACAGTTTCTCTCCCTGCCTGCGGGTATTGGCGGATTACTGATTGGGTTCATTTATCCCATCGCCGTGATGACCGGAATGCACCATATGTTTATTATGATCGAAACCTCCCTGATTGCAGGAACAGGCTTCAATCCCTTAATTACAGTATGTGCAATGTACGGTTTTGCTAACTCTGCAGTATGTCTGGCTATCTCTTTAAAATCTCGTGACATGGCCTTTAAGACCTCAGGTATTTCAGCTACGGCGACCCAGCTTCTTGGTGTTTCGGAACCCGCGCTGTTTGGTATTGTGTTGAAGTCAGGAATACGTGCAATTACGATAATGTTACTGAGTTCAGCATTAGGAGGAATGGTACTTTCATTACTTTCAGTAAAAGCTAACTCTTATGGACTTGCCGTACTGTTATCTCCATTAATGTATATTTATGATCGCTACTAGGTGCTTAGTTATATTTGTGTGGGTATCGCGGTGTTTATTTTCGCCTTCACGCTAACGACACTGTTGGTCAACGTGAACAATTCTTCCGCAAACCGGGGCCTGCAAAAAAGAGTGTCCATACAGCCGCTGCCAGCCAGACATCTGTAAAAGTGTCTTAAGTCCTCAGAGTGAGCCGCGGCGAAGCCATCATTCAACAGAATAAATTGATATCGATAGCCGCCTGTCTTTTGAATTTGGCAATATGTATTTGTCACCGGCTCACAGAGGTAATGTGAAAAATATCCAACCCAAATAAAAAGCCCTTCCGGGCTTTTTATTCATCATCAGCTCAAACCGCTTATTACCACATCAAATCATCTGGCACTTTGAAATCTGCATACGGATCATCTTCGTCCTGCTCTTCCTGACTCAGTGCGCTGTTTAATACAATGCTGTTGGCATCACGCTGCGCGATTTTATCCGCCACGCTGGCAGGGATAATGGCGTATTCGCTCTCGCCGCTTTTTTCAGAAACCAGACGCGCAATAGCGAGACGGCCGCTGATCAGCTGCGCCTGAGTGGTTTTATCCACGGCGATGCGTTTGATCAGTTTGTCGTCGGTGAAGTTGAAATCGATATTGCCTTTCGAAATGACGATTTTATTCATTTCAATCAGCTGTTTTACCTGAGCTTTATACTCTTTAGACAGCGCCGCCTGCTTCTGTTCTTCGCTGAGCTGTTTATCACGCTCAAGCTGGGCTTTTTTATTTTCTTCCACAGCGGCACGGGCTTCACGTGCCTGAACGCGTGACTTTTTTGCCGTTCTCTGCACTTTGTCCATCTTTTTGCTGCTGACTAATCCCGCTTTCAGCAACTGTTCTTGTAAGGTGAGTTTTGACATCGTTGTTTCTAAATCCGTTGAAAAATTTCAGCGATTATAACCGTAATTTTTAAGCCTATACAGGCCGGAGAACCTGAATGCTGAGTGACAGGTTCTCCGGCGTCGAATTGTGCCCGATAAAAAGCCCGCCTCAGAAAACTTCAGCGGGCTTAGGCTTACCGGTTCTGCTTATCCCTTAGCGAAGTTCGCCTGAATGCGCTGTTGCAGATAATCTTCGGCACTGATGGCCGGATACTTCGCCTGCGGCCCCAGAATTTCGACGTCTTTATTAGCCTGACAGAAAAATGCCAGGCTGTAGCGCGCGCCCTGATATTCACCGGGCAGCGGACTTCTGACGCGATGGAAGTTTGATGGCAACTGGTCGTCGCTCCAGCGCATCAGCATGTCGCCGATGTTGCAGGTGATCACCTCTTCGCGCGGCTCGATGCTGGTCCATTGCTGGCTTTCGCTGTCTTTGCCCGGACAAACCTGCAATCCGCCCTGACCGGGACGCTGGAAAAGCAGCGTCAGGCAGTCGAAATCCGTATGCGCACCGGCGCGCCACAGGCCCTGCTCCGACTGTTCGGTGGCATAGTAGTGCAGCATACGCAGCGTACTCTGGTAGGTTTGCTGATCCGGATTATGCGCCTGCTCGAAAAAGTGTTCCGGGAAGCCCAGTTTCAGCGCAAAACAGGAAAGCAATTTCATGCCCAGTTGCCAGCATTGCGATTCAAAACTCAGCATGGTGTCTTTGAACGCCGGCAGTTCCTGTTCGCGCGGCCACAGCTTGTCCATCAGCGGACGGGTGATCTGATAGGACTCTTTCTGATCCGGCGTTTTGGTTGACGGACGCACCTGCGATTTATTCTCCCAGCCAGCGTTACGCGCCAGCGGATACTGCGCTTTTACCGCGTCGGGCAGCGAGAAGAAATCTTCTGTCATGCTGAATGCCTGACGGATATTGCTCAATGCGATGCCGTGATTGCTCACCTGAAAGAAGCCGATTTCAACGGCTGCATTCCACAGTTCGTCGGCGATCTCACTTTTACGCTTTTCGAAATCGGACAGGTCTATGCAACGGACTTCACGGGCAAACGTCTCTTCGCCCATCGCGCCCATTCCGGCTTCTTTTTCCAGTTCCTGTAATGCATAACCTGTTGTTTGAGCTGACGGTGTTTGAGTTGATTGCCTCATTATTCTTATCCTTCTTTATCAATTAGGTTAGCGCGCAGCGCGTTGTTGCAGGGTACGGACGGCAGCCATCGCGTCATGGCGCATGGCGTCCAGATCCAGACCGGGGATGACATCGTTTTCGACGATCACGCGGCCATTGATCATCAGCGCCTTCAGTGAGGCGCGACCGCCACAGGCCACCGGGCCGATTGCCATGTCGTGCAGGCCGAAATAACGCGGGTCGTCGAGCCGGTAAATGGCGATATCCGCCAGCATACCGACCTGCACGGTGCCGCTCTGTTGCAGACCGAGGATCTGCGCCCCGCCCGCGCTGCCCCAGCGCACCACATCTTCGATGGATGCCGCATCGCCGCCGCCCTCAAAAGTGCCGCCGTCATAGCGCGGTGTCGCCATCATGCCTTTACGCGCGCGCTGTAAAAGCCACGCGGCATGCGCTTCACTTTGCATGTCGGCGGCTTCGTTGGATGCCGCACCATCAACGCCCAGCGAAACCGGCACGCCCGCCTGTTCCAGCGCCAGCAGGTCGGCGATGCCGCTGCCCAGACGTCCGTTGCTTTGCGGACAGTGCGCAATGCCGGTGCGGGTTTGTCCCAGCATGGCGATCTCCTGCGGCAGTAACTTAACCAGATGCGCAAACCAGACGTCGTCCCCCAGCCAGTCGTGTTCCGCGCAAAACTGCACCGGCGTCATGTCGAACTTAGCGCGTGCCGCATCGAGATAATCCACCGTTTCCGACAGATGGCTGTGCAGGCGTATCCCTAAACTGCGCGCCAGTCTGGCCATTTCGCGCAACTGCGCGCCGGGCGCAGAATGCAGCAAGGTAGTCGGTGCCATGACCACGCGGTGCAGAGACGTCGGTTTCGGATCGTGATAACGCCCCACCAGCCGTTCCATGTCCGCCATGTAATCATCGAAATTTTCCGGTCTCAGCGCCTGCGGTAAATCTTTCTCAATCGCCCGTCCCTGCGTTGCACCGCCACGGCATAAGACAATGCGCATTCCCAGCGCTTCCCCTTCGCTGAACAGGATTTCCGAGGTATCAAACGGCATATCCGGCCAGTAAAGGTAATTATGATCCGCCACCGTCGCGCAACCGGAACGCAGCAACTCTGTCAGGCCGATACGTACCGCGAGACGGAATGTGGATTCATCGAACGTGGCGCGAAAGCGATAAGGCGTGGCGCTTAACCACGCGGTCAGGCTTTTGTTCAGCCCCTGAGGTTCGCCTTTCAGTAATGACTGAAACAGATGATGGTGAGTGTTGACCCACGCCGGATACACCACGCAGTCGCGGGCATCAACCAGCCGTTCGTCCGGCAATGCCGTCAGGGAGCCCATCGCCTCAATCACGCCATGACGCACACGAATATCCGGCCCGGCGTGACGCGCCCCGTCGCCCGGCAGGCCGGTCAGGATGGCGTGAGCATTTTTAATCAGTAAAGAGTCAGATGACATCGCAACGCTCCTCAGGGTTTAACCTGCATGTGCTCAACAAATTCGGTGGTATACGCCTGTTTCCAGTCGGTATCCGCGTTTAGCAGTTTGGCGTTGACCATGAAATCACGGGTTTTCTGCCAGCGCGTTTCGGTCATGGTGCCCCAGCCCTGCGTCGCCGCATCCCCGCCATCAATCAGGTGATGCTCTTTGATTTGCTGAACGCCCCAGGCCAGCAGGTCGTCAGTCATTTTCGGGTTATCCTTTTTGATCAGCGCGTTACCGGCCGCCGGGTTTTGCAGATAACTCACCCAGCCTTCCATCGATGCCTGCACAAATTTCGCCATTGCCTCTTTGCGGCTGCTGATAAGGTCAGGACGGGTGATCAGAATGCCGCCATAAGGCGGATAGCCGTGCTCAGAGAACAGGAAGAAATTAGATTTCACACCTGCCTTTTGCGCCTGAAACACTTCAGAGCTGACGTACGCCTGCTGCGCTACGTTCTCGTCCGCGACAAAAGGCTGAATATTGAAGGTGTACGGGCGAACCTGCGAATCGCTGAGCTGATAGCGTGCTTTAAGCCACGGCCACCAGGTCGATTGCCCGGAGCTGGAAACGAGAATAGTTTTATCTTTCAGGCCGTCGAGCGACGTCACGGAAGCGTGGGTCAGTAACCCCTGCGGGTCGAACTGGAAAGGCGCCGCGATGGCTTTGGCCTGAAAACCACGCTGCACCGATTCGAGCAACTGGAGGTCATAACCGATAATCACGTCAGCGCGTTTTGATAACAGCAACTGCATGCCGTTGATCTGCGGGCCGCCGGACTGAATGCTGACATCCAGCCCGTAACGTTTGTAAATGCCCGTCGCCAGCGCCTGATAATAGCCGCCCTGTTCAGCCTGCGCGTACCAGGAAGTCAGCAGTGCGATTTTCTCATTGGCCTGCACCGACAGGGAGAAAGCGCCAGTGATCAGCGTGCTCAGCACGCAGCAAGACAGGGGAATGCGGGAAATTGACTTCATTGCTCCTCTCCTAATCATCGCCGGAGGGAGGATAAGCAAACGCGGCTCAGCCCCCCTGACCAGCTCAAAATGAACCGCGAAATGGTTGCTGAGCAATGTCCCGCGCAGTTGCCTGCACTGACCGCTTCTACTCACTTTTAACTATACAAAAACGATGCCAACTTCGCAGATGCGCTTTCCCTGCGCCTTGTCGGGATAATTACGTCTCACGCCCTGCAACCTTTGATTCATCACAGAGCGTGAAGCACCAAAAGCGTGCAATCAGTGCCGTTCACGCCCCGCCGTTTGGATCTGGCTGAATAACATCTCCAGTTGTTTGAGCATCATCGAAGCGGCAAGGGAAAGCTGCCGTGAAGGGGCAACGCACAGGGACAGCGTGAAGGTTTTTAATTGCGGATCGGTCAGCGGAATAAACTGCAACTCGTCGCTTTCCACTTCATCCATGATATCGAGCCAGCACAGAATGCCGATGCCCATTTTCTCTTTAATCAGCGAACGGATCATGTGGATGTTATTGGACACCGCGACTTCGCGAACCCTGTCACCGTTGATATTCATCAGCGCCTGCACCGGTTCGGCCAGCATCAGCGGTGCGGCGGGCAGGATAAACGGATATTCCATGCACTGATTGAAACGCACGCCGCTTCTGTCGCCCAGCGGATGCCCTTTCGGCACCACAATACCCAGCTCAATTTCGGCGAAAGCACGCACCTGCAACTCACGGGAACTTTGCGGATTCAGCATCAGTCCGAAGTCAGCATCGCCGGACATCAGCGCCTGCTGGATATCCACGTTGTTCATGGTGGTCAGCGTGAACGAAATATTCGGATAATCGACGTGCACTTTTTTGAGCATCGACGAGAAAAATTGCCGGTTGATGGCATCGATGGTGGCAATCCGTACGTGCCCGCGCCGCAACCCGCGCAGATCGTCGAGCTGTTCCAGAACACGCGAAAAATCCTTTTTCCAGTTATTGGCAGCATGCAGCAACAGCTCCCCCGCCGCCGTCAGCCGTAAACCTGTGGGATGACGTTCAAACAGCGGCATCGCCAGTTCCTTTTCAACCCGCAATATCTGCCGGTCAATTGACGATGCGGCAACATGCAGGGTTTCGGACGCCTTACGAAACGATCCCTGACGGGCAACCTCGGTGAAGTACAGCAGAAATCGGGAGAATGCGAACATAGGGAGTGCTCTCTTTTATGCAACGGGATGTGCGAATCAAAGCGCTGGACGCAACAGTTTTATAACAATAACGTAGCTTTCAATGCAACGGGAACAATCGTTTCACCGCTTATCTGCCCGGCTCTGCGCAGTCATTTGCGTAAGACAGCGGGTTTTGCGGTGAACGGATCGACGCCCCTTTTATGAATGATTCATCAGAGAAAATACGGTAAATGACGATGAAAGATGCCGGATTAATTCCTGTCACAATTAAAACCGTGAAGTTAAATGGTAAGGGTAATATTTCCGTGCAGCTTATTTCGCAGGACGAAAATCTATTACCGCCTTATTTTCCCGGCGCGCACATTGACGTTTTTATTCCGAAACTCGGCCCGAGGCAATATTCTCTTTGCGGTGAAAACGGCAACGGGGAATATTACGAAATCTGCGTGAAACTGGCAGAATACTCCACCGGCGGATCGCACTTTATTCATCATCATTTCCGCCCCGGTGACAGCCTGACCATTTCGGCGCCGCGCAATCATTTCCCTTTGCCTGACGCCGGTAAATATCTCTTCTTTGCCGGTGGTATCGGCATCACGCCGCTGCTGGCAATGGCGGAACACGTTGCGAAGCAACAGATTGAATTTGAACTGCATTACTCTGTTTCAGACAGTGAACACATCGCGTTTCTGCCGCGCTTAACTGCGCCCGCCTTAGCGAAAAATGTCTTTATACATGACAGCAGCGCAAACGATTCCCTGCGCCATAACACGCCGCTGAGTTTATGTCAGCCGGATGAGAATACGCGGGTACTGGCCTGCGGGCCGGACGGATTTATTCAGCGCCTTGAAGACATTATGCGCACCCATCACTGGCAGGAAAATCAATTATCTTTCGAGCGGTTCAGTAATGCGAATATTGGTAAGGATGCAGAAAATCAGGCATTTCATATCCAGCTTAACTCCACCGGGCAACGTTATTTAGTCGGCCCGAAACAGAGCATTGCTGAAGTCTTATTAAGCGCCAGAGTCGATATTATGCTGTCTTGCGAACAGGGTATTTGCGGTTCATGTATTACTGACGTGATCGACGGTATTCCCGATCACCGCGACTGCGTGCTGACAGAAGAAGAGAAAGCCGAGAACACGCAAATAACGCTGTGCTGTTCGCGATCCAAAAGTCCCGTTCTGGTTCTCGACCTGTAATGTCAACACGGAGCGACACAATGAACCTACCCGATCCCACCACACCGCTGAACGGCATTGCCAACGCTCGTCTGCCCGCGTGGCTGCTTCCCGCCGGATGGCCTTTACAGGCTGGCGAACCAGTTACGGCAGATCTGCGTTTTGACACAGGCAAAATTGCATCCGTGACGCCTTATCAGCCAGATCAACATGATTTGTGGAACGCACACGGCACACTGGCGCTGCCGGGGCTGATTGAACCCCACGCCCATCTCGATAAAACCTTCACCATTGCCCGCAGCCGCCCGTCGACACCCGGTCTGCTGGCGGCAATTGAAACCCTGCATCAGGATCGTCAGCACTGGACGGCGGATGATTTGCGTCAGCGTGCCCGCAAGGGTCTGGCGTGGGCAGCGGCGAATGGTGTGACCCGTTTACGCACCCACATAGACTGGTTCGACGTGGCTCCGCCGCTGGCCTGGCTTGAACTGGGCAAGATGGCGCACTCCGGCGTCACGCTGGAACGGGTCGCGCTGGCGCCGCTGAGCCTTTTCGCCGACGCCAGCACAGCTGACCGCATTGCCCGCGCAGTCGCAGAAAGCGGAAAGCATTGTCTGCTGGGCGGATTTATTCACTCCTCAAACTGGGATCCGGCGGCGATGCGCAATCTGATGCAAAGCGCCTCACGCTGGAAACTGAATCTGGATTTGCATATCGACGAGGAGCTTTCGCCGGTGGCATACGGCCTGAGCTGGCTGGCTGATTACCTGTCACAAACTGATTTCAGCGGCCACATCTGTTGCAGCCACGGCTGTGCGCTGGCTTCGGGCAGTGAACAACAGGCGCAGGAGATTTTGAGTTTGCTGGCGGCGCAGCGCGTCACCCTGATTGCGCTGCCGATGACCAACCTGTTGTTACAGGATGCCGTCACCGGCCGCACGCCGCGCCAGCGCGGCATCAGCCTGCTGAAAGAAGCGCAGACGGCGGGCGTTCCGCTGCTGCTCGGCTGCGATAACGTACAGGACGCTTTTTGTCCGGCGGGCAGTTATGACCCGCTGGATACGCTGAGCTGCGCCCTGTTCGCGCTTCAGCTGGATGACGTTTTTGATCAGCAGTCACGGCTTATATGCGATGCCGGCGCACTGACCGGTGAGACGCCAGCCGCCCTGCCGCTTTCCCCCGGCAGCGATGCCAGTCTGGTTCTCTTTCCGGGCAGCGACAGCCGGACCTGGCCTTTACACAGCGCAGCCCGCCTGGTTATCCGCCACGGCAGGCTGACCCACCAACGCACCTGGAATCAGGAGTTATCCCATGAGTCTTGAAGCGGGAGCGGGCAAACCGCTCGCCCGATATGCCGCATGGCGTCGCGCCGGTGATTTCGTTTTTCTCTCCGGCATCATTCCCGTCAACCCGCAGACGGCAACTATCGTGCGTGGTTTTCAGGATATCCCCGCTGAAGCGCGGCTGCTGCTGGGCGAAACCGGTGAATTCTCCACCGATGCCAAACAGGGGCCGATCCTCGCTCAGAGCTGGTATGTGCTGGAAAGCATCCGCCACACCATTGAAGACGCGGGCGGGCAAATGAGCGATGTGATCAAGCTGGTGCAGTATTTTCGCAATCTCGATCACTTCCCCTATTACAGCCGGGTCAGAAAACTTTTTTATCCCGGACAACCGCCGGTTTCCACCGTGGTGCAGGTCAGTGAAATGCTGCCAGATGCCGGGGTGCTGATTGAAGTCGAAGCCACCGCCTGGTTACCGCAATCCCGCTCAACCCAATAACGTCAGACCACGAGGCACAGCATGATTAACGGTTACATTCCTGCAAATCGTTTTCTCCCTTTTCTGAGCTGGACGGCCATCGCTGCCCTGCCTGATAAAGCCAATACGGTGATCGTCCTGCCGACCGGCGCGATTGAGCAACACGGCCCGCATCTGCCGTGCTCGGTGGACAGCGTGATCTCCTCCGGTGTGGCGGGTCATGCGCTGGCGCGGCTGGCGGAAGCTATTCCGGCTTACGCCATTCCTCCGATCACCTACGGCAAATCTGACGAACACCTGAATTTCCCCGGTACGCTGACCTTAACCGGCGACACGCTGTTGCAGACGATTTTAGAAATTGCCGAATCGCTGTACCGCGCCGGATTCCGCAAGCTGCTGATGATTAACGGTCATGGCGGACAACCGCAGGTGCTGCAAATGGCCTCGCGGGAAATGCGCCTGCGTCACGGCGACATGATCATGATCCCGCACGACGTGTTCCGCGTGCCGAATGTGGAAAACCAGTTCCTGAGTCCGCTGGAGCAAAAAATGGCGATGCACGCCGGTCACAGCGAAACCGCGGTGATGCTGGCGCTGGCACCGGAATGTGTCCACATCGAACACGCGGTCGCCAATTATCCGCCGGAGTTCCCGTGCCCGACGCTGTCATCAGGCCGTCCTGCCGCCGCCTGGGCTTCCTATGATTTTGGCCCGAGTGGCGTGATCGGCGACCCGACCGGCGCGACCGCTGAACAGGGTCATGCAATCCTTGATTCGCTGGCGGCGAGCTGGGCGCAGGCGATCACCGAAATCCATCACATGCAATGGAAAGCCCGCAGCGAGCCCACCTGGGGAAAACACCACTGGAACGGCTTTGTGCAAACCAGCTTCACTCCTCCTTCGTCTTCTCTGGCCTCTGAATAAAGGAATTCTCACGATGAAAACACAGCATCCCTTCACTTACAGCCTGCTGGCCGTGCTGCTGGCCGGGGTTTCCACCTCCGGCATGGCGGAAGAGAAATTTACCTTTCTGACCAACTGGTACGCGCAGGCAGAGCATGGCGGTTTTTACGCGGCACAGGCTAAAGGGTTGTACAAAACTGCCGGGCTGGATGTCAGCATCAAAATGGGCGGCCCGCAGGTTAACGTGATGCAACTGATGGCCGCCGGACAGGCTGACTGTACGCTCGGCGACAACGGTCAGGCGCTTGAAACCTGGCAGGCAGGCGTACATGCGGTGACCGTGGCGACAGTGTTCCAGCATTCGCCGACGGTGTTTATCAGCCATGACAAAGTGGAGAAAGGTCAGGCGCTGAAAGACAAAACCTTCCTGCTGGCGACGGAGGCTTATACCTCTTTCTGGCCGTGGGCGAAGAGTGAACTGGGGCTGGGGAACGCCAAAATCCGCCCTTACACCTTCAGCGTGCAGCCCTTCCTGGCGGACAATAATCTGGTGCAACAGGGTTATGTCACCTCCGAGCCTTTCTCGATCGAAAAAGGCGGCAAACCGTTCTACGTCTACATGCTCAGCGACTGGGGTTATCCGCCGTACGGCAACTCGATTATCTGCATGGCGGATACCGTTAAAAAACGCCCGGCAGCGGTGGCGGCTTTCGTGAAAGCCTCGATGCAGGGCTGGAAAGAATATTTGCAGGATCCGACCGCGGGCAACCAGCTAATCACCCAGGCCAACCCGCGTATGGGAGCCGACCAGATTGCCTTCGGTATCGCGCAGATGAAGAAGTATGAGCTGGTGACCGGCGGCGACGCGCAAACCAGCGGTATCGGCATCATCACGGAACCACGTCTGAAAAAGACCTGGGACATGCTGGTGAAAAACAAACTGATCGACGCGGATAAAGTGCCGTTTGAGCAGACTTATACCCTCGACATGATCAAAGACGCGAAGGTAATGCCATGAATTCAGCCCCCAAACTGACCGTGATGAGCGATGTCCGCTCAGCCAATCCTCCGCCGGTTCCGGCTATCGAAGTGCTGTCGGCGGAGAAAATTTACAGCAACGGCACGCGCGCTCTTTTGCCGGTCAATCTGACCATCAATCAGGGCGAATTCGTCACCCTGCTCGGCCCGTCAGGATGTGGCAAAAGTACACTGCTGAAAATGGTCGCCGGGCTGACAGAACCCAGCGACGGCAAGCTGGTGCTGTGGCGGCGCGACAGCCGGGAAAAAACACAGGTGCCGCTGTCGTTCGTGTTTCAGGAAGCCACGCTGATGCCGTGGAGCAATGTGCAAAATAACGTGCGCCTGCCGCTGGATCTCGCCGGTGTTCCCCGCGCCGAAGCCAACACCCGCGTCAGTGAGGCGCTGGAGCTGGTCGGTCTGGGTAAATTTGCCAGCGTCCTGCCACGCGAATTGTCGGGCGGTATGCAGATGCGTGTGTCGATTGCCCGCGGGCTGGTGACGCGTCCGAAACTGCTGCTGATGGATGAACCTTTCGGCGCGCTGGATGAAATCACCCGCAACAAGCTCGACAGCGATCTGCTGCGCCTGTGGCGGGAACAGGGGCTGACGGTGGTGTTCGTCACCCACTCGATCCACGAAGCGGTGTTTCTGTCGCAGCGGGTGATCATGATGGCCGCCCGTCCGGGGCGCGTGGTGGAAGATATCGCCATTACCGAACCCTTCCCGCGCAGCGAAGATTTTCGCGTCAGTCCGGCGTTTTCACGCTATGCGAAGCAGTTACAAGACAGCCTGCTGCAAGCCAGCCAATCGGGTATGGAGTAACGGTATGCAAACTCAAAAAGCTTCTCCGTGGATCAACAACCCCACGTTTCGCAAAGTGCTGTATCCGGCGGTGGTCGCCGTGGTGGTGATTTTGCTGTGGCAGGGTTGGGTGAGCTATTTCAAAATCCCTCAGTTTCTGGTGCCGTCACCGGTGGTAATGCTGCAAAGCCTGTGGACCAATCTGGGTTCGCTGACGATGTCGCTGCTGTTTACGCTGAAAATCACCCTGATCTCGTTTTTGCTCTCGATCGTCATCGGTTCGTTAGTGGCTTTCGTGCTGGTGCAGAACCGCTTTGTGGAAACCGCACTGTTCCCGTACATCGTGTTTTTGCAGGTGACGCCGATCGTGGCCATCGCGCCGCTGATCATCATCTGGGTCAAGGACACCACCCTGTCGCTGGTGGTGTGTTCGACACTGATGGCGGTGTTCCCGATTATTTCCAATACCACGCAGGGGCTGCGCAGCGTATCACCGGGCCTGCTGAGCTATTTCCAGCTGAACCACGCCAGCCGTCTGCAGATCCTCATCCGCTTACGCATTCCTTCTGCCCTGCCGTATTTTTTCGGCGCGCTGCGCATTTCCAGCGGCTTGTCGCTGATCGGTGCCGTCGTGGCTGAATTCGTGGCGGGCACCGGCGGCAATAACACCGGTCTGGCCTATCAGATATTGCAGGCGGGATATCAGCTGGACATTCCGCTGATGTTTGCCGCGCTGCTGCTCATTTCACTCACCGGTATCGCCCTGTTTGGCGTGATGTCGTGGATTTCGAAACGCGTCCTCAGCGCGTGGCATGAAAGCGAAGCCGTGCAATCTCATTAACCTCATTTAATTCAGGCAGGAAGAATATGAACAGTGAACAACGTCAGCAGGCGCTTGCCCTGATTCAGCAGGCGCTTCCCGATCTCGACTGGACTTTGCAGGCGACAAAGGTCAAACGCCTTTCGCGCGATTTTCACTGGTTCAGTCCCGTTCTCAAACAGCAGCTGGAAGATAAACAGGCCGATGCGGTGGTCAGGCCGCGCAGCGAAGAAGAGCTGATTTTGCTGGTGAAAGCCTGCGTTCAGTACCAGTTACCGCTGATTTTGCGCGGCGGCGCGACCGGCAACTACGGCCAGCTGGTGCCGCTGGAAGGCGGCATTCTGGTGGATATGACCGGCTTTAATCAGGTTTGCGAACTGGCTGAAGGCGTGGTGCGCGCTCAGGCGGGGATCCGGCTGGCAGAGATTGAAACCCTGACGCGTCCGGCAGGCTGGGAGCTGCGCTGTATGCCCTCCACTTACCGGCTCGCCAGCCTCGGCGGCTTGTACGGCGGCGGTTTTGGCGGTATCGGCTCAATCAACTACGGCCCGCTCGGCGCACCGGGCAATGTGCTCAGCGTTAAAGTCATGACCATGGAAGCCGAACCGCGCATTTTGCACGTTCCTGCCCCGCAGGCACTGCTGCTGCATCATGCCTACGGCAGCAACGGCATTGTGCTCGAGGTGGAACTGGCGCTGGCACCGGTTCATCAGTGGATTGAACGGCTGGACGTTTTCGATGATTTTACCGATGCACTGGATTACGCCAACGCCTTTGCCCGTTCACCGGGGCTGGTCAAACGCCAGCTGGCGCTGTTCGCCGCGCCGATACCGTCATACTTCAGCCATCTGAACGGACATTATCAGACCAGCCAGCACGCGGTGATCAGCGTGATTGCGCAGGAAAGCGAAGGTTTTTGCGCCTCTCTGCTGGAAAAATACCGCGGTCACAGCGCCGTGCGTCAGTCCGCCGGAGAAGCACGCGAGGCCAATGCGTCGCTGATGGAATATTGCTGGAACCACACCACCTTGCACGCGCTGAAAATCGACAGCACCCTGACCTATTTACAGACGGCGTTTAATTATACGAACTATCGCCAGCAGATTATCGATATGGCGAATTTATTTGGCGATGAAGTTATTTCACATATAGAGTTCCTGCGCGACAACGACGGAAATATAACCGCCAGCGGTTTACAATTAGTGCGTTATTCCACCGAAGAAAGATTGAACGAAATAATGATGACCTTCCGTGATAATGACGTAAAAATAAATAACCCGCATGTTTATCAAATTGAAGATGGCAAACAGGGAGAAATTAAACCTGACGTCGTTTCGGTTAAAAAGTGCCTTGATCCCAGTGGATTACTCAACCCCGGCAAGCTCCGTGGCTGGGATGTCCGTAACACCCTGATATTAGATAACGATCCTCTGTTATTGAATGAATGAATGAATGAATGAATGAATGAATGAAAAAAAAGCCCGCTTAACAACATTAAGCGGGCTTTTTGCTTTCAAACGATGAGTTCAGATCAAAGTTCAGATCAAAGCTCGAATCTGTCCAGATTCATCACTTTGGTCCACGCCGCGACAAAGTCTTTCACGAACTTCTCTTTGGCGTCACTGCTGGCGTAAACCTCAGCGTTGGCACGTAATATGGCATTCGAGCCAAACACCAGATCGGCACGCGTGGCGGCGAATCTGACTTCTCCGCTGACACGATCACGGCCTTCGAAACGTTCGCCGGTGCTATCCGTCGGTTTCCATTCGGTACGCATATCCAGCAGATTCGCGAAGAAATCGGTGTTCAGTTCACCGGTTTTTTCCGAGAACACGCCCAGATTGCTGCCGTCGTAGTTAGCCCCCAGCGCACGTAATCCGCCCACCAGCACCGTTAATTCCGGCACGGTCAGGGTCAGTTGCTGCGCCTTGTCGATCAGCAGATTCTCCGTCGAGGTATTGGCTGATTCACCGCGGTAGTTTCGGAAACCGTCGGCTTTTGGTTTCAGCAATTCGAACGACTCAACATCCGTCTGATCCTGACGCGCATCCACACGACCTGGCGTAAATGGCACTTCGATATCAACGCCAGCCGCTTTCGCCGCCTTTTCAACGCCGACCACACCGGCCAGCACGATCACATCCGCCAGTGACACTTTCTGCACGGACTGCTGGATAGATTCCAGAGCCGGCAGCACGCGGGCTGCAACGGCATTCACGTCCCAGTCTCTTTGCGGACGCAGCGCCAGACGCGCACCGTTCGCGCCTCCGCGTTTGTCGCCGCCACGGAAGGTCGAAGCCGACGCCCACGCCACTGACACCAGCTCACTGACGCTCAGACCTGACGCGGCAATTTTCTCTTTCAGTTGCGCGATATCCGCACCTGTCGGGTGATACACCGGAACCGGCAACGGATCCTGCCAGATGAGATCTTCTTTAGGCACTTCCGGTCCGATATAACGGGCTTTTGGCCCCATATCGCGGTGGGTCAGTTTGTACCATGCGCGGGCAAAGGCTTCGTTAAAGGCCTGTGGATCGCCGTGGAAACGACGGGAAATCTTCTCAAATTCCGGGTCAAAACGCAGCGTCAGGTCAGTCACCAGCATGGTCGGTTTGCGTTTTTTCGACGTATCGAACGGATCAGGAATGATATCCGGCGCATCGGCGGCTTCGAACTGAATCGCACCCGCCGGACTGCGGGTCTGCACCCACTCGTATTTGAACAGGTTCTCGAAGAAGTAATTGCTCCACTGCGTCGGGGTCTGCGACCAGATCACTTCCAGACCGGAGGTGATGGCATCCGCGCCGACGCCGCTGCCGTGGCTGCTTTTCCAGCCCAGACCTTGTGATTCAATCGGTGCGGTTTCAGGGTCAACACCCACCTGATCGGCAGGACCTGCGCCGTGCGTTTTACCGAGTGTGTGACCACCGGCGATTAACGCGACGATCTCTTCATCGTTCATGCCCATATTGCCGAACGTGGCACGAATGGCCGGCGCAGCGGAAGCCGGATCACCACTGTGGTTCGGGCCTTCCGGGTTGACGTAAATCAGCCCCATTTCCGTAGCGCCCAGCGGTGATTTCGCCAGTTCCTCAGGATGACGATGTTCCAGCCAGGTGGTTTCGTCGCCCCAGTTGATATCCTGATCCGGTTCCCAGACGTCTTCACGACCGGCACCAAAACCGAAGGTGCGGAAACCGGAGTTTTCCAGCGCCACGTTACCCGCCAGAATATACAAATCGGCCCAGGAAATTTTCTGGCCGTATTTTTGTTTCACCGGCCACAACAGACGGCGTGCTTTATCCAGACTGACGTTATCCGGCCAGGAGTTGAGTGGCGCAAAACGTTGCTGGCCGCGACCTGAACCGCCGCGCCCGTCAACGGAGCGATAGGTTCCGGCGCTGTGCCATGCAAGACGAATGAACAGACCGATATAACTGCCCCAGTCCGCCGGCCACCAGGGCTGCGACGCAGTGAGCACCCCTTTGAGGTCGGCTTTTAATGCGGAGTAATCCAGTTTGGCGAATTCTTTGCGGTAATCGAAAGTTTCGCCCAACGGGTTTGAGCGATTTGAGTGCTGGTTCAGCAGGTCAACCCTGAGCTGGTTAGGCCACCAGTCACGATTATTGGTCCCGCCGCCAGAGGCTTTATTGGTGTTTCCTTCATGGAAAGGACATTTACCGGCACTGGCTTCTCTGTCTGCTTCAACAATTGGCTTTGCGTCGTTTGCTTCTTCATCAATAGAACTGCTCATGCTCACACTCCTGTTATGTAGTCTCATTGCTACTCTATACGCGGATTTAAACAACTCACATCTGAATCACCCTATGTATTTGATAGACTTTGCCTTAGGACTTATGTGCGATTTTTGCGTGTTTAATCATCAAAATGCTTTTTGCTCTGATTATAGAATAGCCACTTAATCGCCGGGGCTTCTTTGCGAGTGTCGCAAAATGAAAAAAGCCCGCCTGAGTTTCCAAAGGCGGGCTTTTGTTTCTTAAAACTTTCTTCAGCGGTTACTCACGCCAGCCCATCGCAGGCGCAACGTGTTTGAGAATCGATTCAATCACATGCACGTTGTAATCCACGCCGAGCTGATTCGGCACGGTGAGCAATAACGTATCGGCTTCGGCAATCGCTTCATCCTTTTTGAGCTGTTCGATCAAAAACTCAGGAGAAGCCGCGTAGCTGCGTCCGAAAATTGCCCGGGTTTTCTCGTCGAGGAAACCGACTTTATCGCCGTCGTTACTACTGCCACCGAAATAAGCACGGTCACGGTCATCCATCAGGGCAAAAATGCTGCGACTGACCGATACCCGTGGCGTACGCGTGTGTCCAGCTTCGGCCCAGGCTTCACGATAGGCGCGAATTTGTTTCGCCTGCTGAATATGGAATGGCTCGCCGGTTTCGTCATCTTTCAGCGTCGAGCTTTGCAGATTCATCCCCAGTTTCGCCGCCCATACGGCAGTGGCGTTCGAACCCGCGCCCCACCAGATACGATCACGCAAGCCTTCAGAATGCGGTTCCAGACGCAACATTCCCGGTGGATTTGGAAACATCGGTTGCGGATTCGGTTTCGCAAAACCTTCGCCACGCAGCGCATCCAGCAGCACTTCGGTGTGACGCCGCGCCATATCCGCTTCCGTTTCCCCTTCTGCGGGCTGATAGCCAAAATAGCGCCAGCCGTCGATCACCTGTTCCGGCGAACCACGGCTGATACCCAGTTGTAAACGCCCGCCGGAGATCAGATCTGCCGCGCTGGCGCTTTCCGCCATATACAGCGGATTTTCGTAACGCATATCAATAACGCCGGTGCCGATCTCAATCTTGCTGGTCTTCGCGCCGACCGCCGCCAGCAGCGGGAACGGTGAAGCGAGCTGACGGGCAAAATGATGCACGCGGAAATACGCGCCGTCCGCTCCCAGTTCTTCGGCTGCGACAGCCAGATCGATAGATTGCAGCAACGCATCCGCCGCCGAGCGGGTGCCTGACTGAGGCGACGGTGTCCAGTGACCAAATGATAAAAACCCAATATTTTTCATCGTAAATGCATCCTCAAAGTGCGCAAAGCGATGTGCCAGCCCGCTCGTTTGAGGACTGGCGCAATGATACGTTTACTTTACGCGTCTCAGGATGAGAATAAATATCAGTTGTTTAACAAAGCGGTTCAGTTTATTTGAAGGACATGGGTCATTTTTGCTTATTTTTTAATAACCTGAACAAAAACTCTCCCATCGAAACGCAGAAGTAAAAAAACCGTTGCTCCCGACTTCATCCGCCGTTATCATGCGCCCCGTTCACACGATTCCTCTGTAGTTCAGTCGGTAGAACGGCGGACTGTTAATCCGTATGTCACTGGTTCGAGTCCAGTCAGAGGAGCCAAATTTAGAGAAGCCCGCCTAAGGAAACTTAGGCGGGCTTTTTGTGTTTGGCTTTTTTGAACGGCGGTTATGAGCGAAGAGCGGACCTTGTTTATGGAATGTATGGTGTTGAGGGGGGGACCTCAAACAAACAACTTCTCAGCAATTAAGCCTTCACAACCAGAAAGCTTAATTGCCAGAGAATGCGCGAAGAGTTTCAGTTCAGAAAAGGAGGATTTTCTTCAGAGAACCAGCCGGGAACGTACTCGCTCCAGCTGAACTTCCACAAACCCTCTTCTTTGCGAAGCTCAATTCGATAATGAGCACCGTACATCCACTCACCATTCTTATTTTTTATCTGTCCTGGTATTAAGCGCCCCGTCCACATTTCAGCTGTTGTACCGTCTGTTCTGAGGGTGATTTTTAGTGGGACACCATAATGCTGCATCCAGGGCCAGTGACGACGAAACTCTTTAAGCGATCCTACAATACTGTGCAGACCTTTTAATGGTCCCAGTGGAGGGAATTGTCCGCAAGCATCTAAGGTGTAACAGGTCCGGAACTGGCTAAAATCATTCTGGTCGATCCCCCACGAATAACGTGAATAGGACTCCTCAATTTGCTCTTCTTCAGTCGCCTTTATCTGGTTCTGCGCAATGCAATGCCAGGGGGAATCCAGCTCACTGACCAGAACAGGTGGCGCATCTCCCGGACGCCACCCCTGTTGCCCAGGAGGCAGACGCCAGTTAACCAGATAATCAGTATCACCTTCCGCCCAGCCGATGTTTATAAGCACTTCGGTCAGCTTCCAGCCATCAGACTCTGCTTTCAGCGTCAGTCGCAACACTGCGCCAAACAGGGCAACGGGATTATATTTTGCGCCTGGTGCTACCTCACCATACAGATAGGCGCTTACCATGGCGGTCCCTTCTCCGTCCGCAGCCGCGTAAAAATTAGAGGTCACCAGATTTAGATGCTTTTCAGAGGATGTATCTTCACGTAACGCTGTGATTAATGCTGATTTACCATGAAGTATGCCTTTGTGGCTGCTTTTGAGTTTGACCGTTTCAGCCACAGAGCAATCCGTATCGGCCCAGTGGCCGGATTCCCAGCTTTTGCGAAGTGTTTCCATAAAACTGAGTGCATCTGAGCGGCTAAGAGGGGTAATCATTGAATATCTCCTGTCTGTACAGCGCCTGTTTTCGATATTTCTCTGTCTGATGTGGGCATTTTGACGGTCCGGTGTTAACCAGCGCGAACGCTGGCTAAAAGTAAAGTCCTAACGTTTTCTGATTTCGGTGATGTAGGTAATGGCGGCACTATCGACAAAGTTCGGCACATCCCGGAAGGCTTCCTGACCAACCGGCGAGTCAAAGGCGGCCACGGCATCTTCAATGGAGTCGAACCATAATTCAGAAAACCCATCTACCGGTGCATCCGGGTATTTTTCCCGATCGACGGGATTTAAAACGTAGCCCCGTAATCCCGGCAAACGCAGAGCGATTTCCGTGTGTACTTCATCCCAGTGCTTAACAAAGTCTTCAAAGCTCTGTCCTTTTTTACGAATAAGAAAGCCCACATGCTTGAAGCCGTTTGAAGGTGTCATCGTGTTCTCCTGTGTGCAGTGTCCTGCAATTCATTGTTTGAAAAGGTGTTATTGATTAATCTGGTGCATCTGGACTCAATGCCATTTACATGACCATCAGCAGGTTAGTGCTGCCTGATGTGCCCGCGCCTGGACATTTCACTGGCTGCGCCTCAGTTATGGTCTTCACCATGGAAGGGATAGTCGGTATAGCCTTCTTCCCCCCCGCCGTAATAGGAACTTCGCCTGGCCATAGTCAGTGGCCAGCCCTTGCGGACCCGCTCAACAAAATCTGGATTGGCGATAAACGGACTGCCAAAAGCCGCAAGATCGGTCAGCCCATCGTCGATAAGTGCCGCGGCCTGAGCGGGAGTAAGGCCACCGGCGAGGATAAGCGTGCCACGCCATACCTTTCGGAAATCGCGCAACAGGCCGTTAAACATCACGGGCCCCTGGGCCATCAGGTGGACATAAGCTATCCCTCTGCGGCTAAGCTCCTTACCGATATAAAGATAGGTTTCTGAGGTATCGGCGTAAGGAGCCATGTCCTGAAGCTGATTACAGGGGGAAAGGCGCACGCCCGTCCGGCTTGTACCAATTTCATCTGAAATGGCGTCAACAATTTCCAGAAGAAGGCGCGTACGGCTTGCCAGGCTTCCGCCGCCATAGCCGTCATCGCGCGTATTCAGTACAGGATTAATGAATTGTTCAATGAGATAGCCATTGGCACCATGCACCTCCACGCCATCAAACCCCGCCGAAATGGCGTTGGCAGCGGCCTTGCGAAAATCAGCGACTATCTGCTTAATCTCTTCAGTCAGCAGGGCGCGGGGCAGGCTTGCAGTAACCGTTGCAGGTTCACCATTTTCATCCCAGGCAAAGGCGCTGCCACCCTGAACGGCGACGGCGCTGACAGGGGGCTGCCCCTCAGGCTGGAGGCTGGTATGAGATACCCGTCCAACATGCCAGAGCTGAGCAAATATTTTTCCTCCTTTCTTATGCACGGCCTGTGTGACGGGCAGCCAGGCTTCAACATGACTGTCGAGATAGATCCCCGGATTAAAGAGATAGCCAGTGCCTTCGCGAGAGACCGGTAAACCTTCAGAAATAATTAATCCGGCGCTGGCACGTTGTGCGTAATAAAGTGCCGTTAAGGCATCAGCATGCTCGTCCCGTGCGCGGGAGCGCGTCATGGGCGCCATGATAAAGCGGTTTTTCAGCGTGATATCGCCGAGCCTGTAGCCGGTAAATAGCTTTTTCATAGCCATCAGTTCCAGGCTTCCGCGATGAGCTGATGTGACCTGATCCTTGCATCGGCATCATGTATCCACGAATTCACCATAATTTCATCCGCACCGGTACGGCGGACCAGGTCATTCAGGCCGGTCCGGACGGTCTCTTTTGTGCCCCACACCGATTCACGCAGCTGAGTCAGTACGCGCTGAGCCTCGACCGGATGCCAGAGCGCATTTATATCGTCTACCGGCTTCGGTAATTTCACCTCAACGCCCCGCCCCAGATTTACAAACTTCTGCAGTTCGGTAGTCGCCAGATAGTCTGCTTCGCTCTGGTTTTCAGCGGCGACGACGTTGACGCAAATCATCACATACGGTTCGACAAGCGATTCTGATGGGCGGAAGCCTGAACGATAGGTATCAATGGCAGCGAGCATGGCATCGGGCGCAAAGTGAGAGGCAAAAACAAGGGGCAAACCTTTCTGCGCCGCCAGCTGTGCACTGAAGGTACTCGAACCCAGCAGCCACAACGGAATACCGAGTCCCGCACCTGGCACGGCCGTAATACGCTGTCCGCGTTGTGCAGGCGCAAGAAAATGCTGTAGTTCATCCAGCATGTCGGGGAAGTCGAGTCCCTTGGCGCGGGTTTCACGGCGCAGCGCCTGCAATGTTTCCTGGTCAGTGCCCGGCGCACGGCCCAGTCCTAAATCAACGCGGCCCGGATACATAATCTCAAGCGTGCCAAACTGCTCAGCGACAACAAGCGGTGCATGGTTTGGCAGCATAATGCCACCCGAGCCAATACGAATTTTTTCAGTTTTTGCGCCGATATGGCTGAGTATCACCGCCGTCGCCGCGCTGGCGATATCGACCATATTGTGATGCTCTGCCATCCAGAAACGGTGATACCCGGCTTTTTCGGCCGCCTGCGCCAGCCGCACGCTGTTGGTAATGGCGTCAGAAAGGGTATTGCCTTCGGTAATGGGTGCCAGATCAAGCAGTGACAGGGGGATTGTTTTCTCTTTCATCATTATCTCCACATCGCCGGAACAGTCGTCCGGAGGTAAATTAATCATTTCGGAAATTACTATGATTGTTTTTACACGGATGATAAATCGGGTTTCGGTCGCATCTATGCGGACTTAGATTCTACAATCCTGTTTCTTCTTTAGGGGTATCTTTGATGTCTTACTCTGCGTCAACAAACCAAAACCACCTGCGACACGACACGACGCGACAGACAGACAGACAAGGAAAAACCATGACTGAAGAGCAGATTTGGAAAGCCCGGTATTACTCGGCATGTGATATTGCCCATCGCTGGTTTGCTTTTTTTGAGGGACAAACAGAGGAGGTCAGCCGGCATCTGGATATTTTCACTCCGTACGTCAGGCTGGTTCATGCCGGCACGCATCTTCTGGCCGAGGGAAAAGACGGAATGGATAGCTGGTTGAAAAGCCTGCCATACGAAAAGGGCTCGCACTTTATCCGGCGCTTTGAATTTATTCCCGGCCAGGAAAACGAGGCAACCGTTAATATGGATATTGGCTACCAGAGGGTCGAAAGTGATTTGACGGTGGGAGGGGCACTTTCGGAATACCGGACAACGCTCTTATTCGGTGAGGGAGAGGACGCTTTTTTTACTTTCATGCAGAAAACTCCCGTATATCAAAACCCTGATAAGGTATTCCGTGAGTCATTCAGTGAAAACCGGGTACATTCGTTTATAGCCCGTTTCTTTCAGCTTATGCTGACCGCAAGGTCTGGGGCTGTTTCAACGATCGTTTCCGGGAAAGCCGATGAGAATACACGGCAGAATTTACCCGCATTTTTACGCAGTGCCGATCCCGACGGGATAAGTATTGAAGAGACAGACATTCTGGCGATGAAGAGCACCCTGTTACTTCCTGTAGACGGTACTGAACGAAGACTCTGCCTGGAACTGGCTGAAGAGGGAGGCCGCTATCTCGTCATTCGTCACGCAAACTGGTCCTGAAGCACTTAACGGAATATTCAACATGCGAAATACCGATCACCTGGGCGGAATTACCGCCTTTGTCACTACTGCACAGCAGGGAAGTTTTACCGCGGCGGCTGAGAGACTCGGGCTGACAAAATCAGCCGTGGGTAAAAGTGTGGGTCGCCTTGAAGCCAGGCTGGGACTTAAATTGTTTCTGCGATCCACGCGGCGTCTTAGCCTGACGCCGGATGGTGAGCGTTTCCTGATAAGTTGTCAAAATGCTATGGATATTCTTGAGCAGGCAGAAGCCGAGTTGACCTCTCATATCTGCCAGCCTTCAGGGCGGCTTCGGGTGGACTTACCCGCAGCCTTTGGCAGACGGCGTATTTTGCCGATCCTGCTGCAGATTACACGCCGTTATCCCGAACTCGCATTGACCGTCACTTTCAGCGAACGATTTGTCGACCTCATTGAGGAGGGTATTGACCTTGTCATCCGCATTGGTGAACTTGCCGACAGCAGTGGGCTGGTTGCCAGAAGGCTGACCACGCAGAAACTGGTTATCTGCGCTTCTCCTGACTATTTACTGTACGGTGGAGAACCCGTTTCATCTGAAGAACTGAGCCAGCATCAGTGTGTGGTGGGGTTTCGCCGGAATCAGCCGATCTCCTGGCTACTCAAAGAAAATGATGGTCAGATTTCGCGGTATACGCCGCCACCGACCCATGAGTTTGCGGACGGAGATGCGATGTTATCGGCCACGCTGGCGGGCTGTGGGCTGTCACAACTGCCGTTATGGCTGGTTGGAAAATATCTTGAATCAGGGGAGCTGAAAGAGGTTCTGGTCGGACATTCCGGTGGAGAAATGCCCATCAGTGCGCTCTGGCCTAAAAACCGCCAACTGTTACCTAAAATTCGTTATGTTGTGGACACGTTGATAAAGGCAGCAGAAGACGGCTTACTTGACTGATGGGACGACTATGCCGTTGTGTCTGGCCGGAACGGATAATCGGTATAGCCTTCCTCAGCCCCACCATACATTGTTGCCCGGTTAACTTCATTCAGCGGCCAGTTGTTTTTCATCCGCTCTGTGAGGTCAGGATTGGCAATATAGGGTCTGCCAAAAGCAATGAGATCCGCTTTTCCTTCCTGCAGGTAAATTTCGGCTCGTTGCTTATCGAATCCCCCTGCAATAATGAGCGTGCCGCTGTAGGCCTTTCGGAATTTCTCAATGAATCCTTCAGGAATAGCCTGTTCACCTAAAGTCTGTTGATCGCTCAGGTGAACATAGGCCAGCCGGCGTGTCGTGAGCTCTTCTGCCAGCGTCAGCCAGGTTTGTTCTTCACCGCTGAATGCATGCATATCAAACAGACGACCAAATGGCGCAAGTCGTATGCCGGTTTTTCCTCCACCGATCGCCCGTGATACAGCGTCAGTCACTTCAAGCACGAATCGCAGTCGGTTCTCAATTCTCTCACCACCGTATTCATCGCTGCGCGTGTTCAGAGCGCCATTAATAAACTGTTCAAGCAGATAGCCGTTTGCCGCGTGGATTTCGACGCCGTCAAAACCCGCTTCAATAGCATTTTCAGCGGCCTTTACATAATCCTGAATGACCAAACCGATCTCTTTGGCTGAAAGAGCGCGCGGGAATGAAACCGGAACAGGTCCAGCAATGCCATTTTCATCACGGGCATAACACGTCGAGTTTTCAGCCCTGACGGCAACTGAGCTGACGGGGGCGGCGCCATTCTTTTGCAGACTGACATGCGAAATTCGCCCAACATGCCAGAGCTGGATGAATATTTTGCCGCCTGCCTGATGAACCGCCTGAGTCGTTTTCTTCCATCCCTCTACCTGTGCAGCAGAGTAGATACCAGGCGTAAAAAGATACCCCTGCCCCTGAACGGAAATTTGAGAGCCTTCGCTGACGATAAGGCCTGCTGATGCGCGCTGACGATAATATTTAGCGGTGAGGTTATCGGCAATATCCCCTTCTCTGGCCCGGGAACGGGTCATCGGTGCCATGACAATACGGGTTTGAATTGTCGTGTCACCGACGGTGTATGAAGTAAACAACTTTTCCATTACAGACTCCTTTTAATAACTGAACTCCATAATGCGGTGCTGAAAGAGGGAATAAAACCCCCGTTCTGTTCCGAACAGAGGTTCCATAGATTCTACTTAGAGCAGCGATCCGTCTTTATTTTTTTCAGGCCATCTCTTCCTGAACCGGTACTGATTTAGTATCAGAGCGGTGTTTAATCAGAATGCTGACAAATGCCAGCAGAGTGAAGATCACGCTGCTCAGTACCACCGAGTGCGTCCCCAGGCGGGCGATAAACCATCCGCCCGTCAGTGAACCGAGGGTAATTCCCAGATTGGAGAACGACATATAAAGGCTGTTGGCAAACTCGGGCGCTTCGCTGGCTTCACGCATCAGCCAGGTCTGACTGACCACCAGGCCGGAGGAGTGGAATGCGCCCCAGAACACGGTCAGCAGGCACATCACCAACGGTGAAAAGCCAAAGAACCATACCAAAAGCAGAAGCAAGGTGAACAGCAGCGGGTAAACCAGAGTGGTTTTAACTACGTTCTTTTGCAGGAAACTGCTGAACACGAAGTTGCCAGCAAAACCACAGACACCAAAGAGGATTAGCATGGCGCTGATGTAATTGTTATTCAGGTGAGTAACGCGTGAAAGATAATCTGCAACATAGCTAAAGCTGGAAAACATTGCGGCGAAAATTAACGTTACCGTTGAGATGGTCAGCCACAGCTTACCGTTCCGCAGTACGGAAAGCTGGCTGGCAAAGGAAACCTTATGCAGGGTCGGCATTGAGGGCATCAGGAACAGGACGCCCAGGAAGGCCAGCACGCACGCTGCAGCACCAAAGTAAAACGCTGCGGATAAAGAGAAATGCTCGGCAATCAGAGAGCTGAGTGGGACACCCAGCACCAGCCCAATGGCCACTCCGGCAAACACTTTTGCTGCAGCGCCTGCGGCTTTTTCTTTCGGTACGGAATTAGCGGCCACAACCAGCGCAACGGCAAAGAAGACGGCATGAGCCAGCGCAGGCAGAATGCGAAACACCAACATCAGGTTGAACACGTCAGTGGTGGCATAAATCAGGTTCGACACAATAAAGACGACAAGAATGCTCAGCAGAACCGTTTTCTTGTTAAAGCCAGACAGCATCAGCGTGATAAAAGGCCCGGTAACGGCCACGATAATGGCATAGATGCTGACCAGAAAACCGACCTGGGTGGGCGTGACGTGGAGCTGAGAAACCAGTTTTGGCAGTAAGCCGATGATGGCAATTTCGGTGGTGATTACCCCGAAAACAGCCACAGACAGCGCCAGTAAAAGCAGAGTGCTTTTATTTTGCATAGAATACCCTTAGAAACATTGCAGATGAAATTCACAAAGTTAAATAGCGAAACGTAACTTTTATGCGTTGTTGCCCGGATGATTTTCCGGAGAAAGGATCATCGCTGAGTTTGATAAGGGGGGAAATACGTATTCAGGCGTTTCTATGTTGACATAAATTCTTCAATGCAACAGACCTGATCTTCGTTGGTTGGTATAACTGACCATGAGCAATGTCCGCTATTGGCACAAAGCAGACTATCAAGTCTTTTCAGAACCAGTGAGCAGTGGGATAAGATCAACGCTTACGCCCCCTCACCAAACCTCCCGGTTTATTGGGTCCCTACCCTCTGCACTTACTTCAAAAGTAAGTGCATTTATTGAATTCTTAGAAGCTGAGATACAAGCCACGTGCGAAGCGATTTTCCTGCCCGGACTTCATGCGCTTATAAACATTACACAATCTTATGTATTCATCAGTTTCCGCCTGAAATCATCGCATTGAGCGTCTGAATCTTCGTCACCCCCGCTACAAACCTGCCTGTCGGGCGGCTTGAATTCTGTCAGTCACTCGTCCGATCTCTCAATAAGAAATGCCATTTTCAGTAATGGCGGAAAAATATTTTTTATCATTAATTTCAATTGATTAAAAACGTCACACTGACTGATGCTGGTGAAAAAGACACGACACACTGCGACATAACCCATTGAGATTTCATTGACTTGCCACCTGCAGCACTGCACATCTCCTCTTTTTTCGCTGCCAGATAATTCTTAATATTTTTTTATGGGTTGATTGATCTTCTTTGCTTTGTTGCTATTGTTGATTAAGTCAGCAATGACGTGCAGCGAAAACAATAATTAGCTCTCATTATGGAACACATACTCATATGAACATTTGACTGTGTTTTTTAAAAAAGGCGTGCCTGCATGTCAGGACATGTCGCTGATAATAATCATTCCACTTTGCCCCTTTGAAATATTAAGGTCTCGCAGACTATTGCCCGAAGTTATTTATGGCAGACATTGCGACACCCTGCTCCCAATATCAGGCTGAAAAAGTTTGGTTTCTGTTTATTCAACAAACTAACTTAACAATGATCCAATCATTGTATGGATCCTGATGGCATTCTTTCTCAATGCCATTTGCGCAGCCTTATGTCTGAATTTTATTGGGTGCCGATGATATGACTACACAAACTTATACAGCAGATGAAAAAAGTATTATTAAAAACGTTATCAACCAGTATGGAAATAAAGGGGTTTTTATTATTGAACCCGGCAACACTGAGTTGGTGAATTTTTATGATATCCAGCTAAAACTTTCCGGTTTGACGTCGGGCCGCTCCCCCCAATTTACGCAGTGCTGGCAGGAAACCAAACGACTTAAACGCAGTGCCGGCCTGCTGAGCCAGGCAGCCACTGACACCGTCAGGCCGGTATACAGCATTGTGCGCGTTGATACTGTGGACGGGAAAAACTACCGCACCGATGCCGTTGGCTCACTCCCCGTTTCTGCCACCAATGTGACACAAACACTGGGATTATTTGACGGCGAGGCCAGTAATACCGGTGCGGTGAAATATACCCAGAACTTCGTTAACGCGTCAGACTGCGTGATCAGCGCAGACGGCGTATATCCGGGTGTGGCCGGTTCCCCGGTGACGGTAATTTATACTTTCGCGCAAACCATTAATAATCAGACTTTTTACGGCGCGGAAATCATTACTACCCAGAGTTACCCGAAAGAAATATTCAATGACTCCCCGCGAACGATTAAAAATCCCAACGAAATTAAAATCTGCTTAACGCGCGACGAGCCTGACTGCGATTACCGGCAAACCAGTTCATGGGACGGCATCGTCAGCGTCCCGATTAAAGGCTACATCACCTACGGCGGGAATATCGATGTCAGCGGCGGCAAACCGGTCAACGGGATGAGCAGTATCTACCTGATACGCACCCGCGCCGGCGGTGACCCGATCCTGCCTTACGCAGGCTTTGATTTCTTCGATGCTAAAAACTCTTCTGTTGCCGGTAACAAAATCAACTGGGATCTTAACTGGTTAAAGTTTAATAAGGTCAACTTTGATTCCGGCGAAATGGTTTATTATGTTTTCAAGCTCATTCTTAATGTTTCAGGCAAAAGCATCGCGGCATTTATCACTAACGCGCCAAAAAACATTGTCCCCGGCCAAATGTTTTTAAATACCGTGACTATTAAGCCGATGAAAATTGTTTACGGCTGCCTGCACGAAAACACCAAAATAATGATGCATGACGGCAATGAGAAAGTGATCTCAGCGATCAGAACCGGCGACAGCGTCAAAACAATAAATAACGGGTCGCTGAGGGTAGAAAACATCACCACCGGTCAGGAACAGCATTGTATTAAAATCTCTGCGCGGGATCGGAATAATAAAACACTCAACGTTATTGCCAGTCCCGGCCATCCATTTATCACGCCTGCGGGCATTGTTATTGCCCGTGAACTGACATTAGCGGATAAACTCTTTACCCCTCAGGGTGAAGCAGAAATAACAGATATTCAACCGCAAACTGATGAAGCGACGGTATATAACCTGCAACTGTCGGCTGAAAAGACAGATGAAAATACCCTTTATGCCAATCGAATTTTAGTTGGTGATATCCAGATGCAAAGATTGCATGAAGATAAATATCATCAGCAGCCCGTGAATATCCTGAGCCAGCTCCCCGAAGAATGGCATGAAGATTATCAAAATCATCTCAACGCAACGGGTGAGTAATATCATGTATCAGGGATACCCGGACTTTAAAAATATGATAACGACCGCCACGCAGCGATTTATCGGCAGTTATCTGCAGAATGATGCTTATTACCTTTATCCTGAATCTCTCGGTATTCAGGCGGCTGACCCGTTGCCCTTCTCTCTGGATATTGTCCGCAGCAGCAGTGCAGACAGCATTTATGGCTGGCTGAATTTCACGACTGAACTTCAGTATGCCAGCGGAGAAAGCCTGGCAGAATTTAAGCAACAGCACCCGGATAAGGCGGTGAATATTCTGCCACTGGTCGCGGGCAGCCTGGGGTTTGACGTGCCGGTTGAATATCACAGCGCCCTGCGGGAACAGAGCTTTGATGCGACCTGGTATTCGGCACAATACATCCAGTTTATTATTTTGCTGAATTCAGACAGTACTCAGCTGATCGAAAATACCCTGCTGGATAAAACGGTCGGATTTAATGCGCGGGTGGATGGCTTTGTTCAGGGCGTGTCTCCGCGACTGCCTTATTCCGTCGAATTTGATCCCCATGCGCTGATGCTGAGGTTAACCCGCGATGTGCCGGGCAAACCTACGGCTGACGGCAGTCAGGTCGAGTTCAGCTACGACCAGCTGACCCAATATCTGTACCAGAATATCCGCCTGCTGCCGCTGACTGCCAGCCCCGCGCTGCCAGATAACGATCCCGCCGCGATCCGTCTTTTCTGTCAGGCATTCCTTGACCGGCTATACGAGCAAACCGGTTCACCCTGTGCGGGTCCGGCGAATAACAATACGCCCATGATCTGCCTGCAAGCCCAGCCGCAAAGCGGGCGGGTGATATTCAACCTTGATACCGAGATGCTTGCTCTGCGTCCGCTATCCTTTTTGCTCGATCCCTTCGCCGCTGCGCAACAAATCGCAAAAACAGCGCCGGATACCATTATCCACCGTTCCACCACGCCACCATTACCGGAAGGCAAACGGGCGATCGACGTTTTCTATACCGCCCCGACCGGGCTGGACAGCAGTGTCTCTGTGGATATTCAGCTCACCTTACCGGCCGGTGATATTTATCCGCAGAAACAGACCCAGACCCAGATACTGACGCCGGATCAGAGCCGTTTGTCGTTTAGCTTTTTTACCAGTTCGCTGGCTGCGAGCCCCTTTTTCTACCAAATCCGCGTTAACTATTCGCAGGGAGGAAAATGGCACAGGCGGGAGAGTGACGCACTGCCCTGCAATGACGCTTTCCTGGTGCTCGATCCCGCTGCCTTGCCGTGTCAGTTTCTGACTATCAGCCTCGATGAAGGCTTTGCCCTGCAAAGTACGCTTCACGGAACCTGTCATTCTGACGGCTGGTCGCAAGACTTCGCGTTAACCGCAAAAACGCCCGTTTTCAGCTATCCGGTTATCGGCAATACCTTTGCCGACGTGGAAGCCCGCGCGTTATCAGGCTCCGGCGTGGTCCCGCTACCCGCGCCGGTGACGCTGACCACCACTATCGGAGCCTACAGTTTCCCGCAGTTCGGATCACAACAGGCGCGGATAACGGTCAATTTGCCGGAAGGCATAACCGCGGCAACATTCGAATTTGAACCACAAATTCCGATACACATCACGCCCCGGAGCTTCACTCATCAGCAAAACATATTCGACTACAAATGGACGGTCACCTCTATTTTTGCCTGCGGATATCGCTACAGAAGCGAAGGAGGCACGTGGTCGGCTGTGGTGACCGGCGATCAGACAATCGATTATAAAGGTGAAAAATGAACACTGACGCGAACAACCCGCAACACATGTTGCAGAACTTCTTCCTGCCTGGACGGGCCTTTGCCTTTCACGACCAGACGCGGCAACCGCAGGACTACACCTATGGCAGTTTTATCCCGCAGGTTGTGCAGGACACGCCCGCAGGGCTAATCAGCGCACTGCATTTACTGACCAGCCCCGGCGGCGGGATGGCAACTTTTATCGCGCCGAATCAGCCCGTCGATACGGCGGCGTTAGAAGCCTATATCAGGGCGCATTTCATCCCGTCGCCGGGTGAAATAAACCTGATACAGGCCGATGTCAGTCAGTCACTGTTTTTGCGCTTTATCCGCCAGCCTGAAACGGACAGCTATGACGTTGAGTTCGAGCAATCCCGTATGGCGCTGACCCATGCGGAAAGCGCACAACTGGAGAGTGCGATCAAAGGGGACAAAAACCGGGTGTATCTGCTGCCCCGCAGCCAGTTCAGTGTCAGCAGTCGTGCGGCGGCCAGGCTGGAAACGGACTGGGTGGCATTTTTAACACTGGCGTTCAATGAAGATGCGCGCCAGCCGGATGCTGTCGCCCTGCTGCTAAATCAGCAAATTGATGCCGGGGTGATCACCATGCCGGAGCAGTTTGATAATACCCCGTCGGAACAGACACAGGCGCTGGTGAGAAATTCGCTGGTCAGTACGGCCTCCCTGCTGGTCTGTAATACGCTGCGTAATATCCATTCCGTGGATGAGATCCCCAACCACATCAGCTATGACGTCAGTTACAGCAACAGCGTGCCGCAACAATATGTCCTGGCACAACAACAGGATATCGCTGAGCTGCTGGGCAAGTTGCCCGCCGGTAACATCATCAGTTTTACCCCGACACCATTGCCTGAACCCAGCCGCCCGGACAAACCGGTGGTTACCCGCGAATGTCACGTCAGCCTCGGTTTCAACCCGTCCGGCTTCAACATCATGTCGGTTGATTTGTATTACGGCGATGAGCAGACGCCGATGCCGTGGCCCAACTTCACACCGGTCACGCTTAAAACCACATCGGACATCAGCACAATCACGCTCAGGGTGAAATTTTCTGACTACAGCGATTACGAGAAGCAGCTTCGCTGGCAGGACGACATCGCGCTTACGCCGCAGGAACTGGGTTTTTACAGCGTTCTGTTTGAAGCCGAATCCCTGAAAAAAGACTTCAAATCAATCAAAGGCACGGCCACGTATCAGCCTGCCGGTGTGGCAAAACGACAATCTTTTAACTTCGCCTTTTCCAGCCAGGCGCAGTGGCAGACCAGCTGGTGGATCAACACGCATTTTGCCGGTCTGAACGGCGAAATTGAGTACAGCTGGATCGGAGATTTGAAAAATACATTGTTTCCCAAAACCTACGACTCTGGCCGCCTGAAGGCCACCGTCAGCCCCGTCAAACTGCAATACAACAAGTGATATAAACAAGAGGAACACCCTATGTTAACTACCGCTTTGCAGCAGTCGATCAAAATCCCTACTGATAAGTATCTGGGCGAAACTGAGTATATCTGTACCTGTTACGGCGACAGCCTCGACAAGAACACGTATTACGTGGTGCCAGAAATTCCGGTATTTGTCGCCAGGGATGACAAGAGCCCCAGCTTTATGTTTTACAAGTATCGCGGCGAAGATATGCAAGGCGGTTATACCCAGTTTACCGTGATGTTGCCGCTGCCTCCCGAAGACCTGCAAATCAAAATCCGCGCGGAACTGTACGGCAATATTCAGGGCCAGCTGACGGCGAAATCGACGCTGATTGTCACCTATGTGAAAGCTGAACAGGCCTCGGTGGCGGATCCTGAAAACCAGACCAAGAAAGCAGCCATGGACACGGCGCTGAAAAATACCGGTCTGAATGCTGAGCAGGCCAGCAAGTTTGTCTCGCTGTACGACAGCAGCAAAGGCAATGATCAGTTCCTGCCGGAGCTGTTGCCGGAAGAAGCGCAGAAAATCAAGCTGTTACAGCCATCGTATACCTCGGCGCAGGCCACATTAATTCTTGATGATAATGAGAAATTCTATCGTCAGATCCCGACCCCGTTATCGCCATCCGGTCTGGGCGATAACCGCACCGTGTTCGGCCTGACGCTGACCGGCGAAGGCGTCACCCTGTTTGAAAATGTGCTGACCGGCACGGATAAGAACTCCAGCGTGGGCGTTCGTTTTAACTTCAATCTGGATGCCTCCCTGCCCGCCGCCAAAGTCACGGTCAGCTACGACAGCGAGATCACCAAGTCCGTCACGCAAACTATTTCTTACCATACGTGGTCGGCGGATGAGAAAAAAATTGAGCGGGAATACATCGAAAAAGGCGCGATCAAAATTGATGTCCAGGTCGGGCTGACCGCGGCAGAAATGGGCATGACACCCGATCAGTACATTAAATGGAAAGAAGGCCTGACGGCGTGGGGACAGAAGCAGGTTGAGCAAATCCTGAGCAGTCAAACCGGGCTGGACATGAGTCTGGATATGCTTAATGACGCAGGCAACTTTGGGAAATTCCAGGAAAGCCTCAGCCAGACCAAAAGCTTTACCCGCGTTTATGACGAAAACTCGGTCGTGTCGTTTGCTATTGCGCCTCAGACCCAGTTGCCGTCCATTCAGTCCATCGTGGGTGAAGACAATCTGAAAGAATATTTCAAAGAGTACGACCTTAACGATCCTTTCTATCAATACATACAGCCTGAATTCTTTGTCACCCAGGATTTGTCCACCTATAACATTGCCAATATTGTCGTGACGGCCATTTACGACAAAGACAATCAAAGCACCCTGCAGTTTAGCCCTAAAGACATGGATCCGAAAAAAACCGGCAAATGGTATATCAAGCCTGAACTGGGTCGCGCCTTTAAATACTCCTATACCGTCAATTTCAGCGGGTTACAGGCTAAACCCTATCATTCTGGCGAGATCCAAAGCGACCGGGACCTGATTATCACCATCAATACCGCCCAATGCGGCGTGGTGTTTGCCGACATTTCCACGCTGCTCGATCCGCAGGGATGGAAAGTCTTCAGTCAGGTGGTGGTTAAAACCCAATATTCCGATCCGGATAAAGGCGTCGAACTTAAAACCAGCAGCCAGGTGATCAGCGCAAGCGTACCACCTAAGCCTTTCATTTATCCGATCGGCACCGCCGTGGAAAAACCCATTTATTACTCCGCCGACTACTATGCCATCGATGGCGACAGCCTGACTTACATTCCCACCGGGGTTGAGACCAGTCCGCAGTTACCGGGCTACGGGCTGATACATGGCAACCAGATCCTGATCGCAAACGCCCTGCCGAAACAGCAGAAGTACACCATCATCTTCAAATATACGCAGAAGGAGGTGTCGCTGATCACCTTTGAAATGACGGTCAAATACCCGAAATGGGACTTCAGCGAAACGCAAAGCCTGGTGGTGAACGAATTTGACAGCAAGTCGCTGACTCAGTCCCTGACCTTCGATCTCATGCAGGCAGAAAGTGGTAACGAACCGGAGATAACCTATACCTCGACCCTGTACTACGGCGATCAGGGCGAAGAGAAAACCATCGACAAGACGGTGTCGAATACCACCTCAATCGTGGTGGTGAGTTTCTGATGCTCTGAAAAACGCAGGGCAAGGAGTCTTTGCCCTGCCTTTACTTTCGCAACGCAGGATTGTCGCTATGAACAGCCAGATCGTAGTGCAAAACATTTGTTTTATCCGTGCCGACCCGGACAGCGCTCTGTATTTTTACTGCGCCGCTGCGCCGTGCATCAAAGTGACGCACGACAATCAGCCCGCCGTTCAGTTGCAGATTTTCAGAAACAGCCGCGAACCGGCCACCGTTTACTATGCCACCTTGTCATTGCAGACCCTGTTGTCCAGCAGCCCGGAGGCCGCGCGCGCGGCGGCCGATGCCAGCCCGGACATCCCGCGCGATGCCATTCTTTTACCGTTGCAGGCGATTTCGTGCAGTGCCACGCTGGATATTCCCGGCTTCATCAGCGGGCAGACCAGCAAGACCGCGTTAAACGACCAGCAAAATTGTTATCTGCTGGCCAGATTGTCTGAGCAAGCGGATATCGCCCTGCTGGCGAAGCTGATGGAGACGCCGGAAGCGACACCGGTCGCGGTCAGTTACAAAATCGATTATCTGCAACAGTTACCCCCTGCCAGCTTTGAACTGGAGGCGAGCTGGGACAAGGTTTATGAATTCCTGCAGGAATCGTTCGGCTTCAGCCTGCTGGTTTTTTCAGTCGATATCGAGAAAACCTCGTCGCGTCTGATCAGCGAAAAAGTGGTGACCATCAAAGTCAGGGAAACCGATCCCGACGGGCATATCGCCCAGGCGGGTGCTGAACTGACGCAGATCCTGCTGAGTGAGTTTTTCACCCCGGTGTTTGCCGATGTGCCTGCGCAAACCCAGCCCCGCGCGGGTTTTTATCTGCAACGGGTGTCGGTTAAAGACATTGAGCAACGTCGTTTAAGCGGCAAGCTGAGCGAAACCACAGTAGTGCAACGCTCACTTTATCCGCAGGCATTGTTCGGTGAACTGGTCAAAGGCACCGACTATCAGCCTGATCGGGTGATCAGCCAGAGTGATCTACAGGATGACTTCTTTGCCAGCCGTAAGGTGCAAATTAGCTTACTGACGCCCGAACTGGACAGCAATGTACAGCTGGTAATGGCGCGCCTGCGTTATGGCGAAAATATTCAGCAATTTACTTTTCGCAACGGGGATGTGCAGCCAAAGCATTTCAAGGCACCGAGCATTCTCGACCCCAAAACCGGGAAAATGCTCTGGCCGGTCGGGTACGATTTTACCGTCTATTTTAATCAGCCATTCGGCGGTGTGAATTCAGTCAGCTCCGGCGATCTGTACACCGAACTGGACGATATTTACCTCGACCTGGATTCAGTCTATGCCCGCTATGATTTTCTCATCGCGGCGGCCAGCCAGTTTGACTGGAACTGGTATCAGTCCGTGCTGGTGACCCTGCGCTGTCGTCATATGCTGCTGCCTGCCTCCGTTGTCTCGAAAAGTTTTCAGATAACCGCCGGTTCGCCGCCGGTGCATTATCCGGTCACGTTGCCCAATCCCGATTTGTATCTGTTTGAGGTCATCAAGGATTACAGCAGCGCCGTCAATTCTCCTCACATAGCGGCGAAGATGAATGAGCCGACCAGCCAGACTGTTTCCCTGTTCTCCAGCCTGTATCACCAGCGGGTGTTAATGCTTTCCGCCACCCTCGACTGGCAGGAGGTCGGGGAAGTGATCGTCTCGGCCAGTTATGCCTGGTCGGCAACTGACAGCAACGCCACCCTGCAACAAGTTTTTAAATTTACCGAATCCGACGCCGCCGCTCAGTGTTTTAGCGCCGATCAGCCCGACCCTGCACGACTCAGCGTCGATCTCGATATCTGGTTCATTTACCAGCCGGGACAAGGTATAGACAAACCCGCGCACATCCAGACCACCACCGTTCAAGACAGTATCAATATCGCCAACCTCAATTAAGGAAACGCCATGTTATTACTCAGAGAAAGAACCCAAACCATCAATAACATTACCTTCTTTGCCGATGATTCTGATGACTCACAGTTCTGGTATTTACCCGGTGACATTCACATCGCGCAGAATGATAAAAAGCCGGTCTTTTCATTGATCAAATACACCGGTGACGGCAGCGGTCAGCAAGGCGGATACATCAATTTTGAAGTTGATACGTCCATTGAAGAAGATGTGCTCGACAGCGCATTTAAAGAGTATCTCAGCAAGCTCAAGGTTAAGCCGGTGAACCCCCGCAAGGCTCAGGTTCCTTTCGATAAAGGCACGGTGAATTTCTTTGTTCTGGGCGCAGAAGGCACCAATGGCGAGCTGATCAGCGCGCAAAGCCCCAGCCTGTTTGGCAAGAACAGCGCCATCTTCAGCGCCAAACTGACACCGGAACAGGCGGTCATTCTGGAAGCCGCCTTTAATCAGGCGCAGGCACCGGCGGCGGTAGCCTACAACCTGAGTTTTACCGGCATCACGCCTGCCTTAAAGGTGGAAGTGGAAGCCAAATTTGAAAGCCTATACAAAGAATTCGACCTTAAATTTGGCGCTAACATTCCGATCCCGGTAGAAACACCGGCCAGTTTCTGGCTCGGTTTTGACAGCGTCATCAAGAAGTTGCAGCAGGATCAGAAACTGGTGATCAAAATCACCGAAAGTATGCCGGGTGATCAGGCGGAAAAGGAAAAGGAATGGGCGTTGCAGTTCGTCAAAGAAGAGATCCTCAAAAGCTTCTTCACCGCCTCGCTCAGCCTCAACGATGACAGCAATACCCAGGCAAAATCCGCCAGTTCTTCCATTCTGGATTCTCTGATCGCCAGCGATAAGAAAGAAGACGGAGAAGAAGGCGGTAAAGGTGGCCTGTTCCCCAGCGGCTCGCTGGAGATAAAAATGGTGCGCATTGAAGAAACCAAAGCACTGAACTTTAACTACATCTCATCGAAAGCCATCAGCCAGTCAGCCGTGCCCCAAAACTTTATTGGCAGCGACATCCTGCACGCCCAAAAAGAGGCGCCCTACTTTATTGAAGTCAACGTCAACGATCCGTTCTTCCAGAAAATTGATTTCACCGTGCTGGGGCCGGACGGCTTTGATGAATACGGCATTAAAGCCGCGACTTTTAAAATCGGCTACAACAAACAGGTTTACACTGCTCCGGCGTTCACCGCCGATGACGGCACCTGGAACGAAAACATTTCCCGCAGCAGCAACGTCAACGAATTGTTTGATATCCAGAGTGAGTTTGTCTTCAAATCCGCCGCCACCTCCGGCTGGGAAGGAAGCAGCAGTTACCAGCCAACATCGCAATCGGCTTCAACCTTGCTGAACCTCGACCCCGCCGCCGTGCTGACATTCAACGAAATCTCCATTTTACTCGACAAGAAGTTCTCGTGGGAAAACTGTAATCAGGTGATCGTCGAACTGACCTATCTCGACGACAAGCAGAGCAAAAAAAGCAAAAAGTACACCTTCAGCGAGGATAACAAAGACCCGCAGACCTTCAGATATCGCTGCCTGACCGAGAAGCCCTGGCTGGTTAATTACAAGATTACGTACTTCCTGGTCGGCGGTAAAACCTCGACGTTCGAAGGCAGTGAGAACCCGGCGGGCATCGTTATTCCGGCTGTGGCGTAGGCGGCTGAAGATGACCGAGCTCAATACCGTACTCCCTGTGGCATGGAACGCCCTGGTGGATGCGCTTTGCCGGGCGGCGCCTCATTTGCGGGCAACGCTGGCACCGGAGATCGCCCGTTTTACTCAGGCGCGGCTGACCTCCGGTGGCTTGTCTGCGGCATTCAATACCAGCCTGCTGGCCTATAACGGCTGCCCGCTGGAATTCACGGTCGCGACCTCAAAACCGCAGGCGCTGGCCTGCACGCTGGATCCTTTTCTGCCGCGCTTTACCGAAAACCGCCGGATGGCGGCTTTCTCCCGGCATGTGCAGCATATTGTTGCCGGTTCGCCGCAGGATAACGTTGAAGCCTGTTTTGCCGCGATGGAAGAAATACAAAGCCGCAGCACGCAGCCATTGCGGTTTGGCTCCTGGCTGGGGCGAAAGTATTCTCCTGACGGGGTGAAAACCAAGGTGTATTCGGAAGTGCGTGGCGACGCGTTGGATCAAGTCAGCTTGCCCGGCACGGTGGAAAAGTTTTCTGCCGCTGCCTGCCGGCGGGCAGGTTTGTCATTACTGATGGTCGGCTATTACCCGCAGCAGGCTGATGCGCCGCGTGAGTATTATTTCCAGTGGCACAGCGCGCGCATCACCCACGCGGATATTGCGTCAGTGATGCGTTTTTTCGAATGTGGATCCCTGTTACCGGCGCTGACGTCCTTACTGGATCAGGCACTGGCGCAAACCCTGAACGGACAGACTTTTCCGCCAACCACCTACGGTTTTAGTCTGTCCTGCGGTCAGGATGGCGCGCCGGAGAGCGTGACGCTGTTTGTGATGGCCGCGAGTTTCTTTGGTGATAACTCGCGGGTATTTCCCGGCGTACAGGCGTTGCTGCGGCAAAACGATCACACCCTGCCTTTATTGCAGCAGGTGATGACCGCAGAAATTCCCGTGCAGTTCAACGTGGTGGGGTTTTCGGTGGACAGGCAAAGCCGTAGCGGACTCAGTTGCACCTTCAGTCCGCAGAATTCACGTTTTAACGTCCTGCCGTTAAAGCCGACGTCTTCCACCGCGCAACCCGGCAGTCCCGGTCTGAAAACGCTGCTGGCGCAACAGTGCGCCAGCGGTGCCTTTACGGCACATGTCAGAACACCCGACGGGCGCTGGCATCAGGATGAAAATGCGTTTGTCACGGCGCAGGTTTTACGCACGCTGGCATACACCCCGCAGACGGCAGCGTGTATCGAAAAGGCGCTCGATTTTTTAACTGCCTGCGAAATCCGTCCTTCTCACTTCAGTTTCTGGCCGCCGGACGCTCATCCCCAATGGATGGCGAACCAGAAAATCTGCGCCGATATCGATGACACGGCCATCATCACCGAGATGCTTTATAAGTTTGGTCGCATCTCACGGATGCAGGTCAGGCAAACGCTGGCGCAGATGAACGGCTATCAGGTGCGACAGGTTGATCCCCGTCTGAAGGCCGGACAGCACCAGTGGGCGGAGTGTCAGAGTTTTTATACCTGGATGCAGGATGACAACGACATCAGCCAGCTTGATTGCTGCGTTAACACCAATGCACTGATTTTGCTGCAAACGCTGGCGGACGACGGCGGTGTCATGCCGCCTGCCTGCACGCGCATTCTCAACATGCTGAGTCAGGCGGTGCAATGGAGCGGTGATGACTTCGACAGGCTCAGTTTGCTGACGCCTTATTACGCCCATCCCGGCGAATGGCACGCCACCTTGATCTACGCCAGACAAGCCGGTGTTCCGCAGCTCACGCCGGTCATCAATGCACTGGCCCGCTGGCAATTACCTGCCGGTCAGCCGGAAAGCCCGCTTTACCGCCGGCACGACGGGCGATACCTGTGGACGTCACCCGTTCTGAACCACTTCAGAACGCTGGCTCAAACCGAATATGCTGAGGAAAAAGATGAATATATTTCTTAATAACCTGGTGACACTCAACCAAATTATTCTGCAAAACGCCCGCGAACAATTTCCGGATATCAGCGAAAAGCACTTACGCTATCGGGCGGTACAGGCCGTGCAGGCGGACGATCTGGCCGCCAAAGTCTGCACAGAAGTCGTTTCAGGAGAAACACGCTACGAGATTGCCACCAGCACCGACGGCACAAGCTGGAAGATGATGCTGAATTTCACGCTGAGTCGCCAGGTACCTCAAATCCCCTACGTTGTGCTGAGCTACAGCACCTTCGGTAATCCCGAAGAGATGATCTTCGATAAAGTGCTTAAAGCCGGAACGGACAACACCTATGAGGCGGAACTGGAGCTGAATGAGTTAGCTCAACGTGATGCCCTGTTGCGCGCCCTGTCGGATTTTGATGCGCAGACCACGCTGGTGATTGCCATCACCACCGATCACAGCATTATCAATACCATTACCGACCCTAAAGTTTTCTACTTTGCACAAAACTACTATCCGTATATTTATCAGGGTATTCTGCCGCCGCCCGCGCGCTTGCAACTGACGCTCCTGCCGCTGGTTTATCACAACGTGGCGTACAACTATTATCAGGATTATGTCCTGAAAAGTTACCTGTACTATCTGCCCGATACCTTCGAGGTGGGGATTGGCACTGACCTTAAACCCATGCTGTCGTTTTCATTCTCAGCACCGGAAAACGCCACCGGCCTGGATCAGGTTACCGTGTCGCTGGATTATTTTTTACTGCCAAAGGTTAATCAGGATCGCATCGCCAATGCCCGGGATCAGTTTTTGCAAAAACAGTCAGACGGCAAACTGGTGCCGTTTGCCAACGCCGATACGCTGGCGTTGCAGCTTGAACTGCCCGCAGGCAAGACGGAGGAGAAAAATGCGCTGATCAACCTGCAAAGCGGGATTGCCGATTCATTCACCCTGCCCGTCAGTCAGTTTGTGACAATCTGGGATGCGCTGTTTTCTAAATCTCAGCAAAGCCTGTTACTCAAAGGGGAAGTAGAGGTTCAGTTCACGGGATTTAATCCTGACAAACTGCCGATGAAAATTGCGTTAGACGACAAATACAAAGATAAACCGCTCGATTTTATTACCCAGTCGGCACCGGTAGATATCTCCAATACGCTGACCTTTAAAAGTGATCCGAAAGCTTACAGTTCATCCGGACCGCGACCAATCGCCCGTATGCTGGTCAATATCAGCAACCAGACCTTTGAGTTAAATGAAGCCAGTCCGGACCATCAGGTCACGGTGAAAGTTCCGGTTATTGACCTCATCCTCCATCCGGATAAAAAGACGGTTTATAAATACGATTTGCAAATCCGCTACGTCGACGGCAGTAAAACGGACCTTAATAACCAAACCTCAACTTTTGAGATTATTTATGTCCCGTGAATTTCTCCGGCAGAGATGCGGGTAAAAAAGCGGAAATTTGAAAACCTGTTAATAACAGCTCACTCAGGAGTCATGCCTATGCGAAAAAGCTGACGTAAAACTCACGACGGTAACCCTGTTACGTAACGTTTAACGTTCAGAGAATATTCAGTTTTGTAATCTGTCTGTATCCAATTTATGAGAAATGACAATGCAGACATTCTGCATCGTCACCACAAAAACACTCTGTTATCGAGGTTCTGATGAAACACAACTATATGTTCGTTATTGCCGCAGGTATGTTGGTATCCGCACAAGGTTTTGCGAAAGTGAATGATGTGCCTAAAGGCGCGCTGGTTGTCCGTTACGGTGCCGCCAATACGGATGCGAATTACGCCACTCAGGATGGTTATCCGGGTAGATTACAAAACGTTTCAGCACTCTGTACGAAAACCGTTTCCGGCGTTGATAAGGCCAAGGTCGAAGCCTTAATTGCGACAGATCCCGGTCATCCGGCCGGCCTGAAGCAGGCAGGTGGAACAAACGCGTCCACACTGGTGAATAAAAATGCCACCGTCTCCACCGATCCGCTGCCAAATAGCCCTAACCATTGTCTGATCAGTAATATTGAACTGAAGAATATTAAAGGTGCATGGCAAATGTTTGCGCTTCAATAAGTAAATAATAAAAACCCCGCTCAACATAAGGCGGGGTTTTTATAAATCAATTTTTCATAAAATTAAACGTGCGCAATCTTCTTCGCATCCAGCGCTTTATGGATCGCCGCTTCCAGTTCGTTAATTTCGAATTTAGCCACGTAACCGTCTGCACCGACTTTGCGCACGTGATCTTCGTTGGCGCTGCCGGATAATGAGGAGTGGATAATCACCGGGATATTTTTCAGGAATTCATCACGCTTGATATTGAGCGTCAGCGTAAAACCGTCCATTTCCGGCATTTCCAGATCGGTAAGAACGAAGGAAATTTTATCGGCGATTGGCAGCCCTTCTGCTTTGCACTCTTCGGCCAGTTTGCGGATTTTATTCCAGGCTTCGAGACCGGTCACGTGCATCTGCGCAGGGATCTCCATCATGTTCAGGCCTTTTTCCAGCATCTGACGCGCGACTTTCGAGTCTTCCGCGACAATCGCCACCGTGCCCGGTTTCAGTTTGAACGCGCTGGTTTTCTTCTTGTCCATGTCGATATTGCTGTTCGGAATGATGTCATGCAGGATCTGCTCGACGTCGAGTACCAGCGCCAGACGGGTGCTGGATTTATCGCTATCCAGACGCGCGATACTGGTGATGTTGCGGCTCTTGACGCCGGATTCGGCAGCCAGCACCTGACTCCATTCGAGACGCACGATATCGTCCACGGATTCCACAGCAAACGCCTGCGTGCTGCGGGCATATTCCGTGACCAGCAAAATGTTCAGCCCGGTTTTCGGCACGCAGCCGATCACCGCGGGCAAATCAATCACCGGAATAATTTCACCGCGAATATTCGCCATGCCCATCATCGGCGATGACATGCCTGCGGCTTTGGTCAGTGCCGGCATCGGTACGATTTCGCGCAATTTAAAGACGTTGATACCAAAGAGTTCAGATTGTTCGTCTTCCGGCGAGGTTCCAAGACGGAACAGCAAAAGCTCAAACCGGTTTGATGAAGTGAGATTTGTTCTCTCATCAATTTCTTTCTGAAAATTATCCATACTTTCCCCATGCCTGTCGTTATTCGTTTTTATCGGTGTTTGCGCTGTGCGTCGTTCGGAAAATAAGGAATTCCGTTCTCTTTTTGTCTCAGAGGGACGTTGTATTTATCGGCTGGTTTGGGGAAATTCTTTAGCGCGGCGGGAAAATTGAGCGGAGAAACACCCCGGCATCGTGAAAATGCCGGGGCTGAACAGGGTTAACCGCCGATTTTCACCAGCGTTCTGCCCTGAATTTTATTATTCAGAAAATCTTCGGCATACGCCGGTGCCTGCTCCAGCGTAATCTCCGTCGCAGCCTGCTGATAGAAGCTTTCCGGCAGCGTACTCGCCAGACGTTCCCACACCGCCGCACGGTGTTCAGCAGGCACAGAGACGGAATCCACGCCCTGTAAACGCACGTTACGCAGAATAAACGGCATCACGGTGGTTGGCAGACCAAAGCCCCCCGCCAGACCGCAGGCCGCCACGCAGCCGCCGTAATTGGTTTGTGCCAGCACTTTAGCCAGCACTTTGTCTCCGACCGTATCGATGGCACCGGCCCACAGCTGTTTTTCCAGCGGACGGGTTTCGGCAAACTCATCGCGGGACAGAATTTCGCTGGCACCCAGTTTGCGCAGGTAATCATGCGTGGATTCACGTCCCGTCACGGCCGTGACAGTGTAACCGAGGGTATGCAGCAGTGCCACGGCGGTGCTGCCGACGCCACCGCTGGCACCGGTCACCAGCACGGTGCCGCTTTCCGGCGTCACGCCTGCGTCTTCGAGCGCCATCACGCATAACATGGCGGTGAAACCGGCGGTGCCGATGATCATTGCATTGCGTGCAGGCAGCGTTTCCGGCAGTGCGACCAGCCAGTCGCCTTTGACGCAGGCCTGTTCTGCCAGTCCGCCCCAGTGGTTTTCGCCCACGCCCCAGCCGGTGAGGATCACCGCTTGTCCCGCTGAATATCGCGGATCGTTACTGCGTTTTACATGGCCGGTAAAATCAATGCCCGGCACCATCGGGAACTGGCGGATGATTTTGCCTTTACCGGTGATTGCCAGCGCATCTTTGTAATTGAGCCCTGACCAGCTGATATCCACCAGCACGTCGCCCGCGGCCATTTCCGGCAGTGCGATGTCTTTCACTTCGGCCAGAGTGGCTTTGTCTTGTTGTTCGAGAACCAATGCTTTCATTTCATTTCCTTTATCAGTTCAAAGATTTCTTATGGTTTTGTCGAAACCTACGCCCCTTTTTTCTGTGAGACAACCCCGGCGGCGCCGTGCAAAGCAAAAAGCCCGCTCGGGGCTACCGGAGCGGGCTCAGTTAAAAGCTTCAGTATGTTGTAACTATTTTTCGTTCACTGCCTCGCGGCGGGTTTCCTGCACGCTGTAACGGTTGGTTTTAAAAGGAATGTCCAGCCGCTCGCGCAGGGTTTGCGCCTCTGACGGATGCCAGTAACCCCGCGCCGCCAGCACCGGCAGAACCAGCCGGGTGATATCGTCCAGCGCTTCCGTCAGCACCGGCCCGCTGATGATAAAGCCGCTGGCACCGCCCTCTTCCACCCAGCGGATCAGGCGGTCAGCCACCTGTTCCGGCGTACCGAAGAATTCACCGCGCGGCAGCGTAGTCTGATAGGCGATTTCCCGCAGCGTGAGGTTCTCTTCTCGCGCCAGTTTCTTGATGCTGTCGGTGGTCGAACGGAAGGTGTTTTGTCCTAAATCACCCAGTTCCGGGAACGGCCCGTCCGGCGGATACTGGCTGAAATCATGATGGTCGAAGAAGCGTCCGAGATACGCCAGCGCGTCATCGAGCGAAAGCAGGGAAAGCAGATACTGATATTTTGCCTCAGCCTCTTCTTCGGTTTTACCGACTATCGGGCTGATGCCGGGGAAAATCCCGACCGGATGACGGCCATTTTTCGCGACCTGCGCCTGCAATTTCGCGGCGTATTCCTGCGCCTCTTCCAGCGTACGGGCGTTAGTGAACACCGCATCGGCAGATTTGCCTGCCAGCGCGATACCTGCATCAGACGCACCGGCCTGGAAAATCACCGGCTGACCCTGCGGCGAACGCTGAATATTCAGCGGCCCTTCCACCGAGAAGAATTGCCCCTGATGATTCAGTTTGTGCAGCTTCGCCGCATCAAAAAACACGCCGCTTTCACGGTCACGCACAAACGCGCCGTCTTCCCATGAATCCCACAGCCCTTGCACCACATTGATATATTCTTCCGCAATCTGATATCTCAGCGCGTGTTCAGGATGATCTTTGCCGAAATTTTTCGCGGAACCGGCCAGCGGCGACGTCACCACATTCCAGCCCGCACGTCCCTGACTGATATTGTCGATGGACGCCAGCTGACGCGCCACGGTGAACGGGTCGCTGTAAGAGGTTGAAATGGTGCCCGCCAGACCAATGCTGTGCGTGGCTGATGCCAGCGCCGACAGCAGCGCCACCGGCTCGAAACGGTTCAGAAAGTGCGGCAGCGATTTTTCGTTGATGTGCAGACCGTCGGCGACAAACAGAAAATCAAATCCTGCGGCTTCAGCGCGCAAGGCTAAATCGCGGAAATAGGGGAAATTCACACTGGCATCCGCAGGCGCTTTTTCATGTCGCCACGAATTCATATGTCCGCCCGCACCGTGCAGCATCAGACCCAGCTTTATACTTTTTGAATTGCCTGAATGACTTGAATGGCTCATGAAAACTCCTTAATGCTGGCCCGCCAGCAATTCGATGGACTTCAGACGCACCGCGGCATCTGTCAGTGGGGTGTGGATCACAAATTCATTCACGCAAAGACGGCGCTGAATATCGCGCAGTTGCTGATGGATATCGCCGGGCGTGCCGTGCAACACGCTGAGCTTCTGCTGCTCAATCTGGTAGTGCGTTGCGCCCGCCTGTTGCACAAAGGCCTCCGCCTGTTCGCGGGTGCCGACCGTGACGTGCCGATCGCCGACGGTGACCCGAAAATTATGTTGCTCAGCCACCAGCGCTTCCGCCCGTTCGCGGGTTTCTGCTGCCAGCACCGCCAGACTGACCAGCGCGTGCCCCTGTCCGGCAGAATATTCGTGAAAGGCCAGCACGGATTCTGTCATCACCTGTTCCGAGGTATTGATAAAACCGGCGAACACAAAATTCCAGCCGAGCGATGCGGCCAGCCGCGCGCTTTCCGGGCTGGCACCCAGCAGAAATCGCTGCGGACTGACCGGCGGACGCGGTAATGCACGGGCTTCCGTGCCAGCCAGATGGTCATCAAGATGAGTGAGATAATGCGTCAGTTGCTGTAACTGCGCGGGAAATCCGGGTGCCGAATCTGCCGGTGTATGACCGCGCAGGGCTTTGGTAGAAAGCGGCAATCCGCCGGGCGCTTTGCCAATGCCGATATCCACGCGATCCGGCGCCAGCGAGGCCAGCAGATGGAAATTCTCGGCCACTTTATACGGGCTGTAATGTTGCAACATCACGCCGCCTGAACCGATCCGCAGCCGGGATGTACGCGCCAGCAGCCAGGCAATCAGCACTTCCGGCGAGCTGCCTGCCAGCCTTTCGGTGTCGTGATGTTCAGAAACCCACAGGCGGTGATAACCCAGCGCTTCGGCTTTTAGCGCGAATGTGAGCGTCGCTTCCAGTGCCTGCGCCGCTGTCTGCCCGTCCTGGATCGGGCTTTGATCTAATAAACTCAGTCGGTAATTCACCTGGGCATCCCTTTTATTCATTGTGACAAAAAGAGTTCCATGAAATACGACCAAAGCTAAATAATAAAAACACGTTTCTATAGTCAGTAATTTGCTATGCAATCGTGTGTGCAAAATGACTATAAATTATAGCGACTGAGTATTTAGTTATTTCCCTCGCTCTGGCTAGCATGAAATGAACCGCTACATCCGGATAACAATCATTTTCAGACAATTAACAATCCTTTTCAGACAATAAGGTTATTTCGCCATGAGCATTTCACTTGCCGAAGACACGAAAAACATCGCACCTGACAATTCATCAGCAAACAATTCATCAGCAGACATTTCATCAGCAGACAATCCATCAGGATTAGAAGAACAACTCATCGCCTGGCGCCGTGAATTACATCAGCATCCGGAATTATCCAATCAGGAGTTTGTCACCACGCAAAAAATTACCCAGTGGCTGAATGCCGCCGGGATCCGCATTTTATCCCTCGGGTTGAAAACCGGCGTGGTGGCGGAAATCGGCCCTGAACACGGTCCGGTGGTGGCGTTACGCGGTGACATCGATGCCCTGCCGATTGAAGAAACGTCCGGCGTGCCGTTCAGTTCACAACAGCCCGGCGTAATGCACGCCTGCGGACACGACTTCCATACCTCGGTTATTCTGGGTGCCGCCCATCTGCTTAAAGCGCGTGAAGACCAGCTTCCGGGCCGCGTGCGGTTGTTTTTCCAGCCAGCGGAAGAACGGTTCGGCGGCGCGTCGCAGCTGATAAAAGCCGGTGCGCTGGAAAACGTGGATGCTATTTTTGGTCTGCATAATGCGCCTGAATTGCCGGTCGGCACCTTCTCCACCAAAGGCGGCGCGTTTTACGCCAATGTTGACCGCTTCCAGATAACCGTGACCGGCAAAGGCGCGCACGCCGCGCATCCGGAAGAAGGCGTCGACAGTATCGTCACCGCCAGCCACATCGTGACCGCACTGCAAACGGTGGTCAGCCGCAATGTCAGCGCGCAGGAAGCCGCGGTGGTCAGCGTCACCCGCATTGAAGGCGGCAATACCTGGAACGTGTTACCACAAACCGTCGAACTCGAAGGCACGGTTCGCACGCACAACAGCGAAATCCGTGAGCAAATTCCGCAGCGCATCCGCAAAGTCATCGCTGGTGTCGCGGACGCACTGGGCGCTAAAGCCGAACTGCACTGGTTTGGCGGGCCACCGGCGGTAGTCAATACGCCGCGCTGGGCCGAGTTCAGCCTGAAAGCAGCGGCTGAATTTGGCTATAAAACCGAAGTTGCGCAGGCACAAATGGGCGGTGAGGATTTTGCGTTTTACCTGCATCATGTACCGGGTGCGTTTGTCAGCATCGGCTCGGCGAGTGATTTCGGTTTGCATCATCCGCAATTTAATCCCGACGAATCGGCTATTTATCCGGCGGCAGAATATTTCCAGCAACTGGCTGAAAAAGCACTGGAGGAATTAACAAGGGAAAAATAAAGTTTGTTTGTATTTTGGCGAAGATACGCCCGGCTATTCCGGGCGTTTACCTCTTTGACTTAAAAGAAAGGCTTAAATGAAATCTCTAATATTTATAAATTTTTCAGCAACAGGACTGCCCGTCGGTAAAATCATTGTTATTTAAACATTAACATTGCGAATTTTATTGGGTTTATCCATTTACCATATCAATATGATTTTTATGATTCATTGCGACTCTGGTACGTATTTTACTTTCAAGCTGGTCAATTATTTTATCGTTGTCAAAACGTTCTTTCTGACGTACGCCTCCTTCATAAAAACTGCTTTTATTATGACCGCCGGCAACGCCTAAGGTTGATACCAATGCTTCACCCGGACCGTTCACGACACACCCAATAATTGACACATCCATCGGCAGGGTAATATCTTCAAGGCGTTGTTCCAGTTCATTAACGGTTTTAATCACATCAAATTCCTGCCGGGAACAGGTTGGACAGGCAATGAAATTAATACCACGGGAGCGAATACGCAGGGATTTTAAAATATCGAATCCTACCTTCACTTCTTCGACAGGATCAGCGGCGAGAGAGACACGCAGAGTATCGCCAATCCCCTCTGACAGCAGCATGCCCAGTCCAATCGCCGATTTTACGGAACCACTGCGCAATCCGCCTGCTTCAGTGATCCCCAGATGCAGAGGTTGAACAATTTGTGCCGCCAGCAAACGGTATGACTGTACAGCCAGAAAAACATCTGACGCTTTTACACTGATTTTAAACATATCAAAATTCAGGCGATCCAGAATATCTACGTGACGCATCGCAGACTCCAGCAAGGCTTCCGGTGTGGGTTCGCCATACTTTTCCTGAATATCTTTTTCCAGTGAACCGCCATTGATGCCGATGCGAATGGGGATATTTTTGTCACGTGCGCAGTCAACGACCGAGCGAATACGGGCTTCATTACCAATATTACCGGGATTTATTCTCAGGCAATCAGCACCGTATTTTGCAACCTGCAACGCTATCCGATAATCAAAATGAATATCTGCGATCAGGGGAACATTCACCTGTTCCTTAATCATTCTGAATGCTTCCGCCGCATCCATAGTTGGGACTGATACACGAACAATGTCTGCGCCTGCTTTTTCAAGAGCATTAATCTGACTCACCGTGGCATTCACGTCGTTCGTATTGGTATTCGTCATTGACTGTACCGTTATTGGCGAATCTCCGCCAACAGGCACGTTGCCCACATAAAGTAATGTTGATTTACGTCTTACGATTGGACTTTTTTGAGCATCGCTCATGGATATATCCTTATAAATAAAAATCAGGGAAACTTAAAAAATCACTTCCAAATGAAAGTTTATTCTACGTGCTTCAGGGGATCCCCATACACCGATAAATGTGAATATTTTAAGGTGAATCTCAAAAATAACATGTGCCTCTTTATTTTTCGTTTTTGAAAAACTCACCCCAAAAGGTATCAATAATGTTGCTGGCCTTTATCACTTATGTTTCGTCGAAGCCCTTTGCGTATGGCATTTCTATTTTATCTCTTTGATTATTTAATTTTGTTGTTTTACATCCCTGTAACACTCGGGAATAGTGAAAGCGTCACCTCACGGTCATCACCCCTTAAAATAAGAATGCAGGGTAAAAATAATAATGATGAAACATAGCGCAACCATCACAGCCACCGCCATCGCGGCAATATTAAGTTTTTCATCAGCGGCATACGCCGCGCCGGGAATTGATCTGATTGCCAATGAAACCCCCATTAATACGCCGAAAAGCCCGGAAGCCGTGGCGAAAATCCCGGCGAACTTTAAGTTTGTCGAACCGGGCACGCTGACCGTTGCACTGGCGGTTCTTGGGAGCGCCCCGCCGTTCGGGCTGTATGCCCGCGATAACAAAACCGTGATCGGCAGCGAAGCCGATATCGCCCGTCTGGTGGCGGACGGTTTAGGCCTGAAACTCAAAGTGGTGCCGGCTTCATGGGAAGACTGGCCGCTGGGCGTGACGTCGGGGAAATACGACGCTGCCATCTACAACATCACCGTCACTAAAGATCGCAAAACCAAGTTTGATTTCGCGACCTATCGTCAGGACACGCTGGGCTTTTACGTGAAAAGCGACAGCAAAATCACATCCATTACTTCCGCGCCGGATATCGCCGGTAAACGCATCATCGTCGGTTCCGGCACCAATCAGGAAGCCGTGTTACTGGCCTGGGACAAAGAGAATCAGGCCAAGGGATTACCGGCACTGAAACCGCAATATGTCACCGATGACGCCGCTGCCACGCTGGCGATCCAGTCCGGTCGCGCTGATGCCACTTTTGGGCCTAACGTCACCGGTGCGTATAAAGCACTGCTGACCGGCAAAACCAAACTGGTCGGCACGGTGCCGGGCGGCTGGCCGAAAACCGCCAATATCGCGGTGACGCTGAAAAAAGGTAACGGACTGGTGGATGCCGTGCAGGCGTCGCTGAACAGCGCCATTGCCAGCGGGGCTTATATCAAAGTGCTGGACCGCTGGGGTGAAAGCGTTGAGAAGATCGACCATTCAGAAATTAACCCGCCGGGACTGGGCGATTAATCAGAGGACGCCACGATGAGCGAAGACGTATTTATCCAGACCGTAGCGGAAGATCCGCTGATTGCGCCGGTGATTCAGGGTTTATTCGGCGAATACCGTGAACGTTACGGCGACTATTTTGCCAGCAAAGAACCTGAAGATGACAGCGTGTTCGCCCGGCCCGACGGCGCATTTATTGTTCTGCTGAGAAACGGAGCGCCCATTGCGATGGGCGCGTATAAGCGATACGACGCCGAAACCGCCGAGCTGAAACGCATCTGGACGCACCGCTCGCTGCGCCGCCAGGGGCTGGCACAGAAAATTTTGCATGAACTGGAACGCCGCGCTGCCGCTTACGGTTACCGGCAGGTGTTTCTCACCACCGGTTTCCGCCAGCCGGAAGCGGTCGGGTTGTATTTATCTCACGGTTATCAGCCGCAGTTCGATACGCGACTGGATCCGGAAGTCTATTCCCGGCCTCCTTATGACGGTCGTCTGCCGTTCACCAAGAAACTGACCGCCGACGTTCCGGTGTCGTAATCAGCAGCAAACAGAAAGAGAAAGACTATGAGCGAAAATGCCCCTTCATCTGTGAATCATCCCCCGCTGAAAGTGGTGCCGGCGCGTTATCCGTGGCGGCTGGCCGGTGCCGTCTTTTCGGCGTTTATTCTGCTCGGGATTATTCAGTCGATTGCGACAAATTCCCGCTGGGAATGGGGCGTGTTCAGGCAATGGTTTTTTGATCCGGTGATTTTATCGGGTCTGGGCAAGACGCTGTTACTCACCCTGCTGGGCACCCTGTTTGGCGTCATTTTCGGCACGGCTCTCGCCCTCGCCCGCCTGTCGAAATCTTATCTGCTGAATGCGCTGGCCTGGGGCTATATCTGGCTGTTCCGCTCATTGCCGCTGTTGCTGGTATTAATCATCCTCTACAACTTTTCCTATCTGTACGACAACCTGTCACTGGGCATTCCGTTCACCACAATATCCTTTTTCAGCACCCCGACGGTGGATTTGCTGGATCAGTTTTCGGTTGCCGTTCTCGGCCTTTCGCTGGTGCAGTCCGCCTATACCGCAGAAATTATCCGTGGCGGGATTTTAGGCGTTGAGCACGGGCAGCATGAAGCCGCCGCCGCGCTGGGATTACCGGCTTACCGCCGCACCTTCCGCATTATTTTGCCGCAGGCGCTGCGCTCCATTCTGCCGACCGGATTTAATGAAGTGATCAGCCTGGCGAAAGGCACGTCGATTGTTTATGTGCTGTCGATGCCGGAACTGTTTTATACCGTGCAGGTGATTTACAACCGCACGCAGCAGGTCATTCCGTTGCTGATGGTGGCGACGATCTGGTATCTGCTGATCACCACCGTGCTGTCTGTTTTGCAGTATTACGTCGAACGTTATTTCTCCCGCGGCACCGTGCGTCAGGTCGCGCCGACTCCGTTGCAGCGTCTGCGTCAGTGGCGCGTTGCCCGTCCTCATTAAAGGGAAAATCCTATGTCCGAAGCCTTTGATTTATTCGTTAACCGCCCGGCAGATGCTCCCGCAGAACGGCAATTTGTGCCTAAACCGCACAGTGCGACCGTCGGGCGCATCGACATCAGCAATCTGAGTAAATATTACGGCGCACACAAGGCGCTGGATAACGTCAGTCTGAGCATCGAACCGGGTACGGTGACGGTGATCCTCGGCCCTTCCGGCTCGGGAAAATCTACCCTGCTGCGCACCATTAATCATCTGGAACGGGTTGATGAAGGTTTTATCCAGATTGATGGCGATTACATTGGTTACCGGCGCAAAGGCGACACGCTGTATGAACTGAAAGAACGCGCCATTCTCAAGCAACGTACTCACGTCGGGTATGTGTTCCAGAATTTCAATTTATTCCCGCACATGACCGTGCTGGATAACATTATCGAAGCGCCGGTGGTTCACGGATTGCTGAGCCGCAAACAGGCCATCGCCCGTGCGTATGAATTGCTCGACACCGTCGGCCTGCGTGAAAAAGCACTGGCATGGCCGCGCCATCTGTCAGGCGGACAGCAACAACGCATCGCCATTGCCCGCGCGCTGGCACTCAATCCGAAAGTGATGTTATTTGATGAACCCACATCAGCGCTGGATCCCGAACTGGTCGGCGAGGTGCTGGACGTGATCAAAAAACTGGCGCAGTCAGGCGTCACGCTGGTGGTAGTGACGCATGAAATAGGCTTTGCGCGTCAGGTGGCCGATCAGGTGGTGTTTATGGTGGATGGTGCAGTGGTGGAAACCGGCAGCGCGGCGCAGGTGCTCGACCGTCCACGCCATGCGCGTACCCGCAGGTTTCTGGAAAAAGTGCTGTAAATACGGGTTGCTGGTGATGTAAAGAGATGAAAGCCCGGACAGTCGCCGGGCTTTTACTGAAACGTGGGAGGAATTAAGAGTACGCGTGCAGCGTATGTTTACACAGTTCTGAACGCACGCAATCCTCTTTGCCAAACTGAATGATGCCAACCATCTCGTCTTCTTCGAAGCGGGACATTGCATCGCTGAGACCCGATACTACGCCGCGTGGTAAATCGCACTGGGTAATATCACCGTTAACGATCACCGTCACGTTTTCACCGAGACGGGTCAGGAACATTTTCATCTGACTGGCCGTGACATTCTGGGCTTCATCCAGAATAACCACTGCATTTTCAAAAGTTCGCCCGCGCATATAAGCGAATGGCGCAATTTCAACTTTGCCTATTTCCGGTCGCAAGCAATATTGCAGGAATGATGAACCCAGTCGACGTAATAAGATGTCGTAAACCGGACGGAAATAAGGCGCGAACTTCTCAGAAATATCGCCGGGTAAGAAACCGAGATCTTCATCGGCCTGCAATACCGGACGTGTCACTATAATTCTGTCGATTTCTTTATGAATTAATGCCTCTGCCGCTTTCGCAGCGCTGATAAATGTTTTGCCGCAGCCCGCTTCGCCGGTGGCAAAAATTAACTGCTTATTCTCTATGGCTGATAAGTAATGACCTTGAGCTTCAGTACGCGCTTCGATGACGGAAGTATCGCGACTGTCGCGAGCCATTCCGATCGATTCCAAACCGCCCATCTGTACCAGTGACGTCACAGACTCTTCCTCGCGCTGGCGGTGACTGCGTGAATCATTACGAATAACACGTTTTGCTTCACGACGAGCTTTGATCACTGCTTTCTGTCTTCCCATAGTGGCACCTTACAGTTTGATTCACTTAACGCTAAGGCATAATGCCCGCACGATTATGTTTCACTAACAAATGAGGTTTTGGTCTCCTTTTAGACCAAGTAGAGCCAATGAATAACGTGAAGAGGAAAATAAACCAAAGCGATTGGATAATAATCTCCTGGTTGTTTTCTGTTCACGAGGAGGCATTGTCAATGTCGTCAATAATGACAAACCGCTGACCCATAAAATGAGATATCCAGGATAAAAGCCAGTGATATTCACATCATTTTTATCAACAATTGAGGGGTCATTTAAAGAACAGGGTTGAGGTTGCGTGGATGATGATTGTTGTAAAAAGCGGCAGGAATAAACTGAAAATGATGACGTCAATATTGGAGAGACGGTGGCCTTGCCCTCGTTTGCATTTAAGCGACAACAACGAGTCAGGCAGTGAAGCATGTTATTTTCGTTCACCAGCCCAAACATGGACTTTACCATTCGCGCTCCCCGCAGTGTTATTAACGGCACCTGCCGTACACCTTGTGAAAACCTGTCTTGTACATCTTAAAAACTATCGCTTTATAATTTCAGTATAATGACAGCTGAAATATTTGCGTTACCAAAATGTAAAAAAGTTTGTGGCTGGCGTCAATAGGATCACGCGGATCTTTTTCAGATCCTCCGCAAGCACGCTGAATTTTACTCAGCTCAGCAGATTGTTTTTCTTTTCATTGACGAAGTAACTGTTAATGCCATCTGCCAGCGCACGGGCCATTTTCTCCTGAAAGACCGGTTCGCCGAGCAGTTTTTCTTCCTGTTTATTGGTGATGAAAGAGGTCTCCACCAGCACCGAGGGAATGCGTGGAGATTTTAAAACCGCAAAACCTGCCTGCTCCGGATGCGGGCTGTGCATGTGATGGACTTTGACGATATTCGCCGCCAGATGCGTGCCAAAATTCATGCTGCGATGAATGGTTTCGTGCTGGTCGAGATCAAACAGCGTTTCTTTAAGATATTGATCGTCTGTCTTAAAATCGTTGTCGTACAGCACGTCTGCGCTGTTTTCACTTTGCGATAAATACCGCGCCATCGCGCTGCCTGCGCCGTGCTCTGACAGGGCAAAAACCGACGCGCCCGACACCTGATCGTTAGTAAACCCGTCGGCGTGGATGGAAATAAACAGGTCCGCCTGGTGCTGATGCGCCAGACTGACGCGGTGATACAGCGGGATAAATACGTCGTCCTGACGCGTCAGCACTGCATGAATACCGTGCTGTTTATCCAGCAACGTTTGCAACCGTCTGGCGATGTGCAACACCACGTGTTTTTCGTAAGTGCCTTCATTGCCGATCGCACCCGGATCCTTACCGCCGTGACCGGGATCGATCATCACCAGCAGCGGTTTCTCTGCGCGCGGCGTGGTGGTGGTGGTGACGGGGATTATCTGCGGCAAATTCTGCGCGGCATTCTGTTCTGTGATCGAGACTTTCAGCACGCCATTCTCAGTACTGCGCGTAATCACTGGTTTACCCTTCACCTGCAATACAATACGCGCCACGTCCGGGCTGAAATGGGCAAGACGCCCTTCTGCCACCCACGGGAATTTCTGCCGCACCACGGTCAGCGCATGTTCCAGTTCTGGCGGGAAAGACGTCACCGGCATGTCGATCACCACCCGCTCCGGCGCGCTGAGTATAAACACGCGACAACGCTTATCGGCTGCGGGTAATTCAACGTGGATCTGACTGGCATCCGACGTCATGGTGATGCGTACCGCTTTTTGAGCAGCGTAAAGCCGCGGCGCCGTCAGCGACAGCCCGATACCGAAAATCAGCAGTTTTCTGCGGGAATGGTTGATGGTCATAGCAATCTCAGAACTGGCATCGTGATAAATCATTTACGCGATTTATCATCATGACATTACTGAGATTTTCAGGAATTAAGCGGAGTATTAACAGGTCGTGAATTGCGTAACCAGGCGTAAAAAGCATTTCAGGATTGAGTTCCTCCCCCTTCTCAGCGGGAGGAGCTCAATTATGCTTCGATCAAAGATTGTCCGAGGTAGTGACTTTCATCTTTATTGCCCGGCAGCGTGAAGAAGAAACCGCCGCCATTGGGACGGATGTATTCTTCCAGCGCTTCACCGTTCAGGCGTTTTTGCACCGTCAGGAACCCTTTCTCAAGATCATGCTGATAACAGACAAAAATCAGCCCCATTTCCAGCTGGCCGGAATTGGTCACGCCCAGCGAATAGCTGTAACCACGACGCAGCATCAGATTGTCGTCGGTTTCTTTAGTGCGCGGATTGGCCAGCCTGATATGCGCGTCGAGCGGGATCACTTTGCCTTCCGGGTCTTTGGTGTAATCCGGCACATCGTGCTCTTTTTCCATGCCCAGTGGCGCGCCGGTGGCTTTATGGCGACCGAAAATGGATTGCTGTTCCTGCAACGGCGTACGGTCCCAGAATTCCACTTTGAACGGGATCAGACGTGTCACCTGATAGCTGCCACCCGTTGTCCAGGCTGGCTCTGCCTGATCTGGCGTCACCCAGATGGCTTTATCCATCAGCGGCTTGTCTCTTGAATCCGGATTGGCCGTGCCGTCTTTAAAGCCCAGCAGGTTAATCGGCGTCTCTTTACCCTGACTGCGCGCGGCATGAGAAGAGATAAAGCCGTCACGACGCCAGCGCACGCTGAGTAAATCCGGCGTGTATTTGATGATGTCGCGCAACGCGTGAACCACGGTATCACTGTTGTTGGCGCAGATTTGCAATGACAGGTCACCGTGACACAGTTTCGCATCAAGGGAATCATTCGGAAAACGCGTCATGCGGCTTAATTTCAGCGGTTTATGCGGCGCCAGTCCGAAGCGTTCATCAAACAGCGATTCGCCGACTGACAATGTCATGGTCAGGTTATCGGGATAAATTTCAGCGCCCATCACTCCGGAATCCATCGGCGGGAATTTCGGATCCAGTGACGGCGCGGTGCCGCCGGTGGTCAGAAATGCAAAACGGGAATCCAGCAGACGGAATAAACGCTCCAGATCGGCTTTGTTGGTGGCCAGCACATCGAAGGACACCAGCATCATCGAGGCCTGCTGCGGCGTTAAAATCCCCGCCTGATGTTCGCCATAATACGGTTGCTTGCCCCAACGTTCATCGGGGGAAACGGTGCCTGGCGTGTATTCTTTTTTTGCTCCGGGTGCTTTCTCAGCCTGCGCAGTCGCTGCGCCGCCCAGGGCAAATGCCCCGCCTAACAATCCCACGCCTTTTAACAAGCTGCGGCGTGAAGAAGAAATGTCGTCCTGATTATTGTTTTTGTGACTCATTGCTATGCCTCGGGAAAACACTTCTCCCCCTGCAAAGGGGGAGAAGTTCTTATCAATCTAAACCAAGCACACCGCGCAGTTTAGCCAGATCTTCGGCCAGCGTGGTGATCGGGCCTTTCATGGCGTTACGGTCGGCATCTGACAGTTTTTCGTAGTTCTCGTAACCGTCTTTGGTTTTGTATTTATCCAGCAGGGAATCGACAGTTTTGAAGTTCGCGTCGATTTTATCCAGCAGCGGCTTGTCGGCTTTTTCCAGCAGCGGACGCAGCAGGTTTACGATTTTCTGCGCGCCGTCGAGGTTAGCGCGGAAGTCCCACAGGTCGGTGCGGCTGTAACGATCTTCTTCACCGCTGATTTTGCTGGCTGCCACTTCTTCGATAAGCCCTGCTGCACCGCCGACCACTTTACTCGGCGGGAAGGTCAGGTCAGTGATACGTTTTTGCAGATCAACCGTGTCGGTATACAGCTTGTCAGCAAAAGGCTCCGCGCCTTTGGTGGTTTTATCTGCGAAGAGGATTTTCTCCAGACGGTGGAAACCGGTGAAGTTTGGATCTTCCGCTTTTTTCTCGAAATCGTCTTCACGGGCATCAATGCTGCCGTCCAGATCTGAGAACAATTCCGCGATAGGCTCGATGCGCTCATAGTAAACGCGGGTCGATGCGTAAAGAGACTGCGCTTTCGCCAGGTCGCCTTTCTTAATGGCATCGGTGAACGCTTTGGTGTGGGAAACCAGTTCGCCAACCTGCTGAGTCACATACACTTTATATTCTGCAATCGGCCCGACCAGCGCCATCGCGTCCGGTTTAGCGGAAGCCGCCGCGCCTTCTGCGGTCACGGTCAGTTTGCCCTTCGGATTGCTCAGCAGGCCGCAGGTCATGTCATATTCGCCCGGCTCCAGATTGGCAGTCATTTTCTGAGTGAAGCCCGGCGCGACGTTTTCACGCTCTTCCACCACCATCACGCCTTTCAGAATTTCCCATTCCAGGTTCTTCTGGCTGTCGTTGTGGATAACAAACTGTGTTTTACCGGCCGGGACGCTGAGCGCCATCGGTTCACACTGTTTATCATTCACAGTAATTTTGACCTGACGAACGTCGGCTGCCAGTACGTTTGCGCTCAGCGCAAAAGCCGGCAGAGACAGCAGTGCAATCTGTAAAGCTTTACGGCGAAAATGTGGCATGTACAACTCCATGGCAAAGGCAAGGTGATGAAAAATAAATGAAATCAACGTGGTGTTTTTTGCCCGGCAGAGGCCGCGGCGGCCACAGAGGATTTTCCCTGAGGCATGAAAAAGAAGAACAGCGCCGGGATCAGGTACAGGAAATAGACCAGCACTTCGCTCACACTTGGCGCTTCCTGATAACCAAACATCCCTTCCAGCAAGGTGCCGAACAGGGAATGCGTGGAGAGCGTATTGCTCAAATCAAATGCAATGTCCTGTAAACCGTTCCACAATCCCGCTTCGTGGAATGCGCGGATCGCACCTGCCGCCAGACCGGCCGCAACGAAGAGGATAAACAGGCTGGTCCATTTGAAAAATTTAGCCAGATGCAGTTTCACACCACCGTAGTAGATGAGGAAACCCAGCACGATGGCCGCGCCCAGCCCCAGCATGGCCCCGATGGGTGCGGCTATTCCTACGTCTTGCTGGAAAGCCGCCAGCAGGAAAAACACCGATTCCAGGCCTTCACGCGCGACGGCAAAGAACACCATCGCCACCAGCGCCCAGCCCTGCCCGCGCCCGGAACTGAGCGCGTTATCAATCGCGCCTTCCAGATGCACCTTGATGGAACGCGACACTTTGCGCATCCAGAACACCATGTAAGTCAGAATGCATACCGCGACCACGGCGACGATGCCTTCAAATAATTCCTGCTGCTTTTGCGGAAATTCACCGGTGGTGGCGTTGATGAACAGCCCCAGCGCCAGACATAACGCCGCAGCAACGAACACGCCAATCCAGACCACACCGAGCCACTGCCCGCGTTGCGTCCGTTTTAAATAGCTGGCGATCAGGCTGACAATCAGCGCCGCTTCCAGCCCTTCGCGAAACATAATGAGAAACGGAACGAACATAGCGATAACTCCTGACCCCGTGAATCGGCAAAAACTGTAAGGGCTCTGTAAAGAAAAGTAAAAAGAAACGATAGTGATTATCATTCTTGCCAAAAGAAATACAAGAGGTAACCGACCCTTTTTTGCAGGCGTCCGAGGAAATGCGCATGAAATGACAGAGCGGGACTTTCTTTAATGAAACGCCTGGTGAAACACGTGGTGAGAAGTATGGGGAAAAGTGTGGCGGGAGAGTCAGAGAAACGGGGTCAGATGACCCCGTTCTGCCTTATTGTAATGACATAATAAGCCGCGTATTAAATGGTGTTGTATTCTGCTTCCGCCGTCGTGAAACGCTCTTCCACCGCAGCAGAAGGTTTGCGTCCCATCAGGCTGACAATCCAGATAGCCAGCGAAGCAAAGATAAAGCCCGGAATGATTTCGTACAGTTCAGTCCAGCCATATTGTTTCCACAAGATAACCGTGACCGCACCGACGATCATGCCCGCGAGCGCGCCGTTACGCGTCATGCGTTTCCACATCACCGAAATCAGGATAACCGGACCAAACGCCGCACCGAAACCGGCCCACGCGTAGCTCACCAGACCCAGCACCCGGTTTTCAGGATTGGCTGCCAGCGCAATCGCCACCAGCGCAACAACCAGCACCATCAGACGACCAATCCAGACCAGTTCACGCTGACTCGCGCCTTTACGCAGGAACGCTTTGTACAAGTCTTCGGTGATCGCACTCGAACATACCAGCAGCTGGCAGCTCAGGGTACTCATCACCGCCGCCAGAATGGCGGACAGCAAGATACCGGCGATCCACGGGTTGAACAGGATTTTCGCCAGTTCGATGAATACGCGTTCACCGTTTTGCGTCACGTTGCCCGCTTCGCCCGGATTATTGCTGAAGTACGCAATACCGAAGAAGCCCACCGCGATGGTGCCTGCCAGACACAGAATCATCCAGGTCATACTGATGCGACGTGCGCTACGGATAGTGTGATGAGAATCGGCGGCCATGAAACGCGCCAGAATGTGCGGCTGACCAAAATAGCCCAGTCCCCAGCCCAGCAGTGACAAAATCGCCACCAGATTCATGCCCTTAAACATATCGGTGTACTCAGGGTTTTTGGCCTTGATCACCATCATCGAGGTATCAATGCCGCCCACGGCGAGGATAACGATCACCGGCGTGAGGATCAGCGCGAAAATCATCAGGCTGGCCTGCACGGTATCTGTCCAGCTGACCGCCAGAAAACCGCCGATAAAGGTATAAATGATGGTCGCTGCCGCACCGGCCCACAGCGCCGTCTGATACGTCATGCCAAAGGTGCTTTCAAACAGACGCGCACCGGCCACGATGCCGGAAGCGCAATAAATGGTGAAGAACACCAAAATCACGATCGCCGAGATAATACGCAGTAGCTTGCTGGAATCTTCAAAACGATGGGTGAAGTAATCCGGCAACGTCAGTGCGTTGTTGTTGGCTTCGGTATGCACACGTAAGCGCCCCGCCACCAGTTTCCAGTTCAGATACGCGCCGATCGTCAGACCAATCGCGATCCAGCTTTCGGAAATTCCGGAAATAAAAATTGCGCCCGGTAACCCCATTAACAGCCAGCCGCTCATATCAGAAGCCCCGGCTGAAAGCGCCGTGACCACGCTGCCTAAACTGCGTCCACCCAGAATATAATCATCAAAGTTTTTGGTTCGTAAATACGCGATGAGCCCTATCAAAATCATCCCGAAAATATAAACACAAAACGTCACCAGCATCGGTGTGTTCATTGTCATTCCATTCTCCACTTTCTTCTTATTTGCGATGTTGTCCGGCACCTGTCTGTCCTGACGCCCTTCTTATGAAAGACTGTCAAAAGCCTGCCGGGGTGAGATGATGGCTGAAACCGGCAAAGGTTTCAGCATTACTCTCCATATTTTTATCGTTACGCGTCATTAGTCAGCGTCTTAAGTAGGGTTGTTATTCAAAAATCCTGTCGTGCCGGATACTGGTTCAGCGGCAACAACTTTTCAATTGTTTTAACAATTTCGATACTTAAAATTCACTCTCCATCACAGTTATTTTGTATCCGGGTTGCACGTTGCAACTGCGTAAGTTGCACCCGCCGCACCCCTTCTGTTTAGCGTGATATCAGTCAGACAGGCTTTTCCAGACGCCGCATTTTGTTAAAAATGCCAAATAAATCACATCAGGCATACTTCGTGCATTAACAGGGTTGCACAAGGTTGCAACATAGAAGATATTGCTTGCCATAAAGATAATGAATTCACCTGAACCTTTTCATATGGAGTGGTTGCGCATGGGTATGACAACGATGGGCGTGAAGCTGGACGAGAGCACACGCGACAGGCTAAAAGAGGCGGCGCTTAAAATTGACCGCACGCCGCACTGGCTGATTAAGCAGTCGATTTTTTCCTATCTGGAACGTCTGGAAAATGGCGATGCTTTGCCGGAGATCCCGGCGCTGAACGGCGCCACTGCTGGCGAAATCGACGAGGCTGCATTACCGGCGGTTCAGGAAACGCATCAGCCGTTCCTTGATTTTGCCGAGCAGATTTTACCGCAGTCGGTCAGCCGTTCCGCCATTACCGCCGCCTATCGTCGTCCCGAGCCTGAAGCGGTTTCTATGCTGCTGGAACAGGCCCGTTTACCTGCCCCGCTTGGCGACGCTGCGCTGAAACTGGCCGCCGACATCGCCACAAAACTGCGTAACCAGAAGAGTGCAAACGGTCGCGCCGGGATGGTGCAAAGCCTGTTGCAGGAATTCTCCCTGTCTTCTCAGGAAGGCGTGGCGCTGATGTGTCTCGCCGAAGCCTTATTGCGTATTCCGGACAAACCAACGCGTGACGCGTTAATCCGCGACAAAATTAGCAACGGCAACTGGCATTCTCATCTGGGCCGCAGCCCGTCGCTGTTCGTCAACGCCGCCACCTGGGGTTTGCTGTTCACCGGTAAACTGGTGGCGACACATAACGAAGCCAGCCTGTCGACATCCCTCAACCGCATTATCGGTAAAAGTGGCGAACCGCTGATCCGCAAAGGCGTGGATATGGCGATGCGTCTGATGGGCGAACAGTTCGTGACCGGTGAAACCATCGCCGAAGCGCTGGCCAATGCCCGCAAGCACGAAGAAAAAGGCTTCCGTTATTCCTACGATATGCTGGGTGAAGCGGCGCTGACGGAAAAAGATGCGCAGGCGTACTTGCAGTCTTATCAGCAGGCCATTAATGCCATCGGTAAAGCGTCTAACGGTCGCGGCATTTATGAAGGCCCCGGAATTTCCATCAAACTTTCCGCCCTGCATCCGCGTTACAGCCGCGCGCAGTACGAACGTGTGATGGACGAGTTATACCCGCGCCTGCTTTCCCTGACCTTGCTGGCGCGCAGTTACGACATCGGCATTAACATTGACGCCGAAGAAGCTGACCGTCTGGAAATCTCTCTCGACCTGCTGGAAAAACTCTGCTTCGAACCGGAGCTGGCGGGCTGGAATGGCATCGGTTTCGTCATTCAGGCTTATCAGAAACGTTGCCCGATGGTGATTGATTATCTGACCAATCTGGCACAACGCAGTCGTCGTCGCCTGATGATCCGACTGGTTAAAGGCGCGTACTGGGACAGTGAAATCAAGCGCGCGCAGGTGGAAGGTCTGGAAGATTACCCGGTGTATACCCGCAAGGTTTACACCGACGTTTCTTATCTGGCCTGCGCCCGCAAACTGCTGGCGGTGCCGAACCTGATTTATCCGCAGTTCGCGACGCACAACGCCCACACCGTGGCGGCCATTTATCAGCTGGCGGGTAATAACTATTATCCGGGTCAGTACGAGTTCCAGTGCCTGCACGGCATGGGAGAACCGCTGTACGAGCAGGTTGTCGGTAAGATTACCGAAGGCAAACTGAACCGCCCTTGCCGTATTTATGCACCGGTCGGCACGCACGAAACGCTGCTGGCGTATCTGGTGCGTCGTCTGCTGGAAAACGGCGCGAACACTTCATTCGTTAACCGTATCGCCGATGCCACATTGCCGATTGAAGAACTGGTTGCCGATCCGGTGCTGGCCGTTGAAGCGCTGGCCGCCAGCGAAGGTCAGGTCGGATTGCCGCACCCGCGTATTGCCCTGCCGCGTAATCTTTACGGCAGCTCTTATGGTACAGCACGCGTGAACTCCGCCGGTCTGGATATGTCCAGCGAGCACCGTCTGGCTTCCCTTTCCAGTGCCCTGCTGCAAAGCGCCAGTCATCCGGTGAAAGCCCAGCCGATTATCGATGCACAAACTGACGACGGCGAGTTCCTGCCGGTGCGCAACCCGGCGCAAAACAGCGACATCGTCGGGTACGTGCGCGAAGCCACCGAAGCTGAAATCAGCCGTGCGCTTGACGCTTCTGCCGCCGCCGGTGCCATCTGGTTTGCGACGCCTCCCGAAGAGCGTGCCGCAATCCTGCAACGCGGTGCAGAACTGATGGAAGCGCAGTTGCAAAACCTGCTTGGCGTGCTGGTGCGTG